>WBZO01000018.1_pt1 | contig 438384 bp, 385 predicted proteins | sample 5204261 | NCBI WGS metagenome assembly WBZO01 (sample SAMN12412400, study PRJNA552823) | activated sludge metagenome | isolation source: activated sludge from anammox sidestream of wastewater treatment plant... | place: USA: North Carolina | collected 2017-09 | reverse complement strand
GCCCTGCAACAGCGAACCAACCCTATCGTCCGCCGGCAAATCACCCGTGGCGCCATTCGCCGATTGGACGTGCGCGCTTCAAACCCTATCGCTCTGCACATGACCCAAAATCCTGACGCACACCCCAAAAGGATGGGTTCGTGGTATAATGCAAACACCTTGAACGCGCGCGGCAGTTTTGGGCGCGCGCTTGTATTTCCCAAAATGGAAATACGTTTCCACAGCGATTAAACGATTGTTAAATGCGAACGAAACGCTTCGCGCATTGTCCGTCATGGAACCGCGGAGCTTTGAATTATCCAAACATGCCACAAGATACTTCGCCGCCGCGTCGAACCCGTTCTGATTCGACCGAGAACCGTTTCTAATCAACGGTTGCGCTGATTGCAACCGCCAAGCAAGTCGCGTTTTTCGCGTTGGGCGAAAAAATCTTTATGTTCGGGCGCTGCCTTTTGTTCTGACCGGCACAAAAATAATTCATTGCCGTTACGCGGCGAGGCGCCGGCTGTGCGTGAGCGCTTTCCGCGCCGTCGGCATAAGTTTTGACGCCGCGTTTTGGCGGCGCGCACAAGCGGCATTTTTCGAGAAACAATCCAAATCGCTGTGGGTCGGCGCTCTGGCGCCTTGACTCGCCGCGATTTTTTTATGGGCGACGATAGGAAATAAAAAATGAGAACGTCCACCGGACGAACGCGTACCTTCAAACCGCGCGCCGCCCAAGTCGCGCCCACGCAGAATCTGACGCCCGGACTTGTGACCGCCATCGAGCCGCAAGTCAAGCGTCCGAACCGGCTCAACCTGTACATTGACGACCATTTTGCGTTGGGGCTTTCGGTCTATGCGGCGGCGGGCGTGCGCGTGGGGCAAGAATTGACGCGCGCGGATTTGGAAAAATTGGCGGACGCGGAAGCGTTGGAACAGGCGCGCGAGGCGGCGCTGCGGCTGCTGGAAATTCGTCCGCGCAGCGCGCAGGAATTGCGCTCGCGCTTGCGGCAAAAAAAATACCGCGATGAAATCATTGACCGGGTGATCGCCCGCCTGAGCGAGGTCGAGTTGGTGGACGACCAAGATTTCGCCAAATACTGGGTCGAAAATCGCGAAGGGTTCAAACCGCGCAGCAAACGCGCGCTGCAGTACGAATTGCGTCAAAAGGGCGTGGCTGCCGACGACATTGCGCGCGCGGTGAAAAAGGTGGACGAACGCGCGAGCGCGTACCGCGCCGCACGCGCTCGCGCGCTGCGGTGGAAAGATTTGGACGCGCGCGCGTTCCGCGAAAAATTGAGCGGCTTTCTCGCGCGGCGCGGGTTTGATTACGGCGTCACGCGCGAAACGACGCAGCGTTTGTGGCAAGAAGTGAACGGCGCAGACCAAGCATTGTCAGACGAATTTGAAACAGACTAGACAAATTATCACGGCGTCGGCGTATCGTATCGGGGCGGCGCAGTTGGTTTGACCAACCGCCGCGCCGCCGACGCATAAACCATTTTATTTGGAGGAGCTGTGGAAACCATTGTCGTTGCATTAATCGAGCTCGTCGTCGTCGGCGGGCTCGCGTTTGCAGCGGGGTATTTCCTCCAGGCACGTGTCTTTACGGCAAAACGGGTCGAATTGGAAAAGCAGCGCGCCGAGATTGATAAAAAATCGGTCGAAGCGGACGCGCAGGCAAAAGATATTATCTTGAAAGCCAAAGACCAGGCGTTGGTCATTCGTAACGAACAGGAAGCGGATAACAAACGCAAACGCGCGGATTTGTCGCGAGAAGAAGACCAATTGCGACAACGCCGCGAAGCCACGGACAAACGGCTGGAGCAAATCGAAAACCGCAATCGCAAACTCGAAAATCGTGAAAAGGAAATGGACCGCGCCAAAGCGCGGTTGGACGAACTCGAAAATAAAAAATTGCTCGAAATTCAACGCGTCGCCGCGCTGAGTACGGAAGAGGCAAAGCAGCTGCTTTTGCAGCAGGTGGAAAAGGATACGCGCCAAGACGCCGCGCGCATCATTCGCGAAGTGGAAATGAACGCGCGCGAAGAGGGCGAACGCCGCGCGCGCGAAATTATCACCACCGCCATCGAACGCATTTCGTCGGATCAGGTGGTGGAAAGCACGGTCGCGCTGGTGCCGCTGCCGAGCGACGAGATGAAAGGGCGCATCATTGGCAAGCAGGGCCGCAATATCCGCTCGATTGAAATGTTGACCGGCGTGGATTTGGTGGTGGACGATACGCCCGAAGCGGTCATCATTTCGTCGCACAATCCGATTCGCCGCGAAGTGGCGCGCGTCGCGCTGCAAAAACTCATCAGCGACGGACGCATCCATCCGGGCCGCATCGAAAAAATCGTCGAGAGCGCGGAAGAAGAGGTCAACAAGAGTATCTTGGACGCGGGCGAAGCGGCGGCGCTGGAAACCGGCGTCGTAGGTTTGCACCCCGAACTCGTCAAGATGCTCGGTTCGCTCAAATTTCGCACGTCGTACGGTCAAAACGTTCTGGCGCACGTCGTCGAAACGTCGTATCTGGCAGCCATGATTGCGGCAGAGCTCAAAGCCGACGTCAAGAGCGCGAAAATGGGCGCGCTGCTGCACGACATTGGCAAAGCGGTGACGCACGAAGTCGGCGGCGCGCACGCCATCATCGGCGCGGAATATGCGCGCAAGTACGGCGTGCCGGAAAATGTGTGCAATATGATTGCGGCGCATCACGGCGAGGTAGAACCGAAATCCATTGAAGCGGTGTTGGTCACGGCGGCGGACGCGGTTTCGGGCGCGCGCCCCGGCGCGCGGCGCGAATCGTTGGAACAATATCTGAAACGCGTCGAGGCGTTGGAGGGGATGGCGAACGCCATGCCCGGCGTGCAGCAATCGTTTGCCATTCAAGCGGGCCGCGAAGTGCGTATCATTGTCAAACCCGAACAGATTGACGATTTGGGCGCGATTAATTTGAGCAAAATGATTGCGCGCAAAATCGAAGAAAATCTGGAATATCCCGGTCAAATCAAAGTGACGGTGATACGCGAACAACGCGCGGTGGAATATGCCAAATAAACGCGGCGGCGAAACGGACGCGCGAAATCTAATGAAAAATTTATGCCACAATAACTTTACAGGTGTAAGATACCTGCATGTTCCGTGACATAAAGGCAAATCCGGCAGTGTCCGTTGGGGTCACGGCAATTCATCGGAGTCACAACACTATCCCAACAATGTACGAGTCCGTGTGGCGCGGTACATTGAAACGCCCTTTGGTCTCGTTTGCTCCGCAACGCTTGGGATGGCATAGTTGTAGGGAGAATGTCACATGGATACCATCAAAGTTTCCGCCAAGTCTCGGTCTACCGCTGTCGCGGGCGCGATTGCAGGCGTGATTCGTGAACACCGTAAAGCCGAAGTGCAAGCGATCGGCGCAGGCGCGGTGAATCAAGCCATCAAGGCAATTGCTATCGCGCGCAGCTACCTGCAACAGGATCAACTTGACCTTGCCGTCGTGCCGACGTTTGCCGAAGTGGATATTAACGGCGAAGAACGGACGGCGGTGCGTATGTATATCGAATCGCGTCCGTCCAGCGAGGCGCCGCCCGTGCCGCACAGCAACGGGCATCACGCTGAAACGGCGGATGTCGAAGCGGTCTAAAAATCGTGGGAGGGGCGTAAAACGTTGCGCCCCTCCCCATTTTTTCAATTGCGCTCGCCCAATAGGTTCCGCGCCAACTAATTTCCTCATCTTGGAGTCGTTGTGCCCATCAAGATCAACGCGCGTGTGGATTTGCACGCGCACACCAACGCGTCCGACGGCGAACGTTCACCCGAAGAGCTGGTTCAAATCGCGCGTGAACGCGGCGTGACCGTTCTCGGCATCGCCGACCACGATACGCTGGCGGGTTTGAAACGCGCGGTGAATTTTGCCAAACAGTACGACGATATTGAAATTATCCCCGCCGTCGAATTTTCCACCGATTGGGAAAAACGCGAGATTCACATGCTCGCCTATCTGGTGGATTATCACGATCCCGCGACCATTGCGTTGGCGGATAAATTCCGCGAGGGGCGGCTGGGCCGCGCGCAAAAGATTTTGGCGAAACTCGACGCGCTCGGCGCGCCCGTGACCTTTGACGCCGTCGCGGCGATTGCGGGCGATGCGGCGATTGGACGTCCGCACGTCGCGCGCGCGCTGGTGGACGCGGGATACGTTGCAACCGTCCAGGAAGCGTTCGACAAATATCTGGCGAGCGACAAACCCGCGTATGTGGAATATGAAAGCGCGTCGCCGCATCAAGCGGTGGAAATGATTCGCGCGGTGGGCGCGGTCCCCGTCCTCGCGCATCCGTACGACGTGCAGCGCATCGTGCCGGAATTGGTCAAGGTCGGACTCGTCGGACTGGAATGTTATTACGCGCAATACGATGAACGGCAGCAGCGCGAACTCGTCGAACTGGCGAAACAGTACGGCTTGATTGCGACAGGCGGCAGCGATTTTCACGGCTTGCACCGCATGGGACACCTGCGCGCGCTGGGCGAGGTGGACGTGCCGATTGAGACGGTCGAAAGACTGAAAGACGCGAAAAAGAAAATAAAATAAAAAAAGAGAGCCGAAATTCCGGCTCTCGTTTTTTATTCAAGCCCCGGTAAGAATTCTTGGGGCGCACTGTTCTTGATCTTGTAACATTGGGGATAATTTGTTTCGCCTTCGATTACAGAAATCAAATCTCAGAGTTTCTGGCGAAAGATACCTATCGCCCATTTCTCGCGATTCATGATGCGAAAAATGAAATCCACTCTCGCGGGTTTCCATTCTGTGCGTGATTGAGTCCCAATCCCAAACCCAACTCCAATCAAAATATCTTGCACTTGGCCATCTGGGCTCAACACCCGCGCGCGCATCAACGACTCTTGCAATGCGCTTTGGTCTGCTTCATTATCCAAATAGCGCGTTAGTTTTCCAATGGCGGATTCAAGTTCGCCGCGACGAAACATCCCTTTGCTTTCATCCAACAATACATCTATACGTCTTGAATGGGTTGGCAACAATGCGATAACATCGGGATAGTATCGCTCTTGGGACAGTCCTTTTGAACGGTCTGGCAAAACTGCGTGACTGCCTTGCGCGCCCGGATAGCTCACGCTCACAATACGAAAATTATTCGGTTGGAGTACGCGATGCACCAGCGCGTAGGTCACTTCGTCTTCGTCAACATCCTTTTTGACAAGCTCAATTTCGAGGGGGGAACTTGTTTGGTCAAAAAATTTTCTTTGCCTCAAAGTGTCTAGAAATTCCGAACGCGGCGCGCCAAGTTCTGCAAAACGATTCCATTTGATTTTTGGCCCACTGCGTCCCAGAAAAACTCCATCCGTGAAGGTGAACAAAGCGCCAAGCACACTGTGATTTTCAACTTCGCCGCGATGTTCCCGCCACAAACGCGTGACATCAATTTCTTCTTCTAGTGATTTCACTTTTGCTGCAACATCGCGCAGTTCGTCTGCAAACCAAATAGGCACGCCGCCCGCGTCTGTCTCTAGCGTTTCCAAAAATCGTTCTCTCCAAGCTTCAACCCCTTGCGCCAGAGCTGGTTGATTTTTTCGCTCGATGTTGTATATGCTAAATATCTGTCGTTCTTGCGATAACCACGCGGAAAGGATGATAATGATGCCTCTGTCGGGGTCCATAGCGTGCGTCCAGCGATAGATTTTGATACAGAGTTCGTTCTCCCGTACAAAAAAGCGCGTGCGCTTTTTTAGATTCTTGGCATTATTTCGCAATTCTCTTGCTCGCCAATCGTCAAGCAGCCCAGCAAGAGAAGGCGCTTGCTCTGTACGCGCAAACAATGCGGAAAAAGATTTTGTGCGCTTTAATTGCGTGAGCGCGTCTGTGTACCAATGCTCATGCTGTTTTAAAAACGCCTTGACGCTCTTTGCAATCACATCGTTGACAATCGCAAGAGACGGCGGAACAGAACAAAAATTTTCATCCCGAATCAAATCGAATGGAGCTGTATCTTGAGTAGGCCAACGCGCAATGATGCAACCTTCGTAAGCGAGTTGTTCACGCATAATTCGCGTTGTACTAAAAATGTCGTACTCGGCGCCGCCGAATTCCTTATCCGTTCCCTTTTCGCCTGAAATCTTCAAATAAAAGCAATTTGCAAGAAACGCCGCTACTGCGCCATTGAGCCGTTGCAATTCATGGTCTTCGGCTGTCACCGCTTCGGAAAATTCGACAAGCACAAGCGGATATTCAACGTTCGCGTAAATGCCGGTAATCAAAATATCGGGCGTGGTGAGGTTATATAGTCCATACAACTTGCCGCGCAGCGCCGTCTTAATTTTGCCGCGTGGACGCTTGACCAGCTGCACAACCGCGCCTTTTACCGCGCCTTCTAGAATTGGCAAAATATAATCATACGCTTGTTCAAGCGTTTCATAGTAGATGCGGAATTCAACCATTTTTCTTTTCAAGCATAATCAAATGTTCGCGTTTGCCGCGTTGCGTAAAACTTGGATTGAACGTTCGCGAATGTCGTTCTAAACTACTCGACAAAATATCGCACACCTCAAACCCCGTGTCGTTTGCAAGTTCTTGGACGACTTGGGCCATTGGGACCAGTTGCTTCCGAATTACGGAATCGCCAATGATGATAAATGCAAGACCGTGCGGTTTCAAAACGCGCGCCATTTCGCCAAAACATTGTCTCAAATCGGCGTTCCATTTCTGCGGGTCTTTTTTTAAACTCGAAAACTCGCGTCGCGAACCGATTTCATTGTATTGCGCGAACTGTACGTCGAGCTCCAACCAGTATTTTCGAAATTTGTGATACAGATAATAGTCATAGGTGTTGGCATAGGGCGGCGAGGTGATAATCAAATCGAATGAAACGGCATCCAGAAAACAGAGCTGCCGTGCATCGGCGTTAAACACCTGAACGTTTGCCATAGGGCCATTAAATAATGCGCTAAACTCTCGAATTCTTTTCTGAAAATCGCGTATACGTTCGTGAAATAAATCGAGCGTAAAACCGTCGGCAATATTTTTTTGAATTGCCGCGAAACGCGTGTCGCTCTCTTGATTTGAAACGCGTACGATAATTGACGCAAACGCGACTTTGAACAAGTTACGAATGTCTTGGTCTTGAATTTCCCAAATTAACGATTTGAGAAAAGCAAGTTCTTGTGCCACGTTATTCTGAAACCAATGTGTGAATCCGTTGAACTTTGGGAGTTCCCGTAAATCGCCAAGCCCCGTTTGCCGGCTACAACGTTCATCCGCAAAAAATTGAATTGTTTGTTCGAGTAACTCGAGCCGTGATTTTGTAAAGGGAGTTGCTTTAACTTGAGAGATGAGACACGCCAAGCCGTTAATATCTACGCCAGTCGAGTGAATGTCTTGCAGCCGCGCCTCTATCAAAGTTGTGCCTGAACCACAAAAGGGATCAAGCACGATTTGCCCCGGACGCGCAAATTCTTTAAGGATTATCTTGGGAAGCTGGGGAGGAAATTTCGCGGGATAAGGATGCAGCGAATGAGTGAGATACGATGTATCTTCACCGCCAAAATCGAAACGGACATTTGAGAGTGGCGTCATATAACTTTGCGGAATACAACAATGAACGAACAGTTTTGATTCGTATACAAGACTGAGGGATAACCGAGCAGAACGAGCCGCCGCTGCCCCGTTTGGTCCCAGACAATCAAATCATGAAATTTGAACCCAACTTCTTGCCCAAGTTGCGCTAAATCGGAGTGAAATGGAATGTATGGGATTTTGTTTTTGGTGTCACGATAATCCTTGACGACCCATGCCGAATATCCACCGTTGACTGTGACTTCCAAGTTTGCTTGCAAGACAGTTCGTAGTTCCTTTAGAAAATCTCTATATGGCAGATTTCCAAAATCTTTTGCATCTTTGCTATACGGTTTTACCGTACTATTGTTCTCAAATTTGAGGACAGATTTTTTGTGCGTTGTGTTTCTGTCCACAATCGATTTGTGGATAAAGTCTGCATAAGGCGGCGAGGTAACAGTCACTTGAATTCGCCCATCGTGAACATGTTGCTTGAGATTACGACAATCGTCATTCACGATTTTGTATTTGCAGTCCTTTGAAAAAAGATTCTGATTTTCGGCAAGCCATCGCTCGGCAATTTTGGAGAACTTGGGATTGAGTTCAATCCCAATCGCATGACGGTTCAGATTTTGTGCGGCAATCAAAGTCGTACCAATTCCTCCAAACGGGTCAAAAACCACGTCCCCTTCTTTGGAATACATCTTGATTAGACGTTCTGCCAACTTGACGGGAAACACGGCGCCGTGTTCCAACTGATACTGATTGCGTGGCGAACTCAAATCATTCCAAACGTTTTTAGAAAGCGCCGCCCATTCGCTCGGCGTTAAACCGTTAAAGCCGACTTTATGTTTGACGCGTTCGCTTTCGTATTCGGAAAGCAAAGTTTCTTTTACGCTGCGCGCGCGCGTTTTCGTCTGGGGCTGTTTTGTTTTGGGCATTTGCAATAACTCGGCGAGAAAACGGTAATCGTAAAATCAAATCGAATATCGAAAATTATATCATTCCGGTTAGACCGCGCCAAGTCGCTCAAGCGCGCGGCAGATTCAACAGCAATACTTCCGTCGTCAAGCGCGCGTTCACATTTTGCCCCAGCTGCCGCGCCGCGCTGCGGGTGGCGTTCAGCGCGCGCTGAATCTCGGCGAGCGTGAATTGCCGCGCGTGCTGCGTCAAGGGCGCGGCGTAATCCACATTCGTCACGCGCGCGTTTTCGTTTTGCGAAAGCAGCAGCGCGTCGCGCCACCACGTCTGCCACATTTCCAACAATTGCGGCAGCTCGCCGGGCGACTTGGCGAGTTTTTCCGCGCGCGCGATGCGCTCGGCGACGCCCTCGCGCACCAACACATTCAACGCGTCCAACGCGGCGCGGCGCGTCTCCAACAGCTGCGGCGCGTTTAACGCGCGCACCGCCCAACCCAAACGGCCGCCGGAAATGCGCGCGAGCAATTGCGCGTCGGCGGCGTCGGCGTTCCATTTTTCGATCAACGCGTCCGCGACGGTTTCCGCCGACAGCGGCCGCAAAGTCAAGGGCTGGCAGCGCGAAACAATCGTCGGCAATAACAACCCCGCGTCTTGCGCGGTGAGAATCAAAACCGCGTGCGGCGGCGGTTCTTCCAACGTTTTGAGAAACGCATTTTGCGCCTCTTCGTTCGCGTCTTCAAAACGGCGCACGATGCCGATTTTATATTGCGACTCGAACGGCGCGGTGGACAACCATTTTTCCATATCGCGCATTTGGTCCACCAACACGAGACGCTTTTCGCGGTCGCTCGCGCGCGGCGGCGCGGCGGAACCGTGCTTGTTGTAAAAATCGCGCGACGGCACGCCTTCCAACAACATCACGTCGGGATTGACGCCCTTGGCGATTTTTACGCACGCGCGACATTCATTGCACGGCGGTTCGAGCGCAACGGCTTGGTCAAACAACGCGTCTTGCGCGGCGGGCGCGTCGTTTTGCAAACACAACAAACGCTGCGCCAACGCGCGCGCCAACGTCGTTTTGCCGACGCTGTGCGGTCCCGCAATGAGAAACGCGTGCGCGCTGCGCTTGGCGCGAATGGCGTGTTCGAGCGCCGCGACCGCCCACGTATGTCCGACAATGCCCCAACGCGCATTCAAATCTTTCACGTCGCCGATTCTATCACAGGTTCGCGCGCGTCAATGATAACCGTTCCACACGCGGTCGAACCACAACCACAGCGTTTGCGCGAACGCGAACGCGCCCAAAGCATACGCGACATACCGCCCCCCGCGCGCTTGGTCCGTTAACCAAACGAACGCGAACGCGCCGCTCAACGCCAGCGCGGGCGCCGCCCACAATGTATAGCGCGTGGAAAATGCCGCGCCGAGCGTGAGAATTGCAAACGCCGCGCCAACCAATAACCACGCGCCCCAGACGGCGCGCGCCCGCGCGTCAAAATTTCTCCACGCGCGCGGAATGCCCGCCAGACCGAGCGCCAGCAAAACCCATCCCAATTGGTCGTAGGTATAACGCGCCACGTCGCGCGCGCGTGCGAGCGTGATGCCGCCGCGTCCCGCCGCGCGCCCCGCGCTCAAATCGGCGAAAAATTTTTGCGTTTGCGTTTGCAGCGTGTCCGCGAATTCGGCATAATACAAACCCCAACTCAGCGCGATGCCCGCCGCGAACAATGCGCTCAAGGCAAGCCCTTCACGCCGCGCGTTTTCCGCGCGCATCAGCGCGCGCAGAACGATGGCGAGAGGGAAAAAGACTAGCAGCGACAAAAAGACGCCGAGATGCGCGAGCGCCGCGAGCAGCAAAAAAAATAACGCGAGCAAAAAGTTGCGCGGGCGCGTTAACGGAACGGTCAACAGCATGGCGAATAAAATCGTCGCGGCGGCTTGCGCCCAGATATTGGTGTGATTGCCCCACGAATAAACCCAAAAGGAAACGGGATTGAACGCCAAAAGAAAAGCGGCAAAAAGCGCGAAAGCGGATTCCCGAGTTTTGACTGTCGAGGTTCGATGCGACGTTTGGATTATTTTGCGCGCCGCGAAATAAAGGGCGAGAATGGCGCCAACGTCGGCGAGCGCGTTGAAACTCACGAGCAGCGCGGAAAAATCCGGCGAAAAAAGAGTTAGCGGCGTGAGCGCGACATACAACGCGGGCGGATACGGCACCACGCGGCGCGCGGCGTCCGGCAGTTCCGAAGTGAAAAACAAATTGCCCTGCGTCGCAAATTCCAAACGATGCGCGTGAAACAATAAATCCGAAGAGCGAAATTGCGGATACCATGCGCCGCCCCATTTCAGCGCGACGCTGACAAGAAGGATCGCGCACAACCGCGTCAAGGCGCGCGCGTCGAGCGGCAAAGCCAGCTGCGCCGCCAAGCGCGGCAGCAGCCACGTCAGCAAACTTGCCAAAATGGTCAACGCAAGCGCCAGCGTCAGAAACGCCGTCGTGTAATAACCGATCCACACGCGCGCCAACGCAAACGCGAGCGCGACGAGAATGACGCTCGCCGCAGCCAAGACGTTCGCAAATTTTTTCGCGACGCCAATCACGCGCGCGGTCACGTACAACAGCGCCAGCGCCGCCGCCCAACTCGCCACCGTCGCCCACGGCGGCATGACGGGCGGCGCGCCAAAATCCAACCAAACCTCATCCGTACCAATGGCGTGCGCGCTGCGCGCGGGCGTCAATTCCATCCAATCTATTACGACGCCGAGCCGGCGCGGGTCCGTACTGCCCTCGATTTCGCGCTGCGGCACGAACGTATCCGCGCGCAGCGTGAGCCGATTGTCGCCCGTCCAAGCGTCGGCGGCGACATCGCCCGACATCGAATAAACGTCCCAACCGTCCGTCACCAAAAGCGAATCCACCGGCGCGCCGTTCATTTCCACCGTCAGCCGCGCGGGGCGATTCGGGCGAAAACCGTTCAACCTCATCTGCAGCGTCCACGGCGTCGTCAACGCCTGCGCGTCCAATTCGACGCGCGATACATCGCGCGTCCAACGATACGTTTGCGTGCCGTCGTTTTCCGCGTCAAAAAAACGCGCGACGAACGGCGCGTCATAGCTATCGCCCACGTCAAGCGTCACGCGGGCGCGCGCCTGATACGCCAGCGCCAACGCGAGCGCGGTCAACAATGCAACCGCGAGCGCGGCGCGGAAAATGGACGCCAGAGGTTTGAGCTGCTGCATGAATTTCAAAAGACGGCGCGCGTTCAACGATGCCGTAATTTGTCGAGCAATAAAAACGGCGCGGTGAATTTATCAAGCGTCATTTCTTGGAGCGTTGGCATGGCGCTGATATGCCCGATGCCCTTGAGCCACAAATTATATTGCAGCACAAATAAATTGTTCCACACAATGAACGCGACCAGAAGGACGAGGATAACGTTTTGCGAAAGGTATGCGCGCGTTTTGGACGCTTGTCTCGCCCCGTCAATGAGCGCCGCGAGGCCGAGCGCAAAAAACGGCATCAGCGAAATGAACCGCCGCGCGCCAAACGCTTCGCCGCCCCACCAATCGGTGACGATGCTGTTGATGTACGATTCCGCGAGAAAAATCAAAATGGCGGACGCGCCCAATACGCGCTGTTGACGCAGCAGCGGCGCAAAACCGAGGACCGCCAAAAACAAAATCGGCGACCAAGAAAATAAGCCGCGTTTCGTCGAAAACCAGACGTTCAAAATTTCGGGGCTCAGCCATCCAAAAAATCCGCCGCCCTGCGGCGCGGTCACGGGCGAGCCGTACAAAATTTGCCACGCCAACGCTTGCGGCGCGAACGCCAGCGCCATTCCAACGGTAAATAATGCGCCTGCCATCAAAGCGTCCGCCAACCAATTTTTCGTCGTCCGCCGCGCCGCGCGCGTCGCCGCAATCCATTCCAGCAGCGCGAGCAGCGCAATCAAAAGATCTTGCCAGCGCACCAGCGCCATCAAGCCCGCGCTCAAACCCCAAATCCACCAATTGAGTTTCGTTCGCTTTTCGCGCCCGCGCCACCACAGATACACAAAGAGCGCGCTGGCAAAGAGCGAAAGCACATGCGACGCCGACGGCGAGACGCCCATGTAATACACCACGTTCGTCGCCAGCCAAATGCCCAAGATGGAAACAAAAGCGGCGAACTTGGAAAACGTTCCCGCCGTCACGCGATATATGAGCAGGATGCCGATAAAGCCGTACAGGATGCTCGCCAACATCAACGGCGCTTGTTCCCACGCCGCATAGCCGTCGCTCGTGTGACCTCCGAGCGCGGCGACAAAATGCGTCAAGACAAAAAACGGCGCCCACAAAACGGCAGGACCCACCGAAAAGAAATTCGCGGACATGCCCAGCGGCGTTTTGCGCTTCAACATCTCTTGCTTTTTACGCAAATCTTCGGCGTTGAAACTTTGATAGATTTCATAATCGTTTTGAAAATTCAAATCGCCGTCGAGAACGGCGGAACGCAAATAGACGTAATAATAAATCCCGTCGCCCACAATCAAGCGGCCGTACCGTTTCGGAATCAAAAAAATGGACGCGCCGTACACCACCATGAAAATTACAAACAGCGCGACCAATAACGCCAGAGGACGTTCGATCGTCGCGTCGAGGCGCGCGCCCAAACGCGCGCGCCAAGAAAAAGTTTGCGTTGTCGTCGTCATACCGATTCAATCGCGCAGCGCGCCCAAAAAATCTTGCGCGCCGCGCGTCCACGCGTAACGCTGCGCCGCGCGCGTTTTGCCCGCGGCGCCCAGCTGCCGCCGCCGCGCCGCGTCTTGCGCCAACAAAAACGCCGCGTCCGCGAGCGCGGCGGGCTGGGCGTCCGTCAACAAACCCGTTACGTCGTGCGCCACAATTTCGCGCGGGCCCCCTTCATTGACCGCGATCACCGGCAAACCGGCGGCGCTCGCTTCCAAGACGCTCAAACCGAACGATTCATTTTGGCACGTGTGCAGATACACATCGCTCGCCGCGTAATATGCGGGCAATTCTTTGTCCGGCACAAAACCGGTAAAACGCACGGCGTCGTCAATTTGCAATGCGCGCGCGAGCGCGCGCAGCGCGGCGTCTTCGGGGCCCGCGCCGACGACGAGCGCCGTCGCGTGCGGCACGCGCGTTTTCAATTCCGCCAGCGCGCGCAAAAATAAATCAATCCGTTTGCGCGGATGCAAAAAATTAACCGTCAGCAAAACGAATTTATCGTCCAACGCGTATTGCGCGCGCACCGCGCGAATTTGTTCCGCCGACGCGGGCGCGAAATCCGCGCCGTGCGTGATCACCGTCGCCGCGCGTCCGTACGCCGCGCACAAACGCTCCGCGCCAAACTGACTGTTTGCCAAAAGCGTATCGGCGCGCGGCGCCAGCGCGCGGTCTATATGTTTATAGAGTCCAAAAAACGGGCGCGCGAGCGCGCCGCCGCCGCCCATGCGCGCGGTTACTTGGGCGGCGTCCTCATAAATAAAACGCGGCGGCTCGTAACAAAAATACAGCGTTTGCGCGCGCGTTTTGCGCCGCGCATACCGCGCCAGCGCGGGCAAACTCGGCGGACCGAAAAACGCCGCCGCGCGCGCGTCCGCGCCGATATATTTTACCAAGCGCAGCGCGGCAAGGTATTCGAACGGCGCGTTGAGATAATGATTTTTGATATAGTCGAGACGGCTGCCCGTTTGAAGCAATCGCACGGACGGCGCCAGCGCGGGCGCGCAGCGCGCGTCGAAATAATGCGTCACGAGCGTCACGGGCGCGCCCGTGAACGTGAGATAGCTGGCGAGGCGGAGAATAAGGCGTTCGGCGCCGGAGAGTTTACGCAGGCGCGGATAAAGGAAATAAATCATTGCGTGGCGGGCGCGCGCCATTATAGCATACGCGCGCCGCGCCGCCGTTCAACGCACTTCAAACAAATAGCCCTCTTCACGAATCGTATGAATCAGACGCGAACGAAAGGCGCGGTCGCGCAGTTTGTTCCGCAGCGACGAAATCATCACCTTGACCGCGTGAATGTCGCGGAATTCGGGATGATCCCAGCCCGCGCTCAAGAGAGCTTCATAGGACACCACTTTGCCCCGATGGTCAATCAAGTATTGGAACATTTTCCATTCGAGCGGCGTGAGATGAACCCGGCGGTTGTTCACCTGCACTTCATGTTTTGCTATATCCACCATCAACGCTTTGCCGAAATATTGCACATGCCGCGTCTGCCACTTGGCGGTAGAATGTAAACGCGAACGGATGTGCGCGAGGATCACTTCGGGCGCCGTATCTTTGGCGAGAAAATCCGCCGCGCCCCTGTCCAAGCCCTGAATGCGATTGACGTCTTGCGCCGCGCCGGTCAAAAAAATTACCGGCATATCCGTCATCTGTCGCAGCGCCTCCAACACTTGAAAACCGTTCATCTCTGGCATCATAATGTCGAGCAGCGCCAAATCGGGATGCTCGTCATACGCCATCCGCAAACCTTCAGCGCCATTCATCGCCGTCACCACGCGATAACCCGCCTCCGTCAGCAGCAAGCGCAGTACCTGCACCATGTGCGCATCGTCGTCAATCACCAAGATTTTTGGTTTGGTGGAATTCATCTTGCCTCCTTGTATAAACCTAACCAACGTCCAATCTTTCAAGCGCAAGCGGCAGGGCGTACCGCCGTCATATCAAAACATACAACGTCTTTTTGCCGCGCCGAGACTTTTTGCCTCTTTGCTATGACGTTTTACGCGGGGGATTTGTGCCAAACGCAAACAAAATTTTCTGACAATCTCCTTACGAATCTGCCGCGTCGCACGGCGTTACGGTTTTACGCCGTAACGTCACAATAAAGGTAACGCCCGGTTTCGTCGTATCGGCGAGCTCAATCTCTCCTCCCATTTCGTGCAATTTTGTCTGCGCCAACCACAGTCCCAACCCGGTCCCCGGAACGTCCACCGCGCCGCGCTGCCGCCGTTCAAACAAATGCGGCTGAAGGTGTTTTGGAATCGGCGCGCTCCGGTTGTGAAAGCGGAGCGTCAGTTTGTCGGGCGCGGCGCAGCTCGCGCTCACTGTAATTCGCGAGCGCGGCGGCGAGTATTTGCACGCATTGTCCAACAAGTTTTCCAAGACCACGCGCAAGCGCGTCGGGTCCGCCAGCGCCAAATCAAATTCGCCGTCCACCCGAAAATGGCGCCCCGGTTCGCGCACGCGCAGCGGCGTAATCTGTTCATTCAACAAGGCGCGCACATCCACCGGTTCTTCCGTCGGTTCTTGCGCGAGCCGTTCCAGCTCAACCTCAGCCAGACAATTCTGAAACCCTTGCAGATCTTGGATGGTGTCTTGGAGGACACGCGTATATTGCGCGCGCATTTTTTTGGCGACATTGTCGCTCAGCAGCCGCCGCGCGGCAAGCGTCACCACGCCCAATTTCGTATTCAGCTGATGCGCCGTTTCGTTGATGAAATCCAGCTTTTGGCGTTCCGCCGCTTGCTCTTGGGTGCGGTCCCAAAACGAGCCGACGGCGCCGTGCACATTTTGCGCCGCGTCCAGCAGCGGCGTCGCCACTTCGCGCAGCGTAATGACTTGGCCGTCCGCGCGCGTAAAATAGCGCGCCGCCAAACCAAAACGCGCTTGACGGTCCGCCATCGCTTCCAAAATCAGCGTATCATCGCGCCGCGCCGCGCCCACGCGGGGACCATCAATATCCCAGCGCTTGCCGAGCATCGCCGCCGCCGGATACCCCGTAATCTGTTCGGCTTTGCGATTCCACGAAAGAATGACGCCGTCGGCGTCGGTCGTCAATATGCCGCTAAAGGCGCTGTCCACCGTCGCTTGCAGCTCTTGGCTTTGAAGCGCCGCGCGTTCGCGGGCTTGGAGATTGGCGAGCGCGAGCGCCAGGATATTTGCCATCGTGCGCGCGTATTCTATTTCATAGCCCGTCCAGCGATGCGGTTCGAGATGAAATAACGAAAGCGCGCCCGTCAACTGTCCTGCCGCCACCATCGGCACAATCAAACCCGCGTTAAACCCTTCGCGCAAATGGCGGTCGCGCCAGCGCGCGGGCAAATCTGCCGCCGTCGTCAAGTCGGAAATCTCGAACGGCTGCGGCGCGTACAGAATTTCCGCCAAGCGTTCATTGATTGGAATTGGATGTTGACGCGCCGACGCATCGCGATATCCAAAACTTGCGCCGACGGTCAGAGCGCCATTCTCAACCAAACGGATGCTGGCGGCGTGAACGTTCAAGATATCGCAGATTCGCCGCACCGCTTCCGTTTGCAGCGCGGCGCTGTTCTGCATCGCATTGCAAAACAAGGCAAATTCCGTTAGTCTGGACGAACGCGTCGCGCGCTGTCCCTGTTCTTCCAACAAACCCGCGTTGGCCACTGCCAGCGCCAATTGATTCGCCACGGCCTGCGTGAGCTGTTTCGCGCGCTCGGAAAAGACATGTTCGGTTTCATAGACCACATTGAGCAAACCGACCACGCCGTCCGCCGCCACCATCGGCACGCTCAAGACGGCGCGCGCGCGATGAAACTTGAACCGCGCCAGCTCGTCGGATTGAAACGTATGCGGATGCTCGGCGTCAAAAACAAACGGTTCCTTTGAATCCAAGATGCGTTGAATGGTCGGCGAGAACTTGAGCGGTTTTGGAAAAACTCTGCCTTTGCTGGCGCGCAGTAAAAAAGAGCCATCGCTCTCGACAAACGCCAGAACCACATTATCCGCTTGCAAAAGATTTTGGAGCAGCGGCAAAATCAGCTCTTGCAGCGCCTCGCGCCCCGGCATGGTCAAGGTGTAATCGTGCAATTCCGTCAGAACTTGGAGCTCGCGCACGCGCGCCTGCTGATCATTCAGCACCTGCACCAAATCCAAAACGTTGGCGATTTGCTGCGCAAACGTTTCCACCAAGCGAATTTCGGAATCGCTCCACACGCGCGGCAGGGCTTGACTCACAAACATAATTCCGATAGGGCGATTACGACTCACCATTGGCACGGCAATGTCCGCGCGCAGACCGGCGTTTTTGAGATTGTCGCGATATTCTTGGTCGCGCGCTTCGGTTTCGATGTCATTGGTTACGATGCGCTGGCTTTGCTCCAAAATCAAACGATGATAATTGGCAATCGGATAGAGCTGGCCCGCCAGCTTGGAATGAGGTTCGGTAATCACGCGCAATTTGTCGCCTTCGACCAAATGAAAGCCGGCGTAATCCGCGTGCATAAAACGCCGCGCCTCGGCGGCAATCAAAGGCAGCGCGTCCGGCAAAGAACGACTCGTCGCAATCAACTGCGCGCTGCGCGCCAACGCGCGCAAATCGCGCACCTGCGCGCGCGTTTCGCGGAACAAGCGCACGTTTTGTACCGCGAGGGCGATTTGACGGGCAAACGTTTCCGCCAGATAAATCTCCTCTTGGCTCCATTCGCGCGGCATGCGCTGCGAAAGATAGAGAATGCCGATCGCGTCTTTGCCCACCACCAACGGCATTCCGATGTCGGCGTAAAAGTTGTACTGCCGCAGCGCCTGAAGCTGCGTGGGCGGCAAAGTATCCTTGTCGCGGTCCTGTACAATCCGCGCTTCCAACTCGCGCAAAATCAAGTGTTGGTGCGCCGCAATCGGCTGGAAGCGGGGCGCGCCAATCTGGTCGGACTCGGCGACCAAAACGAGTCGTTCATTTTCCAGCAGATGAAACGCGACGTAATCCGCCTGAAACAGCTGCAGCAATTCGTCCGCCACCGCGCGCAGCGCGTCTTCCGGCGCCAGCGCGGAAGCGATCAACCGCGCGGCATTTTCCAAAGCGCGCTGCACGCGCAGTTGTTTGACGCTTTCATCCAACAACCGTTTATTTTCCAACGCGTACGCGATTTGCTGCGCCGCGCGATGCGTAAATTCCACCTGATCTTGGCGCCAGCGCCGCGGCTGCGTCTGATTGACAAAGAGGATGCCCAACGGATGGTCGTGCGCATAGAGGCGCATCGCAATCGTCGCGCGCAAATGGAGCCCGCGCAAAATCTCGCGCTGCTGGGGATCCACTTCCAGCGATTCGCAATCCGTCACCGTGAGCGGCGCGTCCGCTTCGATGATCTTGCGTTCATAATCCGAAATCGGATGGCGCGGCGCCGTTTCGCGCATATCCGTCGCCGTCACAACTTGGAAATGATTGGCGCGGAGGAGTTGAATCACCACATAATCCGCTTCCAAAATTGTCTTGATGTCGCGCGCCACCGAATACAAGACCTGTTCCGCGCGCGGCGCGTATTGAATCTTGCGCCCGATTTGCGCCAACATGCGCGCTTGCGCCGCGCTGCGTTCATGCGCTTGAATCAAATAATAGGTATGCAGCGCCAAACCCAATTGCGCCGAAATGCTCGAACCTAAACGCGTGCCGTGCGCATCCAACTGCGCGGACTGTTTAGAGCCAACCAGCGCCAACCCATAAACCTGCGTTTCGAACAGGATGGGGAACGCGAGAAATCCTTGATGCCCAAACCGCTCCGCCAATTCCCGGTCAAAGTGGGGATTGTCCAACAATTCTTGCGTCGTCAGCACGCGGCGCGCAGACACCATACTTGCAAATAAATTGGACATGCGCGGCGCGCCCAAGTCCGACTCTGTCGCCGCGTGGCCATACGGCACATTGTCGAACGGCAGCAATAATTCATCCGTCACGCCGTGATGCGCGACCACTTCAAAGCGTTCCATCTCTTTATCGAACAAGCCCAACAGCGCCGCGTCCGCGCCCAACATTTGAACAATCGGCGTCAAGACATCGCGCAGCGCTTGCCGCGGGTCAATGGTCTGGTTGAGCCGCCACGCCAATTCATACAACCATTCCAGCTCGCGTGTCCGTTGTTCCAATTCATGCTGCGCTCGAACTTGCGCGGTCACATCGCGCGCGCTGCCGCGAATGCCCAACCGCTTGCCCGCCGCGTCGCGCTGTACGCGCGCGCTCACGCTGACGGTAATGCCGCCGTGCGCGCCCATCACGGGCAAACGATAATCCGTGACGGCGCCCTGTTCCAACAAGACCGCCAGAAATTTTTCAAACGGCGCCCGGTCTTGGCTAAACGCCAAGCGTCGGGCAAGCGGACGCGCCAAGTTTTGTCCGATGAGGTCTGACTCGGTCAACCCGAGCAAAGCGCACGCGGCTTGATTCACATACGTTAAATTCAAATCCGCGTCGGTTTCCCAAAATGCGTCCGCGCTCGCTGCGACGAATGCGTCCAAGCGCGCGGTCGCGCGAGTCAATCGTTCTTGCAAACGCGCGCGGCGCAGCGCCGCGCCCAACAACGCGCCGAGCGCCGGCATCACGCTCTGCACGCGCGCCAATTCGGCGGCTTGCGTTTCGCGCGTTTCAGGATGCGGATTGCGAACCAACGTTAAAACGCCCAGCGCGCGCCCGTCCGCCGTCAACGGCACAAAGACCGGCGAGCCATAATGAAAGCGCGTCAACAGCGCGCGCAAATCATCGAGCGCCTGCGCCAGCTTGTCCACGCTCGCCGGCGTGTCCAAGACGGCAACGTATGCGGCGTCAAGTTCAAAGGTCTCGAAATCGGTGTGGAACGTCGGCGGCAATTCGCCATGTTTTGCCAGAATCGTGAGATGCGGCGGATGGGGCGAAAATTCCAAAGCCAGCGCGAAATCAAAGGTGAGCCATTTTTCCAACAGCGCGCACGCGGCGGCGAACCACGCGGCAGGTTCCGTCGCGTGCGCGGTTTGCGCAATCAATTCGCGCCACAGCGTCGCGTCAAGCGGCGCAACATCATTTGCGGAAGCGGCAGGCAAGTAATCTCGGTTCATACTTTACCTTTATCGGCTCATTCGATTGTCGGCTCAAGCGCCATTCGGGGCGGGGCAGAAATTGTGATTATTATAAACTTGTCTGCGCGTTGAAACAAGGGGGGTTTTCTAAATTTCCAAAATGCGTCACAAACCGTATTGAGCGTGCGTCGCTTGCAGCGCGGTCAAGACGTTTTGAATGTGTTCATCCAACGGGATTCCGAGCTCTTGCGCGCCGCGTTCGATGTCCTCGCGTTTGGCGCCGCGCGCGAACGCTTTGTCTTTCCATTTTTTCTTGATGGACGACACATCCACGTCCGCCAATTGTTTGGACGGGCGCACGTACGCGACGGCGATGATGAGGCCGGTCAATTCGTCGCACGCGTACAGCGTCTTGTCAATCAAACGCGTGCGCGGCGCGGGTTCGCGATATTTTTCTTCCAGCGCGGCGGGGTCGCCGTAATCGGCGTGCGCGCGAATGGCGTACAAAAACTCTTCCGGGAATCCGAGTTCCGTCAAAATTTCCAAACCTTGAAACGGATGGCGTTCGGGAAATTTTTCGTAATCGAAATCATGTACCAGCCCGACGTTGCCCCAAAAATTTTCGTCCGCGCCGAATTTGCGCGCGTAAAATTTCATCGCGGCTTCGACGGCGAGCATGTGCTTGCGCAATTGTTCCGACGGCGTGTACTCGCACACCAATTGCCAAATATCGTCACGAGAGTTGGGATTCATTCTATTCACTCGCTGCGGTTCAAAGATGCGGCGTTTTCCTGCAAATACTTGGCGGCGGCTTTTGCCATCAACGCCGCGCCGGTGGGCAAAACGCTTTCGTCAATATCGAAATCGGGCGCGTGATGTTGACGATCCACATCGTCTTTTTTCGCGCCGAGATAAAAGAATACGCCGGGCGCGGCTTGCGCCATGAATGAAAAATCTTCGGCGCCGGTTTCCACGCGCGCTTCATGCACCTTGTCCGCGCCCAGCAAATCGCTTGCCATGCGCCGCGCAAAACGCGCCATGTTCGGGTCGTTCACCGTCACGGGATACCCGTATTGAATTTGCAAACGATAATCGCCGCCGAACGCGTGCGTGATGCGAAAACAATTTTCCAATTCGCGCACAAGTAACATGCGCGTCTCGTTGGAAAACGAACGAATGGTGCCGGTCAAGGCGACTTCGACGGGAATGACGTTGCCCGCTTTGCCCGCATGAATCGCGCCGACGGTGATGAGTCCCGCTTCGACGGGATGTTTGCGCCGCGAGACGACGCCGTGAATGGCGTTAATCACTTGCGCGGACAACCAAATCGGGTCGAGCGCTTCGTGCGGATACGCGCCGTGTCCGCCGCGCCCAATCACCGTCGCGTCGAAACTGTCCACCGCCGCCATGAACGCGCCTTCGCGCACAAAAACTTGATTGGCGGGCAGCGTGCTGATAACGTGCATTCCAATCACGGCGTCCGCGCCTTGCAGCGCGCCCTCTTCGACCATCCGCTGACCGCCCGACTTGCCTTCCTCGTCTTCGCACTCTTCGGCGGGTTGAAATAAAAAACGCACGGTCCCTTTTAAACGGCCCGCCGCGAAATCTTGCGCGAGCAGCGTCGCCGCGCCGAGCAAACAGGTCACATGCGCGTCGTGGCCGCACGCGTGCATCACGCCGTCCGTTTCGGATTTATACGGCACATCGTTGCGTTCTTGAATCGGCAGCGCGTCCATATCCGCGCGCAGCGCGATGACGGGCGCGCCTTCGCCCAGATGCGCGACGACGCCGGTTTTGGCGACGCCGGTGGCATATTCGATGCCGAGCGTGTCGAGATGCGCGGTGATTTTTTTGGCGGTGCGAATTTCTTGGAAATAAAGTTCGGGATGTTGATGCAAGTCGCGCCGCGTCGCAATCAGTTGGTCGCGCAGCGCGTGCGCGCGTTCGAGATGATCCATCGGGCAAACTCCGTGTGCGTAAAACTTTTATATTCTAACACAGCTTGACGCGCCGAAAGCGAATTGTAATCTTGGCGGCAGCGCGTGCGCGCGCAAACGCCTTGTTTTACGGCGTCAAATCGCTTGCGGCGCGCGCCGCGCTGGGGGTCTCGTTCTTTTGTCCTATTGTTTCTGCGCGACAGCTATGCCATAGTGCAAACGATGACCTATGACACGAAAATTTTCAATCTCCCTTTTAGCGTTTGGCGGCGTCGCCGCGCTGCTGTTGGCGAGCGCGGCGTTCGGACAGTCGCCGTCCGCGCGCGTTTCCGCCGCGTCGTGCGCCGAAGACGCCGCGAATCTTGTACAAAATGGCACGATGGCGGGCGGCAGTCCCAACGGATACGGCGTCGTCGCGGACAAATGGCAAGCGTTCAGCGTCGGCGCGAAAAAACCAAATTTTGAAAACGCGCTGAACGAAGGATACGACCCGGACGGCTCGCAGTACATTTGGCGCGATTTGGACCAATGGGACGCGGGGATTTACCAAAAAGTGACGACGCTCACGCCCGGGCAAAATTATCATTTTTGGATGGTGTGGGGCCAAGCGCTGCACGACATTGCGGGCAATAACGCGCGCGCGACCATGATAAATCGCCAAATCGGCGTGGACCTCAACGGCGGCACGGACCCGAACGCGCCGAGCGTGATCTGGAGCGTGCCGTATTACGGCGAAAGCGGTTTTAATCGTCCCGAATGGCATCTAAATTTCATCGCCAGCGGAAACGTCGCAACCTTTTTTTTGCGCGCGCAAAACGGACACACCGACGGACGCAACAAGGTTTTTTTTGACACGGCGTGTTTGCGCGCCGTGAATGGCTCTCCCACTTCGACGCCATGGGCGCCAACGCCAAGCGCCACCCAAACGTTCACGCCTACGCCGCCGCCAACGCTAATCCCCGGCGTGCAAATAGACGATACCGACGCCGCCATTACCTATGTCAAAACATGGATGCAAGGCGCGGACGCGCGCGCGTTGAACGGCACGTATCATTATGCGCGCGGCGCCAAAGGCGCGGCGGTGAAAGCAAATTACGCTTTTACGGGAACGCAAATTACTATCTGGTATATCGGCTATAAAAATCGCGGCAAAGCAGTCGTCAAAATTGACGGCAAGCGCGTGGGCGCGATTGACCAGTACACGCCGGGCGTAACGTTCAATCTGACGCGAACGTTTGGCGACTTGGCGCCGGGAGCGCACACTTTGAAAATCATCAATCGGGGCAATAAAAATCCGAGCGCGACCGATTCCATCATCGTCTTGGACGCGCTCGAAATTGTGCCATAACAAAAACGCTGCGCTTGCGCGCAGCGTTTTTGTTATGCGAAAAATTTTTAATGCCGCGCGCTGCCTTGACGGCGCACGCAATCTCAGACCGGGCGCGGCGTTTCGGGTTGACGCGCGGTTTTCAATGCAGCTTGTACGCGCAAAAATTCGCGGATGCCGTCGCCCGTCAACATGCCGACCAGCGTACCGTTCAACGTAACGGGCAGCGCGCCGAGTTGGCGTTCTTGCATCGTTTCTGCCGCGTTCGCAAGCGACGCATTGACGTCCACCGTCGGCGCGTCGGACAGCATGATGCGGCTGATGGGCGTATACGCGCCGAACGCGCGCAAGCCGCGCAGCAACGCTTCGCGCGTCAAGATGCCGACGACGCGTCCGTTTTGCATAATCGGAAAATCCTGCTGCCCCGTCGCCATCATGGAATCTACCGCCGCGCCGAGCGATTCGTACGGCGCAAACGCGCGCGCGTTGGTTCGCATCGCTTGACCGACGGTGTAATTTTCAAATTGGCTGCGCTGCTGCACCATTTGCGATTCCGCCTGCGCGCCCATGAAAATAAAGAGCGCCGTGACGACAAGTAAAGGATTCACAAAGAAACCGGCGACGCCAAAGACAAGCGCCAAGCCCTGTCCGATGCGCGCGGCAATTTTAGTCGCGCGTGGAAACGGCATTTGCGTGGCGAGCAGCGCGCGCAGGATGCGTCCGCCGTCCATCGGAAACGCGGGAATGAGATTGAACAACACCAGCACAACGTTGATAACGAGCAAGTTTTCGAGGAACGAATCGCTGCCCCAGCTCAAGCTGAGCGCAGGCGCGGCGACGCCCGCCAAAGTCATTACGATAAAGAGTCCCGCCGCAATCGCCACATTGACCGCCGGACCTGCCGACGCGACGACGAGCTCTTGCGCCGGTTTCGACGGCATCCGTTCCAAACGCGCGACGCCGCCGATGGGCAGCAACGTAATGTCCAACGTTTTGATGCCGTAACGCCGCGCGGCGAGCGCGTGTCCGTATTCATGCAGCACGACGCACAGGAACAACGCCAATACAAATACAGTGTCGGCGAAAACATCCCAGAGCGTGCCACCCTGCATCAACACGGGCAGGGCGACAAAGGCGAGCAGCAGCGGAAAGGTGGCGTGTACATAAACGCCAATGTCCAAAAATTCTCCAAGTTTCCAAGACCACTTCATTTTCATTCTCTCCTGCCAACGCGCTGACGTCGGCGTTGCCAATTTCTTTACTCTACGCCGCGCACATTAGGCGCAGATGAAAAAACGGATTGACACTGTATGCGTGTCAATCCGTTTTAGATTCTTACGCTTTACGCGTTGGCACGCGACGATAAAAGCGCGGCGTCACGGACGCCAATGCCCAAACCCCGCGCCGTCGGCAGCGCAAACCTGCGCGTTAGGCGGGCGCATTGGCTTTGCTGCGTAATTCTCCCAACAACTGCCCTGTCAAGCGCGCGCCTTCTTCGTACGTCGCTTCATTCAAACCGTGTTTGAAATTTTCGGCGAACAGATTGTCCAGCCCTTCCGTCGCGTCCAATTCGCCGCCGCCGTGCAGATTGCGCCAGAGTTCGATCAGCTTGGCGCGTTGGACGGGCGAGAGCGGCGGATGCGAACGCGCATAGGTTGAGCGCGCTTCATTCAGAGAAGGACGCGTTGGCGCGACAGGTTGTCCGGAGCGGCGTTCAACGTCTGTGCCGCGACGTTCGCCGCGCGGCGTTTCGCTGCCGACGCGCAGCATGTCTTCGGCGGACGCGAGGCCCGAGCCGGGGAACAAGCCATAGCCCATCATCGAGAGCGCGCGTCCGGTGGCGGAGGTTTCCGCGACTTCCCAAGGAAATTCGCGTTCCGCCGCCGTGCCGCCGATGCGGCGCGAAGTGGCGATGCCGTGCCGCGCGCCATAGATTTCGCTCGTCACGCTGACCAGCAACGTCAGCTGCTCTTGATTGTCCACGAGAACGATAGGAGTTCCGAAATCGAGCCGTTTGCCTTGACGGGCGTGGTCTTGATTTGCCATTGCGAGTTTGCCGTCCACCGTCATGTAGGGATGTTCGACGTTTTGCCAGCCGTCCTTGTCGCGCCGTCGTTGGGCGAGGGCGACGACGTAATCGGCAAACTCTTCGTGCGTCGCCTTGCCGACGTTCGGCGTGGCGCGCAAGATTTGGAGAATTTGTTCGCGCGTCATAATGAATCTACCTCCGTAGAGAGTACGCGACGCAAAACGCTTTGCGGCGCAGCGCTCCAAAACCATCGTGAATCATTTTCAGGACAAATTATGTTTAGGGGGGACGATGGTTTGTATGCAAGACGCGCAACGTCTTGATTACGCCCAGCATAGCACAGACGTTCTAATTTGTCAAGCTAATTTATAGAGTTCCCAAATTAAAATCGCAGGATAGAGACCTGACAGGTTTATGCCGCGTCCGCTAAAACCTGTCAGGTCTTGGTGCGATGTTTATTTGAGCTGTCTATTAGGACAAACGCATTTGGATTTACCTGTTGGATATGAAATGGAATTTCATGGCTGAAAAAAACTTGAATGCTCCACATTCTAAATCGCCGCGCGATTTTACCTTTTTTCAGACGGCGCTTTCCAAGCGCTGAACGGGCGCGGCTCAAACGCAAATGGCGCGTTTTCCGTCGCCATTCGAAAAAACGATTTTCAAATGCGTTTGCCAAGCTAATTTTGTCTGATAAAATTACGCGCAGAGAAACCTGACGCCGCGTGCCACAATTCTTAACGCAATCCACGAATTATGGTTACGCGCAGCACAACGACTAATGATTCACCACTATTCTCCCGTTCACTATCACGTCGCCCTCGGCTCGTACGCGCCGACGTTGTATCTCAACGACGGCGATACCGTAAGCACGACGACGGTGGACGCGAACGGTTATGACGCAGCGAGACAAATTATTACCGCCGAACCGAATCCGATGACCGGACCTTTTTTTGTCGAGGACGCCATGCCGGGCGATACGCTCGTCGTGCAATTCGATTCCATTGTGCCGAATCGAACTTGGGGCTGGTCGCGCGCCGCCTTGTCCGCGAATGTGGTCGCGCCCGAATATGTTCGCACGCTGCCGCCGCGCGAATTGGTCAATTGGTTTGTGGACACGGAAAAATGGCTTGCGCGCCTCGAGACGCCGCCGCGCGGTTTGGAAAATTTTGCGCTGCCGCTCGCGCCGATGCTCGGCTGCTTTGGCGTCGCGCCGTCGGACGGGCAAGCGATTTCGACGGTCACGTCGGCGGAACACGGCGGCAATATGGATTGGAATGGCTTTACGCAGGGCGTGACCGCGTATCTGCCGGTATTTGCACGCGGCGCGTTATTTTTTCTCGGCGACGGCCACGCGGCGCAGGGCGACGGCGAGATTGGCGGCACGGGCGTCGAGATTTCGATGAACGTGCAATTCACCGTGCGCGTTCGCAAAAATCAAAAAATCAATACCGTGCGCGGCGAGAACGCGGAATATATTTTCACCGTCGGCAACGCGCGTCCGCTCGACGGCGCGCTGCAAATCGCGACGACGGAAATGCACCAATGGTTGATGCACGAATATGGCTTGGATGCGCGCGGCGCGAGTATATTGATGGCGCAGTGTATTCGATACGAGGTAGGCAATATATTCGACCCGGCATATACGATGGTGTGTAAAATGCCGAAACGCTTTTTGCCCGGAAAATAATGATTGACGACGTTAATCAACCCTCAAAATGGGAACGCGCGTATCAGCAGGGCGCGCTGACGTGGGACATGGGGACGCCGACGCCGGTGTTTCAACGCTTGCTCGCGGAAAAGGACGCGCAAGACAAAAGCGTTTTTCCGCCGGGACGCATCTTGATTCCGGGCGCGGGTTTGGGCTATGACGCGCGCGAATTTGCGCGACACAGGTTCGAGGTCGTCGCGGTGGATTTTGCGCGCGACGCGGCAGAGGCGATGCGAAACGCCTTGACGCCCGAAACCGCGCACGCGGTCGTTCAAGCGGATTTGTTTCAATTGCCGGCGGCGTGGAATGAAACGTTCGATTACGTTTTGGAATACACCTGTTTCTGCGCGATAGACCCGACGCGGCGCGGCGAATACGCCGACGTGATTGCGCGGATGCTGAAACATGGCGGCAGTTATATCGCGCTCGCGTTTCCAACCAACGGTTATACGGGCAATCCGCCCTTTATCGTGAACGCGGAGGAATTGATTGCGTTGTTTCAAGCGCGCGGTTTGGTTTTGCGCCGCCGCGAATCTCATCCCGCCACCATCAAACCGCGCAAGGGGCGCGAAGAGCTGCTGGTCATGCAAAAAGCGTGATAAAATTACAAAATCCAAAGAACGCCCAAGCGCAAAACCTGCCGCGGCGCATCACAATTCCAACCGCAAATTACGAATTATTGTTACGCACAGCGTAACGACGCACGAATGAGCCAAGCATGTCCAAACCCAACATTCTTATCGCCGACGACGAACCCGCCGTCTTGAATGCGGTGTATCGCGACTTGAATCCGCGTTACGCGCAAGCGTATAAAATTGTGCGCGCGGATTCGGGCGCGACGGCGTTAACCGCGACGCAAACGCTGCGGCAGCGCGGCGAAAGCGTCGCGTTGTTTTTGGTGGACCAGCGGATGCCGCAAATGTCCGGCGCTGATTTTTTGCGGCACGCGCGCGAATTATTTCCCGAAGCGAAAAAAGTTTTGCTCACCGCGTACGCCGATACCGAAGCCGCGATTCAAAGCATCAACCAGGTCGGGCTGGATTATTATTTACTGAAACCGTGGGATCCGCCCGAAGAGCGTTTGTATCCAGTGTTGGACGATTTGCTGGCGGAATGGCGCGCGCACGCCGCGCCCGCGTTTGAAGGCATCCGTCTGGCAGGCACAATGTGGTCGCAAGCGTGTCACGAAGTCAAAGAATTTCTAGCGCGCTATCAAGCGCCGTATCAATTTTTGGACATTGAAAAAGACGCGCGCGCACGCGCGCTGGTCGAGACCGCGCTGAATGGCGTTATCAAAATTCCGGTCGTGTTTTTTCCCGACGGCGCTTTGCTGGTCGAACCGACGCTGCGCGCGCTGGCGGATAAAGTCGGTTTGAAAACCAAGCCCGCGCGCCAAGTGTACGACCTTGCGATTGTGGGCAGTGGGCCCGCGGGTTTGGCGGCGGCAGTGTATGCGTCGTCCGAAGGTCTCGGCACGATTGTGATTGAACGCGAATCGCCGGGCGGACAGGCGGGCAGCAGCCCCAAAATCGAAAATTATTTGGGCTTTCCGTCCGGACTTTCGGGTTTGGATTTGACGCGGCGCGCGTTGACGCAGGCGCAGCGTTTCGGCACGGAATTTTTGGCGACCCGCCAAGTTTGTCAATTGCGCGTCCAAGACCCGTACCGCGTTCTCGTTTTGGACGACGACGCCCAAGTCATAGCCAAAGCGGTCTTGATTACGACGGGCGCGTCGTTTCACATTCTCGATTTGGCGGGCGCGGCGGAACTGACGGGCAAAGGCGTCTATTACGGCGCGGCGTACACCGAAGCGGTGTTTTTCCAAGACCAAGAGGTCTTTGTCGTCGGCGGCGCAAATTCGGCGGCGCAAAACGCGCTCTTTCTCGCGCGCTATTGCCGCAAGGTTATACTTCTCGTTCGCAACGATCTCTCCACTTCGCAATATCTCACCGATGCGTTGTATGCCACGCCGAACGTCCAAGTGCGAACCGGGACCGAATTGGTTTCGCTGCACGGCGTGGATAAATTGGAGGGCGTGACGGTGCGCGCTAAACAAACGGGGCAGGAAGAATTTTTGCCGGGCGCGGCGTTGTTTGTTTTTATCGGGCAGCGTCCGCGCAGCGAATTTGCCCAAGAGTTGCTGCGCCGCGGACCGAAAGGTCATTTGCTGACGGGGCCCGCGCTGCGCGACGAAAACGGCAAATTGCCGCCCGAATGGAAGCTCCAACGCGAACCGATGCTTTTGGAAACGAACGTGCCGGGCGTTTTTGCCGCGGGCGACGTGCGGCAGGGCGCGCGCAATCGCGTCGCGGCAGCCGCCGGCGAAGGCAGCACCGCGATTGCGATGGTGCATGAATATCTTTCGACGTTATAAATGAACGACTTTCTCCGCCAAATTCCCCTGTTCTCGGGCTTGGACGATTACGCGCTCGAACGGCTCGTGGCGATGAGTACGGAAATCGCGCTGCAACCCGGCGAGCTGCTCATCCGCGAAGGCGATATGGGCGACGCGATGTACATCATCGTCCAAGGCAATTTGCAAGTCCGCAAGCGCGCGCGCGACGGCGAGATTGTGTTGGCAGAGCGCGGCGCGGGCGAAGTGATTGGCGAAATGTCCGTATTGGATCAGGCGCCGCGCGTGGCGTCGGTCATTGCCTTGACGCCGACGCGCGCGTTGGCGATTGATCAAGAAACGTTCATGGCGCTGTTAGATTGGAGTCCGACGGCGGCGCGCGCCATTTTGCGGACATTCGCGCAGCGCATCCGCTCCACACAGGCGGCGCTGCAGCAGCGCGAAAAAATGGCGTCGCTCGGCACGCTCGCGGCGGGCATCGCGCACGAGTTGAATAATCCGGCGGCGGCGGTGAAACGCGGCGCGGCGCAATTGAGCCAAGATTTGCAGCGCGTCGAACGTTTGACGATTCAATTGGACCGGTTAGAGCTGACGCCCGCGCAGCGCGCGGCATTGCAAAATTTGCGCGCGCAGATTGACCAACACGCGCAAACCGCGCCAAACTTGGACGCGATTACGCGTTCCGATTACGAGAGCGAAATTCAAAGCTGGTTGGACGCGCACGGCATCGCGGAAGCGTGGGAAGTGGCGCCGCGTTTGGCGGCGTTGGGTTTTACGCGCGAAAAATTGGAGGGGTGGGACGCGGCGTTTGATCCCAAACTATTGCCGTTGGTGATTGAATGGGCGGCGGCGCGCGGCAGCGGCATCGCTTTGCTGGCGGAAATCGCCGACAGCGCGGAACGCATTTCCAATATTGTCAAAGCGGTCAAAGCGTATTCCTATCTCGACCGGGCGCCGCTCCAAAAAGTGGATGTGCATGAAGGGCTGGAGAATACGCTGATTATTTTGCGTAACAAATGGAAGCAGGGCATTTCCATTCAGCGCAACTATCAACGCGATTTGCCGGAAATTGAAGCGTATGCCAGCGACCTCAATCAGGTGTGGACAAATATCATTGACAATGCCATTGACGCGATGAAGGGCAGCGGCGAACTCTCGCTCTGCACGCATGCGGAACCGGATCATGTGTGCGTCGAGATTTGCGACAATGGACCCGGCATTCCACCCGAAACGCTGCCGCGCGTGTTTGACGCGTTTTTTACGACGAAACCGGTCGGTCAGGGCACCGGCTTGGGTTTGCACATTTCATACAATATCATTGTGTTAAAGCATCACGGACGCCTGACGGTCGAATCCAAACCCGGTTATACTTGTTTCAAAGCCGCGCTGCCCTTTCAACCAAATAAAAGCGCGGCGGTAAAGACCTGACGGGTTTTCCGGCGCTCTCGGTAAAATCGGGCAGCGCGGCGGAAAAACCCGTCAGGTCTCTGTGAAATTGTGTCGCCCGAACAGGTCAAACAAATTTTGCTCGATACGAAAACGATTGCGGTAGTGGGCATTTCGTCGCGCGCCGGACAGGTCGCGCACGAGGTGCCAAGTTATTTGCAAGCGCACGGCTATCGCATCATTCCGGTCAATCCGCACGCGGCGGAAATTCTCGGCGAAATCGCGTATCCGACGTTGTCCGCGATACCGCCCGCGTTGACGGTTGATCTGGCGCTCTTGTTTCTAAAACCGGAAGCGCTCGCGGCGGCGGCGACGGAAGCGATTGCGCGCGGCGTAAAGGTGATTTGGATGCAAGAAGGCGTGCGCGATGAGGACGCGGCGAAACGCGCGCAAGCCGCGGGTTTGCAAGTCGTGATGGACCGCTGCATGCGCGCGGCGCATCGTTTCTTTTTTGCCGAACCTAAAAATTAACTCGCCTTACGCACAGGTGGGGGACATTTCAAATTTGTCGTACGTTTTCACGATAGTTTTCGGCTGTTCTGCGTAGCATGAGAAATTAACTCGCCTTACGCAGTGGTATGGCAAATTTCAAATTTGTCGTACGTTTTCGCGCTATTTCTTTGCGGGGCTGCGTAACACGAGAAACAAATTCCGTGCGCGTTCGAACTGCCGACCCAATTGGCGCGCGCTTGAAAAACGCCGCCCTCTCTTGAGGGCGGCGTTTTGATTTATGACGTGCCGATCAGTTTTTTGATTTCGTTCGGAATGTATTCGACGCTAAAGAAGCGTTGAATCGCCGCGCCCGCGGTGGCACGCGCTTGCTGCAGCCAATCGCTCAAGGCGCTCGCGCGCGCTTGCGCCAACGCGGAAGCGTCCAGCGCGCGGTTGGCGTCTTTTTCCAAAACTTGAATGATATGTACGCCGTACGAAGTCGTGACCGGCGCGCTGACTTGGAGCGGCGGCAGATTCCACGCGGCTTGATCAAATTCTTCGATAAATTGCCCCTGCGTCACCCAACCCAAATCGCCCTTGTTTGTTTTGGCGCTGGGGTCAATGGAAAGTTCGGTCGCGAGCGCGCCAAAATCTTCGCCCGCTTTCAAACGCGTTTCCACCGCTTGCGCTTCTTCAAAGGTCTCGACCAGAATGTGTTCAACGTGAATTTGTTCGGCGGTGGTTTTGACCTCTTGCCCCAGCGCGTCGTTCAAGCGCTGCCGCAATAAATCCACCGCGACAATTTTGCGATACGCGTCAAAACTGATGTTGATTTTGCCGATGTTTTCTTTGAGTTTCGCCACTTCTGTAGCATAGGCGTCGGGGCTCAAAGGCGTTTGCGTGGGTTCCGGCGTCAAAGTAGGGCCCTCGGTGGGCGTCGGTACGAGCGTCGCCGAAAGCGTCGCGGTCGCCGTCGGCGAAATAGACGGCGTAGCGGTATTGGTCGGCGTCAACGTGGGCGTCGGCGAAGGGCCATCCGTCGGCGTCGCGGTAGGGCGTTCATATCCGAGATTGTCGTTGATAGAGAGTTGAATCTCGCGGTCAATATCCGCGTCGCTCACCGTAATGCCGCGCTTGGCGGCTTCTTGGCGAACGAGCTCGTCGTCAATCAAATTTTCCAACGCCTTGCTGGGCGCTTGCTGGAGCGCCTGTTGGTATTGCGCCAATTGATTTTGATAATACTGCACAATCGTCGCCATCGCCGGGTCGTCGGCATTGAATTGTTGAAAGGCGCTTTGGATGCCGTTAATTTGCGCCACAATCGTCTGTACGTCGAAACGCACGCGCGCTTGATAGTCGCGCACGGTCAAGGGTACGCCGTTGACGGTGGCGACGGGTTCATCTTGGACTGCAATGACGGTGCGCCAATAGCCGATGGCGAGAATGACGACAATGAGCGCGGCGACGATGCCCAAGACAATAAAAAGGACGCGCTGTTGTTCTTGGTCGCGCTCGCGCATCCGCGATTGTTTGCGCGTTTCGGTCTGGGGAGTTTGATTCTTTTTTGCCATAATTCCAAAAAAAGGGCATAGACGTATGAACCGCCTATGCCCGGATGGTTTCTGTTTGAATGTGGCGGGTTCAGGCGTTCATGCCGCGCACATGTTCGGGCGCAAACGGCAAGAGCGCCAGTTGCCGCGCGCGCTTGATGGCGAGCGAAACTTCGCGTTGATGCCGCGCGCAGGTGCCGATTTTGCGTCGCGGGCGAATCTTGCCGCGATCGGTCAGATAGCGGCGCAGCTGGTCGGCGTTTTTATAATCAACGACTTTGTTTTTGTCTTTGCAATAGATACAGACCCGGCGCTGCTGCGGCGCAAAACGGCGTTGCCCGTCGCGTCCGTTACCGCCGCGGTCGTTGCCGCGGTCCGAACGGGGGCCACGCGGACCGCCGTAACCGCCGCTGCGGGGTCCGGAACTGCTGCGTGATTGATTTTCCATAACGTGTGTTAATTGCTCCTTGAATTTCAGACAATCCGTTGCGAGTACATTCAGATGGAAGGTTCGTCCAACCCCGGCGCGCCAATGTCGCCGATGGCGGAATCCATGGCGCCGCTCTCGTCGGGGCGGCCTTTGCGGTCCAAAATATTGACGTCACCGGCGACGACTTCGGTGCGGTAATGCTTTTGCCCGTTATCGCCTTCCCAACTGCGCGTTTCCAAACGCCCTTCGACATAGACCATCGAACCTTTGGTGAGGTATTGGCTGCAAATTTCGGCGAGCCGACCCCAGGCGACGACGTTGAACCAGTCGGTCACTTCGGCGCGTTCGCCTTCGGGTTTGGTATAGGTGCGCGAAACGGCAATGCTGAACGAGGTGACCGGTTTGCCGCTCGGCGTATAGCGCATTTCGGGATCGCGCCCGAGATTGCCAATGATCATGACTTTGTTGAGACCGCGTGCCATGTTCAACTCCCTTCTGCGGATACAGTCGTCGTTTCCGCCGCAGGCGTTTCTGCGACCGGTTCCGTTGGCGTTTCTGGCGGCGCGGCCGGCGTTTCGACGGGCGCGGCTTCGGTTTCGACGCGCGCTTCGGGCGCGGGCGTCGGCGGCGCTTGCGGCAAAACAAATTGTTCGACGCGCACAAACAGATAACGCAAAACTTGATCGTTCAATTTGAGAGCGCGCTCGATGCCGCGCACGGCGGCGCCGGGCAAGCTCACATAGAGCGTCGTATAATAACCGTCTTTATTTTTGTGAATGGGATAAGCGAGGCGGCGTCTGCCCCAATCGTGGCGGGCGACGATTTCGCCGCCGGCGTTTTGGGCTTGCGTGACGATGCGGTCTTGCGCGGCGGCAAGCGCGGCTTCGTCCGCCGGACGCAAGACAAACGTCAATTCATAGTTTGACAAGAGGGTCTCCTTCCCCTGGGATAGCGCTGCGCTTGCGTAAAAACGCGTCCGCGTACTTGCGCGGCGCAGAGCGAAAAGGTGTGTCGCAAATTGACTTTGCGAGTTTGCTAATTGGTAACGAACGGGCGCGATTATAGCAGAGGGCGCGCTCGCGCGCAAATCGCGGGCGGCGCGCGGGCGCGCCCAAGCGCCGCGGGGTTGGCTTTGTGACGCACTGCGTCATAAATTCCTTGACATCCGCCGCAAGAGGCGCTATACTTTTTTCTACCGACCGTTAGGTAGATACACGACGGGTATTTTTTGCGGCATTTTATGACGCACTGCGTTATAAAATGCCAAGCGGAGACTATGGCGTCTCATTCTCGACGAACGAGTCCGGCGCGCGGCAATGGACGCGCGCCAATCCACGCGGTTTCGCTTCCGCGGCGGCGCGTCCCGGCGCCGTCCCATGGCGCCGCCGCGCGCGCGTCCGCCCCGGATACGCTCGACAAACCCTCTGAAATTTTCGCCGCCGCCCTGCGCTTGTTCCAAGTCAAGGGCTATCACGGCGCCTCAATGCAAGACCTCGCCGACGCCGTCGGCATGCAAAAGGCGTCGCTCTATTATTATTTCCGCAGCAAAGAAGAATTATTGGCGCTGGTCTGCCAACGCGGCGCCAGCGCGTTTACGCGCGAGCTGGAAGAAATCGTCGCGTCGGATTGGGCGGCGTCCGTCAAATTGCGCCGCGCGTTGGAATGTCATCTCGGCGCCCTGTGCGAACAATTGGACCTCTTTAGCGTTTTTCTGCGCGAACAAAAATTTCTCGGCGAAACGCAAAAGGAAACGCTGCGCGGCGAGGGCAAAAATCACGCCGCGCTCTGGTCCGCAATTTTGGAACAAGGCATCGCGTCCGGCGAATTCCGCGCGGTCAATGTGACGGTGACGACGTTGGCGCTTTTGGGCATGTGCAATTGGTTGTACGAATGGTACTCGCCCGACGGCGCGTTCGCGCCGCCTGAAATCGCCGCGACATTTTCAGAACTTGTTTTGACCGGATTGACACCCGCGAAGGATAAAATCAAAAAGAGGCAAAGGAAAACAGGCGTCAGTACGCAATAGACAGCCCGCGGTCGCGCGCGCTGTTCATTGCATGTTGATTTTTGGAGGAACAGATATGGCATTGCTCGAAGTAGGTTCTGCGGCGCCCGCGTTCAAGGGCATGAATTTGTTGGGCGGCGAGTTTGATTTTGATGCGATCAAAGGCGCGAAAGGCATCGTCATGACGTTTTCGCCCGACCAAATCAATCCCGCCCAAATCTCGTGGGCGAAAAATTTGTACGAAAAAAACAAGGCGGACATTGAGATGGTTTCGGTCACGCGCAAAATTCCGAGCGTGACGATGGCGAAAGCGTTTCTGATGCAGCTCGGCATCAAGTTCCCGGTGGTGTACGACCAAAAGCAGCAGGTCTTTGGTTTGTACGGCGTCGAAACGCCGGTGGTGATTTACGGCATCAACAAGGACGGCGTCGTGACGTATGCCGCGCAGCTCGAGGTCAAAGATTTCAAACAAGCGGCGGTGGAAGAGGCGATTACCACAGCCAAGTAAAACCGTGTGAGGGCGCGCGGGAAAACGAGCGGATTCGCGCGCGCACGCGCGCCCTCGCTTGAGATTCAAACAACAAGAGAGAGAGCGGAATGAACAGACCATGGCAAAAAATGTACGAGCCGGGCGTGCCAAACGAGATTGATTATCCCGAAGGCATGGTCGTCACGGATATTCTGGAACGTGCGGCGGCGCGTTTCCCGAATAATCCCGCGACCATTTTCCCGGTGGCGGTCGGCAGTCGGTTGCTGGCGGGCCGTTTGACGTATCGCGATTTGGATACGGCGACGAACCGTTTTGCGAACGCGCTGATGCAACTGGGCGTGCAAAAAGGGGACCGCGTCGCGCTGCTGTTTCCCAATTCGCCGCAGTTTGTGATTGCGTATTTGGGCGCGCTGAAAGCGGGCGCGGTCGTCATTGCTTTTAATCCGGTGTACACCGAACACGAAATCGAACGGCAGCTCAACGATTGCGGCGCCGAGACCATCGTCACGATGACGAAATGGTATCCCGAAGTTAAACGGGTGCAGGCGAATACGCGCGTGACGCGCGTGATTGCGACCAATATCAAAGATTACTTTCATCCCGTCGCGGCGCTGCTTTTTTCGCTCGCCAAAGAAAAAGCGGAAGGGTTTCGCGTCCAACTCGACCCGAAAGATTATTCGTTCAAATTGATGCTCCAGCGTTCGAGCGACGCCAAGCCGAACGTAAAAATCAGCCCGGACGATATCGCCTTGCTGCAATACACGGGCGGCACGACGGGCGTGCCCAAAGGCGCGGTGTTGACGCATCGCAATCTGGTATCGAATTGCTTGCAATGCGTTTCGTGGTTCACCAACGCGCAAGAAGGCAAAGAGGTTACGTTGAGCATCATCCCGTTCTTTCACATGTACGGCATGATGGTGGCAATGTTGTTGACGCTGTCCAAAGCGGGCGCGCTGGTGTTGTTTCCGCGTTTTGACATTCAACAAGCGTTCATGGCGATTGACGCGTACAAGCCGACCATTTTTCCGGGCGTGCCGGCGTTGTATATCGCGTTCATTAACAGTCCCGACGTGCATAAACACGATTTGCGTTCCATCAAAGCGTGTTTGTCCGGCGCCGCGCCGCTGCCGCAAGAGGTGCAGACCGGTTTTGAAATGCTGACGCAGGGGCGTTTGGTGGAAGGATACGGCATGACGGAATCGTCGCCGCTCACGCACGCGAATCCGTTGAACGGCGAACGGCGCGCGGGCAGCATTGGCGTGCCGGTGCCTTCGACGGACGCGCGCATTGTCAATCCCGAAAATCCCGACGAAGAGATGGCGCAAGGCCAAGTCGGCGAACTCGCCATCAGGGGCCCCCAAGTGTTTCAGGGCTATTGGAATCGGCCCGAAGAATCGGTGAATACGCTGCGGAACGGTTGGTTGATTACGGGCGACATTGCGCGGATGGACGCGGACGGATTCTTTTACATTGTCGAGCGCAAAAAGGACATGATTATTATCGGCGGATACAAAGTGTTTCCGCGCGATATTGAAGAAGAATTATTCAAACATCCCAAAATTCAAGAGGCGTCCGTTATCGGCGTGCCGCATCCGAAAATGGGCGAGGTCCCCAAAGCGTTTGTCGTTTTGAAAGCGGGCGCCAGCGCGACGGAACAAGAAATCATTGATTACATGAGCCAGAACGTCGCCGATTATAAAGTGCCGCGCAAAATTGAATTTCGCGACGCGCTGCCCAAAACGCTCATCGGCAAAGTATTAAAGCGGCAGTTGGTCGAAGAGGAAAAAGCCAAAGCGAAACAAGCCGGCTGAAAAAACGTTGGAATGGCGGACGACCCTTTTTTTGAACGGACGGCATGGGAAATTATTGGATCTGGCGCGCGACGTTTGAGCGCAAGCGTTGAACGCCCCGGAGGAGGAAAAAGAACCTATGATGACCGAACATCAGATTACCGCGAACACGGAGGCAATGGCGCCGCACTTTGACTTGAGTCCGGAGCAAAAACAGTTCCAAGAACTCGCGCACGAGTTTGCGGAAAAAGAAATTCGGCCCGTCGCGCCGCACTATGACGAAGCCGAAGAATTTCCGTGGGACGTTATCAAAAAAGGGAACGAGCTCGGCTTGATTACCTACGCGTTCCCCGAAGAGTACGGCGGCGCGGGCGTGCAGAGCGCGGTGACCAACGTTGTCGTCACCGAAGAATTGGCGTGGGGCTGCGCGGGCATCGCCACCGCGATGGGCGGCACGGGTTTGTGCGCGACGCCTATCATGATCGCCGCCAATCACGCGCAAAAAACCAAATACCTCAAGCGTCTCGCCGATACGAAAAAACTCTCGCTCGGCGCGTATGCCATCACGGAACCGAACGCGGGCAGCGACGTGGCTTCGATGAAAACGACCGCGAAAAAAGTTTCGGGCGGCTATGTGCTGAACGGCACCAAGCAATTTATCACCAACGGCGGACTCGCGGACATTTACGTCGTCTTTGCGACGGTGGACCCGGCGCAGCGCGCCGACGGGATCACCGCGTTCATTGTCGAAAAAGAGATGGGCGTGCAGGCGACGAAAAAAGAAAAAAAGATGGGTATCCGCGCGTCGCACACCGCGCAGATTCATCTGGAAGACGTTTTTGTGCCGGAAGAAAATTTGCTCGGCGAAGAGGGCGAAGGATTCTTGATTGCGATGCGGACGTTCGAGCATACGCGGCCCGACGTGGCGGCGATGGCAATCGGCGTCGCGCGCGCGGCGTTCGAGTACGCGATGGATTATTCGCAGCAGCGCGAACAATTCGGCAAACCGATTGCGCGTTTGCAAGCCATCGGTTTCATGCTCGCCGACATGGCGACGGAAATTGACGCGGCGCGTTTGCTGGCGTGGCGCGCGGCGTGGATGCTCGATCAAGGTCTGCCGGTGAACAAAGAAGCGAGTATGGCAAAACGCTTTGCGGCGGACACGGCGATGAAGGTGACGACGGACGCGGTGCAAATTCTCGGCGGCGTCGGCTACATGCGCGATTATCCCGTCGAGAAATGGATGCGCGACGCGAAAATCATGCAAATCTACGAAGGCACGAGCCAAGTGCAGCGCGTGGTGATTTCGAGAATGTTGACGGGGTGGTAAAGAGTACGCAAAAAAATTGGCGGACAGTTCAACTGTCCGCCAAAATTTTTTAGCGCATGAGCCAGCCGCTCGCAAAAATCCCCACTGCCATCAAGAGCCCGGCGGCGAGTTGTAGATTGATGGTGGCGGCGTTCGCTTTGACCAGCGCGCGGTCGCGATAATGCCGCCACAGTTCGCGCGCGGCGATGTACGCCAGCGGCAGCGCGAAAAGGATCGCCAACGCGCCTTTGGGGAATATGCCCGCCGCGACGCCTACGACGACAAAACCGAACGCGGCGCCAAGCAGCGCCAAATACCCCCAGCGCGCGCGTTCTTTGCCCAACACGACGACGAGATTCAATTTGCCGCTCGCGCGGTCCGCCGTTTCGTCCGGGAATTGATTAATCCACAAAATCGCGGCGGTCAATAATCCGACCGGCGCTCCAACCAGAAAATCGGTCCACGTAACCGCGCCGGTCAAAGCCATGACGACGCCGGCGGTCATTAGCGGTCCAAAATTCAAGCCGATGAGCAGTTCGCCCAAACCTTTGCGCGCGGCAAGCCGCAAGGGCGGCGCGGTATAAAAATACGCCGAAAAAGCGCCGACCGCGCCAAACGCCATCAACCACAGCTCTCCGGTCAGCGCCATAATGGTCACGCCGCACGCCGCCGCCAGCGCTAGCGCCACGATGCCTACGCTCAACATGCCGCGCTCGGAAATCAAACCCAATTCAATGGAACGACTGCCGCCGGAATAGGGCAAAAAGTAATCGTTGTTGAGCCGGTCCGCGCCGCTCCGCCAATCGAAATAATCGTTCCACGTATTGGCGGCGATGTGCAGCAGCGCCGCGCCGACCAGCGTCAAGCCGAACAAAAGCCATGGGAAAGGCGAGACCAATTGATTCGCCGCAACCCACGCCGCTCCAATCAGGACCGGCATCAGCGTCGCGGTCAGAAAGGGCAAGCGCATAATGACTAGCCAAGCAAACAGCCGCGTTTTGACGCTGATTGGCGGCATCGCGTCCGACAGCGGCACGTCGGGGCGCGGCATGGTCACGCCGCAATAACCCACTTGGGTTTTGCCCCGAAAGGTGGGCGTGATGCGAATGTCCGCCGCGAACAAGGAACCATCTTGGCGCACAAACACGCTGCGCCCTCGAAATTCGCCTTGAACGCTCGCCGTTTTCAACCAGCCCGGCACATGCGCCAAGACGACCGCGCCCGGCGAAAAAACGGACACGCGTTTTTTGCCAATCACCTCTGCCGCGCGATAACCAAAAACTTGTTCCGCGCCGGAATTAAAAGTTTCGATGCGACCTTCCATATCGCACGTGACGGTACTTTTGATAGAACGATCTGCCATGTTAAACTCCTGAAAAATTTACGCGGCGCATCGCGCGACACAGTATGTCGCGCGACGATAGAAGCGTCGCGTTATTTGATTCGCTGGGCATAATACGCGCACATTTCCTTGAGCGGACAAATCTCGCAGCGCGGCGTTTGCGCGCGGCAGATTTCGCGGCCCAGACGAATCAGGTTGATGTGCATGGCGTAATACCGCGGCGGCGCAATCAATCCCTCTAAAATATGATGCGCCTGCTCCGCCGACGTTTTTTCGTCAATCCACCCGAGCCGCCGCGTGACGCGATGGACGTGCGTGTCCACCGGAAACACCTTGCGTTTTTGCGCGAACAATAAAACGATGGACGCGGTTTTCGGGCCGACGCCCTCCATTTGCATCAACCATTTGCGCGCGTCCGCTTCCGACAAGTCGTTCAAAAAATCCAGATTGAATTCGCCGCGTTCGCGTTGGATGAATTGCAGCGCGTGTTTAATGTAACGCGCTTTTTCGTTCGCCAAACCCGCCGACTTGACGACGCGCGCAATCTCGGATACGCGCGCGTCGCGGATTTGCGCCCACGTCGGATATTTGGCGCGCAGCGCGCGATGCGCGGCGTCGCTTTGCTTGTCGGTCGTGGCTTGCGAAAGGATGCAGCCGACCAACGCCGCCACCGCGTCGCCGCCTTGTAATTGCGGATTGCCGTACACGCGCACGAGGATTTTATCCGCCGCGCGGATTGTTTTGGCGGTCTCGGTTTGCACGCGCGCGAGAGAATGAGGCATCGTCTGAATTTCTAATTTTGAATTTCAAACTCTACTCTTCGCCAATCAAACGCGCGCGTTCGGGCGGCAGATAGAGCCGCACCGTTTCGCCGACCGCGCGGCGCTTGGCGTCGGACGTTTGCACGCGCAATTCCGTATCGTCCACGCGCACGCGATAATCAATTTTTTCGCCGAGGTACGTCGCTTTGGCGATTTGACCGGCGAGCGTATTCTCCACCGCGTCTTGGTCCACGATTTTCATGTCGCCGGGTCGAATGAAAATGAGCGTCGGCTGTTTCGCCGCATCGTGCGGCAGCGCGGTCACTTGCAGCGTGTGCGCGCCCACCTGAACCGTCGCCCGTCCGTCGTGAACCGCTTGAACTTGGGCGGGCAAGAAATTCGCCAGCCCGATAAAATCGGCGACGAATTTGGAACGCGGCAAACCGTAAATTTCTTCCGGCGTGCCGAGCTGCGCGAGCTTGCCCTTGTTCATAATCGCGATGCGATCCGAAAGCGCCAACGCTTCCTCTTGGTCGTGCGTGACGTAAATCGAAGTGATGTTCAAACGGCGCTGCAAATCGCGGATTTCAAAGCGCATCTCTTCGCGCAATTTCGCGTCGAGATTGGACAAGGGTTCGTCGAACAACAACACTTTCGGTTCCACCACCAACGCGCGCGCGAGCGAAACGCGCTGCTGCTGTCCGCCGGACATTTGATTGGGCATCCGATTTTCGAGCCCCGTCAATTTCGTCTGCGTCATGATTTGCGCGACGCGACGGCGAATTTCGTCTTGCGACAATTTTTTAATCCGCAAACCGTACGCGATATTTTCAAACACCGTCAAATGCGGAAAAATCGCGTAACTTTGAAAGACCATCGCCATATCGCGTTTGTTCGGCGGCACCTGTTCCAGCTGTCGCCCGTCCAACGCAATGCGCCCGCTCGTCGGAAATTCAAAACCGGCGATGAGCCGCAGCATCGTAGTCTTGCCGCAGCCCGACGGCCCGAGCAGCGTAAAAAATTCGCCCTCGCCGATGGCGAGCGATACGTCGTCCACCGCCGTGACCAAACCCTCTTGACCGCGACCCGGAAATTTTTTGGTGATCTGTTCCAGAGTGAGATACATACGCCGTTCTTTTTAACCCCCGCCCAAAGTCGTTTCCCAATTTGCGCGAAAAGTGCGTCCCGCCCAGAAATACAAGAGCCCGATGGCAGCCAAGACAATGGCGATCAGCACGACGGAATATGCCGCCGCGAGACTCAGTCCGCCCTGTTCCACTTCGCTCAAAATCAACGCGGTGAGAATGGGCCACTTGGGCGAAGTCAAAAAGATAATCGCCGAAAGCGACGTCATGTGCCGCGTGAAACTGAAAATCAGTCCCGCGACGAACGCGGGCAAAATCAACGGCAGCGTCACGCGGCGGAACGTGTGCTGCGCGTCGCCGCCGAGCGAGGTGGACGCTTCTTCAATCGCCGGGTCAATCTGTTGGAGCGAAGCGATGCTCGCGCGCACCGTCGCGGGCAGCGAACGAACGGTGTACGCCGCGACCACGATATACGCGCTGCCCACGAGCGCCAACGGTTCGCCGTAGAAAGTCAGCGCGCAGCAGATGGCGAGCAAGAGAATGGCTGCCGCGACGCGCGTGCGCGCGCTCCACATGCCGACGATGAATCCGCCGAGAACGGTGTACGTGAAACCCAGAATCGCGAGCGGCGGTTGAAAGACCAGATTGATCCACGAAGCGATGGAGGTGATGATGCCCGGCAAATAGCTGCCGCCCATCCGCCGCCCCCAAATCGCCAACGGGTCGGTGATGAGCAGGACGAGTTCGCGCGAAAGTAGGTAGAGCGCCATGAAACACAACAGCATAAAGACGCGCCGTTTGGCTTGCCCCTCGACGAAAACAATGCTCGCCAGCGCGAGCGCGAATAAAATGCCCGCGCCGATAAATAACCATTGCGTCTGCTGTAACGTGGGAATCCAAGTCAAACCGCCGCTCAAAAAATTCCACGCGACCGTATCGCGCATCTTGGCGTCATACGAAAGCCATGCCAGCGCGATGCCGAGCAGCGAACCGATTCCAAAGACGAGCCAGCGCAAACTTGCTTTGGGCGATACGGCGCTGACAAAGAAAAACGCCAACGCGCCATAGATGACGGCGACGACAAACAGCGGCGCGCGAATGAACGCGAGAATATAACCGATGCCGAGAATGGTGCCCGGAACCGCGCCGCCGAGATTCGACATGAAATCCACCGCTTCTTTGCCGCTAAACGTTTTGCGGACGACGAGAAAGGCAATGACCACGCCGGCGACGCCCGCCAAGGGCGTCGCCAATGCGGCAAGAAACGTAGTGCTGAGAATCGCTTCCAGCCCGCGCTTGAACACCGATTCGTAATGCGTCAAATCCAGCGTGTTGTTGATGCCCCACAATTTTGTGATGGAACCGACAAAGATGGTGACATAGAGCGCGATAATCAAAAGCAGGACCAGCGTGGTGAATGTGATAAACGTCCAACGCACAATCGGCTCTTTGACAAACGTCGCCGCGCCGCTCGTCGGTTTGCCCGTGACCGCGATGTAGGAACGCCGCGAGACCCAGTAGCGCTGCAAAATAAAAACCGTGAGCGTGGGGAGCAAAAGCACCAGCGACAATGCCGCGCCCTTTTGCAAATCGTGTTCGCCGCTAATGGCAATCCAAATCTGCGTGGACAAAACCGTGATATTGCCGCCAATGAGAATCGGATTGCCCAAATCGGCGAGCGATTCGACAAACATCAACAAGAACGCGGCGGCGATGCCCGGCGTCAACAAGGGCAGCGTGACCGTGCGAAAAATATGCCACTTGGACGCGCCGAGCGAGAGCGCCGCTTCTTCCATCGAAGGGTCAATGCGCTCGAGCATCCCGCGCAGAATCAAATACGCAATCGCAAAGAACGTAATGATTTGGCAAAAGATAATGCCGTCGAGTCCGTAAATGTCGTTGATGCCGGGCCCAAAGCGCATGTGTAAAATATCGCGCGTGACGAGCCCCGCGCGCCCGAACAAAAGAATGGCGGACAGGGCGATGGCGAACGGCGGCGAGATGGTCGGGAGCAAAGCGAGCGCGTGGACGAGGCCTTTGAAAGGGATATTGCAGCGCACGACGGTATAGGCAAAGATAAAGCCGAGCGCGGTGCTGCCCAGCGCGGTCAAAACGCCCATTTGCAGCGTCCATCCCAAAATTTCCCAATAGACGCGGGCGTACCCCGGCTCGAAATAGCGCGCAAAGTATTGCAGACTGAATTCGCCGTCGGGCGTGAAAAAACCTTGCACGATAACGCGCACGAGGGGCAGCAAGATAAAAGCCAGAATGAACGCGCCAGTCCCGAGGACGCCCACAAAAAGCGCCGGATCGCGCGCGAGCAGGCGAAACTCGCGGACGCGCCGCACCAACGAACCGCGCCACGACGCTGGCGCTTGCGTTAAGGAAAGAGAGGTATCCATAGAGAGAGTGTGCGCGCGTCAGCGCGCACACTCGTTATCCGTTTGCGTGAACTGAACGATTATTGCGGCGGTTTGGCGATTTCATTCGTGAACTTGTCCACGAACGCTTTTTTGTTTTTACCGCAATACTCGAAATCGTAATCAATCAATTTGACTTTGAGCAGTTCGGGCCGCGAGGGGGTCGCGCCCTTGACGGTCGGCGCCTGAAAGGCGTTGTATTTGGGTCCGAGCTCTTGCGTAGAAGGTTCCAGCGCCCAGTCAAACCACGCCTTGGCGTTCGCCATATTCTTTGCGCCCTTGATAATGCCCATGCCGCCGATTTCGTACCCCGTACCTTCATCGGGGAAACTCAATTCCAACGGCAAACCTTTTTCGATGCCGGCGACAATATCATGGGAAAAGACAATGCCCAGCGCGCCTTCGCCCTGCCCGACGGATTGGACGGGCGCGGCGCCGCTCTTGGTGAACTGCGCCACATTCTTGGCAAATTGCTTGAGATATTCCCAACCGGCGTCTTCGCCTCTTTGCTGCAAAATCGTGCAGACAAATGTGTACGCCGTGCCAGAGGTGGCGGGATGCGCCATATAGATTTGACCCTTGAATTCGGGTTTCAACAAATCATCCATCGAGGTCGGCGCTTTGACGTTCGGATTGTTTTTGAGGAAATCCGTGTTGGTGCCAAAACCGAGCGAACCGACATAGATGCCAACCCACTGCCCATCCGAGTCGAGCATCAATTTTGGATTGATGATATTGGCATAGTTCGGCGATTGGTACGGTTCGAGCAAACCGTCCCCTTTGGCGGCGATAAAGGAATCAATGGGTCCGCCCCACCAAATATCAAACTGCGGATTTTCCTTTTCGCTGCGCAGCCGCGCCAACCCTTCGCCGCTGGACAGGCGGACAAAGTTCACCGTGACGCCGGGATTCTTTGCCTCAAATTCTTTTTTCATCCCGTCGCACCATTCCTGCTGCGGCGTGCAGAGCATATTCAATTCGCCCTTGAGTTCGGCGGCGGGGGGCGGCGTTGTGGGCTGGGCGGGCGCGGCGGTCGGTTGGGTCGCCGCCGCCGTCGGCGGCGCGCTGGTGGGCGCGGCGGTGGGCGTCGCGCACGCGGCAAATAACGTCAAGCCGATGGCAAGCGCCATCACGAGCATAGAAACACGGAGCTTCATTCTTCTCCTCCTTGAGAGAATCGAGTTACGCGTCGCCGCGCGCGGCGCGCGGGTAACGCGTACGAAAAATTTTGGGGTGTGATCCATGCTACTATACCATAAATTTGCTGGAATGTATGCGAGAACGACTGCGCCGCGCACGTCGCAAAAAACCGCCTGCGTTTGTCTCGCTTTGAAAATTGGATACGATGGGCGGAAATCCAGCTGGGTGCGAGGAACGTTATGAATGAATTTCAACGCGCGCGTTTGATGCCGGAAAGCCATTTGCCCGACGCCGCCGAATTGATCGCGCAAGGCAGAGCGCTGGCGAAAACCGTACAGGTTCAACCCGGACCGTTTTTGCAAAAATATAACGTCGCGTCCGAAAGCGAATTCAAGCGGCAGCGCATGGCGCAAAACGCTATCATGTTTCATTCGCAAATCGGGTATCGGCAATTTGAAAAATCAAAACGCGCCTATGCGGAAATTTACGAACGGCTCGCCGCGGCGGACTGTCGCATTGACCGCTATGGCATCTGCCTCGATTGGAACATGGGATATCCGTCGGCGGAACGCGCGCAGCGGCCGCGCGGCACGGGCATGCTTTTGGAGCGCCCCGCCGATTTTATCGCGCTCACGCACAGCGCGCCCGTCGCGCCGCACTTTGGCGATTTCATGATTGGGATGCCCGCGGCGGTGGAAAACGTTAGCGCCGCGCTCGCCGCCGGCTCGACCAGCATCGGCAATTTGGGTCAATACTTTACCTATCGCCTGCCGCATTGGCACGACGAAATCGCGACGACGCGCGCAACCGTGCAGGCGCTGTCCCTGTGCGCGGCGCAGCCCGTCGAGATTTTGATTCATTCCAACTTGGACGACGGCTTTGCGCCCCTGTTCAACGATTTGGCGTGCGTGTTGGGCACGGTTTTGCTCGAGCGCTATATCGTCGCGGAATTGTTCGACGGCATCATGACGCACTGTTACGGGCACACCTTTGAAAATCCGTTGACGCGTTTGGCGTTCCAACGCGCGCTCGCGCGCGTCAATCCAAATCCGGGCAGCATGATTTACGGCAACACGACGATTTATCTCGAAGGCGCGGTGGAAAATTACGCCAATCTCGCGAGCTATCTGTTGGTGGATATCGTCGCGCAAAAATTATTGCCGACGGGTCACGCCGTCAATCCGATTCCCGTGACCGAAGCGCTGCGGATTCCCGAAATTGACGAAATCGTGGACGCGCAGCGTTTTGCGAATCGGCTCGCCGCGCGCGCGGAAAATTTTCCGTTGCTTGTGGACGCGGCGCGCGCGGATGAAATCGCCGACCAATTGGTCGCGGGCGGCAAAAAATTTCAGGAAAATATCTTGCAAGGTTTGAGCGACGCGGGCATTGACGTTCGCAATCCGGTGGAATTGCTGCTGACGCTGCGGCGCATCGGCGCGAAAAAACTAGAGCAAGCGTTTGGGCCCGGCGAAAGGCGCGGCGAGCGCGGACGCGCGCCCGTCGTCACGGCGACGACGATTGCGGCGCTCCAAGCGCGCGCCGATAAAATTATCAACGCGTTGGACGACGACACGCGCGGCGAATTGCGCGCGGCGGGCGCGATAGTGTGCGTCGCCAGTACCGATGTTCACGAGTACGGCAAAATTTTGCTCGAAACGGTGTTGGAGCGTTTAGAGCTGCAGGTGATTGATTGCGGCGTCGCGGCAGACCCGGACGCGGTGGCGCGGCGCGCGCAAAATTCTCATGCCGACGCGATTGCCATCAGCACTTATAACGGCATTGCGTTGGCGTATCTGCGTTCGCTGCGCGCGGAATTGCAGCGTCTGGGCATCAGTCCGTTGATTTTCATCGGCGGCCGTTTAAACCAAGTTCCCGACAATACGCCAAACAGTATGCCGGTGGACGTTTCCGCCGATTTGAAAAATTTGGGCGCGTATGTCTGTTTGAAACCGGAAGATATGTTGACGCAGCTGCGCGAATGGGTCGAGCCGCGCGCCGCGCGCTAGCGTCGTTTTCCGCTTTGCGCGGTTTGCGCGCGCGGCAATTTCATTTTGTCCCGACAACAAGTATGGCGCAGGTTTTTCAACCTGCGCCATACTTGTTATTTGTCGAGAGCATGGTTACTTATTTTTTGCTGGTCGCTTCAAAGCGGACGTAAAAGACTTGGGTCTGTTTCTGACTGTCGTCTTTGAAGGGAATAATCATCAGCGCGGTGGACTTGCCGCCGTCGCCGGTTTTGCCGAAAACGCAAAAACCTGCCGCGCTCATCGCGCCGCTGGCATCCGAACCCGCCGCGCAGCCGGGCATATCTTGAGCGTTCCATCCGGCGGCTTGCATCTTGTCCACCGTATAAAATTCGCCGACTTGCTGCGGCGTCAGGTCTGTTTGAAACGCGATGAAATCAAACTTGTCGAGCTTGGTGTCGCTGTTCTTGTTATTGGCGTTCGCCGCTTGGATAAACCCCTGAATGATCAATTGCATCGGCAAGGGAATATCTATATTGGCTTTGGTCGCGCCGCTGAGCGGCGGCACATCCGACCACAGGTCGGACACGGTGCCGGCGTTTTGCCCCGTCAAATTTTTGGCGAGGCCGCAGCCGGACGCGAGCGCCGCCACCGCAAGCAATGCGCTAATTATTACGAGTTTGATTCGCATAGGACCTCCTTGAATTTTTGGAAAAAGAACCGCACGTTTTTTTCCAAGCCGCGTTGGCGAAACAATGCGGCGTATGGAAGCAGAGCCGCCACCCTTTAATTATCTCACATTTTTTGAAAATGAGCTCTGACAATTTCCTGTCAATTCGGGCGGCGCAAACGCCCCAAAATTGACAGAGCCAAGAGCGCGCTTATAATAACCCGCGTTTTCTATCCTTCTTATGCGCCCTCTTTACATCTTGCCCTTTCGATGCTTCTGTATCAAGCGGAAACGTCGTACAGCGCCGTTGACGTTTCCGCGTTTCTAGCTACCTGCTCGGCTTTCAGCTGTTTTGAGAATAAACCGCATAGACGCCGGGGGGCTGCCGCGCCGCGAGAGGTAACGCGACGCCGATCGCTCCTCAAAGCATTGCGAAAAAATGGATGCGCGAACCATTTGGTTTTTTGCAATGCCGTGTACAACAAGCAGTTCCTTTACTCTTTGTGCCTAGACGCACAAGTCTTTTTTCCCGGAGGAAAAGAAGATGCAAACCAATACATCCCGAACCCGCGCGTTAACGCTCGCGGGCATACTCTTGATTCTCGGCGCGGCGTTGGCGCTGTCCGCGTGCGGCGGCGTGCCGGCAAACGTGCAGCCGACGATTCAGGCGGGCGTCCAAACCGCGCAAGCGATTGCCCCCACCGTCGCAGCCGCAGCCACCAATCTCGCGCCGACAGTTAACGCGGCGGTCGGCACCGTCCAAGCCCAAGTGACCCAAGTGGCGCCGACGCTGCAAGCCGTTGCAACCACCGTCGCGCCCACCATCGCGGCGGCGGCGACCCAAATCGCCGGCGGACAACAACCGTCCGGCTCGTTGGTCTATGCCAATAACATTGACGACATTGTGTCGCTCGACCCCGCCATCGCTTATGAATTTAGCGGCGTGTTGATTGACCATAACGTGTATGAAGGACTCGTCCAATTCATCGGCTCGGACCTTGCCAATCTCAAACCCGCGCTCGCGGAAAAATGGGATGTCAAGGACGCGGGCGATCATTGGGAACTCACCTTTACGCTCCGCGACGGCGCCAAGTTTTCGTCGGGCAATCCGGTGACGGCGGACGATGTGGTGTTTTCGATTCAACGCGCGATTGCGTTGAATAAATCGCCCGCGTTCCTTTTCACGGACATTGCCAAATTGACAAAGGACAGCGTGAGCGCCCCCAATCCCAAGACGGTTGTGATTACGATGCCCAAGGACGCGAGTCCGCAAGCGCTGCTCACGATTTTCACGTTCACGCTCGGCGGCATTGTGGATTCAAAAGAGGTCAAAGCGCACGAAGTGAACGGCGACTGGGGTTCCGGTTGGCTGCTCGATCATTCCGCCGGCACGGGGCCGTACATCATTGACCATTGGACCAAAGATTCGGAAGTTTTGCTCAAGGCGAATCCCAACGCGAGCGTTCAACCGAAAATCGCCCAAGTGTTGATGAAACACATTCCCGAATCGAACAATCAACAAGCGCTGCTCGAAAAGGGCGACGCCGACATTGCCCAAAATCTCACGCCGGAACAAATCGCCGATGTGACGACCAAGCCGGGCGTGTCTTCGGTCAAAGGCAATAGCTTGCTGCTGTTTTATATCGGCATGAACGTCGGCGTGAAACCGCTCGACAACCCGAAAGTGCGCGAAGCCATTCGCACCGTGATTGATTACGATGGCATCACTAAAGATTTGCTTTCGGGCAATGGTACGAAATGGCAAACCATGATTCCGAACGGTTTGTTTGGCGCGAATCCCGATACGCCGTTCCAGCAAGATGTCGCGGCGGCAAAAGCGCTGTTAAAAGAAGCGGGCGTCGAAAACGGTTTTGAAATCGAACTCGGCGTGCCTTCCGGCGCGGCGCCCGGCGGCGTGGCGTGGGCTGACCTTGCCGCCAAAGTGCAATCCGACCTCGACCAAATCGGCATCAAAGTCAATATCAAGCAAGTGGCGCAAGCGGAATTGCTCACCAACTATCGCGCGCAAAAAGGTCAGTTGACCATGATTCTCTGGGGCCCCGATTTCCCGGACCCGGACGCGAATGTGGGTTCGTGGACGGATTACGCCGCCAAATCCATCGCCTATCGCAACGCGTGGGACGATCAAAAAGCGGCGGCAGAGGGACGCGCTGCCGCGCTCGAAACCGACCTGACCAAACGCGCCGCCCAATACAAAGCGTTGACCGAATACGTTTTGCACAACGGCCCGTACGCCGTGTTGTATCAGCCGACGCAGCTCTTTGGCGTCCGCAGCAACGTTCAGGGTTTTGAATGGAACCCGATGGGTTATGCGGACCTCTGGAGCGTCAGCAAGCAATAAGTGCGATCCTTTTTCATGTTCGCGCACATGAAAACAAATTAAACGGACGCGCCGCTTTGAAACTCAAAGCGGCGCGTCGAATCATTACGCGTGAGTTTCGGAACTTTTTTACTGCGCCGTTTGATTGGCATCGTGGGCGTTTTGATTGGCGTGTCCATCATCACGTTTGCGATTTCGCATCTGGCTACGACCGACCCGGCAATCGCCGCGCTGGGCGACCACGCGACCGACGAACAGCTCGCGCAATTCCGCGCGGAATACGGTCTCGATAAATCCGTGCCGGAACAGTACCTCATCTATGCCCAAAATTTATTGCAGGGCAATCTCGGCGTCAGCATTCGCACGCGCCGTCCCGTGTCCCAAGATTTACTCCAGTATTTCCCGGCGACGTTAGAGTTGGCGATGGCGGCGCTGGCGATTGCGCTGCTGATTGGCATTCCGGCGGGCATTTGGTCGGCGGTCTATCGCAATCGTTTGCCCGACCACATTGTGCGAATTTTCGCGCTCGTCGGCGGCTCGCTGCCAATTTTTTGGCTGGGCTTGATTGCGGTGGACCTTTTTTACAATGAATGGAGCTTGCTGCCGGCGGGCGGACGTTTGGATGATTTTTTGCCGCCGCCGCAAAATCTGACCGGCATGTACGTTGTGGATAGTTTATTGACGGGCAATTTCAAGACGCTGGAAAACAGTCTCTGGCATTTGATTCTGCCCGCGCTGGTGCTGGGTTATTTTTCAACGTCGGTCATTGCGCGCATGATGCGTTCGAGTATGCTCGAAACGCTGCCCCAAGATTACATGCGAACCGCGCGCGCCAAAGGTTTGACCGAATTGGCAGTCATTATGAAGCATGGCTTTCGCAATGCTTTTATTCCCACGCTCACCATCATCGGCATCACGTTCGGCAGTCTGCTCGCGGGCGCGGTCTTGACCGAAACCGTTTTTAGCTGGCCCGGTTTGGGTTTGTACGCGACGGCTTCGGCGATTAGTCTCGATTTTCCTGCCGTGATGGGCGTCACCTTGCTCGCCGCGTTAGTGTACATGTTCGGCAATCTGGTCGTGGATCTGGCGTACGGTTTTCTCGACCCGCGCATCCGTCATCCTTCCTGATATGGCGCAAGCAATCTCTCCCGATTTGAACGCGACCTTGACGGCGGCAAGCCAAACGCGCAAGCGGCGGCGTTTGCCCGCGCCCTTGCGCAGTCCGCTGACGCTGGCGGGCCTCGTCATCATTACCGTTTTTGTCGCGCTCGCGCTTTTGGCGCCGCTCATTGCGCCGTACGAACCGCAGCAGCAAAAACTCTCGCAGCGTTTGAAACCGCCGACGGCGGAACATTTCTTGGGCACCGACCAACTTGGGCGCGATATGTGGAGCCGCTTGTTGTGGGGCGCGCGCATCTCGCTGACGATTGGATTGGTCGTCGTTTTTTCGGCGGGCATTTTTGGGACCGCGCTCGGCTTGATTTCGGGATACGCGGGCGGCATTGTGGACGAAGCGCTGATGCGGCTCACCGATATTTTCTTTTCGTTCCCCGCGCTGATTTTGGCAATGGCAATCGCGGGCGCGCTGGGGCCCAATCTGGTGAATACGATGATTGCGATTGCGGTGGTGACGTGGCCCGTGTACGCGCGTTTGGCGCGCGCCCAAGTGTTGTCGCTGCGCGAACGCGAATTTGTCCAAGCGGCGATTGCGATTGGCACGCCGACGCTGCGCGTATTGTGGCGGCATCTTTTGCCCAATTCGCTCGCGCCGCTTTTGGTGCAGGCAAGTTTCGACATGGGCGCGGCGATTTTGGCGGCGGCGGGTTTGAGTTTTATCGGTTTTGGCGCGCAGCCGCCGACGCCCGAATGGGGCGTGATGATTAGCGAAGGGCGCAAATATGTTGGCACGCAGCCGTGGCTTTCGCTCTTTCCCGCGCTGGCGATTTTAATGACGGTGGCGGCGTTCAATCTCATCGGCGACGGTTTGCGCGACGCGCTCGACCCGCGCTTGCGTTCAGAGCTATAGCCGTTGAATGGAATTCAACGGCTGAACAGCGCTGTTTTGCCGTCGAATTGAATTCGACGGTTGACATATTCGGCGAAATGATTTGACCCGTTCAATTTTTTTGCGACAAGGATGTATCGTCATGCCATTGAATCAATTCGGAAAATTTTTGCGCTCGCCGCAATTTCCTATCTTTATGATTGTGTTTGTGGATGTGTTGGGCTTGGGCATTGTGATTCCGGTGCTGCCGTTGTTCGCGCAAAATCAATTGGGCGCGTCGGCGATGCAGATTACGATTCTCACCTCTATTTTTTTCACCGCGCAATTTTTCGCCGCGCCCTGGCTGGGACGTTTGTCGGACCGTGTGGGGCGGCGGCCCGTTTTGATTGTGTCCCAAATTGGCACGCTGACCGCGCTGCTGATGAACGCGCTCGCGCCGACCATGTTTTTTCTCTATATCTCGCGCGTCATTGACGGCGTTACGGGCGGCAACGTTACGGTCGCGCAAGCGTATCTGGCGGACGTGACGCCCGAAGAGCAGCGTACGCGCGGCATGGGACTCGTCAGCGCGGCGTTTTCGCTCGGTTTTATTTTCGGACCCGCGTTCGGCGGTTTGCTCGCCGCGCAGTTTGGACCGCGCGTGCCGTTTTTCGCGGCAGCCGTATTTTCGGTCGCGACGATTTTGCTCTCGACTTTTATGCTGCCCGAATCCTTGACGCCGGAAAAACGCAAGCACGACCGCGCCGCCGCGCTGCTCACGCCCAAACGCAGTCAATGGGCTTTGCTGCGCGTGCCGACGATTGCGTTGATTTTATTGGTCGCGTTTGGCACCCAGTTCAGTTTCTTTTCGTTCCAAACAATTTTTGTGTTGTGGTCGGAACAAGTATTGTTCCCGGGCGAATCGCAAGCGTATGTGACGCAAGCGGTTGCAATCATAATGACCTTGATTGGAATTTTTGGCGTCATTACCCAAGTGTGGTTGGTGGGGCCGCTGGTAAAACGCTTTGGCGAAGTGAACTTGACGAACGCGGGCAATGCGCTGCGCGCGCTGGGGTTTGCGCTGTTGGCGGCGTTTCCGTTGCTGCTGCCCGCGCTCGCCACCATTCCGTTGATGGCAATCGGCGGCGGCATCGCGCTGCCGTCGCTCGTCGCGCTGCTCACGTTCGCCGCGCCGCCGCAATCGCGCGGCGGCGTGATTGGACTGAATCAATCCGCGAACGCATTGGGCAGTATTTTGGGTCCGCTGCTCGCGGGCTTTTTATTTGACGCGGTACATCCGAACGCGCCAATGGTCGCGGCGGCGGCGTTGATGGGCATTACGGTGTTGATTGGGCTGAATCTGTATCGCTTTCCGCTTCAACGCTCCAATATGCCATTGCAGCCCGCGCCCGCCGATTCCGCCGAATAAATTTTCACGCTAAAAAACGCTGCCCATCCCAAATCGGCGCGCGATTTTTCCCTTTTTCAAACCGCGCTTTCCAATCGCCGGAAACCGCAATAATAGAGTTCCCAAATTAAAATCGCAGGATGGGGACCTGACAGGTTTATGCCGCGTCCGCGCCACCTTACGCGCGCGCGACGAAAACCTGTCAGGTCTTGGTGCGATGTTTATTTGAGCTGTCTGTAAGGGAGAATCGCCCGCAATCGCCAGCCATTTTTTATTGACGCCGCGCGCGCGGTGTGCTATATTACGCGGGCGCTCGTTTCCGCGCGGCGACCATGTATCGCCGGACGCCCTCGTCGTGACGGCGCGCACATGCCCACTCGTGTGCGCTACATCCGTCGCGTTTTCACGCAGGTTTCGCTCCTGCGCGGAACCTGATTCTATCCGTATTCCTCAACCCGTTAAACGATTATGTCCGGTTGGCGACTTGGCATCCTCACTCTCATCGCGCTCGGCATCGGCGCGGTCGGTTTGTATTTGATTTTTGAACCCGCGCCCGCCGAACCGTTCGACGAGGCGGCGCTTCGCGTCAGCGCGGTCACCGCGTCGTCCGCGTCCACCGGCATCGGCATCTTGGTTCCCAAAATGGCGCTCGCCGCCCAAGCCGTAGCCCCGCGCGACGGCAATGGTTCTATCGCCGTCGCGCTCGCGCGCAAAACCAAAACGCCGACGCCGCGCCCGACCGACCAGCCAACGCTTCAACCCACCGACCAACCGACGGCGGCGCCAACCGAGCAGCCAACGTCGGGCCCAACGCTGCTGCCCACCGAACTGCCGCCCACCGCGATTCCGTACACGCTCACGCCCGCGCCCACCGAGCCGCCGCGTCCCACGCGCACGCCGCGCCCGACGCATACGCCCGAACCGACCCAAGACCCGAACGCGCCGCCGCCTACGCCCGCGCCGCCCACCGAAGCGCCGCCGTCCGGCGCCGCGCTCACCGCCGCCGTCGGCAGCTGCGGCGCCATCACCAAACCCGGCGGTTACTATTTGACCGGCGCGCTCCGCAGCGACGGCGACTGCCTCAATATCCGCGCGAGCAACGTGACGTTGGACTGCAAAGGCAACGCCATTCAAGGGACGAACTTTAACGGCGTCGGCGTCGTCGTCCGCAAACTCGGCATCCTTGCAAACGAACGCCCCAAGAACGTCGAGATTCGCAATTGCACGATTAGCGGTTATCGCTATGGCATTTTGGTCGAAGGGTCGTCGGGCGTTTTCATTCATCACAACACCTTGACGAAAAATTTCGACGACGTGGACGGGCGCCGCTATGGCATTTTTCTCGGCATGGTCGAGGGCGGCGGAATTCGGCTCAACGAATCCGATAACGGGCGCGTGGAAAACAACAACGCCAATTCCCAAGCCATCGGCATTGACATTCGCACGAGCAGCCGCATCGCCGTCCAGAGCAATGATTCGTCCAATAATTCCGCGTGGGGCATCAATCTGATTCAAACCACCAATTCGCAAGTGGCGGGCAATACGACGAACGGCAATGTGCGTTACTGCACGTGGGGCGCGGGCGTCGTAGGTCCCGGCTGCGACGCGGGCGGCATTACGCTCCAGGACGGTTCGAGCGGCAATCGCATTCTGAACAACGAGGTCGGCAGCGGCAACGGCAATGGCATTTTCATCAAAGCGCACGGCGTCCCTTGCGGCAACAACAACACCATTGCGGGCAATCGCATTCACGACGTCATGTACAACGCGGTGGAACTCGGTTTTTGCAGCGGCAATCAAATCGTCGGCAATACCATTCACAACAGCATTGACGGCATCTGGATGGGTTTTTCCAAAGGCAACGTCATCAAAGACAATACGATTGCGAACGTCAACAATCACGGCATTATCGTTTTGAACAGTTTGGAAAATCAAGTCAGCGGCAATCAAATCATCAACGCGCGCGACGCCATCTATTTTTTCTGGGAACAAAAAAATCCCGGCGAATTTTGGTGGCTCGACGTGAACGCGTTCCCTTCGCGCAACAATCGCATTTTCAACAATACGCTGCGCGACAATTCCAACAGCGGCATCTTTTTGCAGGATTCGACCGAGAACCAGGTGTATAACAATGTCTTTAGCAACAACCGCAAAAATATCCGGCTCGAAGGCAACACCGGCGGCAACGACATCCGCGACAATCAAGAAGGATTCTTGACGCCGCCGCGCTTTATCGCGCTGCGTTAAAAATTCATGTTACGCGGGCGCGCGCAAGTCAGCCCTTGAACGTGAATCCGACAAAACGAAACAAATCTATGCATTCGCCTCAAAACGTTTTCGCGCAATACAACGTCCGCGTGCCGATGCGAGACGGCGTAACGCTGTCCGCCGATATTTTTCGCCCCGCGGAAACCCAACGCGGCGCGCGCGCGCCCGTGATTTTGGCGCGGACGCCCTACAATAAAAATCAAAAAATCTATATCGAACCCGCGCGCTATTTTGCCGAACGCGGTTACGTCTATGTCACAATGGACGTGCGCGGGCGCGGCGATTCCGACGGCGTATTTGCGCCGTACCGCAGCGAAGGCGTGGACGGGTACGACGCGGTGGAATGGTGCGCGGCGCAAGCGTGGAGCGACGGCAACGTTGGCACGCTCGGCGCGTCGTATCTCGGATGCATCCAATGGCTGACCGCGCTGCAGCAGCCGCCTCATCTGAAAACGATGATTGTGATGGTCACGCCCTCCGACCCGTTCGTGGAGACGCCGACGGGAGCGCCGGGGTTACAGCATTTGTGCTGGCTTTATTTGGTGAATGGCAGATTGCGCCAGCCGATGGAAGAAATCAATTGGGCGCCGATTTACGAACATTTGCCGCTGACGACGATGGACGAACGCGCGGGTTTGGATTTGCCCAAATGGCGCGAGGAATTGCAGCATCTGACGCTCGACGCGTATTGGCGCGCCGTCTGTTACCAAGACCAATTTGAAAAAATCAATTTGCCGGTTCTGCACATCTCTGGCTGGTATGACGACGAGCAGATCGGCACGCCTAAAAATTTTATCGGCATGACGACGCGCGGCGCGACGGAATTTGCGCGAACGCATCAAAAACTTTTGATGGGTCCGTGGGGCCACGCCGTCAACGCGGCGCAAAAAATCGGCCAAGTGGATTTTGGCGCGGACGCGCTCATTGATTTGCGCGGCTATGAATTGCGCTGGTTCGACGCGTGGCTCAAAGGCAGCGACGACGGCATTACGCGCGAACCTGCCGCGCGCATTTTCGTCATGGGCGAAAATAAATGGCGCGACGAAAACGAATTTCCGCCCGCACGCGTCCAGTACGTCAATTTTTACCTACACAGCGCCGGCAGCGCCAACAGCTGTTACGGCGACGGCAGCTTGGCGCTCGAAACGCCGCGCGCGGCGAAACCCGACCATTACGTGTACGATCCCGCGCATCCGACGCCGTACCTTACCGACGCCACTTCGTCGCAAATCGGCGGACCCGACGATTATGCGGCGGTGCAGCAGCGCGACGATGTGTTGGTGTACGTCACCGCGCCGTTGGAAAACGAGGTCGCGGTCGTGGGCCCCGTGCGCGTCGTTTTGTACGCCGCATCGTCCGCGCGCGATACCGATTTCACCGCGTTGTGGTTCGACGCGCATCCGAACGGTTTTCGACAGCGTTTATGCGACGGCATCGTGCGCGCGCGGTACCGCGACGGCATGGAAAACCCGTCGCTCATCGCACCGCGCGAAATTTACCGGTACGAAATTGATTTGTGGTACATCGCGCATGTGTTTCAAAAAGGGCATCGCATCGGTTTGCAAATCGCGTCCGCCGCGTTTCCCAAATACGCGCGCAATTTGAATACCGGCGGCGCTTTGGCGAATGAAACCGAAATGCGGCAGGCGGAGCAAACCATTTATCACGACGCGGAACATCCGTCGGCGCTGCTTCTCCCCGTCCTGCCAAGTTAAAACGCGCGGCGCGCCCGCGTCGCGTCCAAATTCCGACTCGTCCGAAATAGCGCTATACTCGAATCCCTATGGCTCCACCGGGAGGTTCGATGTTTGTTTCACGTCCGCTGATTTTTTGTCTGCTCTTGGCGCTCGCTTTGCTTTTGGCTTGCAGTGCCAATCCTCCGCCCGCGCCCATAACGGTCATTGCGACGGTTATGCCGACGGTCCCGGCGAACACGCCGCTCCCATCGGCAGCGCCGCCGACCGCAATTCCGTTGTCGCGCATCACTTTGATTACGCCGACGCCTTTGCCGACCGCCGCGCCCTTGCCGACGGCTGCGCCGTTCCCCACCGGCGTCCTTTCCGCGACCAATCCTTCCGGCGGTCCGACGAGCGCGCCGCGTCCTTCGGAATTGGGCAGCAGCGCGGGCGACGGCGCGTTGATTGCGGTCTTGCAGCGCTGTTGGAACGTTTCCGACACGCGTCAATTGAACGGCAACAATCCCGCGCATCGCAGCGCGTTCGAGTGCGCGCGTCAGCCCCTGCTCGACATTACCAAAAATTATCCCGGTTACGCGCTGGTCTATCGCGTCTTGGCGTGGGGCTATTTTTATAAAGACGAAAATTCCGCCAAAGCGATTGAAGCGTATCGCGCGGCGGCGAATATCTATCACGCGCAGCAGAACGCGGCGGGCGAAAGCGAAGCGCGGATGCGTCTCGCTTTGCTTTTGGTTTCGGGCAATTTGGCGCAGGGCTGCGCGGAATTGGCGGCGGCGGCGAATCTGGACCAGACGAACGGACGCGCGTTGGATTATTACGGCGCGTTCAATTGCAAAAACGCCGCGCAAACTTCCGGCGGCAATGGCTCCGCCGCGCCCCCGCCCGAACCGCAAATTGACTTGGCGACGCTGCGCGGCAAAATTGTTTTCAAATCCAACCGCGAAGGATTTCCGGCGTATTACGTCATGGACGCGGACGGAAAAAATGTAAAACGCATTTCAAGCGCGGCGTACGATGCGGCAAAACAATGGGAAGCGTGGTCGCCCGACCGCACGCAAGCCGCCACCGTGCGCTCTGCCGGTTTCACGCGCAAGTTCGGATACGACAATGATATTTGGATTACCGACCCGTCGGGCAATGGGCGGCCCCTGACCAATCCCGCGAACGATTATGATCCCGCGTGGTCGCCGCGCCCGTTGTACGACGGACGCACTTGGATTGCGTTCGTATCCAATCGCGGCGATTTGGATCATCCCGATAACGTCGGCGAAGATTTATGGGTGATGCACGACGACGGCGCTAGTCCGTTCCGCATCACCTGTTACGCGCCGTTTTTCAACAAGCATCCATCGTGGTCGCCCGACGGCGCTAAAATCGTGTGGTCCTCTTCGCGCGACGGCAATCATCCGCAAATTTTTGTGATGGACTTGGGCGCGTTCGGCACGCTCCAAGACAATTGCAAACTCGACGAGAATCCGGTCAATCTCAGCCAAAATGAATTTGAGGAAACGGATCCGGTGTGGGTGAAATAGGGCGGTAGTGAGATAGCGCGGTAGTAAGATAGTGCGGTAGTGAGATAGTGCGATAGTGAGATAGTGCGATAATGAGATAGTGGCGCGCGCCGTCAAAACCGAGTCGCTTGGCGCTCTAAATCAGAATTCAAAACGCGCTAAAATAGAAAAACCCGTTGCTGCGACGGACGCGACAACGGGTTTCGTTTGTATATGTCAAGCACATCCGAACGTTCCTTTCGTTTTCATTGGTTCGCCCTGCTGCTGTACAGCGCGCTGGCAATCGGCATGACGCTGCCGCTCGCGCTGCAAATGAGCGACCACTTGCTCGGCACGGACAGCAACGCGCTGAACGACACTTTTTTCAGCGTGTGGATTTTCGGCTGGCAAGCGCATCAACTGATCGCCGACCCCGTTCATTTGTTTCAGGGCAATATCTTTTTCCCGTTTCAAAACACGCTCGCGTTTTCGGAAATTATTTTGCCCGGCGCGCTGCTGTATTTGCCGTTCGCCTATGCGACGCAAAATCCGGTCTTGGCGTACAACCTCGTCGTGCTGTTGAGTTTTCCGTTGAACGGCTTGGCGATGTATGTGTACGCATTGGATTGGTTCAAAACGACGGACCGCGAACAACGTCCGCCAACGTCCGCCGCGCCCAACGTTCTCCGACATACGCAATATGCCGCGTTTCTCGCGGGCGTCATTTTTGCGTTCTGCACGTACAAGATGGGCGAACTGCGGCACGTACAACTGTTGATGGCAATGTTCATGCCGCTGACGTTAATGTATGCGGCGCGGTTTGTGCGGCGTCCCAATTTTCACAACGGCTTTTTAGCCGCGTTATTTTTTAGCTTGAACGCGTTGTCGTCGCTCTATTACGCCGTGTTTCTTGCGTTTGCGATTTTGTTGTATGTCATTGTAGATTTTGCGCTGCGACGCTATCGCCTCACGCGCGCGCATCTGCTGTATGGCGCGTTGGCGGCAGCGGGCGCGGCGATATTCGTCGCGCCGTTTGTGCTGCCGCTGCTGCAAATCGAACGCCAGTACAATTTTTCGGCGGGACGCGATCCGCGTCTCTTTAGCGCGCGCCCGTACAGCTATCTCGCCGCGCCCGCGTCGCAGTGGTTGTACGGCAATCTCACGCGCGCGTTTTATGTGGCGTCCAAAGGTCAGCCCTTGTTTCCGGGCATCGCGGCGACGGCGTTGGGGATACTGGGCGCCGTTGCATTGATGGCGCGAAAAAATCGCGCGTGGATTTTTCCCGTGCTGCTCGCGGCGCTCGGTTTCGTCTTGTCGTTCGGGCCCGATTTGATTTTGGGACGCGCGACCGCCGCCGCGCTGCCGTTTCCCTTGCCGTATGAATATCTCGCGCGCGTAATCACGCCCTTGAAAGGATTGAACGCGCCGTCGCGCTTTGTCGTCTTGAGCATGTTGGCGCTGAGTTTGTTGGCGGCGTACGGCGCGCGGACGTGGATGCAGCGCGCGCCGCGTTGGGCAAGTTGGATCGCGCTGGCGTGCGCGCTGGCGCTCGTCTTGGAATACATTCCCGCGCCGTTGCGTTTGACGCCGGTGGAAGCGGGCGCAAACGTTTCGCCGCTGTATGCGTTTTTGGCGCGGCAGCCGCGCGGCGAAGCGGTGGCGCATATTCCGATGGGCGCGCCGACGTTTGCGGATCAGGACAAATATGTGGCGTACACGTACAGCGCGTTGTATCATCCCTATCAACCGATAGTGAACGGTTACAGCACGTTCATTCCGCCGGATTATTACGCGTTGGTCAAGGACATGCAGCGTTTTCCGACGCGCCGAACCGTCAATCGTTTGGCGGAATGGCGCGCGCGTTGGGTGGTCGTCCATTCCGACCTGCTGCCAGACCCGCAAGCCGTGCGCGCCGAATTGGCGCAACTTGCCGGCATCGAACACGTCCAAGATTTCGGCGCCTTGTGGTTGTACCGCCTCCGATGAAAGTTCAAAATCCGCAATTCAAAATTCAAAAATCCGTCGCCGCGTTGTTGGCGTTGGCGTTCGCGCTGCGCGTGATCTTTTTGCTGCTCGCGGGCGTACACGCGCCGTTGACGGGCGACGAATTGGCGTATCAGCAAATCGCCGAACATGTCGCGGCAGGGCGCGGTTTATTTCAAACCAACAATCCGTTTTTCCCCGGGCAAGCGCTGTACGCGTGGCAAGCGCCGTTGTATCCGCTCGCGCTCGGCGCGCTGTACGCGCTGTGTGGCAATCAAATTTTCCTCGCAAAATTTTTCGGCGTTCTCGTCGGCACGGCGACGGTGTATGTGGCGTACGATCTGGCGCGGCGCGTATTTCGCGCGGCGACGGATGAAACGCGCGCGCCGCGGATCGCGTTGGGCGCGGGTTTGCTCGTCGCCGTCTATCCGGGTTTTTTGACGCTGGCGCATTTGTTGTTGTCCGAGGGCTTGTTTATTTTGCTGCTCTTGCTCGCGTTCGATTTTATCGCGCGCGCGTTGGAGGCGGGCGGCGGACGGCGCTGGGCGTGGCTCATTGCAAGCGCGCTGGCATGGGGTTTGGCGACCCTGACGCGCGGCTTGACGCTGTACTTTACGCCGTTCTTGGCGTTGTGGTTCGGCGCGGCGTTGTGGCGCGGAACGAAAACGGGCTCTCCCAAAGGTTCGCCCTTGCGCGCGATTTTTCCCGCGTTGGTTTTTATGCTGATTGCGTTGGCGGCGCTTGCGCCGTACACCGCGCGGAATTATTTTCAATTCCGCCAATTCGTTTTGTTGGAAACCAAAGGCGGCGTGAATTTGTGGCTGGGCAACAGTCCGTACACGCCGTTCGAATTTATTCGCAATGTGTGGAAGGTGGGCGTGCGCGAACCGATGCTGCGGGAATTGCCGCAAGATGAAATCGCGCGCGACCGCGCGGCGTACGCGCTGGCGCTCGATGCCATGCGCGCGAATCCGTTCGCCGTGTTGGCGCGGCTGCCGAGCAAGTTCGCCGATTTTTGGGGCTTTGAGCGCAATCTGGTGGACGTCGCCGAAGCGACGCGCGCGGGCGGCGGATGGAATTCTTTTGCCAAAATTATTGTGGATTTGTACGGCGCGGCGATGTACATCTTGCTTGCCTTGAGCGGTCTCGCGGGCTGGATTTATGCGCGCTGCGACCGTTGGAAAATTTTGTTTGGCGGATTCGCGTTTTATTTTTTGGCGCTGCATCTGATCATTTTCGGCGACGGACGTTTTCATTTGCCGTTGATTCCCTTTTTGGCGTTGTACGCGGCGTGGCTTGTGGTGGAACGGCGGCGCGTCGAATACGTTTCGACGCGCACGGCATGGGTCGTCGGCGGCGCGAGCGTATTGCTCGCGGTATGGGCGCGCGAAGCGTGGGTGGCGTGGCAAACCTTGAGCGGACGATGACCCGTCAAGACCCCAAGGGTTTGGCGGACTTGCCGCGCCCTAAAAATTGTCGCGGGGGGCATTGACACGCGCTTGAGATTGGGTATAATGCGTACAGTTGGATATCGGCTGATGCGCTGTCCGAACAGCGTGGCGATGTCCTTCTTTTTTTAAGCTGGCGGGCTGCGGCAGTCGCGCCGACAAAGGAAGTTATCATGGCAGACAAACCTGTACCTCTCACGCCCGAAGGGCATGAGAAATTGCAAAAAGAACTTGACTTTTTGATAAGCGTCAAGCGTCCCGAAGTGGCGGAAGCGATTCATTCCGCCAAAGAAGAAGGCGATATTTCGGAAAATTCCGCGTACGATGCCGCCAAAGAACAGCAGGCATTCGTGGAAGGGCGCATCATGCAAATCGAGCAGATGCTCAAGAACGCTGAAATTATCGCGAGTCCTTCTTCCAAAGGCGCCGTCGCGCTCGGCTCCACTGTGGTCGTCGTGGAAAAAGGTTCCAAAGAGCAGGAAGAATATCAAATCGTAGGGCCCGCCGAAGCGGACCCCGCCAAGGGCCGTATCTCGAACGAATCGCCCGTCGGGCGCGCCTTGATGGGCAAGAAAAAAGGCGACCCGATTGTGGTTACGACGCCGGCAGGAGAACGCCACCTTAAACTGATTGAAATTCAGTGACGAACGGGCGGACACGCGGCGGTGTGTCCGCTTTTTTTTATGATGGCTGTTTTATGATGCGCGCCGCCCAGTTCGCGCGCGGTAAAAATCATAAATCGAAAATCACACCGTGAACATGGAATTCATTGACACCCTCGACGATCTTGAACGCGAACGTTTTCTCAAAGTTCTGCGGCTGCGCGAACGCGGCATCGAACCGTACCCGCCGCGCACGACGCGCACGCATACGATTGCGGCGGCGCGCGCGCTGGACGAACGCGGCGCGGACCCCGGCGTCGTCACGCTGGTTGGACGGCTGACGGCGAATCGCTGGACGGGCAAAATCACGTTCGCGGACATACGCGACGGCACGGATCGCATCCAGCTGTTTTTGCGCCAAGACAATCTCGGCGCGGAAACGTACAAGAATTTTCTCAAAGATTACGACCTCGGCGATTTCGTGCAGGCGACCGGTACGCTCTTTAAAACGAAAACGGGCGAGCTCACGGTGCAGGTGACGGAACTCGTCATGCTCGCCAAAGCCGTCGCGCCGATGCCCGAAAAATTTCACGGCTTGACTTCCAAAGAGACGCGCTATCGCCAGCGCTATCTCGATTTGATGACGAACGAAGAGGTGCGCGCCGTATTCCGCGCGCGGCAGCGCATCGTGACCGCCATGCGCGCCTATCTCGACCGCAACGATTTCATCGAAGTCGAAACGCCGGTCTTGCAGCCGTTGTACGGCGGCGCGTTGGCGAAACCGTTTGTCACGTATCACAACGAACTCGAACGCAATTTGTATTTACGCATCGCGGACGAATTGTATTTGAAACGTCTGCTCGTCGGCATGTTTGAGCGCGTGTACGAAATTTCCAAAGATTTTCGCAACGAAGGCGTGGACGCGACGCATCTGCCCGAATTCACGATGATGGAATGTTATCAAGCGTTCGGCGATTTGTCCGACATGATGAAGGTAGTCGAGGACCTTTTTGTCGCGTGCGCCGCCGCCGCGGGCGGCACGCTGCAAATTACGTACGACGAACACGCGGTGGATTTGACGCCGCCATTCGCGCGCATAGCGATGCGCGACGCGATTCTCGAAAAAACAGCCATTGACATTTACGCCGACGACACGTTCGACGCGCTCAAGGCGCGCATTGCGGAAAAGAATCTACGCGTCGAGCCGCAAATGAATTGGGGCAAGTTAGTGGAAAAATTATTCGGCGCGTACGTCGAACCAACGCTCATCGCGCCGACGTTCGTCGTTGATTTTCCGACCGAGATTTCGCCCTTTGCCAAAAAGAAACCGGGCGACCCGCGCGTGACGGAACGGTTTGAAATCTATGTCGCGGGCGCGGAATACGGCAACGCGTTCACCGAATTGAACGACCCCGCCGACCAGTGGCAGCGTTTTATGGAACAGCAGGGCAATCGCGCGCGCGGCGACGCGGAAGCGCAGCAGATGGACGACGATTACGTGCAGGCGCTAAAACACGGCTTGCCGCCAACAGGCGGTCTGGGCATGGGCATTGACCGCTTGACGATGCTGCTGACGAATCAACATTCCATTCGCGACGTCGTGTTGTATCCGCAGCTGCGAAATTGACGCGCGCGCATTTGACGGAATCGTTAAACGCTCTATAATGGTCTACGCATGGGAAGGGCAGTAGCAAGTGTAAGACGCTGAGGGCTGTTCAAGCCCGCAGGGTCTTTTTTTTTTGACTGCGCGCCCGGACATGACATTACAGAAAGGATGCTCCGCATAAATGGCTCGTCAACAAGGAACCGTCAAATGGTTCAACAACAGCAAGGGCTATGGCTTTATCGCTCCCGAGAGCGGTGGCAATGACTTGTTTGTGCATTATTCCGCCATTCAGGATTCGAACGGCGGTTATCGTTCGTTGAACGAAGGCGAACGCGTTGAATTTGACGTCGAAGAAGGACAAAAAGGTTTGCAAGCGACGAACGTTACGCGCATGAACTAGCGCGTCGTTTGGCGCCCAGCGCGTATTATCGCAATCTTTCGATTGCCGCAATCATCTGAGATATTCCGTAGGAAACCACCCCGCGTGGCGCGTGATGCTCAGAAGACCAGAGCAAAAAGTAAAGACCCAAAAAAAACAGACGGACTGGGTCCGTCTGTTTTTTTTGCGTCTATGGATTATTCCAGCGCGGTGTCAACACAACCCATCCACGCGGGGGAGTGGTTGGACAATTAAATATCCATAAACATGGAGGTCAAATGAAAAAAATGGGCATCTCGCCCAACTCATTACGGCAGTATCCTCACACATTGTAGCCACGCGACGAGTTTATTCCAATCGAACAACAACGCGACGCGATATCTGCGGCGGCATTGCGGTGATTCGGGCCGAGTCGTCGGAGTTGGTAGCGCTGCGTCGTTGGGGGTTGGCGCAACGCGCGTCGGTTGTGCGGGCGCGCTGTTTGCAAAAGGAACGTCTGTGTTTCCCAACGCGCGCGCGACCGTCGGCACACTCGTCGAAGCGACAGCGTGCGCGATGGCGATTTCGGGCCCAATCGAACAGCCCCATTCGTTCTCGCCAAAATAGACCGTCGAGCCGCCAATCCAAAACGGATATTTGCACGCCGCGCCGGTCTGCGGATGCGCGGTGGCGATATTGTCTTGCAAAACGTTGCCTTGCGAAAAGGTGAATTCAAAACAATTGTTGGGCGACGCCGCGCAGTAATTGCCGATGAAACGATTGTTGTTGGACGCCAATCCGCGTTCGCCGCTCAAATAATAACAATTGCCCGAATACTCGCAGCGATTGTCGGCGATGAGATTTTGTTCGCACTGCAAACAGACCCAGCCCGCCGTTTCGCAGCCGTTTTCAAATTTGCGTCCGTCCGGCGTCGTACACGGATGGTCGTCGCGATTGAACGCGTTGCCGACGAAAACGCTGTTGCGGCTGCGGAGATTGAAATTGCCCCAACCGTTCAAATCGCTCAAATTATTGCCGACCAAAAAATTATCGGACCCGTCCACCGTCGCCACGCCAATCGTGCCGCCGCGCACCGTCGTATCATGCACCACATTGTGATTGCCGAGCAATAACGCGCCGCCGCCGTACGCGAGCCCGCCTTGAATTTTGGTCGGTTCGGGCTGCGTCGGAAAAACGCACTCGTCGTATTGACACAAAAACGCGCCCGCGTCGCGTTCGTCCGGCGCGGCTTGAATCACAACGCCGTCCAGCCAATTGCCGTTCCCTTCCATGACGACGAGAAATTGTCTGCCGCCGCCGTTGATGACCGCCGAGCGCGCGTCGTCGCCAAACAAACCGATGCCGTCGCCGACCAAGTGCATGGGCGGATAAATTTCGTTCGGACAGAGTTTGACGCTGGCGTTGATAATTTGCGGCAGCGCGTGCGCGGGCGTGCATTGCGCGGGAACGCTCGGCGATTGCAGCCGCCGCGCGCCGGTGGGCAATTTGACCGTCAGATTGATGCGTCCGCCTTGCGTGGAAACGTCGGCGTTTTGCGGCGGCGCGCTTGCGACGATGCGTCCGACGCCGCTCACGCTTTCGCCCAATACGGCGATGCTGTACAAAATCGGTCCGGGCGTCGGGTTGGTCACAATGGCGCGGTACACGCCGGGCGCGTTGAATTTGCCAGCCCAAACGATTTCGCTGCCGTTGCCATCGCCGCGCCGCGTTCCGCGTCCGACGGGTTCCGCCGCGTCAGGTTCGTACACGCCGAGTTCCACGCCTTCGGGCGCGTCCACGACGACGATGATTTCGGACTTGTCGCCTTTGTATTCAAAACGCCAAATGTGGCGCTGTCCGGGGAGCAGCGTGATTTCGGTCTCTTGCTGCGCGCGCGCGCGCAAAGAGAATTGCGGAGCGAGCAGCGCAAAGAGAATCAAGAGCAAAGCGCCAAGCGCAGCGCGGCGGCGCGCTTGGAAAATGAAAACTTGGAACACGGGACGGATTTTACAAGATGAAAGCAAAATGGAAAATTTTGGACGGGAAAAATTTTGCGCCGGAAAATCTTTTTTCATCCGCCGTTCAACCAAAGACCAACACGCTGGCATATTTGCCATACGGATTCTCGCGCCGCTGCGCGTTTTCCGGGTCGTCGCGCCACGTTTTGTCGTCAATGAAAAACCGGTACGCGTAAAAACTATTCGCCGATTTAGCCATTTGCGCGTGCTACACGCCATCCTCAAGGCGCTGCGCGACGAGCGCCGCTTGTCACTTGGGCCACTCGCCGCGCACCTGCACGCTTTGCGCGCCGCGCCCTGTTTTGCATCCGACGCATCCGGTACGCGCTGCAGATTCGCTTGCAGCAGACACGCGACGGTTCCCGACACCGCAAGCGAAACGACGCGGATATTGTAATCCGTCGCGCTCGCCATGCCGCGATATTTTCCGCCGCTCAAAAAACCGTTACCCGCCGCAGCGCGCGCACCGGATGATCGTTCGCGTCCACCCACCACTGTTTCGGGACAGGTATTCGAGCGGCAGCGAGAAACCTGATTCGTCCGCGCAAAGCGAGCTTTCTCACTCTGAAACGACATCTGCCTGGCAATGGACTTGCGGCTGCGCCCAGTTTAGGGGCGCGCCATTTTTTTATCCGCGCGCCGCAGTTTCGTTTTGTGTCCCGCGCGTAAACGCTCTAAATTTCCTGTCAAGAGATTTATGTTATACTCGGCACAGCGCGCAAGCGTCTCCGCTGAGCGGCGCGCTGCATTTTTTAGAGGGAGAAAATGAAAAAATTCGTTTCCATCGCAATGGTCGCGGCTTTATTGCTGATGACCTTGTTGAACAGCACGCGGGCTTTTGCCCAAACCGCGCTCGCCTGCGCTTCGGTCGAAACCGTCGCCGCCGGCGATTCGCTCTCCAAATTCGCCGCCAAAGCGTACGGCGACGCGAAAGCATACGCTCCGATTGTGACGGCGACTAACGCGCAAGCCGATACCGACGCGTCCTTTCACAAGATTGATAATCCTGATCTCATCGAGGTCGGTTGGAAAATTTGCGTTCCCGCCAAAGCGGAAGGTTCCGCCTCCGCCAAACCGGACGCCGCGCAAACGCTGCACGGCACGGTATGGAAATGGACCGGCTCGCTCTTTAGCGACGGCAAACAAGTTACGCCCGACGACCCGAACAATTATTTGCTCTCGTTCTTGGCGGCAGGACGCGTCTCGATCAAAGCGGACTGCAATCAAGTGAATGGCGCGTATACCGTCAATGGCAATCAGTTGACGATTACGCCCGGACCGTCCACGCTCGTCGCGTGCCCGGAAGGTTCATTGGGCGATGAATACGTCCGTCAATTGAGCAACGTCAGCTCTTATTTTTTCAAGGACGGCAAGCTCATTCTCGAATTCAAATTCGACAGCGGTTCGATGACGTTCGCGCCGAGCGCGCCCGGCGGCATCGCCGACACGAAATGGGACGTCGTAAGCTACAACAACGGCAAGCAAGCGGTCGTCTCGCTCATCGGCGGCACGAGCATCACATTGAATTTTGGTACGGATGGACGCGTGAACGGCAACGCGAGCTGCAACAATTACATGGGCCCGTTTGATACGAGCGGCGATATTTTGCATGTCGGCGGGTTGGCGACGACCTTTATGTTGTGTCACAAACCCGACGGCGTCATGGCGCAAGAAATGCAATACCTCACCGCTTTGCAAAGCGCGCAAACGTACGAAATCGCGGGCGACATGCTCACCATCCGCGACAACAGCGGCGCGATGCAAGTCGTCGCCAAGAGGGTTGCGCCCGTCACGCTCGCCGGTACCAAGTGGGACGTCACCGGCGTGAACAATGGCAAGCAAGCGCTCGTTTCGCTTCTCAACGGTTCGGCGATTACTTTGAATTTTGGCGCCGACAATCGCGTGAGCGGCAATGCGGGCTGCAATGGCTATGGCGGCTCTTTTACGAGCTCGGGCGATACGCTCAAAGTTGGACAGTTGATTTCGACGCTGATGGCATGTTCCGAACCGGAAGGCGTCATGGCGCAAGAACAACAGTATCTCGCGGCATTGCAAAATTCCGCGACGTTTGAGATTGTTGGCGACCGGCTCACCATCCGCGACGCGAGCGGCGCGATGCAAGTGACCGCGACGAAACAAGCGCCGGCGACAGTGGCTGGAAAATGGAATGTGGTCAGCGTGAATAATGGCAAACAAGCCGTCGTTACGCTCATCGCCGACACCAAAATCACGCTCAACTTTGGCGCGGAGGGAACGGTCAACGGCAATTCCGGCTGCAACACGTACAGCGGCGGTTACAAGCTGGACGGCGCTAAAATCCATGTCGGACCGCTCGCCACTACGCGCATGTTTTGCGAAACGCCCACAGGCGTCATGGACCAAGAAGCGCAATTCCTTGCCGCGCTGGAACATGCCGCGACGTATGAGATTTCAGGCGGCATGTTGACGATACGCGATGCCGCGGGCGCGATGCAAGTCGTGGCGACCAAATAATAGAGAGACCTGACAGGTTTTTGCCGCGTCCGCGCCACCTTACGCGCGCGCGACGAAAACTTGTCAGGTCTTGGCGCAATGTTTATTTGAGCTGTCTATAAACTATACACAATTCAAGACGTACACTGTGAAAGGATGTCGAGACGAGCGAGACATCCTTTCACATTATTGAGTCGAACTATGCCAAGCGACGATCTCGTCGAATTCCTTACGCTGATGATTGGGGCGGCGGTCATTCCCGCTTGGGTTATCATCGTGCTGCTGTTTTTGCGCGGCCAAGACGGTCTGCGCCAAGCCCTTGCGTTTGTGGGCGGAACGACGCTGGTTCGCCTGATGCAAGGTTTATTTTTCGGCATGACGCTGGAATATTGCCTGCGGCGCAAACTGAACAGGGCTCGAATCTCATTGTCAGTACGCTGCTCTTGGTACTCGGCATCTTGTTGTGGATTACGGTAACGGTCAAATGGTTCAAGCAACCGGACCCGGATGAGCCGGCGCCAAAATGGATGACAGCGTTCGGCTCGGTTTCCGCAGGCAAAGCATTTCTGCTCGGCATTCTGTTGATGGCGCTTGGCGTCAAACAGTGGGTTTTCACCTTGAGCGCGTTAGGCGTCATTCGTCATGCCGACCTGTCCAACTCGCAAAGCATTATCGCCTATCTTGGGTTTGTGATTGGCGCGCAGCTGTTCATGTTCATACCGATTATCGCTCGTATACTCGCGCCCGCATCCGCAGCGCAATTCATTGAAGCGGGCAGCCAATGGCTGGAACGGCATAATCGCAGCATTGCGATTGGCGTCTCTGCCGTTTTTGGAACGTACTTTGTCTTGAAAGGCATCGTCGGTTTGATGGGCGGATAGAATTCATCAGGCATATCGGACGCGCGCCTCGAGTTCGCGTTGGCGCAACTATCGCGTCGAATCGCGTTACGCGCCCGGACGCGATCTATTTCACGATGTAGCGGATGATTGTTTGAATCGTCAACGGACAAAACAAAATGACCAAAACCACTGTAACATCGCAAAGCGTTGCCGCGCACGCGTCATGGCTGGCGCTCGTCATTATCGTCCTCGCGCAGCTGCAAATGGGTTTTAATATCAATGCGCTGCCGGTCTCGATTGGGCCCATCGCTCACGACCTCGACGCGCCCGCGACCGCTATCGGCACGGCGCTCGTGGTCTATTCGCTCTTTGTCGCCGCGTTCGTCATGCTCGGCGCCAAAATCGGCAAACTCTTTGGCGAGCGCTTGGTCTTTCAAGTGAGCGCGCTGGGCCACGGCGCTTCGATGGTCCTGATGGCGCTGGCGTCCAGCGCGGACATGATGAATTTCGCCCAACTCATCGCCGGCGTTACGGCGGCGGCGTTGGTGCCAACGCTCGTCGTCCTCATCGCCGCAAATTACCGCGACAAACAACAAGCGCTGGCGTTGGGCATTCTGGCGAGCATTCCCGCCGTTTCGAGCGCAGTCGCGTTCTTGATTGCGGGCTATATTGCCACCGCGTTGAACTGGCGCATTTCTTTTGGACTCATTGCGCTCTTGTCCGTCGCCGTTTTCATTCTCAGCTTTCGTCTCGCCCCCGTGCCGCGCCAACGAGGCATCAAGATTGATTTCATTGGCGTCTGCCTTTCGGCGGCGGCGATTGCGCTCATTCTCATTTCGTTCAACAATATCAACGAGTGGGGTTATTTTTGGGCAAAACCGACCGCGCCGTTTCAGGTTCTCGGTTTGTCGCCGGCGCCAATTTTGATTTTGCTCGGCGTTTTGCTCGGTTACGGTTTCTTTGCGTGGTCGCAGCTGCGCGTGGCGAATAAACAGACGCCGCTGCTCGCGCTCGAAGTCATTGACAGCCCCACCGAAAAAAATGCCGTACTCGCTTTTCTCGTCGCGGGCGCGTTGGGCACCGCCGTCAGTTTTCTCATCCCCATCTATATCCAATTCGTCCAAGACCGCACGCCGCTCTTTACCGCCATTGCCATCGTGCCTTATACGATTGCGGTGGCGCTGGCGGCGATTCTGTCGGTGCGGCTCTATCACCGCGTGACGCCGCGCCAATTCGGTATTTTTTGTTTTACCATCATCGCGCTCGGGTCCGCGTTCGTCGGCATTGCGATCGTGAATGAATGGAGTACGCCGGCCGTTATTCTGGGCCTCGTCGTTCTCGGTCTGGGCGAAGGTACGATGCTGACGCTGCTGTTCAATGTGTTGGTTTCGGAATCGCCCAAAAAATTCGCGGGCGATGTGGGCGCGCTGCGCGGCGTGGCAAATAATATGTCGTCCGCGTTGGGCGCGGCGTTTGCGAGCGTCGTCGCGGTCGGACTGCTCGGCATGTTTATCTTGAACGGTTTCAATGCCGCGAACTTGCCGCCCGCGCTCGCGACGGAAATCAATTTCAATCAAGTAGATTTTGTCGGCAATGATCAACTGCGCGAATTCCTGAGTCAAACGAGCGCGACGCCCGCGCAAATCGAGACAGGGGTGCGTATCAACGAAGAGGCGCGCTTGAATTCACTCAAGACCACGTTTTTGATTATCGCGGTCATTTCGCTCTTGGCAATCATTCCGGCGTTTGGCTTGCCCAAATACGCGCCCGGTTCCATTTCGCATCAAGAAATTTTGCATCAAGAAGTTACGGCTTATGACGACAGCCGAACGGCTGCCGCCGTCCAAACACAAGGAGCGCCTAGTATGACAACTGTTAGCGACGCGGCGCGCGAATATGCGCGCGCCCACACGGATCAATTTGTGAACGAGCTTTTTGAAATGCTCCGCATCCCCAGCTTGAGCGGCGACCCCGCGCACAAGGGCGACATTCAACGCATGGCGGAATGGCTCGAACAGCATCTGCGCGCGTTGGGTTTGCAAAACGTCGCCATCATGCCGACGGCGGGCCATCCCGTCGTGTACGGCGAATGGTTGGGCGCGGGCGCGGACAAGCCAACCGTTTTGGTGTACGGTCATTACGACGTCGTGCCTGCCGCGATGGAAGACGGTTGGGACACCAATCCGTTCGAGCCGACCATCAAGGACGGCAGAATTTTTGCGCGCGGCGCGACGGACGACAAAGGCCAATTGTTCATTCACGTCAAGGCGCTCGAAGCGTATTTGAAAACGAACGGCAGCGCGCCGGTGAACGTGAAAATTCTGCTCGAAGGCGAAGAAGAAGTTTCGTCGCCCAATCTCATGCCGTTCATCAAGGAACATCTCGATGTATTGCGCGCGGACGTGTGCGTCATTAGCGATACTTCGATGCGCGCCATAGACGAACCCGCGATTTTGCACAGTTTGCGCGGCATGACCTATCTCGAAATTCATGTGGACGGGCCCAAAGAAGATTTGCACAGCGGTTTGTGGGGCGGCGCGGTGCACAATCCCGCGCTCGCGCTCGTCGAAATTCTCGGTAAACTGTATAATGCCGATAGTACGATTGCGGTGCCGGGTTTTTACGATGACGTTGTGCCGCTCACGGAGGAAGAACGCGCCATGATCGCCAAGACGGATTTGTCGCCCGAACAATTCAAACAGTCCACCGGCATTTCCGAAATTTGGGGCGATTTGGAATATCTCATCCGTGAGCGCATTTCGGCGCGTCCGACGCTCGACATTAACGGCTTGTGGAGCGGCTGGTCGGGGCCCGGACCGAAAACGATTATTCCCGCCAAAGCGGGCGCCAAAGTTTCTTCGCGGCTCGTGGGCAATCAAGACCCGCACAAGATTTTTGAACAAATCAAATCGTTCATCGCCTCCATCACGCCGTCCACCGTCCAAGTCAACGTCGAACTGTTGACGACGGGCAATCCCGCGCTGTTCCCGATTGACAGCCCCGCGATGCAAGCCGCGTCGCGCGCGTACGAAAAGGGCTGGGGCGTCAAACCGATTTTCACGCGCGGCGGCGGCAGCATCCCCGTCGTCGCCGAAATCGCCAAGCTGATGAATATCCCCGTCGTTTTGATGGGCTATGGTTTGGACGACGACGGGCTTCATTCGCCCAACGAAAAATACAGCATCGAAACGTTTCAACGCGGCATCCAAACCGCGATTGTGTATCTCGAAGAATTGGCGCAATTGCCGCGCTGATGGTAGGACCGAACCCTTGTGGTCGCCCATCTTGACGGACACGCCCATATTGGGACACGGCTAACACAGAGGACACAGATTCCTCTGTGGAATTCCGCGCAATCTGTATCCCAAAAATCGCAGTGAACTCTGATAAATTTTGTGTGTGATTGGAGAGCCAAGAAATGAACAAGCAATTCGACAAAGAACTCGAAGAACGCTTGCTCCGCTATGTGCAAATTGACACGCAAGCGGATGAAGCGGCCAAAACCTCGCCCAGCACAGCCAAGCAATTTGATTTACTCAAGCCGCTAAAAGAGGAATTGGAAACGCTCGGCGCGCAGGATGTGAAACTCACGGAATACGGCGCGGTGATTGCGACGCTGCCCGCGACAATCGAAACGGACGCGCCGACGATTGCGTTTCTCGCGCACGTGGATACCGCGCCCGCGTTCAACGGCACGGACGTCAAACCCGTCGTGCATCGCAACTATCAGGGCGGAAAAATAAAATTCCCCGACGCGCCCGACCTCGCGCTGTCGCCGGAAGAATCGCCGTATCTCGCCCAAAAAATCGGCGACGACATTGTGACGGCGAGCGGCAAAACTTTGCTCGGCGCGGACGACAAAGCGGGCGTCGCCATCGTCATGGTTCTCGCGCGGCATCTTGTACAAAACAAAAATATCGCGCATGGACCGCTGCGTATCTGCTTTACGCCCGATGAAGAAATCGGACGCGGCGTGCATAAAAATTTGCCAAAGGACTTGGGCGCGGATTTTGCCTACACGCTCGACGGCAGCGATTTGGGCGATATCGTGTACGAAACGTTTTCGGCGGACAAGGCGACGATACAGATTCAAGGCGTCTCGATTCATCCGAGCATCGCCAAAGATAAATTGGTGAACGCGCTCCATCTCGCCGCGAAAATTATTGACACGCTGCCGCACATCACCTTGACGCCCGAAACGACGAGCGGCAGACAAGGGTTCATTCATCTGTATCACATGGCGGGAACGGCGGCGCAAGTCGAAATGCACTTTATCTTGCGCGATTTTGAAATGGATAAATTGAACGCGCAAGGCGCCTTGATTCAACAAGTGTGCGCGACGATTCAAGCGACGGAACCGCGCGCGAAAATTTCCTGCGAGGTCACGCCGCAATATCGCAACATGCGCTACTGGTTGGAAAACGATATGCGTCCGGTTGATTTGGCGCGTCAAGCGTGCGACGAACTCGGCATCGCGCATTTTTCCAATCCCGTGCGCGGCGGCACCGATGGTTCGCGCTTGACCGAAATGGGCGTCCCGACGCCGAATCTTTTTACGGGCATGCAAAACATTCATGGGCCCTTGGAATACGTGAGCGTGCAAGACATGGCGCGCGCGACGGAAATGTGTATCCGACTGGCGGAATTGTGGAGCCACGCGGGCGCGGAAAAACCGCACGCGCAGCAAGCGCCGTTGGACGAATCGAAACAGGTGGATTGGGTCGGTTGACGTGAGCCAGCTCGCGCCGCCGCATTATCATATTACACAAAGAGGTGTGCGATGAACGTTCAGATCAAAACGGGGGATGTTTTACGCGAGCCGTCCGAGTTGGCGGTCCTCGCGTTATTTCAAGATACAACGCTGCCGCCGGACGTGGCGGGTTTGCTGGAGCCAAAAGATTTTCGCGGCGGCGTCGGCGAAACGCTGCCGCTCTATCCGCGCGATACGCTTGCCGCGCGCCGTTTGCTGCTCGTCGGCATGGGCAAACGTGAAACCTTTACGTCCGAGACGCTGCGCTGCGTCAGCGCAACCGCCGTGCAAAAAGCGCGCGAACTCCAAGTCGCGGCGGTGACCATCGGCGTCGGCGATTCTCTGCCCTTGCCGAGCGACGCGGCGGCGCAAGCGTTTGTCGAAGGCGCGGAACTCGGCGCGTATCGCTATTGGCAGTACCGGACCGGGCTGACGAGCGAACAAACTTTTCGCGTCGAGCGCGTGACCGTTTTTACCGCCGCGAGCGACAAACTCGCGCGGCAGGGCGCCGCCGACGGGCAGGCGATTGCGCGCGGCGTGAATTTTGCGCGCGATCTGGTGAACAGTCCGGGCTATGTCATGACGCCAGAAAAACTCGCCGCCGAAGCTCTCGCGCTCGGCAAACGATTGGGCTTGCGGGTCCAAGTTTTGGACAAGGCGCAATTGACCAAGCAAGGATTCGGCGGCATCCTCGCCGTCGGCCAGGGTTCGGCAAACGAACCGCGTTTTATTGCGATGGAATATGGCGCGGCGAAAAAGGGTACGCCGACCATTTGTCTCGTCGGCAAAGGCATCACGTTTGACAGCGGCGGTCTTTCGCTCAAGCCCGCCGATGCGATGGAGACGATGAAATCGGACATGGGCGGCGCGGGCGCGGTCTTGGGCGCGATGCAAGTCGTCGCCGAATTGAAATTGCCTTTGCATGTTGTGGGGCTCATCGCTTCCGCCGAAAATATGCCGAGCAGCACGGCGTACCGCCCCGGCGACGTGATCAAAACGCTCAGCGGCAAAACGATTGAAGTGTTGAATACCGACGCCGAAGGACGCATCGTCCTTTCGGACGCGCTGTTTTACGCGCAGCGATACAAGCCCGCCGCGATCGTCGAACTTTCGACGCTGACCGGCGCCGTCATTATCGCGCTCGGCGCGCACGCGATCGGCATGATAGGCACGAATCAAGAATTGGCGGACAAGTTGAATCGCGCGGGCGAAGCGAGCGGCGAACGCGTGTGGCAGCTGCCGTTGTGGGACGAATACCGCGACATGATCAAAAGCGAAATCGCCGACCTCAAAAACGTTGGCGGGCGCGCGGCAGGTTCTATCACCGCCGGCGCATTTCTCGCCGCGTTCGTGGGCGACTATCCTTTTGTACATCTCGACATCGCAGGAACGGCGTGGGCGGACAAACCCGCCAAATCCTATAACGCGCCCGGGGCGACGGGCGTGGGGGTGCGCTTGCTGACCGAGTTCTTGCGACATTACGCGTAAAACAAAATTGATCAAGTCCGTGCGTATATCCAAACGTTTTTCGTATTTCTCAAGGAGGTAGAAATGAGCGCGCAAGCTGCAACGACGCAAGGCGGCATTCTCGGCGTCATCGAAAAGGTTGGCAACAAAGTGCCGCATCCGGTGATGATGTTTCTCTATCTCATCATCGGCGTTATTGTACTCTCGGCAATTCTTAACCTGTTGGGCGTCAGCGTCACCGAAGAGATTGCCGTGCCGGTGCCGGTGGATTCTGTCGTCAACTTGTACGAAGACAGCGCAGTCCCCGGGTATTATACGCCGACGCAACCCTATGATGAACAATTCGAGGTGCGTAGAGAAACGATTACCATCCGCAGTCTCTTGAGCGTCGAAGGCATTCGTTTTATCTTTACGTCGTTCGTTCCAAACTTTTCCGGGTTTGCCGTCATCGGCATCACCTTTATCGCGCTCATGGGGGCGGGCGTGGCGGAAGAAGCCGGTTTGATGAACGCGCTCATTCGCAAACTCGTCGCCGTCGCGCCGGCGGGCGCGCTCAGTTTCATCATTATCTTGGTCGGCGTGCTTTCATCGGTGGCGTCCGATGCCGGATATTTGATTTTGATACCTCTAGCTGCCGCCGCCTTTCTAAGCGTAGGGCGGCATCCGCTCGTCGGGCTGGCGGCGGCATTCGCCGGGGTCGCTTCGATTTTTACCGTCAACGTTATCCCCACGCCGGTTGACGCGATGCTCACCGAGATTACGAATGAATCCATCGCGCTGGCGGGCGGGCAGCCGATTACGATTGCCTCCAATCTCTTTTTTGGCATCGGCTCGTCCATCATTCTCGCGCTTGTCGCCGCCGTTGTCACCGAGCGCATCATTGCGCCGCGTCTCGGCGAATACAAGGGCCCCAAAGCTCATGCCGAAGGCGATAAAGAAGAAATCTCGCCGGAAGCGGAAAAGCGCGGTTTGCGCGCGGCGCTGTTCGGTTTCCTCGCGATGCTCGTCGTCATTCTCCTTTTGACCGTGCCGCCGGGCGCGCCGTTACGCCGCCCGGACGGTCAAATCGAAGGCAATTCGCCGTTGATGGACAGCTTGCTGTTTGTCATCATGCTCTTCTTTTTGATTTCCGGTATCGCGTTTGGCAAAGCGGCGGGGACGCTCAAAGGCAGCGGCGACATTATCAAAGCGGTCACCAAGACGTTTGCGGGGCTCGCCGGACTCGTGTTCATGCTGTTGATGATTAGTCAGTTCATCGCCTTTTTCAATTACAGCAATCTGCCGCGCGTGATTGCCGTCGTCTTGGCTGGCATTCTGGAACAAGCCAACGTAGGCGCGCTGCCGCTCTTGATTCTGATGATTCTCGTCATCGTGCTGTTGGACTTTATCATGCCCGGTTCGGTGCCCAAGTGGGCAATTTTTGCCCCCATCTTTGTGCCGCTTTTTATTCGCTTGGGCGTCGCGCCCGAATCGGTGCTGGCGGCGTATCGCATCGGCGACGCGCCCGTAAATTCCATCACGCCGTTGATGGTCTATCTGCCCTTTATCCTCACCATCGCGCAGCGTTATCAAAAAGAGGCGGGTATCGGCACAATCATCTCGCTCATGATTCCGTACGTGATTGTGATTCTCGTCGCGTGGCTGATTCTCTTTGGTATCTGGTTCGTGCTGAATATCCCGTTGGGACCCGGATATTTTCCGCAGCTTGTACCCTGACCCTGTGACCCGAGTCGCTGCCGCACAGCGTGGCGGCGGCAAACTCTGACGGTTTTTCCCAAGTTTGGATTTCGCGCGACGCAGCGCGTCGCGCGAAATCGCCAAGATTTTGATGCGGACTGTCCAAAACTTGACGTCTATGCCTTGTCGCCGAGACAATTGTTTTGGACAGCGCATCGCGCCAAACGTCAAGCGGCGCACGGATGTACGCGCATTGGAGGATGAACGTTCGGATGTCGAGCGATAAAGTTCCAAGTAACAAATTTCTCGACCGTTTTATTTCAGAGGAGCGACGCGCCGAAATCTTTAAAAAGCGCATCGAAATTATCTCTACCGTCTTGTTGGCGCTGGCGACAGTTGCGACGGCGTGGAGCGGCTACCAATCTGCCAAATGGGGCGGCGAACAGACCGACCACTCTGCCAAGGCGACGATCGCCATCGTCAAAAGCGGACACTTGGCCAATCTGGCGGAACAACGGCTTACGCTTCAAGCGACCGTGTTCGGACAGTACATCGAAGCTCAAAGCAAGGGCAATACCGATTTGGCGAATTTTTTGGCGCGCCGTTTTCCTGAACCGCTCAAGACGGCGGCGGCTGCGTGGGAAAAGCTGGATCCGTGGACGAACCCGGACGCGCCCGCGACGCCGTTTCAATTGCCCGAATACGCTTTGCCTGAAACGCAGCAAATCGAGCAATGGGAACAAGTCGCGACTGCGGAACTAAAAGCGGCGGATTTCGCCGGCCAAGTTTCGGACCGCTATCTAGTGTTCACAATTATTTTTGCGTCGGTATTATTTTTCGGCGGCGTGAGCGGCAAATTCGGCTGGCAGCCGCTGGATGTGACGGTGCTGATTATTGGCGGCATCGCGTTTTCGATTGGCGTGGCAATTATGTTCGCCGCGCCCATAATTTAGACCCTATCCAACCAGCTGTTTGGATAAACTATTTCAAGGAGACCAAGATGAGTCACGGACCTGTGCAGTATTTTGTAATCGCATTTCCCGGCAATCAGTTCACCGGCGAAATCATTCCGGCGCTGCAAGATGTGGTATCGAAAGGTTTAATCAAGATCGTAGATATCGCGTTCGTCAAAAAAGACGCCGACGGCGCGGTTCTCACGCTCGAAATCAATGAATTGGGGGACGCCGAATTCAATTTGTACGCCGACCTCCTTGACCACACCGAGGGCTTGCTGTCGGACGACGACATTCGCGAATTCGCCGTCGGAATTCCGCCAAACAACTCTGCCGCGTTGTTGGTCTTTGAACATGCGTGGGCGGCGCAATTGGCGGGCGCGATTCGCAATGCCAAGGGGAAAATCATCACGCAAGGTTTTGCATCGAGCGAAATCGTAGAACAAATTCTGAACGCCCGCGCCGCTGCGGTATAATCGGGTGGGCGTAACGCGAGTAATTCATTCTCAAGGAGAAAAATAAAATGAGACGAAGACCTGTTGTCGTAGCGCCGCGCCGCGGCCCCGGTTTGGTTAGCACAGTCGCGCAAACTGCCGTGATTGCGGGAACGGCGACGGTGGTTTCCAAAGGCGTGAGCAATGCCATGACCGGCAGCGCGCAGCAAAAAGCCCAAGTGCAGCAAGCGCAGCAGCAGCAAGCCGCCGCGACGCAAGCTCAGGCGCAGCAAGACGCCGCCGACGCCGCCGCGTTCCGCGAAATGCAAGCGCAGCAAGCGCAGCAAGCGCAAATTGACGCCGCCGTGCAGCAGCAAGTTGCCGCGCAAATGGCGGCGCAGCAAGCGGCACAAGCCGCGCCCGCCGCGCCCGCCGCGCCCGCCCCTGCCGCCGCGCCCGCCGCGCCCGCGGCAGACCCGATGGCGCAGCTCGAACGCTTGGCGCAGATGCGTAAAGACGGTTTGTTGAACGACGAAGAATTCGCCGCAGCCAAAGCCAAATTGCTGGGTTAGCGCAGCTGGCGCTTGGCTTCAAGAACAAATCTTTCGGGTTCCGCGTGAACGGCGTTCGCGCAAAACCCCGAAAGGTTTTTTTTAGCTCCAATACGCCAAACAGTTGAAATAAAAAACGCGGCGCGCGTTCTGGCGCGCCGCGTTTTATTTCCCGCTTGCTTGGCGCCGACATTCTCTACCGATTCTCAGACCCCTTTTAACGTTTTCTCAGAAACGTTCGTTATGCTCTCCCAATCAAGCAGATTTGGCTCACTCCGCCTTCTGACTCTCTCCAAAGAGGTTTTCGTGACTCGAAATTTTCTGTCCGCCGTCATAATGGCGCTCATGGTTTCCATATTTATCGCGGGCTGTTCCGGTACGACCGCGCCCACCGTTCCGACGCTGCCCACCGCTGCCGCGCCGACGAACGCGCCCGTGCCTGCGCCCACCGATGCGCCTGTCGCGCCGAACGCGCCCGCGCCCACGAATCCGCCCACAAGCGGCGGCGCGAACGCGACCACCGTCACGTTGATTGCCGTGCCGGGCAAAAGCCAAGCCAATTATCGCGTGCGCGAACAATTGGCGAACGTGTCGCTGCCGGGCGACGCGGTGGGCGTGACCGATCAATTGAGCGGTCAAATCGTCGGCAAAACGGACGGTACGATTGTTTCCGCCGACAGCAAATTTGTCGTTGACTTGACCAAATTAAAAAGCGATCAATCCATGCGCGACGGTTTTATTCAACGCGAAACCTTGCGCACGTCGCAGTATCCGAACGCGACCTTTGTGCCGACCTCCGTTTCGGGTTTGCCTGCCACGCTGCCGCCCACCGCGCCCGTCTCTTTTCAACTCACCGGCGATTTGACCATCCGTGACGTTACCAAGTCCGTGACGTGGGACGTAAAATGTACGCCGACGAACGCGACCGAAGGCGCGTGCCACGCGACCACCACATTCACGTTTGAAGATTTCAAGATTCCGCAGCCGCGCGTGCCGCGCGTCCTCAGCATCCAAGACAACATTACGCTTGAAGTGGATGTGACGCTCCAAGCGTCGCAATAATGCGATTCGTTTCGCGCAAAATAAAAAAAACCGCCGCGCGATTTCGCGCGGCGGATTTTTTTATTCCGGCTGCGACGGTTCCTTGAGGTCCAATTCCACAAATTCGCCCGTGACGGTAAAGATGGTGCGCTCGCATAAATTGGTCACGCGGTCGGCAGCGCGTTCCAGATTGTGCGCCGCCCACATCAAAAGGTTCGCCTGTTCGGTCACGCGCGAATCCGCGATAATGAGCTGCATCAATTTTTGATTCACCTGTTCAAACAGCGCGTCCACCTCGTCGTCCTGACCGGGAATCGCGCGCGCCAATGCCACGTCGCGCCGCACGAACGCGTCGAGCGCGCGGTGCAGCATCGCGCGCGTTTTTTCCGCCATGCGCGATAAATCGTCCAACGGCTGAAGCAGCGGTCCCGGCGGAATTCGCAAATTGATTTTGGCGATGCCTTTGGCATAGTCGCCGATGCGCTCCAATTCATTGACGTTAAACAGAATGGCGGCGACGACGCGCAAATCGCTCGCCATCGGCTGCTGGGTGGCGACGACGACGAGACATTGGGCTTCGAGGTCAAAACGCTGCTGATTGATGAGGCGGTCGCGCGCAATCAACGCGCGCGCGCCGTCCATATCGCGCTGCGCGAGAATGGCGACGGCGTCGGTGAGCGCGTTTTCCACCGCGTGCGCCATCGTCAACATTTCGTTTTGCAATTGTTCCAGCTTGTATTCAAATACGTCGCGCGACATACGCCCTCCTCCGAAAATGTACGACAGATTTCCGCAATGGCGTTCAGCGCCATTTGCCGTACCGCTGCCCTCGCTCGTAGACCGGTCTCCAATTTTTGAATCCGCGCCGCTAACCCGCGCGTCCCGTAATGTAATCTTCGGTCAAGGCATTGCGCGGGCGCGTGAACAGCGTATCCGTTGCGCCGTCCTCGACCAATTTGCCCAGCCAAAAAAATCCGGCGCGGTCTGAAACGCGCGCCGCTTGCTGCATATTGTGCGTGACAATGACGATGCAGTATTTTTCGCGCAGCGTTCGCATCAATTCTTCGATTTCGAGCGTCGCAATCGGGTCGAGCGCCGAACACGGCTCGTCCATCAAAAGCGCTTCCGGCTGTACCGCCAGCGCGCGCGCAATGCACAAACGCTGCTGCTGCCCCAACGACAAATGGAGCGCGTCTTGGCGGAGTTGGTCTTTTACTTCGTCCCACAAGCCGACTTGTCGCAAACTCGCTTCGACGAGCGCGGACAGCTCTTGTTTGCGCGCGCTCAAAATGCGGGGCCCAAACGCGACGTTATCAAATACCGATTGCGGAAACGGGTTCGGACGTTGAAACACCATGCCGACGCGCGCGCGCAGCTGCGTCACGTCAATTTCCGGCGCGTGAATATCTTGGCCGTCCAATAAAATTTTTCCTTCGGCGCGCGCGCCCGCAATCGTATCGTTCATGCGATTGAGACAGCGCAGAAACGTGGACTTGCCGCAGCCCGACGGCCCGATGAACGCGGTGATTTGACGGTCTTGGATTTCCAGCGAAATGTCCGCGAGAACTTGGCGGCTGCCGTAAAAAAAATTCAGGCGCTGAACCGAAATTTTTTGCATCACCCGAACCGTCCTGTCACGTAATCTTCGGTGCGGCGGTCGCGCGGCGTCGTAAAAATATCGCGCCCCGGCCGCGCTTCAATCAATTCGCCTTGCAGAAAAAACGCGGCGTCGTCGGCGATGCGCGCGGCTTGTTGAACGCTGTGCGGAATGATCAGGATGGTATAATTTTTTTTCATTTCGTGCAATGCCGCTTCCACCTTGCCCGTCGAAAGCGGGTCCAAACCCGAAGTCGGTTCGTCGAGCAGCAAAACTTCTGGCTCCAGCGCGAGACTGCGCGCGATGCACAAACGCTGCTGCTGTCCGCCCGACAACGCGTGCGCGGGCGCGTCCAAACGATCGCGCACTTCGTCCCACAACGCGGCTTGTTTCAAACTGCGCTCGACGATTTCCGCCAGCCGCCGCGCTTGACGGACGCCAGCGAGTTTGGGCCCATACGTCACATTCTCGCGTATCGTGCCGGGCAAAGGCAAGGGCAGCGCAAAGACCATGCCCACGCGGCGGCGCAAAAGCGTAACGTTGGTTTCGGGCGCATAGATATTTTTGCCGTCCAGCAAAATGCGCCCGGTCATTGTGGCGCCGTCCGCCAGATCGTTCAAACGATTGACGAGCCGCAGCAGCGTCGTTTTGCCGCCGCCCGCCGGACCAAAAAAAACCGTGATGCGATTGGGCGCAATGTCGAGCGTGACGTTACGCAGCGCCTGGACGCTTTCGTACGCGTAGGAAAGATTTTCGATGCGGATTTTGGGTTCAGGCATGTGAATGCAAGCGTAAAGATCAAAATTCAAAATTCAAAATTCAAAATTCAAAATTCAAAATTCAAAATTCAAAGTTCAAAGTTCAAAATTCAAAATTCAAAATTCAAAATTCGCAATCGAAAATCGAAAATCGAAAATCGAAAATCCGAAATCAAAAATCCGAAATCCGAAATCAAAAATCCCCTCTCTCTCACCACTGTCTGCGCTTGCGGAAATAGCGGCGCAATAACGTCGCCGTCAGATTCAGCGAGAGCGTCAAGGTCATTAAAACTAACGCCGTTCCGTATTGAATCTGGAGCGGCATCCCGGGCACTTGGACGCTAATGACGTACAAATGATACGGCAGCGCCATTGTCTGGTCGAAAACCGATTGCGGCAGGCGCGGCAGATAAAACGCGGCGACGGTAAAAAGAATTGGCGCGGTTTCGCCCGCCGCGCGCAGCAAGCCGAGAATGACGCCCGTGATAATGCCGGGCAGCGCTTGTGGCAAAATAATTTTGCGAATGCCTTGCCAGCGCGTGCCGCCCAAACTCGCGTTCACGGTGCGAAATTCCGTCGGCACGGCGCGCAGCGCTTCTTCCGACGCGCTAATGACGACGGGCAGAGTCATGATTGCCAGCGTGAGCGAACCCGCCAAAAGCGAAACGCCCAAGCCAAAAAACAAGACAAACAAACCGAGGCCGAACAAACCGTACACGATGGAAGGAATGCCCGCGAGGTTGATGATGGCGAGCCGAATCGCGCGCGTAAACGCGGTATCGCGCGCGTATTCCGACAAATAAATCGCGCCGCCGACGCCGAACGGAATAGCAAACAGCGCGACGCCGAGCGTCAAGAGAATCGTGCCGACGATGGCGGGAAAGATGCCGCCCGCGCGCATCCCGGCGCGCGGCATTCCGAATAAAAATTCCCAACTGATGGCGCCGATGCCTTGTACGACGATATTGCCAACGACGAGCAAAATCGGAATGACGACGACGAGCGTTACCGCGGCGAGCGCGATAAAGCCGAGACGCTGCTGCGCGTACCGGTTCATCGCAATCCTCCGCGGCGGCGTTTCGCCAAAATCGCGGGCGCGGCGACGAGATTAATCAAAAAGGTCAGCGCGAACAACAAGATGCCGATGAAAAATAAAACGTGATAGTGCACGCTGCCCGCCGCGACTTCGCCCATTTCCGCCGCAATCGTCGCCGTCATGGTGCGCACGGGCAAAAAGAGCGAGCCGAGCGTCGTCGGCATGCGCGCGGCGTTGCCCGTCACCATCAAGACGACCATCGTTTCGCCCAGCGCGCGCCCGATGCCCAACATGACCGCCGTCAAAATGCCGGTGCGCGCGGCAGGCACGCTCACGCGCCAAATCGTTTCCCAACGCGTCGCGCCCAGCGCCAACGCCGCATCGCGGTAACTTTTTGGCACGGCGTCCAGCGCGTCTTCGGCGACGCTGACCATCGTCGGCAGCGCCATGTACGCCAGAATGAGCGCGCCCGTGAACGCGGTCAAGCCCGTCGGCAAATTCAACGTTTCGCGCAAAAACGGCGCGAGAACCGTCATGCCGAAAAAACCGAGTACGACCGACGGAATGCCCGCGAGGACTTCGATGAGCGGTTTCAAAATTTCGCGCGCCCACGCGGGCGCGACTTCGCGCACATAGACCGCCGTCGAGATGCCGAGCGGCAGCGCGATGACAATTGCGGTGACGGTGACGAGCAGCGAACCCAAAAATAACGGCAGCAAGCCGTACAAATCAAACGTCGGATACCAACGCGTGCCGAAAAAATTATCGAGCGGAACCTCGCCCAACGCGGGCAGCCCTTGCTGCAAAAGAAACAAGAAAATCAAAAGGACGAAACCAATCGTCGAAAAACCGGCGATGCGAATGAGCGCGCCGATGAAAAACTCGTTCCAATGGATGCGTTCGGACAAGATGCGGCTCCCCGTAAATTTCCGAAACGTTAAATTTCGGAAATTCGTACCTCAATGCGTCTGCAGCGGCACAAAACCCAATGGCGGAATCAAGGTCTGACCTCGCGTCAAAATCCAATCCAAATAATTTTTCACCGCGCCTTGCGGTTCGCCCGGCGTATAAATATACAACGGGCGCGCAATCGGATACGCGCCCGTGTTCACCGTCTCGACGGACGGCAGCGTAAATTCGCTCGCGCTATTTTTGGCGATGCCCAACGTTTTTTGGTCGGACGTCACATAGCCCAAACCGTCGTAACCGATGGCGTTTGGGTTGTGACGCACTTCGGCGCTGATGCCTTCCGACGAGGGCATTAAAAGCGTTTCCGGTGAAAACAACAACTCGCTGCGCGCGTCGCCTTGCCGAATCACATGCTCCAAAAAATAAAGGTACGTGCCGGAATTGGATTCGCGCGAGAGCAAAACGATGGGGCGGTCCGCGCCGCCCACTTGGCGCCAATTCGTAATTTTGCCGGTGTAAATGTCCGAGAGCTGCTGCAGCGTCAACCCGTTCACCGGATTCGACGGATGCACGACTACCGCAATCGCATCGCGCGCGACGACAAATTCTTTGGGCGTGAACCCGTTCTTTTGCGCCGCCGCCAATTCTTCGGGTTTCAGCGCGCGCGACGCGTTGGCAAGGTCCACCGTGCCGTTAATCATCGCCGCGATGCCCGTGCCGGTGCCGCCGCCCGTGACGCTCAGACGCACGTCGGGACGTTCCGCCATGTACGCTTCCGCCCACGCGAGCGCGAGATTCACCATCGTATCGGAACCCATGTTTTCGATGACGATTTCATTGGGCGATGAATTATGACCGCCGTCGCGCCGCGCGCCGCAACCGGGCAGCAGCGCGCTCAAAAGGCACAACAGCCCCAGCGTCAGGTACGAGATTTTTTTCAAGCGTTCGCGCATTGTTTCAATTCGCCGTTTCCAAAGCGTTTGGCTTGCGCCGCGCGCCTTGCAAATTGTAACATACGGCGGAAATTTCCGCGTCGTCGCGCTATTTTGTGGGTGTGCGTAAAGTTTTTGGATAGACGCGATTCCCAACGTGCGAAGGCACGTTTCGTGTTCTTGTTGGCGCGATTTCTAATCGCTTCTTTCCGTCCGCCCAAAAACTTTACGCACACCCCTATTTTGTCGTAAAGCTCCACCACGCCGACGCGCGGCAGCCATTGGCGTTGCACGCGCGGACGCGCCACACATATTTTGTTTTGCCCGCCAACGCTTGCGTCGTGAACTGCGTGGTTGTGAGATTGTTCGCCGCTTGAATCAGCGCGCCGCTCGAATTCTGTTTCACCGTGATTTTGTAATACGTCGCGCACGAGGCGGCGCGCCACTTGAGCCGCGCGGGACCTGCGGCAACGCTTGCGCCGTTAGCGGGTTTGAGCAAGGCGGGCTTGGGCGGTTTTCCCGCGCACGGCGTGGCGATTGATGCGCTGGTCGGCGTGGGCGTCATAGTGGAAATTGGCGTGACGGTAGGCGTTGCCGTTTGGGTCGCTGTTGCCGTCGCGGTAGCTGTGCGCGTCGCGGTGGCTGTCGCGGTACCCGTGCGCGTCGGCGTCGCGCTCGGCGCCGCGGCGGCGCTCGCCACAAACAGCGTGATGGACGACGCGGGGAATGTGACGTTGAACGCGCCGTTCGCAATCGTCTGGTCGGCTTGCGGCACAATCGCGTTCAAATTCGCGCCGCTGTAACGAAAGACTTGTGCGACGGCGTTGCCCAAACCGTTCAGCGTAACGCGCGCGCTGGCGTTGGCGCTATTTTTGTTAATGACGATGAACGTGAGCGCGTTATCGTTCGTGCGGCGCGCGGCGTAAATGGACAATTGCGCTTGGTCGCCGCTCGTCGCGGGCAAACTCGTGTCGCCAAAGGTATGGCGCTGTCCGTCGTAATTGCGGTAGAGGCGAAACGCAAACGCCCCCGGTTGATTGATGGTCGGCGGGTCCCACAACGTTGCAAGGTCCAATTGTTCGCGTCCGAAAATGCCCAACGCATCGGCTTGCGCGAGCGCGCCGTTGATGTGATCGAGCGCGCCCCAATTGTATTCCGTCATGGCAAGTTTTGTGCCGGGATAATGCGCGTCGCGCCACGCGCGCATGCGCGGAATTAAATACACCGGTTCGGCAATCCAACTTTCGTCCGTATAGCTTGGATCCCATAACGAACGCGTGGAACGCAACCGCAGCGCTTGCGTCGCCGCGTCGCCCGCGCCGGAAAGCGAAACGCCGTTCGCTTGCGGATAATAGTGCAAGTCCAAATAATCGAGAATCCGTACGCCGTTTTGTTGTTCGTACGCGCGCATTTGGTCGAGATACCATTCGACGAACGGCTGTCCGCCATGCGCGTTGCGGTCCGGCGGATTGTTCCACCAACTGCCGCCTGCCGCCCAATCTTGCGCGGACCAAAAATATGCGGTCCAACCCCACAACGCGGGCCCCAACGTTTTTGCCGTCGGGTCGGCTTGCTTGATGGCGGCGGCGTATTGATACGTGCGGTCGCGCAATTCGTCGTACGAAGTCGGCGTTGGATGCACGTCGCGATGCGTATCGTCCCACAACATCGGTTCGTTGTCGAGATTGTAAAATTTCACGCCGCCGTGCGCCGCGTCGCCGTAATTGGTTTTGAGATGCGCGATCCACGCTTGGACAAATTGCGGCGTGATGGCGTCGCTCGTATCGCGCGGATCGTTATTGGTTATCTTGTTACCGTTGGGCAAAATGCCATTGCCGCAATCGGGCCGCCAAGGGTCAACGCTCTGCTGCGCGCCATATTTCGCCACGCTGAAACCGCACGCGTACGCGCGCGCTTTGGGCGTCCAACCGATGAGCGGCATGGTCAAAATAGTTTGGGTATGGGTGCGGCGATCTTGGTCCACAAATTGATCGGACGTGGAGCCGTTCGGCAGTGCGGACGGATTGGCGTTATCTTCGGGAACGTTTTCAAAGTACCAATCCATCGCGTGATTGGAAGTGTCGTTTTGCCAATTGTAACGCGTCGTCGCGTTGCCGCCCATGCGGCGCACGGGCAAATCAATTTCCGCCGCCAAATTTTCGTCCGCGAAATTCATGCCGTAAATATCATCGCTGATGGGATAACCCGGCGCGGCGGCGTCCACATGCAACGTCAAGCCCGTGATAGGCGTCGGCGATGGCGCCGTCCCGGCGACCAATTCCACGCTGTCCAGATAAAACGTCGGCTGCGCGTTGTTTTGGTCGTTCTGCCACGCGAGATTGTTGAGCGTCGCGTTTTGCATGCCCAACGCGCTCAACGGAATCGTGACCACCTTCCATTGATTCGCGGCGGGTCCGCCCGCGAGATACGTATTCAACGCGACGCCGTTCGACGGAAAACTCGTGCCGCTGCCGGCAAACACCAGCATCGTTTGTCCGCCGCTCGCGCCGCCGTGAATGGCGAAACGCAGCGCGGTATAGCCCGCCGTATCCACGCCCGCGCCGGGATTCACCAACCATAAACCGTTCCAACCCGCGTCGAACGTTACGCGAATAGATTTTGCGCCTGCGTACACCGGCGCGCTATTGTTGAAATCACGCTGCGTCCAACTCCAATCTTGGAAACCGTTTTGCAGCGCGTCGTCGTACACTGTATGATTGCCTGCCGCGAACAGCGGCGCGGCGGAACGCGCCATACTCGACGCGAGCAGCGTCAAACCGATAAACAGCGCGCCAAGCGCGTAAAACGTTTTGCGTGAGGCAAACATCAAAGCTCCTTTGGGCAAGCGCTTTTCAAAGTACTGCCAAATTCGCCGCGCCGTCAATAGTACATCAGGGCGTTTGCATTTTGCGCTATAATTCGGGCATGATGTTTGCGTGCTTGCGGTGTTTGCCATGACGCCTGAATTTCTCATCGAACGTTTTCAACTCGAACCGCTGCTGCCGGAAGGCGGTTTGTTTCGTTTGCATTATCGCAGCGCGGAAACTATCGCCGCCGCCGCGCTGCCGCCGCGTTACGCGCGCGCCAAAGCGTTGGGCAATGCGATTGTGTATTTGCATCAACCGCATACCGTATCGCGGCTGCACCGGCTGCGGACGGATGAAATTTATCATTTTTATTGCGGCGACCCGGTGACGCTGCTGTTGTTATTTCCCGACGGTCATTTTGAAACGCATGTGTTGGGCAACGAATATGACAAAGGGCAGACGCCGTTTTGCGTCGTGCCGCGCCACGTGTGGCAAGGTTCCTGTTTGCAGAACGGCGGTCAATGGGCGCTGCTCGGCTGCACGCTCGCTCCGGCGTACGACGCGGACGATTTTGAAATGGGTATATGCGCGACGCTGTGCGCGCAATATCCCGACGCGGCGGACCTCATTCAGCGTTTGACGCCCTAGCGCGGCTTCCGCTTTGAATCCCTCGCGTTACGCAGAGATGGAGCAAGCGTGAGCGAGATTGGCGCGGAAAACGCGAATCGGCGTGAATCAATGCGAACCTGCGCGAAATTTTCCTGTTTTTTCTTTATTGCGCCAAGATTCGTTCCGCTTTATCGGATTCGCGTCAAGGGTTGATTTGCGCGTCGGCGTAACATAAATGAATAACCCACGTTACGCAGTCCATCACCCTTTAATTTTTGTGACACGGATTACACAGATTTACACAGAAAAAAAGCAACGCCCGATAATGAAAAATCTGTGGTATCTGTGGCGTCTGTGTCCAAAAATGCGTCCGTAAATCCTGGTCAGATACTTTTTTTGTCGGCAAGATGCGTAACATGAATGAATAATCTAAAGCATAAAATTCCGCCCGTTTCGGCGCTGCTTGATTTTTCCAACAAGGTGGTAATCGTCACCGGCAGCGGCAGCGGCTTGGGGCGGGGCATCGCGCGGCGTTTCGCGGAAGCGGGCGCGCGCGTCGTCGTACACTATGGGCAAAGCCAACGCGGCGCGCAGAATGTGGTCAAGACGATTCGCGCGCGGGGCGGCAGCGCGCTGGCGCTCCAAGCCGACGTGACGAATCCCGACGACGTGACGCGTTTATTTTCCGAAACTGTCAGGGCGTATGGCTGCGTGGATGTGTTGATCAACAACGCGGGCATTTATCCGTCCGCGCCGTTTTTGCGTCTGACGCCCGCGCAGTGGGACCAAGTGGTGGACGCGAATTTACGCAGCGCGTTTCTGTGCACCCAAGCGTTTGCCCAACAAATAGTTACACAAGGCAAAGGCGGCGCGGTTGTGAACGTCAGCAGCATCGAAGCCGAAAATCCCGCGCCGCAGCACGCGCCTTATATCGCCGCCAAAGCGGGCGTGGAAGCGTTCACGCGCGCGGCGGCGTTGGAATTGGGCGCGCACGCGATTCGCGTCAACGCGGTCGCGCCCGGTTTGATTTGGCGGCAAGGCATTGAACGGGCTTGGTCTGCGGGCGTGCGCCGTTGGCAGCGCGCCGCGCCGCTCACGCGTTTGGGCATGCCCGAAGATGTGGCGGACGCGTGTTTGTTTCTCGCGTCGCCCGCCGCGCGCTGGATTACGGGCGCGTGTTTGACGGTGGACGGCGGCGTGTTGTGCCAACAGATTTATTAACGGTCATTCGCCGATGATTTTGACCAACACGCGTTTGCGCCGCCTGCCGTCAAATTCACCGTAAAAAATTTGCTCCCACGTTCCGAAATCCAATTGACCGTTTGTGACGGCGACGACCACTTCGCGCCCCATGACTTGGCGTTTCAGATGCGCGTCGGCGTTGTCTTCGCCCGTGCGATTGTGCCAATACTGCGCGGTCGGTTCGTGCGGCGCGAGCCGTTCCAACCACGTTTCGTAATCGTGATGCAAACCGCTTTCGTCGTCGTTGATGAAAACGGACGCCGTGATGTGCATCGCATTGCACAAGAGCAATCCTTCGCGGATGCCGCTCTCGCGCAAACAGTCTTGCACTTGGGGCGTGATATTGACAAAGGCGCGGCGTTGAGGCAAATTGAAAAATAATTCGCGGCGATAACTTTTCATGCGTTAAAACTCCGGCGGCGTGATTGGTACGCGCAGCGTCGGGTCTTGCCAAGCGCGTGCGCGCGCAATAAAACAAGCAAAGGAATCAAGATGCACTCGCAAAAAATAATTCGCGGCGGCACGCTCGTCACCGCGAGCGAAATTTTCCAAAGCGATATTTTGATACGCGCCGAAAAAATCGCGGCATTGGGCAATTTTGATTCGGCGGACGAAACGATTGACGCGACGGGCTGTTATATCTTTCCCGGCGGCATTGACCCGCACGTGCATTTGCATTACCCGCAAGGCGCGCAGCGCGTTTATTCAAGCGACGATTGGTTCACGGGGACCATCGCGGCGGCGTGCGGCGGCACGACGACGGTCATTGATTTCGTCGAAGCGCGTCCCGACGAAACGCTCGGTCAAGCGTTTGCCAAGCGCCAAGCGGAGGCGGCGGCGGACGCGGCGATTGATTATGGTTTTCACATGTGTCTCAATCGCGCGGACGAACGGACGATGGCGGAGATTCCCGACATTCTGCGCGCCGGCATGACGAGTTTCAAAATTTACATGGCGTACGACAACATCCGCCTCACCGACGCCGAAATGCTGACCGCGCTCGAAACGCTGCGCGCGCACGGCGGCTTGCCGATTGTACATGCCGAAAATCACGCGCTCATCCAGCATGAAATCGCCAAACAACGCGCGTGGGGTCACGTCGCGCCGCGCTGGCATCCCTTTACGCGGCCCGTGATGGGCGAAGCGGAGGCGACGCACCGCGCGCTCGCGCTCGCGGAAGCGGTGGGCGTGCCGATGCACATTGTACACGTCACCGCCGCGCAAGGGCTGGACGTGATCCGTTCGTATCAGGCGCGCGGTCTGCCGATGACGGGCGAAGTGTGTACGCAGCATCTGACGCTCACCGACGCGCTGTACGCCCAAGACGGTTTTGAACCCGCGAAATATGTGATGGCGCCGCCCTTGCGCGCCGCGTCCGACGTCGCCGCCATGTGGCGCGGTTTGCAAGCGAATGAGCTCGCGTTCATCGTCACCGACCACTGCCCGTTCACCATGGCGCAGCGCGGCGGCAAACGCCGTACGCCCGAATTCCGCAAATTGCCCACTGGCGTAATTCAGATGTCCGCCGAAGAAGCGTGGGCGGCAGAGACCCCGCCGTTCGATCAATTGCCCGGCGGCGGTCCCGGCATTGAAACGCGTCTGACGCTCGCGTATCATTTTGGCGTGAATGAAAAACGTCTGACGCTCAATCAGTTTGTCGCGCTGACCAGTACGCACGCGGCGAAATTGTACAACCTTTATCCGCGCAAAGGGACGCTGCTGCCCGGCGCGGACGCCGACCTCGTGATTTGGGATCCGCAGCGCGAGGCGACGCTCGCCGCCGCGACGCTGCATCAAAACGTGGATTACACGCCGTACGAAAATTATCGCGTGCGCGGCGCGCCGCAAACCGTTTTGTCGCGCGGCGAGACGATTGTGCGCGGCGGCAAATTTGTCGGCGCGCCAGGGCGCGGCGCGTACCTCAAGCGCGCGCTGTGACGCGGTTTGTTTTCGTGCCGCGCGCTCAAACCTCCCGTGCGGCGCGCGCCAGCGTCACGGCGGTAAAGCGCGCCAAATCCGCAAAAGTCGTTTCGCTCTGCGCTTCCATCGCGTCTTGCGGCAGCGCCAACAGCTCGTCCACGCGCGCGGCAAGGTCTTCCAACGCGTGCGGGTCGGCGCGCGGCGCGAGCGCGTGAAACAAACGCGTGTGCGCGTTTTTGCGTTTCATCACTTCCAGCCCGTCGAGAATTTGGCGATGCGGCGCGCCCTCCCAAATCGCCAGAATCATGCTCTCGCGCAAAAGCCGTTCCACCGGAAATTCGTCCAACACGCCCGCGCTGCCGTGCGCTTCCATCGCCCATTTCGCGGTTTGCGCCGCAAATTCGGCGGTGTGATATTTTGCCAGATGCGCGACGAGGCGAAACAGGTGATAGCGTTCGGAATAGGGCGGCGTTTCGCGCCACACCTCATCCAACAAACGCGCGGCATACCACGCCAACGCGGACGCGGCGCGCAAACCTTCCGTGCGCTCCGCGATTTGCGCGCGCATCAAGGGCTGTTCGCTGAGCGGTTTGCCGAACGCGACGCGGTTCTGCGCGAAATAAATCGTTTCCGCCAACGCGCGCTGCGCGACCGCGACGCTGCCGACGCTGTTGGCGACGCGCGACAAATTCAAAACTTCGAGAATCAGATAAATGCCCCATTCGATTTTGCCGAGCAGGTACGCCTCGCTGTCGCGCAATTCCACTTCGCCCGTCGGCACGGAACGCGTCGCGATTTTGGATTTCATGCGCCGCACAAAATAATTGCGCGCGCCGTCGGCGCGCCGCTGCGGCACGAGAAAGAGCGCGAGTCCGCGAACGTTTTGCGGCGCGTTTTCGACCCGCGCCGCGACGACGGCGAGTTCCGCGCCCGCGTTGCTGGCAAAAAATTTATCGCCGTCCAAACGCCACTGTCCATTCGCTAGGCGCGCGATGGTGTCTACGTTCGCGCCGAGATCGCTGCCGCCGCGCGCTTCGGTCATCCACGTCGCGCCTTGCCACACGGTATCGTCGCGGCGCAGCAGCGGCGGCAAAAATTTTGCGCGCACGTCGTCCGCGCCGTACTTGGACAATGGCGCGGCGGTGGACATGGAAACGGTGTACGGACAATACATGCCGGGGTCGAAAAAGCACGTCACGTAACCGATTTGATACGAAGGCAGCAGCGAACGTTCCTCGAAAATGCGCCAGATGACGCCGTCGCGATAGCCGCGTTTCAACAGCGCCCAATAACCGGGCGGAAATTCAATTTCGTCGCGGCGCGCGCCAAAGCGGTCAAACATATTCAGCGGCGGCGTGCCGGCGCGGTCCACCGCGCGCGAAATGAATTGCCCCTCTTGGCGCCAAAACGTTTCGTACGCGCGCAGCGCGTTTTCCATTTCCAACGCGCCAAATTGCGCGCGCAAAAAACGGGTGGGAGATGAAAAATCGTTTTCCATTTTCAAGTCCTGGCGCAGTACATCGCAATTTTCGAAACGCGATCCGTAACAATAATTCGCGGCTCGAGTCAGACTTGATGTACTGTGTCCGGTTACGGTTTTAATGCGCCGCCCGCGCGCGCGCCAAACCTGCGGGCGCGCTTTCCTCGCGTCCCGGTTTGACGACAACGATGGCGACGACAAACAAAACTCCCATCGTCGCCGCCCACGCCCAAAACGGCGCGCTCGCGCCGGCGATTTGAAAAATTGCGCCGCCGAAAATTGGCGCCAGCGCGTTCGCCAAACTCAACATGGCGATACTGACGCCCAAGATGCCGCCGATTTCGGTTGGCGCGACGCGTTTTGTAATCAACGAGTTCAGAGTCGGTTGCAGCATCGCGCCGCCAATGCCGGTGGGAATCATCGCAATCAATAACCACGCCAAACCGAGCCAGCCGGTATTGGCGTCGGACGGCAGCGCGATTGCCAAACCTTGCGTTTGTACGTTTGAACCGCCGCTCAATTCCAGCGTCACCGCCGCTTGATTGTACCACGGCGGCGGCAGCAGCGGCGTCAGCGCGGTGAGTCCCAAACCGAGACACAATAAAAGCAAACCCGCCAAGACCAATTTGCGGTCGCCGTATTTGCGGCTCCATTTGCCGACGAAACCGCCTTGTACGGCGACAATGACGAGTCCCACAAAAACAAAAATCGCCGCATTGCCGGACGCGTTCAAGCCGAGACGGCTCAACGTAAAGAGCGCCAGCAGCTGTTCAAAACCGCCGAACGCCAATTGCTGCGCGAACAAAAGCAGCAGCAGTACGCCGACGGCGGGATGCGCCAGCGCGTGAAACATGGCGCCAAAGGAAAAGGCGTTTTTCTTGACGCTGTCGGCGTGCGCGGGATCATGCGTTTCCCGAAACCAAAACGCCGTGAGCAAAATCGAAAGCAGCGAAAAGAACGCGGCAAGGAACGCGGGCACGCGATAATCATTATGGCTCAAGCCGAGCGAGACGAACGCGATAATGGGACCGATGATGAAACCGAGTCCGAACGCCGCGCCAATCAAACCCAAACCTTGCGTGCGATTTTTTTCCGTCGTGCTGTCGGCGATCGCCGCTTGCGCGGTGGCGATATTGGCGCCCGAAAGGCCGTCAATGAAACGCGATAAAAAGAGCGCCCATAACGCGCCCGCAAAACCGAGTACGAGAAAGCCGAGCAGCGTGCCGAGTTGACTGATAAGCAAAATGGGTTTGCGCCCGTAATGATCCGACAAGCGCCCCAAAATCGGCGCGCCGATGAACTGCATCAAGGGATAGGTGGCGCCAAGCAAACCAATCACCCACGCGTTCGCGCCAAACATGGCGGCGTACAACGGCAAGAGCGGAATGATGATGGTCATGCCGAGCAAATCAATCAGCACGATGACCAGAATCGGCAAGATGCGTTTGAAATCCAGTTTTTCGGGCGCGGCGCTGGACGCGTCCGCCGCGGCGTTTAATTCTTGCGATGCCATTTTTTTTGAACAGGGCGCGGCATCGCCAATTTGACGATGCCGCGCGCGTTATTTATAGAGTTCCCAAATTAAAATCGCAGGATGGAGACCTGACCGAAAACCTGTCAGGTCTTGTGCGATGTTTATTTGAGTTGTCTATTAGAAATGCCAGCCGTTCACAGTGGTAATGCCAACGACGATGAGGATGAGCGTCGCCAACACGATGAAAAAGTTGTTGCGGAGAAACGCAGTGTCCGCGCGTTTGCGCCACATGGCGGACGCGTGCGCGACGACGGCGGCAATGATCATGACGACGGTGTGTTCCAGCGCCGTACGCGGCAGCGGCATATTGAGCGCCATCAGGACGACCGCCACGACGCCGAGCAAAACTTGAATATCAATGGCGGTCGTGAACGCCAACAAGACGCGGCGGTCGAGCGCTTGCGGATTCTGGCGCTGCAACCAGCCGAGCGCGAACTTGACCAAAGCGATGAGCGCGACGACGAGGACGACCCAACGCCAGAGCGAATGAAGCATTAAAACGATACCCATACAAAAACCTCCGGAAATGGTGAATTAGGACTCGTGTTACGCACAGGTAGACAAATTTGAAATTTGTCGTACGTTTTTGCGCTGTTTTTTCGCGGGACTGCGTAACATGAATTATGTCTTGCGATGTGTGATTTCGGATTTTCTATTTTCGACGGCGCGGCGCGGCGCGTTCCGCGTCCGCATTGGCATCGGCGGCGGCGAGACATTCCAAAATATCTTGACGCACCGAACGTTTTTTCAAATCGTTCACGAGCTCGTCGAGCCACGCGCGTTCGGTTTGCAAATGCAAAAGATGATGCCGCAAGGTGTGGTACGCCGGCGTATGCGGTTCGTGCAAGGCGACGGCGCGCTCCATGCCCGCGATGTTTTGCGCGACGCTGGCGCGTTTTTCGGCGAGATAGGCGCGCGCTTGGGCGGCGGGCAGTTCGCTCAAGAACAACAAACCGATGTCGTCCGCAAAATAGGCGGCGTGCGCGCCCTGCAAATTCGCGCGCAAGAGTTCGGCGAACCGCGTGTGGCCCGCCGCCGTGAGCTGATAGGTGAACCGTTCAGGGCGGTTGCCGTGACGCGAAACCGTCTTGCGAACCAAGCCGTCGTTTTCGAGTTTGCCGAGCAGATGATAGAGCGTCGGCTTTTTGAGGTCGGTCAGATATTTCAAGCGCTTGTCAATCAAGTCGCCGAGTTGATAGCCGTGCATGTCCTGTAGTTTCAGCAAGCCCAGCACGAGCAGCGTCGCGTCCATTTAATTCTCCTTGAATAGTCAAACTTGACTATTCGACATAGAGTATAACCGCGAAACGGCGCTTTGTCAAGCGAACGCGCGCCCGGCGGCGTCGGCGGCGCCGAAAGAAAAAACCGACGCGCGCCGGTTTGTACGGCGCGCGTCGGTCGGTTCGCTTGGGTTGTTTGTGGGGCGCAAGTTTATTGCGGATTGCGCCAGCCGCCCAAATCGGCGACGAGGCGGTCCGCTTGCGGCGGACCCCACGAGCCGGGTTCGTATTCGTACACCGGCGTAGCATTGCCCAAAATCGGTTCGACCACCGCCCATTGCAAATCCACCGTATCGCCGCGCACAAAGAGCATGTGGTCGCCCTCTATCGCGTCGCCCAACAAGCGCGCGTAGGCGTCCAATTCATCCCTGCCGCCATGTTCGACCAGATTGAGTTCGACGGGCATGACGCCCGTGTCTTTGCCGGGCCGTTTGGCTTGCGCCCCAATCGTGATAGAGATTTCGGGTCCGAGCCGAAAGCGTACAAAATTCGCGCTCGGCGACAAATGCGCAAAGGGCGGACGCTTTAACGTCACGTACACTTCGTTGAGCGTGAGCGGCAGCTCTTTGCCCGCGCGAATGACCCACGGCACGCCCTGCCAGCGCCATGAATTGATTTCAAAGCGCACCGCCGCGTACGTTTCCACCTGCGAATCCGGTTTGACGCCTGGTTCGGCGCGATACCCTTTGAATTGACCGCGCACGACGTTTTCGGGTTTGAGCGGCGTCATTTCGCGGAATACTTTGGTCTGTTCGTCGTGAATCGAAACGGCTTGGAGCGTGGCGGGCGGTTCCATCGCCAAGAGCGCCGTCACCTGAAACAAATGATTTTCGATGACGTCGCGAACCGCGCCGGTGGCGTCGTAAAATTTGCCGCGCCCTTGTACGCCAAAATCTTCCGCCATCGTAATCACGACGTTATCCACATAGAGGCGATTCCAAATCGGTTCGAGAAAGGTATTGCTGAACCGAAACGACATGATATTTTCGACCGCCTCTTTGCCGAGAAAGTGGTCAATGCGAAAGATGGCGTCTTCGGGAAATACTTGCAGAACGCTCTCGTTCAATTTTTGCGCCGACGCGCGGTCGTGGCCGAACGGTTTTTCGACAATGACGCGGCCGTTTTTCGCCAAACCCGCGCGCCCGAGCTGCTGCACCACCATATCAAACAGGACGGGCGGAATCGCCAGATAATGCGTCGGCGCTTGCGCGCTGCCGAGTTTTTGTTTGATTTGCGCGAACGTCGCCGCGTCCGCGTAATCGCCGTCCACATAATCGAGGCGGCGGACGAGCGCGGCAAAATCATTTTCGTCCACGCCGCCGCCGTACACCTTTAAACTATCGCGCGCGCGTTCGACGAGCTGGTCGCGCGTCCAATCGGATTTGGCGACGCCGATGACGGGCAGTTCGAGTTTGCCCTCTTTTAACAATTCCATGAGCGCGGGAAAAATTTTTTTATGGGCGAGGTCGCCGGTCGCGCCAAAAAATACCAAGGCGTCGGATGGTGGCAGATCTTTCATTGTTCTGGTTGCTCCTCTCGAACTTGCGGAGTGATTTGATAAATTTCTTGAACGAGCGCGTTCACGTCCAAAGCGCCGGCGCGCGCGTCGGCGCTTTGCTGCAAGAGTTTGGCGATCAAACCGCTCCAACCGGTTTGATGACTCGCGCCGCGCCCCGAACCATTATCGCCGTGAAAGTATTCGTGAAACAAAATACAGTCGCGCCAGTGCGGATCGCGCTGCATGATTTCAAAAGCGCCAAATACGGCGCGGCGTCCATTTTCGTCGCGCGTAAAAATGCGCGCGAGGCGCGCCGATAATTCGACGGCGACCTCGCCCAACGTCAGCAATTTGCCGGAACCCGTCGGACATTCCACTTGAAAGGTGTCGCCGAAATGACGGTGATACACCTCGAGACTTTCGATGATGAGATAGTTGAGCGGCATCCAAATCGGTCCGCGCCAATTGGAATTGCCGCCAAATAAATTCGTGGTGGATTCGCCGGGTTCGTAATCCAATTCCCAATGATACCCTTGCGCGTCCACGACGAGCGGACGTGCGTAAATTTTGGAAACGGCGCGCAAACCGTACGGCGAGAGAAATTCGTTTTCGTCCAGCATGTACTGGAGCATACGGCGCAACTGGTCGGGCTGCACAATGGAAATCATTGCATGGCGCTGCGACGCGTCGCTGCCTTGCGGCGAACGAACCGTGATCTTGTCCACCAAATCGGGCCGGTGTACGCCGAACCATTGCAAGCGCGTAAAAAATTCGGAAAAGTCCGTGAACAAATTGGCGGGCGCCGCCAACACGGCAAACATCGGAATCAAACCGACCATCGTGCGCGCCGGAATTTGAACGTGGCTGCCGTCGGGACGGCGCAGATGATCGTAAAAGAAACCGTCTTGCTCGCTCCACAAACTCGTTTCGGTCTCGTTATTCATGGCGCCGGCGATGAGCAAGGCGTGATCCACAAATTTGGTCGCCATGTGTTGATACACCGGGTCTTGACGCGCGAGTCCCAAAGCGAGCGCCAACATGCGAACGCAAAACGTTGCCATCCAACTGGTGCCGTCGGATTGTTCCAATACAAAACCCGGAGGCATTTTCATGTTGCGGTCAAACAAACCGATATTGTCCAAACCGAGAAAGCCGCCCTGAAAAAGATTATTGGCTTCGGCGTCTTTGCGGTTGACCCACCAGGTGAAATTGAGGAGGAGCTGTTGGAAAACGGCTTCGACCCACGCGCGGTCGCTCTTGCCCGTTTTGAAATACTCGTATTCAAAGAGGCGCTGCGCCGCCCACGCGTGAACCGGCGGATTCACGTCGTTGAAATCCCATTCGTACGCGGGAATTTGACCCGTCGGACTCATGTACCATTCGCGCAGCACGAGAAACAATTGGTCTTTGGCGAATTGCAAATCCACCAACGCCAACGCGAGGCAGTGAAAGGCAAGGTCCCACGACGCGTACCAGGGGAATTCCCATTTGTCGGGCATCGAAATGACGTCGGCGTTGTACAAATGCTGCCAATCGCTGTTGCGCCCTTCCCAACGCGATGCGGGCGGCGGCGGCTGCGTGGGGTCGCCTTCCAACCAACGGCGCACGTTGTAATGATAATACTGTTTCGACCACAACATGCCCGCGAGCGCTTGGCGCATCACCAATTTTTCGTCGTCGCTCAAAGTCGCGGGAATCACCGTCGCGTAAAATTCATCCGCTTCGCGTTTGCGCGCGGCAAATACGGCGTCGAACGTTTCGCCGAGCGGAGCGGAGAGTTGGGTGTTGGCGAAACGCAAACGCACGCGCGCCGCTTGACCGCCGTCAATCGAGAATGAATAATACGGCGCGGCTTTGGCGCCGCGCTGCGCGGGATTCACGGCGCCTTGCTTGCCGTGAACGACGTAATTGTGAAACGCGTCTTTGACGTATGGCGACGCGTTGGGCTGCCCGTACAAGCGCTCGGTATTGGTTTCGTTTTCGGTGAATAGAACGTTCGGCGTCGCGTCAAAATACAAATAGCGCGCGCCGCGTTCGTGATGATGCAGTTCGAGATGCGGCAGCGCGCCCGTCGCGAGATAAATTTCGCCTTTGGGATGCGCGTCGTCCCACGACCACATATTGCGAAACCAGAGCGTCGGCAAGATGTCGAGCCGCGCCGCGTCAGGTCCGCGATTGTGCGCGGTGATTTCGATGAGAAGGTCTTCCGGCGACGCTTTGGCGTATTCGACAAACACATCAAAGTAGCGCGACTCGTCAAAGATGCCCGTGTCGAGTAACTCGTACTCGGGTTCCAATTTACTGCGGCGTTTGTTTTCGGCAATCAACTGCGCGTACGGATATTCCGCATGCGGATACTTGTACAGATATTTCATGTACGAGTGCGTCGGCGTTGAATCGAGATAATAATAATACTCTTTGACGTCTTCGCCGTGATTGCCTTCGGTCCCCGTCAAACCGAACGCGCGCTCTTTGAGAATCGGGTCGCGTCCGTTCCACAGCGCGAGCGCAAAACAGATGCGCTGCTGTTCGTCGCAAATGCCCGCCAAGCCGTCTTCGCTCCAACGATACGCGCGCGAGCGCGCGTGGTCGTGTGGAAAATAATTCCACGCGTCGCCGTCGGCGGAATAATCTTCGCGCACCGTGCCCCACGCGCGTTCGCTGACATAGGGCCCCCAAAAACGCCACGCCGCGCGACCCGCGTTCGCGTCGTCGAGACGAATTTGTTCCGCGTTCTTGTTTGTCATTTCGTTTGCCAATGAATTCCGTCTGCGCCCGCCACAATCAAATCGGTGGCGAGTCCGATGAACAAACCATGTTCCACAATTCCCGCGCGGTTCGCCAATGCCCCCGCCAATTTTCCCGCGTCGGCGATGGGTCCAAAATGACAATCCAAAATCAAGTTGCCGGAATCGGTGACAAATTGCGCGCCGTCGCGCGTTTGTCGAATCGCGTATCGCGCGCCCAGCGTTTCGAGAAAATTGGCTTGCGAGCGCCACGCAAAGGGCAGAACTTCGACGGGGACGGGAAATCGCGTTCCCAGACGCGGCGAAAGTTTGCTCGCGTCCACGACAATGATTTCGCGCGCGCTCGCTTGCGCCACAATTTTTTCGCGCAGCAGCGCGCCGCCGCCGCCCTTGATGAGATTCCACTGCGGATCCACCTCGTCCGCCCCGTCAATCGTCACGTCCAAAGTTTCCGCCAAATCGTCGGGCAGCATCGGAATACCCAATTGCCGCGCGACGGCGTCTGTCGCTTGCGAAGTCGCAAACGCGCGAATGTCGCGCAGCTGTCCCGTCTGCAGCAGTTCCCCAAGACGCCGAACGGCAAACAGCGCGGTGCTGCCCGTGCCGAGACCGACCTTCATGCCGGATTGGATGAAACCTACCGCGCGTTCGGCGGCGGCTTGTTTGTATTGAATTTGCGGGTCAGAGGAAACAGATTGCATATGCAGTCATACGATGCGCGTAGCGCTCCGACATTTAGGGATAGTCGCCTTCTTGGAAACCGAACGAGCGGATGTGGGATTCGGTATAATTCTCCGCGCTGCCTTCCATCGTGCAGATGCAAGTGACATCATATCCAAAATCACCCACAACGACACTGTCCACATGGAGTAGATCGTACACTCCCGCTCGAATGCCCAGACCGGGAAATGGGACAATGGAAAGCTGAATTGTTTTGCGCCAGATTTGTTGATTCCAACCGAGTACCACAAGCGTGTTTAGTTGGGGCAAGGTCGGCGTCATAGCTTTTGTCATCTTGGCGCACCTCTCTTTCTTTTGGACAAGGTGTTGTCGGGCGACGCGCTATACAACCTTTGCGGCCGCCGCCGCATCCGCGAGCCAATGCAATTCGCCGCGCGTGGGTTGAATCATTTGCGCGGGCAGCACGTCGGGCTGATAGGGCCCGCGCAAAACGTTCCACAACGTTTGCGCCTTGCTCGCGCCTTGTACGATAAAGGCGACGCAGCGCGCGGCATTGATCAACGGCGCGGTAAAAGTCACGCGCCACGTTTGCATCACTTCGACATATTGCGCGACCGCCCACCGTTCCCGTTCGCGCAGCGCCGCCGTGCCGGGAAAGAGCGAGGCGGTGTGACCGTTATCGCCCATGCCCAACAAAATCAAATCGAACGCGGGCAGCGCGCGCGTCCGAAACAATTGCGCGAGCTCTTGCTCGTACGCCAACGCCGCGCGCGCGGGATCGTCCTCGCCCCGCATCCGATGAACGTTTTCAGCCGGCAGCCGCGCCGGATCGAACCACGCTTCGCGCGCCATGCGAAAATTGCTGCGCGCATCGTCGGGCGGCACGCAGCGTTCGTCGCCGAAAAAAATCTGCGCGCGCGACCAATCCGCGCGCGTTTGATATTCCGCCGTCGCGAGCCGCGCGTAAATCGCCTTTGGCGTATTGCCGCCAGAAAGCGCAATCGTAAAGCGTCCGCGTTCCTGAATCGCGCGCGCGGCAAGGTCAAGGATGAAATCGGCGGAACCGTTGACAAAGGATGAATTGTCCGCAAAGACATGAAGATTTGACATGTTTGGTTTCGGTCAGGTCTCACGTAAAACAAATTTTTCCATCGCCTTGGCAAAACCCTCGTCGTCGCACGAAGCGGTGACGAAATTTGCCGCTCGCTGCACTGCCGGTCCGGCGTTGCCCATAGCAATGCTCAAGCCGCTTTTTTCAAACATGAGGATATCGTTCGGCATGTCGCCGATGGCGGCGATTTGCGCGGCGGAAATTTTATATCGTTCCGCAAGCATCGCCACCACGTATCCTTTCGTCGCGTGCGGATGCGTCACGTCGAGATAGTACGGCTGCGAGCGTTCGGCGGAAATGCGTTCGCCGCCCCATTGCTGCAAAGTTTGTTCCGCGCGTTTCACCAATTCAAAATCATCGCTGACGCCGACGACTTTGACCGCCCGTTCGAGCTGCGCGGCGAAATCGTTTGTGACTGTGGGCGGAAACTTGACCGTCCACTCTTCGCGCGCGACGTGCGGCGCCTGCGGGTCGGCGACAAACCAATCCGTATCCGTGTAAAGCCACGCGTCGAGACCCTGCGCGCGAATTTTTTCAATGACCGCCCGCGCAGCGTCCGCCGCCAAATAGTGCGCGGCGATGACGCTGTAATCGGGATTCACCACGACGCCGCCGTTGAATCCCGAAATCGGCGTCGTGAGATGCAGCGCGGCGTTGAGCATACTGACGCCGCGCGGCGGCCGCCCGCTCGTGATGGCGAATTGAACGTTTGCCGCGCGCAATTTTTCTACGGCGGCAATCGCGCGCGGCGTCAAAACTTTATCGTGCGTGACGAGCGTGCCGTCCACATCGGCAAGAACCAGCTGAATCGGATTTGCGCGCGGCATTGGATTTGGAGACCTGACAGGTTTTTGCCGCGCGCGCGACGAAAACATGTCAGATCTTGGCGCGATGTTTATTTGAGCTGTCTATCAGGCGCGCCCGCGCAGGCGGCGATAGCGGCGAATCAGCGCGTTGGTCGAACTGTCATGCTGCAAATTCGGCGCGTCGGCGCTCGAGAGTTCGGGAATAATTTTCTTTGCCAATACTTTGCCCAGCTCCACGCCCCACTGGTCGAACGAATCAATATTCCAGACCGCGCCTTGCGTGAATACGGCATGTTCGTACAGCGCGACGAGCGCGCCGAGAATTTCGGGCGTCAGTTTGTCCGCCAGAATGACGTTGCTGGGGCGATTGCCTTCAAAGACGCGATGCGGCACGAGCCAGTCGGGAGCGCCCTCCGCGCGCACCTGTTCCGCCGTTTTGCCGAACGCCAGCGCTTCGGCTTGGGCGAAAACGTTGGACATTAAAATATCGTGATGCGCGCCGAGCGGGTTGAGCGTATTGGCAAAACCGATGAAATCGCACGGAATCAATTTTGTGCCTTGATGAATCAATTGGTAAAACGAATGTTGCCCGTTCGTCCCCGGTTCGCCCCAATAAATGGGCCCCGTTTGATAATCCGTAATGTACGCGCCGTCGAGCGTCACATGCTTGCCGTTTGACTCCATCGTCAATTGTTGGAGATACGCGGGAAAGCGTTTGAGATATTGGTCGTACGGCAAAACCGCCACGGTCTGCGCGCCGAAAAAATCGTTGGACCAAACGCCGAGCAAGCCGAGCAGAACGGGCAGATTTTTTTCAAACGGCGCGGCGCGGAAATGCTCGTCCATCGCATGAAAGCCCGCGAGCATCGCGCGAAAATTTTCGGGTCCGACGGCGAGCATGGTCGAAAGCCCGATCGCCGAATCCATCGAATACCGTCCGCCGACCCAATCCCAAAAGCCAAACATATTCGCCGTGTCAATGCCAAAGTTTCGCGCGGCGGTTTCGTTGGTTGAAACCGCGACGAAATGTTTGGCGACCGCGTTTTCATCGCGCGCTTGCGCGAGAAACCATTCGCGCGCGGTGTGCGCGTTCGTCATGGTTTCGAGCGTCGTGAACGTTTTGGACGAAATGATAAAGAGCGTTTCTGCCGCGTCGAGGTCGCGCGTCGCTTCGGCAAAATCAGCGCCGTCCACGTTCGACACGAAACGGAACGTCATGTCGCGCGCGCTGTAATGCTTTAACGCTTCGTACGCCATCACGGGCCCCAAATCGCTGCCGCCGATGCCGACGTTAATGACGTTCTTGATGCGCTTGCCGCTGTAACCGGTCCACGCGCCGCCGCGCACCCGTTCCGCAAACGCCGCCATTTTGTCGAGAACCGCGTGAACCTCCGGCACAACGTCCACGCCGTCCACAAAAATTTTTTCCGTGCGCGGCGCGCGCAGCGCCACATGCAAGACCGCGCGGTTTTCGGTGACGTTGATTTTGTCGCCGCGAAACATCGCGTCAATTTTGGCGCGCAGTCCGCGTTCCGCCGCGAGTTGAAGCAGCAAGCGCAGCGTTTCGGCGGCGACGCGCTGTTTGGAATAATCGAGATACAAGCCCGCCGCTTCCGCCGTCAGCCGTTCGCCGCGCGTCGCGTCGTTGGCAAATAAATCGCGCAGGTGAACGGTTTTGATTTCTTGATAATGCGCGGCAAGCGCTTGCCACGCGGGCGTTTGGGTTACAAGAATGGATTCTGACATTTTTATTCACGCCTAAAAATTATTTGCTCGGCAGTTCGAGATGCCCGCCGAATTGATAACGCATCGCGGAAAGAAGTTTGTCGGCGTAATCGGCGTCGCCGCGCGAGGTAAAGCGTTCGTACAACGCCGTCGTCAAAACGGGCGCGGGAACGCCTTCGTCAATCGCCGCGCGAATCGTCCAGCGACCCTCGCCGGAATCGGACACGCGGCCCGTGAATTGCGCGAGGTCGGCGTCTTGGGCGAGCGCAATCGCGGTGAGGTCGAGCAGCCACGAGGCAATGACGCTGCCGCGCCGCCACACTTCGGTCACGTCCGCGAGATTCAAGTCGTACTGATAATCTTCGGGATGACGCAGCGGCGTCTGTTCCGCGCTGGCGCCCTGCGTTTGTTTGCCGACGTTGGCGTGTTTGAGAACGTTGAGCCCTTCGGCGTACGCCGCCATCATGCCGTATTCGATGCCATTATGCACCATTTTGACGAAATGACCCGCGCCGTTTGGGCCGCAGTGCAGATAACCTTCTTCCGCGGTACCGCCCAATTTTTCGCGGCCCGGCGTGCGCGCGGCGTCGCCGCGTCCGGGCGCGAGCGTTTTGAAAATCGGGTCAAGGCGCTGCGCCGCCTCGGCGGGTCCGCCAATCATCATGCAGTAGCCGCGTTCGAGTCCCCACACGCCGCCGCTCGTGCCGACATCCATGTAATGAATTCCCGACGCGGCGAGTTCGCGCGCGCGTCGAAGATCGTCAATATAGTACGAATTGCCGCCGTCAACGACGATATCGCCGGCGCTCAATTTGCCGCGCAATTCTTGCAGCGCCGCATCCACGACCGCCGCGGGCAGCATCAACCAAATCGCTTTGGGCGTTTGCAGTTTTGCAAGAAATTCATCCAATGTCGCCGCGCCCACCGCGCCTTCGTCTGTCAACGTTTGGACGGCGTTCAAATCGCGGTCGTACACCACGCACGCGTGACCGCCGCGCATCAAACGCCGCGTCATGTTCGCGCCCATGCGGCCCAAGCCAATCATACCCAATTGCATTTTTTTCCCTCGACGTTTTGGAAATCGCGTTATGCGGTTCGATAGCGTAATTTCCAAATGCGCTAACGGAATAGCGTTCCGCCGACATTATTTTTTTCGACCGCCGCCCGACGTTGAATTCAACGCCATAGCGGATTTTGACGCGCCAACGCGTACTGGCGCAATAACGGCGCCGGGCGATAACGGTCTTCGCCCCATTCGGCGTGCAAACCTTCCATCACGCCCAACACGGTATCAAGTCCAATCAGAGCGCCCCATGCCAAAGGACCCTGCGGATAATTTACGCCAAGTTTCAGCGCCACGTCAATGTCGTGCGGCGACGCGATTTTTTCTTGGAGCGCGCTGAACGCTTCATTGATGATGCAACACACGATGCGCGCGCGCGCCAAACCCGCGCCGTCCGCCACCGCGACGACGTTCTGCCCCAACCCGCGCCAAAAATTTTGCGCGCGCTCCCAACTCGGCTCGTCGGTTTGCAAACCGCGCGCCAATTCGATGGTTCCGTTTTCCGGCAGCGGCGGCAGTACGCCAAAGCCGACGACGCGCGCCGGATTTTTCACCCAACTCGCGGCGACGGCGACGCTCGCGTTCAACGCGCAAGTGAGAATCAACGCGTCGGCGCGCGCGCGCGTCAACACGGCGCGTTTTTTTTCCGGCGCGGTGTTTTCGACCTCGATAAAAATTTCGTGCGCGCGGATTTTTCGCGCGGTGAGAAATTTTTCGGTTTCCGCCAAGGCGACGGTATGCCCGCCGCGTTCGCACAGCGCCGCGAGCGGATTTGCAAAGGACGGCGCGCCGACAATGAGAATTTTCATTCGTAAGAATAAAAGCCGCGTCCCGTTTTTCGCCCCAGCCGTCCGCTTTCGACCATCTGTTTTTGAAGCGGATGCGGACGATATTTGGGGTCTTGGAAAAACGCGTTGTACACCGACTGCGTTACGGCGTAATTCACGTCAATGCCGATAAGGTCCATCAAGCGAAACGGGCCCATCTTGAAACCGAGCGATTCCATCAACGCGTCGAGCGTCGCCGCGTCCGCCGCGCCTTCGCCGAGCAAGCGCAGCGCTTCGCCGTAAAACGGACGCGCCACGCGATTTACAATGAACGCGGGCGTGTCCTTGCACTGCACGGCGGTTTTATTGACGCGCGCCACAAACGTCAGCGCCGCGCGCGCCGTCTCGTCGCTCGTCGCGGCGCCGCGAATAATTTCGACGAGCGGCATCAAGTGCGCGGGATTGAAAAAATGCAGACCGAGAAATTTATCGGCGCGGCGGGTCGCGCTCGCCATCGCCGTGACGCTGAGCGACGAGGTGTTGCTGGCAAAGATGGTATGCGCGGGCGCGCGCGCGTCGAGTTGTTCAAACAATTGGCGTTTGAGCTCCAGCTGTTCGGGCGCGGCTTCGATGAGGAGATCGCATTGCGCGGCGTCCGCGAGTTCGCAGGTCGCGCGCAGACGTTGTTTGACGTTCTCTGCCGCCGCCGCGTCCAATTTTTTGCGCGCGACGCCTTCCGCCAAAAATGTATGGATGCGTTCGACGCCGCGCTGGACAAATTCGGGCGCGACGTCGTACAGCGTAACGCGATAGCCGCCCAGCGCCGCCGCGTACGCGATGCCGCTGCCCATCGTCCCCGCGCCAATGACGGCGACTGATTCAACGCTCATGTTTTTTGTCCCACCACAAACGTATTCATCGCGCCATAGTGTTTGCCCAACAGCGCGCGCAAGAACCAACGACGCGGCAGCGTGCGGCGCGGCAATAAAGGCGGGTCGTCGTGGCCCGACGCGAGAATTTCAAAACCCGCGCGCCGCAGCATATTTTCCAAAAGCGGGCGCGGATAAGGTCGCACATGCGTCGGGTCGAGCCAAAAGATTTCGCTAATCACGTCGAGCGAAACGGGATTCGGCGTAATCACAACCAACCGTCCTTGCGGCGCGAGCGCGCGCGCGCATTGTTCCAATAAAATTTGCGCGTCAGTGGGCGCGAGATGTTCGATCAAATGCGAACAATAGATCGCGCCGTAACTCGCCGCGTCTTGCGCGGTTAAAAATTGCAGCGCGTCCGCTTGAACGATATCCAACCCTTTGGCGCGGGCGCGGTCCGCCTCTGCCGCCGCGCGCTCTACGCCGCGCCCCGCGCGTCCGCGCGCGCGCGCCAATTCCAAAAAAACGCCGGCGCCGCAGCCGAGATCGAGAAGGGGCAGCGCGGACGGCGCCGCGAGCGTCCAATCCATCCAGCGCGCGTGATACGCGCGCAATTGTTTCTCGCTGCCGTAAAATTCATTCAGCCCGTTTGTTTGCATCGCACCGCTCTCAACGCAAGACCCGACCGCTTTTTCATCAATCGCCGGCGCGCGCAAAGAATAATTTGCGCGGTAAATTTTTCAAGCGGGCGCAGCCGAGTCGAAAATAATGCCGCGCTTCGGGATTGCCCCACCGCGCCGCGAGCGCGAGATACAAAAACGCGGCGGCGCCCAACGATGCGCCCAACGCCGTCAACAAAGTCAAGCTCCGCAAATTTTGCACGAACGGCGCGGTCAGCCACAAAAGCGGTACGAGCAAAACGCCCGCCGCCGCCGTCGCGCCGAATGAACGATCCCAGATTGCGCGCCAGCCGCGCCCGTGAAACGCAAACCGCGCAAACAGCGCGCAGCCGAAAATTTGCGCCAAGACAAACGCCAGCGGCAAGCCGCGCAGTCCGAACGCGCGCGCCGCGCCCAACGCGGCGGCAAGATAGACCGCCGTAGTCAACGTTCCCAAACCGAGCGCCAAATTCATTCTGCGCTGCGCGTGCAAGCCGCGCGTGAGGACGAGCAAAATTCCGGCGGGAACGACAGCCAACATCCAGAGCTGCGCGAGCGCGGCAGTCGTTTGCGCGTCTTGGGCCGAAAAAGCGCCGCGTTCCAAAATCAAACGCGTCACCGCCGCCGCGTTGAACCAGAACCACAAGGCGAGCGGCAGCGTCAAGAAAAAACTCGCGCGCACGCCGCGCGTTAACGTTTCATTCCACGCTTCCGCCGCGCGGCGCGGTTCGGCGTGCGCCCGAATCAGATGCGGATACAAAACGATCGCTAACGAGCTCGATACGACCAGTCCGGGAATTTGAAACAATTTGTTCGCGTAGGCGAGCAGCGAAAGGTCGCCGGTTTGAAACATGGAACTCAACATGCGTTCGACAATCGGGACGCTTTGCGCCAGCGCGACGAACGCCGCGAGCGGAATAAACAGCCGCAGCGTTTCGCGCACGTCGGCGTGCCGCCACGCGAACGTAATCGCCGGACGCCAACCCTGCCGATACAAGCTGACGAGTTGGATGAGCAAGTGAAGCGCCGCGCCGCACAACATACCAAACAGCGCGCTGGCGATACCGATGCGCGGACCCAGCCACAGGATGGCGAGAACTGCGGCGCCATTTACCCAGACGGTCACGAGCGCGGGCAGCCGAAACGAGCCGAGCGCGTTGGCAAACGCGCCGAGCAGCGCCGAGAGTCCCACGAGCAAAATCAGAGGCGCGCCGAGCTGCGTCAAACGAATCGCCAACGCGCGCGTTTCGTCGTCCAAGCCGGGCGCGAGCCATGCCGCCAACTGCCGCGCCGTCAAAAAAATCAGAACGGTGGACAGCGTCAAAAGCGCCGCGCTCCACGTCAAGAGCGCGTTCGCCAATTGCCACGCTTGCGCGCGGTCTGCCAGGCGCGCGCTGAAAACGGGCAGCGTCGCCGGCGCGAGCGCGCCGGACACGCTGACGGCGACGACGATTGCAGGGATAATCGTCGCCACGAAAAACGCGTCGGTCAACGCGCTCGCGCCAAACGTTGCCGCCAAGCTCGCGTCGCGCGCATACCCCAGCGCCATGCCCAACGCCGCCAGCGCGGCGACGCCCGTCAACGCGCGCAGCGGCTCAAAACGCGGCATACTGTTTGGATTGGAACCGCGCGCGGCGCGGCGTTACGACTGCCATGCCGCCGCGTCGTACTTGGGCAATTCGCAGCGCAGCGCGCCGTCCGCGCGATAGCCGAGCGCGTAACCGGCTTGCATGATTTGATGAATTTCGCTCGTGCCTTCGTAAATGATGGCGCCGCGCGAATTTCGCAAATAACGTTCCACGTCGTACTCGTCGCTGAAACCGTACGCGCCGTGAATCTGAATCGCTTCGTTCGCCGCTTCAAAGGACGCGTCGGTGGCGAACCATTTGAGCAGCGACGTTTCCTTTGTATTGCGAATGCCTTGATTTTTCATCCAGCCGACTTTTAACAGCATCAATTTGCCGTACTCGTAATCGCGGACCATGCGCGCGATTTTTTGCTGCACGAGCTGATGCTTGCCGATTTCTTTGCCAAAGGTTTTGCGCGTATTGGCGTAACTGACGCTCGCTTCCAACGCCGCGCGAATCAAACCGACCGCGCCCGCGCCGACGGTGTAACGGCCATTGTCCAAACACGACATGGCGATTTTGAAACCTTCGCCCTCTTCGCCCAAACGATTGGCGACCGGCACGCGCACGTCGCTGCAATTGACCCAGCCCGTCGAACCCGCGCGCACGCCGAGTTTGCCGTGAATGTCGCCGCGCGTGATGCCCGGACGGTCGGCCTCGACGAGGAACGCGGACAATTGGTCGTGCGGGTCGGGGCGTTCGGGATTGGTGCGCGCGACCCAGAGAATGTGATGCGCTTTGGACGCGAGCGAAATCCACATTTTTTCGCCGTTGAGAATGTACGCGTCGCCGTCGCGTTTCGCGGTGGACGCCATGTTGGCGACATCGCTGCCGACGCCCGGCTCGGTCAAACCGAACATGGCGTATTTTTTGCCTTGCGCTTGCGGCGTGAGAAATTTTTGTTTCTGCTCTTCATTGCCCCACTGTAAAATGGCGAGCGAATTCAAACCCATGTGGACGGACATGACGACGCGCAAACTCGTGTCCATCGCTTCGAGTTCTTCGCACACGAGCCCGAGCGTAATGTAATCGAATCCTTGTCCGCCGTATTTTTGCGGCAGGCAAATGCCGAGAATGCCGAGTTCGCCCATGCGCGGCAAAACGTTCGGATTCATTTCTTGTTTGCGGTCGGACTCTTTGATAATCGGCGCGACTTCTTTTTTGCAAAACTCGCGCACCATTTGCTGCGCGTGCCGATGTTCTTCGGTGAGGGTGAAATCCATGAGTTCAAAATTCAAAGTTCAAAATTAGAAATTAGAATGGCGCTGAATTTGTAATTTTGAATTTTGAATTGCGTGTCCTTTCCTGAAATATCCTGCGTGACCCAAGCAAAGTCGAACCGATCGCAATCTTGAATTTGCGACGCGCCTTTTGAATTTGCAAACTTTTTGCGGCAAAATTTTTCCTTTGGTTTCTCCTTTCTCGCTGCAAAATGCGCTTGCGCAAGCGACGCGGGCGCCGTCGTCAGCGCGTTTGATTTTTACTCTAACGCGCCCCCGCGCTCTGCGTCAAAATAATTTTTGGAATCGCCCGCGTTCGTTTCAGCGCGCGTCAATCGCCAAGCTCAAGCTCCGCTCTGCGCGCGAATGAAATTCAACACGCGTGTCCACGCGTCCGCCGACTCGTTCGCAAATTCCGTTTGCTTGCGGTCAAAGAAACTGTGCGGCGCGCCGTCGTAAATTTTCAATTCGTGCGCGACGCCCGCCTTGTCCAATTCTACGTCGAGTTGTTCCACTTGTTCGCGCGGAATGCCGGGGTCGGCGCCGCCATAGAGTCCCAGCACGGGATAATGAATCCGGTGTGCCATTTGCAGCACGGGCCCCTCGGCGCCGGCGAACACGCGCGACATGCCGGAATAAAATGGAATCAATCCCGCGAGGTTGAAATTTTGCGCGCCGGTATAGAGCGTGAGCGTGCCGCCCATGCAAAAACCGAGAACAAAAGTTTTCGCGGCGCAGTCGTTTTGCAAAAATTCTAAACTCGCGGCGACGTCGGCGAAAAAGGTCGGCAGGGTCAATTGCGCGACGTGGGTCTGCCAATCGAATTCGTCATTGCGCGCGGTCAAGCCCGCCGTGCGTCCGAAATAATCGAGCGCCAACGCGCGCACGCCCATCTCGGCAAAACGCACGGCGAGGTCTTGATAAAATTGATGCAAGCCGCGAATGTCGGGATAAATCAAAACTTGCGCGGCAAACTCGCGCGTCGGCGTCGCCAGATACGCGCTAAAGCGGTTGCCGTCGGCGGCGGTCAAAACGAGCGCTTGCGCCGTCGTCTCGCCGCGTTCGCCCGGCGGCACGGGGGGCTGGGATTTGCTGTCGTAACACATGGTTGGAGTGTGGAAATCGGAAAGCGGAAATTGGAATTCAAAAGCCAAAATTCAAAATTCAAAATTCAAAGTTCAAAATTCAAAGTTCAAAGTTCAAAGTTCAAAGTTCAAAGTTCAAAGTTCAAAGTTCAAAGTTCAAAATTCAAAGTTCAAAATTCAAAATTCAAAATTCAAAATTCAAAATTCAAAGTTCAAAGTTCAGGCTTGGCGTTCAAGCAGGCGAAGCGGAAATCGGAAATCGGAAATTGGAAATCGGAAATTGGAAATCGGAAATTGGAAATCGGAAATCGGAAATCGGAAATCGGAAATCAAAAACCCTACGTCACCGCCGGTCGCGCGCGCGGATATTTCTCGTACAATCTTTCCGCCATCACGCGTCTCATTCGTTCCATCGCATTGTAAATGTCGGTAAAGGTGGTGTAGAGCGGCGTGATGCCGCAGCGAACGTTGTCGGGCGGGCGGAAATCGGGAATGACGTTCATGTCCTCGATGAGCGCGCGGTTGATGCGCCAGCCGTCGGGATGTCCGAACGAAACGTGCGAGCCGCGCAGATTCGCGTCGCGCGGCGAATTCAAGATAACGCCGAACGGTTTCAACCACGCGTCGTACAACGCAAGCATGTATTCGGATTGCGCGCGCGATTTCGCGCGCAGGTTTTCGATGCCCGCTTCGAGCAAGAGGTCTACGCCCGCTTCGATTGCCAGCATCGAGAGCAGCGGCGGCGAACCGACGAGAAAGCGCGTCATGCCCGCCGCGGGCGCATATTCAAAATCCATCGCGAATTGATTTTCTTGGCTGAACCAACCCTGAATCGGATTGGCGAGCTGCGCTTGCAAGTCGCGGCGCACGTACAAAAACGCGGGCGCGCCGGGTCCGCCGTTCAGATATTTGTACGTACAGCCGACCGCCAGGTCCGCGTTACATTCGTTCAAATGAATGGGAATCGAACCGACGGAATGAGACAAATCCCACAAGACGAGCGCGCCCGCGCGCTGCGCCGCGGCGGTGATGGCGCGCATGTCATAAATCGCGCCGCTTTTGAACGAGGTATGCGTCAACGTGACGAGCGCGCACTGCGTCGGGTCTATCGCGTCAAGGATCGTTTGCGTCGCAATCGCGATATCGTCTTGGGGCGAAACGTTCGTGATGAAATAATCCGCGCCGCGTTGGCGCGCGATGCCTTGCAAAATGTATGTGTCGGAAGGAAAGTTAAGCGTCTCGCTGACGATTTGTTTGCGTTCGGGGCGCGCGTCGAGCGCGGCGTGGACGAGTTTGTAAAAATTGACGGAGGTCGAATCGGCGATGATCGCTTCGTCGCGGCGCGCGCCAATGAGCTGCGCGATTTTTCCGCCGAGACGCGCCGCAACCTCCATCCATCCTTCGCCCCAACTGCGGATGAGACGCTCGCCCCATTGGCGTTCGACGGCGTCATGCAAAATGGCGCGCGTGCGTTTCGGCAAACGGCCCAACGAATTGCCGTCGAGATAAATCAGATCGTCGTCCGCAATGACAAATTCGTCGCGGAATTTTGCCAGCGCGTCCTGCGCGTCCAACGCGCGCGCGTGAGAAAGGTCAAAGGAGGACATGATTGGAAATTGAAAAATCAAAACATTACCGCGCCGCCGTCCACGTTCAACGCTTGGCCCGTGATGCCGCGCGCCGCGTCGTCGAGAAGCATGACGGCGACGTACGCGATTTCTTCCGGCGTGATGAGCCGATTTTGCGGCGAAAGTTTTTCCAGAAACGCGCGCGCGTCGCTCTCGGACATTTTGGTTTTTTGCGTCATGTTCTCTACCGTGCCGTCCGTCATGGGCGTATCCACGTACGCGGGACAAATGGCGTTGACGGTGATGTTGTGCGCGACCAATTCCACCGCGAGCGCGCGCGTGAGTCCCAGCACGCCGTGTTTGGAGGCGGTGTACGCGGCGGTGTATTTCATGCCCACTTTGGAAGAGATGGACGCGACGTTGATGATGCGTCCCCAATTCGCCTGAACCATCTGGGGCGCGACCGCTTTGGCGACGTAATAAACGGAATTGAGATTCGTGTCCAAAATTTTGTGCCACAACGCATCGTCGTGTCCCAAAAATTTGTGCGAGCCGGCGACGCCCGCGTTGTTGACCAAAATCGTAATGTCGCCCCACTGCGCGCGAATTTCATCCACCGCTTTGGCAATGGCGGCGGGCTGCGTCACGTCGCAGACGACGGCGAGCGCTTGGCCGCCCTCGGCGCGAATCTCTTGGGCGACGGTTTCGAGATCGGACGCGGTGCGCGCCGAGACGGCGACGCGGATGCCGCGCGCGGCGAACGCGCGCGCTATCGCTTTGCCGATGCCTTTGCCGGCGCCGGTGACCCAGGCAGTTTTCATGGTCAAGTGTCCTTGTCAAGAGTTGCGGCGCAGAGGCAAGCCGCGTCGTGCGCCGCGCGTAATACGCCGATTATACAGGATAGTGAGTTATCGCCGAAAATTATCAACCAAGCCAACGGCTGCCGCGCGCCGTCCCGGCGAATTCAAATTGCACTCGACGACGCAGGTGGTAGAATTGCAGATGGCGGATTGTAATTCATAAATCACAAATCATAAATCACAAATCATAAATCTAAATCACAGGAGTCACGACATGCCCAAAGTGCGTTGGGGTCAAATCAGCGCTGCGAATATCGGGGTGAAAAAAGTTTTGCCAGCCATGCAGCGCGGCAAGTACAGCGAGGTCGTCGCGATTTCGTCGCGCGAGCTCACGCGCGCGCGCAAGGCGGCAAAGGCGTTGGGAATTCCAAAGGCGTATGGTTCGTATGAAGCGTTGTTGGCGGATCCGGACATTGACGCGGTGTACAATCCCTTGCCGAATCATTTGCACGTGCCGTGGTCCATCAAAGCGTTGGAAGCGGGCAAGCATGTTTTGGTCGAAAAGCCGTTGGCATTGACGGCGGCGGAAGCGCAAAGCTTGGCGGACGCGGCGCAAAAATATCCGCGCTTGAAAATTATGGAAGCGTTCATGTACCGCCATCATCCGCAATGGGTGCGCGCGAAAAAAATGGTCGCGGACGGCAAAATCGGAACGCTGCGGACGATTCAATCTTTTTTTTCGTACTATAACGACGACCCCGCGAACGTACGGAATCAGGCGGACATTGGCGGCGGCGGTTTGATGGACATTGGCTGTTATTGTATTTCGTTGGCGCGTTTTATTTTCGACGCGGAACCGCAGCGCGTCGTGGGCATTGTAGAATACGATCCGCAATTCAAAACCGACCGCCTCGCTTCGGGCATGATGGATTTTGGCAAGGGCACGGCGACGTGGACTTGTTCGACGCAATTGACGGCGTATCAGCGCGTCAATCTCTTTGGCACGCACGGACGCATCGAAATCGAAATCCCGTTCAACGCGCCGCCGGACCGGCCGTGCCGATTGTGGTACGCCGCGCGCGGCAAAATCCAAGAAATTCTGACGCCGCCGGTGGATCAGTACACGGCGCAAGGCGATTTGATGTCGCAGGCGATTCTAAAAAATTTGCCCGTGCCGACGCCGTTGAAAGACGGCGTTAAAAATATGCGCGTCATTGACGCGCTTTTAGCGAGCGGACGCGAAAATAGGTGGGTGACGTTGTAGCGCAAATATGAAAATGCCTTGTCGTGATATAGCGTACGACAAGGCATTTTGATTGCGGCTGCGAACGCGCGCGTCGGCGGAATTGCGGCGCTGCAATTCCGCGCAAAAATTCCAAGCGCCGAACGTTGGGGCGCCGGTTTGCGCGCGTCAACGCACGATGAGGACGGGACAGGTCGCGGCTTGCAAAACTTTGTGGCTCACGCTGCCGAGAAATAACGCGCGCGTATTGCCCAAACCGCGCGAACCCATCACAATCAAATCCGAACCGCGCACTTCGGCTACGCGCAAAATCGCGTCGGCGGGCGGACCTTCCAGAACTTCGACGTGCGGATCGAGTCCCGCCGCGCGCATCTGTTTTGCCGCTTCGCCCGTGATTTCATTGCCTTGCGCGGTTTCGCGCTGCATCAATTCTTCGAGCGTCGGATTGCCGATAATTTTCGAGATGGGATTGAACGCATACACGATGCGCACTTCGGCGTCCTCTTTGAGCGCGAGCTCTTGGGCGATTTCCGCAGCGCGCCGGCTGTGTTCCGAACCGTCGTAAGCGAGAATAATCTTTTTAAACATGGTTCACTCCGTTGTGTGCTGAATTCCGAAAAGGTTCGAGAAAATCATTACGCTGGCGCGGCGCGTCATTTGGCGGCGGGCGCGACGATTTCAAAACGGGTTGTGATTTTGGCGCTCTGGCTCAACGTTGCGCTCACGCTGCAATACTTGGTCTCTGAAAGTTCAATCGCGTGCGCGACGGCTTCGGGATTTACGTTGCCGTACACGCGATACAGGATTTCGATGTCGGTGTAAATGCGCGGATGCTCTGCGCGGCGCGTCCCGGTCGTCACCACTTCGAGCCCTTTGAGCGGCTCGCGTTTCTTTTGCAAGATAGAGAGGACATCCATCGCGGTGCAGCCCGCCAGCGCCGTGAGCAGCAATTCGACGGGTTTGGGTCCATTATCGCTGCCGTTGGGCGGCGGCACATCAATAACAATCTGGTGTCCGGTGGTGGTCGTCGCGTCAAACGTCATGTCTTGACGCCATACCATGCGTGTAGATTCAGGGGTTGACATTTCCGCTCCTATGGAAGGTGATTCTATCATACTTGGAGACCTGACAGAGGTTTTTATTTGCGTTGCACGCAGCGAAAACTTGTCAGCTCTTTAATCTTTTTGCCAAAACGCCAAATCGCCCTTGCAAACTTTCGAATATCTCATGGCGAACTCTGTTCGCCCGATTTCGAAAGTTTGTAACCGCTTGGCAAAGGCGCTGCGCTTGAATTTCAGCGCACGCGATTTGTAATCGCGCGTTCCCAAAAAAACAGAGCATAGAACTCTGCTATGCTCTGTCAAGGCACGAACGCGCGCGTACGCTCACTCACTTTGCTTGGGTTCTGTCGTCGGAGGCGTTTTCGTTTTCGCTTCGTACTCGCGGATGATGCGGCGAATATCTTCGCCGTGCGGCGGCGAAATCTCGAGCGCTTCTAACGGAAAATCCGCAAATTTCATATACCCGTCGTAGATTACCTCTTGGCGAATATCGTCGGTGATGACCAGTTCTCGCGTAATCGGACCGGATGTAATGACGGCGGTCACCTGGTCCGAGCCATCGTCAATGACGTCAAAAATGCAGCTGCGGTCGGGATACGCTCCATGAAGTAAAAATTCGCCGAAACATTTTTCGCAGGCAAAGGGCGGGTGTCCGCACAAGTTTCGATTGATAATGACGCGCATGGTCTCCTCCTCTCAACTCTTGTCAGAGACAATTTTATCCGACTCTGTATTCAGGGTACTGCGTTCTCGACGCGTTCGCAAGGGACACATGTCCCGACAATTCGAGGATAGCGCAAGCGCGCGGCTTGCCAATTCGATTCGACGGCAAACTAGGGCGTACGCAGCAAGCGCAAACCGTTCAGCACCACAATCAAGGTGCTGCCTTCGTGGCCGACGACGCCGAGCGGCAGCGGCAGGGTGACGACAAAAACCGATAGAATCAGTACGACGATTACGGTCAGCGAAAAGGCGATATTTTGCCATACGATGCGCCGCGCGCGCCGCGCCAAATCAATCAAGTACGGCAAGCGCATTAAATCGTCGCGCATCAAGACGACATCGGCGGTTTCCAACGCGACATCGCTGCCAATCGCGCCCATCGCCACGCCCAAATGACTGACCGCCAACGCGGGCGCGTCGTTCACGCCGTCGCCCACCATCGCCGTCGCGCTTTGTTTGGCGAGCCGTTCCACCAATTCCACTTTGTCCTGCGGCAAAAGGTCGGCGTAAAATTCATCAATGCCGGTTTGCCGCGCGACGGACGCCGCGACGCGGCGCGTGTCGCCCGTGAGCATGATGATGCGGGCGATGCCGCGCGCGCGCAAGGCGTCCAGCGCTTGGCGCGCGTGCGGGCGCAGCGTATCGGCGACGGCGATGAAACCGATGGGATGATTATTGCGGCTGATGCCGATGACGGTCTTGCCTTCGCTTTCCAAATCGCGCGCGCGGCGGCGCAAGGGTTCGGGCCACACCTGATTTGCCGTTTCCATCATGCGCTTGTTGCCGATTTGAATGAGCGCGCCGTCCACCGTGCCGGTGACGCCGAGCCCGGAGAGCGCGACCAAATCGTCCACCGGCGCCAGCGTCAGATTGCGTTTTTGCGCTTCCGCCACAATCGCGTCGCCGAGCGGATGTTCGGAACGTTTTTCGACGCTCGCCGCCCACAGGACCAATTCATCCGCCGTACAGCGTTCGGGCGTGCTGGGGCCCGCCGGATTCAGCTGTTCAAAAAAAGTCGCGTCAAACCATTTTTCGCCCAACGTTTCGGCGGCGACGACCACATCGGTCACGCGCGGTTTGCCGAGCGTGAGCGTGCCGGTTTTGTCGAGCGCGATACTTTGCACCGACGCGGCTTGTTCCAGATACGAACCGCCTTTGAATAAAATGCCGTTGCGCGCCGCGTTCGCAATCGCGGACAAGATGGACGCGGGCGTCGAAATCACCAACGCGCACGGCGACGCGACGACGAGCAGCGTCATGGCGCGATAAAACGACGCGTCCCACGACATGCTCATGACAAAATAGGAAACAATCAGCGTGAGGATTGAAAAGGCAATCACGCCGAACGCGTATTTCGGTTCAAACTCGTCGAGGAAACGCTGCGTCTGCGCTTTGCGCCCCTGCGCCTGTTCCACCAATTCAATCACGCGCGCGAGCGTGGTGTCTTGCGCCAAACGCGTCACGCGCACTTCGAGCGCGCCCTGTCCGTTCACGCTGCCCGCGAACACATCGTCGCCCGGCGCGCGTTCGACGGGCATGGATTCGCCCGTGATGGCGGATTGGTCTATCGCGCTCGCGCCGCGTTCGATGCGTCCGTCCATCGCGAGCCGTTCGCCCGGTTTCACCAAAATCAGATCGCCGATTTGCAATTCCTCAATCGGCACAATTTTTTCAGCGCCGTCCGCCGCGCGCCGCAGCGCCTCGTTCGGACGCAATTTCATGAGCGCGCGAATCGCGTTGCGCGAACGCTCCATCGCAAACGCTTGCAAGGTGTTGGACAGCGAAAATAAAAACAGCAGCATCGCGCCTTCCGCCCAATAGCCGATGCTCGCCGCGCCGACGGCTGCCACAATCATCAGCACGTTCACGTCGAGACGTTTTTCGCGCAGCGCCGCGAGCGCGGTGCGCGTGCCGACGTAACCGCCGGTCAAATAGGAAACGATAAATAAACCGGTATGCAGCCACGTTGGCGTACCGAGATTGTCGGCGACGATGCCCGCGACCATAAAAATAAAACAGAGCGCGGTGAGCGCGGCTTCGATGCGGTCGAATTGATACGGCGGCGCCTCGGACGGTTCCGCGATTTTGGATTGGGGCGCTTGGGAAATGCGCGTTTGAACGTCAGATAGAGACATGATAAAAAAAAGGGCAAAGGTTTCCCCTTGCCCTTGCTGTGAGGTCAAGCGTCTTCGGGCTCGGCTTCGGCGGCGCGCATTTCTAGCGCGCTCAGGACGGCGATGCACGTGACGAGGATGGCGGAAAGAACGCACCACGGACAAACCTCGTGCAAGACGAAAACTTCGATGTAGGTGAGATAGAGCGAAAACGCGACGCCGATGGCAGAGACGATGAATAAGCCGCGCTGCGCCCAGGGGCTAAATTTTTTCCACACGAGGGCGAGACTCAACGCCAATAGAGTCACATAGGCGCCGATGCCCCACAACGCGACGGGCAAGCCCAAGAACTCGGAATACACGCTCATATTCACGAGTTCGCAGTTGCCGACGCCGAGACAGACCGCCGTCCACCACCCCCAATGCACGGTGAGCAAATAGCTCGAGACGGCAATTCCCGCGATGGCGAGAATGACAATTCCTAACGGACGTGATAGTTTCATGGTACGGTTATTCTGCCATAGTAAGGCAAATTGCCCTTACAAGCTTTCGAATATCTCATGGCAACTCTGTTCGCCCGATTTCGAAAGTTTGTAACCGCTTGGCGAAGGTACTGGTACGGCGACAAATTATTGTTTCGGGATGTACGATTCGATGGTTTGAGAGAATTGGTCCGGCGACAACAGTCCTTCGATGAATTGACCGTTGATAAAGAACGAGGGCGTCGCTTTAATGCCCAACGCGCGGCCCGCGTCGAGTTCTTGTTGAATCAGCGCGCTGTGTTTGGCGCTGTCATAGCAGGCGTTGAACGCGGCAGTGTCGAGATTCAATTCTTGCGCGAACCGTTTCAAATTGGCGTCGGAAAACGCGCCGACGTTTTCGCCGATCTGATTGTCAAAGAGATTGGTCGCGTACGCCCAGAATTTGCCCTGGTCGTTGGCACATTCCGCCGCCAGCGCGGCTTGCGTAGATTCTCTGCCGATAAAGGCGAAATTGTGATAGACCACTTTGGCTTTGCCGGTGTCAATGTATTTGGGCGCGAGCTGTTGAATCATCAAATCGGCGCGGCGGCACACGGGACATTGAAAATCGGAATACATATCAATCGTCACGGGCGCGTCGGCGCTGCCGAGAATGCGCCCCGAGCTCGTTTGCGCGGGCACGCGCGGCGTGCGCGGCGCCGAGAGATTGATCACGACCAAGCCCAAGACTATCACGGCGGCGACAATGACGCCGCCGATAATCCACAGACTGGTATTGGATTTTTTTTGCGCGCGTTTCCGCGCGGACATTTTGGACATTTCGTTACCTCAACATAGAATGGATGTGGGCTGCCGCAAACAGCAAGCGGGCAAACGTCTGCGCGGCGCGCATAACACACGGCGCGGTAAATTACACCGCGCGCTGCGGTCTTTACTATACCTCTATCTGCGCTTTGCGCCAAAAGACAAATGTCATGCGCCGCCGATGACAATTGCCTGTGTCCGGCGCCGGGCGCAAACCGCGCCGCGCGGATTTTGGATTGATTTCAGGCGGTCATTCCGAAAATGAATCCGGAATTTGCTCTAGATCACAATGTCCACGACGCCGCACGTTGAAAAACATTTTGTCGCCATCGGCACGATTCACGATATCATCATTGGCATGTCCGACGGTTTGACGGTGCCGTTTGCGTTGGCGGCGGGGCTCGCCGGCGCGGTGGATGCGACGACGGTGGTCATTACCGCCGGCATGGCGGAAATCGCGGCGGGTTCGATTTCGATGGGGTTGGGCGGCTATCTCGCCGCGCGCAGCGACGCCGATTACTATGGCGCGGAACTGGCGCGCGAACAAGCGGAAATCAAAAACGAGCCGCAAGCGGAAATCGCCGAAGTGGAAGCGATTTTTCGCAATTACGGTCTGAGCGAAAGCGAAAGCGCGTTGGTCACGCAAAAACTCGCGCAGCGTCCGGACGCGTGGGCGGATTTTATGATGCGGTTTGAATTGGGGTTGGAGAAACCCGACCCGTCGCGCGCGCTCAAGAGCGGCTTGACCATTGGCGGCGCGTACATTGCGGGCGGTCTGGTGCCGCTCTCGCCCTATTTCTTTTTCGCGCAAGCGTCGCAGGCGCTGCCGTATTCCATTGTCCTGACGTTGAGCGCGCTCTTGATATTCGGTTACGCCAAAGGGCGCTTTACGGGCGTGCCGCCGCTGCGCAGCGCCATACAGACGGCGTTGATTGGCGGGATTGCGGCGGCGGTGGCTTTTGCGATTGCCCGTGCAATCGGATAGAATTTAACCATGAAAATATTGTTGGTCTCTCCCGAAGCGCGCGTATGGAATTCACGCACGCACATTCATAACGGCTTGGGATACCTCGCGGGCGCGCTGCTCGCGGCGGGCTATGCAACGGATATTTACGACGGCGCGGTCGAAGACGAAACGCTCGACGCGCGTCTGGCGCGCGAACCGTTTGACGTCGTCGGCATTTCGTCGCCGACGCCGTTGATTAACGAAGCGTGGCAATATGCGCGCGCGGCGAAACAACACGGCGCGACGACGATTCTCGGCGGCCCGCATTTGACGCTGCTGCCCGATGAATCCATGCAAAAGACCGAAGTGGATTTTGTCGCGCGCGGCGAAGCGGAATATACGCTGGTCGAATTTATGCGGACGTTGGAACGCGGCGGCGGCGCGGAGGAATGGAAAAAGATTTTGGGCTTGTCGTGGAAAGACGCGCAGGGCAAAGTGCGGCACAATCTCGACCGTCCTTTGTCGAACGACCTCGACGCGCTGGCGTTTCCCGCGTATCAGCTGTTCAAGATCAACCGCTATACCAATTTGCAGCCGTTGACGGACGGGCTCGACCCGCACGCGCGTTCGTACACCATCTTGACGTCGCGCGGCTGCCCGTACAAATGCACGTACTGCTCCAAACCGATTACGGGCGACACCTGGCGCGCGCGTTCGGTCGAGAACGTGATACGCGAATGGAAAATGCTGGTCCACGATTTGGGCGCGACGGAAATCGGCGTGACGGACGATATTTGGAATTTGAATCTCAAGCGCGCCAAAGAATTGTGTCAGGCGTTGATTGACAACGGTTTGAACAAGGTGCCGTGGGTTACGGTGCACGGCATGAAGGTCAATCACACCGACGCGGAATTGTTTCAGTTGATGAAGCGCGCGGGCTGTAAACGCGTCGGGTTCGGCGTGGAAAGCGGCGACGAACAAATTTTGAAAAACGTCGTGAAAAAATCGCAGACGTTCGATCAGGTGCGCGCGGCGTTCAAGAACGCCAAAGCGGCGCGTTTGCAAACGATGGGCTTTTTCATTTATGGGATGCCGGGCGAAACCGCCGAGACGATGGACAAGACGACGGAACTCGCGCTCGAGCTCGATCCCGATTTGGCGCATTTCATGATTGCGTCGCCGTACCCCGGCACGGCGCTGTGGGAGACGGTGCAGCGCAATGGCAAACTGCACGCGCAGGGGTGGGGCGATTTGGCGATTCAATCCGACCACGCGCATTTCGATTTCCCGGGGATGGATAATAAATTGGTCGAGCAAAAATGGCATGAAGCGTACCGCCGCTTTTATTTTCGCCCCAAGCGTTTATGGAAGCGCGCGACCAGTCTCGACACCTGGCGCAATTTGCCGGAACGGCTCAAGGACGCGCAAAGATTTTTTGTGGCGAAATAGATCAGGGACAGGTTTTGACCTGTCCCTTTTTTGTGCGGTTTGTTTGTCCCACATAAGCGGGGACAAAAGACAAATGCTTTTTTGCGCCAACTATGGAATAGTGCAGAGGAAACCAAAGGGCTGAACCGCGATACGATTCTTGGACCCATTGCAAACCGAACCTGCACAAAAAGACGATACAGTGCAATGGGCATTTATGGGGCGGCGGCGTTCCGTCGGCAGAGGCGCATGAGGGAACGCTGCGAAACCCGTGAGGGACGTGTGCCATGTATAAAAAAATTCTCGTACCTCTGGACGGTTCCGAATTGGCGGAACAAGTGCTGCCGCAAGTGAGTCAATTGGCGGGCTGCACGGGCGCGCAAGTGATTTTGCTGCGCGTGGCGAGCGAACCGGTGTACGACTATTTAGCCCGGGATCCGCAGATTGCGATGGACATGCGGAGCGATATTGAAATGGCGGCGCAGGTCTATCTGGACGAAATCGCGTCCGAGTTTCGCGCGATGGGTTTGGCGGTTTCGACGATGGTCGTATGGGGCGCGCCGACGGCGGATATTATTCTCAACGTGGCGCGGCAGATTCAAGCGGATTTGATTACCATGTCCACGCACGGCCGCAGCGGCTTTGCGCGGCTGGTGATTGGCAGCGTCGCGGACGAGGTGGTGCGTAAAGCGTCGGCGCCGACGTTGTTGGTGCGTCCGCATGTGCCGCGCGTCGCGCGCGACCAAGCCCCAACCAAAGTAGTGGAACTCGCATAACGTTCAATGCGCCGCGCGTCTAGGAAACCGCACGCCGCCGCGACGCGGCGTGCAAACTACAACGCGCACGCGCGGCAGCGAGGTTCAGGGTTGAACCTCAGGAGGTTTGTCATGTATCGAAAAATTCTTGTGCCGTTGGACGGCTCGGAAACATCCGAAGCGGTCTTGCCGCATGTGGCGGCGTTGGCGGAATGTATGGGCGCGCAGGTGACGCTTTTGCGCGTCATTACGCAGCCGGTGTACGAAGCCGTTTTTGGCGATATGGCGCTGCATCATACGTCGGCGGCGCCGGATACGATGAATTCGCGCGCGCATGCCGAAGGATATTTGCAGCGCGTTGTGTTTGATCATTTCAAAAATAACGACGCGGTGGCGTACGAAGTGTGCGCGGGTCCGGTGGCGGAAACGATTATGGATTACGCCGCCAGTATCGAAGCGGATGTGATTGCCATGTCCACGCACGGCCGCAGCGGTTTGGCGCGGATGGTGATTGGCAGCGTCGCGGATGAAATTGTGCGCCGTTCCAATTTGCCCGTGCTGTTGGTGCGACCGGAAGAATAGAAACGCCGCGACCGGGAAACGGGTGACGGAATGGCAGAGCATACTCCGCCTTTTCTTGACGCGTATGCGCCGCAAGAGATGGCGCAGCGCGTCGAAAACGTAGGCGTTAAAAAAGCGCAGTTGGATGGGGCGACGACGTTGGCGCTGGCGGTCCTCGCGGGCGCGTTCATTGCGCTCGGCGCGAATTTTGCGACGCTGACGTGGACGGACAACGGTTTGAGTTTTGGCGTTTCGCGCTTGCTCGGCGGCGTCGTTTTTTCGCTCGGACTGATTTTGGTCATTGTCGGCGGCGCGGAATTGTTCACGGGCAACAGTTTGATTGTGATGGCGTGGGCTTCGCGCAAAATTCGCACGCGCCAATTGCTGCGTAACTGGACGCTGGTGTATTTGGGCAATTTCATTGGCGCGGCGGCGACGGCGCTGGGCATTTATCTCACGCGGCAGTGGACGTTTGACGGCTATCAAGTGGGCGCGACAATGCTGAATATCGCCAACGCCAAAACGTCGTTGGAATTCATTCCGGCGCTGACGCTCGGCATTTTTTGCAACGCGTTGGTGTGCCTCGCGGTGTGGTTGTGTTTTAGCGCGCGCACGACGACGGATAAAATCTTGTCCATCGTACCGCCGATTGCGGCGTTCGTCGCGCTCGGCTTTGAACACTCGGTCGCCAATATGTATTTCATTCCGATCGGTTTGCTGCTCAAAAACGACCCGGCGGTTTTGGCGGCGGCAAATAAAACCGCCGAACAATTGAGCCGGCTGACCTGGCAAGGTTTTTTCAATAATCTGCTGCCCGTGACCTTGGGCAATATCATCGGCGGCGCGATTCTGGTCGCGGCAGTGTACTGGTTCATTTATTTGCGCCACGTCGGCGAAAATCGTTTTTCGCCCGCGCTGCGCGCGCTGCATTTGCAAGAGAAACCGGAACGCGGCGAGTCCTGACGTTTTGCATACGCTCTTTTTCTCTCCCCTCTCCTCGCATGCCCACACTCGTTTTTTATGCGGGTGTGGGCATGTTGGTCAATAACAATCATGAATTTTGGCGTACCAAAAGAAGTGCGTCCGTTTGAATTGCGCGTGGGTTTGACGCCGGCGGGCGTATATGCGCTGACGCAAGCGGGGCATCAAGTGTTTGTCGAACGCGATGCGGGCGCGGCGGCGCGCTTTGACGATAACGATTATCGCGCGGTCGGCGCGCAGATCGTTTATTCCGCCGAAGAAGTTTGGGGCCGCGCCCAAGCGATTGCCAAAGTATCGCGGCTGACGCAGCGCGAATATCCGCTCTTGAATTCGCAGCAGACGCTCTTGTCGTTCGCGCATGTGGCGGTGGCGTCGCGCGATTTGTCCGAAGCGCTGCGCGCGGCGCGCGTCACGGCCATCGCGTACGAGGCGATTCAAACCGCCGAAGGCGCGCTGCCGGTCTTGACGCCGACGAGCCAGGTGGCGGGACGGCTCGCGCCGATTATCGCGGGCGAATTGTTGGAAAGTTCGCGCGGCGGACGCGGGATTTTGCTTTCGGGCATCATGGGCGTGCCGCCGGCGGCGGTGGTGATTTTGGGCGCGGGCAGCGTCGGCGTCAACGCGCTGCGCGCGTTTGTCGGCATGGGTTCGCAAGTGACGATTTTGGATACGCGCGCCGACCGCCTCGACCTCTTGTGCGAACAGTTCAACGGGCGCATTACGACGCTTTTTTCCACGCCGTACAATTTGCAGCGCGTCTTGAAATTTGCGGATGTGGTGGTAGGCGCGGTGCTGTCGCCGCGCCATCGCGCGCCGGTGTTGATTACGCGCGAAATGCTGCGGACGATGCGGCGGCGCGCGGCGTTCATTGATTACGCCATTGACCAGGGCGGATGCGCGGAAACGAGCCGCCCGACGACGCACGCCGACCCGACTTTTATCGTCGAGGATGTGATTCATTATTGCGTGCCAAATATCACGGCGCGCGTGGCGCGCACGGCGAGTCACGCGTTGACCGACGCCGCGCTGCCGTATCTGTTGGAAATCGGCGCGCGCGGGACCGACGCCGCGCTGGAAGCGGATAGCGCGCTGCAGCGCGGTCTTTACATTTTGAACGGGACGGTTATCGAATGAATGTCTCTGCGTTGTACAAACAAAAACTAATGTCGCCGCAAGACGCCGTGCGCGGCATCGCGTCGGGGTCGCGCATTTATCTGGGCGGCGGCGCGGGCATTCCGCAAGCGCTGGAACGCGCGCTGGTGGAACGCGCGCCCGACTTGCGCGGCGTCGAAGTGGTGCATGTCTTGACGTTTGCGGGCGGCAATTACATGGCGCGCGAATTCGAGGAAAGTTTTCGGCATCGCGCCTTGTTCATGGGCGAAAACGCGCGCACGGCGGTTCGCGAAGGGCGCGCCGATTTCATGCCCATCTTTTTGGCGGAAATTCCGCGCCTGTTTCGCGAAGGGCATCTGCCGTTGGATACGGCGTTGATTCAGGTTTCGCCGCCGGACGAACACGGCTTTTGTTCATTCGGTATCGAAGTGGGCGTGACCAAACCGGCGGCGCAAGCGGCGAAACGCGTCGTCGCCGAAATGAACCGTCAAATGCCGCGCGTGTTGGGCGATTCGTTTATTCATCTCAACAAAATTGACGCGATTGTGGAAACGGATTATCCCTTGCCGATTGTGGGCATGGGCAAATTTGGACCCGTCCAAGACCGCATTGGGCAGTGCATCGCCGATATGATTCCCGACGGCGCGACGCTGCAATTGGGCATCGGTTCCATTCCCGACGCGGTGCTCTTTCATCTCAAGGGCAAACGCGATTTGGGCATTCACACCGAACTCTTTTCCGACGGCGTGATTGATTTGGTCGAGCGCGGCGTGATTACGAACGACAAGAAAACGCTGCATCCGGGCAAGATGGTCGCGGGCTTTTTATTCGGTTCGCAGCGGCTGTACGATTTTGTGCATGACAACGCGCTCATCGAATTGCATCCGACCGATTACGTGAACGACCCGTTCATCATTGCGCGCAACGACAATATGATTGCGATCAATTCCGCGCTCGAAGTGGATTTGACGGGGCAGGTGTGCGCGGATTCGGTGGGGCCCAATTTTTACAGCGGCATCGGCGGGCAGGTGGATTTTGTGCGCGGCGCGGCGCGGTCACGCGGCGGCAAACCGATTATTGCGCTGCCTTCGACGGCAAAGAACGACGAAATCTCGCGCATCGTGCCGCAATTGAAACCGGGCGCGGGCGTCGTCACTTCGCGCGGCGATGTGCATTACGTCGTCACCGAATACGGCGTCGCGTATCTGTACGGCAAGAGCATTCGCGAACGCGCCCAAGCGCTCATCAATATCGCGCATCCGAAATTCCGCGACGAGTTGGAAGCGTACGCGCGCGGGCTGCATTGGTGGTAGGGCAAAAATTGGCATTGGAAAATCGGAATTCAGAAACTGCCGCGTGACGAGCGCGGCGGTTTTATTTTTGCAATCTATGTTAGAATTTATGAAATCCCTGTCTTGCCTTGAGGTGACAGCATGGCGGAACCATTGCGCAAACAAAATACGGCGACCATCGGCGCGGGCGCGCAGGTGGGAACGTTGGCGCAAGGCGAAAATATAAATATCCATGCCGCCGATTTGACGCAGGTCGAAACTCTGCTGCGCGAGATTTTGGACGCGCTGCGCGACACGTCCGCGCGCGTGTACACCCAAGCCGGCGCGCACATCATCGAATCATCTGCCGGCAGACGCCGCGTCACGCGCGACGAGGTGACACTGCTCGGCGGCGCGCAGATTCATTCCGATTTGCGCGAAGCGGCGTATCTGCTCACGCATTTTGTATTGGATGAAAAATATCTGCGCTGGGACCGCGAGTACGTGAATTTAAAAGGCACGTATCTCGGCGCGCCGCTGCGCTACACCGACCGCGAGACTATCAGCGCGGCGGGCATCCCCGTTCAAGATGTGCGTGAAGCGTTGGACTTGGCTGAATCCAAGCGGTTGGTCATTCTTGGCAATCCGGGCGCGGGCAAGACCTTTACGCTCGAACGGCTCGCGTACGACCTCGCGCTGCGCGCCATCCAGAACCCGCACGGCGCCAAAATCCCCGTCCGCATTGACCTCGTAGAATTTGAACAAAACCATCAGTCCGCCGCGTCGTTTATCGAGGAGAAATGGAGACATTTGGGTTTGAGCGACACGTACGGCGAAGCGATTAACCGCCGCCGCGTCTGTTTCTTGTTGGACGGCGTGAATGAAATGCCGTCTGACGACATTGGCGCGCGCGTGAGCAAGTGGATGCATTGGGCGGCGCACGATGTGCCGCAGGGCAATTGGGCGGTCTTTACATCGCGTTTTGGATACGTGCAGAACCTGCCCCTGCCGCAAGTCATCGTGCAGAACCTCGACCGCGACCGCATGAAAAAATATTTTCAACTGCGGTTCGCGGAACGCGCCGACGCGCTGTGGGACGGTTTTGACAAACGCTTGCGCGCGGGCGACGACCGCTTTGAAACGCTCGCGCAAAATCCGCTTTATCTTGCGCTGTTGGCGAGCCGCTGCGAACAGGCCAAGACCATCAACGTTTCGCGCGCGCAGTTGTTTGCGGACTTGGCAGAGGACCGGCTCGCGCACGAATTGACGCTGGGGCGCGCGCCGAACAAAGCGTGGCTCAACGACCCGCAAAAGTTTTCGGACGCGACGCTGAACGCGTTATCGCGCGCCGCGTTCGCGTCGCGCGCGGAGGGCAAGGGCAAAACGTTCGACCGCGCGTTACTGCAAAACAATTTAGCGGAAAACGCGCCCCTCTCCGCCGACGAGATTTTGCAGTTGGCGACGCAGGCGGACTTGGTTCAAGAAACCAAGCAAGCGGACGAAAGCAAGACATACAAGTTTTGGCATCACCTCATGGGTGAATATTTTGCCGCGCGCGAACTCGCCGCGCGCTTTCGCGCGGGTCAAGATTTGTCCGCGTACTGGCGCGTGCGCTGGCGCAATTGGCAGTTTCGCGCCAAACCCTTGACGCATGGCGAACGCCTCGACGACCCGCCGCCGACGGGATGGGAAGAATCCGTCGTCCTCGCGGCGGGACTCGCGGGCAAGGACGCCGCGCGTTTTATTCAAGCGGTGCGCGCCGACAAGTTGCTGCGCGGCGACAATTTGCCGCTCGCCGGTCGCGCGCTCGCGGAAGCGCTGCTGGAACACGCCGACCTTGAGCCGCTCGCGCAAACGCTGCGCGGGGAATTGTTGAAACGGCAGCGCGACAAGGGCGCGCACCTCAACGCGCGTTTGATGGCGGGACGCGCGTTAGGCGAGTTGGGACATCCCGATTTCGCCGCGCAAGATTTTCCGTTCGAGGGACGCGGCGTGCGCGCGATTCTGCCGCCGCTCGTTTCCATCCCGGCGGGCGAATTTATTTTTGGCAGCGACCCAAAGGATCAAGACGCGACGAGCAATGAATTTACGTCGGAACGACACCTCACGCTCCCCGCGTTTGAAATCGGGCGCTATCCCGTGACGAACGCCGAATACGCGTGGTTCATTCAAGACGGCGGCTATCACGACGAACGCTGGTGGAGCGACGCGGGCAAAATCTGGTTACAGGGCAAACCCGACGCCCACGACGCGGCGATGGGAGATTTGTTACGATTCTGGCAATTCCTACGCGAACGCGGCGTAGAGCAAATCGGCAAAGCAAGCAATTGGCCCGAGTGGCGTGTGCGCCAATGGCGCGAATTAGTAGACATGGAGGAGGACGCGGCAAAGCGGCGCATCGCCCAACTGTTTGAACGCCCGTTTGACCGTCCCGGCTCTTGGCAAGACCCCGAAAAAAATAATCCCGCGCAGCCCGTCGTCGGCGTGAATTGGTTCGAGGCGGACGCGTACTGCCGTTGGTTGGCGGCGGTGACGGGACGCGCGTTCCGGTTGGCGCACGAACAGGAATGGGAAAAAGCCGCGCGCGGAACAGAGGGACAATTTTTTCCCTGGGGCAACGATTTTGACCCCGCGCGCTGTAACTCTATCGAGAGTCATATCTTGAATACGAGTCCAATTGGAACGTTTCAAGACGGAAGGTCGCCTTTTTATGGATATGATTTTTCTGGGAATATTTGGGAATGGACAAATGATTGGTATCGAGCGTATGATGGCAGTGATACGAAATTAAACGAGTTTGGTGAAATCTATCGCGTCGTGCGCGGCGGGTCGTTCAATGATGTTGGTCGGTATGTCCGCTGTGCGAATCGTTTTAGGTACACTCCCGTCTTCTGGAGCGATAGTGTCGGTTTTCGGGTAGTGTCGCCTGGCTCATAGTCCTGATTTCTGGGTTCTGGATTCTGCATTCTGCAATTCTGAATCCTGCGGGGGGTCTTGGGGGGCGCAAGTCGTCACGTCCAACCTATATCGAGCAGAGAGCGTGACGACTTGCGAGGGCTGCGCCTCCCCCAAGAAAAAAATTTTTTTGGAATTCTATTTTTCACAAAAGTGTCATTGCGAGGCGACGTTCTTTGTCGCCTCGCAATGACAACCCCGGGACATGAAAACCCATGAAAACACACAAACACTTGTATCCCCAAATCACGGCGTTCGGGAATTTGTATTCTGCGTTCAAGGGCGCGGCGCGGGGGAAGCGCAGTCATTCGGACGTGGCGCGGTTTGAATATGACCTCGAAGAAAATTTGACGCGCTTCGCACGCGCGGCAATTTTATTTGGTCAAGCGGCGGCGCATTTATTTACAGCTTGATGAGTTTGGGTTCGCGGCGGAACGTGCCCCACATGATGATTGCCAAGACCAAAACGGCGAGCCAGCCGACAAAGCCCGACATGCCCCACAACATGAGCGCCAAGCTGGATTCGGGAAAAAGGGTGGGGACGACGCGCAAGAGCGCGGCGAGATTGCCCAAGACAAAGAGCCACACGACCAATTCGGGATGCGCGACGCCGCGCTTGCCGCTAAAGCCGGGCCCCATCCGCACCGCCATGCCAAAAATCAACAGCGTAATGAAACCCACAAATAGCGCGTGTCGCGCGGCGTCTTGCGGAATGACGAAATAATTGGTCACGAACGGCAGCGCGCGCAAGACATCCAAAATGCACGCGACGACGAGCCAGATGAACGCGGCATAAATCAACAATTCAAAACGGCCGTACTCGCCATTGTCCGGATAGTTGGCGCGCGTCGGCTTGCGCAAGTAATCCAAATCGGGCCGCGTGTTGGGCGCGCGGTCCACAATCCACGGCGGTTTAAAGCGCTGCAAATCCAAACGCCAAATGAAAAATAAAATACACGCGTTCATTATCAGCGTGCCGACGATGGCGAGCGGGTCCAAAACCAGCATGTTCCATTCATCGGTGGGCAAGACGACGCCGACGGGCCGCAGCGCGTCTTGCGCGATCGCCGCCAATTGCGGCAAGAGACGCAGTATCAAACCGCTGATATAAATCCACGCCAACGGGCGCCACCGGTAACGCGCCGACATGGTGAGCCGCAAGAACAAAGGCAGATTGCGCAGCGCAAAGACGATCACCACCGGAATCGCGACGCCGTACAGCATTAGCAAAATAAAACTCTGGTCGTACCGCGCGGGGATGACGGCTTGCGCGTGCGTAAACGCGTTCCACGCGCCCGCGAGGTTCATCACGTACGCGAGCGCCAAACAGACGAAACCGATTTGGATGAATGGCATTACGGGATACGCGGGCGCGTCGAGCGCCAAAGGTTTCTGCCCGCGTTCCGAGGCGATGAGCATGCTCATCAAAAGCGCCATGCCCGCCATTTCCAAAACGCTCGCGCCGAGCATTGCCGCGCGCAGCCACTGCGCCCAGCTCTCGGCGGCGAACCATCCCGCCAACGGCTGCGCGACGGTTCGCAGCGCGATGCCCGTCGCGATGAGCGCCAAGACGTAACGCAAGCGCTCTTGATTTTGCAGCTTGCTGCCGCGCAAGCGCGGCAGAAAAAATAAACCCATGCCCATAATAAAACAACCGAGCCAGCCCAATAATTGAGCGTGACCGTGCGATTGCAGCAGCGGCGGATACCACGCGCCCGGTCTCACGCCGAACGCCAACAGCGCCACCATCGTCGCGCCATAACCGAAACCGGTCGTCAGCGCGATGAGAATCGCCGCGCGAATAAAGGGTTCGTGAATGTGACGTTTCCACACACTATTGTCAGCTTGTTTGAGCGTCGTCGCCATTTTGGTCTCGTGGGTCCAAGCCCCGACAGATTTCTGAAAAAAATCTGTCGGGGCTTTTTCTTTTTTTTTTCAGTGATTGTACATGCGAGCGCGCTAATTTTGCAAAAAGCGCCGCGCGACGGTTTGAGGGCGCGCTAAAATTTTTTTGACAAGACGCCAAGGCAGAGTAAAATAAATGTGACTTTTATAACAAATGAGGGAGACGATGAAAAGGAAAATCAGTTCGATACTTTTTATTTTTTTGAGCATTGCCACGGTCGCTTGCGCGACGCCGCCGCTGCCTAATCCGGCGCAAACCACGCAATTGAACGTTTCCGCCGTTACGGCGACGAATAACGCGCCGCTGCCGGAAGGAATGCAAATCGCCGCCAATCGCATTGGCGCGCAGCCGATTGAACCCGAAGCCGCATTAACGCAGCCGAATGTAGCGCTAGACCCCACTCACTTGCCTCCGCCTATTACTCGCACCGAACCCACAACTGTCCAAGTCAATCTCACTGTCCAAGAAGTGAACGCCGAAATGGCGGATGGCGTGGCGTACGGTTTTTGGACGTTTGACGGAACTGTGCCGGGGCCCATGATTCGCGTGATGGAAGGGGACACGGTGGAATTGACGCTGACGAATCCCGACACCAACAGCACATCGCACAATATTGATTTGCACGCCGTGAATGGGCCCGGCGGCGGCGCAGCGGTGACGAACGTCGCGCCCGGCGAAACCAAAACCTTTACCTTTCAAGCGCTGAACCCCGGCGCGTATGTGTATCATTGCGCGTTCGCGCCCGCGCCCCAACATATCGGGCAAGGCATGTACGGCGCGGTGGTGGTTGAACCGAAAGGCGGCTTGCCGCATGTAGACCGCGAATTTTATGTGATGCAAGGCGAATGGTACACAACCGGCAAACTTGGCGACAAGGGACAGCAAGAATTTTCGATAGACAAGGCGCTGGCGGAGCAGCCGGAATACTATACCATGAATGGGCACATGGACGCCTTGACCAAATTATATCCGCTGCAAGCCAAGGTCGGCGAGACCGTGCGCATCTTTTTTGGCGTCGGCGGTCCCAACGTCGGCTCTAATTTCCACATCGTCGGCGAAATTTTTGACCGCGTTTTTTCCGGCTCGCCCAACACGCCGATAGAAAACGAAGAGACATCGTTCGTTCCGCCGGGTTCGGTTTCGGCGTTTGAATTCAAACTCGACGAACCGGGCAGTTATATGCTGGTGGATCATGCGTTATGGCGCATGGTCAAAGGCGCCGCCGGTACCCTGAAAGTGGATGGCGCGTGGGACGACAAAGTCTATTCGCCTCCGGCTGGCGACGCGTCGCACTAGCCCAGCTTCCATAGCCCCTTCGGGTTTCCAAAAACCCGAAGCGGCTTGCCCAGGTTGGCGCTTTAAAGGTAAGCTCGAAACCGAAACGGAAACGAAAAAACAGATAGGCGATTCTGCGCCTGTCTGTTTTTTGATTGCGCGCGTTTCGTACGACGGTACGTTTGCGAATGACATTTGTCCCGCGCCGCTTGGATGTTGTCCCGCCAGAGCTGTGTGACGAACGTCGCGGCAGAGGACACTTGTCAGATGCAAGCGCGCTGGGGTTCTGGCATACTGTCGCCAGAACCCGAGAGAGAGAAATAGGAGATGACACGATACCACGCCCGCAAGCGTGATAGAGCGTCAAGAAACCAAACGATGAAAAAGTTTTTCGCTTCCCGCAATATCGAGATTCAAGACCCGCCCTTTGCAAAATTTATCTTTGGCAACACTATCTTTTCGTGGGTCTGGTTGGTCGCGCGTTTATGGGTCGCATCCTTCTGGCTCGAATCCGGCTGGAGTAAACTCACAAATCCCAAATGGATGGAAACGGGCGAGGCGCTCAAAGGATTTTGGCTCGGCGCCGTTACCGTAGAACCCAAACCCGTAATCTATTTTGATTGGTATCGCAGTTTTATTCAAACGCTGCTCGACATGCAGGCGTACACTTGGTTCTCCAAAGTCGTGGCGTACAGCGAAACGTTGATTGGCATCGCGCTCGTATTGGGCGCATTCGTAGGCATCGCCGCGTTCTTTGGCGCGTTCATGAATTGGAACTTTATGATGGCAGGCACGGCGAGTTCCAATCCCATGCTGTTGGTCGTCACCATCTTGCTCATTTTGGCGTGGAAAACGGCGGGCTATTACGGCCTCGACCGCTTTTTGCTCCCTCTGTTGGGGACGCCGTGGAAAGTCGGATACTTGCTCAATCCCGACAACTCGACGCTGCAGCCGAATCCGGCGCAAACAAAAGTCTAAGCCGCGTCAAGATACGTCGCTCTTTCTTTCGTCACCGCCGCCGCAAGTCAACGGTTGCGCGCGCTGAGCCAAGACAAACCGTTACAATTGAATCCTCCTCCTCCTTTTCGGGTCGCGCTGTGATAGGCGACCCGTTTTTTATTTGTCCGCAACGCGTCGTTTGGATGCCGCGTTCGAACGCGAAAAAAAAAACGGGCGACGCGCGTCGCCCGTTTTTTAATCCGTCGGCAAATGGTCTTGGACGCGATGCTCGACGGCGTACGCCGCCGCTTCGGCGCGCGTGGAGAGATTTAATTTGCTCAAGATGGAGCTGACGTAATTGCGGACCGTTTTTTCGCTGAGAAAAACTTGCTCTGCGATTTCTTTGTTGGTCTTGCCTTTGGCGACGAGCGCGAGAATTTTCAACTCTTGGTCGCTCAAGGTGGCGAACGCTTCGTCTTCGGCTTTGCGCGACGCTTCGCGGACGCGCGCGAAAACTTTTTGCATCAGCGCGGGGTCCACGAGCGATTCGCCGCGTCCGATTTTTTCCAACGCCGTGACCAATTCATTGCTGCCGATTTGTTTCAGCACGTAACCGGACGCGCCCGCCGCAATCGCGTCAAACAATAATTCGTCTTCGGCGTAGGACGTGAGCATAATCACTTTGGTATTGGGATATTGCTGTACAATTTCGCGTGTGGCTTCGATGCCGTTTTTGCCCGGCAAACGAATGTCCATTACGACCACGTCGGGTTTATAGCGCGCCACGCGGTCCAGCGCTTCGCTGGCGTTGCTCGCTTCGGCGACGACTTTGAATTGTGGATTGCGCGCCAGCAGCGCCTTCAAACCGAGCCGCACCACTTCGTGGTCGTCCACCAGCACAATCTGTAGACTTTTTGCCATAGAACCCCTCGTCGGGTTAGATTAACGGTCCGTCCCGAACCGCAGAAAATCGTTCATAACTCTCGTTACGCCAAGTACGATAAATTTGAAATTTGTCGTACGCTTTCACGATAGCGTTCGGTTGGTCTGCGTAACATGAGTTATAATTTAGAGCGAGTCGCAATCTTGCGCCAATTCTTGTATGCGGCGTCTATTAAAAATAAACGTTTGCCCCGGAGCGGATTCCGAGTTGATTCAGGGGATAGACCTTTCCGGTTTCTCGCGAACAACGTTCGCACAAAACCTCGAAAGGTTTTGTACCACAGATCAAATAGGAATCGGTCCCAGACTGGCAATTTTGCAAGTTTGAGGCATTGAATTGCGGTACGCGAGATTATAGCATGAATCCGTATCTTGTTCTCAGTACGCGCGTCCTGCGCGTGTTGGCGATTGTGGTGCCCGTCCTGTTTTGGGTGGTGGTGCTGTTGGCGCGTTCGCTCCTGTTTCAGGAACATCGCGTATTCGGGGGCGATATTTTTGCGCTGATTGCCATTGGCATTGGCGCGACCATGTTCTCGTTTTGGGTTTTCCGCATCATTGATTTGCAAGAGTTGGAAACGCGCAAACATACGCAGCAGCTCGCGCTGCTGCACGACGCGGCGGTGGCGCTGACGACGGAATTGGATTTGAACGTCGTTTTGCAAAAAGTGGTGGACCTCGCGCGTGAATTGGCGAACGCGCGTTATGGCGCGTTAGGCGTGCTGACGCCCGACGGCAAAACGATTGAACAATTCATGACGTCGGGCTTGACGCCTGAAACGCGCGCGCTTTTGGGCGAGCCGCCGCGCGGACACGGTTTGCTGGGCGTATTGATTGAACAGGGCGCCTCGCTGCGCGTGCCGAATATCCGCGCGGATGAACGCTCCGTCGGTTTCCCGGAACATCATCCGGCAATGACGTCGCTTTTGGGCGTGCCGATTCATTTCAAGGGGCGCGTCGTGGGCGATTTGTACATGAGCGATAAATTGGATGTGGAAGGACGCGTGACCGAATTTTCGCTCCAAGACCAACAGGTGCTGGAAATGTTTGCGACGCAAGCCGCCATCGCAATCGAGAACGCGCAATTGTACCGCCAAAAACAGCAGCTCGCCGTTTTGCAAGAGCGCGAACGGTTTGGCATGGATTTGCACGACGGCATCATCCAATCCATTTACGCGATTGGCTTGTCGCTCGAAGACGCCGAAACGCGCGTCGCCCCGACAGCGCCCGACGCCGCCGCGCGTTTGCATCACGCGATTTTGGGCTTGAACGACGTGATTCGGGACATTCGCAATTACATTTTGGATTTACGTCCGCAGCGTTTTCAGGGTCGCGATTTGAAACGCGGCGTCGAAGAATTGACGCGCGATTTGCGCGCCAATACGTTTTTAAAAGTCACGGTGACGGCGGACAATGTGGAACCCAATTTGCTCTCGCCCGAACAGACGGTCGCGATTCTGCACGTCGCGCAAGAAGCGCTGAGCAACGTTCGCAAACACGCGCGCGCGAGCGCGGTCGAGGTGGATCTCATCCGCGATGCCGACGCGGTGATTGTGATGATTGAGGATGACGGCATCGGTTTGGAAAACGGACGCCGCGACGGTTTGGGCGGCAACGGTCTGCCGAACATGAAGGAACGCGCGCGCGCTGCCGGCGGCGAATTGGCGATTGAACCCGGCGAGACGGCGGGAACGCGCGTGATTTTGCGAATTCCGGTAAAGCGAATCCAGGCGGGCGAGATTGGGTGATTGGGAGGTTGGGGGTATGGGTAATTGGGCAAAGGTTGACTTTTTAAATCCACGATCCCAAGTTCTAAATCAAAAATCCTAAATCAAAAATCAAAAATCATAAATCAATAATCCCAAATCCCAAATCCCAAATCCCCTTGTCCCCCGCATTGTATGACAATTGCCCCTTAAGCCCCTTTTTGCAATCCTCTATACTCGGCAGCGATGGAACGTATTCCCATTGTGATTGCCGATGACCATCTCCAGGTCCGGACCCAAATTTTGGCGCGTCTTTCCCGCGAAACGGATTTTGCTATTGTGGGCCTCGCCGACAACAGCGCGGCAACCGTTGCGTGCGCCAATGCCACGCGCCCGCGCATCGTTCTCATTGACCCCATGATGGGCGACGGAATGGGTTTGGATGCGATCCGCCAAGTGCGTTCTAACGTTCCCGATGCCGCGATTATCGTTCTCACCGCTTTTACCGACACCGCCCAAAAAATCGAACTCGAAAAATTGGGCGTGCGTTCTATTCTGAACAAGGGCATCGAATCGTATCGGCTGGTGGAAGAAATTCATCAAGCCGCGCTTTGAAACGGCGATATTTTTATCGCAAGCTTGTGGCAAGCGAGTGGCATCCTCCAACGCGCCGGACGCGCGTTTTGCCGAGATGCAAAGGAGACGAAAAAATGAATGCGACTCTGACGCCAACCATGCAAGAACTGAAACAAATTATTGCGCGCGCGCAAACCTGTATTCACTGCGACGCGCGCGCGTGCGGGACCAGCGACGATCCCTGTTACGAATTTACGCCGGAAGGCGTGGCGGTCTGCGCGCAGCTGCCCTGGTGGAATGGGCGGCCCGTGCCGCGCGAAACGCTGCTGGCATGGAATGAAATGCTGGAACGGTTCGAGTTTGCCAATAAAGGCGATTGAGCGGCGGTTGGCGCCGCGCGCGCCAATATCCCGGAAATGAAAACGCAAGCATGACCGCGCGGCGCGCGGCGCTTGCGTTTTTTTATTGACGCGGGCGCGGCGAAAACGCGTGCCGCGGAAATGGTCGCTGTACGGACCCCTAGAGAATCGTGGATCAAAAGGACGCGCGGACGCGCGCGCTAGACGGCGCGCACCTCTTGCAAGCTTGGAAAAAATTGCCGCGCCGTGCCTTCGATCCAGCCGTGCAAAGTGTGCGGCGATAACGGGCAGCCGAGACACGCGCCTTTCATGCGGATTTCCAAAATCGCGCCGTCAAAGGAAACCATTTCGACCGCGCCGCCGTGATAGTATTCGATGTACGCGCTCAACGTTTCGACGAGCGAACGCATCCGTTCTTGTTCGTCGGCGGGATGCGCGGCGGGCGTTTCGGCGGGGTCGGCGTTGGACAGGGTGGGGAATGAATTTTGCGGTCCGTTCATTCTACTCCTTGACGATTGCGCGCGCGCTCAGACTGTAACCTTGTCGTCGTGGGCGCGCGCTTCCGGTTCTTGGGCGAGAATGCGGAAAATATCGGATTCGGTGATGATGCCGACCAATTTGCCGGTGGCGGGTTCGATGACGGGCAGACCGCCGATTTTGTGTTCGAGCATCAAACGCGCGGCTTGGCGGATATTTGCATCCGGCGCAATGTGGATGGGGTCGCGCGTCATGATGCGTTCCACCGTCAATTTGCTCAACAGATAATTCAGTTCATAGATATTCAAGCTGGTGGCTTGCGAAGGTTCAGCTTCGCGAATATCGCCGAGCGTCACAATGCCGACCAGTTTGCCGTGTTCGACGACCGGCACGCGTCGAATGTGGCTTTCCTGCATCAGACGATGCGCTTCGGGCAGAACCGTTTGCGGGTCAATCGTAATCGGATGCGGCGTCATCCAGTCGCGGACAAGTTGCGGATACATACAGTTCCTCCAGACTCGAGTCTGTTCCTACTATCCGCGTGCGGCGTCATAATTCGGTTACGATTACATTATGCTTTGGTGAAATATCGGCTGTGGCGGGCGAGCCCCGAAGGGTTTTGGAAAATTCGGCGGGGCTGGCGCCATCAATCGGCGGCGAACGAATAACCGAAACCGCGTTCGGTCAAAATATGCTGCGGATTCGTCGGGTCGTCTTCTAATTTTTGCCGCAGATACCAAATATAGCGTTTGATATAACCGGTATCTTCGCCGGCGTCATAGCCCCACACTTTTTCGAGCAATTGCTCGTGCGTCAGCACGCGCCCGGCGTGTTCCGCCAACGTTTCGAGCAGACGAAATTCGGTCGGCGTCAATTCGACCAATTTACCGGCTTTGGTGACGCGATGCGCGTCCACGTCCAAAACCAAATCGCCGCTGCTGTAGCGTTTATTTTTGGTGGCGGGCGCGGTGGCGCGGGCGCGGCGCAATACGGCGCCGGCGCGGGCGACCAATTCCGCAAAACTAAAGGGCTTGGTCACGTAATCGTCCACGCCCAAATTAAAGCCGCGCACCTTGTCCTGCTCGCTGTCTTTGGCGGTCAGCATGATGACCGGCACGCGCGAAATTTGGCGGATGCGGGAAAGCGTTTCCCAGCCGTCCATGCGCGGCATCATCACGTCCAACAATACCAAATCGGGCTGGCGGGCGTACAATTCCTGCAAACCGTCTATGCCGTTTGAAGTGAGAATGACTTGATAACCGGCTTTGCTCAATGCCTCTTGTAAAAGGCGCAAGAGCGTCTTGTCGTCGTCAATGACGAGGGCTGTTCCTTGCGTTGCCATACGGCTGCCTCCTGCGGGTTTCTGGTAGGGCGTTGAAATTTTACTAAAAAAAGCGTCTCGGGCATAGAGTCACCTGTCATTGTTGCTAGAGGACAGCCGCCATTTTTTAATCCATTTTTAACGCATCCGTAACCCGATTTTGACCTTGAGGCGTTACAGTGACAATCGAGAGCAAGTGGCGCCATTTTTGATTGCAGGCGAGCAAACGCCGCAGGCGACTTGTGTGCAATCATAGCGACGTTACCGAGTGAACGTTCGGACAGTTGCGCGTGAGGAATTGTCCTCCGGCTGGCTTGACGCTCACTTTCCGGTCAGCGCAACGCAAGTCTTGGACGCAAGGCAGTTGCGTAAGGCAAAATGGTTAAGGTGACGCCCGAACTCTCGTCTCTCAAGTTGTGTCAGATGGAATTATGCTGGGTTGCCCCGTTACATTGCGGGGGTCCAATCTGAAATTTCAGACAACCCGAAACCGTGAACGCAAAATCACGTCCCCATCCGGCACAACTTTTTTTTTGTACGACCAAAAAACCTGTCGAACGTTCGACAGGTTTTTTTGCGCGCCGTTAGGGCGCGCGCCGGTTCGGCGCGGCTTGGATGTCCACGCGGAACGACGGCGCTTGATATTCGCTCGCGCGTTGGTCCGGCGGAATCGTGACGGTATTGCCGTCGCGCAGCGCGAAAAATGACGGCGACATGATTTCGACGCCCGCCGCGTTGAACTGGTCTTGAACGTTGGACATGAGCTCGGAAAGAATGCGCGGCATACTTTTGGCTTGGCGCGTATACGCGTTGATTTCATACGCCACGCTCCAATCATTCAACGCGCGCTGCAAGACGTACGGCGGCGGGTCCGCCAAAATGCCATTCGTCGCTTTTGCCGCGTCTATCAGCAATTGATGCACTTGGCGCCACGGCGCATCGTACCCGATAGTGATTTGCGTGTACAGAATCAAGCCGTTGGTTTTCGCCAGCGTCGAATAATTGCGAATGGACGCGCTAATGACCGACGAGTTGGGAATCGAGACCTGTTCATTTTTAAAGGTATGCACGCTGGTCGTGAACAAGCGCTTTTCGACGACGGTACCCAGCGTGCCGCCGACTTCGACCAAATCGCCGACGCGAAATGCGCCGTTATACGTGAGCAGCACGCCAGCAATCAGATTAGCAATCGCGGAGCTGGACGACAGCGTAATCAACAGCCCGATGAAAATCGAGAGCCCTTGAAACGCGGGCGCGTCCGCAAACGGCAGATACGGAAAGACGATAATCAGCGTCAAGGCGATCAACAAGACCATGAGCAAATTTTTGGTCAGCGGCGCCCAATCCGCCTCAAACCCGCCGAGATGGATATTGCCCTTTTCGATTTGGTCAAAAAACGTGCGTTCGGCGCGTATGACGAACCACGCTACTATCGCGATTACGACAATGAAAAATAGGTTGGGCAGAAATTGTACAAACCCTTCCCACACCGCAATCAACGGTTCGCGAATCAACTCGATGATTTGGTCGTACAGCCCGCGCGTCGCCGGAAAGAAACTGAGCGCGATGGGCAGCAAGCCAAGCAAAAGGAGCAGCCAAACGATATAGCGCGCGACGCGCAGCAGAAACAACACGACCAGGCGCACCGGCTGGCTCGCGTAACGCAGCGTCTCTCCCGCGCTTTGACGTTCGAAACGTTCGGCGAATCCGGCATTGATGCGGCGTTCGAGCCGATGATACAAACGGTTCACCAGCCACAGCAGCAAAATCAAAACGCCGAGCAAAATGAACGTTTGAATCCATCCGCGAATTTGATTTTCGACATTGACCTGCTGGCGAATTTCGGTCAACTCTTGCTGCAAGATATTTGCCGCGTACTGCGCCAATTCATCGCGGCTGACGCCATAGACGCTCGCGTCGTAATCGGAAACGGTGAGGATTAAATCGCGGTCAATCAAAATATCCGTGCCGATATCCGAATCTACGACGTGGACCTGGAGATTGGCGCGGAAAGGATTGTTGGCAATCGCGGCGATGCGTCTGGAAATAATGTCGGCGCGCTCTGCCGGCGTATGCGAACCTTCGCGCGAACGGATGTAAAACAGCGTCTTGCCATTGACAATGACCGGCGCGCCTTGCGCCGCCGGGGTAGCGGCTGCGCCCGGTACGGGCGTGCCGCCGATATTGAGCGCAGCGGTCGGCAGCGCGGTGGGCGTGGGCGCCGCGCCGCCGCACGCGCTCAAACCGAATAGAACGCCAATGCCGACGCCGAATAAAATTGCAAGCCATCGTTTAGACATGAGCAACTCTTTCGAAAATGTACGACATATTTCAGCGACGGCGTTCAGCGCCGTTTGTCCTACCGCCCCCATATTTTCATCCGACGCGGGCGGGTCGCACATCTTCAACTCCTTGAAAACAACCTCTGCAAAAAGGTTACGCGTTTGCGCCGGGAACGGATTGATGGCGTTATTTTACGCGTCGTGCGCGTGTATTGTAAATGGAATGGGGAGATTTTTCAATCGCGATACATCCGGTGAATTACCCACATCTTGGAAATCGCGTCGGTCCAAGACCCCAAAGGTTTTCAAAAACTCTTGGGGTCTTGAAATATGAGTAATCGCCAGCGATACATTCGGCGTTAGCCAGTCCAAACCTCCGGACGTTTGGCGGCGCGCGCGCCCATCGAGCGGCGTAGCGCGTTGAAAACGTTTGGGGGCTTGCCGACAGCCCGCGACGGTTTGAAAAAAAAAAAAGACAGCGTTGGAACGCTGTCTGTGGGTGGGCATCGAACGGATTTAGTTTTCAGTCCTGGCAGGCGGCGCGGGCGTATCCTGCCGTTCGACAATGAGACTGACGCGCAAGACTAGCCCGACAATGACGAGGATAATGACCAACCACGGCACGATGATCAGCGATAGCGCCGCAATGACGAGCGCCAACCATAGCGGCATTTCGAGCAGCAGCTTGCCTTCTTTGGTTTTCAGACTGACGCGGCGCACATTGCTTTCATTGTAAAGCGCTTTGGCTTGATTCACGATTTTGTCCGTATCCACCCGAAATTCTTCGGTTCGTTCATTTTCTCCCATTTTGGTCTCCTTGTTAAAGCGTCCTGCCATACATACGCAAGAATGAGGCGGACGTTTCACGCGCCGCCGCCCTAAAATTTGCCATGCGCGCGCGCCAATGCTAAAGTACAACCCGCCTTTTTCACGCTTACGTCTTTGGAATCGAGAGTCGCCGATGAGCAGTCCTTACGATATTTTATTTGAATCCGTCCGCATTGGGCCCGTGACCGCGCCGAATCGTTTTTATCAAGTTCCGCACTGCAACGGGCTCGGCTATCGTTCGCCGCGCAGTCACGCGCGGATGCGCGAGATCAAAGCGGAGGGCGGTTGGGGCGTCGTTTGCACCGAAGAGACCGAAATTCATCACACCAGCGATATTGCGCCGTTCATCGAAGGGCGCTTGTGGGACGACGACGATATTCCCGCGCTCGCGCGCCTGACCGAAGCGGTGCATCGTCACGGCGCGCTCGCCGGTTTGGAACTCGCCTATAACGGTTCGGACACGCCGAATTTATTTTCGCGCGCGGTCTCGTTGGGTCCGCGTCACACCAGCGCGACGGGGAGCGCCGGTTTTGAACCCATTCACGCGCGCAAGATGGACAAGCAAGACATTCGCAATTTACGCCAATGGCATCGCGCGGCGGCGCAGCGCGGCAAACGCGCGGGCTTTGACGTGATTTATGTGTACGCCGCGCACGGCATCGGCATCGCCATGCACTTTTTGATGCGCCGCTACAATGACCGCACGGACGAGTACGGCGGTTCGCTCGAAAATCGCGCGCGGCTTTTGCGCGAACTCATCCAAGATACCAAAGACGCGGTGGGCGATGCGTGCGCGGTGGCGGTGCGTTTTTCGGTGGACGAATTGCGCGGCGCCGACGGCATTGCCGCGCAGGGCGAAGGTCACGACGTGATCGCCATGCTCGCGGAACTGCCGGATTTGTGGGATATTACGCTCAGCGGTTGGAGCAACGATTCCGCGACCTCGCGGTTCGAACCCGAAGGTTTCCAAGAACCGTACATGGCGTTTGTAAAAAAATTGACGACGAAACCGGTGGTCGGCGTCGGACGTTTTACTTCGCCCGATACGATGGCGGCGCTCGTTCGGCGCGGCGTAATGGATTTTATCGGCGCGGCGCGGCCCTCGATTGCCGACCCGTTTCTGCCGCAAAAAATCCGCGCGGGGCGCGTCGAGGACATTCGCGAATGTATCGGCTGTAACGTTTGCGTCGCGTCGGACAATAAAATGATTCCGATTCGCTGCACGCAAAATCCGACGATGGGCGAAGAGTGGCGGCGCGATTGGCATCCTGAACGCATTGCGCCCAAAACGCGCGACGCGGAAATTTTGGTCGTCGGCGGCGGCGCGGCGGGTTTGGAATGTGCGCGCGCGTTGGGGCAGCGCGGTTATCGCGTCGTCTTGGCGGAAGCGCGCAATGAATTCGGCGGCCGCGCGGCGCTGGAAGCGCGCTTGCCCGGTTTGAGCGAATGGCGGCGCATCGTGGATTGGCGCCTGACGCAATTGAAAAAAATGTCGAACGTCGCGCTGTATCCCGCCAGCGTCATGACCGCCGCCGATATTTTGGACATCGGTTATCAACATGTCATCGTCGCAACGGGTTCGCAGTGGCGGCGCGACGGCGTAGGGCGTTCCGCCGCGCTGCCGCTTCCGGGACACGCGCTGCCGCATGTGTGTACGCCCGACGATTTGATGGCGGGCAAAATTCCGTCGGGGCGCGTTCTGGTGTTTGACGACGACCATTATTATATGGGCGGCGCGCTGGCGGAATTGTTGGTCAAGCGCGGCTGCGCGGTCACGCTCGTCACGCCCGCGCCGCTCGTTTCGTATTGGACCAAGCACACGTTGGAACAAGAAAAAATCGAGCGCCGGTTGTATCAACTCGGCGTGCAAACGCTGACGCGGCACACGCTCATCGGCGTCGAGGCGCGGCAGGCGCGCGTGCGCGCGGACATTTCGCAAAAGGAATGTGCGTTGGCTTGCGACGCGGCGGTTTTGCTCGCCGACCGTTTGCCGAACGACGCGTTGTATTTGGATTTGCAAAGCGCGTTGGCGCAAAATAAAATTCAATCGCTGCGCGTCATCGGCGACGCCGAGGCGCCCAATATCCTCGCCCAAGCCGTGTTTGCGGGTCATCTCGCCGCGCGCGAGTTTGATGCCGCGCCGACGGAAGGGACGCCGTTCCGCGTCGAACGAACCGCGTTGACTTGAGGCGCCAAGCCGCGCGCACATTCGCGTATAGATTCTTGCGCGGAAAATTGGCGCGCTTGACAAGAATGATTCGCTCGCGTTACGCCATCCTGCAAAAAAATTGCGCGAGCAGGTACGGCGAATTTGAAATTTGCCGCGCTGCGGCGTAACGTCAGTCATTCAACGAGGCGGCTGTGAATCTGAATCAATTGCCGTGGTGGGTTTTTGCGTTGGGCTCTGCCGTCTTGGCGGCGGCGACGACCCTGTTGGCAAAGGTCGGTTTGCAGGGCGTCAATTCGGATTTGGCGACGGCGATTCGCACCATCGTCGTTTTGTTGTTCGCGTGGGGCATTGTGCTGGCGCGCAATGAAGGCGGCGCTTTGCTGCATCTTTCGCCGCGCACGATTGTGTTTTTGATTCTATCGGGACTGGCGACGGGCGCGTCGTGGCTCTTGTATTTTCGCGCGCTGCAATTGGGCAATGCCGGACCTGTCGCCGCGATAGACAAATTCAGTCTCGTGTTGATTGTAGTCTTGTCGGCGCTGTTTCTGGCGGAACCATTGACGTGGAAAATTGTTTTGGGCGCGGCGCTCATCACGGCGGGAACGTTGTTGATGATCCGCTAACGACGGCGTGAAAAAAATGTTAATCGTCAAACGACCGAAATTTTCCGTTGAAACCGCGCAAGCGCTGGCGCGCGATTTTTTTGGCAGGGCGGCGGACGCGGCGCCGCTGCCGAGCGAACGCGACCAGAATTTCAAATTGACGCAAACCGACGGCGCGGGATATGTTTTGAAAATCGCGCATCCCGACGAAACGCGCGCGCGGCTCGAATTTGAAAACTGCGCGTTGGAACGCTTGGCGCGCGTAACGGGCTTGGACGTTTTTCCGCGCGTGCAGCGCGCGCGCGACGGCGCGAGCATGGTTCAAATTTACGATGAAAATGGCGCGGCGTTTTGGGCGCGCGTCTTGACGTTTCTGCCCGGCGACGCGTTGGCGCGCGCGCAAAATCTCGACGCGGCGCTGTGGTACGATTTCGGCAAGACGCTCGGCAAAATGGATGCGGCGCTGTACGCGTTGGAACATCCCGCCATGACGCGTTTTATCCAATGGGACGCCGCGCACGCGCCGTTGGTGATTCGGCAAAATTTGGAACTCGTCGCGGACGCGGCGCAGCGCGCGACGCTGGAAACGTTTCTCGCGCGTTTTCAGGAATTTGCCGCGCCGCGTTTGCCCGCGCTGCGCCGCAGCGTCATTTATAACGACGCGAACGATTACAATGTCTTGGTTCAAAACGGACGCGTTAGCGGCATCGTGGATTTCGGCGACATGCTCTATAGCTATACCGTCAACGACGCGGCGGTGGCGTGCGCGTACGCGATGCTCGACAAGGACGCTCCGTTCGCCGTCGCGCGCGAAATTTTGCGCGGGTTTCAAGACGCGTTTCCCCTGACGGCGGACGAGCGCGCCGTTCTGCCCGAATTGATTTTGCTGCGTCTCGCCTTGAGCGTGAGCGTTTGCGCGAAACAAAAAATCCAAGAGCCGCACAATCCGTATCTGACGATTTCGGAAATTCCCGCGTGGAGTTTGTTGACGCGCTTGGCGGAATACGCGCCGCCGGAATTTGGCGCGCAGTTTTTTGGCGGCGCGGACGACGCAAAAATTTGGTCCGTTCCCGCGCGCGAAAAAGCCGAATTGTTGACGCTGCGCCGCGAATTTTTGGGACCCAATCTTTCGCTGGCGTATCGCGAGCCGTTGAAAATCACGCGCGGCGCGGGACAGTATTTGTACGACGAAAACGGCGCCGCGTATTTGGATTGCGTCAATAACGTTTGTCATGTGGGACACTGCCATCCGCGCGTCGTGCGCGCGGGACAGCGGCAGATGGAAATTTTGAATACGAACACGCGCTATCTGCACGATAACGTGATTGCCTACGCGCAGCGGCTCACCGCCACTTTGCCTGCGCCGTTGTCGGTGTGTTTTTTCACCAATTCGGGCAGCGAGGCGAACGAACTCGCGCTGCGTTTGGCGCGCACGTACACGCGCCGCCGCGACGTCGTTTGTTTGGATCACGCGTATCACGGCAACACGCAAGCGGCGCTCGACGTCAGTCCGTACAAATTCAATCGGGCGGGCGGCGCGGGCAAACCGGACGCCACGCACATTGCGCCGCTGCCCGATACGTATCGCGGGCCATTTCGCGCGGACGACGCGCGCGCCGCCGAAAAGTACGCGGACGCGGCGGGCGAAATTTTTGAACGGCTGCATCACGCCAAACGCGACGCGGCGGCGTTCATCGTCGAATCCATTTCGGGCTGCGGCGGACAAATTTTTTTTCCGCAAGGATATTTGGCGCGCGCGTTCGAACATGCGCGCGCGGCGGGCGCGGTGCGCATCGCGGACGAAGTGCAAGTGGGTTTCGGGCGCGTCGGTTCGCGCATGTGGGCGTTTGAATTGCAAAACGTCGCGCCGGACATTGTGACGTTCGGCAAACCGGCGGGCAATGGGCATCCGTTGGGCGGCGTGATTACGACGCCTGAAATCGCGGCGGCGTTTGCGAACGGCATGGAGTATTTCAATACGTTCGGCGGCAATCCGGTTTCGTGCGCGATTGGTCTGGCGGTGTTGAACGTGATCGAAACGGAAAATTTGCGCCAACGCGCGTTGGATGTGGGAACGTATTGGCTGGAACGATTGCGCGCGCTGCAAACGCGCTGCGCGTGGATCGGCGAGGCGCGCGGACAGGGTTTATTTCTCGGCGTAGAATTGGTGCGCGACCGCGCGACGTTGGAACCCGCGCCGCGCGCGGCGAACGCGGCGATCAATTACGCGCGCACGCAGGGCGTGCTGCTCAGTACGGACGGACCTTTTGATAACGTCATTAAAATCAAACCGCCGTTGGTTTTGACGCGCGCGAATGTGGATGAGGTTATGCTGGTCTTGGAGCGCGCGTTGATGCAATTGGCGTAAAGCGCGCGCACACGCGGAAAATCGTCGCGCGTAATAATTTGTGGTATGCTCCATTGCCCGACGCGCGCGATCAAGCGCAAGGTCAATGCTGTGCGTGTCGCGTCGTCGGCGCGGCGCGCAGTAAAAAGGGCAAAATATGGATAACGAGATTCAATATCACATCGGTTTTGGCAAAAACGAGCTGGGTTCGCCCGCGCCGCGCATTGCGCTCTTGTCGGGCGACCCGAACCGCGCACAACATATCGCGCAAAACACGCGAGGCGTTACGTTTGAAAAAAGTTTGTCGGAAAATCGCGGCTTGAACAGTTATCTTGCGCGTTTGCCAAACGGACGCCGTTTTATTTCCGCGACCAGCGGCATGGGCGCGCCGTCGCTTTCGATTGTGGTCAATGAATTGGTGCAGGTCGGCGTGCGCGCGATCATTCGCGTCGGCACGAGCGGCTCGATACAGCCCGACGTCAAAATGGGGAGCGTCGTCATTACGCGCGCGGCGTTGTGTCGGCAAGGCGCGGCGGACGACATTGCGCCGAAAGAGTATCCCGCCGCCGCGAATCCCTTTTTGACCATGGCGTTGGCGAGCGCCGCGCGCGAATTGAAAACGGATTGGCACATTGGCGTCACCGCGAGCGTGGACACTTTTTTTGAAGGACAAGAACGCAGCGAATCTTCCGCCAACAAAAATTTATTGCGTTCCGTGCGCGGCATGAAAGAAGAATATCGCGCGCTCGGCATTTTGAATTTTGAAATGGAAGCGGGGACGTTGTTCAAAATGGGCGGCGTGTACGGCTTTGCCGCCGCGTGCGTTTGCGCCATCATTGCCGCCCGCACGCAAGGCGAAAATCCCGATCATGAAGCCAAAGGGCGCGCGGTGCATGACGCGATTCGAGTGGCGCTGCGCGCGGCGGAAACGTTTGACGACGAATACATGCAGCCGCGCTATTGGAGATAAACCGCTTGGCGAATAAGGCGGAATTCGTAATTCGTGATTCGTGATTCAACGCCCACAGTTGGCAATCAAAGATCAAAGATCAAAGATCGAAATTCAAAAATCAAAAATCAAAAATCAAAAATCAAAAATCAAAAATCAAAAATCAAAAATCAAAAATCAAAAATCAAAAATCAAAAATCAAAAATCAAAAATCAAAAATCAAAAATCAAAAATCAAAAATCAAAATGATTCTCACAGGCAAAGTTTGGAAATACGGCGACGACGTCAACACTGACGTTATTTTCCCCGGCAAATACACCTATACCGTCACCGAGCCAAATGAACAAGCCAAGCACGCGCTCGAAGATTTGGACCCGAGTTTTGCGCGCGGCGTTCAACGGGGCGACATGATCGTCGGCGGCAAAAATTGGGGCAATGGTTCGTCGCGCGAGCAAGCCGTCAGCGCGTTGAAACACGCGGGCGTCACGGCGATTATCGCCAAATCGTTCGCGCGCATTTATTTTCGCAACGCGGTCAACAATGGTTTGCTGCCGATTGTGTGCGCCGCCGCGGTGGACGCGATTGAAAACGGCGAAACGATTACGCTCGATCTCGACACGCATCAAATTCACGCGCGCGCTGGCGTTTTCGATTTTCCGCCGCTGTCGCCGTCGCTCGTCACCATCATCGAAAGCGGCGGTTTGATTCCGATGCTCCGTAAAAAATTCGGCGCAGAAAATCTGCCGCTGCCGGACGTAAAAATTTCAGATTGAGAATTTATGATTTTTGATTGCGTAAGGGTAATAATCAGAAATCAGAAATCGAAAATCATACATGCCTAGAATTTGTATCATCCCCGGCGACGGCGTGGGCCAAGAAGTGATTCCCGCCGCGCAGCGCGTGTTGGAGGCGCTGCATTTGGGTTTGGAATTTGCGCGCGCCGACGCGGGTTTTGAGCTTTTCCAAAAAACGGGCGACGCGATTCCGCAAGCCACGCTCGACGCGGTGCGCGCGTGCGACGCGACCTTGTTTGGCGCAACGTCGTCGCCGTTGACGCGCGTCGAAGGGTATCGCAGTCCGATTCTGGCGCTGCGTCAAGAGTTGGACTTGTACGCGAATTTGCGCCCGATTCAAACGCTGCCCATAAAGTTTTCGCGCGCGAACGTGGACCTGCTCATTGTGCGTGAAAATACCGAAGGGCTGTACGCGGGCCGCGAACGCGCGGAAAACGCCGAGACCATGATCGCCGAGCGCGTGATTACCAAACGCGCCAGCGAACGCATCGCGCGCGCGGCGTTCCAGTTTGCCGCGCGGCGCAAGAGCCATGCGACAATCGTTCACAAAGCGAACGTTTTGAAACTCACCGACGGCTTGTTCCGCGAAACGTGTTTCGAGGTCGCGCGCGAATTTCCCAACGTGCGCGCGGACGAAATGCTCGTGGACGCGCTGGCGATGCGATTGATAACGCATCCGCAAAATTTTGACGTCATTGTGACGACGAATTTGTTTGGCGATATTTTGTCGGACGAAGCGAGCGCGTTGATTGGCGGGCTCGGCGTCGCGCCTTCGGGCAATATCGGCGCCAACAACGCGGTCTTTGAACCCGTTCACGGTTCCGCGCCCGATATTGCGGGGCAAGCCGTCGCCAATCCCCTTGGCGCGATTTTATCCGCCGCGATGGCGCTCGATTATTTGCGCTTGCACGACGCCGCCGCGCGCGTGCGCGAGAGCGTGAAACGCGCGTTGGCGCAAAACGTTTTGACGCGCGACTTGGGCGGCGCGGCGACGACGGACGAAATGACGCGCGCGGTGATTGAAAGTTTATGACGCGCTTGATCTGTTTCATCTTGGCGCTGTTCGGCTTGAGCGCGTGCGGCGGCGATACGTTCGTCCCACCTCCGCCTACGGCGGCGCCACCCACGATGGCTGGTATCGGCGAGCTTGTAGATTGCGGTGAAATTATCGTGGCGGGCAATCCGCGCGTCGTTGTTTCCGATTCAGTCGCCGCCGCGCAATCCATCGCCTGTTTCAAAAACAGGTACGAAAAATGCAACGCGTCCGCGTTTCTGTCGTTCCGCGAACAAAACACGAACGTGATTCGCCGCTTTACGCTCAATCCCGGCGCGCCCTGTCAACTTGCCCAAGTCTTGCAGACCGACCCCAACTCTCCGCCCGCGGTTGTAGATTGCAAATCCGCGCGCGTCGAAAATGTCACACTGATCATTGAAGGATGTTCGCACCTCGGGGATTTTATCTTGCAGCCATGAATTCGCGCGCTTTACTCAAAGGTCTTTTGAAAATTTATTCTCCGTCGTATCACGAGCGCGACGCGGTGGATTATCTCGTCGCGCAAATGAACGACGCGGGCTTGTACGCGTTCCGCGACGACGCGGGCAATGCCGTTGGCATCGTCGGCGACGGCGAACGCGAAATTGTACTGCTCGGACATATTGACACGCATCCCGGTTTCGTTGAGGTTCGAAGCGACGGCGATTTGCTGTACGGACGCGGCGCGGTGGATGCCAAAGGTCCGTTGTGCGCGTTCGCTTCGGCGGCGGCGCGCGTGGGCGCGCGCGCGGGTTGGAAAATTATCGTCGTCGGCGCGGTGGAAGAAGAATGTTCGACGAGCAAAGGCGCGCATTTTGCCAAAACGCAATACGCGCCCGCGTTTGCGATTGTGGGCGAACCGAGCGGTTGGGACCGCGTGACGCTCGGCTACAAAGGTTCGCTGTGGCTCGAATATGTTCTCCAACGCGACAACGCGCACAGCGCGGGCCAGGCGCGCAGCGCGAATGAAGACGCGGTGGAATTTTGGCTGCGCGTAAAAAGTTTTGCGGACGAATTCAACGCGGGCAAACAAAAAGTTTTCGACAAACTCGACCCGACGCTGCGCGGGATGCATTCGGAAAACGACGGTTTGCACGAGACCGCGCGTTTGACGATTGGTTTGCGTTTGCCATTGGAAATTACCGTCGCGGCATTGGAAGAAAAAATTTTAGAGATGGCGGGCGACGCGCAGATCAAATTCGACACCGAAACGCCCGCGTATCGCGCCGACAAAAATAACGCGCTCGTGCGCGCGTTCCTGTCCGCGATTCGCGCAAGCGACGGCGCGCCGGGCTTTACGTTAAAGACAGGTACGAGCGACATGAACGTCGTCGGTCCGCATTGGAATTGTCCTATCGTCACCTACGGCCCCGGCGATTCCAATTTAGACCACACGCCGAACGAGCATATTGATTTGAACGAGTATGATAAGGCGGTGGAGGTTTTGGCGCGCGTGTTGGAAATGTTGATGGCGCAATCCGCAATATCGGTATCGGATGTGTTATAATTTTGCCTATCCGATATTGAGTCAAGTTGAATTCAATAAAAGATTCGACGTATGAAACCGTTGAAATTTGTTGGCACAAGTCTTGATGATTTGCGGAACTTTCCCGCCGAAGCGCGCAGACAAGCAGGATTCGATCTTTATACAATTCAGCGCGGGTTGGAACCGTCCGACTGGAAGCCGATGAGCTCTGTTGGGCGTGGCGTCCGAGAGATTCGGATTCATGTTTTGGGCGAGTGGCGCGTGCTATACGTCGCCAAATTTGCCGACGCTATTTATGTGTTGCACGCGTTTCAGAAAAAATCGCAACAGACTCTGCAAAAAGATATCGAGCTTGCGCGGCGTCGTTTCGGACAACTTGGAGGGTGAATGATGCGCGAAACAATCATTGAATCGAGCGGCAATGTTTTTACAGATTTGGGCTTTGATGAAGCAGAAGCCGCGATTCTACACATGCGCGCTAAATTGATGAGCGACCTGCGGCTTTATATTCAATCCAGAAGATTGAGTGAATCAGAGATTGCGACAAGATTCGGCATTACACGCGCGCGTGTAAATGATTTGCAGAATGGCAAGTGGGAACATTTTAGTCTTGAAACCTTGATTACACTTGAAACGCGCATCGGTCGCCAAGTTACACTTCAACTCGCGGGTTAAACCACATCTGCCTATCCCATGCCCTGGCTTGAAACCCTCATCGGCATTTCCGAAACACCCCCTGACCGCGTTCGCAATAACATTGTTCTCAACGGCGCGAAAATGAAATCGTTGGCGAACGGCAGAGAAATGATTTGGGGTTCGCTGGAAACGCCGTCGCTTGCCGAATTGCGCGCGCGCGCAGCCGCCGGCGAAAAATTTCGCGGCGCTCTCGCAGTCCGCGAGGCGGTTGCAGACGTTCAAACTTTGCACGCCGATCCCGCCAACGCAAACGCGTTATTCCAAGTCGCGTCGCAGTTTAACTTGCTCGAAATGGTTAGCCCCGCGCGCACGCCGGAAGATGGAATTGGCATTTATGAGAATGACCACACGCAGGGGCCCGCGTGCGCGATTGCGTGCGGCGCGGGAACGATTTATCGCAACTATTTCGCGCCGGTGAACGGGCGCATCGGACAAACGCGCGACAATCAAATTGATTGCCTTGCGGATATTGGAAACGCGTTGGGCAATTCAAACAATCGTTTGTGGAAAATGCAAAATGGGTATGCGCTGGCAACCAAAGAAGGTTTGCGCGAAATTTCCAAAACGCTGCGCGCGGCGAACGCGGACGAACGGGATGAATTACGCCAGCGCTTGCGAATTGGTTTGCAGTGGAACACCCAAGTCACGCTGAATGAATGTACGCATCTCGTTTCGCAAGCGTATTGTTCGGCGCTGCCCGTCGCGTATTCAAACGAGCCATCGGAGCTCTATCAAGAATTTGCGACGTTGATTTTGGAAGCGGCGTACGAGGCGACCCTGTGCGCGGCGATTTTGAATCTGCAAAACACGGGGAACCATCGCGTTTTTCTGACGCTGCTCGGCGGCGGCGCGTTCGGCAATGCAACCGCGTGGATTCTGCAAGGGCTGGAGCGCGCGTTGAAATTGTATGCAGAGTGGAATTTGCAAGTTGCGATTGTGAGTTATGGCAAATCGAAAAATTTCGTCCGCGACCTCGCGGCGAAATTTGCATAACGTTTGGGCGCGTGTGATATAATACGCCGGTCTCGCAGGGAGCGGGACAGCGAAATTTTTGCACGGGGAGTGCAGCATGGCTTTAACCGAATATCCGTACGCCTACGCGCTCGTCATCGGGCGCTTTCAGCCGTTCCATAACGCGCACGCGCAATTGCTTCAGCAAGCGTTCGCGCAAGCGTATCACGTTATTGTTGCATTGGGCAGTCATCGCGTTGCGCCCAACATCAAAAATCCTTAGACCACCGCGCAGCGCGAGCAAATGATTCGCGCGGCAATTCCCGAAACGCAGCGCGCGCGCCTCTCGTTCGTTTATCTCCGCGACTATCTTTACAACGACAATCTTTGGGCAGCCGAATTGCAGGCGCAGGTTGCCGCCATTACGCGCGATGAAAAATCCATCGCGCTGATTGGACATCGCAAAAATTCTTCTTCGTATTATCTCGAAGGATTTCCGCAATGGGAATTTCAAGAATTCCCGCAGCGCCTTCCCATTCACGCGACCCAAATTCGGGAGAGCTATCTGCGCGGCCAAACCGGTTGGGAAACGCAAACGCCGCGCGCCGTGCGTGAATGGATGCGCGAATTTTCAACCCAGCCCGAATTCGCGCGCCTCGCCGCCGAACAAAAATTTATTGACGACTATAAACGCGATTGGGCAGCCGCGCCCTATCCGCCGATTTTTGTCACCGCCGACGCGGTGGTTTTCAAATCGGGACATATTCTCGTCGTGCGCCGACGCGGTTTTCCCGGCAAAGGATTGCTCGCGCTGCCCGGCGGTTTTGTCGCGCAAACCGAGTGGGTCGAACACGCGGCGATTCGTGAATTGCGCGAAGAAACGGGCATCGCGCTGCCCGCGGGCGAATTGAAAAAATTTATCGCCGCCGCGCGCGTCTTTGACCATCCCGAACGCAGTCTGCGCGGGCGCACCATAACGCACGGCTTTTATTTCAATCTCGGCGCGGTGGGCGACTTGCCGCGCGTAAAAGGAGGCGACGACGCGGCAAAGGCGTTCTGGATGTCGCTCAACGACGTCTATTTGAACGAAGACCGTTTCTTTGAAGACCACGTTTCGATTATTACGCATTTTGTGAATCGGTTTTGAAGAGGGCGGGGGCGGAATGCAAAATTCGAAATTCAAAATTCAAAATTTGTAATTTAGAGTTTGGAATTTGAACCTCGAAAATCAAAAATCAAAAATCTCAATGACGGGGAGTCATTCAGACAACGTTTTCCGGGGAGGAAAAAAATGAACAATCTCATTCTCGATACGGACAGCTACAAGGCGAGTCACTTTATGCAATATCCGCCGGGCATGACGGCGATGTTCAGTTACATCGAGAGCCGCGGCGGACGGTACGACCGCACTGTCTTTTTCGGCTTGCAATACATTCTCAAAAAATACATGACGCAGCGCGTCACGCTGGACATGGCGCGCGAGGCGGACGAATTTTTCCGCGCGCACGGCGAACCTTTTCCGCGCGACGGCTGGGAATATATCGCGCGCGATTTGGGCGGGCGCTTGCCCATCAAGATTCGCGCCGTTCCCGAAGGATGCGTTGTGCCGACGCATAACGTTTTGGCGACGATTGAATCAACCGATGCGCGCGTGTTTTGGGTTGTCGGTTGGCTCGAAACGCAGTTGATGCGCGTGTGGTATCCCATCACGGTCGCCACGCAATCGTATTTCATCAAACAAGATATTCTCGCCGCGCTCGAAAAATCCGCCGATGATCCGTGGGGCGAAATCGGTTTCAAACTCCACGATTTTGGTTCGCGCGGCGTTTCCTCGCGCGAGTCCGCCGAGATTGGCGGCATGTCGCATCTCGTCAATTTTATGGGCAGCGATACGGTCGCGGGCGTGTGGGCGGCGAATCATTTTTATCGCAGCGACATGGCGGCGTTCAGCATTCCGGCGGCGGAACATTCCACCATCACCGCGTGGGGCAAAAAACGCGAGGTGGACGCGTACCGCAATATGCTGGATCAATTCGCCAAACCGGGCGCGGTCTTTGCCTGCGTTTCGGACAGTTACGATTTGGAAAACGCGGTGCAAAATTTGTGGGGCGGCGCCTTGCATGACCAAGTCGTCGCATCGGGCGCGACGCTGGTGGTGCGTCCCGACAGCGGCGACCCGCCGACGATTGTCCGCAAGACCCTGGAGGAGCTCGACGCCGCGTTCGGTCACACGATTAATACAAAAGGATATCGCGTGTTGAATCACGTGCGCGTCATTCAAGGCGACGGCGTCAATCAAAACAGCATCCGCGCAATTTTGCAAAACGCGTTGGACGCCGGTTACAGCGCAAGCAATCTCACGTTTGGCATGGGCGGCGCGCTGCTGCAGCAATTGAATCGCGACACGCAAAAATTTGCGATAAAGCTGAGTCAAATCGTTCTTAACGGCATGGCGCTGCCCGCGTTCAAAGACCCCGTAACCGACCCAAGCAAAAAGAGCAAAGCGGGCCGTCTCGATTTAATTCAAACCGCGAACGGCTATGCGACGATTGCGCTGCCGAGCGCGGAACCGGACGCGCGTTCGGCGATGCGTACAGTTTTTGAAAACGGCGAATTATTGATTGACGATTCGCTCGATGCGATTCGCGCGCGCGTAAATCAAGCGGCGCGCGCGGGCTGAGCGAGAATTTAGGATTTGGATTTTCCAGCGTATAATATCGCCGCCATGCAATTTTGCGGCGATATTTTTTTGTCCGTTATCCTCGCGCGCGTCCGCGTAGTGTCGAGTCATCCGTGAGTTCCGCCCAAGCCGCTTTTTATGCCCAATCCCGAGATTGAACGCGCCCTCGAAGGTCAAATCGAGCCGTGGCTCGCGCACATGCGCTGGCGCGCCGATTTTGACGCGTGGAAGCAAAAGCGGCTGTGGCAGGAAAATTATCAGGACGACGCGTTGGCTGAAATCGCGCAGTACGCGCCGGGTCCGAACGCGCGCATTCTCGACGTGGGCGCGGGCATGGGCGGCTTTGCGGTGGCGCTGCAGCGCGCGGGACGCCGCATCGTCGCGTACGATTACAATTTCGCGTACTGTGAAATTGCGCGCACGCGCGCGCGGCGCTATGACTTGAGTTTAGCCGCGCTCGTCGGCGCGGGCGAAGCGCTGCCGTTTGCGAATCGTTCGTTCGAAATGGTTACGTGTTGGGACGTATTGGAACATGTACAGGAACCCGGACGGTTGTTGAGCGAGATCGCGCGCGTGTTGACGGAAAACGGCGTCGCGTTCATGACCGTCATCAACCGGTACGCGTTGGTGGACCCGCATTATCATTTGCGCGGCATAAATTATCTGCCGCGTCCGCTCGGCGAAAAATATATTACGCTGCGTCAGCGCGCGAAAAATTCCGCGCTGCGCGACAAACAAAAATTGAGCGAGATGCACTATTACACCTACGGCGGTTTTGCCAAATTCGCCGCGTCGTGCGGTTTTGAGATTTTGGATTTGAATCGGCGCAAATCGCGTTTTCAAAAATATCCGCGCGCGCTGGGCGGCGCGTTGTATGAGGCGTGGCGCGCCTTGGGCATGGGAACCTATCGTTTGGTTTTGAAAAGAATGAGACGCGCGCCATGAGCGATACATCCTCCTCGCTGGGGCATCGCGTTTCGAGCGCGATGGTGTGGAACAGCGCGTTGTTTCCGCTCAAATTCGCGTTGGCGCTCGGTTCCAGCATGATTCTCGTGCGCGTCTTGAATAAACATGATTACGCGCAATATGTTTTAATTGTCAGCGTCGCCGGACTCATCGGCACGTACGTAGATTTGGGCATGGAACGCACGGTCTCGCGCTTTACGCCCGAAATCGAAAACAGCGCGGGTCGTCGCGGGCTGGAGAAATTTTTCGCGCAATTGTTCGGCGTCAAACTGTTGGCGATGCTGCCGGTCTTGCTCGCTTTTATCATTGCGCCGCAATTTTTTATCCGCGTGTTGGCGTTGGGCGACGACGGCGAAATTTTATTGCTCGGCATCGCGCTGCTGCTCGTTCTCGGCGCGGTCTCGGACGTCTTTGTTCAATTTCTGTACACCCATTTCAAACAGGTGGCGACAAATCTATTGGACATTGTCGCTTCGATTGCGCAGCCGCTGTTGGTGGTCGGCGCGGCAGTTTTAACGACCGGCGTCGTGGGCATGGTCGCGGCGCTGGTGTTTTCGAGCGCGCTGCTGGACGGTCTCGCCGCGTGGCGCGCGCGCGTCTTGGTCAAACAAATTCCTTTGCGTCAAGGCGCGCTGCCGCACCGGTTGTGGCGGCGTTTCGCGCACGTGTCGGCGCTGAATTTCATCGTGACCGCAACCGTCGCGTTGGGCGAACCGGGTTTTGCCGCGCTGGTCTTGACGGGAACGAAACAATTGACGGCGGTCGCGGTGCTGGCGGTCGGCTATCGTTTCGTGCAATACTTTTTGCGTTTTTTGGTCGCGCCGCTGCTGGGCATCCAAACGCCGTTGTTTGCGCGTCTCTATTCCGAAAATAAAATGGAACAGGTGCGCGAAGCGTACTCGACGCTGACGAAATTTTTTGTCTTGGCGCTCGTGCCGTCCGGCATCGCGTTGTGTTTGCTCGCGCCGCGCTTGATTCCCTTTCTGTTCACCGAAACGTACGAGCAAGCGGCGGTGGTCGCGGTGATTTTGACTGTCCTGCTGTTTGGCGAAACGTTGACGAGCATTCCGCAGCTCATGTTGATTGTGTTTCAAGAATCGCGCGCGGTGTTGTGGACGCGCTTGATTGCGCTGCTCATCATTCCGTTATTATTGTGGCTCGTGCCGGTGTGGGGCGCGGTCGGCGCGGCGCTGGCGATGGGCGCGCCGCGTTTCTTGTCGCGCGTGTACGCGACGGGATATACCGCGCGCCGTTACGACATTCGATTTCCGTTCGCGTTTTTATTGCGCGTGGGCGCTGCCGCCCTGCTCGCCGCCCTGCCAATGTTTTTTGCGCGCGAGATGGAATGGTTGTGGTTGGCGCTGGCGACCGTCGCGTTCGGCGTCCTTTTTATGGCGCTGTTTAAATTGTTTGGCGGCTTTGACGCGCAAGAAAAGGAACGGCTCAAGAGTCTGAAATTGCCGTACAAAGATTTTCTATTGAAATGGCTGTAAATTACGACGCGACCTATTTCCAAAATCAATTGAATAAATCGGACGCAAAGGTCGCGTTTCAATACGGACGTTTGCTGCAAAACGTCGCGCCGCTGGCGTCCGACGCGCACATTCTCGACGCGGGCTGCGGCGCGGGGCCCGCGCTGCGGTACTTGAAACAGCGCGGCTTTATTCCGTTCGGCACAGACCTGATTGAATATCCCCTGCGCCAAGCGCGGCAGTTGCTTCCCGACGCGCGGCTCGCGCAATGCGATTCGGACGTTCCGTTGCCGTTCGCGGAAAATTCGTTCGACGTAATTTTGCTCAGCGAAGTGATCGAGCATGTGGCGGCGCCGGAATTTACGCTGCGCGAAGGGTGGCGCGTATTGAAACCGAACGGCGCGGCGGCGTTGACGACGCCGAATTTGTGGGATGCGCGGCGCGTCTATTATCCCGCGTTGGGCAAAGTGTGGTCCGGCGACGCGGACGCGACGCATCAAACCTTGTTCAATCCGCAAACGCTGCGAGACGTTTTTGTCCGCGCGGGTTTTCGGAATGTGCGCGTGCGCGCGGGTTTCAAGCCGCTGCGTTGGATTTCCTCGCGCAAATTCAATTTTCGTTTTGCGCTGCCCGGCTTGCCGTGGATTGGCAACACCTTAGTTGCAGTCGGTTACAAATAAGCGGGATGCGGCGAATGATTCGAATATGTCTCTGGTGATTCTCGACGCGCAAACCAAGCGCGCGCTCCAAGCCAAGCTGCGCCAATTTTACGAACGCGAATTGACCGACGGTCAGCGCGCGTATTTTAACGTGCGCGACGGCGCTTTGATTCCAACGCGCATGGGCAAACATTGGCTCGCGGAACATCGGCGCGTCTTTGCCGCGCTGCTCCAGCTGTCCGCGCGCGATGCGTTTCTCGACGTCGGCTGCGGCGAAGGATATTACACGATGCCGCTCGCGCAGACGGCGCGTTTCAGCGTCGGCGCGGACGTTTCGTCGAGCGTTCTACAATTGATGCGCTCGCTGCGCGAATACGACGCCCAAAAACTCGCGCCGTGCGTGATGGATGTGGAAAACTTGCCGTTCGCCTCCGAGACGTTCGACAAAGCGTTGTGTTCGCATTTGCTCGAACACGTTCTCGACGACCGCGCGGTGGTGAGCGAAATTCAACGCGTCGTAAAACCGAACGGTCTCGCGGTCTTTGCGATTCCTTTGAAATATACGACGCCGTACCGCGCCATGCGCGGCGCAGAAAATCTCGCGCGCAAAATTTTTCGCCCCAATAAAAAACCCGCGCCGGTCGCGCCGCCCGGCGAATTGGACGTGCGGCTCGTCGGCAAGCAAGCGCACATTCGGCATTATTCGGCGGACGTTTTCGTCGCGATGCTCGATGCGATGGGCTTTACTCCGCAGCGCGTCGTCGGCATGTGGTTTCATGACCCGCGTCATTGGTTGGTCTATCAAACGCAGCCGCGCGCATTTTTGTACAATCTCGGCACGCGTCTTTCAAAATGGAATCCGAATTTGGGCGCGGGGCTTGTCGTGCAAACGGTTCGGCGATGAAAGTTTGTCTGTACAATGTGACGACGACGACGCAATACGGCGGCGTTGAAAGTTTTGTGTGGGAAGTGGCGCGCGGGTTGGCGCGGCGCGCGGTGGCGGTCACAATTGTGGGCGGCGATGGAAAAATTCGGCGTGAATATGAAAATGTGCGCGTTGTGACGTTTCCATTCACATCGCGCGAAAGATTGCGAAAAATTCCAGGATTTGCAAAACAGTACACGCTGACAAAATTGTTGGAACGGTTGAGTTTCGCGCAACATGCGCGCGCGTTCATGCGGCGCGAACAATTCGACCTCATTCACATTCAAAAGCCGTACGACCTGCCTGCCGCCGCGTGGTTCCAACGCAATTCCAAAAGCAAAACCGTGTTTGGCTGTCACGGCACCGATTTTTTTTCATTCGACACGCGTTTCGTACACACAAGCGATATTGCCGTTTCGTGTTCCGCGTTCAACGCGGCGCAGGTGCGCGAACGTTACGGCATCACGCCGCGCGTGGTGTACAACGGCATTGACCCCGCGCATTTTTCCCCACACAGTACGGAACGAACGCCGTTTCGTTCCCCCCCGCGCGACAGTACGGAACGAACGCCGTTTCGTTCCATGCAGGAGAACGCCGCGGCGAGCGTTCTCTACGCTGGGCGTTTGGTGCGGTGGAAGGGCGTGCAGTATTTGATTGACGCCATCGCGCTGCTGGCGCAAACGCACGACGTGCAATTGCTCATCGCAGGCGAAGGCGAATATCGCGCGGTCTTGGAACAGCGCGCGCGCGAACGCGGCGTCGCCGACCGCGTACATTTTTTGGGCTATATTTCCGCCGACGCGCTGCCGTCGTATTATGCGTTGGCGGATGTCGCCGCCATTGGCAGTTACGCCAACGAAACGTTCAGCATCATGTCCGCCGAAGCGATGGCGTGCGCGCGTCCCGTTGTCGGTTCGCGTTTCGGCGGAATTCCCGAAGTGATTGCGGACGGCGAAACGGGTTTTCTCGCCGAACCCGAAAACGCGAACGATTTCGCGGAAAAAATTGGACGTTTGCTCGACGACGCCGCGCTGCGCGAACGGTTTGGAAAATGCGGACGCGAACGCGTGTTGAAACTTTTTACGTGGGATGCGGTGACCGAGCGCGTGTTGGAGGCGTATCGCGAAATTCAATGAACGTTTTGATTGTAACAACGGGCGGCATCACGCGCGTCTTTCGCAATTGGCCCGAAGCGCTTTTAGCAAAAGCATTGGCGCGACGCGGACATACAGTGCGCGCGTTCACGTACTATGATGCAAAATCGGACGCGCTCAATACGCGTGTGGAAGACATTGACGGGGTGCATGTTGAACGCGTTCAAGAAAATGGCTGGCTCACGCGCGAATTTTGGAACGCGTTACAGCGCGGACCGAAACCGGATGTGATTCATATTCAGCATCTGCGCAACAAATTCGCGTTCCAAGCCGCGTATTACGCGCAGCGCGAAAATATCCCATACGTCGTCACGCCGATTGGACCCCTGCACGACCAATATCTCTCGCGCGACCGCGACCATCCGCTCGATACGGAACCGCTGTATCGCAATTTGATTTGGTGGCGCCGCGAAATTTTGAACCGCGCCGCGCGCGATGGCCGCGTGAAACGGCACGTCGAAAATTATTTCATGCACTATCCCGTGCATCACGCGAATATGGTGATTGCGTGTTCGGAACACGAGCGCGGCATCTGGACGAAACTCGGCATCGAAAGCGAAACGATTCCGTTGTGGGTGGACGCGCCGTTTATTTCAAGTTTGCGCGGCGAAAAATTCCATCAAGAATTTTCGCGCCCCGTTATTTTGTTTGTCGGACAATTCAAATATCGCAAAGGGTTCGACGTGTTGGCGCGCGCCATGCCCGACGTATTGCGAGAATTTCCCAACGCCACCTTTTTGTTTGTGGGACACAGCCCGATTCACCGCCGCGCGTTGGAAGAGCTTGCCCAACAAGCTGGAACGAGCGAACGTCTGCAAATTTTGGAACGCGTGAGCGAAGAGGACAAGGCACGCTTGTACAATTCCGCCGACGTGTATGTTTTGCCGACGCGTTACGAAGGATTCGGTTTGCCGCCGCTCGAAGCGATGGCGGCGGGCTGTCCCGTCGTCGCGTCTGCGATTCCGGTGGTGGACGAAGTGGTTCGGCACGAATACAATGGCTTGCTCGCGCCGCGCGACGAGCCGCGTCTGTTGGCGGACGCGATTACGCGCATCCTGCGCGACGACGCGCTGCGCGCGCGCCTGATTCAAAACGGTTTTGAAACGTTGAAACGATTTGACGAAAACGATTTGGTCGCGCGCAACCTCCAAGTGTACGAGCGCGTTTTACAAACCATGTCAAAGGTGAATGTATGAAGTTCTTGGTTACGGGCGGCGCGGGTTTTATCGGCTCGCATTTAACCGAAGCGCTGGTCGCGCGCGGCGAAAACGTGCGCGTGTTGGACAATCTGGCGACGGGACATTCGGAAAATCTCGCCGCAATAAAAAATCAAATCGAGTTTCTTCAGGGCGACATTGCGGATTTGGAGACGATGCAGAACGCGGCGCGCGGCGTTGACGTGATTTTTCACCAAGCCGCGCTGCCCTCGGTGCCGCGCTCTATCAAGAATCCGCGCGCCTCGCACGACGCGAATCTCACCGGCACGCTGAACGTCTTGCTTGCGGCGCGCGACCAGCAGGTGAAACGCGTCGTCATGGCGAGCAGTTCGTCGGTGTACGGCAATTCGCCGCAATTGCCCAAAGTGGAAACGTTGGAACCCGCGCCGCTCTCGCCTTATGCGGTCACGAAACTTGCGGGCGAGTATTACGCCCAAGTCTTTGCCAAGCTGTACGGCGTTTCGGCGTTTTGCTTGCGCTATTTCAACGTTTTCGGTCCGCGCCAAGACCCCAATTCGCAATACGCGGGCGCGCTGGCGAAATTTGTATCGTGCGCGCTGCGCGGCGAACCGTATCCCGTGTACGGCGACGGCGAACAGTCGCGCGATTTTACGTACATTGAAAACGTCGTGCGCGCGAATTTATTGGCGGCGGCGAGCGAGCTGGACGGCGCGGCGACGATGAATATCGCGGGCGGCGCGCGCACGACGTTGAATCAAATTATTGCAGCGTTGAACGAACTGACTAGCCAAAATTTGCCGACGCAATACAGCGCGCCGCGCGCGGGCGACGTCCTTCATTCGCACGCCGACATTGCGCGCGCCCGCGAATTGTTGGGTTATGAACCGGCAGTGGACGTGCGCGAAGGATTGAAAAGAACGGTGGCGTATTATCGTCAACGCGCCAAATGACGCATAATCAATCACAAATCTTTCGTCTTTCGTCTTTTATCGTCCATGAAACTCCGTTCCTCCCAACCCCAACGTTTGCTCATCCAAACGATTGACGCGCTGTTGCAAAAGCCCAACGCGCGGATTCTCGACGTTGGCGCGGGCAGCGTGGTCGAAAAAAATCGCCGCGCGGGGCAATTCGCGTTGGCGGAAAAATACGCGCAGCTCGTACGGCAGCGCGGCTATTTCGGACTCGACGTCGCAAGCGGCGCGAATGTCGCGTTTGTCGCCGACGCGCATTTTTTGCCGATGGCGGACGCCTCGCTCGACGGCGTATTGATGGTTTCGGTGTTGGAGCATCTGTACGACCCGATTCGCGCGGCGGACCAAGCGGCGCGCGTTTTGAAACCGGGCGGCGTCTTTTTTAGTTACGCGCCGTTTTATCATCCGTATCACGCCTCGCCGCACGATTATTTTCGTTTCACGCGCGAAGGGTATCGCTATCTGCTGCGCGCGTTTTCCCAAGTCGAAATCGTTTCGGGCGGCAATTATATCGCGGCGACGAACGATGTGTTGGCGCACGCGTTCGGCGGCAGCCGCGTCGGACGCGGCTTGGCGCGCGTGATTGTGGAAGCGCCCATGTCGTTGTTGTTTCGCGCGTTCGACGCCAAACAAAATTCGGATATCGCCGTCGGTTTCGCCGCGTTGGCGGTCAAGTAGCGCGACGACGCGCCAAGATGCGCGCGCCGCAAACTCTTGCGCTAGCGCGCGTCTCAATGATAGAGTTTATGCGCCTTTGTTACGTCGCCTATTCGCCGCTCGATTTGCAATCCGCAAATTCGATTCAGACCTGCTACACGCTGCGCGAATTGTCCAAACGCTTGGGCGAACGGTTGCAAATCATCGTGCCGCGTTTTGGCAATGAAGCCCCGCCGCCATTTCCGGCGACGCGGCTCGCGCGTATCCCCGTCAACAAATTATCGCGCGTGTACAAAAGCGCGTGGTATTCGTACATCGAGCGTTCGCTGTACGCGCGGCGCGCGCTGGGGAAAATTCGCGCCGCCGCGCCCGCGTTGATTTACACGCGCGACATTGTGTGCGCGTACCGTTTCGTCCAAGCCGGCTTGCCGGTGTTGTACGAAGTGCATGATTTGGAAGCGCGGCATCCGGGCGAAACGAAAAGCGCGCGTTTGCGCGCGTGGGCGCGGCGCGCGGACGAAACGGCTTTGCGCGGCGCGCGCGGCATTGTCTCGCTGACCGAAACGTTTCGTCAAGAAATTATCGCCAACGGCTGGCAGCCCGCCGAACGCGTTTTTGTGATTCCCGACGCGTATGACGACGCGCTTTATTTTCCGCGCGATCAAACGGCTGCGCGCCGCGCCTTGCATTTGTCAGCCGACGCGCCTCTGGCGGCGTACGCGGGTTTGACGTTCAAGTATCGCGGTTTGGATGTTTTGCTGCGCGCGTTCAAGACATGGAACGCCGCGCGCGCGCAGTTGATCCTCATCGGCGGACGCGCGTTTGAAATACAGGAATTGCAGACGTTGGCGCGCGATTTGGGAATTGCGGACCGCGTAACGTTTACCGGTCGCCTAACGCCCGATCGCATCGCCGAATATCTCGCGGCGGCGGACGCGCTGGCGATTCCCGATACCGTGACGGACGCCACCGCGTCGCCGTTGAAAATGTTTGAATACATGGCGCTGGCGCGGCCGATTGTGTGCGTGGACCGCGCGGCGCTGCGCGAAATTATGGGCGCCGACGCGCTGTATTTCGCGCGCGGCGACGCGGACGCGTTGGCGGCGCAGCTCGCCGCCGCGGTTCAGCCCGCCGCGCGAATTTTGGGCGAACGCGCGCGCATCCGCGTTCAAGAATTTACGTACGCCAAACGCGCCGAAAAGATTGTGCGCGCGGCAGAATGGGCGCAATAAAATTCCGCGCCCTTGAGCGTTTAGAATTTTGCAAGTATGAATTATTTTTCGCTCGGCAAGTTTCGCATCGAGCGCGGGTTGTTGATTATGCTCGCGTTGTTTGCGGCGTCATTGCCCTTTATGACGCCGCGCGTCGCCGCGTCGGATGAAATCGAATACTTTTCGTACTTGCCGAGCATTCTGCTCGACGGCGATTTGAATTTTCGCAATCAGTACGAATATTTTTGCAATCTCGATCCGGCGGATTGCGTGAACTCGCGTTTTCACGAAACGTTTTTGGATTTGAAAACGCCGACGGGTTTGCAAATCAATTTCGGTCCGATGGGCACGGCGGTATTGTGGCTGCCCTTTTATTTGGCAGCGCATTTATTTGCGTTGGCGGCGCAATCTTTCAATCCCGCGTTCGCGGCGAACGGCGTTTCGCAGCCGTATATTGTCGCGGTCAGCGTCGGCTCGGTCTTTTGGGGCTGGCTGGGCATGTATTTGGCGTACCGCATCGCGCGCCATTATTTTGACGAGGCGTTGGCGTTGGGTTCGGCGCTGCTCATTCTGTTTGCGACGAACGCGGCGTACTATATGTACGTCGCGCCCGCGTTCAGTCACGCCGCGTCGTTATTCGCGTCGGCGCTGTTTGTGTATGTGTGGTGGCGGACGCGCGCCACGCGCGCGCGCGGCAAATTATGGCATTGGTTCGCGCTCGGCGTGAGCGGCGGCTTGATGACGATGGTGCGCGAACAAGAAGGCGTCTTGTTTGTCATTCCGTTGGTCGAAGGCGCCGCGCTGGCGTATCGCGTATGGCGGCAAGAAAAAACGCGCGCGGATTTGACGCGCTGGCTTGTGGGCGCGGCGGCGATGGCGGGCGGCGCGTTTATCGCGTTCCTGCCGCAGTTCATCGTTTATCGCGTTTTGAACGGCAATTTTTTGCCCGCGCGCAACGTGACGGATAAATTTACGTGGAACGGCAATCACATCCTCGACATTTTATTTTCCAATTTTCACGGCTTGATCGCCTGGACGCCGATTGTTTTATTTGCCGTCGTCGGATTATTTTTATTGTGGCGCAAGGATAAATTGTTGGCAGCCGCGTTTCTCGTCGCGTTCGCGACGGAAACGTATCTGCTCGGTTCGTTCTCGACCTGGTTCGGCGGCGCGGCGTTCGGGATGCGGCGTTTCATCAATTGCACCGTTTTATTTGTCGTCGGACTCGCGGCGTTCGCGGACGTCATCCAAACGCGCGTGCCGCGGCCCGTCTTGGCGGGCGCGGGGATTTTTTTGATTGTGTGGAATTTGTTTTTTATCATCCAATTCGTGACCGGCATGGTCCCGCGCCAGCAGCCGGTGGACCTGTGGGAAATGGCGCGCAATCAATTTGTCGGCGTGCCGCCGCGCTTGCTGGAAATCGCGCAGCGCTTTTTGACCAATCGCGGATCTTTTTATAAACAATGAAACGCGACGACGAAAAATAATGTTTGACCCGCTTGTATTGCCCTTGCTCTGTTGTCCCGCCGACCATGCCGCGCTGGAATTGCGCGGCGACGCGTTGACGTGTACGCAATGCGCGACTGTGTACGCGATACGCGACGGATACGCGGAATTGCTGCCGCGCGCGGAATATGCGCGCACGACGTTGTACGCGGAACAAGAAGGCGCGGAGATTCTCGATTATCGCGATTTCGGACGCCCGTTGTTGTCGGCGCAAGTGAAAAATAATTTGCTGAACGATTTTTTGAAATTCGCGCCGAGCGACGCGGTTTTGGATTTGGGCTGCGGCAACGGCAAGTTCGCGTATTGGAATAAAGCGCGGGTGCGGACCATGCTCGCGGCGGACCTCGCGCCCTGGTTCGCCGACCGCGCAAAACGCGAGCTAAATTTATTGCGCGCCGATTTGCGCGCGCTGCCCGTGCGCGCCGAAACGCTCGACAAGGTGTTTTCGATTGACGTGCTGGAACACTTGACGTTGGAGGATATCGCGCGCGTGCTGCAAGAGACGCGCCGCGTCTTGAAACCGCGCGGCAAATTTTTTGTGTTTTCCAATACGCGCGAAAAACAGACGCTCGCGCTCTTGATGAAACCGCAGCAAGCGGTGACGCGCTGGTTGACTCGCCGCGGCGCGGTGGATTTTACGCGCGACGATTGGCGCAAATCCGATCACGTCAAAGCGCTCGCAACGTACGAGGAATTGCGCGCGGCGTTTGAACAAAACGGGTTCGCGGTGAAACGCGTCGCGTTTTGGAACGGCGTCTTGCAGGGCTGGATTGAAAATGTATTTATGAAGTTGGGCGAAAATTATCTGAGCGCTCAAGCGCGGGGCAAAAATAAACTCGAGCGCCAAGTCAGCGCGCGTTCGAATGTGCGCGCGGCGATGCAAACCGCGCAGGGCAGCCGTTTGCTGGCGCCGCTCGAAGGCGCTTCCAAAATAATGCAGTTGGATTTGATTTTGTTTGGCGGATTGCGCGCGGGCCCCTATTTTTTGCTGGCGGAAAAAACCGCGTGATTACGGCCGCTCTAGACCGTGCGCGAGTAAAAACGCTTCGTCGCTCAGAATCGCGCGAGTTGCCTTGTCGGCGACGACGCGCCCCTGATCCATTACGAGCGTGCGCGGCAAGAGCTCGGCGACCATGCGTAAATCGTGCGTGGCGATGAGCATGGTCTGCGGCAATTCGTTCAACAGTTTGATTAAATCGCGGCGCGCGCGCGGGTCGAGGCCCGCCGTCGGTTCGTCCAAGACCAAAATTTCCGGCTGCATCGAAAGTACCGTCGCAATCGCGATGCGTTTCTTTTGACCCACGCTCAAATGATGCGAGACGCGCGTCGCGAAAGCTTGCATGCGCACCGCCGTCAACGCGTCGGCGACGCGCGCGCGAACCTCTTGTTCCGGCAAACCCTGATAAATTGGCCCAAACGCTACGTCGTCAAATACGGTCGGCGAAAATAATTGATCGTCGGGGTCTTGAAAGACCAAGCCGACGGCGGCGCGAATTTTTGGTAAATTGCCGTTTGCGCCGACCTCCATGCTCGCCACGCGCACCTGCCCTTTGCCGCGCAAAATGCCGTTGAGATGCAAAAGCAGCGTGGATTTGCCAGCGCCGTTTGGACCCACCAGCGCCACTTTTTCGCCGGGCGCGATTTGAAAACTCACGTCGTCGAGCGCGCGCGTGCCGTCGGGATATTTGAAAACGAGATTGCGAACCTCGATGGTGTGATGCACGAAAATTTTCCTCGTTATCCGGTCAGCGCGCCGACTAACCCAATCAAAATATAAATCGTCATGCCCGCGCCGAGAACGAACCAATGCCAAGTTTGCAGCGCGGGCAGCGGCAGCGTGCGCGTTTCGCCGTCATAGCCGCGCGCCGTCATGGCGGCATAGATGCGGTCGCCGCGCTCGAACGAACGCACGAGCAAATTGCCCGCCATGCCGCCGGTCACGCGCGCGCGCCAGACCAACGTTCCGCCCGTTTTATATTGCGCGTTCCGACTCGCGCCGCTGCGCGCCGCGCGCGCGCGCAATAAACGCAGCGCTTCATCCGTCAGTACAAAAATATAACGCCACATCAAACCAAAAATCGCGACGAGCAATTTCGGGACGCGCAGCGCGCGCATTGCCGCGAGCAATTGCGGAAAGGGCGTCGTCGCCGCGAGGACGATTGCCATTTGCACCGAAACCCATGATTTGAACGCGATGCTTGCCACGCGTTCCACGCCTTGAACGCTGACGGTGAACGTCCACGCGCCGAGCGTAAAGGTTGCGAGCGGCGCGCCGGGCACGGTAAAAATCAACGGCAGCGCGGCGAGCATGAACGGCAGCGCCAAAAACGCGCGCTTGAGAAAATAGGCGACGCCCATTTCGGTGAGCAGCTCTACCGCCCCGACGAACGCGAGCAGCAGAATATAAGCGAGCCACGCGCCAAAGGGCGTCAGCGACGCGGTGAGGATGAACGCGACAGCCAACACAAGTTTGACGCGCGGATCCAATTGATGAATCGGACTGCTGCCCGCGTGATACGGGTCGAGAAAATGAACGTGCATAGCGTCGGTATGCGCGCACATTGCGCGGCGCAGCTTAGGGTGTGGATTGCGGCGCGCGGTCTTTGCGGCGCGCGTACGCGATGCCAAAGGCGGCGCCAAAAACGAGCAAGACGCCGACGATGCCCGCGAGAATCGTCGCGAGTTCTTTATTGGCAATGCCGGGCAGCGCGTAATCAGGAATGATTTGATACGGCGCGTTCTGCGCGATGTGGAGAAAACCTTGCTGCTCCGCCACCCATTCCAAGCCGTCGGGAAACGACGACGCGAGCGGCGACGCCACTGCAATTGCCAGCGCCACGACCAAACCCGCAAGCCATATGCCCGCGCCCGCCGGTTTCGCTTCGCCGACGTTTAACAAATCGGGGCGCACAAAATACAGGAACGCGAGCGCGCCGACGGTAATCAGACCTTCGCCGATGCCGATGACGACATGCACGCCGCCCATCGCGGGAACGGCAACGTTCGCGGGCGACGTTCCCGAAAGCGCGAGTTCCAACGCGGTGATGAGCGCGGCGATCACGACGCTGAGCCACGCGCTCAAAAAACCGCCGACAAAGATGCCCCACGCTTTACCGCCCGCCAGCGCGCGCACGGAGCGATAGACAAAATGCGTGACGATGACGCCGACGATGCCCATGTTAAAGATATTGGCGCCCATCGCCAGCAAACCGCCGTCTTGAAAAATCAACCCTTGAATGCCCAGCACGCACGTCATGATAATGATGGCTGCCCAGGGCCCCATCAAAATCGTCGCCAATGCCGCGCCGAGCAAATGACCCGACGTGCCGCCCGCGACGGGAAAGTTGAGCATTTGTCCGGCAAAAATCGCGGCGGCGAGGACGCCCATCATCGGAACCTGACGTTCGCCCAAATCCGCGCTGACGCGGCGCAGCGCCACCGCGACGATGGCGATAGTGACAATCCACAATGCGACGGCGACAAACACGGACAAGAAACCATCGGGGATGTGCATCGCGGGGGGCGCAAAGGGCGCAGATAACATTTTTAACCTCCTCGAAAAATGATGAACCGAAAAAAATTTTCAACGTGCGGAGCGTTTTGGCGTTCTCGTCGCGCGCGTCTGGCATTTTTTGCACGTGCCGAAAATGGCGAAATGGTCCAAATCGGCTTGAAAGCCAAAATCGCGCTCGAGTTTTTTGCCGAGCGCCGCCAACGCGGCATGGTCAATTTGCAAAACGCGACGACACTGCCGACAAACTAAATGATGATGATGCGGGTCTTGATGCAGTTCGTATTCGATATGGCCGCGGCCCAAATCGGTTTGATGCACCAGCCCGAGCTGCGTCAGTAAATCGAGATTGCGATACACCGCCGATTTGTTGAGATAGGGATAACGGGCGCGCACGCGCGCAATGATTTCTTCGGCGGTCAGATGCCGCGCGCTTTCGGCAATGACCGCCAGCACGCTTTCGCGCTGCGGCGTCAAACGATGTCCCGCCGCCCTTAACGATGCGACCAATTCAATGTGACGCGACATATTGCGCTTGCTCCTTGTTGCAACCAGTTGCAATAAATACTATATCTCTTTCAGAATGGGCGTCAAATGCGCCGCGCGCGTGGGGCGCATTTCACATGGTCGCGGCGCAAAAAGCGAACATGGAGCACGCGCTCGTCTTGGACGCGCACAAAAAAGCAGCGTTCACATGGAACGCTGCTTGGCAAATGCGGCGCGCGTGCGGCGCCTCACAATTCGGCGGCAATGACCTGCGCTTCGGCGGCAGAGATGCGCCCGGTGTCGCGCGCAAAACCGAGAACGTTGACGCGCGTCAGGAGAAAAATGGAAACCAGCAAGCCGACGGCTTCTAAACCGAAAATGGCGGCGTAGGTCAACGGAAACGATTGCGTCAAGCTGTGCAAGCCATCGCGCAGCGCGCCGCCGGAAAAAATGCCCACGCCGCGTGATAGCAAAATTGTGACGGTCCACAAACCGAGATAGGCGCCCGCCGCTTTGTCCGAAGTCATGACCACGAGCAATTGAAACGCGCTAAAGGTGTACAAGCCGAAACCGACGCCAAAGACGAGCAGCGCGGGATTCACCATCCAGCGAATTTGCGTGAACGCCGTAAGCGCGAGCCAAAACATGCCCGCGCCCATAATCGCCAAGCCCGTTTTTGCAATCGGCGTCTGTTGTTCCGGTTTGCGTTTGCGCCACACGATCACCGCGAGAATGAGAACGATGGCGGTGGCGCCTTGCCAGGTACTGGAATAACGCGTCGTTTGCGCGAGCGTCGCGTCCAACACTTCGGCGCCGAACGGTTCGAGAATCGCGTCTTGCATCCACGCCGCAAAGGTGGTGACGGCGAGAAAGAGCGCGAACGCGCGGGCGCGCGGGTCTTGCCAGATGTGCGCGAGGGTGGCGTGAAATTCATGAAATTGCGCGCGCGTTTTTTCTTGCGTATGCGCTGCCGCTTTGCGCCGCTGCGCGCGCTTTTCGACGCCCACGATGGCAAAGAACCAGAACAAGCCGCCGACAAGCGCGGTCAGCGCGATCAATTCCCAAAAGCCCGCCAAAGTGTATTCTTGCAGGATGACGCTGAACGAAATCGCCACAATCGGAAAAAGCAGAATGAGCGCGGTTTCCAAAACCGACAGCGCCAAACCCTGACGCGCCTTGGGCATGACATCGCGCGCGAGCGCCATAAAGGGGCTGCCCGAAAGCAGCGTCCCGGTGCCATACAGCACAAAGGAGACGAACGCGAGCGCCCAGCCGATTGGGTCGTTCGCGCGCGCGCTGAACTCGGTCACGCTCAAACCCAACAGCGGAAAGGACGCCACCATCAAGCCGCGGCCGAGCCAGATGTACGACGTGCGCCACATGCCCAAAAACGGCGTGGTGTCGGAGCGAAAGCCCGCGTACAAACTCAAGGGCGAGAGCAGATAGCGCAGCGCAATCAGCAAACCGATGGGCAGCGCGGGCATGCCGAAATTTACAATCATGATGCGGTTCCAAATCGAAGTGACGAGAATATCGCCCATCGCCGAACCGATTTGAAAAGTGCATAAACGCAATAACAAGAGCCAACTGAAACGCGGTTCAAAAGTTTCGTTCATGTCGCATAATTTGCCAGAGCGATAAATTCAGCCGCCCGATGTTTGATTCATTGCGGCGTCAGCGGCGCTTGAATTTTGCGCGCGGGGTCGGTATATTTTTCGAGCGCCACAAACGCGAGATTGACCGCGAAAGCTAACGCGGCAACCGCGATGGCGCCCGCCCAGATTTTATCATAACGTCCGGTTTGGGCAATGCCGTCAAACAGTAATCTGCCCAAACCGCCGGCGTTGAATTTCGCGCCGATGGCGGCAATGCCGATTGCCACAACCGCCGCAATGCGTACGCCCGCCAACATCACGGGCAAGCCCAACGGCAATTGCACGCGCCGCCACCTTTGCCAACCGTTCATGCCCATCCCGCGCGCCGCTTCGAGAATCGCCGGGTCAATGCCGTTCAACGCGGCGACGTTGTTGCGTACCAAAATGACTTGGACGTACAAAATCAACGCGAGGATGACCGACCACTCGTTCAAGCCCGTGAATGGAATCAATAAAATAATTAACGCGATGCTGGGGATGGTGTACACGAGCGTGAACGCGCCCAAAACGAACGTCGTGAGCCGCGCGCTTTGCGAAATCAATACGCTCAACGGCAGCGCAAGCGCAATGGCGGCGAGCAGGGCAACGCCAACCACAAACAGATGCTGCAGCAGCAATTCAAAAACTTGGGCGGGATGATTGAAAATGTAATCCACGAGTCAATGTGGCGTTTGTTTTGAAAGAGCGCGGATTTGGTCCAAGTGAATTATGCCAATTGGTTTGTGGTCTTGGGTCACTATTAAAAAGGATGCGCCGCTCGCCAAAAACTTGGATAACGCTTGGCGCAAATTTTCGTCCGCCGCAAGCGTGGGCGCGTTGTCCGCCTCGATTTCGCGCGATAAGGGCTGCATCACATCCGCGACGCGCCGGAGCGCTAATTGGCGCACCGTATCGTCCGCGCCGACGAGCGCGCGCACAAATTCGTTCGCGGGCTGCGTCAAAAGCGCGCGCGGCGTAGCGTACTGCTCCACGCGCCCCGCGCGCAGTACGACAATTTTATCCGCAAGGCGCAGCGCTTCTTCCACATCGTGCGTGACAAACAAGACGGTTTTGTTGAGCGCGCCTTTTAACCGCAGCATCTCGTCTTGCAAACTCGCGCGTGTGATGGCGTCAATCGCGCCGAACGGTTCGTCCATCAACAACAAGGGCGGGTCTGCCGCCAGCGCGCGCGCCAAACCGACGCGCTGCTGCTGTCCGCCGGACAATTGCGCGGGATAGCGCGCGCGATAATACCGCGGGTCCAGTTTGACGAGCTCTAGCAATTCGTCCGTGCGCGCCTCAATGCGCGCGCGCTCCCAACCGAGCAGTTCCGGCACGACCGCGATATTTTGCGCGACGGTCAAATGCGGAAACAAGCCGACTTGTTGAATGACGTAACCGATTTGACGGCGCAGCGCCGTCGCGTCCATCGCGCGGATATTTTTGCCGTCCAAAAGAATTTCGCCCGCGCTCGGTTCGAGCAGACGATTGACCATTTTGAGCAGCGTCGTTTTGCCGCAGCCGGACGGTCCGAGCAGCACGACAAAATTTCCCGCCGCGACTTGGAATGTACAATCACGGACTGCCGCATACGTCGCGCGCGGAAAGGTTTTCGAGACGTGTTGAAAGGCGAGTAAAGCCACGCGGGAATCGTAAGCGTCTGCGTTTATTTGAGCAAACCATTCTGCTGCAAAAATTCGCGGGCGACGTCGGCGGGTTCGCGTTTTTTGCCGTCCACTTCGTAATTCAATTTTTGCATCGTCGCGTCGGTGAGCAGCGGCGCGAGTTTATTGAGCAGTTCGGCGATTTTCGGGTGGGCGTCGAGCGCCTGCTGCCGCACGACCGGCGCAATTTGGTACGGCGGAAACAAACCCTTGTCGTCTTGCAAGACCAACAAATCATACGCCGCAATCTGGCCATCCGTCCCGAACGCGACCGCCACATCGGCTTGGTTATTGATCAAACCTTCGTACCGCAAGCCCGGATCCACCGCGATATAGCGTTTGAGTTTGAAATCGCCGTACGCTTTTTGAATGCCGGGCAAACCGTCTTCGCGCTGTTCAAATTCCGGCGGGCCAATCATGGTCAATTCGCTCGCTTTGGCTGCCATGTCCGAAATCGTGCGGATGCCCAAACGCGCGGCGACGTCTTTTTTCATCGCCAACGCTTGCGTATTGTTCATGGGCGCGGGCGTGAGCCAGACGAGATTGAAGCGGTTTTTGTATTCGTCGCGCACGACGTTGTACACTTGCGCGGCGTCGGTACTGCTCGGCAATTTCAAAACGGTGAGCAGACCGGTGCCCGTGTATTCGGGATACAAGTCCAGCTGGTCGCTCACCAACGCCTCTTGCAAAATGGGCGTCGCGCCGAGATTCAATTTGCGCTCGACGGGAATCCCATTGGCTTCGAGCAGCAGCGCGTACATGTTGCCGACGATAAATTCTTCGGTGAAATCTTTCGAGCCGACGCGCACCGCTTTTGCCGATTCGCCGCACGCCGTCAGAAAAAACGTTCCGACCGCGAGCGCCGCAAGCATACCCAACGCAAAAAACCAACGCGTGTTTTTCATTACGCCTCCCACAAATTCATTTTCGTAAAAAAAGCGCCGCCCTTAACGCGGCGCGCGCGCCAAGCGTTCCAACGCGCCCAAAATCATTTCGGCGCTCAACGCCAACAGCGCGACGGAAATGGCGCCGACGAGCAAGATGGCATTGTCGTACAGCGCAAAGCCGCGCGTAATGTAAATGCCCAATCCGCCGGCGCCGATAAACGCGGCGAGCGTGGCGCTGGCAATGACTTCGACGGCGGCGATGCGGATGCCCGCCAGAATGATTGGCAGCGCGAGCGGAAACTCGACGCGCCATAACGTTTGCCGCGCGGTCATGCCCATCCCGCGCGCCGCCTCGCGGATGGCTGGCGCAATGCCGCGAAACGCGGCGTCGGTGTTGATGAGAATCGGCGGCAGCGCGAGCAGCGTCAAAGCGAGCGCGGCGGCGGTAAAGGATAAACCAAAGTAGGGGATGGCTAAAAACAGAATTGCCAAACTCGGAATGACGCGCAAGCCGTTGGCGACGTTGATGACGCTCAAGGACGCGACGCGCGAACGTGAAGTCCACACGCCTAACGGCACGCAGAGGACAATGCCGATGCCCAACGCGACCGCGACGAGCAGTACATGCCGCTCGAGCGCGCCAAGCCATTCGTCGGCGCGTGCGGACGCGTATTGAAACGCGTCAATCAAAATCATTGTTCCATTACCGATTGCGGCGGGCGGTTTCGGCGAGGACGATGGGGCGCCGGAATAAAACGCAACGATTGTACTTGGTTTCAAAGGAATCGCCAAAAATTTTGCCGCCGGAACGTGCGCTTGACAAAGCAAAATCCCGCGCTATAATTTAGCCGTGACTAAATTTAGCGACAGCTAAACCTTTGGCGGTCACGTTTGGCGCAAGGAAAAAATTTAGCCGCGCCTAAATTTGAGGCGACCCATGACCAGCGCGTCCATTGAAAATTATCTCAAAGCGATTTACCAACTGCAAGAAAATAGCGAGACGGTTACGACCACCGCGCTCGCGCAGTATCTGGCGGTCGCGCCCGCGTCCGCGACCAACATGATTAAAAAACTCGCGCGGCTCCAGCTGGCGCGCCATGCGCCGTATCGCGGCGTCGAACTCACGCCCGTCGGCGAGAAAATGGCGCTCGAAGTGCTGCGGCATCATCGGCTCATCGAGCTCTTTCTCGCCCAAGCGCTGCATGTGCCGTGGGAAGCCGTTCACGCCGAAGCCGAAAAAATCGAGCATGTCATTTCCGAAGACCTCGAAGACCGCATCGCCGCTTTTCTCGGCAACCCGACGCGCGATCCGCACGGCGACCCGATTCCAACCAAAGCGGGGACCGTCGAACGTACGCATTATCAAACGCTGGCGCAAATTGGCGCGGGGCGTTCGGCGGTGATTCAGCGCGTCAGCGACAAGAGCCCCGAACGGTTGAAACGTTTTTCCAAATTGGGTTTGGTCTTGGGCGCGCGCGTACAGATATTGTCGCGTGACGCGTCCGATGGTTCGCTGCGCGTGCGCGTCAAGACAGGGCGCGTACATACGTTGGATGAAACGTGGGCGCGCAGCGTCTGGGCGCGTCCGGTTACGGCAGCCAAACGGCGCCAAGCAAAAGGTTGACGCGGATAGTTGTTGAGGCATCCGATCATTTAAAAAATGGGATTGCGGCGGCGTTTTCAACTTGCCAAATTTGCAAAATTTTACCGGCGCGAAAAGCCGTCGCAAGGCACAGGACTATGGCAAACTCTGTAGATCAAAAAGTTACGCCGCGCGCGCAAGATTCGGCGACCGTCGTCGAGGCGCAGCGCGTTTTACAAGGCAAAAGCGATAAAAAATGGTTCGCGCGGCTTTTGCCGTTTATCGGTCCGGCGTTCATCGCCAGCATCGCCTATGTGGACCCCGGCAATTTTGCAACCAATATCGCGGCGGGCGCGCAATTTGGTTATCTGTTGTTGTGGGTTATCTTTGCGAGCAATTTGATGGCGATGTTGATTCAATCGCTCTCGGCGAAATTGGGCATCGCCACCGGAAAAAATTTGGCGGAAATCTGCCGGCAGGAATTTCCGCGCCCCGTCGTTTTGGGCATGTGGATTTTGATGGAAGTGATGGTGGTCGCCACCGACGTCGCGGAATTTCTCGGCGCGGCGGTCGGCATGAATTTATTGTTTCACATCCCCTTGTTTCCGGCGGCGCTGATTACGGCGGCGGCGACTTTTGTCATTTTGAGTTTAGAGCGGCGCGGCTTCCGGCATCTCGAAGCGGTCATTACCGTTTTCGTCGGCGTCATTGCGCTCTGTTATGTCGTCGAGATTTTTTTGGTCAATCCCAATTGGCCCCAAGTCGTGTATCATTCGGTCGTGCCGCATTTCGACGGCGCCGAAAGCGTTTTGTTGGCGGCGGGCATTTTGGGCGCGACGGTCATGCCGCACGTAATTTTTTTGCACTCGGCATTGACGCAGGGCCGCATTGTCACGCGCGAGCCGCAGCAGATGAAACGCCTGTATCATTTTGAATTGATTGACGTGGGCGCGGCAATGGGAACGGCGGGCTTGGTCAACGCGGCGATGTTGATTATGGCTGCCGCGACGTTTTATCAAGCGGGGCTTTCGCAAATCGCTTCGCTCGAAGAGGCGTACCAAACTTTGACGCCGTTGTTGGGCGCGGCGGCGAGCGTCGTGTTTGCGGTTTCGTTATTGGCGTCGGGCTTGTCGTCGTCCACCGTCGGCACGATGGCGGGCCAAGTTATCATGCAGGGTTTTTTGCACCGGAAAATTTCAATGTGGCTGCGCCGTTTGTTGACCATCATTCCGACGTTGGTTATCATCGCGTTGGGTTTCGACCCGACGCAAACGCTCATCATCAGCCAAGTCGTGTTGAGTTTCGCGCTGCCGTTCGCGGTGATTCCGCTGGTCATGTTCACGCGGCGGCGTAATTTGATGGGCGTATTGACCAATCATCGTCTTACGACGTTGACCGCGGCTCTGGTCGCCGCGCTCATTATCGCGCTCAATATGTTTCTGTTATATCAAACCTTTTTCGGAGCATAGCCGCCATGTTTAAACACTTTCTCGTGCCGCTCGACGGTTCGCAGCTGGCGGAAACGATTTTGCCGGTCGCGCAAACTTTGGCGCAAATGGGTCGCGCGCGCGTGACGCTCTTGCATGTCGTCGAACCCGCCGCGCCCGCGACGATTCACGGCCAGCCGCATTTGATGAACGCGATGCAAGCGGAAGCGTATCTGCAAGCGCGCGTCGCCGATCTGACCGCGCAGGGCATTGCCGCTGATTGGCATGTGGACACGGCGGCGCGCGGCGTCGCCAATGCAATTTTCGCGCACGGTTTGGAATTACAAGCCGATTTAATTTTGTTGGCGGATCACGGCGCGAGCGGTTTGAAAAGCCGCATCGTCGGCAGCATTCCGCAGCAAGTGCTCCAGCGCGGCGAAATTCCGGTGCTGCTCGTTCGCACGGCGTCGCTCCGTGATCACGCCTTTCAATGCAAACATATCTTGGTCCCGCTCGATTCGAGCGCGCTGTATGAAACAGGGTTGGAGGTGGCGCGCGAACTCGCGCGCTTGAGCGGCGCGGCGCTGCATCTGTTGGTGGTCGTGCCGACGGTGGACGCGTTATCGCGCGAACACGCGGCGACGAGCACAATTTTGCCGTCGTCCACGCGCGCCGTCTTGGATTTGGCGGAAACCGGCGCGCGTCAATATCTGGCGGAGAAAACAGACGCGCTGCACGCGCAAAAAATAAACGCGGTGGGATATGTCGCCCGCGGCGATATAGTCGCAAAAATTTTGGACCAAGCCGAAACTGTGCGCGCCGATTTGATAGTGATGGCGACGCACGGACGCGCGGGCTTGGACGCGTTCTGGTCGGGCAGCGTCGCGCCGCGCGTGGTGAATCGCGCGCCCGTGCCGGTTTTGCTCTTGCGCGTGACGGATAAAACGCCGCCGTAATCGAAAGCGAGGCAAATAATGAATGTGCGCGCAAAACTGCTGCTGCTGTGGGGCTTGGCGGCGCTGGGGCTGGTCGTGGCGGGCGGCGTCATAGTTTGGCAAATGCTCAGACCGTCATTGGCGTCGGACATTCGTTTGGGCAGCGCGGACGAATTTCCGATTGGTTCGTTAACGTTGTTCGATTGCGACCGCGCCGCCGCGCGCTGCACGCGTCTGCGCGATGCGACGACGTTGGTCGGTAATATGAAATTTCACGACGTGTATCCCAGCGAATATCAGGAAGCGTGGATTTGGGTGACGCGCGAGAGTGCGGAGATATGGCGCGCGTTTCTGGCGGTTAGCCCGCATCGCGGTTGTTTTGTCAATTGGCTCCCCGAACGCGAACGTTTTGAAGAAGGATGTTACGGTTCGCAATGGACGCGCGCGGGCGCGTATTGGGCAGGACCTGCGCCGCGCGGTTTGGATTCTTTTCCGGTGCGAGTCCAAGACGGCGACGTGTGGCTTGGGTTCAAATTGACGCGCGGCGCGCCGCACGAATAATTTATTTTGCCGCGTTCTGCCGGTTGAATTGCCACGCCACGAGCAGCGGCGCGGGCGCGGCGAGGCAGAACAAAAACGTCACGCCCCAAACGAACAGCGCGGGCAAAACCAATCTGTCGTCCCGCGCGCTCGCGGCGCCCAACGCGATGACGACCAAAAACAGCGCGCACGCGACGACGCCAAGCCCGATACTCCATTTTTGCGCGCGCCGCAGGGAGGCGCGTTTCACCCCGCTCACGAAACCGCTTTGTCCGTTCACGCGTACGGGAATCCATTTGCCGTCGTCGTCAACGTAACTTGTGACGTACGTCGGCAAGAGCAGCAGCGTCCAATGCGGCTCGCCGTACGCCGCGCGCAATTCAAATTTTTCGTGATGCTGCGCGTTCGCGGCGGTCTCACATTCGCGCGCGGCGCGGCGCTCCAATTGTTCGCGCGCAAACTGCCATGCCGCGTTCGGCGCAATGTCGGGCGCGCGCACGAGGGCGTTTGTCAGCGCGTCGGCGGCGAACGCGACCGCGCGCGAAGAATCAAACGGCGGTTCGCGCCAATCGCGCGCGCCGAGCGCAAGCATCCAGCGCGCGTGCTGTTCTATCGCCGGCGCGACAAGATTCTCGTACGCGCGCGTCAATTCTCCGGCGCGCGGCTCCCAACGCACGCGCGTTTCATTCAAACGCTGCGTGACCCAATGCGCCCCGTCGAAACGTTCTTCGCTGCTCGCCACCAAATAATCAAAACCCATTTGCGCTTGCCAAGTCCCGTACGCGCGCGCGTCGGCGAGATACATGGGCGTCAAGACGCGCGTCAATTTGGCGCGCAGCGCGTTGACGTTTAACGCGGCGGCTTTGAAAGGAATGTCGCGCAGCCAGCGTTCCAAATTCGCGTTCAACGTCGCGTCGGAAACCGCGAACGGAATCACGAGTTCGGGCGGCGCGTCCGCTTGCAGCGCGGGAATGGGTTCGAGGCGCGCGGCGAGACAATTCGGGCAGACGGGCGCGCCTACGTTCGCCGCGACGAGAAATTCGGCGTGGCAATTTTTGCAGTGCGCGGGATGCATTGCGCCCCACGCGGCGTCAAGTTCGTGCGGCATCTGATCCTATGCTTCTTGGGCGCGCATGGCTTGATGAATCAAGATTGCGGCAAGCGCCGCGCCGCCGACAAATAACAACAACCCCAATACGAACCAGCCGCCGGTTGGCAGCCGCAGCGCGCCCAGCACAAGCGCCGCGCCCGCCACTAAAACGCCGGGCAGCGTCAGCGCGCCGACCGCGAGCCATACTTTGCTCCACGCCACCGGTTTTTCGCCAGCGACCTTGCCCGTTTGGCCGTTGATGGCGATTTGATGCGGCTTGCCCGCAAAACGATACGTCGCCAGATACGCGGGCAGCAAAATCAAACGCCACGCTTCATCGTCGAACGCCGCGTTCATGGAAAAATTGCGAACATGGTTGGAATCAATTTGTTCGAGGCACGCCGCGCGCGCGATTTCGCGCATTTTGCCGCGCGCGGCGTCCCACGCCTCGTTCAATCCGATTTCGTAACTCTGCGCGCGCCAGCCCGCGAGAAAACCGGGATCGTACGTCACGAGCGCGTTCAACGCATACGGCGCGAGCCGTTTCAACAAGGACGCGTCAATGCGGCGCGTGCCGCTTTGCAATTCATCGTCAAAGGGCAAGCTGATTTTGCCTTGCTCCCAATGCCATTCGAGGCGTGTGCGCGTCTTGAATTTCATTTCGCCCGTATCGAAATATTGTTCGCGTTTTTCGCGTCCCACTTGCGCGCGCCAGGCGCTGTGGACGCGCGCGCTGAACGTCCAAAACGGCAAATAGATGCCGACGAATTCCGCGCCGCGCGCGGCGTGGACCAAATTTGACGGATAGAGCCAACCGCGCGCGAGCCACGCGCGCGCGAGCTGCGCGCACGCGTCGCGTTCGATTTGAAACGGAATGAGCGCGCGCGGCCGAAAGGCATCCGGCGCGGCGGTGCGCGCGGCGACGCGATTCGAGCCGCAAAACGGGCAGGTGGTGGCGAGTTCTGTCGGCGCGACGGAAATGGTGGCGCCGCAATTTTCACAGCGCAAATCGCGGCGCGTGACGCCCCAGCCGCGCAATTGCTGCGGCGTCGGCGTTTGCGCCTGTTTAACAATGTCCAGCGTAAATTCGGATTCGGCGGCTTGGCGGCCCACGTTCGCGGCAGGAATGGCATAGATGGAACCGCAATTAGAACAGGTGACGCTTGCGGCGCGCGGACTGTACGCGGTGGTCGCGCCGCAGTTGGGGCATTTGAAATCGCGCGCCTCGGCGCCAGGTTCGGCGCGCGGCGCGGGCGCATAGACGGTGATGCCGTCGAGTTTGGATTCGACGCGCACAAAATCCGGCGGAATGGGCGAAATGATTTCAGACATGCGCGCGCTATTATAACCCGACCGAGTGCGCGCAACCGAATAGGCGCGCCAATAAAAAAACGGACGCGTCGGGCGGCGCGTCCGTTTTGGTGGATAACTTGCCGCGCGTTATTCTGCGCGCGTCGCTTGGACGACGGAACCCAAAGCGTTCACTTTCAAGACCCACGGCGAGCCGATTTGGTATTGGGCGAATTCTTGCGCGGTGGCGGGATTGTACGTATAGCGTTGATTGCCCGAAACAAATTCGACGCGAAAATCTTCGGCGCGATTGCCTTCGCGTTGTTGGTCTTGCAGCGTCAGCGCGGGCCAGTACGGATTCAAATCGGCGCCGCGCGCCGCAACCGTATCCGTCACCGTCCATTGCAGTCGGGTAAAAGTGCAGTATTGATCTTGGACGAGGTATTGACAATCCTGCACCGTTTTGCCAAAGCCGTCGCCCTGATCAATCACGTACGGCGTGCCGCAGATTTTTTTGGAATTGGGTTCGGGCACATTGGAGTAGCGGCGGTCTTTGAGCTCGCAGCTCAATACCTTTGCGTCCGCCGGCAATTGGTCTTGCCACGTCGCATCGCGTACGGGCATTAATGCCATAATCGCAATCGTGCGCTGCCAATTCACTTCGCGCACCGTCGCGCGCGCGTCCGACGTGCGAAACAGCAGGAACATGACGCCGACGCACAATATCAGTACGACCGCGCTGCCGCCGATGAGCCACGCGCGCGGAATGGATGGCGCGGGCGCGGACGTTGGCGCGGCGGTCGGGGTTTTGGGACGCGGCAAACTCGCGCCGCAATTTTTGCATTTCAGCGCGTTGGCGGGATTCGCCGTTCCGCATGACGCGCATTGAATTGCGGCTTGGGGCGAATCGTCGAACGCGCCGAGAACGCCGCCTGCCATGCGCGCGCGCGCGCCTTTGAGATCGCCGCCGCATTGCTTACAAACCGTCGCGTCGCCCGCGTTGGGCGCTCCGCAATAGGGACAGGCGATATCGGGCCCTGCCGCCGCGCGCGCGATTTTGCTTTCGTCCTTGACGAGTTCTGGCTGCGCGGGCAATTCAAATTGCGTTTGCGCGCTCAACACCGCGCCGCACGACGCGCAATTTTTGCGCGCGCCGGGATTGCGCGTGCCGCAATTTTGGCACGTCCATTCGAGTTCGACGTAACCGAGTTCTTCTTGGGGCATTGTTACAATTCTACCGCCGCGCGCGCCGCGCGGATATTTTCCTCCGGCGTATCCATCGGAATCACGCAGCCCGCCGCGACAATCAAACCGATGCCGTCGGTCTGTTGCATCGCGTCTTGGACTTGGGCGCGCACCGCGTCGGGCGTCGTTTGCAGTACGCCCCATTCGTCAATGCCGCCCGCGACCGCGCCGTCGAACAGACGCTTGCCCTCTTGCAGCGTGGGCGGCGTTTTGCGGTCGTGCCAATTCACGATTTGGACTGGATATTTAAAGAGATGTTCGTAATAGATGTTTTCGCCGTGAACGTGCAGCAGGACAAAATCCACATGCCCGCGCAATTCGTTAATGAGCGTGAGATTGTACGCCTGCCCGAACGCGCGCGATTCTTCGGGCGTCAACACGTCGCGGCTCGCCACCTGCGTCGCCAAAAATAAACCGTCCGCGCCGGCGTACGTGGCGTTAAAGGCAAAGCGTTCCATCGTCGTGCCGAGCGCGTGGAGCGCGCGCTGCACTTGGCCGGGATGCTCGCGCAGATCATGAATCAAGCGGTCGCCCGCCAGCGTGCGCGCGCACGACAGCGGCGAAAAGATGGTTTGCATAATCGGCACGTCTTTGCCGAGCGCTTGGCGGATGCGCTGCACGGCGTCGTATTCGCGTTTGAAAACGGGATGATCGTCGGGAATCGGTTGCACGTCTTGCCAATCGCGCCAATCGTTAATGACGCGGCGCGTGTGTGTGCGCGTGCCTTCGCGATTGCCCGCGTCCTGTAAACCGCCGCCGTACATCTCGGCGACGTAACTCGCGGCGGGCGTCACTTTGACGAAATCGAAATCGTACCGCTGTTGAAATTCGACGACGCGGCGCGCGAATTTTTCGCTGTCCAGATCATCGCCCGGAAAATGCCGCCACAAGGCGATGGGCGGGCGGTCCACTTGCTGCCTGCGAATGGCGGCGTAAAGGCGTTCACGTTTGTTCATGAGAAAAGAGCCGGGATTGGAGTTTAGAGGTTAATTGGGTACGACCTCTAAACTCGTCTCGGTAATTGTTTCGCCGTCGAGCAAATACGCTCGCGCGTGCGGCGCGTCGGGGTTCATCAGCGACAAGATGAGGTACACGGTTCCCGGATAACGCGGCGCTTGCAGCGCGGCTTCCCACGCGTCGCGCAAATCGGTTGGCGAAGGATATGGCGGCGACGTAGGATGCGAATGATAAATGGCGAGAAGGTTGTATCCCTTGGCTTCTATGTCCTGCAGCGCGCGGATTTGCGCCGCGCCGTCCATCAAATAATTTTTGACGCGGTTTTTTGCGACGTTCGGAATCGGATAAATTTTTTCCGCGCGTCCCGCGCGTCCGCCAATCATGCCGCACGTTTCCTGCGGCGCATCCGCGCGCATTTGGGCATAGAGTTGTTCGAGCTGCGAGCGAGTTAGGATCATGGGAACGGGTTTTAATTTTCAATCCCCGGCACCGGATACTGTTTGGAAAATTCGCGCACCTGTTCGCGCACGCGTTGAATCGCCGCGTCGTCGCCGATGCGTTCAATTACGTCCGCAATCCAATCGCCGACCTGTATCATTTCTTCGACGCCCATGCCGCGCGAGGTCAACGCGGGCGTGCCGAGCCGAATGCCGCTGGTAATCGTCGCTTTGGCGGCGTCGAATGGAATTAGATTTTTGTTGGCGGTGATGCCCGCGTCGTGCAAACGATTTGCCGCGTCTTTGCCGGTCACGCCGCGCACGCTCACGTCCACGAGCAAGAGATGATTATCGGTGCCGCCGCTAATGACGCGCAAACCGCGCTCGTGCAAACGATTGCCCAACGCTTGCGCGTTGGCGACGATGCGCCGCGCGTATTCGGCAAATTCGGGCTGCAGCGCTTCGTGAAACGCGACGGCTTTGCCGGCGATGACGTGTTCGAGGGGGCCGCCTTGCGTGCCGGGGAAAATCGCTTTATCAATAGCTTTGGCTTGGGATTCTTTGCACAGAATCATGCCGCCGCGCGGACCGCGCAGCGTTTTGTGCGTCGTCGTGGTCACTACATCGGCAAACGGCACGGGGTCGGGATGCGCTTTGCCCGCGATCAAGCCGGCAATGTGCGCCATGTCCACCATCATTTTCGCGCCGACTTTGTCGCAAATCGCGCGGATGCGTTCAAAATCGAATTTGCGCGGATACGCCGTCGCGCCCGACACGATCAATTTCGGTTTGTGTTCCAGCGCGAGTTTTTCCAATTCGTCGTAATCAATTTGTTCGGTCGTCTTGTTCACGCCGTAACCGACGAATTTATACAATTGGCCGGTAACGTTGACGGGCGCGCCGTGCGTGAGATGACCGCCCTGCGCGAGCGACATTGCCAGCACAGTGTCGCCCGGTTGAATCAACGCCACGTACGCGGCGAAATTGGCTTGCGAGCCGGAATGGGGCTGCACGTTCGCATGGTCGGCGCCGAATAATTGTTTGGCGCGCGCAATCGCCAGCGCTTCGGCGTCGTCCACAAATTCACAGCCGTTGTAATAGCGTTTGCCCGGATACCCTTCCGCGTATTTATTCGTCAGAACGCTGCCGACGGCTTGCAGGACCGCGCGACTCACGTAATTTTCCGACGCAATGAGTTCCAGCCCTTCGCTCTGGCGGCGTTTTTCCAATTCGATAATTCCGGCAATTTCAGGGTCGGTTTCTTGAAGGGACAAATTGCCAAAACGGGTCAAGGGGTCTAATTCGCGTAACATGATTGCCTCCGCTCACGTCTTTGTGAGATTGTTGCGTACAATTTTTGTACGAGAATTATATCATATCGAAATTATTTTTTCTTTTTTAGATTCGATATGCTACAATCTTGCAAGCGGGTAAACCGGAAAGCGGAAAGCGGAAAGTGGAAAGCGGAAAGCGGAAAGCGGAAAGTGGAAAGTGGAAAGCGGAAGGCGGAAAGCGAAAAGCGGAAAGCGGAAAGTGGTTAGTCATCACAAACTATTATGATTCATGGAATTGAAATCAAAACTCTGGTCACGCACGGCGACGAACGCGGTTTTTTTCGGGAATTGCTGCGCGTGAACGACCCGATTTTTGCGGAAGGGTTCGGGCAGTGGAGTCACACGCTGACGCATCAGGGCGCGGCAAAGGCGTGGCACATTCATCAAAAGCAGATTGATTGGTGGTACGTCGCCATCGGCGTCATCAAAGCGGCTCTGTACGATGCGCGCGCGGATTCGCCGACGCACGGCCAGCTGCAAGAAATTTTGCTCGGCGAAAATTATCCTGCGCAGATTTTGAAAATTCCCCCCGGCGTCGCGCATGGCTATCGCGTGCTGCAAGGTCCTATGCACCTTTTTTATATCACCTCCGGCGTATACAATCCCGCCGACGAGGGCCGCATCCCCCACGACGACCCGACGATTGGATATGATTGGAACAAGGGACCGGAAATAAAGTGAACAATGGACAATGCGGAATGTGGAATGCGGAATGCGGAATGCGGAATGTACAATGCACAATGAGCAATGCACAATGCACAATGCGGAATGAGAAATGTCGAATGTAAAATGGGCAAAGCGCTTTGCTATCGGATATTGACCGTTGAGTTTTGATGGATAAAGCGATCCAACTCGGTCATCCTTCGTATGTGTGGCGTTTTGGCCAAGATCGTCGGCTGAATATGATACGCGCGTATTTGCCGCTGGACGGGGCGCGCGTGTTGGATATTGGCTGCGGCATTGGGACGTACGTGGAAAAATTTCGCGCGTTCAAGGCGGCGGCGTTTGGCGTGGATGTGGATTTGGAACGCGTGACGCGCGGGCGGCGCGATAAAAATTTGGATACGCTGGCATTGAGCGCGTCCGAAGCGCTGCCGTTCGTGGACGCGGCGTTCGACGGCGTGTTATTGCACGAAGTGATCGAGCATGTGCGCGACGACCGCGAAACGATTCGGGAGGCGCACCGCGTGACGAAACGCGGCGGCGTGGTCATTGTCTTTGCGCCGAACCGCCTGTATCCGTTCGAGACGCACGGCGCGTATTTCGGCAAGCGCTATGTGTTCGGCAACGTTCCGTTCATCGGTTATCTGCCCGACGGGATGCGGAACAAATTTGCGCCGCATGTGCGCGCGTATCGCAGCGCTGACTTGGGTAAATTATTCGAGGGTCTCGCCGGCGAATTTCTCGCGCACACCCAAATTTATCCCGGCTACGACAAAATCGCCGCGCGCCGCAAGGAACTCGCGGGCGTCTTTCGCCGCATGACGTATGCGCTGGAAAATACGCCGCTGCGTAATTTTGGGCTTTCGCATTTTTTGGTGTGGCGAAAAGAGTAGCTTGTTTCAAACAATCAGAAAATCAGTTTATCGCAGTGGAGCGACAAAAAAACGCCGCAAACGGCGTTTTTTTCGTGTGCTGGGGTACAAGGATTCGAACCTCAATCAACTGATCCAGAGTCAGTCGTGCTGCCGATTGCACCATACCCCAATGACGCCGGAAATTCTAGCATCACTCGCTCTTTCACGCAAATAATTTTCGCGTTGGGGGTTTATAAAACGCGCATGGCGCGCGGCGGACGAATGAGTTTGTCCTTGCGCGCGTTCAAACGCTATGCTTTCAAATTATCCAACACGCGCTGTAATTCGTCCAACATAAATGGTTTGGACAATACGCCATTCACCAGCCCCAACTGTTCCGGGCTCAGCGTCAAACCCCAGCCCGTGACTAGCACTACCGGTTTGGCGGGAAAACGCGTTTTGGATTGTTTTGCCAAATCCCAACCGGAACCATCCGGCATGGTCAAATCGGTCATGAGTACGTCATAGCGTCCCGCGTCGAGCTGCGCCAGCGCTTTGGCGCGCGTTTGCGCCGTTACAACTTGATGCCCCAGCGCCGTCAGCAGACTATGAGCTGCCGCCAAAACGTTCGGGTCGTCATCCACAAACAGAATGCGCGCGGTCTGCTGCGCTGCCGCGACATGTGATGTGCTCATCGGCTCCTTACTCGCAAGTTGAATCGCGGACCTGCGAAGCGTGAATTGGGTGATGCGCGGAGGACACTGAAATTAAACCACAAGTGAGATAGAAACCCAAACGACTTGGGTTAGTATAAACGTCTCTCTAACCCGTCAACAATAGGGCATCGGTACCCAAAGCGCGCGCCCCTGCGCGTCATGTATTTCGACCCGCCGCCACGCGCGGCGGCGAATTTTTTGCCGCGAATTTCGTTTCCCTGTTTCATCATATATAATCCAAGCATGTCTCCCGATTCTATTCTTTGTTCAACCTACTCTATTCTCGGCTATGACCCGCATACGCAAGAATGGGGCGTTGCGGTCCAGTCCAAAGCGTTCGCCGTCGGCGCAATGGTTCCGTGGGCGCAAGCCGGCGTCGGCGCGCTTGCGACGCAAGCGTGGGTCAATAAATCTTTTGGCGCGCGCGGCTTGCGTTTGCTGAAACGCGGACTCGACCCGCGCCAAGTGATTGAACAACTCATCGGCGCGGACAAGCACGGCGCCGCGCGACAGCTCGCCGTGATGGACGCGCAGGGGCGCGCCGCCAATTACACCGGCGAAAATTGTCCCGCGTGGGCGGGCGGCATCGCCGAACCGTATGTATCCGTGCAGGGCAATATTCTCGCGGGCGAACGCGTCGTCAAGCAAATGCTCGGCGCCTTTCGCAAAACGCAGGGCAAACTTGCCGCGCGTTTACTGGCGGCGTTGGACGCGGCGCAGCGCGCGGGCGGCGATACGCGCGGGCAGCAAAGCGCCGCCCTGCTCGTCGCGCGCGAAAAAAGCGATGTGGACGGCATCGGCGACGTGTACATTGATTTGCGCGTGGACGACCATGCCGCGCCGTTGACGGAATTGCGGCGTTTGTACGAAATCTGGGAACGCGAATGGTATCCCTTTGTCGAAGGCAATCGCGTCGCCGCGCTGCGCCAAGAAAAAAAATACGCGCGCGCGCAAAAACTGTACCGCGATTTTTCCGCGAACGCCGAACGGCTCGCGCGCAAACATCCGCGCGACGCGCAGTTATTGAACGCGCTGGCGTGGCAGCTCGCCAAAAGCGGTTTGGGTTTGGACGCCGCGCATAAATACGCGCGCCGCGCCGCCGCGCTGGAACCGTCCAATCCCGACATCCGCGATACGCTGGCGGAAGTGTTGTATCGGCGCGGCGAAATCGCGGCGGCGTTGGAAATTGAACGCGCGCTCGCGGCGCAATATCCCGGACGCGCCGACCTGCAAAAACAATTGGCGAAATTTTCACGCGCGGCAGCGCCGCCGCGCCGACGCTAAATGAGCGTGTCCACCGCATCCGCATCCGCTGCCGCGCCGCGCGCGACGCCCATGTCAAAAATACTCGGCGCGTGCGGCGGCCTCTTGCTTGCCGCAAGTGTGTGCGCGGGCGGAGCGTTTGTACTCGTTCCCTTTTTCGCGCACGCGGACGCGCTCGCGACCAATACGGCGGTTCTTTCCCTCGCGGCGATTTTGGCGATTTATGGCGCGCTGCTGCTGCTGCTGGGGCGCGCGCTGCGCGCGGACCGTTGGCGCGCGCCGCTGCGTTTGCCGTCGCCGTACCTTTTGGTGGGCGCGTTCTTTTTGGCGCTGGCAGTGGGCCAAGTCATTTTATTCGTCAACCTCGCCCCCGCCTTTTTATTTCCCGTCTGGCATGTTTTGGTTTCGCTGTTGTTTCCGCTCGCGATTTTGTCGTTCGCCGCGCGGCGCTTGGATGCCGTCTCGGCGCGTTCCGCGCTCGCGCAATTCGTGTGGGGCGGCTTGGTCACCGTCGGCAGCGCGTTGATTCTGGAATTGGCGCTTGGCGTTTTTTTGGCGATAGTGGCGCTGTTGGGCATCGCGGCAGTCTTGGGCCAAGACGCGCTTGGTGAAATTGCCCGGGCGCTCACGCAAACGCCGACGGATACGGATCGCATTATCGAGTTGGCGTTTCAACAACCGTTAACCGCAGTGATTGCCGGCGGCGCGGTGTTTGTATTGTTTGTGGTTCTCGTGCCATTGACCGAAGAGCTGCTCAAAGCGGCGGGCGTCGCGCTCTTGATCAAGCGACAGCTGCGCGCAAAACTTGCGCCGACGCGCGGGAACGCGGTATGGTGGGGCCTCGCCGCCGGCGCGGGTTATGCGTTCAGCGAAAATATGTTGAATGGGCAAGGCACGTTGAATGACCCGAACAGTCTCGTAGGATTTTGGGCGGGCGCCATGACGCTGCGCGCCGGCGCTTCATTGATGCACATGCTTACGACGGCGACGGTGGCGGCGGGCTGGTACGAAGCTTTGGTGGCGCGGCGGCCCATTCGTTTGCCGCTGCTGTTGGCGACGGCGGCGTTGGCGCACGCGATTTGGAATACTTGCGCGCTGCTGCTTGCCGCCGTTTCGGCTGCGCGTACGGCGGATACGCCATTGGCAAGCGTATCTACGCTGTTGACGGGTTTGGCGTTAAGTTTGCTGGGGATATTGTTCGTGGGCGGTGTGTTTTGGCTGCGCGTTTTATTGCAGTGGACGCGCTCCCGTCCGAATTCCATCTCAACGTAAAATGAGGTCATCATGGTCCGAGTAGTGACAGATTCCAACGCGCACTTGAGCGTACAACTGCGCGAAAAATACAAAATCGGTTTTGTGCCGCTGCAATTTTTATTTGGCACGCGCGCGTTTCAGGACGAAGTGGACATGTCGAACGAGCAATTTTTTCACATGCTCACGCACGAAAAAGCGCATCCCACGACCTCGGCGCCTGCGCCCGCCGATTTTATACAGGCGTGGAAACCGATTCTCGAAGCGGGCGACGAAGTGGTGTCGCTGTGTCTGCCGTCCGGTTTGAGCGCCACGTATTCGTCGGCGGTGAACGCCAAAGCGCAAATGGAACAGGAACACGGCAACGCGCTGCCGATTACGGTGGTGGATGGCAAATGGCTTTCGATGGCGCAAGGATTTCAATGCCTTGAAGGCGCGCGCGTGGCAATGGCGGGCGGTTCCAGCCAAGACGTGGTCAAAGCGATTACCGCGTTAGACGAACGCATCTCGCTCGTGTTTTTGCTCGATACGCTGGAATATCTGAAACGCGGCGGACGCATCGGCAAAGCGCAAGCCTGGCTCGGCACGATGTTTAACGTGAAACCGATTTTGGAAATTGCGCACGCGCGCGTCGAACCGTTGGAGCGCGTGCGTAGTCGCAAAGCGGGTTTGGCGCGTTTGTTGGAATTGGTGCAGACGCCGCCGTTGACCAATGGGCCGCGCAAAGGGGACGGCGCGCTGCACATTGCCGTCTTGCACGCGCGCGCGCCCGAAGCGGCGCAGCAATTGGAGGACGAACTGCGCGCGCGTTTTAATATCGCGGAATTGGTGCGCGCCGAAATCGGCCCGACGATTGCGGTGCATACCGGACCCGACGCGCTCGGACTGGCGTTTTATCGGGATTGATTCGGTTGGAAATTTGGCGCACCCCGCATCGCAACAGTGATATAATTTAGCGTGTCTCGCGCAACCTGTGTAGAGACGCGGTGTTTATGTATGCGCAGGTTTGACGCGAAATCTAGCCAAGAGCCGGACGGCGCGCTGCCGTCGCCGGCGGACGAGCAAATTGTGGAAGCACAACTGGTCGAACGCGCCAAAAGCGACCCTATTGCGTTTTCGGAATTGTACGAGCGCTATGTGGATCGTATTTATACGTATGTGTATTATCGGACGGGCGACCCGCGCGATGCCGAAGATTTGACCGCGCGCGTGTTTTATCGCGCGCTGGCGCACATGCCCGAATTCAATCAAACGGGCGCGCCGTTTGTGGCGTGGTTGTATCGCATCGCGCACAATCTGGTCGCCAATTGGCATCGCGATCGAACGCGTCATCCCGAAGTGCCGTTGGATTTATGGCAGCCCGCGCCCATGCCGGAAGGCGCGCCGCATACCCAAGCCGTCCGTTCCGAAACGCAAACCAATCTGTTAGAAGTCATTCGCGGTTTGCCGTGGGAACGTCAGCAATTGCTGATTTTGAAATTTGTGGACGGGCTGTCCAATCTCGAAATCGGCACGATTCTCGGACGCAGCGAAGGCGCCATTAAATCGCTGTATCATCGCACGCTGCTATCGCTCCGCGAGGAATTGGAAAAGCGCGGCATCTTTGAAGGCGAATAGCGCGCCTTGACCTTTCGCGCGCCTCTGTCAATGCAGCTGTTCTTTTGAGCGACACATGGACATTTCAATCATTATTCTTCGTATCCTGCATATTTTTGGCGCCGTCTTTTGGGTAGGGGCGGCGTGGATTGGCGCGTTATTTTTGGAACCGACGGCGCGCGCGTTGGGCCCCGACGGCGGAAAATTTATGGCGCATCTCTTGAATGTACGCAAGTATGCGCGATACATTATGGTTGCCGCTCTGGTGACGCTGTTGGCGGGCTTGGCGCTGTTTTTTATACTCTATGGCGGCTCGGGCTTTCGTACGGCAACGGGCATGGCATTTGCCATTGGCGGCGGCATCGGTCTCATTGCGGGCATTTGCGGCGGAATGATAAGCGCGGTTTCAGGGCGCATGTCCAAACTCGGCGCCGCGTTCGCGCAGCAGGGCAAACCGCCGACGCCGGAACAGGGCGCGGAAATGGCTGCGCTGCAAAAACGGCTTCGCACGCTGGGCATGGCGACGGCGATTCTCACTACCATCGCGTTGTTGTTGATGGCGGTGGCGCGCAATTTGTAACGCGGGGGGGACAAGCGTATGCCCGAAAGCGTATGGGAACAACAGCTCGAACAAAATATGCAGCAAGTGTTGACGCCGGTGCATCCTTCGGCATTGTTTCGCAATCATTTGCGTTCGAACTTGCATTTGGCGAGCCAACAACAAGCCGCTCGACGCGCCATGCGTTTGCGCCGTCTCCAACCTGTGAATTATTGGGTGGTGGGCGCGGCGGCGTTGGGGTTGACGGTTGCGGCGGGAAGCGTGATCGCGTGGGCGGTGCGCGCGCGTTTGTTATGGCATTGAGCGACATGCGCTGCAAAAACCCGTTTGCGCCAATGCGCCGCAAACGGGTTTTTTGTTTTTTGGCGCGCCGCGCGTACAATCTGACGACGCGCTCGCGCAGGGTGAATTTTATTTGTATATCAAAGGCAAAACTCACGGCAAACGACCGGTGGCATTGATCGTTGGCGTCCTCGCCGCCATTGCCACGGCGTTGATCATTTTTGGTTACGCGCTGGCGCAAGAACCGCAGCGTTTTGTCGCGGCTTTTGAATTGCCCGATTTGATTACGCGCACGCCGACGCTGTTGGACGAAATCCAAGTCGCGACGCGTCCGCCCACCGCCACGCGCCGCCCGACGAATACGCGCACGCCGGTTCCGACCGAAACGCCGATGGCGACGGTTGCGCCGACCGTGACGCCGCGCCCGAAATTCGATTCGCATTTTCTCTTTGGGCGTCCGGTACAGCCCGACGCGTCGAGCGACAGCCCCGACCGTTTTTATTTGTACGGCACGACGGGACGCGGCGAGTACGAAGTGCATCACGGCGAAGAGTTTGTCAATCCGCTCGGCACGCCCGTAATTGCGGTGGCGGACGGCACGATTGTGGTGGCGGGACCCGATATTTTGCCCCAGTGCGGCGCGGGCGGCAATGAGATTTGCGGACGCCAGCCGGATTATTACGGCAACGTCATTATTTTGAAACTGGACGCGACGTACAAAAATCAAGCGGTCTATGTCGCGTACGGGCATGTGCAAAAATGGTACGTCAAGCCGGGGCAGCGCGTGCAAACAGGCGAACCGCTCGGCGAAGTGGGCCAAGCGGGAATTGCGATTGGGCCGCATGCGCATATCGAAACGCGTCTCGGCGCCAATAGTTACGCCGCCACGCGCAATTCGATTTTGTGGATGCGTCCGCTGCCCGGGACCGGCGCGCTGGCGGGACGTTTGCAAGACCGCAATGGAAATTTAATTCGCAGCGCCAACGTTTTGATTTACGCCAACGATGAAAACGGTACGTACATTGGCGATACGGAAACGTATTCGCGCGACCAATATCCGCCGGTGAATTCCGACGACACGCTCGGCGAAAATTGGGCGTTCCCCGATTTGCCCGCCGGCGAATATATCGTGCGCGCGTACATTGGCAGTCTGATTTACGAGCGCCGCGTGACGATTGAAAACGGGAAATTGACGTTTGTAACGTTTGGAGGATGAGAGAGATTTTCGATTTTCAAATTTCGATTTTCGATTGATAGTGGATTGATCCGCGTAAATCGAAAATCGAAATTCTAAATTCTAAAATTTATGATACGCGTTCGTTACGCGCCCTCTCCAACCGGCGCGCCGCACATTGGCAATTTACGCGCCGCGCTATTCAATTGGTTATGGGCAAAACACAACGACGGCAAATTTATTTTGCGCGTCGAAGACACCGACCAAGCGCGCGAAGTGGACAATGGCTTGGAACTCATCATGGAATCGCTGCGCTTTCTCGGCATGGATTGGGATGAGGGACCCGACCTTGGCGGCGCGTACGGACCGTATCATCAATCGGAACGTTTGGCGATTTACAAAACCTGCGCGGACGAGTTGATTCAAAAAGGCGCGGCGTACTATTGTTACTGTACGCCGGATGAACTCGGACAAATGCGCGCCGCGCAAGAAGCGCGCGGGGAAGCGACGCGTTACGACCGTCGTTGTCGCGGGTTGACGTCCGCACAACGCGCGGAACGCGAAGCAAAAAATTTGCCGCGCGTCGTACGTCTCGCCGTGCCGTTGGAAGGTTCGACGACGCTGCCCGATTTTATTCACGGCGATATTACGATTCCGAATGAAACGGTGGACGATCAGGTGCTGCTGAAAAGCGACGGCTTTCCGACGTATCATCTGGCGGTGGTGGTGGACGATCATTTGATGGAAATTACGCACGTGATGCGCGGCGATGAATGGATTTCGTCGTTCCCCAAACACATCCTCTTGTACAACGCGTTCGGATGGACGCCGCCGCAATTTGGACACATGCCTGTCGTTCTCGGACCCGACAAGAAAAAATTGTCCAAGCGTCACGGCGCGACGAGCATTACGCAATTTCGCGACGAAGGATATTTGGAGCAAGCGTTGGTGAATTTCATGGCGCTTCTCGGCTGGGCGTACGACGGCAAGCGCGAGTTGTTCACGCGCGATGAATTGATTCAAGCGTTCACGCTCGACCACATTCATTCGTCGCCCGCGGTGTTTGACCGCGCGAAATTGGATTGGATGAACGGTTATTACATTCGCGCGTTGAAAACGGATGAATTGGCGGAACGACTGCTGCCGTTTTTGACGCGCGCGGGCATCGAAGCGGATTTGGCAACGGTGAAAAAAATCGCGCCGCTCGTCCAAGCGCGCATGAAACGTCTCGACGAAATCGCGCCGCTGGTGGATTTTATTTTCGTGGAAAAAATCGCGCCCGCGCCGCAAACGCTCATGGGCCCCAAAATGAACGCGGCGGATTCGCGGCGCGCGCTGCAAACGGCGGGCGCGATTTTGAACGACATGAATTTCGACGACGCGGAAAAAATAGAGCAAGCGCTGCGCGCGGCGGGCGAACAGCTCGGTCTGAAACCCGCGCAATTTTTCGGCGTCTTGCGCAACGCGGTCAGCGGCAAAACGGTGACGCCGCCGCTCATTGGCGTTTTGCAGATTCTCGGCAAAGAAAAAACGATGGCGCGCGTGAATGAGGCGCTCGAGCTCCTTGAAACCGCGGCAATGGTGGATCAAACATGAACGTTCCTGAACCCAAAGATTTTATACGCGAATGGATTATTGAAGATTTCAATAAAGGACGTTTCGACGGCAAGGTCATTACGCGCTTTCCGCCGGAACCGAACGGCTATTTGCACATCGGTCACGCCAAAGCCATTCACGCCGATTTTGGCATCGCGCAAGAATTTGGCGGCTATTGCAATCTGCGTTTCGACGACACGAATCCGACCAAAGAAGAGCAAGCGTACGTGGACGCCATCCTGTACGACATTCGCTGGCTCGGCTATGATTGGGGCGCGAATTTATTTTTCGCGTCCGATTATTTCGAGCAGCTCTATCAGTGGGCGGTGAAATTGATCCAAGACGGCAAGGCGTACGTGGACGATTTGAGCGCCGACGAGATTCGCGCATATCGCGGCACGCTCACCGAACCGGGACGCGAATCGCCGTACCGCAATCGGAGCGTCGAGGAAAATTTGGATTTGTTTGCGCGGATGCGCGCGGGCGAATTTCCCGACGGCGCCAAAGTGCTGCGCGCCAAAATTGATATGGCGTCAGGCAATTTGAATTTGCGCGACCCCGTGATGTACCGCATTCGTCATGCGACGCATCACCGCACCGGCGACGCGTGGCGCATTTATCCGATGTACGATTGGGCGCACGGGCAGTCGGATTCGATTGAAGGCGTGACGTACTCGCTCTGTTCGCTCGAATACGCAGACCATCGTCCGCTGTACGATTGGTTTCTCGACCAACTCGGCATCCATCATCCGCAGCAAATCGAATTTTCGCGTTTGAATCTCTCGCATACGGTAATGAGCAAACGCAAACTGTTGCAATTGGTGAATGAAAAAATCGTCGCGGGCTGGGATGACCCGCGCATGCCGACGCTTTCAGGTTTGCGCCGGCGCGGGTATACGCCATCCTCCATCCGCGATTTTATCGGACGCGTGGGCGTGACGAAAAATCAAAACTTGGTGGAGGTCGCGCTGCTTGAAGCGTGCATCCGCGAAGAGTTGAACCAACGCGCGCCGCGTGTGATGGGCGTTTTGAATCCGCTCAAAGTCGTCATCGAAAATTATCCCGAAGGAAAAATCGAAGAACTCGACGCGGTGAACAATCCCGAAGACCCGAGCGCGGGTTTGCGCCAAGTTCCGTTCACGCGCGAATTGTGGATTGAGCAATCGGATTTCATGGAGCAGCCGTCGAAAAAATATTTTCGATTGTCGCCGGGCGCGGAGGTGAGATTGCGTTGGGCGTACATTGTCAAATGCACGCGCGTCGTAAAAAATGACGCGGGCGAAATTACGCAAATCAATTGTACGTACGACCCCGCGACGCGCGGCGTGAATCCGCTTGACCGCAAAGTCAAAGGCACGATTCATTGGGTTTCCGCGCCGCACGCGGTTCCTGCCGAAATGCGTTTGTACGAAAATTTATTTCCGATGCCGAAACCCGACGAGGCGGAGGATTGGAAGGAAAAGATCAATCCGAACTCGCTGCAAGTGGCGAATGGCTTTGTCGAACCTTTGCTCGCGAACGCGCCCGTAGGCGCGCGCTATCAATTCGAACGCAACGGTTATTTCGTCGTTGATCCCGATTCCACGCGCGAACGTTTAGTGTTTAATCGCACGGTGACGCTGCGGGATACGTGGGGGAAAATTGAGAAACAGGAGCAATAAAAAATTTCAAACCCGTTTTCCGCAAGAAAACGGGTTTGAAATTTTTTGAACGTCTCTATTCGCCATTCCCCGTCTTTTTCGGTAAGATGTAAGCATTCCACTTGACACAGGAGTAGCGGCAATGAAAATCGGCATTGTGGGCAGCGGTTTTGTCGGCGCGACGGCGGCGTACGCGTTGATGATGCGCGGCGTCGGACGCGAAATTATTTTGGTGGACGCGAACCAAAAACGCGCGGCGGCGGAAGCGGACGATATCGCGCACGCGGCGCCGTTTGCGAACGCGCTGCAAGTGTATGCCGGCGCGTACGCGGATTTGAGCGGCGCGCGCGTCGTCATTCTCGCGGCGGGCGCAAATCAAAAACCGGGCGAAACGCGTTTGCAGCTGTTGGAACGCAACGCGAAAATTTTCGGCGAAATCATTCCGCAAACGTTGGACCACGCGCCGGACGCGCGCCTCGTCGTCGCCACGAATCCGGTGGACGTGATGACGCATCTCGCCGCGCATTTCGCGCATCAACGCGGCGTGCCGTACGAACGCGTCATCGGTTCCGGCACGACGCTCGACACCGCGCGCTTTCGCTTGCTGCTCGCGCGGCATGTCGGCATTGATACGCCGCATGTGCATGCCTATGTCGTCGGCGAACACGGCGATTCCGAAGTGTTGACGTGGAGCGTCGCCACCGTCGCCAATTTTCCGCTGGAACAGTTTTGTCACGCGCACGGCTTGGCGTATGACGAGACGCTGCGCGCCGAGATTGATACGCGCGTGCGCCGCGCCGCGTATCACATCATCGAAGGCAAGGGCGCGACGTATTACGGCATTGGCAGCGCGTTGGCGCGCATTACGCAAGCGATTTTGAACGACCAGCGCGCAGTGTTGACGGTTTGCTCGCGGCACGCCGAGGTGACGGGCGTCGGCAATGTGACGCTCGCGCTGCCGCAGTTGGTCGGCGGCGACGGCATTCTCGATACGTACATGCCGCCGCTCAACGCGTATGAAATGGATGCGTTACACAAGAGCGCGTCCGTGATTCGCGGCGCGATTGACAGCTTGCAGTTGGATTGAAACGACGGAATGGGACACATGAAAAAAATTGCGTTGGGCGCCAGCGGCGTCAGGGTCGCGCAAATGGGCACGGGAACGTGGTCGTGGGGCGACGGCATGTATTGGGGTTATGGCGACGGTTACGGCGAGCCAGATATTCGCGCGGCGTTCGACGCCAGCGTGCGCGCGGGGATTGATTTTTTTGATACGGCGGAAATATACGGTTTCGGCAAATCGGAAAAATTTATCGGACAGTTTGCGCGCGCGGACGCCGCCGCGGTGCAGGTCGCCACAAAATTTTTTCCGCTGCCGTGGCGTTTGACGCGTAACCAAATTGTCGCCGCGCTGCGCGGCAGTTTGAAACGGCTCGGCAGGGAATATGTGGATTTGTACCAAATTCATTGGCCCTCGCCGCTGCTCTCGCTGGAAACGATGATGGACGGTATGGCAGAGACGGTGGAAAAAGGACTGACGCGCGCGGTGGGCGTTTCCAATTTCAACGCGACGCAGACGCGGCGCGCGCACGCGCGTTTGGCAAAGTACAACATCCCGCTCGCGTCGAATCAAATTCAATTCAATCTGCTCGAACGCGGACCCGATTTTGGCGGTTTGACGGAAACGTGCCGCGAATTGAACGTTACGATCATTGCGTACAGTCCGCTCCAGTACGGCATGTTGACGGGCAAATACACGCCCGACCATACGCCGCGCGGCGCGCGGAGCCGCCAATTCACCGCCGCGTATCTCGCGCAGATTCAACCGCTCATTGCAACGCTCAAAGAAATCGGCGAAAAATATGGCGGCAAAACGTCGTCCCAAGTCGCGCTGAATTGGGTGATGCAGCGCGGCGCGCTGCCGATTCCCGGCGCGAAAACGGTCAAGCAGTTGAACGAAAACGCGGGCGCGTTGGGCTGGGATTTGTCGGCGGACGATATGGCGTTGTTGAATGACTCGAGCGCGCGCGTGTCGAAAAACGGTCAGCGGGAAAGTTAGGAATTCAAAATTCAAAATTCAAAATTCAAAATTCAAATCGCACCAACGCACTATCGCACCAACGCACTATCGCGCAAAAATCAAAAATCAAAGAGCGTATCATGCGGAATCGTCGGATTATTATTGGCGTAGGAATTGCGCTGCTGGCGCTGCTGCTCGTTGGCGCCGGCGGTTTTGTGGCGTGGGCGAACCAAGCCGCGCCGCCGCAGCCCGAAGCGCTCGCGGCGCTGCAATCGGATGAACGGGTTACGTTCCGTGAGCAGGACGGTTGGTTGGTGTTTCAACCGGCGTCGCAAGGCGCCGCGTTTGCCCAAGCGTCGCAAACGGGCTTGGTGATTTATCCCGGCGGCAAAGTGGATTATCGCGCGTATGCGCCGACCGCGCGCGCGCTGGCGGCGCAAGGGTATCTCGTCGTCATTCCGCCCGCGCCGTTGAATCTGGCATTGTTCGATACGAACGCGGCGGAAAAAATTATGGCGGCGTTTCCGCAAATTCAAAAATGGGCGGTGGCGGGTCATTCGCTCGGCGGCGTGGCGGCGGCGAGTTACGCGGCGGCGCATCCCGATAAAATTCAGGGCGTCGCGTTTTGGGCGTCGTATCCGTCGGGCGCCATGACGACGTACCCCGGCGCGACGCTTTCGATTGCGGCGAGCGACGACGGTTTGGCGACGCCGGAAAAAATTCAAGCGTCGAAAAAAGATTTGCCTGCCGCGACCAAATACCTTGTGATTCAAGGCGGCAATCACGCGCAGTTTGGTTATTACGGCGCGCAAGCGGGCGACAAGCCCGCGACGATTTCGCGCGCAGAGCAGCAAGCGCAGCTCGTTGCCGCGATGCGCGAATGGCTGCAAGGGTTATAGCGCCGCCGCGTCAGGCGATTTTGACCGGATTGGTACGCGCTATTGGTATAATGAAAAAAATATAGAATTTTTGGGAGGTTGGTATGGCTGAGGATAAAACCGCGCAGCCGCAGATTGCGGTTATCGGCGCGGGGCCCGCGGGTTTGTATGCCGCGCAGCAATTGGTAAAACAGGGCGCGCATGTGACCGTGTTGAATCGTGACATTAAACCGGGCGGCTTGGCGGAATATGGCATTTATCACGATAAATTGAAAATGAAAGACGGCTTGCGCGCGCAATTTAAAAAAATTCTGGCGCTGCCCCAAGTGGATTATCTCGGCAACGTGACGATTGGCGCGCAAGGCGCGTTGAGTTTGACGGAACTTGAGGCGTTGGGCTTTGACGCGATTTTGGTCGCGGTGGGCGCGCAAGCCACCAAATGGCTCGGTTTGCCCGGCGAAAATTTGCGCGGCGTTTATCACGCCAAAGCGTTGGCGTTTCATTACAATCGTCTTCCGCCGTTCAGTACCGATACGTTTGAAATCGGCAAACGCGCGGTCATTGTCGGCGTCGGCAATGTGATGATGGATATGGCGCATTGGCTCATCCGCGATTTGAAAATCGAAACCGTCACCGTCGTTGCGCGGCGCGGACCCGCCCAGGTCAAATTTGATAAACAGGAATTTGAAACCGTCGGCGCGAACGTGGACCTTGCCGCGCTCGACGCCGAAATCGCGCGCTGCGCGCCGTTCATGCACGCGGTCAATGAAAAGCCCGAAGCGGCGCGCGCCGCAATGCTGGCGGGCTTGCCGCGCGCGCTGCCGCCCGTTTCGGACACGCGTCTGTTGTTTGATTTTCTCGCGTCCCCGCGCGAATTGTGCGGCGACGCGCAAGGGCGCGTACAAGCCATCGAGGTTGAAGATAACGAATTGACGCACGCGCACGGCAGCGTTCACGCGCAAGGCACGGGGCGCACGCGCGAAATCGTTTGCGATACGGTGATTTTTGCGATTGGCGACGCGGTGGACGCGCAATTCGGTTTGCCGATCGCGCGCGGCGAATTTGCGCGCAATCCCGAACCGCGTTTTCCCGTCGAAGGCATTTCGCATGAAGCGTTTGACCCGCAAACGCGGCAGCCGCTCGAGGGCGTTTTCGTCGCCGGATGGGCGCGGCAGGCAAGCACGGGCTTGGTGGGCGTCGCGCGCAAAGACGGCACGAACGCCGCGTACGCCATTGACGCGTATCTGAAAACGCGCGGCGCGCCGACGGCGACGGCGGCGGCGGCATTGCGGCGCGAACTCGAAAAACGGAACGTCGTCATTGTCAATCAAGCGGGGTTGAGCAAACTCGCGGAAGCGGAACAAGCCCAAGCGCGCGCGCGCGGTTTGCCCGAATATAAATTCGCGACGAATCAAGAAATGCTCCACGCGATGGGCTTGGCATAGGATATTGTGTCAAAAAATAAAAAACGCCGCGCGCGCGGCGTTTTTTATTTCCTCTCTTGTCGTTTATACTTTTGCAATGCGCGTTGGCATTGATCTCTCGCCGTTGGCGTACGGAAGTCGTACGCGCGGGATTGGCGTGTATGCCGAAAATTTGGTCGCCGCATTGATGGCGCGCGCGGGCGCGGACGAATATGTGGTCTTTACCTCGCGCGGCTTGGAGCCGTACGTCGTTCCGTTCGCCGCCGCGCCCAATCTGCAAATCGTCACGCTGCCCGTTCCGTCGTTGGGGCGTGTGACGCCGCTGCTTTCGCATCAATTGTTACTGCCGCTGTACGCGCGCCGACTTGGGCTGGATGTTTTGCATGTGCCAGCCATTCCCTTCAACCCTTCGCTGCCCGGCATTCCGTTCGTGCAAACTGTCCCGACTGTTGTGACGTGTCATGATTTGATTCCGCTGCAACCGGATATGGCGTTGCTGCATCACGCGCGCCACCGGCGTTTTTATGAATTTCAATTGAGCGCATGCTGCCGCGCCGCGCACTTGATTTGTGTCTCGGAACATACGGCGCGCGAGGTCGTCCAAAAAATGGGAGCGCCGAGCGAAAACGTTTCGGTCATTCATCACGGAGCGCCTGCGCCCGCGCCCGAGCGCGCACTCTCGGACCGCGTGCGCGTCGTGACCGCGCCCGCGCCCTTTTTGCTGCATGTGGGCGGCGATGAACCGCAAAAAGACCAGCCAACCGTTTTGCGCGCGTTCGGTTTATTGTGCCGCAATCCCGCGTTTCAGCACAATCTGATTCTCGTCGGCAAGCATCACGGCGACGACATGCCCGCGTTGGACGTGACCGCGCGCGCGGCGCGCCGCATTTTGCGTTTGTCCGACGTGACGCGCGCGGACATGGATGCGTTGTACGCGCAGTGCGATGCGCTCGTATTTCCGTCCTTGTACGAAGGATTCGGTTTGCCGATTTTGGAGGCGATGCGCGCGGGCGCGCCGGTGGTGACGACCAATGCCGCCGCGCTGCCGGAAATCGCGGGCGACGCGGCGATATTGGTCGCGCCCAAAAATCCCGAAGCGGTGGCGAACGCCGTGCGCCGCATTTTGGACGACGAACGCGTGCGCGTGAAATTGAGCGCGGCGGGCGAACGGCGCGCCCAAGAATTTACGTGGGAGCGCGCCGCCGCGTTGACGCAGGCAGTGTATGAACGAGCGGCAAAACGCGCCAAGCAAAATGAATAGCGCGAACGTTCTTCCGCGCGTGGTTTGGGACACGACCTTTACGCGGCGCAATCAGACCGGCACGCATATCTATACGCAAAATTTATATCGCGCGCTCAAAGCGACGGGGCGCGTCGCATTGCAAGAGATTCACAACGCGCGCACGTACAAAATCATTCCCCCCGCGTCCAATCTGTGGTGGTTGGCACGCGGCTTGGAACGGGAATTGACGGCGCAAGCGCCTGATTTGTTTCACGCCGCCGCCTATTTGGGCCCTCGTCGCGCGCCGTGTCCGATGATAGTCAATGTGTTTGATGTGGCGGCTTTGACGTATCCACAATTTCATGATTGGAAATGGCGCGCCTATACGCGATTTATTGTGCCGCAGACGGCGCGACGCGCGGCAGCGGTGATTACGCTGACGGAACATGCGCGCGGCGCAATTGTGCGCGCGTATCAACTGGCTCCGGAACGCGTGCATATTGTCGCGCCGGGCATTGGCGCCGAATTTCAACCGCTCGCGAATGTGGACGCGCTGGCGCGCTTGCGCGCGCGCTATGGGTTGAGCAAAGATTTTTTGCTGCATCTCGGCGAGGCGAACAGACGTAAAAATATCCCCACGCTGATTGCGGCGTTCGCGCAATTGCGCGCGGATTTTCCGCAATTGAGGTTGGCGTTGGCGGGCCCCCAAATTCCAACCGCAGCCGCCGTGACGCAAGCTATCCGCGCGTACGGCGTCGAAAACGCGATCATACGTTTGGGCTATGTGCCGCAAGCTGATGTGCCGTTGCTGTACGCGAGCGCGCGCGCGTTTGTATATGCGTCAAAAATGGAAGGGTTTGGAATGCCGCCGCTCGAAGCGCTGGCGTGTGGCGTGCCGGTCGTCGCGGCGCCGAATCCGCCGATGCCCGAAGTGTTGGGCGACGCCGTGTGTTGGGCCGCGGACGACAGTCCGACGGCGTTGGCAAACGCGGTGCGTCGAACGCTGATGGATGAAACGTTGGTCGCGCAATTGCGTGAAAAAGGGATTGCGCGCGCGCGCCGGTTCACGTGGGAACGCGCGGCGCAGACGACGTTGCAAATTTATGCGAACCTATTGCAATCGCAGCGCATGGGGGCGCGCGCATGAATATCGGGATTGACGCGCACATGTTGGGGCAGCGCGAGACCGGGAACGAGACGTACATTCTCGAACTCGTGCGGCACGCGCCGCGCCAAGCGCCCGCGCATCGTTTTTTTGTATATGTGGAAAATCCCGACGCGGTTCCGCCGGAAGCGCGCGCGTGTGCGAACGTGCGTGTGACGCGGCTGCAGAATCATTCGGCTGCCGCGCGTTTGTTGTGGGAGTTGCCGCGCCGCGCGGCGGCGGATGCGTTGGACGCGCTGCACATTTCCTATAATGCGCCGCTGTATTTGCCGCGACGCTGCGCGTTGGTGGTTACGGTGCATGACATTTCGTTTGAACGTCATCCCGAATGGTTTCCGACGCGGCTGCGGTGGTTTCTCAAAGCGAGCGTGCGTCGTTCTGCGCGCGCGGCGCAGCAGACGATTGCCGTATCAGAGTGGTGCCGCAAGGATTTAATCGAGACGTATCGGCTGCCGCCGGAACGCGTGTGGGTGACGCACGAAGCGGCAGGCGGCGCGTTTCGCCCCAATATCGAACGCGCGGCGTTGGACGCCATTCGCGCGAAATACGACACGGGCGAGCGTTTCATTTTGGCGGTGGGCAATGTGCAGCCGCGCAAGAATCTGGCGCGTTTACTGGAAGCGTTCGCGCAGGCGCGCGCCGCAGGTTTGCACGCGTACAAATTGGCGTTGGTGGGGCAGCCACAATGGCAAGCCGATGCCGTACATCAAGCCGCGCGCGCGTTGGGCGATGCGGCGGTCATGACGGGGTATGTTCCCGACGCGGATTTGCCGCTATTGTATAATGCGGCGGATGTGTTTTGTTATCCCTCGCTGTACGAAGGATTTGGTTTGCCGGTTTTGGAAGCGATGGCGTGCGGCGCGCCGGTGATTACGTCGAATGTGACCGCGCTGCCCGAAGTGGCGGGCGACGCCGCTTATTTGGTGGACCCGCGCGATGTGCGCGCGTTGGCGGAGGCGCTTGTCAAAGTTGCGACGGATGAAAATTTGCGGCGCGAGTATCGCGCGCGCGGTTTGGCGCGCGCAAAACAATTCGCGTGGGCGCGTTTGGCGGACCAAACCATCGCGGCGTATGAACGCGCCGCGCGGTTTGTCAAACGTAAAAGTTGAAAGCGTTCAGTATGAAATTTTGGGATTGGTTGGTACGCCGACGGTACGCTATCGCCAAAGATTTTCGTCGCCGCCGCTTTGAATTTTTTTGGGAACGTTTGGGACGGCACGCGGGCGCGCGCCGGTGGTTGGATTTGGGCGGAGGACCCGGCAGTTATCTCTTGACGGAATTGGGCGCGCTGGGTCAAGATGCCCCGCGCGTAATTTTATTGGATGTGGGCGAGGCAGAGTTGTTGGACGCGCGGCGGCGGTTTCCCCAGACGCTGTGCGTGTGCGCGGACGGCGAGCGTTTACCGTTTTGCGAAAAGGCGTTCGATTTGATTTTTTGCAATTCAGTGATTGAACATGTGGCGCATCCCGAACAACTGGCGGACGAAATTCGCCGAACGGGACAGCGTTTTTTTGTACAGACGCCAAATCGAGATTTTCCGCTCGAAAGCCATTCGCACGTACCGCTGCCTTTTTTCGGACAAATGCCGCGCCCGCTTCAGCGGCTCGTGTGTCGTATCGCCGGCGCGCAGTGGGATTACCTCGCGTCGGTGCATTATTTAACGCCCCAAGAATTGCAAACCTATTTCCCCGACGCGCAATTGATTCGGGAGCGCGGGTGGGGCTTGACCAAATCGTTTTACATGGTTACGCCGTCGGATGCGCGCAAAAGCGTCGTCGCATCGCGCGCGCGTGCCGAACGCGTACGCGCGGAGGACGCGTGAAAATCGCGTTGGTCGGCACGCGCGGTATTCCGGCAAGTTACAGCGGTTTTGAAACGTGCGCGGAAGAGTTGAGCGTGCGGCTCGTCGCGCGCGGGCATCAAGTGACGGTCTATTGTCGTTCGCATCATATTGCGTACAACAAGCCGTACTATCGCGGCGTGCGTCTGGTGCGCTTGCCGACAATTCCAAATAAATATCTGGATACGATTGTCCACACCCTGTTGGCGTCGCTGCATACGTTGACGCAGGACTATGACGTCGTGTTGATGTTTATTGCGGGCAACAGTCCGGTGTCGTTTGTGCCGCGTCTCGGCGGAAAAAAAGTCGCGCTGAATGTGGACGGGTTGGATTGGAAACGCCGCAAGTGGCCCCCTTTGGCAAAAAAATATATTCAATGGGCGGAATGGCTGGCGACAAAGTTGCCGAATCTGGCGATTACGGATTCGCGCCAAGTGCAGCGGTATTATCGCGAACGCTTTGGCGCCGAGACCACGTACATTGCCTATGGCGCGGAAGCGTTTCCGACGCCGCCGGGCGAATACATGCGGCGCTATGGTTTGGAGCCGCGGCAATATATTTTATTTGTCGGGCGGCTTGTGCCGGAAAATTGCGCGCATCATTTGGTCGCGGCGTTTGGCCGTCTCGAAACGGACATGCGCTGCGTGATTGTGGGCGATGCGCCGTACGCGGCGGACTATATTCAAGAATTAAAAGCGGCGGCGGGACCGCGCGTGATTTTTACCGGCTATTTGTACGGGGCGGGGTATCAAGAATTATCGTCGCACGCGTATGTGTTTGTCGAAACCTCCGAAGTGGGCGGCACGCATCCCGCGTTGTTGGAGGCGATGGCGTTCGGCAATGCGGTGATCGTGAACGATACGCTTGAAAATTTAGAGACTATCGGCGACGCGGGTTTGGCGTATGACGGCAGCCGCGGCGCGGAACAATTGGCAGAGACGCTGCAAGATTTGATTGACCATCCCGAACGCGTCGCGACCTATCGTTTGCGCGCGCAAGAACGCGTGCGGCGGCATTTTACATGGGACGCGGTGACGGACGAGTACGAAGCGCTGTTCCAGCGAGCGTTGAAAAACTAAGCGGCGAGTGGATTTTTCCACTCGCCGCTTTGTTTGTTGCGAAATAGGCGCTGGCGTTATTCTGTCTTTATCACGGCACGTTGAAAGAGAACCAGCCGGATTTAGTGCATTGGTTATTGCTGGTGCAAGCGCTGACGCGCCAGTAATAGGTGTGTCCGCCAGCCAGCGTGGAAGGCGTATATTGGTCTTGGGATATATTCTTGTTGGAATGGACCGTGACGCCTTTTTTGGCATCCTGTTTGATGACGACCTGATAATGATGCGTATTGGCGGACGGGTTCCAATCCAATAACGGCGGGTTGTCCGCGGCGGCGCCGTTGCTGGGCGTTGTCAATTCGGGTTTCGCCGGCGCCGGCTGCGTGTTGGTGACGGCTGCGCACGATGAGAATTGCGAAGTGTTGCCGGCTGTATCTATCGCGGTGGCGACGACATAGCCGCTCGTCAGCGCGCTGTTGGCGGTTATGGTAAAGGAAGCATCGCCGTTGCCGTTCGTGTTGACGTCCGTTGTGCCCAAATACGTTTTGCCCTGACCGTCATTGTGCGACGAGTGATTGTCGCAAACGGTATTGTGAAAAACTTCGATGGTGAATTTTTTGTTTGGAATGCTGTTGAGCGTACCTTGCACTGTGAGGACGCCGTTGCTCGCGTTCGCGCTCTTGGGTATCGGATAATTTTGGAGCGCGTTGGCGCCGTTATCCGGGTCCTTGAGGTCGTTGGCTGTGAAACCGGCTTTGCCGAGATTGATGCCCAGCTTGGCGTTGCCGTAAATCGAGTTACGGCGGATTTGATTGCCCGTGCCGCCTTGGATGCGAACGCCGTGGCTGGGATGGTTGGCGACGATATTGTCCAGAATTTGATTGCTGTTGGTTTGAACGAGAATGCCGATGCCGTTATTTGGAATCTTGACGCTGCCATTCGCGCCGACGCCGATGTAATTGTTGGTGACATTGTTGCGTATCGAGCCCTTGAAAATCAAAACGCCGGTGCTGCCGTTGCCGGAAATGACATTGCGGTCCAAAGTGGTATTGGAGCTGTTCGAGTCCAAGATTACGCCGACACCGCGTCCTCCGACCGTGGCGTTGCCTGCGCTGTTGACGCCAATATAATTACCTTGCACCAAATTATTGCGAGTGGGAGCATCCGCGATTTCCATAGCAATATTGGCGTTGCCGGAAATAACGTTGCGCTCTTCGGGCGTTGTACCGCCGATTCGATTATTAGCGGAACTGCCGATGAGAATGCCGGTGTCGGCATTAGGAATCGCATTGTTGCCGCTTACATCCGTGCCGATAAAATTGCCGATGACAACGTTGTTATTGGAATGGTCAATGACGATGCCGTGTTGGTAATTGCCGGAAATGAGATTACAGTCGCCGGTGCAGGCGCCGCCGGGAGTGACGCCGTTTGTGCCGCCGATGATGTTATCGTGGCTGCCTTTGCGCAGATGGATGCCTTCCATCGCTTTTTTCGCGCTGGTTCCTGTGGCGTTGACGCCGAGAAAGTTGCCGATGATGAGGTTGTTGCTTACTTCAACCTGATCGCTCGTGCCAATCGCGACGCCGCCGTTCGGGCGATTATTGATAATCAAACCTTTGATGACATTGTTGCTGCTTTTGAGCGCAATGGCATCGTGATAGATATTGGCTTGGCCCATATCGAGCTGGATCCGGTCGTCGCTCTGGGTGCCGTCAATCATCACGCCCGCGTTGTCGGTCAAATCGGGGAGCCAATCTTTGACGACAATTGTTTTCACGCCGCTGCCTGCCAGGTCAAAGGTAATCAGGTCAAAACCGGCGCTAGCGTTGGCTTGGTTCATTGCCCAGCGCAGCGTGCCGGCTGCGCCTTGACTTGAAATCCCCGCGTCGTCGGTCTTGGTGACCACATACGTATTTTGGGGCGCAATTTTGAGGAGCGGATGCAGCGTCATCGGCGGTTGATTAGACGCGCGCGCTGTGGTTGCGCTCAAGAGCAGCGCGAATACGAGTCCGCCGAAAACAGTAAATAATTTGGGTCTCATCAAAATTCTTCTCTCTTTCCTTCCCCCACGATAGAATAACATGCGCGCCCATGATTTTTGAATAGGCAAATGGTCATGGCGCGGAATTGACTGTGATTTTCGCGCGCGGTCTAAATTTGGCGCGTCCCGGACGGCTGCGTTGAAACTTTAACTTGGACCAAGCGTATATTTTTCAGATTTGCCGCGCGTTTTGTGCGCACGCAACCGCGCTTTATACTATGCGCGCTTGGTTTTAGCGAAAGGATTTTTTGTGGCAAGTATCGAATTGACCGCGCCCGCGTCGAACGCGTCGCGCGCCGCGCCGCAGTGGCGCGATTTGTTTTTGTATCTGCTCGTCGGCGGCGGCGGATTTATCGTCGCTTCGCTCGTCGCCGGGCGTTTTGTGGAACGCGGTTCGCTGGCGGTGAGCGTACTCGCGTATGCGTTGAACGTTTTGTTTTTTGCCGGAAGCGTTTTAGCCGTCGGCGTCGCGCGCGGGAAATTGAGTTTGCGCGAAATGGGATTTATTCCGCCGCGCATCCGCGCGGGCTGGGTTGTTGGCGCGATTGCGTTATCGCTCGCGCTGCTGCCCGCGCGCGGCATGATCGGCGTCGTCGCGCAATATCTCGCGAGCGGTTCGCTGGGCGGAATGGAGAATCGTCTCGCCGTGATTGCGCCCGAAAGTTTTACGTGGGGCGGTTTTCTGGTCACGCTCATCGGCGCGGGCATTCTCGTGCCGATGGCGGAAGAGCTGTTTTTTCGCGGCGCGCTTTTTACGTGGTTTCGGCAGCGTTATAATTTCCCCATTGCCATGTTCGCCAGCTCGCTGCTGTTTGCGTTCGGACATATTGACGCCATCGGCGTCGTCGCCGCGAGTTTCGTATTGGGCGTGGCGAACGCGTGGGCATTTGAAAAATCGAAATCGCTCTGGGCGCCGATTCTGATGCACATTACGACCAACTCGTTCGCCGTGTTGGTGATTTATGCCGCGCTCGCGTTCGCGCCGCACGCGCTCCGCCCGTAAGCGCGCGCCATCCTCAATCTATTTGACGCGAACGCGCGGCGCGCGTACACTCGCGGCGTGTCCGGTCTGCAAACGTTTTTCACCGCGCTCTCGACCATCGTCGCGCCCATTCTGCTCGTCGCGGGCGCCGCGTTCGGACTGGGCAAACGCGGCGTCATCGTCGAACAACGTTCGCTGGCGCGCGCCTCGCTCTATTTTTTCAGCCCCGCGCTCGCGTTCGTTTCCCTCGCCAATTCGGACGTCAACGCCCATGATTTTTTTGCCATCATCGTCTTTGCCGTTTTGATGGTCGTTTTGCTCGGCGCGTTATGCCTGGGCGTCGCGCGCGTTTTGCGATTCGACCGCATGTTGACGAGCGCGTTTCTGTTGAGCGCGCTCTTTGTCAATGCGGGCAATTACGGGATTCCGTTCAGTCAATTCGCGTTTGGCGCGGAAGGCGTCGCGCGCGCGGCGATTTATTTCACCGTCAATTCGATGTTAGCCAATACGGTCGCCGTGTATATTGCCTCGGCGGGTCATTCCGATTTGCGCGCGTCGCTGCGCGCGGTTTTGAAAATGCCGTTGGCGTACGCCGCGCTCTTGGGTTTGCTTTTTAATCTGCTGCATTGGGCGCTGCCGGAACCGTTCATGCGTGCGTTGGCGCTCGCCGCCGCCGCCGCGCTGCCGGTGATGTTGGTCAATCTCGGTTTGGAAATGGCGCGCGTGCGGCTGCGCGATTACGAGTGGCGCGTGTTCTTGGCGGCGGGCATCAAACTGCTGGTCGCGCCCGTTATCGCGCTCGCGCTCGCGGGCGCGCTGGGCTTGCAAGGGCTGACGCGTTCCGTTTCGGTCATCGAAGCGTCCATGCCGACGGCGGTGATGGCGTCGCTCATCGCCACTGAATTTCGCGCGCGTTCGGATTTTGTGACGAGCGCGGTTTTGATTTCGACGCTGGGCAGCGCGGTTACGCTGACGCTGCTCTTGTTGTTTCTCGGTTACGCGCCGCCTTGATTTTTTCGTCGGAAAATTTTCGATTCATCCCGAAGGATAAAACTCGAATTTCCAAACAGAGGTTTTGGAAATTTGAAAAAAACTGCGTGGAAATTTTTATCGGCTTGGGCATTGTCCTCGCGCTCGCCGTCGCGTTCTGGTTATGGCGCGCGGGACGCGCCGCGCAAGCGCGCGCGGGCGTTCCCGTCAACGCGCGGGTGATCTATTCCGACACGGGCGCGTGGACGCGTTTGGAGAAACCGCTGTTCGCGCGGCGCTATCGTTTGACGGGCAAACCCGATTATATTGTGCGGGATGAAACGGGCGCGACGATTCCGATTGAGGTGAAACCGACGCGTCGGGCGGCGCAGCCGCGTCCTGCGGACGTGATGCAGTTGATGGCGTACGGGATTTTGATCGAGGAGCAATTCGGCGCGCCGCCCGCGTATGGGCTGTTGAAATATCGCGCGGACGTTTTTCGCGTCGAATTTACCGACGCGCTGCGCGCGGAATTTTTCGAGACGCTGCGCGAAATGCGCGCGGCGCGCGGCGCAAGAAACGTTGCGCGCAATCACGCCGACGCGGTGAAATGTAAATACTGCGGCTATCGCGACGCGTGCGGCGAAGCGTTGGAATGAGCCGCGTCGCGCGCGGGACGCCGGCGCGGCGTTAGCGCCGCCGCGAGTTTTTGGAGCTTGCCTTTTTGGATTTGACATTCCCAGAGGCGCACGACGCGCCATCCTTGACGCGTCAACGCTCTGGTAATCGTTCGATCGCGCGCACGATTGCGCGCGATTTTATTTTGCCAATAGGCGGCATTGTCGGACGGAGTGACGTTGCGGCAAGTGTGACCGTGCCAGAAACAGCCGTCCGCGAATAAAGCCACGCGTTTTTGAGGGAAAACAAAATCGGGGCGTCCGAGAATTTTATAATTTCGGCGCCAGCCGGTGATATGCCGCGCTTTCAATAACGCCATCAATTTGATTTCGGTGGATTGATTGCCTTTGGATTTGACCGCGCGCATGATTGCCGAGCGCTGTTTTTTGGAAAAGGTGTCAGCCATCTTGGCGTTTGTCCATTTCGGCGAACAAGGTCGGCACGAATGATTCCAAAACGGCGCGGATGAGATTCACCGGCGCCGCGTTGCCGGTTTGCTTGCGAATTTGCGTTTCGGACACGACGATTTTGAAGGTATCGGGGAAACCTTGCAAGCGCAGCAATTCGCGGGGCGTCAAGCGGCGTTCGCCATTGACGAGCAAATAATTGTAGGACGCGCCGGCGCGCAGGGCGCACGAAAACGGATACGATGAAATGTGTCCCGCTTTATTTTCGTGCCAAATGGAAGGATGCGCGGCGGGCGTGTGTTTGGCGCGGCGTTTGGCGCGGATGCGTTCGGAAGCAAGATAGCTTGGCGCGACGTCCGTTTCAAGAATTTCGCTCAATGCCGCGTATGTTTTCTGTTTGGGTGGAAATTCAAACGCCGTCGGCTGCGCGAAACCGACAAGGATGACGCGTTCGCGTTTTTGGGGCAAACCGTAATCCAGCGCGTTCAACGTTTTGTAATACACGGTATAACCCAATTCCGCGCGCAAAATGCAAAGAATCTGCGCGAGCGTTTTGCCTTGCGCGTGACCGACGAGTTGTTTGACGTTTTCGAGAATGAAACCGCGCGGTCTTTTTGCCGCCAAGATGCGGGCAATGTCGAAAAACAGCGTGCCGCGCGCGTCGTCAAAACCTTTACCGTTTCCGATGATGCTAAAGGGTTGGCACGGAAAACCGGCGAACAAAATATCGTGATCCGGAATTTCGTCCGCGCGGATTTGGGTAATGTCGCCGGCGGGCGTTTCGCCAAAATTCGCGCGATACGACGCGCTGGCGTACGGGTCAATCTCGCTGGAGAAAACGCACTCGGCGGGCAAACCGCGTTTTGAAAATACTTGGGCGGCGGCAAAACGAAAACCGCCGATGCCGCAGAATAAATCAATAAAGCGAATGGGTTCGCGGTGGGGTTTGGTTTCGATCACGAGAGATTGCGCGCGCCTCGTTTGGGGCAACCGCAAAGGATTGCCGCGGCGACGAAATAGAGAAGGATTTTAATTGCTGCCAAAAACCGGAATCCGCGCGCCGGTAATCGCGCCCGCGTCGTCGCTGCACAAAAAGACGAGCGTCGCCGCGACCTCTTCGGGTTTGACCCAGCCGGTAGTTTTGTTGGGCTGCTTGGCGCGCTCGGCGGGCGTGTCCAGCGCGCGCAGCATGACCACGTTCGCGGTGATGTGATTATTTTTGAATTCGTTCGCCAGCGCGAGCGTGAACGTTTCCAGCGCGCTTTTGACGGTGAGATACGCCAGCGAGCCGGGCGGCGGATTTTGCGTCACGCCGGACGAAATCGTGAGAATGCGGCCCCATTCGTTTTCAATCAACTGCGGCACAAACGCGCGCGCGGCATGAATCGCGGTCTGTAAATTTTCCTCAAACATATCTTGCCAGATTTCATCGGTCGTATCCAATAAACCGCCGCCGCGATACGCGCCCGTCAAATGCGCCAAAATATCAATGCGCCCAAAACGCGTTTTCACCTCTTGCGCCAACGCGTGCAGCGCTTGCGCGTCCAATGGGTCGGCGACGCGCAGCATGACGCGCGACTCGCGATAACCCAAAGTTTGAAACAGCGCGTCGAGCGGTTCCTGCGTCGGCGCGACCAACACAATCCGCACGCCCGCGTCCGCAAACGCTTTTGCCACCGCCGGACCCAATTGGCTTGCCGCGCCGATGATGACCGCCACCCGATTTGTCAGAGCCATTGTCGAGCGTCCCGCGCGCGCGTCAGAAAACCAACAGATTGGAACTGCTCACCAAATGGTCGAGCAATTCCAACGCGCGATGATAATTACGGTCTTGACGCGGCGCGTCCAATTCCGCCGCCACCACGCTGCTTTCATGCGGCACGCGCAAAGCGGTACAGCGTTCGACGTAACGATTGGGCGAAAGTTCCTGAATTTCCGCCAAGCCGCCGGCCAGACGCTTGACCTGAAAAATTGCGTCGGGCGCTTCGCCAGCCGTTTCGAGACGAATGCCCGTCAATTCGCCGGGCGCGCAGTCGCTTTGTTCGCGCACGCGAATCGTCGCTTGGATTTCGCGCGCGTCCGCGCTTTCATAGCCGCGCCCGCTAAAACGCGCGTGGCGATTCATACCGTCGCGCGCATACGAACCCGGCGTCACCCGCCAGCCGAGCGAGCTCGCCAGCCACGCCATCATCAAAATCGCCGCGCTCTGATTGCCGTTCAAGCCCGCCGAAAATTCGATTTGCACGCGCGTCAACCGGTCGAGAAAGGTCATGCTGCCGGGGTCGTCAAAAAATTGCGCGACCAATTCGCGCCAGGGGCGAATGCGCTGCCAATTCACGTCGCCAAACGAAACTTGGGGATAATCCAAACGCAAACGCGCAATCGTATTGTTGACGCGTTCCGCGCGCGCGGTAAAGTGCGCCGAATCAAATAAAATTTGGTCCGCTTCGCCGACGAGCGCGCGAAACAAGCGGTCGTCCAAATCGGGCTGTCCGCGCCAATACAACGCCAAGGGCAAGCCGCTCACGCGCAAGCCCAACGCCGCGCTCGGCAAAGAATCGTACTGCGCGCCGCGCGGATAAAAAATAATTTCCTCGCCCACCTGTCGCCGCGTCGCGCCCTGTTCGACGTGATAACATGAAATCACCGTTTCAATCCACGGCTCGCCCGCCGCGGGCGCGGCAATCAAAATCACGCGCGCGGGATTGGACAAGACGATTTGAGCAATCAACGCTTCCAAATTCACGGGGTCCTGACCGGGTTCGCAAAAGACGACCAGCGTCAATGTGCAAGCGCGCAGCGCCGGTATCCCGTCGCTCATTACTTGTTGGCGCTGCGCGGATAATTCTTGCTCTATGCGCCGCAAGTCAACGCGTTTGGCTGGCGTATGGATAATTTCGACAGAAAGAGTTGGAAGCATTTCAGAGCCGCTTTCTGATGTAACGCGAATCTTTAATCACAATTTGCGCCATTTGCGTCCGTCGCGTTTGATAAACTCGTCGGCGGCATCGGGCCCCCAAGCGCCGGCTTTGTAATTGGGAAACGCGGGCGCGGGGAGATATTTCCACGCTTCCAAAATCGGCGTAATCACCGCCCACTGCGCTTCCACTTCATCATAGCGCGTGAACAACATCGGATCGCCCAACATGGCGTCCAATAACAAACGTTCGTACGCTTCGGGCGCGGTTTGACCAAAAGCGCTGTTGTACCGAAAGTCCATATTCACGGGACGAATGCGATTGTCCTGTCCCGGAATTTTACTTTCGATTTTCAAGGTGATGCCTTCGTCGGGTTGAATGTTAAACACGAGCGTATTGGGTTCGAGCGGGTTGACGCCGTTCTTGCCAAACAACGACAATGGCGGCAGGTTGAATTCCACCGCGATTTCGGTCATGCGTTTTGGCAGACGTTTGCCGGTCCGCAAATAAAACGGCACGCCCGCCCAGCGCCAATTGTCAATGTGCAGTTTCAACGCGACGTATGTTTCCGTCGCCGAATCGGGCGCCACCTCCGGCTCGGTGCGATAGCCCGGCGCTTGCAATCCGCCAATCGCGCCCGCGCCGTATTGGCCGCGCAGCGTGGCTGCCGCGATTTCGTCGTAATCCAGCGGTCGAATCGCGCGCAAGACTTGGGCTTTTTCATTTCGCACCTGATCGGGCCCAAAAACCGGCGGCGGCTCCATCGTCGTCACCGCGAGCAGTTGCAGCGCGTGATTTTGAATGATATCGCGCAGCGCGCCCGCATGGTCATAGTATTCGCCGCGCGTCTCGACGCCCACCGTTTCCGCGACCGTGATCTGAACGTTATTGATGTACGTGCGATTCCAAATCGGTTCGAGGATGCCGTTGGCAAAGCGAAAGACAAAGAGATTTTGCACCGCCTCTTTGCCGAGATAATGGTCAATGCGATAGATTTGCGATTCGTCAAAAACTTGATGCAAGCGCCGATTCAATTCCAGCGCCGACGTCAAATCGCGCCCGAACGGTTTTTCCAGAATGATGCGCGTGTATCCGGCGCTCGTATTCAATTCCGCCTTGCCGAGCATCTCGACAATCTCGGGCATCAGTTCGGGCGGCACCGCGAGATAAAAGAGGCGATTGCCCAACGTCCCGCGCTCTTGGTCAAACCGTTCCAACTCGGCTTTGAGGCGTTTATAGCCGTCAAGGTCGTCGAGGTTCGACTGGGCATAAAAGATATTTTCGGCGAACGAGTCCCACGTTTCGGCTTGGATTTTTTCGCGCGAAAATTCGGCGACGGCTTGTTGGTATTCCGCGCGGATGGCTTGGTCCGTGCGCGGTTTGCGCGCGAAACCGATGATATTGAATACCGGCGGCATGTAATTTTCGCGCGCGAGATTATAGAGCGCGGGGACGAGTTTGCGCCGCGCCAAATCGCCCGTCGCGCCAAAAATAATGATAGAGGTCGGTTCGGGCGCGCGCGCCACGCGCATCCCTTCGCGCAGGGGATTGACTATCGTACGCGTTTCAAGCATATCGCATCCTCATTCTCATCTGTATTCAGTTTATCCGTCCGCGCGTTTGAGCGCATGTCCGCCAAACTCACTTCGCAGCGCGGCGAGCACTTGGGCGCTAAACGATTCCTCTTGGCGCGAGACGAAACGCTGAAGCAGCGAGAGGGTGATGATTGGCGCCGGCACGTCTTCCGCCATCGCCGCTTCCACCGTCCAGCGGCCCTCGCCCGAATCGGCGACGTACCCTTGGAGGTCGCTCAAATCGCTGCCGTGTTTTTGAAACGCATTCACCGCGAGATCGAGCAGCCACGAACGGACGACGCTGCCTTGCTGCCACACTTGGCTCACTTGCAAAAGGTCGGGATGGTATTCCGATTTTTTCAAAATCTCGAAACCTTCGCCATACGCTTGCATCATGCCGTACTCGATGCCGTTATGTACCATTTTGACAAAATGCCCCGCGCCGTGCGGACCCATTAAACCGTAATTGCCCGTCGGCGGCGCGAGCGTTTTGAAAATCGGTTCGCAAAAAGCATACGCGTCGGGTTCGCCGCCGACCATCAGCGAATAGCCCTCGGTCAAACCCCACACGCCGCCGCTCACGCCCGCGTCCAGGTAGCGCAAGCCCATTTCCTTTAATTTGGGCGCGCGGCGTTTGTCGTCGCTCCAACGCGAATTCGCGCCGTCAATCAGAATGTCGCCTTTGGACAGCAAAGGCGCGACCGCGTCAATCGCCTCGTCCGTCGCCGAACCCGCGGGCAGCATGAACCACACCACGCGCGGCGTTTGTTTCAACGCTTGCGGCAGATCGCTCAATTCATACGCGCCTTCCAAACCCTGCGCGACATACTCGTCAATTTTACCTTTGCTGCGATTCCACACGACCACGCGATGCCCGCCTCGATGCAGCCGCGTCGCCATATTGCCGCCCATCCGTCCGAGTCCAAGAATTGCCAATTCCATGATTGCTCCTGTGTGTGATTAGGTGATTAGGTGATTAGGTGATTGGGTGATTGGGTGATTGGGTGATTCCATTGCGCATTATTCACTGTGCATTTTGTTTTCAATGGCGGCGAGTAATTTTGCCATCGCCTCTTCAAATTTTACCACGCCTTCTTTCAACACTTGGGCTGTCACCGCGTCGAGCGAAACGCCTGCGGCTTGGACTGCCGCAATCGTGGCGCGTGCGGCGGCAATGTCCGCGTCCACCGTGCGCGCCACGACGCCGTGATCGGCAAAGGCGTGCATCGTCGCCAACGGCAGAGTGTTGATCGTATGCGGCCCGATGAGCGTTTCGACGTACAACACATCGCGGTACGCGGGATTTTTGGTTGACGTGGATGCCCACAGCGGGCGCTGCACGCGCGCGCCTTGCGCTTGCAGCGCGTACCAGCGGTCGCTCATAAAAATTGCCTTGAATTTTTCATACGCGATTTGCGCGTTCGCAATCGCGAGTTTGCCGTGCAGCGCCGTGTTTTGCGCGCCCAGCAATTTGTCCGCGAGCGTATCAATGCGGCTCACAAAAAAACTCGCCACCGAAGCGATGTGGGCAATGGGTTTGCCTTCCGCCGCGCGGCGTTCCAAACCGCGAATAAACGCCCATGCCACATCTTCGTACGCCCGCACCGAAAACAGTAACGTGATATTGATATTCAAACCGTTGTATGTCGCCTGTTCAATCGCCGGCACGCCCTCGTTCGTCCCCGGAATTTTTATCATCAAATTCGGACGGTCCACAATCTGCCACAGCCGCCGCGCTTCTTGCAGCGTACCGAGCGTGTCATACGCCAAACGCGGCGCGACTTCGATGCTGACGAAACCATCCGCGCCGTCCGTACTGTCATACACCGCGCGAAACACATCGCACGCCGCGCGCACGTCGTCCGTCGTGAGTCGTTCATACATCGCGGCGGCGTTCATGCCTTGCGTCGCGAACTTGCGAATGTCGCTGTCGTAATCGTCGCTTTCCGCAATGGCTTTTTCAAAGATGCTCGGATTGGACGTCTCGCCGCGCAGCGCCATCGTCTCGGTCAAGTTTTTCAATTCGCCCGATTGAATTTGACGGCGCTGCATACTGTCCAGCCACACCGACTGCCCTTGCTCCAAAAGTTGATAGAGGGGATTTTCGCTCATGTTTTATGGTCTCCTGAATGAAAAAAATCCAAGCGCCAAGCGATAAAACGCATCGCGCATTTTGTTTTTGTTTTGACGCTTTATAGAGTCCCCAAATTAAAATCGTAGGATGGAGACCTGACAGGTTTATGTCGCGTCCGCGCCACCTTACGCGCGCGCGACGAAAACCTGTCAGGTCTTGGTACGATGTTTATTTGAGTTGTCTATTAGATTTGCAGCAACGAATGATACAACGTTTTTTGCCGTTCACGCGCGCGTTGATACGTTTCAAAATATGCCGCGCGCGGCAGCATGGTTTCGCCCAACGCGGCGGGCAGCGCGTCGAAATTAGAGATTGCCCCTAACGCGCGCAGCGCAATCAACGCCGCGCCGCGCGCCGACGCTTCCGCTTCGCCTGAAACGGTTACGGGCGCGCCCAACACATCCGCGAGAATTTGCACCCAAGCGCGCGAACGCTCCAACGCCGCGCCGCTCGCGATCCATTCGCGCGCGGGCGTCAGCGCGCGCAGCAAATCGTAAATCGCCGCGAACCGGTACGCGAGGGCTTCCAAGGTCGCGCGCCAAATCTCGACGGGCGTCGTACTCAGACGCCAACCGATGAGCGCCGCGCGCGCGTCGCCGCGATAACCGGGACTGCGTTCGCCCGCGAAAAAGGGCAGCAGCGTCAAACCGTGCGCGTCGGGCGGCAGGGCTTTTAATTCGCGCTCCAAAACGTCGGGGGCGGGCAACTGCCAAACGTTCGCGTAATACGCAAACACATTGCCGCCGTTATTGAGCGAACCGCCGACGAGCCCGTCCGTTTCGTCCACGCGATATAGCCACAAGCCGCGCGGCAATTCCGCCAACGCTTGACGCGCGGGCATGACGACGCGCAGCGCGCCGCTCGTGCCGACGGTGACGGCGAGGCGCGTCGCATCCACGCAGCCGCTGCCCAGATTCGCCAGCGCGCCGTCGCCCAGCGCGGGCAGCCAGGCGCAATGCGCCAGCGCGCGCCAGCGCGTCGCGTATTCCGCGCGCAAACCGCGCTGTCCCGCGTATGCCGATGCGAGCGGCGAAAGCTGCGCGCGCGTCACATTGGCGATTTGCAGCGCCGCGTCGTCCCAATCCAGCGTCGCGTGATTCAACATGCCCGTCCACGCGGCGAACGAATGAGACAGCGCGGCGCCGCCAAAAATTTTCAGCAGAAAAAATTCATACAGCGAAACCCAGCGTTTGGCGCGCGCGAAAATTTCCGGTTGGGTCTCGCGCAGCCAGACCAACCGCGCGGGCAAATAGCTCGTGTGCAAGGGGCAGCCGGTGCGCGCGTAAATGGCATCCCAAGCGTGCGCCGCGCGCAAAGTTTCTACCGTGCGCGCGTTTTGCGTATCGGAATACAGATACACGGGCGTGAGCGGTTCGTCGTTTGCGTCGAGCGCGACAAGATTGGACGCGAGCGACGACGCGGCGACTGCCGCGATTTCAAAATCAATGCGCGCGGCGAGTTCGTCCAGCGTTTCGCAGAATGAAGCGAACAGCGCGCGCGCGTCGAATGTGGCTTTGCCCTGGTCGTCCGTGTCGGCGCGATGCGCGCGGCGCGCGCTGAACCCTTGCACCGCGCGCGCGCGCGCGTCAAACAATAGCGCGCGCAGCGATGAAGTGCCGAGGTCGAGAACGAGGATGAATGGCGGCTGCGCGTCCGCCAGAGCAATGGATGTCATCGAACGACATAACAAGCGCCGCCGCGCCTGCCGCGCGCGGCGTTTGACCCAACGATGCGTCTTATGCCCGAAGCATTTCGGCGTGATGTTTGCGGAACTTGGTCACTTTGGGCGCAATGACGACGCGACAGTACGGTTGATTCGGGTTCGCTTTGAAATATTCCTGATGATAATCTTCGGCGGGATAAAACGCCGCCAGCGGTTCGACCTGCGTTACGAGCGGGTCGGCAAACGCGCGCGCGTTGGTCAATTCCCGAATCATTTCTTTCGCGATGCGTTTCTGCGCGTCGTCGTGATAGAAAATCACCGAGCGATATTGGTCGCCCACATCGTTGCCCTGCCGATTCAGCGTCGTCGGGTCGTGAATGGCAAAGAAAATTTCCAAGAGGTCGCGGTACGAAAGGATAGTTGGGTCGAATTTGATCTGCACCACTTCGGCGTGACCCGTCGTATGCGCGCAAACTTGTTGATACGTCGGATTGGCGACGTGACCGCCGGAATAACCCGAAGTTACGGCGACGACGCCCTTGATGTCGGCGTAAATGGCTTCCAGACACCAAAAACATCCGCCGCCCAAAGTCGCAAGTGCGTACGTTTCTTGCGCGTTCTGTGCGTTATTCATGCGCTAGATTCCTTTGCAAAAATTTGTCGTCCTCTGTTAGTGACGCGGCGCGCGGGTTTGTTACATGCCGACGTTAAACGAAATGATGCGTTTAGCGTTTGTGCGCGAACAATAAAAACATCATGATGGCAAGGATGGCGACCAAGCCGAGCGCCATCACCGTCAACACGACAATTGGACCTAGCCCTTGCCCGTCCGCGTTGGGCGGCGCGGCGCTTTCAGAAACGTTGGCGGCGGACGCGTCCGGCGCCGCGTTTTCCAAAAGGGCGGGCGCGTCGTTTTGATTGAGGTCGGCTAGTTGCGCCATTGCTTTTTCGTATTGGGCGCGCGCGTCGGGCGGCAAATCTTCGGGACGCGCATAGGTCTTGCCTTTATGAATAATCGCGGACGTTTGAATGACCGTCGCGTTGCGCGGCATGGCGTTTTCTGCAATGTCAGGGATGCTGTTTTGATCGCGGTCTGCCAGCAAATTGCCCAATGCCTCGTACTGGGCGCGCACATCGGGCGGCATTTCGTCAATGCGGTTGTAGGTCACGCCGTTAATGACGATGGGCCCGGGGATGAAATTTTTCATGGGTCATAAAACTCGCGCGGCACGGTTTGACAATGTCCGCAGCCGACGCGCGGCGCTGCGACTTCGGTAAAGGTTTGTTCGCAAAAACCCTCGACCTCGACTTTTTTAGATAATCCGAAAAGCGTTTTGGCGACGCGCGCGTACAGGTGCAGATGCGGACATTGATTCGCCAGCAAAATATCTGGCGCGGGGCAAGTTTGGCACAAGGCCGGAAACCATTTTTCCGTTTCGGGATTGTTTGCCAGCAAACGACATTCAGCCGTTTCTTTTCCGCGAAAATAATCGCTGTAATAAAATTTACATTCTTTGCCGAAAGGCGTTTTCATAACTAGAGAATGACCCACGACAAAGGATGAACGCCTGTTACATTCGTCTTTTGTCGTTCGTCTTGGGTCACGTGCTTTGTACATTGCCCCAGTCGCCGATTTTAACGTACACCACCGCTTGCGACCAGACTTGGGCGAGATAGGGCGCGTCGCCGACCTTGAATTGAAATTCGTCGGAAAGCGGAATGCCGAGTTTATTTTGCAGCGCGAATTTGGCGAGCGCGGATTGGTCGTTCAACGGCACGCCGATTTTATTCGCGCCCGCAATCAACGCCGCGCGGCGCGCGTCGCCGCCATTCAAATCCGCAATCATGCGGTCAAACGGCGCGTGGGGGCCCGGACAATTCGGGCGGTCAACGTTATCGAAATCGTTATGCCCAATCAAGCTCACGCCGCGCACGTACGTCAAATTGGTTTGGTCGCGGAGCCATTGCAGCAATTTCAGATTCGCCAGATACATCGGTTCGGTCCACGCTTCGCCGAAAAATCCTTCGTGTTCAATCGAGATGGTGTAATAGTTGGGATTGACGGCGTTGATGAGTCCTTGCCACGCGGGCGCGACCTGAATGCCGCGCGGATTGCGCCAGACGCCATTGTCCCAACGCAAACCGTTTGCATAGGCGGTATCGTTGATGGAAACGTATTGTTCGATTTCACCCTGTTTGCCGACGGTGAAATGCGCGGACGCTTTGCGCGCGGGATTGTTAAAGGTGGGAAAGAACGCGCTGAGCGGCCCTTCGCCGATGTGCAGGACGACGGCTTTGACGGTTTGACCGCTGCGGCCCGTTTCAAAATTGCCGCTGTGGAGAATTTCGCGTTTTGTCGCAAAGGGACACCAGCCGTCAGAGGTAGGCATAGTTATCGGTTCCTTTCCGCGCGCACAAATTGGATTGTGCCAATGAGCATGAATGTCAAAAATGACGTTGCCATGATAGCAAAATTTAACCAGGGTGGAAAGAGGACGACATCGCTATACGCGGGCGTATTCCAATAAAATAAACCGCGCATCAAATCTACGGCGTAACGCAGCGGCGACAAGAGCGAAACGATATTCAACAGCGGCGGCAAGTTGTTGATGGGCATGAATACGCCCGCCGTAAAAAATTGCGGCAAAAATACAAACGGAAAGAGCTGGTCTGCCGCGCGGCGGCTCGGCATAAAACCCAAAAGGATTATGCCGAACGCGCCGCCGTACAATGCCGCGAGCAAACTCGTGAGGAGCAAGCCCGCCAATTGCGGCGCATCCAACGGTACGCCCATCAAGGCGCCGAACGCGATGATGCCGAGACCTTGCGGCAGCGCGACGAGCGTTTCGCCCAAAATTTTGCCAAACACAATCGTGTACCGCGAAATGGGCGAGACAAAAATTTCTTGCGAGAAATCATTTTGACGGTCTTCTAAAAGCGAAATGACGCCCGACGCGGTGGATTGCCAAAGCGTTTGCGCCAGCACGCCGGTAAAGATGAACGCGAGAAAATTATAGCCCGAACTCGCGCCAAAAGTCGCCTGCATCCCGCCGCCGAGAAAGCCGATGAAAATCAGCGGAAAGAGAAAGGTTGAAAAGATGCGCCCGCGGTCGCGCAAAAATTTCAACAGGTCGCGGTACGCGATGGCGGCGACGGCGGCGACATTGTGCCCGATGCCGCCGCGCGGCGCGGGCGCGTTTTCAATGGGGCGCGGCGTCAGTATGGTCGTTGTCATGTTCTTGAATGATTGCCAGATACGCGTCTTCGACGGACGGCGCATAAATCTTGACGGCGGTCAAGGGCGTATCAATCGTTTTGAGAATTTGGTGCGCGCTGACGCCGTTCAAATCAATGCGAAACGACGGCGTCTCGCGAAACGCAATCCGCCGCTGCGTCAATTCTTGGCGCAGCGCGGCGCGGTCGTCCGCGTCCACCAATAAATAATTTTCGACGAGCCGCGCCTTGACCGCGGCGGGCGTGCCTTGCGCGGCGATTTTGCCGCGATGCAAAATGCTGATGGTGTCCGCCTGTTCCGCTTCTTCCAAATAATGCGTCGTGAGAAAGATGGTCGTTTCATTTTCCGCGCGCACGCGCGTCAAATAATCCCACAAACTGCGGCGGCTCGACGGGTCCAGCCCCGTCGTCGGCTCGTCCAAAAACAGCACGCGCGGTTGATGAATCAGCGAACGGATGATTTCGAGTTTACGCTTCATGCCGCCCGAAAGCGTTTTGATGGGACGGTGAATTTCGTTCGCGAGTCCGAGAATCTCGGCGAGTTCCGCCACTTGTTTTTTGTACGCGCGCGGCATCAGCCCAAAGAGCGGACGAAATGGATACACGCCGTACAAATTGGCGTGCAAGCGCACATTTTCTTCGGCGGTGAGATTTTGGTCAAGCGACGGTTGTTGAAAAATAATGCCGACGTTGGCGCGCACGCGGTTCGCGTCCCGCGTCAAATCATAACCCGCGATTTCGACCTTGCCTGCCGTTGGCGCGAGCGTCGTCGTCAAAATGGAAAGCGTCGTCGTCTTGCCCGCGCCGTTCGGACCGAGCAAAACAAAAAATTCGCCCGCCGCGACGTTAAAAGAAATATCGTCCACCGCGTTCGCGCGCGAATTCTTGTAACGCTTGACGAGATGTTCGACCTGAATGATGGGTTCCATAAAAATAAAAAACTGCGCGAAAAAGTGGCGGAAACGCAAACCTCATGAAATTCGCGCGACGCGCAAGCCAATATTGCTTCCGCGCGAGCCGGCGAGATAGCGCGAACGCCGCGCGCACAACGCTTCGGGATACGGATTGAACCAGGAACCGCCGCGCATCACGCGCGCGCCGCCGCTTGCAATTTCCTCGCGCCCGTCGTCCGCGCGATACGGATACGGAAATTGGAGCGTTTGCCAATTGCCGCCCCATTTTGATAGCGTCCACTCGAAAACGTTACCCGCCATATCCCAAACGCCGAACGGACTCGCGCCCGTCGGAAAATGCGTCACCGGCGTCGTGCCGCCGAAACCCGCTTCCGCCGTGTTGGCGCGCCCGCGCTCGAACTTTGCGCCCCACGGGAAATTGCGCGCATTGTTCGCCCCGCGCGCCGCATATTCCCATTCCGCCTCTGTCGGCAAACGGAACGTTACCGGCGTTCTTGTTTCTCCATTTCCCGTTTTACCTGTATCCGTGTATTCCTGTTTCGCGCGCTCGGTTAGCCAATTGCAAAACGCAACCGCTTCGTACCACGATACGCCGACGACGGGATAGCGCGCTTGATTCAAACGCGGCTCGTTCCAAAACGCGGGCAGCGCGGCTTGGCTCAAGCGTCCCTGCTGCCATTTCCAACCCAGCGGCGTCCAAAATTTTTCAGTGGCATAGCCGCGCGCAGAAATAAATTCCGCGTATTCCGCGTTCGTCACCGGATATTTTCCAATGGCGAACGCGCGCATTTCCAATTTGCGCTGCGGCGCCGCGTCCGTCAAACGCGAATCGCCCAGGACGAGGACGCCGCGCGGGATTTCGACGAATTCCATAAGTTCGAGGCGCGCGTTTCAACTGAACGCGAGAAAACGGTACCAACCGTCCGCGCTGGCTTTGAGCTCTTGCATCCGCTTTTCGACAAACTGGTGCAATTTCGCGTTTTCAATCGCCAGCGCGCCGAGATCGGCGAACGCGCGCGCGAAATACAAATCTTCGCTGCCGAACACGCGCGCTTGCGCCGAGTATAAACGCAGCACGCCAATCGAGGTCGCGCGCGCGCGCAGCGGCAAAACCAGTACGGAACGAATGCCTTCTTTTGCCGCTTCTTGCGGATATTGAAAGCCCGCCTCTGCGCTCATTTCGGTAATCGCTTTCGGTTCGTCCGTTTCCAAAACGATTCGGTCAATCGGGCTGGAAGCCACCGTCACCGCGCCTTTGTCAATGTACGCTTTGCTGAGACCATACGCCGCCGCGAGATGCAGCGTTTGGCGGCGCGGACCCAAAAGGCGCAGCGACCCGGCTTTGACGTTCAGCTCGCGCACGAGCGCGGTCAATAAATTCGTCAGCACCTTGTCGAGTTCGAGCGTGGAATTGACCTGATGCGCCACGTTTTGAAACGCTTCGAATAGCTGCGTGCGATAAATCGCGTCCGCGCCCAAATTGGCGACGGCGGCGAGAAACGTTTTTTCGGACGGCTGAAATTCGTGCGGCGTTCCCGTGTACACATGCAGCGCGCCGATCACGCGGCGCCGCGTGGTCAAGGGCAGCGCGAGCAAGCTGACGAGTCCTTCGCGCGCGGCGTGTTCGGGATATTGAAACCCGGCGGCGCGTCCCGCTTCGGCGACATAAACCGGCGCGCCTTGCAAGACCGCCTGGTCTATTTCGCTTTTGGCGACGGCGAGCGCGCCCTTGTCCAGATATTGAGCGCTCAGCCCGTATGCCGCGCGCAGCGTCAATTCCTGTTTCTCTTGGTCCAACAAACGCAAGGTCGCCGCTTTGTAGCCCAAATCATTGACCACGTGGCGCAGCAGCGATTCCAGCGCGTTGGTTTGATTGACGCTCGCGTTAATGTCGCTGAGAATCGCCAACAGCGTTTCCACCGTGCGCGGTTCCGTCAACGCTGATTCCATTTGCGTACCACTCTTTCTGACTCAACCTTTGCCCAGCCACAAACTGGCAAGCACAATGAGCAGCACGAGCGCCGTGATGCCGGCGTATAAAAAATCGCGCTCGTGCAAAAACGCAAAAATCGAACCCGCCACGCGCAGAATCGGCGTCGCGATCAAAATGAGCAAACCCGCCGCGAGGAAACCCGAAGGGCGCAGCTCGACCATGCGCGCCAACACATCCGATAAATTGGGCACCACCGTCGGCGGCACGCGATGATAAAAAAGGTCGAGCGCGAGTCCAAACAGCATGAGCGCGACGCTCAAGCCCAAACCCACGATCAACGTTTGATGCACCACATCGTTCACGTCGCGCTGCTCGCGCAGAATCCGCGCCTGCTGCGGCGAACTCTCGAGCCCATTGACGAGTTCTTCCAGATTCGGACTGACGTGAATTTTATCCAGAGACGGTTCTGCCATCTAGTTCGCTCCCATCCACGCGCGATATAACATTTGCGCCGCAAACAACAACAACAAGATTTGAAAAATTTGTTTGAGCCGATGACTGTGGACGCGGCTGCCGACCCGCGACCCGACTTGGGCGCCGAGCAAAACGCCCAACGCGGTGGGAATCGCAATGCTGGGATCAATATAACCGTGTTGATAATAAATCACCGCGCTCGTCGCCGCCGTAATGCCAATCATGAAATTGCTCGTCGCAATCGCCGCGCGCATCGGCAAGCCCATCACCAGAGACATGATTGGCACTTTGATCACGCCGCCGCCGATGCCGAGCAGCCCCGAAACGTTGCCCGCGATGAAACTCGCCATCATGCCGAGCGGAAAATTACGCACGCCGTATTTCACCGGTTCGCCCGTCAACGGGTCAATATAACTCGTGTCCAAAAAACCCGTCGGCGCGACTTGCTCGGCGTCTTTTTTAATCCCGCGCAGCGAATACGCCACGTACAACAGCACCAAGCCAAAGATTCCCGAGAGTAAATTTGGATTGATGAGGACGGCGATGAATCCGCCCACCAGCGCGCCGAGCGTCGTCGCAATTTCCATCGTCATCGAAAGCCGTGTGTGCGTCAAACCGCGCCCCACATATACCGCGCCCGCCGCCGACGAAGTGGCAATGACGCTGATGATGCTCGCGCCGATGGCGGTCTTGATGGGCAAACCGATGAGTCCGGTCAAAAGCGGAATCAGAATGACGCCGCCGCCAATGCCGAGCAGCGCGCCGAGCATTCCCGCGCCAACGCCAACCAGAAAAATTGCAACCGTCGTCAACATATCGCGTTAGCCCTCGAACGGTTGAAACCCGCGCCCCGCAATCTCGCTGGCGGGCAGCACAATGACGAATCCTTGCGGATCCACTGCATGGACCGCGCGTTTCACATCGTCAATTTCCGTTTCCGTCAACGCGCACAACAGCACCTGGCGCGCGCTGGCGGTGTACATGCCTTCGCCGTGCAGCGCGGTCACGCCGCGATTCAAATCTTGCATAATTTTTTCCGCCACCGCCGCGCCCTTGTCCGTAATCACCATCGTCATGAATTCGTCGCGCCGCGCGGTGGGCCGCTGCCAGACGCCCGTGCCGTACACGCGGTCATGCGGACTGGGCCGCAAAACGCGCTCGATGCCCAATCCTTTGAACACTTGCGGCTGTTCCAAAACTTCGCCCGTCGCATCGTGCAAGTGCGTCGTCGCCAACGCCAATCCGACCAAGCCCAACGCCAGCGCGCCGACGATGACCAAAATGGTCTGCCCTTCCACTGGCCCAATGGCCGCGCGCCCGGCAAATTCTTGGAACGACTGCGCGGGCAGCGGCAGCACGTACAATTTGAAACACCACACCAAAAGCAAAATGCCGAGAATGGCGAGATAATTGCGCCGCAAACGTCTGCCCACCGCTTCCCAATTGCTGATCGGAAATTTGGGGCGCAGCAGCGAAGTCGCCAACGTTTCCGCCCAATCGGGCGACGGCTGAAACGGCGGCACGAGCATCGCCGCGAAAAAATCGGTTTCGAGCAAACGCACGCGGTACGAAAATAATTCAAAGTAGCGATAGCGCCGCGCTTCGATCCACAAAAAAATCAGAATGAGCGCCATGTCAATGAGCAGCACGGCGTGCGAATTGGAAACGTTCGCAAACGCAAACGAAATGACCGCCGCCGTCGTGACGATTGCCCAATTCGTCGTCGCGTCGAGCCGATTGCGCCACGTATTGGCGCGATGAATTTCGCCGCGATAAAAATGAATCATCGCCGTCGTAAATTCCGAGCCGCGCAATTCATAGCCGCGAAAACGCCACATCGGTTCGCGGAGCGGACGGTCGCGCGCCGCGGCGTCGTCGGAAAAAGTTTGATTGCTCGCCATGTCTCGTGTCTCCCGAAACGGTACCGTGAATTGTAGCGCCGAAAAAATTTCTCGGCTATAATCTCGTCATGGCTATCGAAAATCAATTGGACATGTGGATCCAGCGTTTGCGCGCCATCGCGCAGACGGGCCTCGCGTTTCATCCGCCCGTGTACGACCGCGAACGTTATGAAGAAACGTTAGAGCTCGCGTCGGAAATGGCGGCGACGCGCGCGGATTTATCGCGCGACGAAACTTTATCCAACGCATTGTACACCAAATGGCGCAGCCAAGTTCAATCCGGCGTGCCGGGATATGTCACCCCCAAAGTCGGCGTCGGCGCAGTGGTCTTTAACGACCGCGACGAATTGCTGCTGATTGAACGCCCGAGCGGTTATTGGCTGTTTCCGTCGGGCTGGGCGGACGTGGGCTATACGCCCGCGCAAGTCGCGGCAAAAGAGGTGCGCGAAGAAACGGGTCTCGACGTTACGCCGACGCGCTTGATTGCGGTCCAAGACATTCGCACGCTGGTTGATCAAGGCATGGCAATGCATTTCTACTCGCTGGTTTTTTACTGCCGCTTGAATGGCGGCGCGATGCGGCTGCGTCCGCACGAAGCGTTGCAGGCGAAATTTTTTGCGCGCGAAAATTTGCCGACGCCGCTCGCGCATCCCGAATTGAATTGGGTCGAGCATGTCTTTGCCGCGCATCACGGCGAATTGCGCGAGACGTATTTTGATAGATAACGAATGACGAACGACGAATGATGGTCGCATTATGAAGCTTGCCAATAAAAGCGCGCTCATCACGGGCGGCACGCGCGGCATCGGTCTCGCCGTCGCGCAACTGTTTGAACAAGAAGGCGCGCGCGTCGCCGTCGTCGGACGCGACGCGGACGCGGGCGGCGCGGCATTGGCAGCGCTGCGCGACGCGCGTTTTATCCAAGCCGACGTTTCGCGCGCGGACGATTGTCAGCGCGCGGTGGACGAAACCATCCGCGCGTTCGGACGACTCGATCTTTTGTTCAACAACGCGGGCGTCATCTGGCGGAATCGCAGCGTCGAGACGACGAGCGAAGCGGAATGGGACGCGACGATGAACGTTAACGTCAAGAGCGTTTTCTTGACGAGCCGCGCGGCGCTGCCGCATTTGCGCGCGGCGGGCGGCGGCGCGATTATCAACACGGCGTCGTATGTGGGCTTGGTCGGTTTTCCCGGCCTCGCCGCGTACTGCGCGAGCAAAGGCGCGGTCGTGAATCTCACGCGCGCGATGGCGCTCGACCACGCGGCGGAAAATATCCGCGTCAATTGCATTTGTCCCGGCAGCGTGAAAACCGACATGATTGAAGCGGCGTGGCGCGCGTACGGCGACGTGACGCAAGCGGCGCAGGTGTGGGCGGACAAACATCCGCTCAAACGCATCGCGTCGGCGCAAGAAATCGCGCGCGTCGTTTTGTTTTTGGCGAGCGACGACGCGAGTTTCATCACCGGCGCGGCGATTCCGGTGGACGGCGGAATCACCGCCGGATAGATGTGATACAATAAAGGGCGATGCCAAAGGTCGAACGCGTTTGTCCCAACTGTGGTACGAGCAATGCGTATGCGCAAGCGCAGTGCCGCAAATGCCGCGCGCCGTTGACGGGCGCGCCCGCGTCGTCGCAGCCGCCCGCGCCGGTCTTGTCGCGCAAGGCAATGACGAAACTCGCATGGCGCGCGACAAAATTCATGACCGTGCTGGGCGCGACGTTGGCATGGCGCGGCGCGCGACGCGGCGTCGAAAAATTTCGCGCGGCGCGCAGTGCCAACGTTCAAAACGAAACGATCGAAGGCGATTACATTGTGTCGCCGCCAGAGCCGCCGACGGGACAGCTTCCGCCCGCGCGCGAATGGCGCGTATGGAGCGGCGACCGCGACGAGGATGCCGCGCCAGCGGACGCCGCGCTGCATTGGGGTTCTACGTCCAATCAAAAAAACGGATGAGCAAACTAAACTCGATGGATTTTCCTTCCCGCCGTTCCGTCGTGCGCGCGCACAATGGCATCGTCGCTACGAGTCAGCCGTTGGCGTCCGCCGCGGGCTTGCGGATGCTGCTGCAAGGCGGCAATGCCATTGACGCGGCGATTGCGGCGGCGGCAGTTTTGAACGTCGTCGAACCGATGAGCACCGGCATCGGCGGCGATATGTTTGCGCTCATCTGGAGCGCGCGCGAACAAAAATTGTACGCGCTGAACGGTTCGGGCCGCGCGCCCGCCGCGTTGACCATCCAAGAATGTCGCAAGCGCGGCGCGACGCACGAAATGCCCTTGACCGGCTGGCTGCCCGTGACGGTTCCCGGCGCGTTGGACGGTTGGGCGCAAGCGCTCGAACGTTTTGGCAAAATGAAATTCGCGGACGTTTTGCAACCCGCGATTCATTACGCCGAAACGGGTTTTCCCGTCAGCGAAATCATTCAAGCGCATTGGGCGAGCGTGCAGCCGAAACTCGATATGCACCCCGGCGCGGCGCGCGCGTATTTGCATCGCGACGAACCGCCGCGCGTCGGACAAATGCACGCGCAGCCCGATTTGGCAAAAACCTTTCGCTTGATCGCCAAAGACGGGCGCGACGCGTTTTATCGCGGCGAGCTTGCGGACGAAATCGCCAAGCACGCGTACAAGACCGGCGGTTTTATCACCAAACAGGATTTGGCAAATCATACCTCCACGTGGGACGAACCGATTGCGACGACGTATCACGATGTGACGCTGTACGAATGTCCGCCGAACGGGCAGGGCATCGTCGCGCTGGAAACGCTGAATCTGCTCGAAGGATTCGCGCTGCGCGAATTGGAACACAACAGCGCGGAATATCTGCATCTCGTCGTCGAATGTTTGAAACTCGCGTTCGCCGACGCGTTCGCGCACGTGGCGGACCCGCGCGTGGTTCCCGTACCCGTCGAACGGATGTTGGATAAAACGTACGCCGACCGTCGGCGCGCGTTGATTGACCCCGCGCACGCGATGGAAATGCCGCGCACGGGCATTCAGGGCGGCGACACGATTTATCTTTCGGTTGTGGACCAAGAGCGCAACTGCGTTTCATTCATCAACAGTTTGTACGACAGTTTCGGTTCGGGCATCGTGGTTCCCGGCACGGGCATCTGTCTGCAAAATCGCGGCGCGAATTTTTCGCTCGACCCGCAGTCGCCCAACGCGCTCGCGCCCAACAAACGACCGTATCACACCATCATTCCCGCGATGGCGTTCAAAAATAATGCGCCGTGGTTGGCGTACGGCGTGATGGGCGGATTCATGCAGCCGCAAGGTCACGTCCAAACGTTGTTGAATCAAACCGATTTTGGCATGGACCCGCAGCGCGCGCTCGACGCGCCGCGCGTGCGCGTATACGGCGACGGCTCGATTGCGTTGGAAAACGCGTTCGACAACGATACGCGGCTCGCGCTCCAGGCGCGCGGCCACAAACTCGTCCAAGCCGACACGGAAGAGTTTGGCGGCGGCCAAATTATTTTGCTCGACCCCGAAACCGGCGCGCTCGCCGCGGGCAGCGATCCGCGCAAAGACGGCTGCGCGATGGGCTATTGAATTTTCAAATTCCGGTTTTTGATTTCCTTTCCGGCAGCGCAATCGAAAATCAAAAATCAAAAATCAAAAATCAAAAATCAAAAATGTCTGATAACGGCAAAACACAACTTGCGGATTCCGCGATTCCCGAACGCGCGGTGATGAAAATAGATTCGAGCCAAGAGCCGAAAACGCCGCAGCGCGTCTTGTGTGTGAACGCGCATCCCGACGACCAAGAATTTACCGTCGGCGGCACGCTCGCCAAATGGGCGCGCGCGGGCGCGGAAATTTTTACAGTGGTGATTACGAGCGGCGACGCGGGCTCTAACGAGCATACGCCCGCCGACATGACCAAAACGGAACTTGCGGCGCGGCGCGAGATAGAACAAAGAAACGCCGGCGCGGTCTTGGGCGTTCAAGAGACTGTTTTTTTGCATTATCCCGACGGCACGCTGCAGCCCACGCTCGACCTGCGCCGCGATTTGACGCGCCTCATTCGCAAATATAAACCGGATACGGTGGTGTGCGGCGACCCGACCGCGCGTTTTTTCGGCAACAGTTACATGAATCATCCCGACCATCGCGCGGCGGGCGACGCGACATGCGACGCGGTATTTCCGTCCGCCGGCACGAAATTTATTTTTCCCGAATTGCTGGCGGAAGGGTATTTGCCGCATGAGGTGAGCCGCGTCTTTTTGCATGGCTCGGAAAAAAACGACGTGTGGATTGACGTGCGCGAGACGCTGGAAATCAAAGTGCGCGCGTTAAAGCAGCACGTCAGCCAACTCGGCGATTGGGACCCGTTGGCAATGATGACCGAGTGGGCGCGCGAAGAGGGCAAGGAAAAAGGTTTGGACGCGGCGGAAGCGTTTCGCGTAATGATTCTCAAAGAGGACAAGACAGAGAACGGCAGTCAAACCAACCACATTTTAGCGCAAGCGGAAATGTAACGGATTGCGCGCGGCGAGCGATACGAAACAGGCGGACCATTTTGGTTCGCCTGTTTTTTGTGGCGCGCGGCTCACCCTCTTGTCCCATTTATGCGCGGACGGAACGCGGTACAATGAACGTATGCGAAAAATAATTTTCCCGCTCGCCCTGATGATTTTGGGCGTGACCGCGTTGGCAGCGTCGCGCGCGTTCGCGCAGCCGCCGCGCGCAATTGCCGCGCCCGTGTTGAAATGGAGCAAGGGCGGCTGTCAAACGACGTGGTGCCGCACAGGTTGGTACGCGTCGCCCGCCGTCGCGGATTTGGACGGCGACGGCAAACCCGAAGTGATTTGGAGCGATTACCGCATCGTCGTCGTCAATGGCGAGGACGGCAGCGACCAGTGGGTGGTCAATAGCCCCGGCGGCGGACGCGGTTGGCCCTCGGTCGTCGTCGGCGATGTGGATCACAATGGTTCGCTCGAAATTGTGACCGCGCACAGCGGCGGATACGTGTCCGTGCTAAAAGCAAACGGGACCGCGCTCGCCGGTTTTCCGCAGCAAGCGCAAACGAACGAGTTGCGTTCGCTCGCGGTGGACGATGTGGACGGCGACGGCGATATGGAAATTTTGGTCTGCGCGACGCGTTCGGATAATCAGTGGTTTCTGTACGAACACACCGGCGTCGTGCGCGCGGGCTGGCCCGTTCATTCGCCCGATTCGGATACGAACGGTTATGCGGCGGGTTGTTACAATGAAAACGTTGGCTTGGCGGATTTGGACGGCGACGGGCGCGCGGAAATGATTGGGCCCAACGATACGCATTACGTCGTCGGTTACAACGACGACGGTACGCCGTTGCGCGCGAACGCCATGTACGGGCAAATCGGCGGTCAAAATAAAGTGTGGGCGCGCGTCGGATTTCATTATTTACATTCCGTAGATTTGCGCGGCTATGCGAATTGCGGTACGGAACATCGGCCCAATTTCGCCGACAGCGCGCCGAGTTTCGCGGATGTGAATCACGACGGCGTCTTGGAAATCGTCATTGTCGGCAATACGTACAATTGCGGCACGAGTCCGTACACGAGTTTGTTTCATTCGCCGTACATTTTGCGCGCGGACCGCACGCGTTGGGCGGGCAATGGTTTCGATTGGACTGCGCTGCCCGCGCCCGAACCCGACAGCGCGCCATTGTCCGAAGATTACAACGTCATCGAAACCGTGATGCCGAATCCGGTGATCGCGGATTTGGATAACGACGGCTATCAAGAAATTTTGTATTCGTCGTACGACGGACGTTTGCACGCGGTGTGGCTCGATAAAACGGAACACGGTAATTTTCCGTACAACGTCAAAAAACAAAATGAAAATTTTATCCGTTTCAGTTCCGAACCGCTGGTGGTGGACATTGACGCCGACGGTCAAGCCGAAATTATTGCGACGACGTGGACGGAAAAGGGCAGCAACGCGGCGGGACAACTTTTGATTTTGAGTTCGACGGGCGCGCTGCTGCAAAGCGTGAATTTACCGCGCAGCGCCGAAAATTGGGATGGCGCGATGGCGGCGCCGACGTTGGCGAATATTGACGACGATGCGGATTATGAAATCGTCGTTGGCACGGCGCACACCGGGCTCGTCGCCTACGATTTGCCCAATTCCGCGCAGGCGCGGATTTTGTGGGGCACGGGGCGCGGCGGTTATTTACGCAATGGTCAGGCGCCGAACGCGGGCGCGCCGCCGAGCTGCGCGGGCGCGCCCGCGACGCCGCCGCTCAAAAAACCAAAGAACGGTCAAATTTTGACGGTTCAACAAATTTCATTGCGCTGGCGCGCGGTGAACTGCGCGACGCGTTATGAAATCCAAGTGCGGCGCGGTGCGGTCAACGGCGTTGTGGTGGACAGTCAAACGAATTTGACGGCGCCGCAATACGTCACGAAAACGCTCCAGCGTAAGCGAACGTATTATTGGAACGCGCGCGCGTGTCGCGGGAATGATTGCAGCGCGTGGAGCGCGGCGCGTTCGTTCAAGATCGCCGCGCCATAGCGCGGCAAAACGCTATGGCGCTTTGCCGCGCGAACACAAAGACCCCAAAGGTTTCCAAAAAACCTTTGGGGTCTTTTTGACAATCCCGTAAAACGGACGACCATTGCCGTATGACTGAAAATTTAATCGCGCAGGGCGTCGCGCGCGCGGGGGAAATTTTGACGCAGTGCGTTACGCCGTACGGTTTTCGCGCGTCGGCGCTGCGCGAAGGGTATCCGCAAGTGTGGGCGCGCGACAGCGTCATTACTTTTCTCGGCGCGGTCGTGACCGGCGACGACGAATTGATACGGACGGGACGCCGCGCGTTGGAAACGTTGGGCGCGCACCAATCGCCGCGCGGTTTGATTCCGTTGAATGTGCATCCCGACACCGGGCGCACCAGTTCCGAAAATGCGGGCGCGCTCGATTCCAATTTGTGGTTCATTCTCGGACACTATTTGCATTATTTGACGACGCGCGACGCGGATTTTTTGCGCGCGCATTGGACGGCGCTTGACCGCGCGCTGGTCTGGTTGGAATTTCAGGACATGAACGAGTGCGGGCTGTTGGAAATTCCCGAAGCGGGCGATTGGATGGATTTGCTCGCGGTGCGCTATAACGTGTTGTACGACAATGTGTTGTATTACGCCGCGCTGCTGGCGCATCAAGAACTCGCGCGCGCGGTTGCGCCGGATTTCACCGCGCATCGCGTCGCGGTGGACGCGGCGGGCGTGAGCGAACGCATTAATTTATTGATGTGGGTGGACCGCTGTTGGGTCGCCGAACATTTTGCGGAGCAGCTTGAAAAACTCAAAGCGATGCGGCTCGAATGGTACATGCTCTATCACAATATCGGCACGATTTCGAGCCGCCCGTTTTATTTGCCCTGGGTGGCGTTCCGCGAGTACGGCGATTGGTGCGATTCGCTCGGCAATGCGCTGGCGATTCTCACCGGCATTGCGGGCAAACATCGCGCCGCGCACATTTTGCGTTATCTCGACGATGTGGGCATGGCGGAACCGTATCCGACCAAAGCGATTTATCCGCCGATTTTTCCCGGCGAAACAAATTGGCGCGAGTATTATCGCAGCCGCAATTTGAATTTGCCGCATCAATATCACAATGGCGGCATCTGGGGCATGATTGGCGGATTTCACATTGCCGCGCTCGTGCGGCAGGGTTGGATGAGTGAAGCGGAACGTTTGCTCGATTTGTTGGCGCAGGCAAACAAACGCGGGCACGAAAGCGCTTGGGAATTTAACGAATGGCTGCACGGCGAGACGGGGCGTCCGATGGGGTATCCTTTGCAAGCGTGGTCCGCGGCAACGTTTTTGTACGCCGAGCACGCGGTGCGGACGCGGACGCTGCCGTTGTTTGACGCCTTGCTTGCGGCGAAACCGTTTGCGGAAACGGAATCCGACGCGCTGCCCTATCGTCCCTCAGGCGGGGGGCCCGAGTGACTTTGAATTTTGAAATTCCGCTTTTCGCGTTCTATTTGACGAGCGCCAATTCCAGCGCTTCGCCCAAATTTTTCGCGCCCATGAGTTGGATGCCGTTGATTTTTTCCGCGTACTGCCGCGCGGTTGGAAAAGGCACGAGCGCGCGTTTGAAACCGAGTTTGCTCGCTTCTTTGAGGCGTTTTTCCGCCGACGCCACGTTGCGCAATTCGCCGCTCAAACCGACTTCGCCCATCACCGCCAAATCGTCCCACACGCGATAATCTTTGAAACTTGACGCGATGGCGACCGCCACCGCCAAGTCCGCCGCGGGTTCGTTGATTTTCAAACCGCCGACGACGTTCACAAAAATATCTTGGTTGTACAATTTCAGTCCGACGCGTTTGGTCAAGACGGCAGTGAGCAATAACAGACGATTCATGTCCACGCCGTTCGCGGTGCGGCGCGGCAGACCGAACGCGGTCACGCTGGTCAGCGCTTGAATCTCGCACAACAGCGGGCGCGTGCCTTCGAGCGTCACGGCAATCGCGTTGCCCGCCGCGTCCGCCGCGCGCTCTGCGAGAAACGCTTCGCTCGGATTCGCCACTTCAATCATGCCCTCTTGCGTCATTTCAAAGACGCCCACTTCGTCCGTCGCGCCGAAACGATTTTTCACCGAACGCAAAAGCCGATACGTATGATAGCGTTCGCCTTCGAGATACAAAACGGAATCCACGAGATGCTGCAAGACAAGAGGTCCGGCAATCGAACCGGCTTTGGTCACATGCCCGATGATGAAAATTGGGATATCGCTGCTCTTGGCGAGCTGCGTCAAACGCGCGCCGCACTCTTTGACCTGCGCCACGCCGCCCGCCGCGCTGTCGAGCAATTCGGAATAGATGGTTTGAATCGAATCCACGATGACGAGGCGCGGATTCAAACTCGTGATGTGATTGGAAATTTCTTCGAGCGACGTTTCGTTGAGCAAAAATAAATTGTCGGCGTTGACGCCCAAACGTTCCGCGCGCAATTTGATTTGTTGAATGGATTCCTCGGCGGAAACGTACAAGACCGCGCCGACCGAATGGGACAACTCTGCCGCGAGTTGGAGCATCAACGACGATTTGCCGATGCCGGGTTCGCCGCTGATGAGTACGGCGGAACCCAAAACAATGCCGCCGCCGAGCACGCGATTCAATTCGCCGATTGAAATTGGGAGGCGCGAAAATTCGTCGGCGCGCACATGACTGAGCGCGGTGGGTTTGCCGCGCGGCGCGAGCGCGGCGAGCGCGTTGGACGACGCGCTCGTTTTTTGTTCCACCGTTTCGACGAGCGTATCCCAGCTGTCGCAGTTGGGGCAGCGACCGTACCAACTCGGCGAAACGAAATTGCAATTGGAGCAAACGTATTGCGTACGGAGTTTGGGCGTTTTGGGCATGAGCTTCCTCGCGGCGTGCGAAATAAAAATCAACGCGAATGTAGCACGCATGTTCGCATGTGTCAAACGACGCCGCGCGCGGCATTTGACAAATCTTAGACACAGATTAAAATACAATGAGTTTCATTTGCCGTTCTTTGCGGGAAAATCTGTCAGCGCAGACAAAAAGACCCGGGGGGAGCAAACCGCGAGACCCTTTAATCCTCTTTCGGTCGTCACAATCGAATCAACCTCTACCTTTGGCTTCCGAAGGCGTATGCGTATCGTCCTACTTTGGGAGGAATTTGGCAACCTGTTGCCCGACGCGTTTTATCCAGACCTGCCGCCGTATATTCAATAAAATAAAATTGCAAACCGCGCGTTCCAATTTAGAACGTCGCGGCGTTGGGCGCCGCCGCACAATCTAAAACGGCGCGCTTGATGCCGCGCTACAGAACGATTTGCAAGTCGTTTTGAATTTTTTGAATTTTTCCATGCGCGACAAGCCGAGCCGCCGCCGCTTTTTTTCATTTGCCGCTTGCCAACGCAGCTTCAAGGAGGCGCCGATAAGTCAATTCACCTCTACCGTTTTTCTACCTTTTAAAAACCACCCCATAAACCCAAAGGAGCATAAGACTTATGCGTAAGCATTTTCGTATTTTAATCCTTTTCGCGTTCGCGCTTGCCATTTTGTTGACGGCAACGCCGGCGGCATTGGCGCAGCAAGAAGCGAACCTCAATGTCAATTTTAGCGACAATCTTAAACATCCCTTAGGTTCGCGGCAGCAGGCGTTGATGCAAAAAGCGCTCGCCGCCAAGTTGAACGGCGAGCCGGTGGGCGAAGTGTACCAAGTTGATGGACAGTATGTTGAAACGCAACGCGCCAAAGATCGTATCTGGACTGTGCTCGGCGAATTTGGCACGCAAATCAATCCCACCTATGGCGGAACCGAGGGCCCAACGCACAACCAAATTCCCAAGCCGAATCGCCAAGTGGATAACACGACCATCTGGGCGAAAGATTTTAGTCCCGAATACTTTCGACGACTTTTGTTCTCGACCCAACCCGGCGACGTTTCGATGCGTAATTTTTATCTGGAGCAATCGTCCGGACAGTACACCGTCGGCGGCCAAGTGACCGATTGGGTCCAAGTGCCGTACAATGAAGCGAACTATGGCAGCGATTATTGCGGCAATATCGTCTGCGCGCGCACGTGGCTTTTCGTACGGGACGCGGTGAATGGTTGGTACAATGCCCAAGTGGCGGCGGGCAAAAGCGCCGCGGACATTAACGCGGAACTCGCCAAGTTTGATGTGTGGGATCGTTACGATTACAACAAAAACGGTAACTTTAACGAGCCGGATGGTTACATTGATCACTTTCAAGCCGTCCATGCGGGGATGGGCCAAGAGACCGGCGGCGGCGCGCAAGGCACTGACGCGATCTGGTCGCATCGTTGGTACGCGTACTATAATCTGATCGGCAGCGCGGGGCCCGCGTTCAACAAATTTGGCGGCATTCGCATTGGCAGCTCTGATTTTTGGATCGGCGACTATACCATCGAACCCGAAAATGGCGGCGTTGGCGTCTTTTCACACGAGTTCGCGCATGATTTGGGATTGCCCGACTTGTATGATACCAGCGGCAATGTAGGCGGCGCCGAAAATTCGACCGGTTTTTGGACGTTAATGTCGCAGGGCTCGTACGGCAGTTCGGGCAAACCAAAAGACGGCATTGGCACAGAACCAATCCACATGAGCGCTTATGAAAAGTGGTTCCTGGGTTGGGCGAAAAACCGGACGCTCAAGTTTGGCAACAACAAGGATTTCTGGCTCAGCCCAGCCGAAACGCAGACCTCTGACTTTCAACTGCTCATCGTCAGACTGCCCGACAAAGAACTCCAATTAGACGTTGGTACGCCGTACGCCGGCAGCTATTTCTATTACAGTGGGAGCGGCAACAACCTCGACAATAGTATGTCGCGCTCGATCGCTTTGCCGGGAGGCAATCCGCAGCTCGCCGCCAAGATTCGTTATGACATTGAGCAAGATTGGGACTATGCCTATGTCACCGTAGATGGCGTCCCACTGCACACCAACTTGTCCACTTCGGATGATCCCAATGGACAGAATCCCGGCGAAGGTATTACCGGTACCAGCAACGGAAACTGGGTGGACCTCACTGCAGATTTGACGGCGTATGCCGGTCAAACGGTGACGTTAGCTTTTCACTATTGGACGGATGTAGCGGGCGGTGGAACTGGCGCATCTTTGGACGATATCGCGATCACGGGCCAAGCGACGGACGGCGCCGAAACCGACCCGGGGTGGTCGTATGTAGGATTTGTGCGCACTGACGGAACGATAACTAACGCCTATCGTAACTCGTACTTTGTCGAATATCGCACGTATAACGGCTATGATAAAGGTCTCGAAACCGGGCCCTATAATTTTGGGTTCCTCAATGACCCGAATTTGGGCAATTGGGTCGAACACTTTCCGTATCAAGACGGGATGCTCGTGTGGTACTATGACGAATCGTTTCCCGATAACAATGTCGGCGCGCATTGTTTAGAGGGACGCTGCGGCGGGCTTTATCTGCCTGTGGACGCTCATCCGAAATTGCTGCTGCGTCCGGATGGCAAGATGTGGCGTCCGCGCGTTCAAGCGTTTGACTCGACCTTTGGTTTGGAGCGGACGACAAGACTTTGTTTGCATCAGAATAGCGCTGAAAAGTGCTACAAATCATTGAAAGCCAGACCGCAATTCAATGATAAGCGCAAATACTGGATTGCTCCGGACCCGAACATCAATAATAGCGGTTGGGCAAGCGTCATCCTTCCCAAAACGGGCACCCGAATCAAAGTATTGCAAATGCTTCCTGACCGGATGCAGATTTCAATTAATTTCGGTCCCTAACGCAGCGCTTTGACGCGCCTGACAATCAAAAAACGCCCGCGCCAAAAGTAGGCGCGGGCGTTCCATTTGGCTGTCTTGGCAAATTCCTATACGATTTGGAGCCAGACCCTTCGGGTTTTCGGAAACCCGAAGGGTCTTTCACCCCAGATCGCTTATAGACAGCTCAAATCAACATCGCACCATAAAACCTGTCAGGGCTCCATCCTCTAAAAAAAAGAGGCAGTCCCGTTTTGGGGCTGCCTCTGTTGTGTCAATCTGCGCTATCGCAAAAACCTACGGGTCGGACATTAATCCGTACAATGAAACCGAACTCATGGCGGTATCGCCGTTCGCAGGCGCGCGGCATGTCACATACCACATGCCGGGTTCTTCGGAAGAAAAGGGCGAGAACGAATCGAAATTGCTGACCAGACCGTTCCAACTCAATTCGCCCGCCATATTCGCCTTGATGGTCCCCAGGTTGAACGAGCGACCATCGGGGCGCGTGGACCAGCAATTCACCATGGTCAAGCTGCCCCAGCCCGCGCCTTGAATCGAAATCCAAGGATTCAACGCGTCTACCGCATCGGGCGAAACGCTAATCCAGACGCCGTTGGTTTCCATGACGGCATCGCCCTTGACTTGGATATCCGCAATCGCTCCGTTGCCGCTGCCCAGCGCGCGTGCGGTAACGCTGTACCAGCCGCGGCACGCGCGCACAGAAAACGTCAGGGGGAACAAGATTTCGCCTTTTTCGTTCGCTTTGACGGCACTGGGACCCGAGAAACCGTCATACATGCCCTGAATGTAAGGATCGTCCGCGCTGGCGGCTTCAACGTTGGTGCGGCCGCTGCAATCGGTAGGCAAGGAAACCCATACATTCACATATTCGTCGCGCGCATAACCGCTGCCATAAACCCAGAAGGTTTTGTTATCATTCGTGGTTACATCCAGCGCGGCGCCAGAGGTATCGAACGTTTTGGATTCGACCACGACGGTGGTGGTGGCTTGGAGCGCTACGGTTTGAGTCGCGCCGAGCTCATGCACGACCCAGGTCCACGCGCCCAGCTGATGCGCGAACATGCCGCCAAAGGGCTGTCGTTCTGCGCCGCTTTGACTGTACCATACAAAATTTGCTTCTCCGTAAAGGTTGGTCAGAATATCGCCATCGCCCAGATTTGAAGAGAAACCGACCACTTGGCCGCCGCTTACGGCGCGCCCGTCCGGTTCGACGACGTACGTATTGAGATGCGTATTTGGGCTAAAGCCCGCGCAATAGACATGAAAACTGGTGCCAGGCGGTCCGGATGTCGGGTCGCTCCAGCAGGATGCGCCCGCTGCTTGCGCCGGGTTTGCGGCAAAGCCAAGTCCGAGCAACATGGCGGCAAGGACGAGCGTTACTACTTTGCGATTCATGAGTGTCTCCTTGAAGCTTGACGAACAGCGGAGAGAAATTTTCTCTCCGCTGTCTTATTCGATTAACGGGTTGCGGTATACGAGCCAAAGGCATTCACCAAACCCGCGCCATATACCTCATTACTTGGGATTACATCAGCGCCGAAATGGCAATAGCCCCAAGGGCAGCTTCCGCCGGTGCGGTCGCCGCCTGACGTATCCGTCGCCGAAAGTTCGGTCTGGTAATTCACGAGACCCTTTTGCGCGCCGGCTTTGAGAAGCTTTTCGATACGCGCAGGATTGCCGCGCGCGTCGAGGTTGCGGCTCGCGATGAGACCCATGACGCCGGCGACGTGCGGCGCCGCCATTGAAGTGCCTTGAATGATGGCATAGCATTGATTGGGCAGGAATCCGCCGCCGGTGAGGTGGAAGCAGTCAATGCCTGCCACGACAATCCAATTTGACGTGGTGGCAAAGGTTTCCCATGCGTTAAAGCCATCGGCGACAGAGGAACCGCCAAAAAGCGAGCCAATGCCGGTATAGGGCCAGCCGGGCGTGCCGCCGCGGTCCGCGCTGGGGACGTTGAATTTGCGCGCGCCGCCGGGCGCGGCAACGTCAATGCCGGGACCATAATTGCTGTAATACGCGAGTTGATTGGTCGTGCCAACGCCGAACGGATGATGCGCGTCGCTTGCCGGTTTGCACCAGGCAAAGGAACCCGCCGCCAAAGCATCCGGCGGACAACTCGGCGAAACGCCGTTCACCACATTGTTGGTTGAGGAGACAAGAATCATCTCGGCGCCTGCCGGACTCGACACATAGCCATAGGGATCGCCGGCAGATGTCGGATCATTTGGCAGCGCAAGAATGCCATGCGAAGTAAAGACGCCGTTTTCATCAATCCGCGCGCGGTCATTGCCCGCCGAGTGAGCGATAATCGTGCCGTGATCCCACGCGTACTTGACCGCCGCTTTTTCCATCGCAATTTCAGCTTGGCCAGACGGCGTAGAGGGGTCGCCGAAACCGCCAAAGGAGAGATTGACCACATCAATCTTGTGGTCGCCAGCCCAAATCATAGCATTGGCAATCGTCGAGCTGTAGGCGCTGCCGCACCAATCGGAAATTTTCAGCGACGCCAGCGAAACGTTCGGCGCAATGCCGTTGATGCCGCCATTTCCGGCTACTGCCGCGATGTTGCCGCCAATCCACGAACCGTGTCCGTTAAAGTCATTGTCATTTTTGACCGCGCCGCCGTAAAGGACATCCGCGACATATGTATCGTCGAAACCTGTACTATCCAAACATGCCGTGTCGTGGAAATAATTACTCTTGGCGTGCGAAAAATGCGGCGCCAATTCGAGGTGCGTATAATCCACCCCCGTATCCATCACGGCTACGGTCACCGCCAGGTCGCCGCTGCCGAGCGCCCACGTCTGGGTGTCCGCGCCTACGCGCAGCAGATTCCACATCAATTCAGGCACCTTATTTACCGGGTCCGGATTGACCGTTTTGGAACGCGCTTTGCCGGTATATTGGACTTTGGTCACTGGGGCTCGCGCGTTCAGGAATTTCATTTCTGTGCCAAACGTTTCTTTGTACATTGCCGGGCGAAAGAGCTGCAATGTGTTGTCTTTGCCCACATGTTTGACGCCTTTGACCGTGCGCATATTGTCGGCGAATGTGTCGCTGTCGGAGCGAACGGTCAGCGTATTGATTTGAGGCATTTGTAAAACGAGCGTAGCGCCTGCCTTTTTGGCGACGCGCAGCGCGCGTTTGTACGCCTTTGCCGATTTGGCAACGATATTATAACGAACGCCGTTCGCTTGCGCCGCCGTCGCGCGCTTGGGGACAAAACCGGACCCTACCACGAGCGCCAACGTGAGCAAAAGAACGGCAATGGTGACGAACTTGAACGTCTTGCGCATAATTCGGTTCTCCTCTGAATCGAAAAAAAGGAATGGGTTGGTAGAAATGGAGAAAAGATAATTTGTGGGAAAAGGGCCTCCTTGTGCGTTATGGGGTGGGTAACAGAATTTTTAATGCGGTCTCGTACGTGAAAGCATTATAAAACGCTCTATCGGCGCTGTCAATACGAATCGCGCGCTGCCTTGCGCGGACGTTTTGGGCAATCCTCTATCCTCGTGTACAATGAATTTTGCGTCTGTTTCATCCGACGCGCGCAAAAGATCCGCAAATTCTTTAGGAACGTGTGTCTTGAACCTGTTTAAACGTAAAACTGCGAGCTCGCGCTCGAACGCTCTAGTTGTGCCGCTCGAAATGCTGCCCGCGCTCAAAAGCGGTTACGACCCCGCCGCGCTCTATATCGTGCCGCGCGTGCGCGTCGTCGCGAGCGGCGAAATTACGCATCTCGATAATGCCGCGCACACGCATACGCGGCTCTGGCTCGCCGGCGCGCTGGGCCTCGGCAAATCGTCCGCGCTGCAATTCATTGCCGCGCGCGCCGGTCACGGCGCCCTCCAATTATCCTTTGACGCCATCCCCCCAACGCTGCCCGATTCGATTCAAAATGGCGGTTGGATTCTGTTGGACGACGCGACGGATGCCGCGCACGGCGCGCAGCTCGCCGCGCTCGCGCAAAAATATCCCGACGCCAAAATCTGCGTCGCCGCGACGGACGCCCAACTTGCGCCCGCCGCTTTTACCGCGCTGGAACTTTTGCCGTTCAACGAACGCGAAATCGTCTCGTTTGCCGAAGCGTGGATTCCGCTGCCGGCGCGCGGCGCGCACGGTTCCAAACTCAATCGCGCCGCCCAAGATTTTTTTGTTTCCGTCCAAGCCAATCCCGGCGCGCGCGAACTCGCTGCCACGCCGCTGTATCTCTTTTTGTTGATGCAGACGTACGACCCCGCCGTCGCGCACAAACCGCCGCCGAGCGTACAGGTCGCCGTGCCGGTCGTCGGAAACGCCGCCGCGACGCCATTCGCCGTGCCGCAGCGCAATGTCATTGCCGCGCTGCCCGCGCGCCGCGCCGAACTGTTTGACGCGTATGTGAACGCGCAGCTCGCGCGCGCCGCCGATCCCGAATTTGCCGCGCGCGCCGTCGAAGGCATCGCGCTTTCGGCAAAACGGGACCAAGCCATCCAAGCCGACCATCTGCCGCGCGGCAATGATTTTCTCGTCCAACGCGCGGACGGACGCATCGTATTTCGTCACGCGCTGCTCCAAGATTTTCTCGCCGCGCGCGCGCTGCGCCGCAATCCCGATTTCGAACCCATGCGCGAACGTATGACCGATCCCGCGTGGCGCGAGGTCGCCCTGTTTTACGCGGGTCTCGGCGGCGCGGAACCGGTGGCGGCGTTTGCGTTGGCGCAAAACGATTTGAATTTCGCCGCCGCCGCGCTCGCCGCCGCGCCCGAACCGCCGCCCGCGCTGTTGGAGCAAACCGTCAAAGCGCTGGTCGCGCGCGCGTGGGACGACCACGACGAAAACGCGGCGGTGGCGCTCGGCAAATTACGCAGCAATCAAGCCAGCGATTTTTTTGCCGCGAAATTGCGCGACAAGAACGCCGAGACGCGTTTGCGCGCGGCGTCCATTCTGGGCAAATTGCACACCGACCGCGCGCTCGAATATCTGTTGCCGCAATTGCGCGATCCGAGCGACCAAGTGCGCGTCCAAGTCATTGCCTCACTCGGCCAATCGCGCAGCGAACGCGTCATTGAACCGCTGCTCGTCGCGCTGCGCGGCGACCCGCGCGTCGCGTCGAGCGATACGCAATTGAAAATCGCGGCGGCTCAAGCGTTGGGCGAATACGGCACCGATAAAGCGGCGCCTGCGCTGCTCGTGGATATGCAAGTCAACGAAGGCGAACTACAAGCGGAAGCGATTCGCGCGCTGCAAAAAATTCGCAGCCCCTTTGCGCTCAAACCGCTCGAAACCATCGCTACCACCGACAAACGCGAACCCGCGCGCCAAGCCGCCGCGCGCGTCTTGCAAGATATGGCGGGACAATAAACGTTTTCGATTTTCGATTTGTGATTTGTGATTTTTGATTGACCGGCGCCTTACGAATCGAAAATCGAAATTCATAATTCAAAAATGGTTGTCTCTCTCCATCATCTCCAACTCGGCGCGCCGACGGATTGCGAAAACGCCGCGCGCGCGTTTTACGGCGATCTCTTGGGATTGCGTGAAATCGAGAAACCGCCGGAATTGAAAAAACGCGGCGGCGTCTGGTTTGAACTCGCCGACGGACGCCAAATCCACATCGGCGTCGAAAAAGAATTTGTCGCCGCGCGCCGCGCCCATCCCGCGTTCGTCGTCGCGAATCTCGACATGCTGCGCGCAAAACTCCAACACGCGGGCTTTACGACCACGAGCGACGCATTGTTTATCGGCTACAATCGTTTCTACGCGCACGACCCGTTTGGAAATCGAATCGAGTTTGTGGAACCGATAGTGCAATAGTTCCGTAGTGCGATAGTGCGATAGTAACAACAGCACAATCGCACGATCGCACGATTGCAATATCACACTACCGTATCATGCCCATCACCACTCCCGCATGGCTCAAAGACGCCGTCTTTTATCAAATCTTTCCCGACCGCTTTGCCAAGAGCGCGGCGCTGCAAGCGCAGAAACCGCATCATCTCGAAACGTGGGACTCGCCGCCGACCGCGCACGGTTTCAAAGGCGGCGATTTGCTCGGCGTCGTCGAACAACTGGATCATCTCGCCGCGCTCGGCGTCAACGCCATTTATTTTTGTCCCATCTTTCAATCCACCGCGAATCACCGGTATCACACGCACGATTATTTTCACGTGGACCCGATTCTCGGCGGCGACGCCGCGTTCAAAACAATGTTGGACGCGGCGCACGCGCGCGGTTTGCGCGTCGTTCTCGACGGCGTTTTCAATCACGCTTCGCGCGGTTTTTATTATTTCAATCACACGCTCGAAAATGGCAAAGAATCGCCGTATCTCGATTGGTTCACGTTCACCAAATTTCCCTTGCACGCCTACGACGACGGACAGCAAGGATACGCCGCGTGGTGGAATCTCAAAGCGCTGCCGAAACTCAATACCTATAATTCGCAGGTGCGCGAATACATCATGCGCGTCGCCGAGTATTGGATTGAGCAAGGCATTGACGGGTGGCGGCTCGACGTGCCGGAAGATATTGACGACGATTCGTTCTGGCAAGAATTTCGCGCGCGCGTCAAGGCGAAAAATCCCGAAGCGTACATCGTCGGCGAAATCTGGCAGCGCGCCGACCGCTGGCTGCAAGGCGACCAATTCGACGCGGTGATGAATTATCAATTTACGCGCGCCGCGCTCTCGTTTTGCATCGGCAAAAAACACGCCGCGCCCGATTTATTGAGCGACAGTTACGGTCACGTGGTCAACGCCGACGCGCGCGCGTTCGCCGAAACGTTAGAGCAAGTGCAAACGTGGTATCCGCCCGAAATCACATACGCGCAAATGAATCTGCTCGACAGTCACGATACGGCGCGCTTTTTGTCCGTCGCCCAAAACGACAAGACCGCGTTGAAACTCGCGTGGCTCGCCCTGTTCACCTACCCCGGCGCGCCGACGCTGTATTACGGCGACGAAATCGGGATGCAAGGCGGACGCGATCCGGACTGTCGGCGCGGCATGGTGTGGGACCAAACCAAATGGGATTTTGATTTATGGGAGACGGCGAAAAAATATATCGCGCTGCGGAAAAAATATCGCGCGCTGCGACGCCCCGGCGCGTACACGCGTTTGTACGCGCACGACATGACGTATATTTTCGCGCGGCGTTGGGAGGATGAAACCGTCCTTGTCGCGCTCAATGCGGGCATGGCGTCCGCCGCGATGGATTTGAACGTCGGCGCGCTGGCGCAGGACGGCGTTGAATGGCGGCAAGAATGGAGCGATTGCGCCGTCACGACGACGCAGGGGCATATTCCCATCCGAATCCCCGCGCGCGACAGCGCGGTCTGGAGCGCGCGCCAAACCTGAAAACAAAACTCCGATGCGCCAAATCGGAGTTTTGTTTTTTATGCTTTATCCCCTATGATAGGTTTCCGACGCCAATGAATTTCAGCTCGAGAACGCCGTTCCCATTTTTCCCTCTCTTGTGGTTCATCCTCCTTTGCGCGTGTGCCGCGACAACGCCGCCGAACGTTAACGCGCCGCGCGCGTCCGCCCTGCGCGTCGTCGCGGTCGAAAATTTTCTCGCCGATATCGCGCAAAATGTCGCGGGCGAACGCACGCAAGTAGAGACGCTGATCCCCCCCGGCGTTGACCCGCACAGTTTCGAGCCGACGCCGCAAGACGTGATCAAAATCGCCGACAGCGACGCGCTGATTGTGAACGGCGCGGGCTTGGAAACGTTTCTGGCAAGACTTGTCCGCAGCGCCGACAGCCGCGCCTTGATCGTGGAAGCGAGTCGAGGTTTGACGAGCCGCACGCTCAAACCCGGCGAACCGCACGACGCCGCTAATCCGTCCGACCCGCATTTTTGGCTCGACCCAACGTTGACCGTGCGGTACGTAGAAAATATCCGCGACGGTTTGACGCAAGCCGACCCGGGCGGCGCGGCGCTGTATCAGGCGAACGCCGCCGCGTATATCGTCAAACTGCGCACGCTGGACGAGAAAATCAAACAAACCGTCAGCGCGCTGCCGCCGGCAAAACGTCAATTGGTAACGGACCACGATACGCTCGGTTATTACGCCGATCGCTATGGTTTTGAAATCATCGGCGCGCTCACGCCAAGTTTCAGCAGCGCCGAAACCGGCAGCGCGCAGCAAGTGGCGGCGTTGATTGACCAAATCCGCGCGCGCGGCGTCAAGGCGATTTTTTTGGAACAGGGCGCGAATCCGCAATTGGCGAAACAAATCGGGCGCGAGACCGGCGCGCAGATTGTGACCGGTTTGTACACGCACTCGCTCAGCGACGCCGCGGGGCCCGCGCCGACGTATTTGCAAATGCTGGAATACGACACCCAATTGATTGTGGACGCGCTGCGTTGACGGCTCGCGCATAGCGTATCGCAAATCAAAAATCAGAAATCAGAAACCCAATGCCTCTCCGTCCTCCTGCCCATCTCCAAGTGAACGGCGTCACGGTGACGTACAATCATGTCGCGCGCCCCGCGCTGGACAATGTGACGTTTAGCGTGCCGGAAGGGATGCGCGTCGCGGTGGTCGGGCCCAACGGCGCGGGCAAATCCACGTTGTTCAAAGCGCTGGTCGGTTTGCTGCCCTTGCAAAGCGGCGAAATTTTGATACACGGCGTCGCGTTTGGCGCGCATCAGGAATGTGTGGCGTATGTGCCGCAGCGCGAACAGGTGGACTGGCGTTTTCCGGTCAACGTTCAAGACGTGGTGATGATGGGACGGTACGGCGCGCTCGGCTGGTTCAAGCGGCCCGGCAAACACGACCGCGCCGTCGTCGCGCGTTGTTTGGAGCAAATGGGCATTGCGAATCTCGCCGCGCGTTCGATTGGCGAATTATCGGGCGGACAACAGCAGCGCGTTTTTCTCGCGCGCGCGTTGGCGCAAGAACCGCACATCCTGTTGATGGACGAGCCCTTTACCGGCGTGGACGTGACGACGCAAGAGGCGACGCTGGCGTTGTTGGACGACCTGCAAACGCAGCGCGTGACGCTGATTGTTTCGACGCACGATTTGAATTTGGCGGCGGCGCATTTTGACCGCGCGCTGCTGCTGAATCATCGCGTCATTGCGTATGGCGCGCCCGCCCAAGCGTTGACGAGCGAAAATTTACTGCGCGCGTTCGGCGCGCGCGCCATCTTGGTCGAAAACAAAATGCTGGTGGATGAATGTTGTCCGCCGGAAGAGGAAATTGTCCCAGCCGAACCGCTCTAAAAATTGCAAAGGAACGCGCTGCGATTCATTTCCATTCGTGTAGAAATTTTCTGCGGCGTAATTTCGATGAACGTTTTGACTGAACCGCTCTTGTACGGTTTTATGCAGCGCGGCATGTTGGCGTCCGTGATGGTCGGCGTCTTGTGCGCCGTCGTCGGCTGTTATGTGGTGTTGCGCGGCATGGCATATCTCGGCGACGCGATGGCGCACGCGATTTTGCCCGGCATTGCCGTCGCGTATCTGGTCAAGGGCGAAATTTTGCTCGGCGCGTTGGCGGCGGGCGTGCTGGTCGCGCTCGGCATCGGGTTTTTGACGCGCCGTGGAACCATCAAAGAGGACACCGCCATCGGAATTTTATTTGCCGCCACGCTTTCGCTCGGCGTCGCGCTCATCAGTACCATCAAAACCTATGCGCTCGACCTCACGCACATTTTATTTGGCAACGTGTTGGGCGTGAGCGAAATGGACTTGGTCGTGATTGCATTGTTGAGCGCGGGCGTTTTGCTGACCATCGTTTTGTTGTACAAAGAATTATTGGTCGTTTCCTTTGACGCGGTATTGGCGGCGACCTTGCGTTTGCCGACGGAACGGTTGAAAAACGTTTTGCTAATTTTGATTGCCGTCGTCGTCGTCGTTTCGCTGCAAACCGTCGGCGTCGGTTTGGTCGCGGCGATGTTGGTCACGCCCGCCGCCACCGCGTATCTACTCACGCGGCGTTTGCCGACCATGATGCTGGTCGCGGCGCTGTTGGGCGCGGCGGCGGCAATCGTCGGTTTGTATCTTTCCTATTATTTCAATATCGTTTCGGGCGCCGCCATCGTTTTGACCGCCACCGTCTTTTTTTTCATCGCCTATCTCTTGGCGCCGCCGCGCGGTTTGGTGTGGCATGCGCTCGCGCCCCAGTACGCCAAACGCGCGTTCGACGCCGCCGACAGCGAATGAAAATTCTCTATGTCGCGCTCAAAGAAACGCTGCCCGGTTCGCACGGCGGCGCGGTGCATGTGACCGAAGTCGCGCAGCAATTGGCGCGGCGCGGGCATCGTCTCGTCGTCGTCGTGCGGCGGCGCGCGGGACAACCCGAACGCGAAACGCGCGACGGCTGCGAAATCGTCCGCCTCGCCGCCCGTTCCAATTTTTTATTGTTTCTACTCGAAACGCAAACGCGCGCGCGTATCGCCGAATTTCAACCCGATGTCGTCATGGAGCGTTACTATAATTTTGCCGGCGCGGGCGTGCGCGCGGCAGCCGCCGCCCAAATTCCTTCGCTGCTCGAAGTGAACGCGCCCATGCTGGATCCGCCCGGCACAAAAAAACAGCGCGCCGACGCATTGTTGTTGGGCCAAATGACGCGTCTGGCGCGAACGCAAGCGGAATTGGCGAAACGCATTGTCACGCCGCTCGCCGCGACGATGCCGTTTCCCGAACTGCGCGGCAAGGTGCGCGAAATTGCATGGGGCGCGAACGTGGAATTATTCGACCGCGCGCGCTTGGAAACGTCAGAACTCGAAAATTTGAGATTCCAACTGAATCCCCAAAACAAACGCGTGGTCGCGTTTCTCGGCTCGTTTCGCGCGTGGCACGGCGTGCGCGAATTTGCGACCGTCGCGGAAACGATTGCGCGCGCCCGCGACGATATTTTATTTTTGATGATTGGTTCGGGCGCTTTGTTGGACGAGCTGCGCGCGCGCGTGGCGCGGGCGCAGCTGCAAGACAAAATCGTCTTGACCGGCGCGGTGGCGTATCCGCGCGTGCCGTATTATCTCGCGTTAGCGGACATGGGCGTCGCGCCGTTCAACACCATCGTACATCCGCCGCTGCGCGTCGGATTTTATTGGTCGCCGCTCAAAGTGCATGAATATATGGCGATGGGTTTGCCCGTTATCACCATCAACGTTGCGGGCTTGAATCAAATCGCGCGCCACGAGCAAGAAGGTCTGCTCTATCCCGAAAACGATTTGACGGCGCTGCGCGCGGCGATTTTGCGTTTGGCGGACGACGCCGCGTTGGCAAAAAGTTTGGGCGCGGCGAGCCGCGCGCGCGTGGTCGAATATTTTTCGTGGCAAAAACACGCCGAATTATTGGAGAACGTATTACAGGAATGTATCGCTTGACGCGATGCAAATTCCAAATTTTCAACCGCGCGCAACATGATTGATAACGAACGACAACGCCAAGCGCGAGCGTATGCGCGTCTCAAACGCCGGCTGCTGGCGCTGGATTTAATTTTGTCGGCGGCGGCGCTTGGGTTTGTCCTCGCGTCGGGTTTGAGCGTGTGGCTGCGCGATCTAGTCCTGCGCGCGACGCCGAATTTTTACGCGCAGGTCGCGCTGTATTTCTCCATCGGCGTCGTCGGGTACGGCATTTTATTTTTGCCGCTGACGTATTACAGCGGATTCGTTTTGCCGCGGCGCTATGGTCTGTCCACGCAATCGCTCCGCAGTTGGGGCGCGGATTTGGCAAAAGGCGGCGCGTTGTCCCTCGTATTGGGCGGCATCGCCTTTGAGATCGTTTATTTTCTGTTGGCGTACGCGCCGCAGTGGTGGTGGCTGATTGCGGCGGGCGCGCTGCTGCTCTTTACCGTCATTCTGGCGAATCTCGCGCCCGTGCTGATTCTTCCGCTATTTTTCAAATTCAAACCGTTGGAGGACGCCGAGTTGACCGCGCGGTTATTGCGTTTGACGGAACGCGCGCGCACGCGCGTCAACGGCGTCTATACGATGGCGCTGTCCGAAAAAACGACGGCGGCAAACGCCGCGTTCATGGGTTTGGGCAATACGAAACGGATTGTGTTGGGCGATACGTTGTATCAAAATTTTACGCCCGATGAAATTGAAGTCATTTTGGCGCACGAATTGGGGCATCAGGTTCACAACGATATTTGGCGGGGGATTGCGGTACAAACGCTGCTGACGCTGGTCGGCTTGTACATCGCCAATCTGGTTTTGGTCGCCGGCGTCGCGTGGTTTGGTTTCACGGGACTTGCGGATTTGGCGGCGATGCCGCTGTTGGCATTAGCGCTCGGCGCGTTCGGTTTCATCACCATGCCGTTGAGCAACGGCTATACGCGTTGGCGCGAAGTGAACGCCGACCGTTACGCGCTGGAATTGACGCGCAATCCGCAAGCGTTCATTAGCGCGTTTGAAAAATTGGCGAATCAAAATTTGGCGGAGGTCGAACCCGAGCCGTGGGTCGAGTGGCTCTTGTACGACCATCCTTCGATTGGCAAACGCGTGGCGTTGGGGCGCGCGTTCGCGGCGGACGCGCCGTCGGGAAACTGAGCGTTCAGGACGCGGCTGTTTTTTTCTTGCGATCCAGCCACGTCTGAACGCGCGCGATCGTATTTATGTTTTGTTCGCCGCGCCACGCGTAAATTACGTACGTGCGCGCGATGGTATCGTGCAAACCCTGACGCTGATTGTTCACAAAAATCAGCGCAAAGCCGATGCCGAGCGTCAGAAAACAGAGCAAGAAACCGAGAAAGCGCCGGATGCTGCGCGGGATCGTCATGGGTCTGCCGTCGGCGCGCACCACGCGAATACCAAACACCGCGTCGCCAATCGTCTGTCCGCTCGCCGTCCAAAAGAAAATCATATAGACGGGCATGAGGAGCAAGGCAAAACCGGCGAGACCAAAACGGACGCCGTGACATAAAAAAGCGGACAATGACGCCAAGTCCTCGACGCACGCATCCACGTTGACGCCGAAAAGTTCGAACGAGGTAGTGACCAGCCACGTCGTCAGCGCCAGCGTCACAATCAAAAGCGAAACGTCAATCGCCCACGCCAAGCCGCGCGTAACCCCGCCCGCGTATTGCCCCTGTAAATCCTGCCTCATGGCTTGCCTCGTTTGGACAGATAAAGCATCGGGCGTCGTTCCGCCAGCGCTTGCACTTGCGGCGAAGGTTCGGGCAATTCCGCGCGCGGCGCGCGGCGCAGTAAACGCCGCGCCAACAATTCCACTACCGTGTCCGAAGTCGCGGCGCGTTCGCGCACATCTTCCATCACCACTTGCGCCATGCTCAAACTTTGACCGCGAATCAAGTCCTGCACCGCGTCCGGATTTTCGTGCAAGTAATCAATGTACTCGTCGCCGAATTGATGCACCAACGCGTACAACTGCGCGGGATTATTTTGGACGTACGTCAAATAGCGCGCGGCAACGCCTTGCACCAACGTTTCGACCTCGCCGGGATTTTCTTGGAGATGCGCCAGATACCGCCCCGCTTGCGCGCGCACGAGCGTTTCGACGAGCGCGGGATCGCTTTGTAAATAATCGAGATACGCGCCCGCCTGCGTGCGAATCAAGTCCTGCACCGGCGCGGGATTTTCATTCAGATACGCAATATAAGCGTCCGCTTCTTGACGAATCAACGTTTGCACCGGTTCGGGATGCGCGACCAAGTACGCCAGATAACGGCGCGCAATGATTTGCACCAACTCTTCTACTTGGTCCGGGTTCGCTTGCAGCAATTCCAAATACGTTCCCGCCTGTTCCCGAATCAAATTCTCGATTTGGGCGGGATGCGCGGACAAATAATCCAGATAGCGGTTTGCCACTTGCTGCACGAGCGCGTCGAGCGTTTGCGGCTGCGCTTCCAAATGGCGGAGGTACGCGCCGACCTCATCCTGAATCAGAATTCGCACCGGTTCGGGATGCGCGCGCAAATGCGCGAGATACGAACCCGCGACTTTTTGCACCAACGCATCCACGCGCGTCGTATCGGTCGCCAAATGATCGAGGTAGCGGTTGGCGACGGTTTGCACCAACGGGTCCAATTTTTCGGGATGCGCGGTCAATTCGTCGAGATATTGTTCCGCTTGCGCGCGAATCAATTCCGCCAGCGCGGGGTCGGCGGTGAGACCGTGTAAAATTTGCCGCGTTTCGTTGCGTATCAAACGTTCGACGGCGGGACTGTCGGCAATGTAATCGCCCACCTGATCTACCACATTGTCGAGCAAGGAACCCGCCAAGCCGCGCGGACGCGGTTTGGCGCGCGGCGCGCGCGCCGAAACGCGAACTTTTACCTGATTGTCCGCGTCGTCCGCGCGTTCGTTTTCGTCCGCGGGCGGCGCGCTCGCTTGCGCCGCGCGCGGCATTGCAACCTTGACCGGAATCTCGTCCGCGTCCGGTTCTGCCGCGTGCGCGGCGACGACGGGCGCTGTTTCGGACATTGGCGCGGCGCTGTTTTCGGGCGGCGCGTCGGGCATTTCGTCCGACGTTTCGCCGGACGGATCGCGGCGGCGGCGACGGCTAAATAAACCGGCGACGGCGCTGGCGGTGTTTGCCGCGCCGGCAATCACCGTGCCTGCGGCAACCGCAACCGGATTGACGCTTTCGTCTTCGGGAAGGCGCAAATCGTCGTCGAGCGACGGCAGCCCATCGTTTTCATTTTGTGCCATGTGTGTGCCTTTGGCGTGCGCGTGACAAATTCAAATTTCTATTCTATGGAATGTACGCGGGATTGCGTTGGATGTCAATCTGGCTACCGGTTGGCGGTTTCAAGCGCCGCGCGCGCGCGGTCAATTTCGATATATAATGGCGCGCACGGGGAACCTGTGATATGACAAAATTGAAAAAGAAACGCGCCTTGAACGGACCGCTGCACTCGCCCAGATCGCAAGACGCCGACCTGTACGTGAATCGTGAATTGGCGCTGCTCGCGTTTTTTTGGCGCGTGCTGGAAGAGGCGCAAGACGAAACCAATCCGTTGGCGGAGCGTTTGAAATTTCTCGCCATCGTCGGCTCGATTCTGGCGGAATTTTTCATGACGCGCGTGGCGGCGTTGAAACTCCAAGTCGAAGCGGGCATCGTAGAGCGCTCGGTGGACGGCTTGACGCCGGCGGAACAATTGGAATTGGCGCGCGAGCAGGCGCAGCGTTTGATGCACGAGGCGCGCGCGTGCTTGAATAAATTAATGCCGCAACTAGAGCGCGCGGGCATTTTCATTTGCAATTACGACGAATTGAACGCCGAGCAGCAAGAGTATGCGCGCGAGTATTTTGAACGCGTCGTCTTTCCCGTCTTGACGCCGTTGGCGTACGACCCGGCGCGTCCGTTTCCGCACATCTCGAACATGAGCTTGAATCTCGCGGTGATTATTCGCGACGAGCGCAAACGCGAACGCTTTGCGCGCGTCAAGGTGCCAAATACGCTGCCGCGGCTCGTTCCGGCGCCGCCGCCGCCCGACGCGCCCGCCAAGAGTCAATGCTTTGTGTGGCTCGACCAGCTCATCAAACAACGGTTGGATTCGCTCTTTCCCGGCATGGAGATTGTCGAAGCGCATCCGTTCCGCGTCACGCGCGACGCCGAGTACGTGATTCAAGAATTGGAAGCGGATGATTTGTTGGAGACGATCGAGCGCGGCGTGCGCCAGCGTCGTTTCGGCGAAGTGGTGCGTTTGACCGTCAGCCCCGACATGCCGGATAAAATTCGCGTGATTCTGGTGGACAATCTGAAACTGGAACCCGAAGACATTTATATCCTAGAGCCGCCGCTCGGCATGAGCGATTTGTTTGGCGTGTACAGTTTGATTGACCGCCCCGATTTGAAATATCCGCCGTTTGCGCCGCATTACCCGCGTCTGCTGGCAAACACCGACGATACGTTTGTCGCCGTGCGCCAGCGCGATATTTTGCTGCATCATCCGTACGATTCATTCACGCCGGTCATTGAATTTTTGCAAGAAGCCGCGCGCGATCCGCGCGTCCTGGCAATCAAAGCGACCTTGTATCGCGTCGGCAAAAACGCGCCCGTCGTCCAAGCGCTGCTCGACGCGGTGCGCAACGGCAAACAGGTTACGGTGCTGGTGGAGCTCAAAGCGCGGTTCGACGAAGAGAGCAATATCGAATGGGCGAAACAGTTGGAAGCGGAAGGCGTGCATGTGGTGTACGGTTTGCTCGGTTTGAAAACCCATTCCAAAATCGCGCTGGTGGTGCGCGACGACGGCGACGAGATGCGCCGCTATCTGCATCTCTCCACCGGCAATTACAATTCCGTCACGGCGCAGCTCTATACCGACATTGGTTTGTTGACTTGCGACGAAGAGATGGGCGCGGACGCGTCGGACCTGTTCAATTATCTCACCGGCTATTCCGCCAAAACCGATTACCGCAAATTTCTGGTCGCGCCCATCAACTTGCGAACGCGGCTGGAAGAATTGGTGCAGCGCGAAATCGAACACGCGCAGCGCGGCGAACCGGCGCGCCTCATCATGAAAATGAATTCGCTGGTGGATCAGGACATGATTCGCCTGTTTTACAAAGCGTCGCAGGCGGGCGTGAAACTGGAGCTGCTCGTGCGCGGCATGTGCTGTTTGCGCCCCAATCTGCCCGGCGTCAGCGACAATATCCGCGTCCTCAGCATCGTCGGGCGTTTTCTGGAACACAGCCGCATTTATTATTTCCGCAACGGCGGCGCGGATGAAGTGTATCTCGGCAGCGCCGACGTGCGTTCGCGCAATCTCGACCGCCGCGTGGAAATTTTATTTCCCATCGAGGACCCGCGGCTGGTGCGCCACATCCGCGACGACATTCTCCAAGTGTATCTCTCTGATAACGTCAAGGCGCGCGAAATGCAAGCCGACGGTTCGTATGTGCGGCGGCGCGTCGCGGCGGGGCAGGAGCGCATCAGCGCGCAGGAATGGCTGATTGCATATCGCGGCAAAAATCACAGCGGTTGACCGGACAACCGCTCATCCTTGATTTGCGCGCGCCGCCGCGAGGAATTGCGCCGCGTCGTACTGCATCGCCTCCGCGATATGATTCACCGTAATATCCGGAGGCAGATAACCCGCGATATGTTTCGCTTCGTGCGCGTAATGTCCCTGCCGCACCCAAACGGTGGTCACGCGCGCGCCCCAGATTTTTTTCAGCGCGTCCAAAATCCGCAGCTTGTCGTCAAACATCACATAATGATCGGCGGGAAAACGTTCCGCCACCGCGTCCGTTTCCAATTCCTTGTGAATGTAAATCAAGACCTTGCCGTCGAACGCTTCGAGCAAACCCGCGTTTTCGATTTTGAACGGTTGAAACACCACGTCGCCGTCCGAAAGAATGACCGCCGTGCCGAGTTGTTTGAGATATTCAACCGTATCGAGCGAGCCGGGAAAGAGCCGGTTCGCGAAATGATAATTCAGCAGATACAGCGAAACGTGCATGATTTCGGTGTGCTGCGGATGCGCGCGCCGGTATTGCTGCAGCGCGCCCAAATAATCCGCGTAACCGAGTTCATGGCGCAGCCGTTCAAAAATATCAAAATAATGCCGCTGTTCGGCGGGTCCAATGCGCGCCGCGAGAAAACGATGCAAGTCCGCCGTCACGCGGTCGGTGTCGAGCAGCGTATTATCCACATCGCAGAGAAAGACGAGGCGCATCGAATCAGATACGGACGCGCCGTCAATGGCGTTCGTTGAATCCATGTCGTATCGCTCAGGCGCCGTTCAACGCGCGCGTCACCATCGCTTGCGCTTCCGCCACAATCGCTTGCAAACGTTGTTCGCTCGTAAAACTTTCCGCATAGATTTTATAAATGTCTTCGGTACCCGAAGGGCGCGCGGCAAACCAACCGTTCGCCGTAACCACTTTCAAACCGCCAATCGGCTGCCCGTCGCCCGGCGCGTGCGTCAGTTTCGCCAAAATTTTTTCGCCCGCCAGCTCGGTCGCCGTCACATCCTCCGGCGCGAGTTTGGCGAGTTTCGCCTTTTGCGCCGCGTTCGCGGGCGCGTCCTGCCGCGTATAGTACGGCGTTCCAAAACGCGCGGTCAAATTCTGGTACCGTTCGCCGGGGTCGCGGTTCGTGACCGCCGTAATTTCCGCCGCGAGCAAACCGAGCAGCGGGCCGTCTTTGTCCGTCGTCCATGCCATCCCATCGCGCCGCAAAAAACTCGCGCCCGCGCTCTCTTCGCCGCCAAAACAAAACGAGCTGTCAAACAACCCCGGCGCGAGATATTTGAAACCGACCGGCACTTCGACGAGTTTGCGATGCAACGCGCCGACGACGCGGTCAATCATGCCGCTGCTCACGAGCGTTTTGCCCACGCCCGCCGTCGCGCGCCACTGCGGACGATGCGTCAACAGATATTCAATCGCCACCGCGAGATAATGATTCGGATTCAAGAGTCCGCTCGAACGCGTCACGATGCCGTGCCGGTCCGCGTCCGGATCGTTGCCCCACGCAATATCAAAATCATCCTTCAAACCGACGAGCCCCGCCATCGCGTACGGACTGGAACAATCCATCCGAATTTTGCCGTCGTGGTCCACCGTCATGAATGAAAAAGTCGCGTCCACGCGCGGATTCGTGACCGTGAGTTTCAAACCGTATTTTTCCGCAATCGGCTGCCAATACGCCAACGCCGAACCGCCCAACGGGTCCACGCCGATTTTGACGCCGCTCGCGCGAATCGGTTCAAAATCAATCACGTTCGCCAAATCGTCCACATACCCCGTCACGTAATCTTGCGCGTGCGTGGTCGGCGCGCGGCGCGCGATTTCGTACGCCACGCGTTTCACCGCCGCGTTGCCGCCGCGCAAAATTTCGTTCGCGCGGTCTTGAATCCATTGCGTCGTCGCGCTGTCGGCGGGACCGCCTTCGGGCGGATTGTATTTGAAACCGCCGTCGCGCGGCGGATTGTGCGACGGCGTAATGACGATGCCGTCCGCCAACGCGTTCGGATGCGCGCGCTGCCACGCCAAAATCGCGCGCGAAATGACCGGCGTCGGCGTGAAACCGTCGTCGCGTTGAATGACGGTCTCGACGCCGTTCGCCGCCAATACTTGGAGCGCGGTATGTTCGGCAGGCGTGGATACGGCGTGCGTATCTTTACCCATGAAAAGGGGCCCCGCGTAATTTTGGCGTTTGCGATAATCGCAAATCGCTTGGGTGACGGCGAAAATGTGCGCCGCGTTAAAATTGCCGTCGAACGGCGAGCCGCGATGTCCGCTCGTGCCAAACGCGACGCGTTGCGCGGGATTGTGCGCGTCGGGTTTGATTTCAAAATACGCGCGTTCCAACGCGGCGGGGTCAATCAATAAATTTTGGGGCGCCGGTTTTCCGGCAAGCGGTGAGAGCGTCATAAGCGGTTTGTTTCCATTCGTTGACAGCGTATCAGAGAGGCGCGCCGAGATATATGCCTAACGCATAACGTCCCAGCGCCAAACCATTCAACAAGAGCAGCGCCAGCGCGCCGCCCACGACAAAACGCGGCACGAGTTCGCGCGGCTGCGTGACGGCGCGGAAAAAACTTGCCGCCAACGCCGTCCAAATGCTCGCGTTCAAAGCAATCACGGCGACCAGCATCAGCGCGCTCAACGGATACAACAGCCAAGACATTTGACTGTGGACGAGCGCCGCGAGCGCCGCAATCAGCGCGAGCAAAATCAAAAAGTCGGCGACGTTCTCGAAAATGGGTTTGGAAAACGGATTGCGGTACAAATTGCCGTTGAGCATGACAAACAATAAACTGCCGAGCGAAATGCCCATCAGCGCGCCGGTGATGAGCCGCAAGCTATTTTGCGGCTCGTACAAAAACGGATGACCCAAGATTTCCGACGCAAACGAATTTACGCCGTCGCCCGCCCAGAGGAAAAAAAATACAACCAGCGCGACGAGGTACGGCAGCTTGGGCAATTGCGCCGCGCGCGGTTTGCGGAGCGCCAAATACAGCAGCGTCAACAAACCGCCGAGATACATGCCCGTACAGCGCGCACACAAACACAATGGCACGCCCGCGATAAAATACGAGTGCGAATCCCACTGATGGCACACCGCCGAACCGAACCAATTCGCCGCGTCCAATAACCAAAGCATCGCATTGTTCATACGCCCATTATACAAAATTTATGGTTCCACGCGATGTCGGTTACGTGAACTGGCTGGCTGTGCGGCTATAAATAATCGCCTTCAAAGAACCACGTCGCGTACGGCAATTCGACCGCGCCGCCGCCGACCGGCGCATCCTCATTCGCCACGCGCCCTTCGCGCAATTCGTATTGTTGAATTTCGACGACCAGCGTCAAATCGTTGATGGCGTCAATAATGACTTTGCCTTCGGTGTACACTTTGGGGATGAGCCGCAAACGCGTTTGCGTCGTCTCGGTCTGAAAGACAAACTCCATCCCTTGCTTGGTCAAATGCGCGACCTGAAGTTTGGCGCCCTGCGCCAGCCCGACCAATTGACCGAACTGCAAGGCGAGTTGAGTGTAATCCGCTTTCATGGTGTTTTGCGCTCCTTGATTTTTGGCGCGTTGCGCCTTGAAATTTACGCGAGCACGGTTTGCGCGCGCACGCGGCGCAGCACATAACCGAAAAGCGTGAACGCCAACGCGATGCCCGCCGCCGCAATGCCCACATAACCGATGCGTTCAAAAAAAATTCCGCCGAGCAAACTGCCCGCCGCCGCGACGAGGCCGACCAACAAATCATTCGACCCCTGAATATGGCCCCGTTCATTGACCTGAATCGAATCGGTCAACAGCGACGACCCCGCGACATAACAAAAATTCCAGCCCGCGCCCAATACAAATAACGCGAACGCGAGACGCCACGTCTCCGCCGCAAAGGGCGCGAGCAGACACGCCAAGATCAGCAAACCCGCGCCCAGCAAAATCGTTTTGGCGTGCCCCATCCGGTCGGCGATGCGTCCGGTCACAAACGAAGTCAGATACATACCCGTCACATGCGCCGCGATGACGATGGATACCTCGTCGAGCGTGTGATGCAAGTGTTCCGTCATTTGCAGCGGCGTCATCACCATCACCGTCGTCATGACGACTTGGCCCAATACCATGGCGGCGACGGCGGTTTGCACATTGCGCGCGCGCAGCGCCTTGAAAAAATTGCGCGCGGGCAATTCTTGCGCCACATCTTCTTGCGCGGTCAACGCCAGCGCGCGGCCAATGTCGCGCGGGTCGGGACGCAGCAGCGTAAAAATCATCAAACTGCCCAATGTGAAAATCGCCACGCCAATCAAATAGGGTCCCGCCAGCGGGTCATAGCCCAGCTGCGTAGCAAAATGACTTGACGGGCTGACGGCGAGCGGGCCCAAAATTCCGCCCGCCGCGCCGCCCAACACCACCCAGCTCACCGCGCGCGCGCGCTGCGCTTGCGTCACCATATCGGCGGCGGCAAAACGTCCCTGGTCGAGCGCGCCGCGCGACATGCCCATCAAAGCGTGCGCGAGAAACAAAGCGAACGGCACAAACGCAATCAGCGCCAGCGCGCCCAAGCCCGCGCCGAGCACGCCAATCAAAAAACCAATCGTCAAGCCCGCGCGCCGCCCGTACCGATCCATCAATTTTCCGGCGGGGAATGCGCCGACGGCGGTCCCCAAGACATACGCCGTCGTCGGCACGCCCGCAAATTCGGTAGTCCCGGCGAGATGCGTCGCCGCAATCGAGCCGACGGTGACGGCAGCCGTCATGCCCAGCGAAGCGATACTTTGGCCAGCGAACAGCGTCGCCGTTAAACGTCGAATAACGTTCGGCGTGGGAAGCGTAAAGGTAGCTTGCATACAGTCCTTGATAAAATTTTATTTTTAGATTCGCCGTGTAAATCAAAGGCGTTTGTTGGACTCGAAAAAAATCCTTGACAAGCGCGGCAAAGCAAGGCATAGTATATGCGTCCGCGCGTGCCGTGCAAACGGACGCCCATTAGAAAGAATCCAACTGCGTATGTCCGTCTCTACAAAAATTCTACGCCGCTTTGCTTTTCTCAATTCCGCGCCGCGCGCCGCCATAAAACGTTTGGCGGCAAACGTCACGCCGGTTGAATTGGAACCCGGCGCGTGGGTGTTTCGGCAAGGCGCACGCGGCGACGCTTTTTACATGATTCAAGACGGCACGGTCGAAATTTTGAGCGCGTCCGACGAAACCCAACTCAATCTGCTGCACGCGGGTCAATGGTTCGGCGATTTTGCGCTGCTCAGCGACGCGCCGCGTTCCGCCTCGGCGCGGGCGCGCACGCGCGTTGTTTTACTCGCGCTGCCGCGCGCGGCGTTTCTCGAACTTGTCACGACGTATCCATTGGTTCTGCACGTCCTCGCCGCCAGCAGCCAACAGCAGCTGCGCGAACGCGACCGCGCGTATCTTGCCGCCGTCGAAACGCGCGCGCGGCAATTGGAACAGCTCTATTTTACGGCGCTGGATATTACGCGGCACCTCGACCGCGAACGCGCGCTCGAAGCAATCCGCGCGCGCGCGATTGAATTGCTCTATAGCGCGGGCGGCGAGCTGTATTTGTTTGACGCGTCGTCCAACAGTCTGATTGCCCAATCGTCCACGCGGCGCGCCGCGTCCGCGCCGCGTCTCGATAAAGACTGCGCCGGCATCGCGTTTGCAACGGGCGCGCCGCGCGTGGAAACGCCGACGCGCGGCGCGCCGCGCCACGAACTCGCCGCGCCCATTCAGCTGACGGAACCGAACGGCGCAACGCGACCATTGGGCGCGCTGCGCGTCTATCGCGCCGGCGACGGAATGGCGTACAGCAAAGAAGATTGCACCCTGCTGGAATTATTTGCCAGCCAAGCCGCGATTGTCATTGAAAACGCCGACCTGATTCAAACGCGCGTACGCCAAAGCCAATTGGAAAACGAATTGCAAAACGCGCGCCGCGTCCAGCGCCAGCTCATTCCTTTTGAACCGCCGCGTTTGCGCGGCTATCAGATTGCGGCATTATGGCATCCCGCCAAGCAAGTCAGCGGCGACTATTATGATTTTATTCCGCTTGCCGATGGGCGCGTGGCGTTTGTGATTGCGGACGTTTCCGGCAAAGGATTGGACGCGGCAATGTTCATGGCCAATACGCGCGCGACGTTGCGCGCGAGCGCCGTCGCCGGCGACGACCCTGCCACCATCATCGCCCGCGCCAATCATACGCTGGCGCAAGATTCTTTGGGCGGAATGTTCGTGACCATGTTTTTTGGAATCCTCGATCCGTCGAACGGCAGTTTTACGTACGTCAACGCCGGACACAATCCGCCGTTATTTTGGCGCGCCGCCGCGCGAACGCTGGACACGCTCGAGATCGGCGACCGCGCGCTGGCTATCACAAACGATTTTGTTTATCGTCCTCACCGCCTCACGCTAAATTTGCGTGATTTACTTTTGCTCTATACCGACGGCGTGAATGAAGCGACGAACGCCGCCGACGCGCAATTTGGCATGGAACGCCTCGAAAATACGATTCGTCAAAATGCGTCCGCCAGCGCGCGCCAAATCATTCGCCAGCTTGATCAACGCGTGCGCGCCTTTACCGGCGCATTTCCTCAAAGCGATGACATCACGGTTGTCGCTTTACGCCGCGCCTAATTCTTGAACAAGCAAGTTACGGGGTCCGAGCCCTTTCGGGTTTTCGGAAACCCGAAAGGGCTTGGACAGACACCCCCGCAATTTCAAGTCAGAGCGCTAATTGCCGCGAGTTTTTTTGAAATCGCCCCACGACATGGCTTTTTTATGCAGCGCGCGCATGCTGTCCGTAAATTGGGCAAGGCGCTTGGCTTGAATAAAAAATGCAGCGTACGCGCGCTGCATTTTTTTATCCGCGAATTTTTTTGCGTCGGCATTTCAATCTCTCTCGCGCGCGGGCGCGTCCTCACAAAATTTCAACGTCGTGCGGTTTGCTTTCTCGCAAACCCGCGCCGGTCATGCGGACAAAAATCGCTTTTTCGTGAAACTCGCGCAAAGTGTGCGCGCCGCTATAACTCATCCCCGATTGAATCCCGCCCACCAACTGGACCAGGACTTCACGCGCTTTGCCACGATACGGCACCGCCGCTTCGACGCCCTCCGCCACATATTCGTCAATGTCTTCTTGCAGCACGCGTTCGCCATCGCGCGTTTTGCGGTCGCGGTTCGCGGCGGTGGACGCCATGCCGCGCGACGCTTTGTATTTGTGTCCCTGACGCGTCATCATCAAACCGGGGCTCTCGTCCGTGCCGGCGAGCAGCGAACCAATCATGATTGTCTCGGCGCCCGCCGCCAGCGCCTTTGCCGCGTCGCCGGGGTAACGGATGCCGCCGTCCGCAATCGTCGGCACATCGTACGCGCGCGCCGCGTCCGCGCACTGCATCACGGCGGTCAATTGCGGCACGCCCGAACCCGCGACCAAACGCGTGACGCAAATCGAGCCGGGACCGACGCCCACTTTGACCGCATCCGCGCCCGCGTCGCACAAACGTTTAACGCCGTCCGCCGAAGCGACGTTGCCCGCGATAATCTGCGTAGTGGGAAATCGTTTGCGTAAATTCAACAGCATTTCGATTTCTTGCTTGGAATTGCCGTGCGCGACGTCAATGACGATACAATCCGCGCCCGCGTCCAATACATGTTCGACGCGCGCCAGATCATTCGCTTTGACGCCCACCGCCGCGCCGACGGCGAGCCGCCCGCGCGCGTCTTTGGTCGCGTGCGGATACTGCATCTGCTTCATAATATCTTTGAGCGTAATCAAGCCGGCGAGCCGCCCGTCCTCGCCCACCAACGGCAATTTTTCGATGCGATGCGCGTGCAAGATCTTTTCCGCCTCGCGCAGCGTGATGCCCGACGGCGCGGTAATGACGTTTTTTTGCATAATGTCGGCGATGGATGTCGCGTTATCGTTTTCAAACAATAAATCGCGCGTCGTCACAATGCCCACAATCTGTTCGCCGCCGTTCAAAATCAAAATACCGCCCGTGCCGGTTTCATCCACAATGCGTTTCGCGTCGCCGACCGTATGCGTCAAATTCAAAGTGAACGGATTTTCGACGACGAACGATTCGGTTTTCTTGACGCGCTGAATTTGCGCGGTCTGTTCCTCAATTGTCAAAAAGCGGTGAATGATGCCAATGCCGCCTTCGCGCGCCATCGTAATCGCCATTTCCGCTTCGGTCACCGTATCCATGTTGGACGACACAATCGGAATCTGTAATTTGAGTTTGCGCGTCAAACGCGTTTGCACGTCGAGTTTGCGCCGCGATTCGACTTCGGAATACTGCGGCGCCAATAAAACATCGTCATACGTCAACGCGATTTCGGGAAGAATGGTCATGGTTTATCTTGAAGGAGACGCGGATTTTCGCGGAAAATTTTTGTTTCGGCGAAAATCCGCGTCCCTCCGCGGTCGAGCAATTTATTCCGCAAAAATAATTCTAGCGCCCTCGAATTTTTCAATCGCCGCCAGCGATTCGACTTGGACGCCCAAATCCGCGAGCGCGCCGCGTCCGCCCTCGAACGATTTTTCAATCACCGCGCCGATGCCGACCAATTGCGCGCCGCTCTGTCTGACGATTTCCGCCAGCGCCCGGATCGTCAACGCGGACGCGAGAAAATCGTCAATAATCAAAATGCGTTCGGCGGGCGATAAAAATTCGCGCGATACCATGAGCGTCACCTGGCCGCCTTTGGTGTGCGAAGGCGCAAGCGCTTGATACGGCTCGGCGCTGAGCGTCAAAGGTTTCGTTTTGCGCGCAAAGACGACGGGCACTTGGAGCATCATGCCCGTCGCCAGCGCGGGCGCGATGCCGGAAATTTCCGCCGTCAAAATTTTGCTCGGATGCTGCGCGCGAAAGCGCCGCGCAAATTCGTACCCGATGCCTTGCATGAGCAGCGGGTCCACCTGATGATTCATAAAGACATCCACCTTTAGGATGCCGTCGCCGAGATAACGTCCTTCGCTCTGAATGCGTTCGCGCAGCCAGTGCATGTACATGCCATCGCGTTCGTTCATCGTTCCTCCGGGTATAAAAACTGGAGCATAGAGAGTGGAGCTTGACGGGTAAATTATCGCATAGGATTAAAAGAAAAGAAATCAGCAAAACGCGCGGATAACGTACCGAACGCTCGCCGCAGCGTTCGCCTCCCCGCGCGAATTATAATCCCGCGCGCGGGGAACGAAACGGCGTTCGTTCCGTACCGAACGCTCGCCGCAGCATTCGTCACTCGCCGCAGCGTTCGCCTCCCCGCGCGAATTATAATCCCGCGCGCGGGGAACGAAACGGCGTTCGTTCCCTACCACGGATCCACAATTCCCACATACGGATAATCCTCCCATTTCTCTACCAAACCTTTTCGCACAGGATTATTCAAAACGTAATTGCACACCGGTTCGACGGAACGATTGTACCAAATCACACGGTCATAACTGCTCTTGAGCCACAGTTGCCCTGTGCCGCCTTGCGCCCACCAAATTTTCGTCGTCGTCCATTTTTTAAAATTGCCCACATGATCCAAAATTGTTTCCGGGACAATGCCACGCACGCCGCCGTCAAAATATCGGACCTCGTGCGGCGGCAAACGCACAATGAAATGCAAATGGTCGGGCATCAAACAATAAACATACAGCGTCCAATTGTGATGTCGCTTCCGCCATAATAACGCGTCCACAACGGCGCGCGCTAATTTTTCATTCGTAAAGCGCGGTTGGCCCCATTTCGCGGAAATTGTAAAAAAGAATTCGCAATCGCTCGCCGTGTAATATTCAAGCGGCAAACGATGTTTTCTGCGCTCAGGATGCTGGCGCGGCATCTTTAGATATTCCATAAACTCGCAATAATCGCTGTATGTGGACACGATGCACCTCCACGATTCTTGTATCACACGCTCGCCGCAGCGTTCGTCTCCACGCGTTCGCTTCCACGCGCGAATTATAATCCCGCGCGCGGGGAACGAAACGGCGTTCGTTCCGTATCGAATGCTCGCCGCAGCGTTCGTCTCCACGCGCGAATCATAATCTCGCGCACGGGGAACGAAACGGCGTTCGTTCCGTACCGAACGCTCGCCGCAGCGTTCGTCTCCCCGCGCGAATTATAATCCCGCGCGTGGGGAACGAAACGGCGTTCGTTCCGTACCGAATGCTCGCCGCAGCGTTCGTCTCCCCGCGCGAATTATAATCCCGCGCGTGGGGAACGAAACGGCGTTCGTTCCGTACCGAACGCTCGCCGCAGCGTTCGCCGCTCGCCGCAGCGTTCGCCACTCGCCGCAGCGTTCGCCACTCGCCGCAGCGTTCGCCGCTCGCTGCCGCACATAAATCAGCGCAGACTTGGACGGGCAGATTAGCGTCTGCCGACATTTCCTTTTTCGCAAACGCGTGACCGAAACTCGACGCATGTCTCGGCGTTTTGACCGCCGAACGCATTTTAGCCCCATAGCGCGGCGCATTGTAAAAAAAGGTTACGGTTGGATAGAACACGCGCGGCCAAGCGCGCCGCAGGGCTGGCACATTGTCCGCAAGATCCCAAGTGTTTTTGCCGCGCCGCGCGACTCGATGGGCATTCGCGTCGCAAAACACTTGGGGTCTTGGCCCGACACGTGACTTTGTACCAGCCCTAAAGCGCGCCGCCCCGCGTCTAGCCATTTCGCCCAACCCGTTTTATAATCCGCAGCTGCCATGAGCGATAACGAACTCTTTGCGCTTTCGCCGCTCGACGGACGCTATGCGCGCGCGGTGGACCCGCTGCGCGAATATCTGTCCGAATACGCGCTCATCCGCGACCGCGTCGGCGTCGAAATCGCGTACCTCCGCGCCTTGTCCCAACGCACGTCCTTGGTCCGCAAACTGACGCCCGCCGAAGACCAATTTTTGCTATCCATTCTCGAATTATTTTCTTCCAGCCCCGCGCAGCGCGTCCAGCGTTTGGAACGCGACACGCGGCACGATGTCAAAGCGGTAGAATATTTTTTGCGCGAACGGCTCACGGGCACTTCGCTCCAAGACCTCGTGCCGTGGCTGCATTTTGGTTTGACCTCCGAAGACATTAATCAAACCGCCCTCGCGTTCGAATTGTTTGAAGCGCGCGACGCCGTGATGCTGCCCGCGCTCGAGCAAACGTTGACGCGGCTCAAAACGTTGGCGCAAACGCACGCGGCGACGCCCATGCTCGCGCGCACGCACGGGCAGCCCGCCGTGCCGACGACGCTGGGCAAAGAGCTGGCGAATTTTTACGCGCGGCTGCGCGCGCAAGCGACGCGGCTGCACGAACACAAATTTACGGCAAAACTCACCGGCGCCGTCGGTAATTTCAACGCGCTCGTCGCGGCGGCGCCCAACGTTGAATGGATTGAATTTCACGCGCAGTTTCTCAAAGCGCTGGGGCTCGCGCCGGCGCTGCACAATACGCAGCTGCTCCCCTATGACAATTGGATTCAGTACTTTGATTTGCTGCATTTGACCAATTCGATTTTGCTCGCTTTGGTCCAAGACCTGTGGCGTTATATCAGCGACGATTGGTTGAAACAAAAAACGCAGGCGGCCCAAGTCGGTTCTTCGACCATGCCGCAAAAGGTGAATCCGATTGATTTTGAAAACGCCGAAGGCAATCTCGGCGTCGCCAACGCGCTCTTGGAATTTTACGCGCGCAAGCTGCCCGTCTCGCGTTTGCAGCGCGATCTGTCGGATTCGACCGTGCGGCGCACTTTTGGCGTCGCGCTGGGCCACACGTTGATCGCCTGGCAAAGCGTCGCGCTCGGTTTGGATAAACTGGAACCCGACGCGGAAAAAATGCGCGCCGATTTAGAGGCGCACTGGGAAATCGTAACGGAAGGCGCACAGACGATTTTGCGCGCGGCAGGCATCTCCGACGCGTACGAGCAGTTGAAAAATCTCGCGCGCGGCAAAACGCTGAATCGCAACGCGTATCTGGTATGGGTGGACGCGCTGCCGCTGCCCGATTCGATCCGCGAACAACTGCGCGCGCTATCGCCGACGAGTTATATCGGGCTGGCGGAACAACTCACGCACAAAGCGCTGGAAGAGTAATGGGCAATGCGCAATGCGCAATGAATAATGCGCGATGAGCAATGGGCAATGGGCAATGAATAATGCGCAATGCGCAATGGACAATGGGCAATGCACAATGAATAATGCGTAATGAACAATCTGCAATCTGCAATCTGTAATCTGTAATCTGCAATTTCTACGCTCGGAGGACGTATGTCGGTCACTGTTATTATCGGTTCGCAGTGGGGCGACGAGGGTAAGGGCAAGGCGATTGATTATTTTGCGCGCGATGCCGATTTTGTCGCGCGGTACAACGGCGGCAACAATGCCGGCCATACCGTCGTCAATGAACTCGGTACGTTCAAAATTCACCTCGTGCCGTCGGGCATTTTTTATCCGCACACGCAATGTTTAATGGGCAACGGCATGGTCATTGATCCCGCCGTGCTGCTGCAAGAATTGGACGAGCTGCGGCGCGCGGGTTTGCGTTTCGAAAAACGTTTGCATCTTGCGCAGCGCGCGCATCTCATCATGCCGTATCACAAAATTCTCGATGGTTTGTACGAAGAGGCAAAAGGCGCGGGCGCAACCGGCACCACGCGACGCGGCATAGGACCCGCGTTCGCCGATAAAATTTCGTACAACGGTTTGCGCTGGGCGGATTTCATCGGCGGCACGTTCGACGAACGGCTGCGCGTGCAGCTGGGTTTGAAAAATAAAATCATTGCCGCGCTCGGCGGCGACACGCTGGATTATGAAACAGTGCGCGCGGAATACTGGGGTTATTACCGGCAATTGAAACCGTACATTACGGAACTCGCGCCCATCGTACATAAAGGTCTCGCGCAAAACAAAAAGTTTTTGCTCGAACAAGCGATGGGTTCGCTCCTCGACCCCGATTGGGGAACGTATCCGTTTGTGACGGGTTCGACCACTTTGGCGTCCGCCGCCACCGCCGGTTTAGGCATTCCGCCGCGCCAAATTTCGCGCGTAATTGGCGTGACCAAAGCGTACACCACGCGCGTCGGCGCGGGACCGATGCCAACAGAACTCGCGGACGACCATCCCGCGAAACCGCAATTGACCGAAACGGCGGCGACGACGGGCCGCACGCGTCGCGCCGGTTGGCTCGATATGGAAATCGTCAAATTCTCGGCGCAAATCAACGGCAGCGCGTTTTTGTTTGTGACGAAATTGGATACGTTGAGCGAAATTGACGAATTGAAAATCGGCGTCGGTTATCAACTCGACGGCAAGCCCGTGCATTACGCCGATTTGGACGCGGCGCGCTTGGGACGCGTAGAGGTCGTGTATCGCTCGTTCAAAGGGTGGCGCCAAGATATTCGCGGGATTCACAAGTTCGCGGATTTGCCCAAAAACGCGCAAAAGTATGTAGAGGCGATTGAAAAACTCGCGGGCGTGCCAATCCGTTTCATCGGCAATGGGCCCGAACGCAGCGCGGTGATAAAACGCTAAAACTGCGCGCAGAAAAAAACGAACGGCAAATTTCGCAATCGGAATTTGCCGTTATTTTTTAACCTTCCAAAATCCGCCAACCTTTGGCGAGCGCCATCTTGCGCAATGCCTCGTCCGGCGCGACGGCGACGGGCTGCCGCGCGAGTTCCAAGAGCGGCGCGTCGGCAGCCGTATCGCCGTACGCCGCGCGGAGCGGACGCGCGCCAATGTGTTCGCGCACGCGCTGCGCTTTGACCGCGCCCACGCCGATTGCGCCGGCGAGCTTGCCCGTCGCGCGCCCGTCCCGCATTTCGAGCGGCGTGCTGACGCCGCGCACGCGTTCCAAATTCATCTTGCGCGCGAGCGCGTTCGTGATACATTCGTACGCGCCCGAAGCGATCAAAAGCGTACAGCCGTCCGCGTGATGACGCGCCAATTCCTCCATCACCGCTTGACGGCGTTGGTTCCACAATTCATTTTCCACCACCCAATCCGCAAGCGCGTCCAATTCCGCCGTCGTCATGCCGCGCAATAATTTCGCTTGGTCTATGAGCCAGCGGTCCTTGAAATTTTGTTTGTTGAGGATGCCCGCTTTGACGAGCAGGACGCCGGGAAAATGCGCCGCCATGAACCATTGATGCGCGCCGCCGCGTCCGTGCGTTTTCAGATACGCGCCGATGCCGCGCCACACTTCGCCCGCGCTCAACGTGCCTTCCAAATCCGTCGCCACAAAATCGCTCATTGCGCCTCCGCCAATACTATAACGCGGATGCGTCGAAAATAAAATTTCCCGCGCGCCGCGCGCGGATTGAACCGTTCGACCCGATGCAGCGTCTTGAAAAAAACACATTCACAGGAGCCAATCATGAAATCAATTTTCGTAACCATCTGTCTTGCCGGCGTCATGCTTGCCGCCGCCTGCGCGCCCGCGCAAGGTCCGACGGCGAATCCGCCAACCGTTACGCGCGCAACTGTCGCGTCGCCCGTTCCCGAAAAACTCGACACGCCCAAGCCAAACTCTTTGCCGACAGCCAGCGCTTTGGGCGGAACGCAATACGATACGGCGTTGGGCAAACCAATCACATTGCATCTCCGCGATGCGGCGCGCGTCGCCGATACCCCAGATCAATTCACAATCTATTTTTGGGGCGTGCCGCAAGATTCGCGTTGTCCCCAAACCGCGCGCTGTATGACGCCGGGCGAGGCGCGGCTAAATATCGTTTTTGCCGCCGAGGGTTTGATGCACCCGCCGGTTTTTACCTTGACGTATCCGACGCAGCCAACCGGTCAGATTGAAAATTACATTGTCACGGCGACGGATGTACAGCCCGCGCGCGAAACGATGGACGCCATTCCGCCCGAACAGTACGCCGCGACCTTTGTGATTACGCAAAACAACGCGCCGCCCGCAACGCTCGCGCCAAATCCAACCGCGCCGCCGACGCCGCCCGCGAACGTTTTGACCGCGATACAACTCGACGAACCCTTTATTGCGCGCGTGCATCAAACGTACACGCTGCCCGCCGCGTCCATGCAATTGACCGTCAATAGCGTCTTGGAAGATTCGCGCTGCCCAGCCAGCGTGACGTGTGTGTGGGCGGGACGCGCGGTTTTTGGCTTGACGCTTGAGCAGGACGGACGACTCGGTTTTTTCCGTTTGAGTACCATGCCGCCCGACGCGCAGCGTATCGTGTATTTTCGCGGCTATGCCGTCGAACTGCTGGAGGTTTCGCCCACGCCGCCAAGTCCGAGCGCGACGATTCCCGCTTCAGCGTATCGCCTCCAGCTTGTCGTGCGAAAACAAGACCCGCCGACCCAAGTTCATAAAAACGAACCGCTTGTGTTGCGCCCCGGACAAAGCGCGACGCTGACGGACGAGAACGTAACCCTGACGTTCGAGCGCGTGGAAAAAGATTCGCGCTGTCCCTATCCCGCCGCGTGCGCGGTGCAAGGCAGCGCCATCGTCCAAGCAACCCTGCGCGCGAATGGCAAAACCGCGCCCTTGACCTTGAACACGGACAAACCAAAAGCGCAAACCGTTGAAAACTATACGGTCGAATTGCTGACGCTGGCGCCGTATCCGCAAGTGGACCAAGAAATTGCGCCGGGCGAATACAAAGCGACGTTCGTCATTCGCAAATAGGCGGGCGCGTTTCAAGCGTTTAACGCGTGGGATTGGGTTGGCGCTGCGGGTTTGCCGCGCAAGACAAGAAAATTGTATCGCTTTTTGCGCGCGCAAAGCGAATAATTCATAGTAAAATAGCCCTTGTCGCGCCATTCCCCGGGCGCGACAAATCAAAGGGAATTTCCGTATAGCTGGTTCATTTCCGCTCGAGTATTTCTCGCTTGGGCGAGAGTGGAGGAACTTGTGACGGACCTGTTTGTCTATGATGCATTCATCAGCTGCAGCGATGCCGACCAAGAATTTGTCGAATGGCTGCGCGCGCGGCTTGAACGCGCGGGGCTGAAAACCCTGACCAGCTATGAGCTGCGCGGCGGACGTCCCAAATACGTCAACAAAGAAGAAGCGATTCGCGCGAGCGCGCATGTCGTTCCCATCTTGTCTCCGACGTGGACGCAGGACGAATGGAAGCAGTTGGATACGGCAATCGCGAACGCCGTTGATCCCGCCGCCAAAGCGCGCAAAATTATCCCCCTGTTGTTAGCGGATTGCGAAATCCCCAAATATCTGGAACCTCTCGAAACGCGCGATTTTCGCCGCGTCGGCGGGCGCGAACAGCAAACGCGCGTGTTGATTGCGGACTTGCTGCCGCCGCCGACAAACGTCGCGCGCGTGCCGTCCACGTTGAGCGCCAAACTGGTCAATTGGGTTTGGAAACATCCACTGCGAACGCTGGCGGCGGGCGCGCTGGCGGCGCTGGTTGTCTTGGCGCTCTTGGGCGTGCCGCGCGTTATGGGTTGGCAAAAAACAGATTTGAACGCTGTCGGCGCGTGGCGGTTGGCGCGTTTTGGAAATGTACTGTTGACGGCGACGCGCACGATTAGCGGCTGTAACGCCAAAGATTCGGGTTTATGGCGCAGCCAAGACAATGGCGCAACCTGGAATAGCGTGCCGATGGAGGTTTTGAAAATTTCCGCCAGCGGCTGCGAATTGGCGGCGATTTATAAATTTGCCGCCACGTCGAACGCGCTTTACGCGCCTACGACCAATATAGGTTTATTAAAAGGCGACCTTGACGGAACCCATTGGACGAAACTACCGAGTCAGACGCTGCCGCAGGACCTTTTTTCAGTCGCCGCACTCGCGGACGGGTCGGCGACGCTTTTTGTTTCCAGCGCGACCAATGGCGTATATCGTCAACGGACGGGCGAAACCGATTGGACGCGTTTGGACGGGCAGCCCACGTGCGCGCAGTCCGGGACCTTGCAATCCCTGCCCGCGGTTATCGCGCCCAAGGCGCATCTGGCGAGCAATGGCAAACTGCTTTATGTTGCCGGACCGCAGCTCAATTTTAATCCGCCCGCGATTTTGCCAGGTTCCGGAATTTATGTCAGCGCCGATGGCGGCAATTGTTGGCGGCAGCTGCACGATGCCGATAGACGCTGGATGTATGTGGCATTGGCGACGAATCCCAATCAGCCGGACGATATTTTTTTTAGCGCCGTCGAACGCGACGCGTGGAGCCCCTTGAATCCGCCGCATCAAATCGTGGGCAAAATCAACGCGCCGACGCAAGGACTCTCGACGTTGTGGGATGAAAAAAACGTTCTCTATGGCGTGCCGTTAAATTTGTATCTTGAACCGCAAGGCAAATTTTGGTACTTGACGAATGGGCTGGGCCAATTGATTCGCGGCAGCGCCGTCGAACCAAAAAGCGAACTGCTTGGCAGCGCGCTGGGGTTTATCGGCTGTCGCTTTTTGCATCCGTGTTTCGCCGACCTGGCCCCCGACGCGCAATCGGACATGCCGTTGTTGTTGGCGGATCAAAGCGTCTATCGTTGGACGAGCGTTTCGTGGCTCCAAGCGCTGTTTCCATGAACGCAATCCAATTGGGAGGTAGAGATGTTTCCTTCCTCAAATCCGAAACGAAATCACGGCGCCTCGACGCGGAATCCGATTCCTCTGGCTGCCGCGCGCTATGTTTCATTTCGCGGCGATACCGAAAATTTCGACGCGCGCGCGGTAGAAGACTCGGAAAAAGCGCTCGCAGAATATCGCGCAGAATATCACGCGGACGAGCTGTATCCGTATCGCATGATTCCCGCGCGGCATACGGGCTTGCCTGCGCACTTGAACGGTTTTTTGGCGCCGGATATTCCGCTTGTCGGCGAACAAGACGCGCGCGAAACGGCGCAGCTGTGGATGTCGCAATCCATTGTGAGTCGCGCGTTGTACGGCTTGGACTGGGGCGAGCTCCGCGAACGCAAGCTCTTGCGCCATGACCGCGTGCGCCGCTTGGAAAATGACAAAGCGCAGTGGAGCGCGCACGTTTATTATCAACAATGGTTCGGCGCGCTGCCCGTCTATGGCGGCCAAGTGGTCTGCCATTTGACGACCGACACACGCCGCAATGCCGTGACCAGTTCGTACTTTCCCATCAAAGCGGATTCTCCTCTGACCCAAGCGCCAGCCGCAGACGAGTTTGAACCGCGCGCGCTGCAAAGCGCGCGCGCGGTATTCCTCCAAACGCTCACGCCCGCCGACGCGGTAGATTTGTATTGGGATGAATTGGCAGAATGGCTCGCCGAACAGCCGCCGGAACGACAGTGGGACGCGGACGACGCCGCGCGGCTTGAGCGCTTGAAGCAAGGGCTAGACGCGCGCGGATGGAAATTCGACGCCGAATTTTATTCGCGGCTGCCGCGCGCGCTAATGCACGCCGATTTGAACGCGCTGCGCCAGCTGGCGCGCGAAACGCGGCGCGGACCCGCGCAATTGGCGCTCGCGCCGTACGCAACATGCAAGCTGTTTGTGTTTCCGTTCGCTGGCCGGTTCTATCACGCCTGCCGCGTCGAGTATGTGCCAACGGTGGGGACGCCGTGGCGGCTTTTTGTGGACGCGCAGACCGGCGCGCCGCTCGGCGAACCGGAAGCGCTCGCCCTCTTTGCGAACGTTTATGAGACTTCTGCCGATGTGCCGGGACATCCCAGCAATCCTGCGGGCGCTCCGCAAAACGTTGTTTTTACGGCGGCGGACGAAAACGTTTTGCATGGTTTCGCGCACATCTTTGATCAAAACTGCAGCCCAATCAACGTTTCACAAGCAAATGATGAAATTGCAAACGTCGCGTTTCACGCGCGCGCCATGCGCGATTTTTTCGTTGGGCTGGCAAATCCGGGTCAGCCGAGCATAGTAGTAGATTCTTTTGAAAATGCGGCGGGAAGGACTATCGCGCCCGGTTTGGAAATGAATGTGGGTTTACAACGCACGGGTTTGGCAATGGGCTTTATGTTTTTTGACCGCGCCGTTCCGCCGCCGGCTGCTCCCGGATTGGGCGGCGCGCCGACCGCGCCGCTTGATCCTTGCGCTGCGGTTCTTGACCCCGGCGATGGCGGGGATGCGACTCGGCGCGTCGAACGCAAGCTCTTGCAATTTCAAACCGACCCGGCGCGAACGGGCTTGGCGACGGTGGACGGGCGGCTCGTCTATACGCCCTCGCTCGACCCCGAAGTGATTTATCACGAAGTCGCGCACGCCTGCATGTGGATTCTCAATCGTTCGCCGTTCGACCAAAGTAATGTGAACGTACCCTTTTGGCGCGCGCTGACCGAGGGCTATGCCGATTATTTTGCGCGTTCATTTGCGGCGCGGAAAGAAACTGCGGCGGCGGCGGCGGCAAATCGGACCAATCGGTGGGCTGCCGCCGCGTTTCGTGATTTCGGCGACGAACGCGCGCTTTCGCGCGGCACGAACGTGGCGGGCGAAGATACGCTCGCGATCCCAAACCTTTATCCCGAAGAGCAAGTACAGGGCGCAGGTATGTATCGCGTGGGAATGATTTGGGCGCGCGCCTTGTGGGACATTCGGAAATTCTTTGCCGCGCCGCGTAACGGCGGCGCGTGCGCGGCAAATTTTAGTTCGCGCGGCATTGCGGACGTGGACCGCTGGGCGCTGCACGCGTTTATTCACGTGGTCGGCTGGGTCTCGAATTTTGAAACGGCGGCAGAGGCGTTCATCAATGAAGCGCAGCGCGCCGGACAGGCGACCTCGTGCGAAATCGAGCAGATAAAAAATATCTTTGTCAATCACGGCATTTATGCCGAACGCGGCATGCAAGCGGTCGCGCAAGCCAACAATGTAATCGCCGCGGGCGCGGATGCGGGCGTGCGAACGTTCGATCCCCTTACAACGGCGTGGGCTCATCCCGCGTTAAAAGATGTGGTCGCTCTGGCATTTGACAACGCGGACTTGTACGCCGCCGCCGAAAACGGAATTTTCAAACACGCGAATTTTCCGAACGGCAGCTGGCAACCTCTCGGCGCGTGGATTCGCGGAGAGACGCCGATTTGTATGTTGTTAGAGAGCGGCCGGCTTTTTGTCGGAACCGCGCATGGGGTATTTTGTTGCGACCTCCAGAATCCGCAATGGGAATCATGGAATCCGAATGGCGGAAATTCTTTTCGCGGAATCGCGTTCAACATGGCTATCGGCGAGCTGCGCGGCGACGACGACCAGCTTTATCGCGCCTGTTTTGTCGCCGACCTTTCGGATTCGGGAGTTGCGTTCAATATCTTGACGCAAACCCCGGCGGCGCAGGGAGTGGGAGCGCTGCGCGACGCGCAAACGCGCCGCAGCTGGACAAACCTGCCCGCGATTCCCAATAAAGAAGAGGTGAAAAATCAGACAAAAACAATCTATAGCGGACGCCCGACTGCGCTTGCGTTAGCGGTTCGGGTCGTTGGAACCAATCCACCCGCGCGCCAAACCGATTTGTATGTTGGCGCTTTGGGGCGCGGCGTTTGGCGCCAAACAGATATCAGATATCAAGTTGGTTTTGCTTTGACACAAGATAACTTGACAGAGATGTCTCCAAATCTACAAGGTTTTGCCGTGTTATGTCTGAGCCACGACCAATTGGGAGGGCGCAATCGGCTGCTGGCAGGCACGCATGACGGCGTATTTGAACACAATTTGGATGTACCAAACAGCGGCTGGCTGCCGCTTGCAGGCATCCCGCCAAATACAATAGTGCGCTGCATCGCGCCAACTGCCGGTCAACCGCTGCTGGCGACGTACAATCAAGGATTGTTATTTCACAATGGAGCGGCGGGTTGGCAGCCCTTTCAATTTCCGTAAAGGAGGAGCGAACGATGACACGCGTGAAATTGATTTTGTGCGCGCTGCTCTTTAACGCCGCGCTGTGGGGCGGAGCGCTGTTCATGACCGCGCCTCGCGCGCAAGCGCGCGGCGGCTGCGCGCAAACCTACGTGGTACGGTACGGCGATTGGCTGGCGCAAATTGCGCGCCAACACAATACAAGCGTTTCGGTTCTGATACAGCTCAATCCTGAATTATGGTGGAATCCAAATTTGATTTTTCCGGGCCAAGAGCTGTGTTTGCCCGGCGCGCCGCCTCGAACGATGGCGTTAGAAGCGACTTTTGAATATGCGCCGAACAAGCAAATCCCGGTCATTGAGGGCAAGCGCGCAACCTATCAACTTTCTCAAGCGCTGGTTGTCACAGACACTGCCAAACGCGATGCCGCGCTAACGGGTTCGCCGGCGCCCGCAGCGCTGCTTGTTAAAAATGAAAACGCGGCGGGCTATGCGCTGTTTGAAATTGGAACGCCCAACTTGACCGCTTCGACGCAAATCACGCCGACAGAAGCGTTGAATCTCGCCGCGGGCTGCGATGCCCAGCCAGTCAAGGACGTCATTGTTTCGATGCACGCGCTCACGGCAACGCTCGAATTCGCCATTGAGCGTCCGGACGGTTTCCGCGTTCCGCTTGAGGTAAGCGATATCGGATTGCTCAAACAGGCGAGTAATATAAAAACTTGCTTTGACAAACACTGGGACCGCATCATTGCAATCTTGTATCCAGACCAGAACAAGCGCAACGCGTATTGGGCTTTGGTCCCTGGCCAAGAGTTGCAAGGCGTCGTAGGTCCGTCGCCGTGGTGGATTTATTATTCCTTTTTCTGGGGTTACTATAGCTACTATTGATAACGCCCACGCGCTCGTCGTCGGCATCGCCAACTATCCAAACGTCAAGCCGCTTTCGACTGTGACGCTGGACGACGCGCGCGCGGTAGCGGGATTGCTCGCAGACGCGGCGTACTGCGGCTATGCGCGCGAAAACGTGCGTCTGGCGCTTGACCAAGACGCGACGCTCGACGCGCTGCGCGCGGAGATGCACGCGCTCGCGCAGCGCACGGACGCCGATTCGACGGTGACGATTTATTTTTCCGGACACGGCGCGCGCGTCCCGGATGGCAGCGCGGCGGGCGAATATCTGCTGCCGGTCAATGCCGACCTTGCAACGCGCGCGCGACTCGCGCAGACCTGTATGCGCGGCGCCGAGTTTACACAATTGCTGCGCGCGCTGCCCGCCGCGAAAATTTTGGTGGCGCTCGATTGTTGTCATGCCGGCGGCATTGGCGAAACCAAAAGCGCGGATGACTTGGCGGCAAAGGCGGGTTTGAGCGACGGTTATTTGGAGCAATTGCGCGCGGGACGCGGGCGCGTCATTATGGCGGCGTCGCGCGAGGGCGAATTCTCGTGGATTCACGGCAGCGATCCGCACAGTCTCTTTACGCTGCATTTGTTGAATGGTCTGCGCGGCGGCATTGTGAGCGACGACGGCGTGATTCGCGTGTTTCAATTGTACGACTATGTGCGCCCGCGCGTCCGCGCCGCCCAGCCGAATCAAACGCCGGTATTCAAAGCCAACCTCGAAGATAATTTTGCAGTGGCGTTGTATCGCGCGGGCATCCAGCGCGCCGCGCCCAAAGACGCGGATGGATTTATGTACGACGCGTATCTGGTGTACGCCGACCGCGAACCGGACGCGACGTTTGTGTGGGACACCTTGGCGCCGCGTTTGGAAGCGGCGGGCTTGCGCGTCGCGGTTTCCGGCGACGTGGAAAAACCCGGCGGCGCGCGCATTATCGAAATTGAAAATATCGTCAAGCAAGCGAAACGCGTGGTCATTCTGTTGTCCGACAATTATGTGACCGACGCGCGCGCCGCGTTTACAGACACCTTGACGCAAACGTTGGATGTGGACGCGCGGACCTATCGCTTGCTGCCGGTCTCGATTCAGCCCGAACTGCCGACGAATGTGCGCGCGGGCATTCAAACGTTGGAGACTTTGCAATTGGCGCATCCGCAGCGCGCGGCGCGCGAAATGCAGCGCCTCATCGCCGCGCTGCGCGAACCCTTGCCGCGTCGAACGTAAAAATAGGGCGCTGCAAGTCTCCAAGACCCCAAGCGTTTTGAGCGATCTGGGTCCTCGCGTCGCGCCGCGCGTCGAAAACGCTTGGAGTCTTGCAAGCCGCGCGCTTGCAAAATCGCTCGCCTGTGCTATAACTGACGCGCCGTGCGAATCCGCATCGTACGGCGCGTTTTCATCCATGCGCGCATTGCTTATTCTACTGTCTCTTTTTGCGATCTTTACGCTTTCCGTTTCATCGCTGGCGGCGCAGCAAAATAATCAAATCATTGATTGCCAAGCTGAAGGGCGTCCGGTCCTCGTCGGCGACGGCACAGGCACGGGCATCGTCGTTCAAGGCAAACACGGCGTCGTCATCCAAAATTGCACCGTCAAAGGATTCGAACTCGGTTTGTTGGTCGCCGATTCGTCCAACGTTGTCGTCCGCAATTCCAATTTCAGCGACAATTATGTGGACGACAATTCGATTCTCGATCTCGGCGCGTGGCTGCCCAAAGGCGGCGTGATGTTTCACAACGTCACCAATTCGACCATTCAAAACGTTACCGCATCGGGCAACGTGCAGGGCATTCAAATCGTCAAAGGCGGCAACAATGTCCTTCGCGCGAACGACGTGCGACGCAATCGCGGCTGGGGCATTCGTTTGTTGGAATCGTCCGGCAATCGCGTCGAGGACAATGACGCGAGTTACAACAACCGTAGCTGCCCCGAATGGGGTCACGACGCGGGCTGCGAATCGGCGGGCATCGTGCTGGTCAACAGCGACAATACGCTCGTCATCGGCAACACCGCGAATTTTTCGGGCGACGGCATTTATCAAGGCAATACGCCCAACCGTGCGAGCCACAATAACGCGTTCTATTGGAATATCTTGAACGATAATACGGCGAACGGCATCGAAGCCACTTTTTCGCACGACAATCGTTTTATCGGCAATGAATTGCAGCGCAACAATTACGCGCTCTGGCTCGGATACGCGTCGTACGCGCTCGTGAGCGGCAATTACGCCAACGGCAGCCGCGTCATGGATTGCCGCGCGGAACGTTCCAGCGTGATTGTGTTGGAAAGCAATACGTTTGCGGATTGTCCGCAATAAGCTAGCCGTCGAATTGAATTCGACGGCAAAACATGGCGTTGAAAACAACAGGGCAGCCCGCTATGTTTTTTCAACCATTGTTCAGGCGTTGAATTCCATTCAATGCAACCGTCGAATTGAATTCGACGGCAAAACATGGCGTTGAAAACAACAGGGCAGCCCGCTATGTTTTTTTAATCATTGTTCAAACGTCGAATTCAATTCGACGGCGCAACGTTGTTTTTTTTAACCATTGTTCAAACGTTGAATTTTATTCAACGGCTCTCAAGGAGTTTTATGGAACGTCGAATCATTCACACCGAAAATGCGCCCAAAGCGATTGGACCCTATTCGCAAGCGGTTCGTTCGGGCGAATTTATTTTTTGCGCGGGTCAAATTCCGCTCGACCCCGCGACCATGAAATTGGTGGAAGGCGACATCGCCGTCCAAACGCGGCGCGCGTTGACGAATCTGAGCGCCGTATTGGAAGCGGCGGGTAGTTCGCTCAGCCGCGTGACCAAAACAACCGTGTTTCTCGCAAACTTTGACGATTTTCAAGCGATGAACGCGGTGTACGCCGAATTTTTCGCCGAACAGCCGCCCGCGCGTTCGACGATTCAAGCCGCGCGTTTGCCCGCGGGCGCGTTGGTCGAAATCGAAGCGATTGCGCTGGCGAATTGAAACGGCGCGGCATTTTGGACGCCAAACTCGAATCGCCTTTGCGCGCGTCTAGTTGCCAAATCAATCGTTTCGCTTATAATGGTTCAGGTCGGCAGACGTTGTTTGCCGATGCAAGACGCTACGTCCCCACCTTTGCACGTCGGAGTTAATTTGATGGATTCGGTTCAAGGGAGCCAGGCGCCCCAGGGAGAAGAGACTTTACAAAATCGTGACGCGACCAAACCGGTTGTCTCACCAAAACGGTCTGCGCCTAAAACGACAAACGACAAGCCCAATAGTTTCATGGCGAGCTTGTCGGAAGAAGAATTTACTTATAAACGTCTCAAATACGGAGATATTGTTTCCGGGATTGTCGTGCGCGCGACGCCTCACGAAGTGCTGGTAGATATCGGCGCCAAGTCGGAAGCCGTCATTGCGTCCAAAGAAGTGGACGAATTGGCGCGCGAAGGCAATCGCATCCAAGTCGGCGACGAAATTCTCGCGTTTGTTTTAAAGTCCGAAGATCAGGACGGCATGACCGTTCTCTCGGTCGCGCGCGCCCAAGAAGAGCGCGATTGGCGCGACGCCGAAGCGTCGCAAAAAGCGGACGCCATTATCGAAGCGCCCATCGCGGGTTACAACAAGGGCGGTTTGATTGCGCGCGTCGGCAAAATTCGCGGCTTTATTCCGGCGTCGCAATTGGAAATCGCGGCGCGGGGCCGCGGCGAACGCGACTTGACCGAACAAGACCTCGCCGCGCAAACCGGCAAAAAATTAAAACTCAAAATTATTGAAATTGATCGCGCGCGCAACCGCTTGATTCTTTCGGAACGCGCGGCGATGCGCGAAGTGCGGCGCGACGCCAAAGCCCGCCTGCTCGAAGAAATCAAAGAGGGCGATGTGCGTACCGGCACGGTGACCAGCGTCGCCGATTTCGGCGTCTTTGTGGACCTCGGCGGTTTGGATGGTTTGATTCATGTTTCGGAATTGTCTTGGTCCAAAATCGGACATCCGAACGAAATCGTCAAACCCGGCGATACCGTCCAAGTGCAAGTGCTCGGCATTGACCGCAGCAAGAACCGCATCGCGCTCTCGCTCAAACGTCTGGCGCCAGAACCTTGGACGACGATTGAAGACCGTTACACCGTCGGGCAATTGGTGGAAGGTACGATTACGAAACTCGCGTCGTTTGGCGCGTTCGCGCGCGTGGACGACGGCATCGAGGGCTTGATTCACGTTTCGGAACTGTCCGACAAACGCATCAATCATCCCAAAGAAGTGGTCAAAGAGGGCGAGACGTACCAATTGCGCGTCATCAAAATTGATTCCGCCAAACGCCGACTCGGCTTGTCGCTCAAACGCGCGAGCGAAGAAGATACGACGGATTATTCGCAGGCGGACGCCGCCGAGTGGAACGAGGATGCGGTTGACGGCGAACCGGAATCAAACGCCGAAGCGGAAGCCGAGTAACCGGAAATGGACAGGCAGCCCTCCTTCTACAAAAAGGGAATGAGGGAACCTCTTGGCCGCATTTAGCTCGGTTACCTGACGAGAAAGCGATACCTTTTAATTTTACGATGCAGACGTTCCGTTTGATCCGAACCTTAGCTGTAACGATAGTTCTTACGCCGCCAAAACGTTAACCGCCGCTCCAAGCCGCGCGGTTCCTCAAGAATGCGCGCTCAATTCAGCGCCACAAAATCTCGCGTCGCACGCGCAATCCGTCAAGGGGTCTATTGCGCGAACGGCGCGTTTGTTTTAGAATACAGGTACGTTGGATGAGCGCGTACGCGCGTTTTGCAACCCGGAACGGTTGGATAACGTCTGAAAAGAGCATACGCGCATGGATTGGCGGCTTGCGTTAGGATGTAAGAAAGTTCAGCTTGGCGTATCCAACAGAGGAGCGAGCAATTGCATCGCATCGAAACCGCGCGGGCGCTCCGCGGCGCGGCGACGGATTGAGCGGCTGTTTGGCGAACAACTTGCGATTGCTTGCGCGGTAACGGAATGATCGAGGTGACAAAGTGATGTCCGATAAATTCGACAAATTTACGAAACGGGCGCGACGCGTGCTAACGTTCGCGCAAGAAGAAGCGCAGCGACTGAACCACAATTACATCGGCACTGAGCATATTCTTTTAGGACTTATACGCGAGGAAGAAGGACTTGCCGCCAAAGTGCTGCGCGATTTGGGACTCGACCAGACGCGCGTGCGCCAAGTGATTGAAGAAATCGTCGGGCGGGGCCAAGCCGCGCCCGGCACGCGCCTTTCGCTCACGCCGCGCACCAAGCGCGTCATCGAGCTCGCGGTGGACGAAGCGCGCCGCATGGGGCATCATTACATTGGCACGGAACATCTTTTGCTCGGACTCATCCGCGAAGGCGACGGCATCGCCGTCAACGTTTTGAAATCGCTCGGCGTCTCGCCCGACAAGGTGCGCTCCAACCTCGCCAAAGAGGTGATGAATTCCGCGCCCGCGCAAGCGGAACAGGAAAAAGCGACGGCGGGCGGAAAACAAAAACGCGGCGAATCGAAAACGCCCCTGCTCGACCAACTTGCCATTGACCTCACGTCGCTCGCCGAAGAAAATAAACTCGATCCCGTCGTCGGACGTCAAAAAGAAATCGAGCGCGTCATTCAAATTCTGTCGCGCCGCACCAAAAACAATCCCGCGTTGATTGGCGAGCCCGGCGTCGGCAAGACCGCCATCGTCGAAGGTTTGGCGCAGCGCATCATCGCCGGTCAAGTGCCGCAGCAATTGTTGAGCAAGCGCGTTTTGCAGCTCGACGTAGGTTCGTTGGTCGCCGGCACCATTTATCGCGGTCAATTTGAAGAGCGCATGAAGCGCGTGATTGAAGAGATCAAGGGCAGCAAGAGCATTCTTTTCATTGACGAAATTCACATGGTCGTCGGCGCGGGTTCCGCCGGCAGCGCGGTGGACGCCGCCAATATCCTCAAGCCCGCGCTGGGCCGCGGCGAATTGCAGTGCGTTGGCGCGACGACGATGGAAGAATATCGCAAGCACATCGAATCGGACGCCGCGCTCGAACGCCGTTTCCAACCGGTCCGCGTCGAAGAGCCGAGCATCGAAGAGACGATTCAGATTCTGCGCGGCGTGCGCGAACGTTACGAACAGCATCACGCGTTGAAAATCGGCGACGACGCTTTGACCAGCGCGGCGCAGCTCGCGGCGCGTTACGTGACGGACCGTTTCTTGCCGGACAAGGCGATTGATTTGATTGACGAAGCGTCGTCGCGCGTGCGCATGTACAAAGCCCCCAAGCCCGCCGCGTGGGACGAATTGAACGAAGATTTGAAAACGGTGCAGCAGCGCAAAGAAGAAGCGGTGGACGCCGAAGAGTTTGACGAAGCGATTGAATTGCAAAATCGCGAACGCGCCATCATCGAAAAATTGAAACAGGTGCAGGTCAACACAGCCGAGTACGCCGACGTGACCATGCCCATCGTCGGCGCCGAAGATATTGCCGAAGTGGTTTCGATGTGGACGGGCGTGCCGCTCACGCAAATTTCGGAAGCGGAAACGACGCGCCTGCTCAAAATGGAAGAGGCGCTGCACGAGCGCATTGTGGGCCAAGAGGACGCCATCAACATTATTTCCAAAGCGGTGCGCCGCGCGCGCGCCGGTTTCAAAGACCCCAAGCGCCCTATCGGCTCGTTCATCTTTTTGGGGCCCACCGGCGTCGGCAAAACCGAATTGGCGAAAACGCTCGCGGAATTCATGTTCGGCAAAGAAGATTCTTTGATCCACATTGACATGTCCGAATTCATGGAACGGCACAGCGTCGCGCGTTTGGTCGGCGCGCCGCCCGGCTATATCGGCTATGAGGACGGCGGGCAATTGACCGAAGCGATTCGCCGCCGCCCGTACTCGGTGGTGCTGCTCGACGAAATCGAAAAAGCGCATCCCGAAGCGTTCAATTTGCTTTTGCAAATTTTGGAAGAGGGTCATCTCGCCGACGCCAAAGGACGCAAAGTGGATTTTCGCAACACCATCATTATCATGACGTCCAACATCGGCGCGGAAGCGATTCAACGCGACAGCTCGCTCGGTTTCGCGGTGAAAAAAGACGAAGGCAAAGCGAACGAGGACGCGTACGGCAAGATGCGCGAGCGTTTGATGGGCGAACTCAAAAAATTGTTCCGCCCCGAATTCATCAATCGCATTGACGGCGTGGTGGTGTTCCGCGCGTTGACCAAAGACGATATTTTGCAAATCGTGGACGTGCAGCTGCGTTTGCTGCAGCCGCGCCTCGACGAACACAATATCGAACTCGAAATTACGACGGCGGCAAAAGAACAATTGGCGCGCGAGGGATACGACCAACAGCTGGGCGCGCGCCCGCTCAAGCGCAAAATTCAACAGCTCATCGAGGACCCGCTTTCGGAAGGCGTCTTGTCCGGCGAGTTCCGCGACAATTCCAAAGTGTACGCGGATGTCATTGACGGGCAGGTGAAATTGGTGTCCGAAGACCTCTTGACGATTGATCACGCGCTCGAAGCGTTGGCGACGCCGTCGCTGAATTAACGGTTTGACTCGCCAAAGGAACGCTCGCGCCATATATTTGGCGCGAGCGTTTTTATTTTCCGCCGCTAATTCCCATCTTGGAAATAATGCAAGACGATATGTTTCGGGTTTCGCGCGGCGCCGTCCGGCGCGCAAATCCGAAAGAACGAAAAGGCGGCAAGGGTCAACCGTCAAGCTGTAACGCGGCGATTACGCGTATCTTGACGCGACCTTGAATTTTGGCGCCAAAATTCAAGGTCGCGTCTTGCGCGCGCGGACGCCTAGTCCAAATCCTCTTCGATGATTGCGGCGACGCTCGCTTCGTCAAGGGGACGCGTATGCGATTGGTCAAATTCGGCGCGCGTGCCGAACCATTCCAGCACGTCGGCGCGTTGGAGAAAAGTGGGTTTATTGGAATTGAGCAAGGGAAAGGACGAGTATTCCCATTCGCGGAAATCTTGGACAAAACCATGCTTGACGGGATTGCGATGGATGTAATGGACAAGGGCGAGCAAATAAGATTCCGTCAAAACCGGCTTGCGGCGAAACGGGCGTTGAAAAAGACTGCCGTTGCGCTTGTACAAGTTGTTGTACGCGCGCGCATACGCGTTGAACCAATTGGAAAAGCGCTGCGAAGGTTCGACGCCCTTGAGGAGTTCGGCGGATTTGACGCGCACCAACAAGTGAAAATGATTTTTGAGCAAGCAGTATGCAAAGGTATCGGCGACGCGCGGGATATATTTATGATAAAGCGTGAGGAAATAATGGTAATTGCGCGGCTCGCGAAAAATATTTTCGCCGCCGTTCCCGCGATTGTATATGTGATAAAACGTTTCGGGTTCGAGAGGTGGATAAGGGTTGGACATATTTGATAAAGACCTGACAGGTTTTCGCGGGCGCGATGTATGACGCGACAATTATATCCGACGCGAACGCGGTTAAAGACCTGACAGGTTTTTGACGCGGTTGTTTTACGTGTCGCGGGCGCGATGTATGACGCGACAATTATATCCGACGCGAACGCGATAGAAACCTGTCAGGTCTTGGTCGCGCGCGCGATGGAAATCTGTCAGGTCTTTGCCTTTTCCAACCGCTTCCGTACCAAATCTACCACCGCTTCGTACACGCCGTCGCGTTCGCCTTGCGTCAAACCGAGCGCGTCAAAGATGATGTCGTCGAGCGCGCGGCGGTCTTTCATGTTCACTTCATCGTAAATAGATTTCACTTCGCGTTTGCTCATCGCGTCAAAAACTTTGGTGATTTCTTTTTCTTTGACATCGCCAAGTTTTGTTGGGTCAATCATCAAGAACCGTTGAATTTCAGGCCCATAGGTCGTCAATAAACCGTCGCCGAGATTGACGCGTCCGTACAATTCGGTGACAAGACACTGCATCGTTGAATTGAGAATCGCGTTGCCTGCGCGCACGCTGCCGCGATTGTGAAATTTGCCAATGAATACGGTATCGCTAATTACAAAATCGCCCGATGGAATAATTGGCGTCCAATTACGTAAATCGCGAAAGCGCAGCATGACAAAATCGTGCGCTTCTTGTTTGCCCAAGTCGTACCAACGCGGGCGTCCCGCACAGCTAGGACGTTCGTGAAATTCTTCGCGTTCGCCCCATTCGATATATTTCAGCGCGTTTGTGCCGCGCAGTTCGCGTTTCTCTTGATGGCATAACAAAATGTGCCATTTCAAATCATCGCGCTTGATGACAAAGGTTTTACATTCGCGCTGACTCTTGATGGCGAGTTTCAAAAACCGCTTTTCGATGCCCCATTTGTCTATCGCTTCCTCATCCAGATAAAAGAATTCGTTGACTCCTGTCTTCACGCCAAATCTAATATCGGCAACTGCACTCAGGCGCGTTAATTTGTCTCTACCCTTTTCGACAATTACAAAATACACATCTGGCGCGCGCAGATATTTTCCGCCCCACGTATTGCCCGCGTATTCTTTTTTGTGCGTTGTTTCATTCACTTGGCTTCCATCGTCGTACAAGTCGCGCTGTGGAATCGGCAGCGCGCGATACGCCTCCGTCGAAGCAATCTCGTTTGCCGTCGCAATCGCTTGCAAATTTTCGGGCGTTGCCGCGTCCTCGAACGGCTGGCGGAACATGACAAAGCGCGCGGTATTTTCGAGCGCGGTTTGCGAATCCGCGCGCTGGAAAACGTTGATGGTCGTATTGATGTCCGCCGTTTGAAAGGAACGTTTGGCGGAATTGTCATAGATGCCGCGAATGTGCGCGTGCTTGAGGAGCAGTTCTTGGAGCGGCGCGCCGTATCCCACGTCGAGCCAACTGTTGGAGCAGATGAAACACAAGACGCCGCGCGGTTTCAGCAGATAGAGCGCGCGTAAAAAGAAATAGACGTACAGGTCGCTCTTTTTGTCGGCGTGAAAATCGGGAAAGAGAATTTCATACGTCTCGGCGAGTTCGTCCTTGTATTCCTTGTCGAGCAATTCTTGGCGCACATACGGCGGATTGGCGATGATGATGTCGAAACCGCGCGCGTCGAGACCCGAAGGGTTTGGGATACCGAACACCTCTGCGAAATGCACTTGCCACAAAATATATTTGTTCCGGTCTTGCTCGCTTGGCGTCGCTTGACCGAGCAAGAGGGTGCGTTCAAATTCGAGTTCGGCGCGGTCAATTTCGGCTTGGAGTTTTTGCTTTTCGACGTCGGTTTTCAAAAAATAATTTTCTTTGAGCGCTTGCAATTCGCCGAGCGCGCCGAGCGCCATGAGGTCGTACATGTTGCGCGCGGTTTTCACTTTTTGTTTTTTCGCGCCCTTGAGCGCCTTGTATTCCACCACGTCCCAATTGATTTTGCCCACTTTGGCGAGGACGCTGTCGCCGACGCGAATTTTATAGAGCAAATTCGGCAGCGCGGGAATTTCGGTCACGCGGCGTTCGAAATCGGCGCGATTTTCAAACTGCACGGGATTGTCCACGACGAGCGAGAGCCAAAAGCGCAGTTTGGCAATCTCGACGGAAAACGCGTCAATGTCCGCGCCGAAAATGCAATTTTGAATTACGTACAATTTGAGGTCGTACAAACTTTCGGGGTCGTCCAATTTATCCTGAACGACGAGCCGCAGCTTGCCGCTCGCAATCGGACGCGCGAGGCGGCGCAAAATTTCGACCAGCTCGCGCATCATGGCGACCGGGAACGCGCCCGAACCGATGGCGAGGTCGCACACTTGGCAATCGAGCAGCGCGCGATAAATTTCCAACGCTTCGGTTTCGTTCAGCGCGTGCGCGTCTTGGCTGTCAATCAACGCGGCGATTTTGGACGCGGCGGCGGGAAACGACGCGCGGTCGGCGAGAAACGCTTTGAGCGCTTGGCGCACCATCAAACGCACTTCGACGGGATGCGTGTAAAACGCGCCGAGTTTGTTGCGTTCGCTGATGAGCTGTTCGTACACGCGTCCGAGCATTTCGGGGTCAATCGCCACTTGCACGTCGAGCGGCGTGGATTCGGCGACGGTGAAATTGTAACGGCGCAGCAAACCGTCGCGTCCCAAAATGCGGTCAAAAATTTCATTCGAGATGTCGAGTTTTTTGTAATAGTCCCATTCGTCGGCGTACTCGAATAAACCGCCGTTCAAAAACGGGAGAACGCCGATGCGCGCGCGCAATGCTTGTTCCGTCATTCCGTTCGCCGCGCGCTGGGTCGCGCGATTCAAACCGAGAAAGAGAACGTGATGCAATACGTCGTCGTAAAAGTTGTAACCGAGCTCTTGACTCGCGTCGAACAAATCAAAGAGATAACGCGGGTTGTAATCGAGCCAACCTTTTTTCTGCAAGAACGCGAGAAAGAGCAAACGATTCATCAAACGCTGGGTGAAAAAATGGCGGCGCTCTTCGGTGAGCCGCTGCGTTACGCCGCGCGCCACGCGCAGTTCGTCTTTAATCCAAGCGAATAACGCTTCGTACTCGCTAAAAAATTTGTCGGTGACTTTTGAGACGTCAAACGCGGTTGTCCATTTGGCAATCCATTCGGCGGCGTCGGCGCCGCGATACCATTCCAGCGCGGGCAGATTAAATTCGCGCAGCGTGCGCAAGCCAATTTCTTCCTTGTCCCAACCGAACGACGCGAGTTTGGCGGTCGCGGTCTGGGCGCCTTTGAAATGGGCAAAGGTAAAACGGTCGTACTGCGGCGTGACGCAGATGAACAACAGATTTTCGGCGCGCCATGCTTTTTGCGTGGGACGCTGGACGCGCGCGCTCGGCGCGAGCCCGCGCAAGATTTGGCGCAAGTGCGCGGTATAGACGCGCGGCGTATTTGCTTCGACGAGGAAAATGCCCCACGGCTGTTCGTCCACGAACGGCGCGATTTGGCGCACTCGGATTTTATCGGCGGTCGCTTTGTCCAAACGCAGTTCGTCGGCGGCGTAATCGTAAAAGAAATCTTCGGGCGCGAGGTCGTCGCGAATTTCCCAATTCAATTTGGCGCGCAGAAAATCGAACAGGGTCTCGAGATTGTGAATAGAACGAATGTCGGATTCAGAGATGGTGGGCATAATTTTTCCTCAAGTGATATATAATAGCTGCGGCAAGGAGAGACTCATGGCGTTGACACGGAAAAAAACCAAACGCGCGGCGGCAAAACCGCGCGGCACGCGCAGCAAAGCGACTCGCAAGCTGCGCCTCACCTACAATCAAATCTTGAAAAACGTTCGCGCGCTGTCGCCGGCAGAGCAGGCGCGTTTGCGCGCGGAATTGGATAAAAAGCCGCGCGTATACATTCTTGAACCTGATTTGTCGCCCGAGGCAGTTCGGCGCGGCGAATTGCTTGCGGCGGAAATCCGCCAAGAACTGGCAGGCAAAGAGATCGGCACGCTTGAAGAGGCCATGATTCGTTTGCGAGGACGTTCATGGATGTCATAGACACCGATGTCTTTCTGATCGAGTTTGCTTATCATAGCGATACCCGCAGCGCAGTCAATCACGAATTCTTGGCGCGGGTCAAAGAGTCAAACCCCGCAATCACGGTGTACAATCTGATAGAGCTGCTGGGACAGATGTCATTTAATTTGACTCCAGCGCGTCTCGCCGATTGGCGAAGCTGGCTGCTTTCAACTTTTCATGTCAAGGTAATTGCGCCCGTAGATTTGGATGACGCCAAGGCGACTATTTTGTTCAAAGCCGAAATCATAGACGAACCCTTTGCCAAAATGCGCACACACCGAATGGGTTATATGGATGCGCTAGCGCTGCATTTGGCGGAACAAACCCCTCAAGTCACAAGTTTTGTTACGTGGAATGCAAAACACTTCAAGAACAAGACGACGCTTAAAGTGTATACTCCGGCAGAATATCTCAAACAAGCTCCGACTGGTTTTGGTTAATTCAGCTCCATCCACGCCTTTAAAACCGGTTTCACCCCCGCCGGCGCTTGCACCGCTTTGAGATACGTGGCTTTGATGTGCGCTTCCACTTTTCTGCGGAGCGCGGTCAACGCGTCGTCGCTCAACACGCGGCGGCGCGGCGTTTCGGGCGTCGCGCGAATCAATGGCTCGATGGCGAGCGCGTCCTCTGAAATTTCCTCGCTCGACGCGTCAATCAAATACCACTGCGTGCGTCCGCCGGCATTGTCCCATTCGTTCGTTTCCAAATTTTTCGCGGGCAGTTGATACGAAAAAAAGACCGCTTGCTTGCCCGCGTGCGGATGCGCTTGCGCGGAAAAAACGCGCAGCGGAAATTGCGCGAGGCGCCGTTCCAGATCGGGATGCGCGGCGAGCAAATCACGAAACGCCAGCCGCAGCGCTTCTTCGGGCGAAGGCGCGCCTTCGTACGCTTCGTTAAATTCTTTGAGCGCGTCGAAATCATCTTGGGGCGTCAAAAGTTTTTTGCCCTCGATGCCAAACACTTTCGAGATGCGGAGCGTCTTGTGCGCGACGCGTTCGTACAAACGCAAGAGTTCATCCAATTCATCCGGCGGCAAAAAATTCCAATAGCGGACGTCGCCGCGCACATTTTTGTATTCGGGATGGTCGGCGAGCATCCGCGCTTCGACGGCGGGGTCGAGGCGGCGGTCCACGCGGCCGATGCGCTGCATCAAACGCACGGGATTCCAATGCAAATCGTAATTGATGAGCAGCGTCGCGTCTTGCAAGTTCAATCCTTCGGACAAGACATCGGTGGAAATCAAGACGCGCGTTTCGTTTCGTCCCGCCAGAGCGAGTTGACTGGACGAACTTTCGTTATAGTACGGCGAAAAATCGGTAATGATTTCGCCGCGGTCGCGCGCGCTCGCGCTGTCCACCTGGTCGAGCGGCGCGATGCCCGCTTTTTTCAATTCCGCCGCCAGATAGCGCGCCGTCGCCATGTATTCGGTAAAAATCAAAACTTTGTGTCGGCTTAACGACGGGTCCGTCCGCAGCATCGCAATCAATTTCTGCAATTTGTCGTCGCGCGCAGGTTCAAAATCTTGGAGGTCGTTGAGAAATTCGGCGAGTTGGTCCAAATCATGGAACGTATCGTCCAAAATATCCGACAGTTTGTATTCGCTGCGCGATAATTCTTCGGCGTTTTCCAGAAATTCGGCGGGGATCGCGTCCTCGTCCGTCGTTTCAGCGTCCGCCGCCGGGCGCTGGGCGCGTATCGCTTGCAGCAGCGCGGTATGCCGCGCCTGCCATTCTTCCAAACGTTCCTCCTCCGCTTCCGTTTTGCTGTTGACTTGGGCGAACGCCAGCAAGCGCAAAAGCAAATCTTGACACGTCGCTTGAAACGCGCGGGCGGAACTTTCAAAGCGTTTCAAGAGCTGCACGCGAATCAAACCCACCAATTGATTTTGGCGATTCGCCACCCAGCGTTCGTCGGCGCTTTCCAACTTTTTTTTGCTGTACGCGAGCGGGTTGTACATGGCGAACGCGAGCTGCGATTTGTCGTATTTGAACGCGCGGTCCACTTGGCTCAAGAGGGGTCCGTACGTGCGCGCCAACGAGTACCCGACAACCGCCGGGGCGTGGCGTTTTGGAAAGACGACGGGCGCGCCGCCGTGTTCGAGCGAACTGGAACGCGCATAGGCGCGGCTGCGCTGAACGACGAGGGCTTGAAAGAGCGCGTCCTGTTTCAAGAGGCGCTCGGCTTCGTCGGCGGTAATTTCCACCGCGTCGTCCGTTTCGCCGACGAGCTTTTTGACCGCGCTCTCGAGTTTGCGAAAATGCCCCGCCAGCGAATGGACGCCCAAAGCTTGAAAATAATCGGCTTGCGGTTTGCCGTCGCGCCGCGCAAACAATTCAATCAGATGCTGCAAATCGAGCAAGCTGTTGTTGATGGGCGTGGCGGTCAAGAGATAAAGCGTTTTGCCTTCGGTCAAGCTCGCCAATTTTTTGTACGTCTTGGCGGCGCGATTGCGAAAATGATGCGCCTCGTCAATGAGAATGACGTCGGCATTGCGCCCGATGTCGTTGATGTACGCGATGTAATCGCCGCCGCGCAAAAGATCGGTGTGATTGTAGATACGCAAACCGCTCCAACTGCCGAGCGCGTCGGGCAAAAAACGTTCCAGTTTGCCGCGCCACACCGGTTGGTTTGCGGATTTGGGGACGAGCAGCGCAACCTTTTTTCCTTCGCGCAGCAGGCGCGCAATCAGCATCATGCCGATAAACGTTTTGCCCAATCCCACGCTGTCGGCGAGGAGCGCGCCGCGATATTGCGCGCCGCGTTTGAGCAAGGCGTGATACGCTTCTTTTTGATAATAGTCGAGCGTGCGATACATCGCGGAATTTTTTTCCCATCCTTCGGGCGTGAGTTCGTGTCCTTTGAAATATTCCGCCAACGCTTTGACATACACTTCGAACGGCGAATACTCGCGCACATGCCGTTCTATCACGCGCACAAGCTCGGGCGTCACATCCTCCGCTTGCGCCCAATACTGTTCGTACCATTCTTGCAACAGTTCCACTTCGCTCCGCAAACGCACGTTCAATTCAATATTTTCGGTGAGCCCCGGACGCGTAAAATTGCTCGAGCCGACGAGCGCGGTGGAACCCATCACCTCGAACTTGCCGTGCGTAATGTACGCCTTGGCGTGAAACTTGCGCTCGCGGTACACTTTGCAAATAATTTTTCCGCTTTGCAGCGCGGCGACAATCGCCGGCACGCCGCGCAAAAAATCGTCGCGGTCTTTTTCATGTTCCAGACTCGCGTCGAGTTTCTTTTCGATTTCGCTCAACGCGCGGCGAAACGCGTCATGCGTGCGTTTGCTCGCCTCGTCGCCCATCAAAATCCGAATCTGTTCCAGCTTTTGCCAATGCCCGTCGAGCGCGAGCAGCGCGCCGATTTCAAAATAGCCGGTGGCAATGTCCAAGGCGCGCGCGATTTCGCACCATTCGCGCAAATAATCCGCGCCTTTCCAATGCGCGTCGCTATTGTCCACGATAAAAAGTTCGCTCACGCGCATTGGGGGTTTGACGGCGGCGGTTTGAGGCGCGTCGGGACGCGCGCCTTTTTCGGGCGGAGGGATGTGGGCAAGCGAGGGTTGGACGGCGGATGACTTTGGTTTTTTATGCGGCATACGAGTCCTCGAACGAACAAATCAACGGCGGATTAAGCGAAATTATAACCTCGCCGCGCAGGTTTTTCAAACCGCGCGCAAAAATAGCCGCCGATTTGTTTTGACACGCGCGTACCGCGCATGATATAATCACGGCGTCAATTTATACCCAATCGAGTTGCGGCAATTTGCCGCCACAGGAGGCATGTATGTATCAGAGATTGATTCTCGTTGGGAACTTGGGGCGCGACCCCGAGATGCGTTATACGCCCAACGGTACCGCAGTAACCCAATTGTCCGTCGCCACCAGCAGTAAATGGACCGATGCGACAGGACAATTAAAAGAAGAAACCGCGTGGTGGCGAGTTTCCGTTTTCGGAAAACAAGCCGAAACCTGCAATCAATATCTTGCCAAAGGCAAAAAAATTTTGATTGAGGGCACGCTGGTCGTAGACGAAAAATCGGGCGGGCCCCGCGTGTATCAACGCAAAGATGGAACGTATGGCGCGTCGTTTGAAGTGCGCGCGTCCACCGTTCGTTTTCTCAGCCCGAAAGGCGAGGGCGGCGAAATGAGCGGCGCCCCCGGCGGCGCGGTCAGTCCCATTTCGACCGAGCATGTCCCGATGGGCGAAGAAGATTTACCGTTTTGAACGCCATGTTCCGACAGTGCAAGTTTTGTTTTTCAAGGCGGTTGTATTTCGCCGTCATGTGATTTCATATGCCCCGCGCGCAATTCGGCATTGCCATCGAATTTGTTACGCGGGGTATTTCATTTTTTTGAATCGCCCCGCTCGTTCAAGGAGGTGAGGTCTCGCTCGTTTAACATGTAACCAAACGCCGCGTTCGGCATCTAAACTGCCGGACGTTCAAACCAATTTACGTTTATATTCTCTGGAGGAGAAGAACAATGCATTCCAAAAAATTTCTGGCGCTGGGCGCGTTATTGATTGCCCTGGCGCTCATGGTCGCGGCATGCGCGACGCCAACCGCCGCGCCCACTCAGGCGCCGCCGACCCAAGCGCCCGCCGTTCAACCGACCGCTGTTCCCGCGCAGCCGACGGCAGTTCCCCCGCCGCCGACGCAGCCGCCCGCTGCCGCTGCCGCGCTGAAACTCTGGCATGGTCAAACCGGCGCCGAAGCGGACGCGCTGGCTGACGCCGTAAAGAAATTTGAAGCGGCGAATCCCGGCACGACGGTAGAATTGCTCGCCGTGCCGTTCGACCAACTCAAAAACAAATTCACCACCGAAGCGTCCACCGGCGGCGGACCCGATTTGCTCGTCGGACCCAAAGACTGGATTGGCGAACTCGCGCAGGCGGACCTCATTGCGCCGCTTGACGACGTGGCTGCCGATGCGGGCTTGAACAATCTCAACAAAGCGGCGGTCGAAGCCAATAAATTTCAAGGCAAAGTTTGGGCGTTCCCCGAATCCACCGAAGCCGTCGCGCTTTGGTACAACACGGACAAGGTAAAGGATCTGCCCAAAGATTCGACCGAGCTGCTCAAATTGGCGGAACAAGTCGGTTTGGGCGTCAACACCGGTTTCTATCACAGCGTGGGCTTTATTTCGGGCTATGGCGGTAAAATCTTTGACGACCAGCAAAAGTGCATTCTCGACCAGGGCGATGGCACGGTCAAAGCGCTCGAATGGCTCAAGACCGCCAAAGGCACCAAGAACGTAATCGCCGATGCGGACGGCGGCAAACTGGACGCCGCGTTCAAAGACGGCAAAATCGGCATGGTCTTTAATGGCCCCTGGGCAACCGGCGACTATGAAAAGGCATTGGGCGAAGGCAAAGTGGCAGTCGCCGCGCCCATCACGATGGTTCCGGGCGGTTCGACCTTTGCGCCGTTCCTCGGCACCAAGAACTTTTTCGTGAGCGCCAATTCCAAAGACGCTTCCAAAACCGCCGCGATCAAGTTCCTGAACTTTTTGTCGCAGCCCGATACGCAAGCGATTTTTGTCAAAGTGGGACACATTCCTTCCAATCCCAACACCCCGCTGGACAATCCGGTCTTGAAGGGCTTTTTGGCGCAGACCCAAAGCGCGACCTATTTCCCGAACGAACCGGAAATGGGCGCGGTGTGGACGCCGGGCGCCGACATGATTACCAAAGTGTTGGAGGGCCAAGCGACGCCCCAAGACGCCGCCAAAGCCGCGTGCGAAACCATCAATCAAGCCAACAAAAAGTAATTACGCACTCTACTGTCGGGAGATGAGCCGTGGGCTCATCTCCCTTGTATATTTTTCCTCGCGGAGTGAATTATGGCGACGTCAGAGTTGACACGCGAACGCGCGGGCGCCAAGCCGAACAAGCACGCCCAAGCGCGCGAGGCGCGCATGGCGCGCACGGCGTATTTGTACATCCTTCCTGCCGCCATCATCATGGCGCTCATTACGTTTTGGCCCCTCCTGTATCAGTTGTGGATGTCCTTTACCAACTATAGCAATCGGAATCTCCGCACCGACAATCTATTGCTTCAGATGGTTGGCGCCTTTACCGGCAGCACGGCGTACAATTCGCCCGAAATGGTCGGGTTGGCAAATTACGCCGACATTCTCTTTGGCGGTCTCGCCCAAGTGTTGAGCGGTTTCGACTTTTGGCGCATCCTCACGTTCAACCTCGTCTGGACATTTGTCAATCTGGTGTTCCATGTCGCCATCGGCGTCGGCGTCGCGATTTTGCTCAATCAGGAAGGGCTTAAATTCAAACGCTTTTATCGTTCGCTCTATATCATTCCCTGGGCAATGCCCGCGCTCGTCTCGGCGATGATTTGGCGCAACATGTACGACGACCAATCGGGCGCCATCAATCAATTGTTTAGCGCGTTGGGTTTGCCGGGCAACACGCGTTGGCTGCTGCAAGTCGAACCGCCTTTGCCGTGGCTTCCGCCCGTCATCCAAGTTCCCGCAGGCGCCAATCCCTTTATCTTTTTATTTCTCTTTTTGCTCTTGTTCATCGCGCCCTATTTCTTGCGCTGGGTGCGTGAGCGCTGGCTCGTCTTTACCATCCTCTGGGCGTTCGCGCTCCAAATCTTTTTCTTTTTCCTCCTCACGCCGCTTTTGAATCTGTTCGCCGGGCTTTTCGGAAATCCGACGGCGGCGGGCGCGAATCTGGTCGTGACGTTGGGCAGTCTCTTTCCGCTTTCGTTCTTTGCCGTGCTGATTGCCAATATCTGGCTCGGCTGGCCCTTTATGATGGCGGTGGCGACGGGCGCGCTGCAAAGTATTCCCAAAGAAATGTACGAGGCGGCGGAAATTGACGGCGCGACCGGCTGGCAATCGTTCTGGCGCGTCACCGTGCCGCTCATCCGCCCCGCCATGATTCCCGCGATTATTATCGGCATGACCATGACGTTCAATCAATTCAGCGTCATTTATTTTATTTCCGGCGGCGGGCCCCTGCACCAAACGGAAATTTTGGTCACGCAAGCGTATCGGCTGGTCAACGAAGTGACGATCAATATCCCCGGAATGGGCAATGTGCGCCCCTACGGATATGCCGCCGCGTTCGCCTATATCGTTTTCGCCGTGCTGGCGACGATTACGCTCATCACCAACCGCGTCTCGCGCGCGACCGAATCGGCTGCCGATTAAGGAGTGAATGGACATGCCCCGCCGACGTCAGATTATTTCCCAAGTCATTGCGCTTTTCATTCTCGCCATCGTTCTGTTTCCCGTATTGTGGATTGTTTCCATGGCGCTCGACCCGCGCGATGTCGCGCGCCCCTCGTCGCTCATTCCCGCCGGGGCGTCGTTTCAGGCGTTCCTGAAAGTTTTTGAAAAACCGACGCCCAATCCGGTCACGTTTCCGACGCTGCTCCGCAACAGCGCGCTCCTCGCGGTCGGCGTCTCGGCGCTGACCGTATTGATTGGCACGACCGCCGCGTACGCTTTTTCGCGTTTTCGTTTTCGCGGCCGCGAAGCGGGAATGCTCGGTTTCATTCTCGTCTTGATGCTGCCGAGCGTGGCGACGATTGCGGCGCTTTTCGTCATGCTCAACATCGTCTTGGGGCCCCAACTGCGGAATTCGATTTTTGGCGTCGGCGTGGCGATGATCGCGGGCGCGCTGCCGTTCGCCATTTGGAACATGAAGGGCTTTATTGACACGATCCCCAAAGACCTCGAAGAAGCCGCGCTCATTGACGGCGCGTCGTTGAATCAAACTTTTTTGCGGATTATGCTGCCGCTCGCGCTGCCGGGCTTGGCGGTCACGGCGCTGTTCGGTTTTATGGCGGGCTGGACGGAATTTGTCTTGTCGTGGCAATTTATTTCCGACCCGCAGTGGTTCACGCTCTCGATGGCGCTGTACGGGATGCAGGGACAATACGCTTCCAATACGCCGTGGTCGCAATTCGCCGCCATGAGCATTGTCGTTTCGATTCCCATCCTCGTCGTCTTTTTCGCGCTGCAAAAATACATCGTCGGCGGCTTGACGGTCGGCGGCGTCAAAGGATGAGGTTGAAACAAAAAACTCGGTTGCACGGCAACCGAGTTTTTTGTTTTCGCGGCAATGAAACTATAATCAACGCTGTGCCGTTCAAAAAGATTTTTGTTTTACTGCTTGTCGTTTTTTCCGCTTGCGGCGCCCCCGCGCAAAACACGATTGTTGTTCCAACTGCAACTCTCGCCCCGGCAACCTCCGTTCTTGATACAGCGGTAACAATTTCGCCGACCGCGCCGCGTCCGACGCGCGCGCCTTCGCCCACGTTTGCCAAACCAGCCATTCAAACGCCCGCGTGGTTCAATGATGTCGTCTTGTATGAAATTTTTCCGCGCAGTTTCCGGGATTCCAACGGCGACGGCATCGGCGATTTAAACGGCATCGCGCAAAAACTGGATTATTTACAAGACTTGGGCGTCGGCGCGGTGTGGCTCACGCCGATTTTCGCTTCGCCCAGTTATCACGGCTATGACATTAGCGATTATTACCAAATCAATCCCGAATTTGGCGCCGAACAAGATTTGATTGATTTGGTGAACGCGGCGCACAAACGCGATATTAAAATTATTTTGGATTTCGTCGCAGGTCATTCGTCCGACCAACATCCTTTTTTCAAGGACGCGTACGGCAATCCCAATTCCAAATACGCGAACTGGTATCGCTGGCTCGACGACGCGCATACCAAATACGAACACTTTGGCAGCGCGACCAACATGCCGCGCTGGAATCACGACAATCCCGAAACGCGCGCATATCTCATCGAGAACGCCAAATACTGGATGCAGCAAGCCCAGCTGGACGGGTTTCGGCTCGATTACGCGCTCGGCGTTCCGCACGATTTTTGGAAAGAGTTTCGTCGAGCAATCAAAAGCGTGAACCCCGACGCGCTGCTGTTGGGCGAAGTGTGGGACAGCGGTTTGAAAATCAAACCGTACTATGACAATCAATTTGACGCGACGTTTGATTTTCCCGTCTATTACGATGTGATGGGTTCGCACGACCGCGCGGGCAATAGCGCGCTGTTGGCGCAGCGTGGGCTGGGCGCGTTCGAATCCACTTTGCGCGCGGAAACGCGCTTGTATCCGTCCGGCGCGCAATCCGTGCGGTTTCTCAACAATCACGATACGCTGCGCGTCATGTCCCAAGTCAAGACAGCTTGCCAATTGTCGGCTGCCGAGTGCGAACGTCATATCGTAGAGCGCGCGAAACTTGCGGCGACGCTTTTGCTGACGCTGCCCGCGACGCCGATGATGTATTACGGCGAAGAGATCGGCATGGCGGGCGACAAACGCGACGGCGATAAAACCGTGCGCGAGCCGATGGACTGGTACGCTTCCGAAAGCGGCGCGGGGATGACGACGTGGTACAAACCGGACGATGGTTTGAATCAACCGTACGACGGCGTTTCGGTGCAGGAACAGCAGAATCAAACCGCTTCGCTGCTGGAACGGTATCGCGCGCTGATTGCGCTGCGCGCCCAGCATGACGCGCTGCGTTATGGCGAATTCGCGGCGATACCGCTCAAGGGCAGCGACCATGCGGCGGCGTACGCGCGCGTCGATAACGGCGAAATTATCCTCGTCGTCTTGAACGCCGACGACCAAGAGATCGCGGCGACGTTGGATTTGAGCGCGCTGGCTGCCGGCGCGGTAACGCTCCGCGACTTGTTTGGCGCAAACCGGCTCGCGCCCGCGCCCGCGCAAAATTTTTCGCTCCGCCTCGCGCCGCGTTCGGCATACGTTTTTCAACTCGAACCATGATGAATGATTTTTCCTTGACGACGCGCATGACCGCGTTCTGTTTTTGTTTGCTGCTCATGCTCGGCGCCGCCGCGTGCGGCAGCCCGACGCCCGCGCCGACAACCGTTCCCCCAAACGGCGCGCCGCAAGCCGTCACCCGCGAACCGTTGGCGACGACGACCGCGCAAGCGCCGCGCACCGCGCCCGCGCCCACGCGCGTCGCGTCCAAGCAGGACTTGCAGGCAGTTTTTCTTTTGTCCGCCATTGACTCGCCGCGTCAGGAATTGTTTGAACGGATTTTGACCGAACAAACGCGCGACATCACCGGCACGACGCGCATCGAAACCGCCGACAATGACGCCGCCACCCAACGCGCGCAGGTCCAAGCCGCGCTCGCGGACGGCGCGCGCGTGCTCGTGATTCAACCGGTGGACCCGGACGCCGCCGCGTCGTATGTGGACGCCGCGCACAAAGCCGGCGCGCAAGTGGTCGCCTTTGACCGCCTCATCAATTCGCGCGATTTGGACGCGTATGTGTCGCACGACCTTCAACAAATTGGACGCGTTCAGGCGCAAGCGGCGGTGGATTATTTGACCGCGCAAAAAACCAAAACGCCGTGGAATTTTATTTTTCTCGAAGGCGCGGCGGGCGATACGCTGGCGTCCGAAATCACGCGCGGCTATTTCCAAGTCCTCGACCCGCTCAAAGCCAAGAATCAGGTCAAAGTGATCGCCGACCGCGCCAATGCGAATTGGTCGGAACAAGAAGCGCAAAACGCCACTGCCGAAGAATTGACCAAAGCGAAAAATAACGTGCAGGCGATTCTCGCCAACAATTCCGCGCTGGCGCGCGGCGCGATTGCGGCGCTCGACGCGCAGAAACTCTCGGGCAAAGTTTTTGTCGCGGGCGCGGGCGCGGACCCGGAAAATTACGCGCTGATTTGCAACGGAACGCAAAATTTGGATTTGACGCGCGACGACGGCGCTCTGGCGGAAACGGCGGCGCGTCTCGCGCTCGCGCTCGCCGACGGACACAAACCCAATCAAGCGGGTTTCAACGCCACGACGATTCACGTGGACGACCGCCAAGTGTTTCAAGTGGCGATTCCGGTGCAGCCCATTTCGCTCGATTCGATTCAAGCGACTTTGGTGCAGGGCGGCGTGGTCAGCGCGCGCGTCTTGGGCGCGTGTTATCCGCCACTCGCCGCCGGCGCGGCAGTTCCCCAAGTCAACGCGTCCGACGATTTGACCGTGTGGGTTCAGGAAGACGCGGCGAGTCCGGTGTATGCGTATTTGGCGAATCTCGCCGCCGCGTTCATGGCAGCCAATCCGGGCGTCGAAATCAAATTGCTGCCCAAAGACGCGCAAACCGTGCGTAATACGTTCGCGGACGCGAGCGACGGCGTAGATTTGTTGTGGACGACGAACGAAGAGATTCAACAATTTGCGGCGAGCGATTTATTGCGCGCCGCCGATTTCATAACGGCGACGCAATTTGTTTCGCCCGCGCTGGCGGGCGGTACGCGCGACGGCGCGTTGTACGGCGTGCCTGTCGAAACGGGCAACAATCTCGTCATGTACTATAACAAAAAATTGCTCAAAGAACCGCCCAAGGACACTGACGCGCTGACGCGGCTCGGCGCGACTTTGACCAAAGAAACGCTCGGACAATACACGCTGGCGTACGATACCACCAATCCGTTCTGGCTGCTGCCGTGGCTCGGCGGTTTCAAAAGCGGTCCGCTCGCGGAGGACGGACGCACGCCCACGCTCGACACGCGCGCCATGACCGAAACGTTGACGCTGCTCAAGACGTGGCAGGACAAAAAAGTTTCGCTGCCCGACGCGGATTTGCCGATTGCGGACGCGGTGTTTATGGACGGGCGCGCGGCAATGATTATCAATGGCGACGAAGCGCTGCCGACATATCTGGCAAAATTCGGCAGCGATCTCGGCGTGACGCGCCTGCCGCAAGTGAGCAAGCAAGACAATCCGCGTCCGTACACCGGCGGCATTTATCTGGCGCTGCCCGCCGGCGCGCAGGGCGACAAATTGACGCTCGCGCAAGCGTTCAGCGCGTTTCTCACCTCGAAACCGATTCAAGTGGACATGGCGAAAAAATTCAGTCGGCTGCCCGCGCTGCAAGCCGCCATCCAAGACGCCGCCATTACCGGCGACCCGATTCTCAAGGGCATGAGCGACCAAATGCTGCTCGGCATCGCGCCGCCCGATTCGCTCGTCTTGACGTGCGTTTGGGAAGCGATTCGCCCGAATCAAATCGCGGCTCTGAAAGGCGCGCTCGAAATTGCCGCCGCCGCGCAAGCGATGCAAACGTCCGCCGAAAATTGTATCGCCAAATTGAAATAAAGAGGCGCCCAATCATTTATGCGCCGCGCTAACGACAAGAGCTTCAAGGACTTGGACAAATGGCTGGCGAGCATCGTCGGGTTAATTCTGCTCGGCGCATGCAGTTCCACGCCGTCGCTCAAAACGATTCTCACCGACGGCTGCAAGAACGCGTCCGGCGATTCGTACAAACCGTTCGAGCTGTTTATTTCCGCGTGCCGCGAACCGCAACTCAAAGCCGCGCTGCCCGCCGCGCAGCGCGCGCTCGTCGCCGAAATGAAACCCGCGCCGCGTTTCACGCATTACGATTTTGCCGACAACCTCACGCGTGAAATTCCGCTCGCGGCGTACGCCGCGCAGCATCCCGAACTCGATCTTCGCCTGGACGATACGCGTTGGACGTATCTCGACGCGACGCATCTATTTTTAAGCGAAGGCAATTCGAGCAAAACGCAAGCCAATACGTTTTTGATTGACGCGACGGATGGCGCCATCGTTTTCATCGCCGAAACGCATTGGCTGGGAAGCGGGACCGCGCCGCAAGAGCTGCCGCGCATTTTGGAGGCGGCGCGCGCGGCGCGGCAGATTTTTTTCTTGCCGGATGATTTGGTCGTGTTGAAAAACGGCGACACGGCAAGCGCTTATCAAAGCGTAGCGGAAACCGGAACGATTCGCCGCGCGTTCGACGCAAACAACGTTGCGTATACGGATTTATCCAAACCCGCCGTCGCGCCGTCGGATTTAACTTGGCTCGACGGAACCTATTACGCGAACGCGCAAGGCATTTATGACCGCGCCACGAACGCGCTCGTCACGCCCAATCCGCTCGCCGACCTGCCCAATTTTTATCCTGCCGTGATTTGGCGCGATAATCGAACGGTGTGGTACGGCAAAGGCGGTTACTTTTGTACCAAAACCGTCGGTATGAGCTGTGTCGGCGAATGGGTTCCGCAGCCGCTGCTCATGCTGTCGGTTCATCCGCAGCCCTGACCGCGCGTCCAACAAACCCAAATACATTTTTACGAAAGAGTCTACCTATGTCAGCTATACTCATTGACGGCAAAGCCGTCGCGCAATCCGTCAAAGATCAGGTCAAAGAAAACGTCGCGTATCTCAAGAGCGAATACAACGTCACGCCGGGCCTCGCGACGGTATTGGTCGGCGAACGTCCCGATTCCAAAGCGTACGTCGCGTCCAAACAAAAATCGTGCGCCGAACTGGGCATGAATTCGTACGGGCATACCTTGCCGGCGGACGCTTCGCAAAACCAGACGTTGGAGGTCGTGCAAACGCTCGCGCGCGATTCCAATGTGCATGGCATTCTCGTGCAGCTGCCGCTGCCGGAACACATTGACGCGGAAACGATTCTCGGCGCGATTCCGATTGAAAAAGACGTGGATGGTTTTTCGCCGTTGAACGTGGGACGGCTTTCGATGAAAAACCGCGAGCCGTTGTTTGTGCCGTGTACGCCGCTCGGTTGTTTGCGCCTCATCGAATCCACCGGCGCGAAGATCGAAAGCGCGCGCGCGGTCGTGTTGGGTCGTTCCAACATCGTCGGGCTGCCGATGGCGTTCTTGCTGCTGCACCGCAACGCGACGATTACGATTTGCCATTCGCGCACGCGCGATTTGCCGGACATTGTGCGCCAAGCCGATATCGTCGTCGCCGCGATTGGCAAGACGCGTTTCGTGCAGGGCGCGTGGATTAAACCGGGCGCGGTGGTGATTGACGTGGGCATTAACGAAATTCCCGACGCGACCAAAAAATCCGGCAAGCGTTTGGTCGGCGATGTGGATTTCGATTCCGCCAAAGAGGTCGCGGGATTCATCACGCCCGTTCCCGGCGGCGTGGGCCCCATGACGATTGCGATGTTGATGCAAAATACGTTGACGGCGGCGCAGCGCGCGGCGGGTTTGCTAAAATAAAAAACGGCGTCAAACGGCGGTGAGAGTTTGGCAAGCAAAGTACAAGGCAGCGTTAAACCGCGCGCCGCGCAAACGTACGTCAAGACCAAAGCGGGCAAATTGAAACGCATCGGTACGTCGCGGTGGGGCAAACCGCTGGTGGCGTGTCCGCAGTGCGGCAAACCTGCGACGGCGGGCAAATCCGGCGATGTGTGGTGTCGCGCCTGCGGTTTCGATACGGCGACGCTGGTCGGCTGCACCTGATAAGCAAACGCAGGACGCGGCGCGTCCTTTTACCTTGATTTAATCTCAAACCCATAAATTTGCGCTATTTTGTTCAGACGGCGGGGGCATTTGCCCTTGCCGTCTGAAACTTTTTGCGGCGTTTGCCGTGTTATAAAGTGAACCCTATGTCGCTTGTCATTCCGTCTTTTTCGCCTCTCCAAATTCTGGCGTCGAGTTTAGAAACCGCGCGCGCGCGTTGGCGCGTGGCGTCGCCGCTGACCGCGTCCGATGCGCGCGTAGAATTGTCCGACGCGGCGCTCGCGGCGCAGCATTTGGCTGGCGATCCGCACGCCTTTGCGGAATTGGTGAAACGCTACACCGGCGCGGTGTACAATGTCGCGTTTCGTTTCACCAATAACGCCGCCGACGCGGAACAGATTTCTCAAGAAACTTTTTTGCGCGCGTGGCGCGCGCTGCCGCGGCTCGATACGCAGCGTCCGCTCAAACCGTATCTCGTCAAGATTGCGTTGAACTTGTGCCGCGATTGGGCGGAACAGGCGCGCGTGCAGTGGTTGGATTTGGACGAGCAGGCGGAAACGCTGCTGGCGGACGACGCGACGGACCCGTTTGAAAATTTGAGCGACCAAGAATTGCGGACGCGCGTGCGCGCGCAGTGGGAACGGCTGCCGCCGTTGTACCGTACGGTCTTGACGCTGCGGTACAGCGAAGAATTGTCGTACGATGAAATGGCAGTGGCGTTAGAGCTGCCGTTGAACACGGTGCGTACGCATTTGCGCCGCGCCAAAGCGCGTTTGCGCGAATTGTTGGAGCAAGCCGAATGAAACGTGAATTACAAACGTCGGCGGACGAACGGTTGGAAAACGCGCTGCGCGCGCTGCCGCGCGCGAAACCGGACGACGATTTAGCCGCGCGCATTATCGCAACGCTGCCGCCGCGCGCGACGATGCACGCGCGCTGGATGGGCGCGTTGACGTTGGCGGCGGCGGCGTTGGGCATTGTGTTGGCGTATCAAATCGCGTTCGATATGGCTACGCGCGGCGCGTTCGATTTGTTGGCGGACTATACCGCGCAGCCCGCGATTGTGACGCTGTATCCGCGTCAGGCGCTGGACGCGTTGGCGCAAGCGATTCCGTGGTTCATGGTCGCGCTGAGCGCGGGCGCGTTGGGTCTCGCCGTGTTTTTGGCGTCGCGTCTGACGGCGCAGGCGCGCCGCGGCGCGTGGCAGCGCGTGTGAGCGATTGAAAATGCGTGAACGCTTTTGGCATTGGTTGGCGAACGTCTCGACGCTGCAAATCATGGCGGCGTTGTTGCTGTGCTTGCTCGTCGCCGGCGCGTTTGGTTTGGGCATGGTCGTGGCGCGCGGCAGGTTGCCCTTGACGCGTCTGCCGCAAGAAATGTCCGAACCGGATTCGTTCGCGCCGCAGCGCGGCACGTACGGCGCGATTGATCAAATCGAAGGCAACGTCATTCGCTTGCGCGATCCGCGCAGCGGACGCCTGTGGATGGTGCGCGCGGACAATGATACCGTCATCAAGTTTGGACCCCGCAAACACATTCCGCTCAAGGCGCTCAAGCCGGGGCAGCGCGTCTTTGTCATTGTTGCGCCGCAAGCGAATGGGTTTGACGCGAAATTCATCGGCGTCGTCGTAGGGCAGCGGCAGCATTATCTTGTACCCGCGTCGCCCAAGTTGTGTGAGGATTGTGTAGATTGACTGCCGCGCGAGCGCGCGGCGGCAGCTCCGCTATTATTTTTCAGGGAGGAAGATATATGACCAAAGGTCGAGTTATCGGATTAGGAATTGGAATTGTTTTGATTATCGCGGCGTTCGGCATTGTGTTGTGGCAGGGCGCGAGCCAGACCGCCAACAACGTTGCGTTCGCGCAAGGCGCGGCGACGGCGACGCCGCTGCCGACCACTGCGCCTTCGACTGCGCCGCAGCAACAACAACAGCAGCAACAACAAACCGTCGGCGATGATTTCTGGGCGCTGCTTGCCGCCAAACTCGGCGTCAGCGCGGACGATTTGAAAGCGAAAGCGTTAGAGACGCGCCAAGCCATGATTGACGCGGCGGTCAAGGACGGTCGTCTGACGCAGGCGCAGGCGGACGCCATCAAGAAACGCATTACGTCCAACAATATCATTGCGCCGATTCCCTTGACGCGCGGCGCGTGGGGTAATTCCAATAAACAGGGTCAAAATAATTCGCAAAAACCCGGACGCGGTTTTGGACCCTTTAATCATCAAGGAAACGGCAACAATAACAATAACAAAAATAACAACAACAACAACAAACAAAATCCCGCGCCGTTTGGCAAAGGTTTTGGCATGATGCAAGGGCGCGGCATGATGGGCGGTTTGGAACAGGTGGAAGCGGTTGCCAAGGCGTTGAAACTGGACGCTAAAGCGTTGATTGAACAAATGGCGCAAGGCAAAACGCTCGCGGACATTGCTCAAGCGCAAAACGTTGACGCCGCGACGGTCAAGCAAGCGATTATTGACGCGCGCATCGCGCAGATTGATCAAGCGCTGGCGTACGGTTTGATTTCCCAAGTGCAAGCGGATCAAATGAAAGCGCAGTTGACGCCCGACCAGATTGATTTGTCGCGTCCGTTGTGGTTTCAATCGCGCAATCGGCAAAACATGCCCAAGTCAATGCAGATGATGCCGGGTTTTGAATTGGGGCAAGCGTTTGGCAGCGGCTTGACGTTTGCGCCGGACATGACGCATTTGTTCGGTCAAACGTTTGGCATGGACAATCAGCCGGATTTGTCCCAATACGACGTTCAGACGCAATAACCGTTTGGTTTGAAAAAAAACGGGACGACGAGGCAGTTACATTCTGCCCGTCGTCCCATTTATTTGTACGCCAAACGCGGCGCGCTTTTTAATTGCCCCAATCGGACGCGATGTATAATTTTTTCTCGGGCGCGGCGCGTTCGTTCGTCCGCAGCGTGACCTCAAAAAGATGGGGTCCGCCCATGCCTTCCGTCATGGTAAATTCCGTCGCCACGGTCGTGCTTTGCCCGGGCTGTAAGGTCGCCGAACCGACGACCATGCGGGGCGGTCAGCAGCCCTCCAACGCGCGCACCGGCGCGGACGCGTCCAGCGTCAACGCGCGGTCGCCGGTATTCGTGACGAGAAATTCCGCGCGCACCATTTTGGCGTACGGCTGTTTGCCCAAATCAATCCGTTCCGGATTGACCGCCAATTGCGGGCCGCCGCCGCCCGACGTTTGCGGCGTCAAGAACGCCCAGACGCCGACGCTGGCGAGCGCCAACAATACGATTGCGCCGACGAGAAAAATCCACGCGGGCAGCGGCGCGCCGTTCGATTTTCTTGCTTTCTGTCCTGCCACTCTGCCTCCTCTTGATAAATCTGCCGAAAGCTCTTGCCCCAATCAATTTGAAACTTGCAAAGCGAGTGGCGGAAGCAAAGGTTGCGCGTCGGAAGTGTGTCCGGCGAGCGGCAAGGAAAAGTAAAATGTGGTTCCCGCGTCCGGTTCGCTTTCCGCCCAGAGTCGTCCGCCCATCGCTTCCACCAATTTAATCGAAATATACAAGCCCAAGCCGTGTCCATACGTTTGGCGCGCGTCGCCGCGTTCGGTGCGATAAAATTTGTCAAAGATGCGCTGCAAATCGTCGGCGTTGATGCCTTTACCGCGGTCGCTGACCGTAATCCACATTTCATTGGCGCGCGTTTCGGCGCGCACGCGAATTTCGGTGTGCGGGTCCGAGTACTTGTACGCGTTTTCCAACAGGTTGGTCAAGACCTCTTCGATGCGGTCGCGGTCCGCCCACACCGACGGCAGGTTGCCCACAATGTCCGCGCGATACGTATGGTCGGGATCGCAAAATTGCCACTGACTGCACAAGCGTTCAATCAACGCCGTAATGTCGAACGCTTGCGTTTGCAAAAGCGTTTGACCGGCTTCGATGCGCGAAACGTTCAGAATGCCGCGCACCAAGCGCGCGAGGCGCGCGAGTTGGTCGTTCGCCAGCGTCAAGAGTTCGCGTTGGTGCGCGGTCAAACTGTTGGCGTCGGACAATAACAATTCGAGCGAACCCGAAACGTTCGCCAACGGCGCGCGCAGCTCGTGCGACACCAGCGAAACAAATTCCGATTTGAGCGTATCGAGTTCTTGGAGTTCGGCGTTGGCGTCTTCTAATTCGCGCTGGCGTTTGCGTAATTCCTTGTTGGACTCGGCGAGTTCGCGCGTGCGCTGCGTGACTTGGGTTTCGAGTTGGCGGTTCAACTCGCGCACATGCCGCGCGTTCTCTTCGCGCTCGGTAATGTCGCGCAAGATGGCGGACGAACCAATGACCTTGCCGCGTTCGTCGCGCAGCAGCGTGCGCGTCAAATCCACCGTCAATTGTTTGCCGTGACGCGTCATGCGACGCGTCACCCAGCCGCGCACCATGCCCTGTTCTTGCAATTGGCGGTCAATGTACGTTAATTCGGCGCGGAGGTCGGGCGGGACGAACGTCGTAAAATCTTTGCCCATGATTTCGGCGGGCTGATAGCCAAACAATAATTCCGCGCCGCGATTCCACGATTGAATCTGATTGTCATTATCCAAGAGAATGATGGCGTCGCCGGAATTTGCCGTAATGGCGGCGAGGATATGTTCTTGGACGCGCGCGGCGCGGTCGCGCTCTCTTTGCGCCTCCAAGTCGCGGCGCACGCGCCGCAGGACAAACCAGGCGATGCCCGCGCCCAGGCAACCGAAAAGCAGAATTTCGATGAGGAGGCGCGCCCACGCGGCAAGCTGCGTTTGCAAAAAAAACGTTGAAACGAAGGCATAAACGGAAACTGCCGTCACAATAACAAACGGCAGAATGTATTGCAAGCGCCGCAGCGTCTGGTCGAGACGCGCTTCTTCAGGGCGTCGAGCCGGAATCGTCATATTTGTATGTTTGTTCGTCGCGCGCGCGCGGCGGATTGGAATTGCGCCGCCCAAGGCGCACAAATTTGGTCCAACCGTCAAAGATGATGCGGTCTCGATTGCGCTCTGTAATCACGAGCGTTCCGACGTGGTCGCCGGAAATGATCTTGACCACCATTTCGGGCGCGCCGTCGTCCATGAAATTGTCCAGGCAACCGTGCGCGGGAATTTCGCCGCTGCGTAAAAAATCGGCGAAACATTCTTCGCACGCGGACAATTGCTGAAAACAGCGCTCGCGATACAAGGTCAAACGCAAAATCCACCCAACCTCAAGCCAAACCCATATAACGCTTTGCCAAATTTATGGTCTTTCAGCTACTCGCGGATTTGACCTTTGTCAAGTTTAGCGAGAAAACGGGTTCGCTTCAAGGGACAGATGTAATTGGTATGGGGTGACAGGAAGTTTGTCAAGCATGACAAACATCACGGGATTTTAGGGACACGCCGAAATAGTATTCTCGCGGCGTCTATGCTAACTTGAGCGCGCGCGGACGGCGCGCTCTGTGGGCGCGCGCCGAATCTTGAAAAACGTCGCGCGTGCGGCGGAGCGAATTCTCGATTTATGAACACACTGAAACAGGCATGGCATACAATGCAGCCGTTCTTGCCCGCGTTTGGCGTCGCGCTGGTCATTGCGTTTTTGGCGGGCGCGATTTTATTTTTGGCGGGCTTTACGTTTGTCTATGCGCAGGGGTATTCGTATCTGGTGGACGACCCTGCCGCGTGCGCCAATTGTCATATCATGCGCGACCAATACGACGGGTGGAACCGTTCGCCGCATCACGCCGTCGCCACGTGCAACGATTGTCATACGCCGCACGATTCCATCCTCGCCAAATACGCCGTCAAAGGTTTGAACGGTTTCAATCACAGCAAGGCGTTCACGCTCGGCGGTTTCGCGGAACCGATTCGCATTACGGAATTGAATCGTAACGTGACGCAGGGCGCGTGCTTGGCTTGTCACGGCGATATGGTTTCTGAAATTTTGCACGCCAATTCCAATGAACCGACCGATTGTCTGACCTGTCATGCCGGCGTCGGACACGGCAAATAAAGCTCGCGAGGACCGCATCCATGAACGATTCACTCAAATTCAATCGCCGCCAAATCATTTGGCTTGTCGGCGCGTTTATTTTGGGCGCGCTCGTCATCGGCGTCATTGCCTTTATGTTGTTGAATATCCAACAGCGCAAAGACGAAGCGCTGGCGTATCCGTTGAACGTCGTCACAATTTCGGATACGGAACTGGACCCCGAAGTGTGGGGCAAAAATTATCCGCGCGAATATTCGTCGTGGCTCAAAACCCAGCGCGACGATACGCCCACTTTGTTCGGCGGCAGCCAGCCCTTTGATAAACTCGAACGCTATCCGATTTTGAAACGCTTGTGGGCGGGCTATGCCTTTAGCGTGGATTATAAAGAAGAGCGCGGGCATTACTATACGTTGATTGACCAAAAAGAGACCAAGCGCCAAGATTTCGTCGCGCAGCCGGGCGCGTGCGCCAATTGCCACACCGCTCAAGCGCCGCAGCTCATTCAACAGATGGGTTGGGAAAATTTCAATCGCACGCCGTACAAAGAAATTTCCGGCACGCTGCATTACGGTTCGTCGTGCGCCGATTGTCACGATCCCAAGACGATGGATTTACGCATCACGCGGCCCGCGCTGGCGAACGCTTTGACGCAGCAGGGCGTTGATTGGACCAAAGCGACGCGTCAAGAGATGCGGACGCTCGTCTGCGCGCAGTGTCACGTCGAGTATTATTTCAAAGGCGAAAATAAAGAATTGACGTTCCCTTGGAGCAAAGGCACGACGATTGACGCGATTGACGAACATTACGCGGCGTACGGGTTCAAAGATTTCGTCAATCAAGAGACCGGCGCGCCGATGATAAAAATTCAGCATCCCGAATACGAAACGTTCACGTCGGGCTTGCATTATAAATCGGGCGTTTCGTGCGCGGACTGTCACATGCCGTATCAACGCGAAGGCGCGATCAAAGTGTCCGACCATTGGATTCGCAGCCCGTTGACGAACGTGCGCGCGTCGTGCGGTCAGTGCCACAAACAGGACGACGCGCAATTAAAGCAGCGCATTATAGATATTCAAAACACGACGGCGAATTTGCTGCGGCGCTCCGAAGGCGCGCTGGGCGACGCGATGGACGCCATCATGGCGGCGCAAAAAGCGGGCGCGACGGACGAACAATTGGCGAGCCCGCGCGATTTGATTCGCAAAGCGCAAATGCGCTGGGATTTTGTATTCAGCGAAAACAGTACCGGTTTCCACAGTCCGCAAGAAGCCGCGCGCGTCTTGGGCGAAGCGATTGATTACGCGCGACAGGCGCAATTGGAAGCGAACAAATTGGGTCAGGCGAGCAAATAACGCGCTCGTCTGAACGCGCAAACAAAGCGGAGAACCGAAAACGGTTTTCCGCTTATTTATTTTTAAAGGACTTGCGCGCGCGTCAAGCGCCCGGGTGCGTGCGCGTTTGCGCTCAAACCCTCGCCGCGCCGCGCGTTTTATTTTACAATGCCGCGTACAAGCCAAATGGCAAAGAATTTTTCGCCGCCGCCCGCCAAAAATTGCGCCGAAAGGATAAACTTGTGCGCGTCAAAATGATTCTGCCCGCGCTCACCGAAGCGACCAGCCCGTTTTTCCGTCCAATCAAATACTCGCTGTTTCCGCCGTTAGGTCTCGCCGCGCTCGCCGCGCATCTGGACCCGAGCGCGGAAATTGATTTGCAGGATGAGCATGTTGAAAAGTTGAATTTGGACGACGACCCCGAACTCGTTCTCATTCAGCCCTATATCACGTCGGCGTATCGCGCGTATGAAATCGCGGACCGTTATCGCGCGCGCGGCGCGCATGTGTGCCTCGGCGGTTTGCATGTCACAGCGCTGCCGCAGGAAGCGGCGCAACACGCCGACACAATTTTTCTCGGTCCTGGCGACGATACCTTTCCGCAGTTTTTGCGCGATTTTCGCGCGGGGCGTCCGCAAAAAATGTACAGCGCGCCCGCGCAGCGCAGTCTCGCGCATCTGCCGCCGCCGCGCCGCGATGTAATCAAACGTCATTTGTATCTCGTTCCCAATTCGCTGGTGGTTTCGCGCGGCTGTCCGCATCAATGCAATTTTTGTTACAAGGACGCGTTTTTTGCCGGCGGCAATTCGTTTTATACGCAGCGCGTGGACGCCGCGCTGTCCGAAATCGAACGTTTGCCGGGACGCCATTTGTATTTTCTCGACGACCATCTGTTGGGCAATGTAAAATTCGCGCGCGCGCTGTTTGAAGGGCTGCGCGGCATGGGGCGTTTATGGCAAGCGGCTGCCACCGTGCAAAGCGTCTTAAAGCCGGGCTTGATTGAACTGGCGGCGGCGAGCGGTTTGCGTAGTCTGTTTGTCGGTTTTGAAACGCTCAGTCCCGAAAATTTGCGCGCGTCGTCGAAATATCAAAACTTGAACAAGGATTATGCCGCCGCGATTCAACGTTTGCATGACAATGGCGTAATGGTGAACGGCAGTTTTGTCTTTGGCATGGACGGCGACGATTCGACCGTGTTTGACCGCACCGTCGAATGGGCGGTTGCGCGCGGCATCGAGACCGCGACCTTTCACATCATGACGCCGTATCCGGGAACGGGTTTGTACCAACAACTGCACGCGCAGAACCGTTTATTACACAGCGCTTGGAATTTATACGATACGCGGCACGTGGTGTACAAACCCGCGCGTTTGTCCGCGCAAGCGTTGGAAGACGGTTATTGGCGCGCGTACCGCGAATTTTATTCGTGGAAAAATATCTGCGCGGGCGCGTGGACGAACGCGGGTTGGCGGGAACGCGCGCGGCACATTGCGTACGCGGGCGGCTGGAAAAAATTCGAGCCGCTGTGGGATGTGGTGATTCGCGCCAAACGCGCGACAAAAATGCTGCCGACGCTCGAAGCCGTCTTGAGCGGATTCGGAACGCACGCGGCGCAAACGGAAACGCGCGGCGTTTCGCCGCGCGCCGATGATTTAATTTTGCCGGAATCCTCCGACCTATAAAACAAACCGCACGCGGCGTTTCTCTTTTCAGGGCAGTATCGCCAAAGTTGACGCCGTTGGCGAATTTCCGCCACCGAATAAATTCGGCGTCTCGAAAAGATGAAAATCAGTTGGAAACTGATTTCGCCAACGGCGTCAAAGTTGTGTAAAAGCCAGCAAGACTTTTGAAATCTCTGAGATTTCGTACCGCAAATTTGAAATTTGCGGCGCTTGCAAAGGTATTGTCTTTTGACGCGGAATTTTCAAACTCAAGGCGCGGTTTGTGGCGGCTCGTCCGCCGCAATCCAGCCCGCCGGATTTTTTTGCGCCGCGCCCGTAAATTCATTCACCCACGCCGACGTATCTTGCAAACGCCGATTCAACGGCGGCAAGAGCAAATGAATTTCGGCGCCGTATTCAGGCATCTTGCGCGAGCGTTCCCACGCTTGAACCCATACGCAGCGCATTTCGGGTTTGACTTCGCAATGACCGTTCGCGCGCACGCCGCCGCATGGCCCGTTCCGCAAATTCTTGGGGCAGGTCTGCGGACAAGTCATTCCCGTCGAATGTAGGACGCATTGACCGCACATGCGGCAATCGAAAACCGCGCCCTTGCCAATTTCTTCGGCGACGATCAACGTTTTTTCCGTCATCCCGCCCGGTTTCAACCAGCGCGCAAACGGTTTCAATGCGCGGTACGTAAAATCGTACAAGGTTTCCAAAACGCCCGGATAATTTTGCAGCCAGCGCAGCACGCGTCCCTCCAGCTCCCGATTTGTTCAGGGTGATTGTAACTTGCAGCCCGCTCCAATAAACGCTGCGCCAAGACCTGACGGATTTTCGCAGCTTGGCACAAGCTTTGCCCGCAGGGTCGTTCCATTCGATGGTTTTGCAATGAAAACGTCATTGCCGCGCCAGACGCAAAGCTTGGCTGCCGCCCGCGCGCTGGCATCGAGCGAGCGCGCTAGGACGCGGGCGCGAGGCGAATGTGATGCGCGCGCGCGTTCGGCGCGTGGCAGTATATCAAAATTTGACGCGTCGCGTCATATTCAAACGAACCGTCCGAAATCGTGACGCGCACGCCGCGCGGATATTGAAACGTCGGCACAAAAATTTCCGTCGGCGCCGCAATCGCCGCGTCATGCTCGAATGCAAATTCCCAGACGCGCGTCCGCCAATCGAAATGGACGCGCGTGGGAACGCCCGCCGTCGCGCGCGGATAAGGTCGAATTACCGCGCGCAGCGCGCGCCCGCCCGAATGAATATCGCGCGGATCGAGGCGTTCGGATTGCGTGAAAATGCTGAGGTCTTCGCCGTTGAACGAATCGCCAATTTCAAACGTATTGTCCGGCGAATAATTCCACAGCGTTCCGTTCATCAAATTCGCTTCCAACGCGCGAAAGGAACGGTCGAGCGCGCGCGTTTCTAGAAATTCATCCGCTCGCCGCAGCCAGCGCGGTTTGCGCAAATCGAACGGCGCGCCAAATTCGCCCAACACAACAGGCACGCCGCCCATTTCGTTGGCGGCTTGGCGCCGAAAGACGGCGAGCTGCGCGGCGAACGAACGTTGAATCGCGCCCGCGCCCAACACCAAACGGCGTTTCAACATATCCGCGCCGAGATGATTCCAATAACGTCGCGCCATCAGCGTAAGCCCGTCGTACCAATGCGGCGCATAGACGAGATTCGGAATATCGCTCGCGTGCAGCGCCGGCGCGGCTTCGCCCGGTTCGCCTTGAACGAAAATCAAGGCGCGCGGGTCAACGTTTTGAATGGCGCGCGCAAAGCGTTTGGCGAACGCGGGATAATAGTTGCGCGCGAAACTCGCGTCCGCGCGCGTAAAATAATCGGGCCGCAGCAAACGCGGTTCTCCGCGCGCGTTCACGTCCCACACGCCGTTTTGTTTCCACACACAGGCGCGCCCGTCCTGCCACGCGCGCGCGCGTTCCCGGTTGCGCGTTTTGTGCCACACGCGCTGCGGAAAACCGGAACCCAAAAACATGGCTTGCGCGGGGCTCGGCGTGGGCCAGTAGCGATATTGCTGCGACGAATAAAGATTGCGCCAGCCGATGTATCCGCGCGACGGTTCGTTCATCGTTTCGTAACCGACCACGCACGCGAGGCCGCGCAGACGTTCCGCCAATTTGACGAACGCGGCGATATAATGCGTTTGCAAAAATTCTTGCGCGGGCAAGCCGTCAATTTGGGTCGCGGGCGCGAAATCATTGCCCGCGAAAAATAGCGTGAACAGGGTCGCGGGCGCGAGCCGCGCGTAATTGGTCGCCCACACCAACAGCGGCGGGCGGCGCGGATGGGTGTGATGCAGCATTGCGGCGCCCGTCGGCGTCAACTTGGTCAAATCGAAACCGACCGCTTCGAGCGTCCACCCCGGCGCGCCGTCGCCGCCGGTGAAACGACTCCACACATCCTGATGCGGGTCAATCAAAACGCGGAATCCGTACGCGTCCGCTTTTTGAATCACGGCGCGCGCGTAATCCAAATACGCTTCATCGTATTCGTTCGGTCCGCGATGCGCGATGGCTTCCCACGTTACGACAAAACGCAAGAACGTCAAGCCCCACGCGCGCAAACGCTCGAAATGTTCGTCCGCGTCGCGCAAGGCAAACGGGCGTCCGACAAAAGAAACGTCGCGGTATTGAAAAAATTCCGCGCTGTCGGGTTCGGCGCGCGGCGCGGACGGAATTTTGCTGCTGCCAGCGAGATTGACGCCGCGCAGCATGAGCGTGCGCCCCGCGTCGTCCACAAAGCGCTGGTTGTGAAGGTATAACGTTGACATCGTGTTTTTATTGTACTCGGATTAGCAAAATACGCTCCAAAAATAACGCGGCACAAATATTTGTTTCGAGAGGAATGCTCGCCGGCCTCTTGCATCAATTCGAAAACCGTTTTAATGTCCCGCGCGGATTACTTGCGACAGATTTCTGAATTTGATAGAATCGCGCGGTGACCATTGAAAACGGATAGGAGAAATCACCATGACGCTCATTCAGATTGCACGCGCGCTGCCCCGTTGGCAGCAAATCACTTTAGCAATCGTCTTTGTCGTGTTCGGCAGTCTCTTTTTGTCACAGACGCGAAGCGTTTCGCTTGAACTCTTTCGCTTCTTTGGACTGGTCTGGGTTGCCGTGTGGGTCGTTGGATTGGTGCGCGCGTATCGGAGCCACCAGCCCAAGCGGCAGCTCAAAATAGTGGGCGCGGCGCTTGTCGCGGCGCCGGGGCTCATGGCATTGTTGGCGCCAACTTTTACCGGAGTGGTGGCGCTCTCTATTTTATTTTTTCTGCTCGCGGGAACCGCGATTGCGGTCGGGATTGTAACCATCTGGGATGTCGCGTCCGAGACGGCACATTCACCGTATTCGCGTCGCTGGTTGCGTGTCGGATTGGGTATTCTCGAAATCATCGCCGGGCTCTTTTTCTTTTTTCACCCGATGTTTCTCTCTGGCATTATGATTTCCGTGCTGGGCGTGGTGATGATCGCGACAGCGATCTTGCTGGTTGTGGTTGCCGTGCGCGACCAATTCCATCTCAAAGCGGCATCGGCTTGACCGTCGCGGCGATAGTGGAGCAAAATATGACACAACAATATCGGAATGGGAAAATATTCCGCAACTATATCAACGGGCAGTGGGGCGCAGCATTGAGCGGCGCGGTCACGCACGACACGAATCCCGCCGACACCCGGCAAGAACTCGGCACGTTTCCTTCCGCCACGCGCGCGGACGCGCAAAACGCGATGGCGGCGGCGGAGCGATGTAAGAATATGCGATGCGTGAGCAACCAGCATAGTGTCGCATCGCGCCGCAAGCGCTCGTCCATGTGCTATAATGCGCGCTTGGAGGAAAAAGCGCAATGCGTACGAACGAGCAATGGCTCGCCGAATTAAACGCTGCGGGTTCGCTGCAGAACGCCGCGCTCGCAGATTTGCGCGCGCTGCTCGTGCGCGGCGCGCTGTATTCGCTGCGAAATACGCGCTATCGTCTCGCTTCTTGGGACGCCGAGCATTTGCAGCAGCTTGCTGAAGACAGCGCGCAGGACGCGTTGGTCGCCGTCTTGCAGCGTCTCGATGATTTTCGCGGCGAAAGCCGTTTTACGACGTGGGCTTTCAAGTTCGCCGTCCACAAGGCGCTGTTGGTCGCGCGGCATGAAAGTTGGAAACACATTTCGCTCGACGAGATGTTGGATAAACAAGAGATGGCGGATTTGGATGTGCCCAGCCAAGAACCGCAATTTGACCCAGACCGCATGGCATGGCGCACGCAAGTTGGAGCGATGCTGCGCGAGGTCATTGAAACGGAATTGACGCCGCATCAACGGCGCGTGTTGATTGCGGTCGCGTTCGACGACGTGCCGTTGGACGAACTGGCGGAGCATTTTCATACGAATCGCAACGCCATTTACAAGACCGTTCACGATGCGCGCCGCAAGCTCAAAGAACGCCTTTTGGCGCGCGGCATCGGCGCGCAAGAAGCGATGGATGTTTTCGCCAAAGCGTAAAGGAATCGAGCGGATAGAGATGGAGTCGGGATATGCAAAAATTAAATCTAGAGCAATGGGTAACTCAGCTGCTGGCGACGACGGATCAAGAGCTTTCCTGTTCAGATTGTTTTGATTTTCTCTCTGAATATGTAGAGCGCAAAGCGGCGCCGGCGGAACTTGACGCGCGCATGAAGCAAGTGGAACAGCATTTGGGGCAATGTCGCGTTTGCCGCGAAGAGTACGAAGCGATGCGCGGGCTGCTCGCCGAAGAGGCGGGCGACGCGACCTAGCCCCGCGCGAGCGCCGTTCGCGCATTTTGGAAATACGCGTTTGACCGAACCCATCCGTACGGATGGGTTTTATTTTTTTTCTCGTTTTGCCGTCGCCGCGCGGTAAGAATTTGTTTCCAATGAGAAACCAGCAAGCAAAGGGAGAGAAAAAAATCGAACTCTCTCAAACGATACAACTCTGGGAGGAAACATCATGAACGTCAAACCGTTTATTTCAAAAGTTAGTTTAGTCGCGTTGGCGCTTTTGTTTGCGCTCGCATGGGTGCCGAACGCGGCGCGCGCCGATTCCACAATGACGAGCTCGGATTTTACAAACGCCGTACGCCGCTTGTGGGAAGACCACATCACGTGGACGCGCCTTTATATCGTCAGCGCGGCGGCGGGACTGCCCGACACCGATTTGACGGCGAAACGCCTTTTGCAAAATCAGACCGACATTGGTAACGCGATTAAACCGTATTATGGCGAAGAAGCGGGCAATCAACTGACCAAATTGCTCAACGAACATATCGTCGTGGCGGGCGATGTATTGGCGGCTGCCAAAGCCGGCGATACTGCCAAGTTCGACGCGGCAAAAACCCAGTGGTACGCGAACGGCGAAGCGATTGCCGCCTTTTTGAGCTCTGCCAATCCGCAGAGTTTTCCGCTCGACGCCATGAAGGCGGAAATGAAGATGCATCTCGATTTGACGCTTTCCGAAGCGGCGGCGCAGCTTCAGGGCGATTACGCCAAATCTATCGCGGACTATGACCAGATTCACAAACATATTTTGGGCTTGGCGGACGCTTTGAGCAGCGGCATTATGAAGCAATTTCCCGATAAATTTACGACGGGCGCGGCGCCCCAAGTGGACGCGCACAACAAAGCCATGCGTCAATTGTGGGAAGACCATATCACGTGGACGCGCCTTTATATCGTCAGCGCGGCGGCGGGACTGCCCGACACCGATTTGACGGCGAAACGTCTTTTGCAAAATCAGACCGACATTGGCAATGCGATTAAACCGTATTATGGCGAAGAAGCGGGCAATCAACTGACCAAATTGCTCAACGAACATATTCTCGGCGCGGCGGATGTGCTGGCGGCTGCCAAAGCCGGCGATACTGCCAAGTTCGACGCCGCTAGCGCCAAGTGGTATGACAATGGGAACGATATTGCAAACTTTATCAGCGGCGCCAATCCTACCAATTGGCCTTCCAGCGCGCTGCAATCGGAAATGAAGATGCATCTCGACTTGACGCTTTCCGAAGCGGCGGCGCAGCTCAAGGGCGATTACGCCAAATCTATCGCGGACTATGACCAGATTCACGGACATATTCTTGGCTTGGCGGACACGCTGAGCGGCGGAATCGTCGCACAATTCCCTGCCCAATTCAACAACGCGACGCCGCTGCCGACGACGGGGATGGATCATACGGACGGCAGCGTTTGGGTGGCTCTCGCAGCCGGAGCGTTAGTTTTCCTGACCGGTTTGGTCATTCTAAAACGGAATGTCCAAGCCAGCTAAACGACCAAAACCGGAACCGAAAGTTTCACAATGACGTGAACTTTCGGTTCTACTTGACTAGCGCAAATTTATTATTCGAGACCAAGTTGCGCGATTCGCACGCCCACGTCGAATGAAAATGTGGGAGCGGCGAGACAAATTTCAAATTCGACGTACATTTTCAGGAGGTTTTATCATGACACACTCGAACGCAATAACACGCGAGCAATTTCTTTACAATCTGGCGGGGAGTCTTTCATTGACCGCCGCGCTCATTCACGCAATGGCGATGCCCGAACACTTTCAAGAATGGTGGGGTTACGGATTGTTCTTTTTTGGCGCCGCCGCCGCGCAGGCAATCTATGGCGTCATGCTGCTTTTTCCCGTCTGGAACGCGCGCTCGAATTGGGTCACGCGCCTCATGCAGAATCATCTCTGTCTATTCTATCTTGCCGGCATTGTGGGCAACGCCGCCATCATCGCGCTGTATCTCGTGACGCGCACTAGCGGAATTCCCGTTGGGCCGAGCGCGGGCGAAATCGAAACTTTTAGCGCGCTCAGCGTGACTTTGAAATTGCTCGAGCTGGCGCTCGTTGCGAGTTTGACGCTCTTGCTTGCGGCTGCGCGTCATCAGAACGCCGCCGCCGCTGCCGGATCGCGTTAGCGAACGCTTGGACGCCTCTGGTTTTTTTCAAAACGTGACGGGTTTCTGAAACCTCGTCACGTTTTCTGTTTCAAACGCTTGACGGCGCGGCAAAAATTGGACGCATGTTCCGTTTTTGATAGTCGGTTGACACTCGCGGCGAGCAATGGTACATTCCAAGCATGTTGCGACAATACCAAAACTATATCAACGGCAAATGGATTGACGCGTCGAACGGCGCGCAGACGCAAAATATCAATCCCGCCGATACGCGCGCGGAATTGGGGACGTTTCCTTCCGCCACGCGCGCGGACGCGCAAAACGCGATTGCGGCGGCAGAGCGCGCGTTCCCAAGTTGGGCGCGCACGCCGATGCCTCAGCGCGGCGAAATTTTGCATCGCGCCGCCAATTGGATGGACGCGCGGTTGGATGAAATCGGCGCGGCGTTGACGCGCGAGGAAGGCAAAACGTTCGCGGAAGCCAAAGGCGAAGTCGCGCGCGGCGTGAGCATTTTGCGTTATTTCGCGGGGCAGTGCCTGGAACCAACGGGCGACGTCTATCCGAGCGCGAGCGCGTCCACGTTTCTTTTCGCGGAACGCGTGCCGCTCGGCGTGGTCGGACTCGTCACGCCGTGGAATTTTCCGTGCGCGATTCCAACGTGGAAAATGGCGCCCGCGCTCGCGTACGGCAATGCCGTCGTTTTCAAGCCCGCCGAAATTACGCCGTTGACCGCGTGGTATATCGTCAGCGCGTTCGAGCAAGCGGGCTTGCCCCCCGGCGTTTTGAATCTCGTCGTCGGACGCGGTTCGCAAGTCGGGCAAGAGCTCGTTGAAAATCCCAAAGTAAAGGCGATTAGTTTTACCGGCTCGAATGAGGTCGGCACGCGGCTCGCGGCGACGGTCGCGCAGCGCGGCGGCAAAACGCAATTGGAACTCGGCGGCAAAAATCCGATTGTGATTTTGAACGACGCCGATATTGCGCGCGCGGTGGAATTGACGGTGCAGGGCGCGATGCTTTCGACGGGGCAAAAGTGTACGGCGACGAGCCGCGCGATTGTGACGCGCGATATCGCGGGCGAGTATTGCGACGCGCTCGCGGCGCGCGTACAACAATTGCGCGTGGGCGATGGGATGCAGCGCGACGTGTACATGGGACCGCTCGTCAGCGCGGACGCGGAAAAGGCGGTTTTGGAATATATCGCGCTCGGACAAGCGGAAGGGGCGCGCTGTATCGCGGGCGGCGCAAAATTGCGCGGCGATGAATACGACAATGGTTTCTTTGTCGCGCCGACGGTGTTTGATAACGTCGCGCCCGATATGCGGATCGCGCAAGAGGAAATTTTTGGGCCCGTCGTCGCGGTGATCGAGGCAAAGGATACGGACGATGCCATCGCGTTGGCGAATCATACGCGTTTCGGTTTGAGCGCGTCCGTCGTCACGCGCGATTTGAATTTGGCGCTGCGTTTCATGCGCGAAATCGAAGCGGGCATCGTCCACGTCAATTCAATGACGGCGGGCGCGGAACCGCAAGTCCCGTTCGGCGGCTTTAAAGAAAGTTCATCGGGAACGCGCGAACAGGGCAAAGCGGCGCGCGAATTTTTTACGCAGTGGAAGACGGTGTACGTGGATCCGTTGTGAAATGCGGAACGCTCAAACGGATTTCATCAAACGCAAAATCGCTGCCTTTTGCCAATGCCAGCCGCGCGAGCGGGTTGCGGCGTTGGCGCGCAAATATACGCGGCGCGTCCGCCGCGCTTGCGTCTCGTCAAGGCATGGATTTTGAAATTGAACCAGAGGTTGTTTGCAAAAAAATTGCAGCGCCCGCGAATCACACAAACGCATAAAAAGACGCTCTTGACGTTTCCATTTGTGAGATTTGTGTAATGCGCGGATAACCCCAGATGCTCCAAGATACACAGATTGCCTTTATCGGTCCCGGCGCGATGGCAGAGGCGATGATTCGCGGCCTCGTCGTCGGCGAATTGGTTTCGCCCGCGCAGGTCATTGCCGCGGGTCCGCGCAGCGCGCGTTTGGAAGAATTGCAAAACAAATACGCGATTCACATTTCGACGGACAATGTGACCGCCGCGCGCGGCGCGGACGTCGTCGTGCTTGCGGTCAAACCGCAAATGATCAATCCGGTGATGCAGGGTTTGAGAGGACATTTGCGTCCGGGCGCGCTCGCGCTGTCGGTGATTGCGGGCGCGCGGATGCAGCTGCTGGAAAATGGTTTGCAGCATCACGCGATTGTGCGCTCGATGCCCAACACGCCCGCGATGATTGGCGAAGGGATGACGGTGTGGACCGCGTCGCCCAGCGTGACGATGGCGCAGCGCGCGCAGGCGCAGCATATTCTCGGCGCGTTGGGCCAAGAGATTTTTGTCGAAGAAGAAGATTATCTCGACATGGCGACCGCGCTTTCGGGCAATGGGCCCGCGTATGTTTTTTTGTTCATGGAAGCGATGGTGGACGCGGGCGTGCATTTGGGCTTTCCGCGTTACATCGCCGAAAAATTGGTTCTGCAAACGGTCAAGGGTTCGGTGGATTACGCGCAGCAAACTTCGCAGCACCTTTCGCGTTTGCGGAACCAAGTTACGTCGCCCGGCGGCACCTCGGCGGAAGCGTTGTACTATTTGGAAAAGGCGGGCTTTCGCACCGCGCTCTCGCGCGCGATTTGGGCGGGCTATCAACGCTCGTCGCAATTGGGGCGCGGCAAAAAACGCAATGTGCAAGATGAATGAACAAGGCGCAATGGGCAATGCACAATGAGAAATGCGCAATGCGCAATGGTCAATGCACAATGCACAATGCACAATGCACAATGCACAATGCACAATGCACAATGCACAATGCACAATGCACAATGCACAATGCACAATGCACAATGCACAATGCACAATGCACAATGCACAATGCACAATGGGCGATGGGCGATGTGGTGGGTGGACGTTAGCGTGAGGCGGTTAGTTTGTAAATGACGCCGTTGCCGTGTCCGACGACGTATAATTCGCCGTTCGCGTCTTGACCGAACGAACTGATGGTGTCGTCGAATTTGCCGACTCGCCGCGTTTGCCAGACGCCGTTCGCGTCGCGCGCGGTCGCCCACACAATGCCGCTGCAGTAATCGGCAAAGAGATATTGGCCGTCGAGCCACGCATACGTTTGTCCGCGATACACATAGCCGCCCGTGACGGAACAGCCGAAATCGTGCGAATAGACGGCGATGGGCGGGATTAAATCGGTGCGCGCGCAATTTTGCGCCGCGTCATAACATTCATCGCCTTCCATGATGCGCCAGCCGTAATTTTCGCCGCCGTGCGCCGACGCGGCTTGGAAATCAATTTCCTCACGGCTGCCCTGTCCGACATCGCCAATGTATAAATCGCCGGTGGCGCGGTCGAATGAAAAGCGCCACGGGTTACGCAAACCGTACGCCCAAATTTCCGGTTTCGCGTCCGCGCGATTGACAAAAGGATTGTCGGCGGGAATCGCGTAGGGATCCGCGTTGACGTCAATCCGCAGCATTTTGCCGAGCAGCGTATTTAAATTTTGCCCGTTGCCGATGGGGCCGTGTTCGTCGCCCGCGCCGCCGCCGTCGCCCGTGCCGATGTACAAATATCCGTCGGGTCCGAACGCCATCATGCCGCCGTTGTGATTCGCTTCGGGCTGGGCAAATTCCAAAATCACGCGCCCGCTGTTTGCGTCCGCCACATTCGGGTCGGCGGAAACGCGATACCGTTCAATCACCGTCGCGCCGTCGGGTTCCCCTGTATAGTCCACAAAAAAGATTCCGTTGTTTTTATAATCGGGATGAAACGCGACCGAAAGCAAGCCGCGTTCATTGTCTTGGGAATTGACCTTGCCGCGGAGATTGAGAAAGGGCGTCTCGCGCACGCGTCCGTTTTCGGCAATGAGAATGTCGCCGCGCTGTTCGACGATAAACAAACGGCCCGAACCATCGCCCGCGTCGGTCACCAAAACCGGTTTTTTCAAATTGGCGATAAAGGGTTCCGCGCCCACCGTGAATGAAATATCGGCGGCAATCGCGCGCGTATTGGTCGGCGCGGGCTGGGTCGGCGCGGGCTGCGTTGGCGCGGGCGTCGCGGCGTTGGAAATTTCTGTCGCGGCGGGCGGCGCGGTGGCTTGCGATGTTGGAGCATGGGTTGGCGCGTTCGTTGGCGGGCGCGTGGGCGCAATGGTTTGGGCGCTGCCCGACGTCGGCAAGGGCGCGTTGGTCGGCGCGTTCGTTGTCGGCGCGTTCGCTGCGCACGCCGCAAAAATCAAACACATTCCGAACGTTAGAACTATTTTTATGAAATTCATGTTTTCTCAACCTTGAAAGCGGATAGGATTATCAAAATCCTTTACTCCTGACCCCTCAACACGGTTCTCAACCGATGCGCCGCCTCTGCCAAACTGCCGCGCAAGTACGGCGTGTCTTCGCTCTGTTTGCGATTGGGCGGCGGCTCTTGGCCCGGTTCGAGACGGACCGAAACAAAAACCGGCCCTTGCAAATGTAAAATTTGGTCGAGGTTGCGCTCATACGCACGCGCGTCGGCAAAGTGAAACGTTTCGGGAAAACCGCACGCGCGCGCGATTTGGTCAAATTCCACCGCGCCCGCGCCGGGCGTCGCCTGATTGCCCGTGACTTCGTACGTATTGTTTTGCGCGACAAAAAGGACGAGATTGCGCGCGCGACTCTGCGCGAGCGTGACGAGCGAACCGAGCGACATGAGCATACTGCCGTCGCCGTTAAGACACAGCACGCGGCGCTGCGGCTGCGCGAGCGCGATGCCCAGCGCGAGCGATTGCGCGTGGCCCATCGCGCTGTCGGTGAACGCGAAATCGAGTTCGTGTTTCGAGAGCCGCCCCCACGCGCGCACGAGCGACATGGCGCTGATGACGATTTGATCCGTGCGGCGGCGCGCAAGCGGTTCGAGAAATTGGGCTTGGGTCAACATATTTGATTCTGCTCCGCGCCAGGCGCGTTGCGTTCGAGGTAACGCGCCTGGCGCGAAGGAGATTCTTTATTCTATCCGGAATGACCTGCTTGGCGCTGTGCGCGTGATGCGCCGCGCCGACCGCTTAGCGAATGGTATCGGCGACGACGACGACGTGCGGAAAATTTTGTTCGAGCGCGCGCTGCTGCGCGGCGCTGATTTTTTCCAGTTCGGCGTTGTCCGAAACGAGTTCGTACGACAAACCCCATGCGCGCAGCGTCGGTTCGAGCAGAACGGCGACGGAATCCAAATCGCGGCGCGAGAGTTCGTCGGGTGCAAGCGGCGTGGACAGCGCCGCCGTTTCGTTATACGCGACGAGCGTTTTATAGCCGCGATAACTCACCAGAACGACGAGCGGAATACGCATCCGCGTCAGCGTGCCGCGCAGCGCGTCGCCGGCTTCAAGCAAACCGGTATTTTGAATCGCAATCAACGGACGCTGGCCGCCAATCCACAAACCGGCGGCGGTGGCGAACGCTTCGCCTTCGCGCGTGACGGTGATGAGATAAATGTCGGGGTCTTGGGCGAGCGCGTGAAATAACGCGGCGGTCGCATTATCGGGCAAGCCGACGACGTGCGTGACGCCCAACTGTTTGAACGTTTCCAAAACGCGGCGGGTGGTTAGCATGGCGAAATTGTAACATTGCGCGGCGTTTCCTTCAAGCGGGTTTTTTCAACGTTGTTTGGGCGCGATTGATTCAAAAACTCTTTCGTCAGGTATAATAGGAATAATTCTCCAGAGGCAAAGGCGAGGCGCGTATGCAATGGCAAAGACGACCTGTAATTTATGAAATCAATACTTGCGTTTGGCTGCACGACTTGGGCGAACGGTATCAACAAACTATTACGTTGGGCAATGTGCCGACGCAAGAATGGGACGCGCTCGGCGCGCTGCGCGTGGATGCGGTGTGGTTCATGGGCGTGTGGGAACGCAGTCCCGCCAGCGCGCAGATTTCTAACGCCAATGCCGCGCAGCAAGTCGAATTTCGACACGCGTTGGCGGATTTTCAACCGGACGACAATATCGGTTCGGCGTACAGCGTGCGCGCGTACACGGTGGCTGCCGCGTTGGGCGGACCCGAAGGATTGGCGCGGGCGCGCGCGGAATTGGCGGCGCGCGGTTTGCGCGTGATTCTCGATTTTGTGCCGAATCATGTCGCGCCCGATCACGCGTGGACGACGGAGCATCCCGAATATTTTGTGCGCGGCGCGGTAAACGATTTGGCGCGCGCGCCGGAGGAATTTATCGAACGCGGCGGCGCTATCATCGCCAACGGGCGCGACCCGTATTTTGCGCCGTGGCGCGACGTGGCGCAGCTGAACGCTTTTGACGATGGCTTGCGCGCGGCGGCTGTCGCCACCGTTCAAAACATCGCGGCGCAGTGCGACGGCGTGCGCTGCGATATGGCGATGCTGCTGTTGAATGAGGTTTTCGCGCGCACGTGGGGCGCGCGCGCGGGCGCGGTTCCGACGACCGAGTATTGGAACGAACTCATTCCCGCCGTCAAGGCGCAGTTTCCCGATTTTCTCTTTCTCGCCGAAGCGTATTGGGATTTGGAATTTGAATTGATGCAGCGCGGTTTTGATTATTGCTACGACAAACGTTTGTACGACCGCCTCGCGCACGAAAACGCCGCGAGCGTGCGCGGGCATTTGTTGGGCGAATTGGATTATCAAGACCGGCTCGTGCGTTTTATCGAAAACCACGACGAAGCGCGCGCGGCGGCGACGTTTGCGCCGATGCAAGAACGCGCGGCGGCGGTCATTATCGCAACCTTGCCGGGCGCGAAATTATTGTACGACGGACAATTGGACGGCCGCAAAATCAAAACGCCGGTCTTTATGCGCCGCCGCGCGCCGGAACCGCATAATTACGAATTGGATATGTTTTATCGCGCGCTGTTGAAAACCGTTCACGCGGATTTATTTCACGCGGGCGAATGGCGTATGTGCGCGGTGCAGGGATGGAGCGATAACGCGAGCAATCAAAATCTTTTGGCGTGGAGTTGGCGTCATGCGGCGCGGCGCATGTTGATTGTAATCAATTATTCCAATCGCCGTTCGCAAGGCATGGTGCAAGCGCTGTGGGACGATTTGAACGGACGCGTGTGGCGTTTGTCGGACGCGTTGAACGGCGAGGTCTTTTTGCGCGACGGCGCGCAGATGAATCAAGCGGGTCTCTTTGTGGATTTGGACGCGTGGCGTTTTCACTTTTTAGAGTTCGAGTAAAACGCGCGCCGCGTTACGCGTCGCGCGTTTCGGCTTGGGTTTTGGGACGCAGTAAAATTACGCTAAAGAGAATCAAGCCCGCGCCGACGATTTGCGCCGCGTCGAGTCGTTCGTTAAACAAAAAATACGCGGTGACGATGGTAAAGACCGGTTCGAGCGTGCCAATCAAAGTCACGACGCTGGCAGGCACTTGGGACAGACCGATGGTGTACAAACCGAAACCGCTCAACGTGGGCCCCAGCGAAAGGAAAAAGAGAATCGCCCAGCCGCCCCATTGCGTTCCCAGCGCTAACGGATTTTGGACAAAAATTTGTAACGGCAGCAAAAACAATGTGCCGAAAAAAAACGCGTAAAACATCGTAGTCCACGCGGGATAGCGCACTGCCGTATACCGTCCGAGCAGCGCGTACGCCGCCCACGTGAACGCCGTGCCGACGCCATACAGCAAACCCCAAACGTTGAGCTGGAGCGTTTCCGGTTTGTACACTTGGGCGACGAGGAGGATGCCGCCGAGCGTGAGCGCCAACGCGATGATTTTATTGCGGTCGAGCGTTTCGCCGAGAAAGCGCACGGAAATCAAGGCGACGATGGTCGGTTGAATATAGACCAGCACGGTCGCCACGCCCGCGCCGTTGAGCCGCACGGAATTGACCCACAGCATTTGATGCAAGCCGACGCCCAAGACGCCCATCAAAATAAAATAGAGCAGATGACGACGGCGGATTTTGAACCACGCGCGTTGGAATACTAATAACCCCAGCGCGATGGCGGCGCTCACAATCGTCACGCGGAAAAACGCGAGCGCCAACGGTTCCATGTTATAGTCCACCAACAGTATCTTGATAAAAATCGCGGTGGTGGACATGAGCATCGTGCTAGCCACAACGAGAAGATAGCCGCGCAGGGTAATGACTTGGGCGCTGCGCGCGGGCGGCGTTGAGGAAGCGGAAGAGGTTGTCATAGGCGACAGATTGTGGCACGAGACGTAAAGCGTGTCAAAAGAAACGAGAGGAATTTTTGATTTCGGATTTGTGATTTGTGATTTTGGCGGCAGAACGCTATCGCGCAAATCACAAATCGCAAATCGCAAATCACACTATGGAATTTCATATTCAATGCGACGCGGCAGAGATTGCGCGGTATTGCTTTACGCCCGGCGACCCGGCGCGCGCGAAAAAAATTGCCGCGCATTTCGAGGACCCGAAATTTGTGACCGATAGTCGCGGCTATCTGGTGTTTTCGGGACACTATCGCGGCGTATTCATGACCGTGTGCGCGACCAATATGGGCGGTCCCACAGTGGCGATTGCGCTCGAAGAATTGGCGCACATGGGCGCGGATACGTTCATCCGCGTCGGTTCGTGCGGCGCGGTGCAGCCCCACATGGGGCCCGGCGACATTGTTATCTCGACGGGCGCGGTGCGTTTGGGCGGCACGGGCAATTCGTACTTGCCGCTGCATTATCCCGCCGTGCCGACGTTTCAGGTGACGCGCGCGTTGGCGGATGCGGCGCGTGAATTGAACGTGCCGGCGCAGCTCGGCATCGGCGCGGCGGGCGATGCGTTTTACGCGCCCAAAGAGGGGCGCGCCGAAATGGCAAAGGCGGGCGTCCTGTCGCTCGAAATGGAGAGCGATACGCTCTATATCGTCGGACAATATCGCGGCTGGCGCACCGGCGCGATTTTTGCCGCCGACGGCACGCCGACCGAAGTGAAACCGGTGTGGGGCGAAGAGGCGTACAAACGCGGCGAACAAAACGCGATTCAAATCGCGCTGAACGCGATGCGCCAAATCGCGCAGCAAGACGGCGTCGAGTAACAAATTTTTTGTCCCGACGTAGTACTGATAGGTTCACGTTACGCCGACCCATGCCAAGCTATTGTGAAAACGTACGCCAAATTTTAAATTTGTCGTACCTGCGCGTAACGCGAGCGGCGAGGATAAAAATATGATTTTTCGCCTTGTGTTGATGGCGGTGATTTGTCTGGCGGTCTTGTTTGTGCTGCTGGCGCCGGTGTGGCTGCGCGGGCTGCGCGCCGCGTCGCGCGTTGCGCCATCCCGACCGCGCGACGCGGACCCGACGGCCGAGTCCGCGGACGTTATTGAGGGCGAATTTCGCCGCATTGATGCGCCATAGCGACGGCGCGAATTTTGACCGCTCGGTTTATAGAGTCCCCAAATTAAAATCGTAGGATGGAGGCCTGACAGGTTTTAAAAAAAACTGTCAGGCCTTGGTGCGATGTTTATTTGAGTTGTCTATTAGCTGGCTTGTTCGAGGTCGAACGGCGCGATAGCGGTATCGCGGCGCGTTTGACCTTTTTTTTGGAAGGAGTTCGGATCATGTCCACGCGCTCTGAATTTTTCCGCGATGCGTTGGCGGCGGCGTTTGGAATTTGCGTTGTGATTGCGGCGCTTGCCGCCGTCGCCTTGTGGCTGCTTGGCGCGTTGTCGTGGCTCTGGTTTGCGCGATTCATGCTCGCGGCGGCGGCGGGCGCGGCATTGATCGGCGGAGTGATTTTGTTTCGCACTCTGCGCGCGCGGCATGTGCGGCGCAATCAATACGGTTTGTACCGCACGGATCGCACGACGGGCTGCACGGCGGGATTGTTGATTGCATTCGTGCTGGCAGGTTTGGCGGTCTGCGGCGGCGCGTTGGAATGGCTTTTGGAATTTCGGTGAAAAAGAAAAGCGGCGTCTTGACGCCGCTTTATTATTTGGGAATGACCCGGATATTGCCCCAATCGCCCACCTTGACGTAGACGATGCCGAGATTAAAAACTTGCACCAGATACGGTTCGCCGTTATAGGTCATGCTCAATTCGTCCGTTTGCTGGTCTTGGAGGCCGTGCGCTTTGGCGTATTGCCACAGCGCGGCTTGATTGTTCACCGGCATCCACGGTTTGGATTTCGCGGCGGCGAGCGCGGCTTGTTCCAACGTTTGCCCCGGCAGAACGTTGCTCGGCAGACGCAATTTGAAATTTTTCGTAATGGCGCCGCGAAAATCGTCCAACACCTGATTCTTGGGGCTGAAACTCCAATGCGGGTCGGTTTCAAGCCAGCGAAACATGGTGAGCGCTTGAATCGCTTGGTTGCCCGCCAGAGAATTCCAACGATTGATTTCGGCGAACGCGGCTTTCACCCAACCGGTATTTTGATTCAACCAATTGGGCATGTCGTTGATGAGCGGCTGCGTTTCGGTGAGATAGACCGGTAAATTTTTCATGCCCGCCGGAATCGCCCGCATAAAATTTTGGTACGCGAGAAAACCGCGATAATTATTTTGGAACGGCGGCGGAAATTTATCTTGATTCGTAATGTCGGCGGGCATTTGACCGCGCGAATAGGTGTGGATGGCGATGCCGTCGCATTGACCGGACAGCGCGCCGAGAATATCTTGGAAATACTTGATCCAATCGCCCGTCGGATTCGCGGGATAGACGGTTTCGACGTTGTAGGGGCCCGTCGCGCCCGGCACGATATTGGCGTTGGCAAAACCGGGTTGGGCTTGAATCGCCGCGCGGCATTTTTTGAAACAGACCGCGTAATCGGCGGGCAGAATTGGCTGCCCTTGCGGACGCTCCGCCGAGATATTCATTTCATTGCCGATGATGAAAATTTTGGCGCCTTGACTCGCCGCGACCCACTGCGCGCAGCGCTGCGCGAACGCATCATAGCCGGACGGCAGGGGAATGGTCCCCGCGCTGCCATAACCGTTGTTCAAACGGACAAGGACGCGGCAGTTGGCGTTCACCAGCGCGTTGTAATCGGCGGGCGCGTCGTTCCACACGTCCACCGAATGGACGAGCCAGCCGCTGCAATTGTTTTGCCGCAAAAATGCCAAGCCCTCGACATCATGGATGCCGTAAATGGTTTGCGGAAATTGATCGGGAGAGAGGGGGATGGATGGCATACGCTTTGGCGTCCTGTATTTTCAGCCCAATTTTTTTCTGGCGCTCCGCATCTCTGCGCGCAGGCGGCTCATCGGCGGATTCGGTTTGAGATTCACAAAAGTCATGCCTTGGGCCAAAATGGGATGAACGGCGCGAACGGCGTAATACATTTGTTGACTCGTCAAACGATAATCGGGATGCCCCTGTTCCGTCGTCCGCAACTCGCACCAATGATACAGCTCGCGCAGATTTAATTCAACGTTGTAACGCACGCGATAGCCGAACGGCACGACGTATTGCGCCTCGTTTGGAAATTCCTGCGCCAGCATGCGATAGAGGCGGTCGGCGCGCGCCATCGCCGCGTGATAGGCGTCGCGGATTTCGGGAACCGCTTCAAGCTGCGCGCTCGTCTCGTACCCGTGCGCGGTGGTGTACGCTTGACGATCTGGCGTGACGACGCGATGGCGCTGCAAGTCGCGGAATTCGCCGACGTTGATGAGCAGGTCGAATTCATAACGCGCGTGTTCGAACGCGCGCCCCGGTTTGTGCCGCCGATTTTGACGTTCGCCCACGTACGCGCGCACGATATTTGCTTGTTCCGCGACGGACAGCGTTTGGACGCGCGCCGTCACCGCTTGTTTCGGCAAATCTGACGCGGAAAACAAAATCGCGCCGACCACCGCCGCCAGCGCGTCGTCGTCGTAACGCGTCAGCGTCGCTTTGGCTGCGGGCGCGGCGGCATTGGCGCGCGGCGTTGGCGTCAGATAGCGTTCGCACAGCGCGCGCTGCGTCGCGCGGCGCGTTTGCAAATACGCTTGCAGTTGTCTGCCTTTGGCGTCGTCCGCGCGTTTGATAAAGGGTCCGATAACGTCCGTCAGTTCGTGCGCGCCCGCGCGTCCGAGCCAATTGTTTTCCGCGAACGGGTCGGCGAGCAGATGCAGGAGGAGATATTCCAACGCGCGTCCGTTGCCCCACACGCCGACGTTCGTCAAAGTCGCCAGCGGCAAAAAACAGCGCAGCAAATCGCACGCTTGCGCGCGCACCGCTTGTTTGTACGCAAATGCCGCGCTGCGCTGAAATTCCGCGTCGTCAATCCGCGCGAATTTTTCCACCGCGCCCGTGAGCGCGTTTTCAAATTCAAGCTCGGCGATGGGATGCGTCGCTTCCAGATACTGCATCATGCGCGGCAGCAGCGCGGTATACGCGTCAAACAGACCGTCGAGATGTTCCGTCACGCGCGCGCCGTACGCCGAAGCCAGCAGCGTCGCGTCGCGATAATAGCGGTACTGTCCGTTCACCTTGTCGTCGAACGGCACATAGCGCGACGATTTTTCGAGAAACGATATGCCGAGCCGGTGGTCTTCGATTGTTTTGGCGGCGATTTGCGAAACTTCTTGGAACGCAATGTGCGCGCCGCCGAGTTCGCCCACCGAATCGTCGCCGTAATCGGACAGCACACGCGCGTAAAACGCTTCCGCTTGCGCGCGCGCGTTATCGGTAGCGCGCGCGGTTTCGGCGGCGTCAGCGTTTGGACGAACGCCCAATTCCGCGCGGCTCAAAAATTCGTCGAGAAACAAACGCCGCACGCCTTTGCTCGAACGGCTGTAACGCGAAAAGAGCGCGCCCTTGACCGCTTCGGGCAAATTCATCAATGCGACCACCGAACGATCGGCGTTGGAAAAATAAGGCGCGAGCCGCGCACATTCTTCCGACGCAAACGTTTCGCTCGAAGGCGTTAACTGGGCGATAAATTCCGGTTGGGACATGAGGAATCTCTGGTTGAAATCAAGTGCAAAGCGCAAAGCGCAAAACTCAAAATTCAAAGTTCAAAATTCAAAATTCAAAATTCAAAATTCAAAGTTCAAAGTTCAAAATTCAAAATTCAAAATTCAAAATTCAAAATTCAACTCGCGCTATCGCACTAACTCACTATCGCACTAACTCACTATCGCGCTAAAATCACGCGTTACGTTTTACGATTACGAGCGTCAGATCGTCAAATTGCGGGACGCCTTGCGAAAATTCTTCGACGGCGTGCAAAATTTCATCGGTCAACGCTTGGGCGCTTTTGGCGGCGTGCGCTTGAATCACCGCGCCGAGACGCGTTACGCCAAATTCTTCTTCGGCTTCGTTCAGCGCGTCGGTGATGCCGTCCGTGTACAAAACCAACACATCGCCGCACTCGAGTTGGACGTGCGCCTGGGGCTGTTCAAAATTGGGCATGACGCCGAGCGCGATGCCGTGTTCCGGCAGCGGCATGAGCGCGTATTTGGCAAGCTGATACAGCAGCGGCGGATTGTGTCCGGCGTTGACGTACAAGATGCTGCCGTCGGTCGTGTCCAGAACGCCGTAAAACGCGGTCACGAACATATCCGATTGCGCGTCCGCGATAATCACGTCGTTCGCGCGTTCCATCGCCTCGCGCGGCGACGGTTTGCCGATTGCCATCGTGCGAATGATTGTGCGCGTCAGCGCCATAAAGAGCGCGGCGGGCAAACCCTTGTCCGAGACGTCGGCGATGACCAAACCGAGCCGGCCGTGCGACAACGGAATCAAATCGTAAAAATCGCCGCTGACTTGGCGCGCCGCGTACCATGCCGCGCCAATATCGTAACCGGGCAGATGCGGCGGATGACGCGGCAGAAATGAAGTTTGGATTTGATGCGCGAGACGCAGCTCTTGGTCGAGCCGTTTTTTCTCTTCGGCTTGTTCGTCCAGCCGCGCGCGTTCGATTGCCACCGCTGCCTGATTGGCGATTCCCGAGAGTACGCGCATTTCTTCGCCGCTAAAGCGGTGCGAATTGCTGCCCTGATCCACGCCCAACGCGCCCACCATTTCGCCGCGCGCAATGAGCGGAAAGAAAATGACCGCTTCCAATTCAAACAGCGCGGCGAGATTCAATTCGGTGGCGTCCGGCGATTGGGCGTTGTCAATGGCGACGGGTTCGCGCGTGCGCCACAATTCGGTAAAAACGTTTTGCGGACCATCGTTGATTGGAACCGCTAAATTTTCAAACCGTTCTTGCAGCGCGGGGGGCAAGCCGTACGCTTTGGCGGCGCGAAACGTTTGCGCGGCTGCTTCGTACAAAAAAATCGCCGCGCGCGCGACGCCGACCAATAACGTCGTCAAGGTGACGACCGTCGTGAGCGCGTCGTCCAACGATTCTTGTTCCACCAAGTTTTCGGCGACGTTGAGCAGCGTGTTCAAATAGTACGCTTCAATCTGCCGCGTTTCAAAGAGCCGCGAATTTTGAATCGCAATCGCAATCTGCGCGCCGAGCGTTTTCATGACAAATAAATCTTCGTCGTCGAACGCGCCGACGCGGTCGCTCATCACGTCCAACACGCCCACCACGCGCTGTCGAATAATCAACGGCACGGCGAGTTCGGAACGCGTATTGGTCAAGACGTTGTCGGGCCCCGGCGCGTAACGCGGCTCTTTGGCGACATCGTGAACGAGCAGCGGTTCGGCGTGCGCGGCGACCCAACCGATGATGCCTTCGTGATAGTGCATCCGTTCGCCGCGCTTGCGCCAAGTTTCGCTGAGCGGATGCGTCGAAGCAAAAAAGAGCAAATCACGATTCTCTTGTTCCACCAAAACGTGGACGTGCGTGTAACCGAAACGGTCTTGGATTTCGTGTACGACGATGGGCAAGAGCTCGTCCAATTCCAACACCTGCGCGACTTTGCCGCTCACATCGCTCACAATCGCGAGCTGGCGCGCGCGGCGGCGTTCGACGGTGTACAAGTGCGTGTTTTGAGTGGCGACCGCCGCTTGGCCCGTCAAGACGCTCAAGGTACGGGCGTTGGTCATGTTCAATGCGCGGCTGCGCGCGCTCAATGCCGTGACCAAACCAATCACGTCGTCGCCCGCCAGCATGGGCACAAACAACGCGGCGTGCGCCGCGCGCTGCTCAAAGCGTTCGTCAAACTCGAACGGCAGCTTGCGCTGCCGCAAATCGTCCGCCAGCAGCGTCGCGGGATTGTCGCGCATGAACGCGAGCGCGGGCGAAAGCATTTGCGTCTCGCGGTTCGTTTGCACGACGCCGTTTTGGATTTCGGCGCGCAGCGAGACGCCATCGCGGTCCGCGCCAAACAATTCGACGCGCACCAAATCCGCGCGCAAGACATTGTGCGCGTACTGCAAAAGCAATTCCAATACGCGATCTATGTCGAATCCCGCATGGGCGACGGCTTGATTAAATTCATTCAACGCCGCCAGTTCGCGCGTGTGCCGCCGCAAACGGTCTTGGGTGAGGGCATAGCGTTGAATGACAAAGCCGACCAGCACCAAACCCGCCGCGAGCAAAATAAAAATCGGACGCGTCAAGCCGCCGAATTCGGTATAGACCACCGCAATGACCATTGAAAAGGGCAGCGGCGCCAATTCGACCAGCAGCGACGCTTTGAGCGTTTCGCGGAACAGTTTCAAAAAATTGCGCGCGCCGAGACGCATCATTTCCCAGAGCGCCCAACCCAAATTGTCCAAGACAAACCAGAGGAGCATAGCCGCCGCGGCGGGCAGCAGATTGGCGATGCCAAAATCGAGCGGCGGCAAGACGCCGCCCAACGCCACAAACGCCGCGCCGCTCAAAAGCCCCATCAGCGCGCGCAAGCCCGCGTTAAAAATCGGCGTTTCCAGCAGCGAGATGGGCGAATGGTGTCCGTATTCGAGATTGTTGACGAGGATGTACAAGAGCGAGCTCAACGCGGGCACCCATGCGCCGGGCACGGGACCGAAAATAAAAACCGCCGCGAGGTCCACAATGCCGACGAGACTGTGCAGCGTATCCGGTCCGCTATAAACGCCCGCGCGTTTTATGATGAACGAAAGGAGAATGAAAAAAAGAAGGGGCAGCGCGTGCGCGCGCAGAGTTTCCCAATCGGTGAGCAGGACCAAAATGCCCAGTCCCGCCAAACCGACGGTAAAGGAAAAAATCAGGCGCGGAATCGGCGAACGCATAAGAGATGAGACGAAATCGGGCGGCGAAAATTTTGAGAATGTAAAAAAATGAAATTGAAATTGGCGCGCGCAAGGGATGACGCAGTTTAAGGGTTCGCCGGCGCCGCGCGTTCCAACGCTTGGCGTGCGGCTTGGACGGTGGGTTGGATTTCTAAAATGCGGTCAATGCCTGCCATGCTGATAATTTCGACGAGGCGTTCGCTGAGACAACACAAGACCATTTTGCCGTGATTGTTTTGGATTCCGCGATGCGCGCGTATCAAAACGCGCAAGCCGTCGGAACTGAGATAGCGCGTGGCGCTCATGTCGGCAAGCACGCGCGCGTGCGGCAAGCGCGTCAGCGGTTCCAATTCGTCCCACAAGGCGCGCGCGGTCAAGGCGTCAAGCCGCCCGGTCGGTTTCACGGTGACGATTTCGCTCATGACAATTTTTTGGTCAGGCGCGTTAGATTGCCGCGCCGGTTGTGCGAAAATTCCACCCGATCCATGAGCTTGCGCATAAAGAAAACGCCCAAACCGCCGATACTGCGTTCCGCGAGCGGACTGTGGATATTGGGTTCCCGAATCGAGTCCGGGTCGAACGGCTCGCCGTGGTCGCGGATTTCGATTTGCAGTTCGTGCGCGGTCACGCGGCACGCGATGGTAATTTTGCCGTCGGCGCGGTTCCCGTACGCGTGTTCCATCACATTGGTCACGGCTTCATCCACCGCCATTTGCACGTGGTCCGTCGTCTGCGCGGGAAAATTAGATTGGCGCGCCATGTCCAGCACAAAATCCGAGACGCGCTCGAGATTTGCCATGTCGCTGCTAATTTCGAGATAGAATCGTTTTGCGCTTGCCAAGCGAATCTGCTCCGTGTGTTGGGGTTTGCATTTCGACGTTGAAATGTCAAGCTCAACCGGCGACGCTTTGTTTGGTTGGCGCGGGCGGCGCGGGGGCGCGGCGATTTTGAAACCATACATAGAGCGCCAGCGCGCAAAAACCAATGAGCGCCAGATTCAAAGCGATATTGATAAAGGCGATGACGGTCGAAGCGAGAATATGTTCGTGCGGCGGCGTAACGCCGAGGCCCGCCATGCCCATCAATACGGTGAAAAAGCCGTGTCCGCGAATATCGGTCACGTTCACGCCAAAATTATTGAGGAGCAGCGGCAGGGCTTGCGAACCGCGAAAATCGCCAAAAATGTGACGCACGTGATTCACGCCGCCGCCGTACAGCGCTTGCAGCGCGTACAGCAGCACAATGACCAAGCCGACGGCGGAACCGCGGCGCGCGAGCCACAAACCAAGCGGCGGGACGATGGCGTACACCAACGCGCACGACAATAAAAATTCAAAGGTCGAAATGCCGTACCATGCCGGTTCATTCGTGATAACGGCGTCGTCCAGAATGTGCAGCCACAAAAATAAAAAACTCGAAAGGAATAGGATGGTAATGCGCGAGACCAGAAATTGGAAACGGGGAGATACATTCTTTGCCATAACGGTACAGGGGGGATTATAGCATAGGTCGCCTTGACCTTTTCTTGATACGACAGGCGCATTTCTTGTCGCCGCGCTGATACGATTTTCGCTAGAATGACGCATGGAACAAGAGCTTGTCCGGCGCCGCAAATTTGGAATTTGCGGCGCAAAAATCCGCCGCTTTTTTTCGCGGGCCCAAGCGCTTGGTCTAAAGGAGCAACGAAAAAATGTCCGACCTGCTTTTTCTCGCAATCATGCTCGGTTTTTTCGCGCTTTCGGTTGGGTTGGTCAAATTCCTGGACCGTTTGCGCGAGGAAGGATAACATGGACTGGCTTTATCTCGGCGCGGGCATCGTCGCGTGCGCGCTGCTCGCGTATCTCTTTGTCGCGTTATTGAAACCGGAGTGGTTTGCATGACAATCAACGGCATTTTACAAATCATCCTGTACGCCCTCGTGTTGGTCGCGTTGGCGAAACCGCTCGGCGCGTACATGGCGCGCGTGTATCAAGGCGAACGCACGTTCCTCGACCCCGCGCTGAAACCGGTCGAACGATTCCTCTATCGTCTGTTTGGCACGCGCGAAACGGACGAGATGGATTGGAAAACCTACGCGCTGGCGATGCTGTTCTTTAGCGCGCTGGGAATTTTTTTCTTGTACGCCCTTCAGCGCGTGCAGGGATTCTTGCCGTTGAATCCGCAAGCGTTCGGCGCGGTCACGCCTGATTCGGCGTTCAACACGGCGGCGAGTTTTCTCACCAACACGAATTGGCAGGGTTATGCGGGCGAGACGACGATGAGTTATCTTTCGCAGATGCTCGGCATGACGGTACAAAATTTTGTTTCCGCCGCAACGGGCATGGCGATTCTCGTCGCGTTCATTCGCGCGTTGACGCGTCACGATGCCAAGCTGTTGGGCAACTTTTGGGTGGACTTGACGCGCAGCGCGCTCTATATTTTGCTGCCGCTTGCGATTCTGGTTTCCCTCATTCTCGTTTCGCAAGGCGCGGTGCAAAATCTTATGCCGTACAAAACGGCGAATCTTGTTCAAGCGACGACGGATGCGAATGGCGTCGCGGTTACGACGCAAACGTTGGCGCTGGGTCCCGCCGCGTCGCAAGTGGCGATTAAACATCTCGGCACGAACGGCGGCGGTTTCTTTAACGCCAACGCCGCGCATCCGTTTGAAAGCCCGACGCCGTTCACCGATTTTCTTTTGATTCTCGCCGAAACGGTTATCGCCGCCGCGCTCTGTTACACCTTTGGCAAAATGGTGGGCGACACGCGGCAAGGATGGGCGCTGCTCGCGGCGATGATGGTTTTTCTCGTCGCGTTCATGTTTGTCGCGTATTGGGCGGAAGCGCAAGGCAATCCCGCGTTCGCGCAATTCGGCATTGACCAAACCGCGAGCGAAACGAATCCCGGCGGCAATATGGAAGGCAAAGAAATGCGTTTCGGCATCGCGCGCTCGGCGCTCTTTGCGGCGGCGACGACGGCGACTTCGACCGGCGGCGTCAATTCGATGCACGACTCGCTCACGCCGCTCGGCGGTTTCGTCACGCTCTTTATGATGCAGCTCGGCGAAGTGGTTCTCGGCGGCGTCGGTTCGGGTTTGTACGGCATGTTGGTTTTTGTCATTCTCGCCGTCTTTATCGCGGGTTTGATGGTGGGCCGCACGCCCGAATATCTCGGCAAAAAAATCGAACCGTTCGAAATGAAAATGGCGGCGCTTTTGATTTTGATCATGCCGCTGACGGTGTTGGGCATGACCGCGTTTGCGGTGGCGCATCCCGACGGCGTGGCAAGTATTTTCAATCCCGGCGCGCACGGGTTTAGCGAAGTGTTGTACGCGTTCACTTCGATGGGCAACAATAACGGCAGCGCGTTCGGCGGTCTCGGCGCCAACACATTTTTCTACAACACGCTCGGCGGCATCGCCATGTTGATTGCGCGCTTTTGGCTCGCCGTGCCGACGCTCGCGCTCGCGGGTTCATTGGTTCGCAAGAAAAAGGTTCCCGAATCTGTCGGCACCCTGCCAACCTACTCGCCCTTGTTCATCGGCTGGCTCATCGCCGTTATCTTGATTGTCGGCGCGCTCAACTTTTTACCCGCGCTCGCGTTGGGTCCGGTGGTGGAACAGTTGATGATGAAATAATTGTGTAGGGGCGAAGCATTTGCAGTCGCGTCTGTCAATCGAGTCGCGACCGTACGCGAAAATGCTTCGCCCCTACTTTCCAATCCCAAATGTATAAACGTGCGTTCATTGATTCCTTTCGCAAACTTGGCCCGCGTTGGATGGCGCGCAATCCCGTGATGTTTGTCGTCGAAATCGGAAGCGTGTTGACGACGCTGTTGTTTATTCAAGCGCTGCTTGGTCAAGGCGAAGCGCCCACGAGTTTCATCGGCGCGATTGCGTTGTGGTTGTGGTTCACCGTACTCTTTGCCAATTTTTCGGAAGCGTTGGCGGAAGGACGCGGCAAAGCGCAAGCCGATTCACTGCGCCAAGCGCGCAAGGATACGCAGGCGAAAAAATTGCGCGAACCGCGTTACAGCAAAAATTTTCAACTCACGCCGTCGAATGATTTGCGGCAAGGCGATGTCTATCTCGTCGAAGCGGGCGACATTCTGCCCGCCGACGGCGAAGTGATTCAAGGCGTCGCGTCGGTGAACGAAAGCGCGGTGACCGGCGAAAGCGCACCCGTGATTCGTGAAGCGGGCGGCGACCGCAGCGCGGTGACGGGCGGCACGCTCATTCTTTCCGATTGGCTGGTGGTGCGCGTCACGGCAAATCCCGGCGAAGGTTTTCTCGAACGCATGATTGCGATGGTGGAAGGCGCGAAACGTCAAAAGACGCCGAACGAAATCGCGCTCAATATCTTGCTCGCCGCATTCACAATTATTTTTCTCGTCGTCTGCATCACCTTGCTGCCGTTTTCGATTTACGCGGTGAACGCAAACAACGCGGGAACGCCCGTCACCATCACCGTCCTCGTCGCGCTGCTCGTGTGTTTGATTCCGACGACGATTGGCGGACTCTTGCCTGCGATTGGGATTGCGGGCATGGATCGCTTGATTCGCCGTAACGTCATTGCCTTGTCGGGACGCGCGGTGGAAGCGGCGGGCGATGTAGATGTTTTGCTGCTGGACAAAACGGGAACGATTACGCTCGGCAATCGCCAAGCGGTGGAATTTGTTCCCGTCGGCAAAGCGAGTGAACGCGAACTCGCGCAAGCCGCGCAGCTTGCATCGCTCGCCGACGAAACGCCCGAAGGACGCAGCATCGTCGTTCTCGCCAAAGAAAAATACAATTTGCGCGGCCGCGACGGCGGCGCGGAAGGAATGACTTTTATTGAATTCAGCGCGCAGACGCGCATGAGCGGCGTGGATTTCAACGGCGCCACAATTCGCAAAGGCGCGCCCGATACGATGCTGCAATATATTTCCGCGCAAGGACACGCCGTGCCGAGCGACCTCAACGCCGCCGTCGAACGCATCGCCAAAAATGGCGGCACGCCGCTCGTCGTCGCGCAAAACGGCGAGGGGTTAGGCGTGATTCACTTGAAAGATATTGTCAAAGGCGGCATCAAAGACCGTTTCGCGCATTTGCGGAAAATGGGCATCAAAACGGTAATGATTACGGGTGACAATCCGCTCACCGCCGCGGCGATTGCGGCGGAAGCGGGCGTGGACGATTTTCTCGCGCAAGCGACGCCCGAAGCAAAACTCACGCTCATTCGCGGTTATCAGACGGGCGGACGTTTGGTGGCAATGACGGGCGACGGCACGAACGACGCGCCCGCGCTCGCCCAAGCGGATGTCGCGGTGGCGATGAACACCGGCACGCAGCCCGCGCGCGAAGCCGCGAACATGATTGATTTGGATTCCAATCCGACCAAATTGATAGAGATTGTCGAGATTGGCAAACAACTGTTGATGACGCGCGGCGCGTTGACCACGTTCTCTATCAGCAACGACATTGCCAAATACTTTGCCATCATTCCCGCCGCGTTCGCGTCAACCTATCCCGCGCTGCAAGCGTTGAACGTTCTCGGACTCGCCACGCCCGCGTCCGCGATTTTGTCGGCGGTGATTTTCAACGCGCTCGTAATCGTCGCGTTGATTCCGCTCGCGCTGCGCGGCGTGCCATATCGCGCGCTCGGCGCGGCGCAACTCTTGCGCGACAATCTTTTGCTTTACGGCGTCGGCGGACTCGTCGCGCCGTTCATCGGCATCAAACTGATTGACATGCTTCTCGTGGCATTGCGCTTGACCTAGAGCAGATTCCTAATCGGTATGGGGTGAAAGACCCTTCGGGTTTCCGAAAACCCGAAGGGTCTGTCTCCAAATCGTATAGGAATTTGCTCTAGACGGAGCAAAAAAATGTTTTCTCAATTGAGACCCGCGCTCGTCGCGTTCATCACGCTTGCAATTCTCACAGGCGTCCTCTATCCATTCGCCATCACACTCATCGCCCAACTCGCCTTTCCCGCGCAAGCGAATGGTTCGTTCATCGTTCAAAATGGAACGCTTGTCGGCTCGGCGTTGATTGGGCAGTTGTTCGACGACGCAATCTATTTTTGGAGTCGTCCTTCCGCGACCAGCCCATTCGCATATAACGCCGCCGCGTCGTCCGGCTCGAATCTCGGCCCGACGAATCCTGCGCTGCTTCAAGTCGTCCAAGCGCGTGCCCAAGCATTACGCGCCGCCGACCCGAACAATCCCGCGCCGATTCCCGTTGACCTCGTAACCTCTTCTGCCAGCGGCCTTGACCCGCACATTAGCGTCGCGGCGGCAAATTATCAAATCGCGCGCGTCGCGCGGGCGCGCAATCTGGATGTCGCGCGCGTACAGCAATTGGTCGCACAGTTCACTGAAAACCGCATGTTTGGCATTCTCGGCGAAGCGCGCGTGAACGTGTTGCAATTGAATTTGGCGTTGGATGGATTACAATAATCCCATGTCAGAGAATGTACGCCCCAATCCTGACGAGCTGCTCGCGCGCGTTCAGCGTCACGAGGCACAGCAAGCGCGCGGGACATTGAAAATCTTTCTCGGTTATGCGGCAGGCGTCGGTAAAACCTACGCCATGCTCGGCGCCGCGCGTCAACGTCAGGCGCAAGGCGTTGATGTTGTCGTCGCGTATGTCGAAACGCATCGCCGCGCCGAGACGGACGCGCTTCTCTCTGGGTTGGAAATTCTCCCGCGCAAAACAATTGAATATCGCGGCGTCACGCTGAGCGACATGGATTTGGACGCCGTACTCGCGCGCAAACCGCAGCTCGCGTTGGTGGACGAACTCGCGCACACGAACGCCGAAGGGATGCGTCATCCAAAACGCGTCCAAGATGTACTCGAGCTGCTTGACGCGGGGATTGACGTGTACACCACGCTCAACGTTCAGCATCTCGAATCGTTGAACGATGTCGTCGCGCAAATCACGGGCGTCAACGTGCGCGAGACGCTGCCCGACAGCATCCTCGACGCCGCCGACGATATTGAATTGATTGATTTGCCGCCTGAAGAATTGTTGCAGCGTTTGCGCGAAGGCAAAGTGTATGTTCCCGAACAGGCGCAGCGCGCGCTCGATAAATTTTTTCGACAAGGCAATCTCACCGCGCTGCGCGAAATGGCGCTGCGGCGCGCGGCGATGCGCGTGGACGACCAGATGCGCGATTATATGCAAGCGCGCGCCATCCCCGGACCCTGGGCGGCGAGCGAACGCTTGTTGGTGTGCCTCGCCGCGAGTCCTTTTGGCGAAAAATTGGCGCGGAGCGCGCGGCAGCTGGCGGATGAATTGAACGCGGAATGGGTCGCCGTGCATGTCGAAACGCCCGACGGTTTGGGACAAACGGAAGCGGCGCGCGGCGACCTCGCGCGCGCACAGGAACTTGCCGAAACGCTGGGCGGCAAAGTGCAGACGCTGCAAGGCAAGAGCGTTGCGCCGACGGTCCTGGAATATGCGCGCAAACATAACGTCACTAAAATCATTGCGGGCAGACCGTTAAAAGCGCGCTGGCGCGAAATTTTATTCGGTTCGGTGGTGGATACGCTGATTCGCGAGAGCGGCTATATTGACGTCTATGTCATTGGCGATCCGACGGCGCCGCCGCGCGCGGCGTGGACGGCGCCAAGTTGGCTGCCGCACACGCCGTATATGCGGTATCTGTACGCCGCGCTGCTGACGGCGAGCATCACGCTTCTCAGTTTTTTCCTGATGGGTTTTTTCGTCCGCGAAAATTTGGTGATGGCGTATTTGCTCGCGGTCGTCGTCTCGGCGGCGTCGTGGGGGCGCGGGCCCGCGGTGTTGACTTCGCTTTTGAGCGTGTTGGCGTTTGATTTCTTTTTCGTGCCGCCGTTGTGGACTTTTTCCGTTTCGGACACGCAGTACATTTTCACCTTTATCGCGTTGTTTATCGTCGGCGTGGTCATTGGTCAACTCACCGCGCGCGTGCGCGAACAAATTGAAGCGGCGCGGGAACGCGAACTCGAAGCGGAAACGTTGTACAATCTCAGCCGCGAATTTGCCGCCATTTCCGACCTCGATAAAATTTTAGAGACGTTGGTCAAGCAAGTCGGCGAAACCTTTGAACGCCAAGTCGCGGTCCTTTTACCGGACGAAAACAAACGGCTCGGCGTGCGCGCGGCGAGCGCGGGTTTGGCGCCGGATGAAAATGAACTCGCCGTCGCGGCGTGGTCGTTTGAACATGCGCAGCCGGCGGGCCGCGGCACCGATACCTTGCCTGCCGCGAAAATTCGTTATCTGCCGCTCAAGACCGCCCGCGGCACGCTCGGCGTTTTAGGCATTGTGGCGCTGCAAGCGAATGTGCACTTGTCCGCGCAGCAGCGGCGCATGTTGGAAAGTTTCGCCTCGCTCGCCGCGCTGGCGATTGAACGGGCGCAATTGGCGACGGCGGCGCAGAACGCCCAGGTGTTGGCGGCGACGGAAAATTTGCAGACCGCGCTGCTCAATTCGATTTCGCACGATTTACGCACGCCGTTGGTTTCGATTACGGGCGCGTTGACGAGTTTGCAAGAGGATGGCCCCGCGTTGGATGACGCGGCGCGTCAAGCGTTGGTGGACAATGCGCGCCAAGAAGCGGAACGGCTCAATCGCATCGTCGGCAATTTGTTGGACATGACGCGGCTCAGTTCCGGTACGCTGCTGGTGAAACGCGAACCCGCCGAAATACAAGATGTGATTGGCGCGGCGCTGGAACAATTGCACGGACGTTTGGACGACCGCGACGTGCGCGTGAACGTTCCGGCGAATTTGTTGATTGCGTTGGATTTTGGTTTGATTGTTCAGGTGTTGGTGAATTTGATTGACAACGCGCGCAAGTATTCGCCGCGCGCGGCGCCGATTGAAATCAACGCGCGCGCCAATCGTCAAAATGTCGAAATCGAAATCGCGGACCGCGGCGCGGGCATTCCGCCGCAAGATTTGGAATATGTTTTTGACCGCTTTTATCGCGTCCAGCATCCCAATCGCGTGGGCGGCACGGGCATGGGGCTGTCCATCTGCAAAGGGATCGTCCAAGCGCACGGCGGCGCCATTCGCGCGGAGAATCGCGCGGGCGGCGGCACGGTGATGCGTTTTACCTTGCCGCGTTTATCTTTGCCGTTGAGCGCGCGCGTGGCGCGGGCGCGGGAGCAAAATCATTCATGAGCGATTCGGGCGCGCGCATTTTAATCGTGGACGACGAACCCGCCATCCGTAAATTTTTGCGGACGGTGTTGACCGCGCATGGCTATGACGTGGCGCAAGCCCAAGACGGCGCGCAAGCGGTTTCGCTGGTCGCGTCCTTTCGCCCCGATGTCATTGTGCTGGACCTCGGGCTGCCCGACATGGACGGCGTGGAGGTGACGAACGTCGTACGCACTTGGAGTCAAACGCCCATTTTGATTTTGTCGGTGCGCGACGGCGAAGCGGATAAAATCGCCGCGCTCGACGCGGGCGCGGATGATTATTTGACCAAACCGTTCGGTTCGGGCGAATTGCTCGCGCGGCTGCGTTCCGCGCTGCGGCGCGCGGCGCACACGACGACGGAACCGGTTTTTGTGAACGGCGCGCTCGGCATAGATTTCAATAAACGCCGCGTGACCGTCCAAGACCAAGAAATCGCGTTGACGCCGACGGAATACGATTTGCTCAAAACGTTGGCGCTGCAAGCCGACAAAACGTTGACGCATCAACAATTGCTGCGCGCGGTATGGGGCATGGGGTATGAAACGGAATTGCACATGCTGCGCGTCAATATCAGCAATGTGCGGCGCAAATTGGAACCCGACCCGACGCGTCCGCAGTACCTTATCACCGAACCGGGCGTCGGTTATCGTCTGCGGCGCGTGTGAACCTCGCGCGTAATTCCCGATTTTGCCAACTCGCAGTAAAATAGAGACGCGAGACGCGTGTGGTCTCGCGCTTTCGTTTGGCGGCGTTCCTCCGCGCGTCGCAAATTTAACGGCGAAATCGGCGCGCTGTATCGTGCGCGCGTTGACGACGAATGAATCGTAATACGAAATATAGCGTTGCGTGTACGTTTTTGGCTTTGCTTGCTCTCTTGGGTTTGACCTATTGCGCGCCCGCGCCGGAAGCGCCGACGGGCGTTGTCACTACGAATCCAATTCCCACCGGCGGCTGGACGATTGTGCCAAAACCGGAAGCGACGCCGAAACCCACCAAAACTACGCCGCGCCCGCCGACCCTGTTCCTCAATCCAAGCGTTCCCGCCGCGCTGCGTCCGACATTGGCGGACATCGCGGCTCAACTCAAAATGGACCCCGCGCAAAACAAAGCGAGCGCGGACGTGGCAATTGACGTGCAGCGCAGTCCCGACGCCCAAGTATTGACCGAACGCGTGTACGCGATTGCGGATTGGTTTCCGTCGCAACGCGCCGACATCGGTTCGGAAGAATTGTTGAATCTGTGGCTGGGCGTGCCGACGGCGGATGGCATTACGACGCTTTTGGCGTCGCCCGAAACGCTGGCGGATTTTACGGAATTGTGGGGCAAACCCGCGCCCAATGTGCAAGCGGCGGCGGCGGAGCAATTGGTCGAGGCGCTGTGGGCGAATCACGCCGCGCTCGCGCTGTTCCCGTTCGACGAACTCACGCCCAAGGTCAAAGCGCTGCGCGTGGACGAGATTGACATTCTCGCGCGCGACGCGCCGGTGGACGCGTATCCGCTCGTCGTGCGGACGTTTATTTCCGGCGATAAAAAATTGACGCAAAACGTTCACGCGGCGTTGGCGGAAAAATCGGCGCTCACGAACCGCGACCTCGAACGCATGACAAAACTCATCATGACGGGCGTCACTGCGATTTCGCGCACGATGGCGTTCAAGATTGACGCGGCGGGCGATAATGCGCTGCCCGCGCGCGTCGTCGCCGACGTTCTAGCCGCCGCCGATTTGACGATGGTGAGCAATGAAACGCCGTTCTCGTCCAACTGCGTTCCCGAACTCGGCACGCTGCGTTTGTGCGGCAAACCGCAATACATCGAGACGCTCAAACTCGCGGGCGTGGATTTGATTTCGTCCACCGGCAATCACATGAACGATTACGGCATTGACGCCTTTCGCGAAACGCTCGACGCATTTACCGCGAACGGTTTCAAGGTGTACGGCGGCGGGCGCAATATCGAGGAGGCGAGCCGCGTTTTGGTCGTCGAGGATCACGGCAACAAACTCGCGTTTCTCGGCATGAACAGTTTCGGGCCAAAAAGCGTGTGGGCGACGGAGGAACGTCCGGGCGCGCAGCCGTACGACGTGGATACATTGCATCAAGAATTGGCGCAAGCGCGCGCCAATGCCGATGTCGTTTTTCTCGACCTGCAAGCGGACGAGACGTACCAGTACGAACCGATTCAGGCGAACAAGGACAAATTCCGCGACGGCATCGCGAATGGCGCGGACGTGGTGACGGGCGTCATGGCGCATCAACCGCAAGCGCTTGAATTTCCCGCCGCCGATAAAATCATTTTTTACGGTCTCGGCAATTTATTCTTTGACCAAATGCAAAGCGATAACGTACGGCAAGGACTCGTCGTGCGGCACACGATTTATAACGGCAAGCTGTTGCAGTCGGAATTGCTGCCGACGTTGTTGTACGATTACGTCCAGCCGCGTTGGGCGACGCCGGCCCAAGCGCGCGAGATTTTGGATTTGGTTTTTGGCGCGAGCAAATTCAAATAAGCAAGCCGCACGTTAGCGTGCGGCTTGCTTTTTTACAATCTGGGCGCGCGCGCGTTTTTTATGTAGCTTGTATGAACGCGCGCACATCCGCGTTGAACGCGGCGCACTCGTCGCGGTGAATGCTGTGCCCCGCGTTTTGCACGTACGCCGCTTCGCCGCGTTTCAGTAGCCCCACCGCCTCATTCGCCAACGCCGCGTCAATTAGTCCGCCGCGCGCGGTATCGCCGTACACCAAAAGCGTCGGACACGCAATCGCTTGCATCGTCGCGCGCCAAGCGCCGCCGAGCGCCGCGCCGTCCGCGCCCCACAAATGCGGACTCGCCTGCAATTTGCTTTCCGCCCACGCGTCACATTCCGTCTCGCTCCAACGCGGCGATTCGGCGCGGCAATACGCGACCAGTTCGGCGCGCGAGTGCGTTTTCAAATTTCGCAGCCATTCAAACCACTGAAAGCGTTCGCGCGCCAAAACGGCGGGCGACAAATCTGACGGCGGATCCATCAACGGCGGGTCTTCGAGAATCAATTTCGAGACGATTTGCGGATACTGCGCGGCGAGCGTCATGCCGATGCGTCCGCCGTACGAATGTCCCAGCGCAATCGCGTTGGCATGGCCGCGTGCGCGCAGCAATTCCACGACGTCGGCGGCGTTGTCGGCGTACGTATAACCCGACGGCGGCGCGTCCGATTCGCCGTGTCCACGCAAATCGAGCGCGTACACCGTATATTCTTGCGCCAGCGCGTCCGCCGTGCGTCCCCAACACAAACCGCTGCCGGTGATGCCGTGCAGCAATACGAGCGGCGCGCCGCTGCCTTGGATATGACAATGCAGTTTAACGTTGTCGCGATAAAAATCAAACGAGGTCATGGAAACGCCAAGCGATTTTTTATTTTTGTCCCAACGGCGTAAAAATCGCGCTGCCGCGTTCGCCGTTTTCATTGGCGTAATTGCACGTCAAGGTCGGCGGGCGCGTTTGATACGAACAGTCGAACGTGAGCGAGCGCTTGGGCGCGAGCGCGTCGTCGGAAAAATCCACCGCGAACAAAACCGTTTTGTCGTTCACCGCGCCGCTGACGATTCTGCCGTTCAGAACCTTGCCGTCCGCGCGTTTTTCGACCAAGACGCCGCGCAGCGCGCGGCCGATTGGCGTAAAGGTCGCTTCAAACCGCGCGGCAGGCGATTCTGCAATCCAAATGCCGTTGAGCGGCGCGTCGGATGGCGCGGCGGGCGCGGTATCGGGCGCTTGCAAGACAAAGCGCAGCGGCGCGGACTCGCCGCGCTGTCCCAAGCTGTCAAACACGCGCGCGTACAATTCTACAATCCCCGCGCGCGGCGCGTTCCATTGAAAGGCGAGATTTTTTTCGGTCGCGCCTTTGACGTTTTCTTCCAACAAAAGCTGCGGCATGGTTTCGCCGGGGTAGCGCGCCCACAATTCGATGCGGTCCAATTCCGCCGCGCCGCGCGCTTGGAGCTGCATCGCGGCGGGGTCGGGCAGAACGACGCGCCGCGGGTCGCCTTCGAGTTGCAGTTGAATTGTCGGCGCGGGTGGCAGTTGCAGCGGCGGCGTTGGCGTCGCGGTCGGCGGCAGCGCGGTGGGCTGCGCGCGCGCGACGGGCGTACTGCGGCCAAGACGCGGCGCGTCGGGACTCACTTGGAAATTTACGCGTGGCGTATCGGCGGTGTTGCCCGTCAAATCGTACGCGCGCACGTACGCGCTGTGCGCGCCATCGGCGAGGTCGTCCGCGAACAAGGTTGCGTGTAGCGACGTTTGCTGCGCGACGGATGGACTGTTGATCGCCGCGGCGACGCGTTCATCCACGTACAATTCCACGCGCGCAACGCCGTTATTGGCGAGCGCAAGCGTTTCCACCACGAGCGCGTCGCCGCTGGGAATGTTGGCGCGTTCGATTTGCGCGTCTACGACGGGCGCTTGATTGTCAAACGTTCGCACGGTGTAGCGCAATGAATCGTCGCTCTGCTGTTGATTGTCGTATGCGCGCAAAACGATATTGTGCGCGCCGGTGGTCAACGGCGTCCACGGAATCGCCACCGCAAACGGCGTCGTCGGTTCGGGGGGCGTGACAAAGGTGACGAGTTGATTGTCCACAATCAATTCGACGCGCGTGACCGCGACATCGTCCGTCGCCACGCCTTGAACGATTAACGGCGCGCCGATTTCGGCGTCCTTGAGTCCCGACGGCGCGGTAATCATTACGGCGGGCGCGCGATTGTTGTTGATGACGTTGAGAACGATTTCGGCGGGCGCGCTCGCGTTGCCGTGCGCGTCATAGGCAATCGCGCGCAAAGTGTGTTTGCCGGGCGTCGGACGCGACCAGTGGAATTGATTAAAAAAAACGCCGGTCGGTTCGCTTGCCGTAACCTCGTCGTACAAAACGTTGTTGTCGTACAATTCGAGGCGCGTGACCGTCTCGTTGTCCGCGCCGACGACGTTCAACGCGACGCGCTGCTGCGCCGAAACCGGCAATTTGGGGTCTTGGACGGTCAATTGAACCAGCGGCGGCAGAGTGTCGGCGAACGACGCGGCTCTGGTTGCGCGCGGCGTGTTGGTCGCGCGGCGTACGGCGGTGACGTTTGGCGCGTTCGGCGCGGGCGTGTTGACCGGATTTGACGGCGCCGTCGCCGTACCGTCGAATGTGGCGAGCGTGGGAAAAGGCGTTTGCCGCGGCGGCGTCGCGGTGGGCGAAGGGACGCAGCCCGCCATGCCGACGAACGCGGCGCACAAAGCCAGATAAAAAATTTTCGGCATCAAGTTTCCAAACTCCGCCGCGCGTGCGGCAAGCGCGGCAATAAATCGCCGGCGACGACGCCCGCGCGTCCGATTTCGCGCGCGGCAATTTCGCCAGCCAACGCGTGAACGTACGCGCCAAGCTGCGCGGCGTCGTACGCCACGTTTTGCGCGTGCATGTCGGCGGCGCGGCGCGCAGCGGCATGTAACTGCGCGGCAAAACCCGCAATCGCGCCCGCCAAGACATCGCCCGTTCCGGCGGTGGCGAGCGCGGAATTGGCGAACGGCAGGAGCGTCGCGCGTCCGTCGGGCGCGGCAATGACGGTGAACGCGCCCTTGAGCGCCACAATCGCGTTCCATTGGCGCGCCGCGTCGCACGCCGCGCGGACGCGATTGTTTTGCACGTGCGCCACGTCCGTTTCGAGCAGGCGCGCCATTTCGCCGGGATGCGGCGTGAGAATCGGCGGAACGCTGAGCGCAAACACATTCCACCATTCAGGAATCGTCGCGAGCAAGTTGAGCGCGTCGGCGTCCAACACGAGCGTCGGCGGATTTTCCAGCGCGTTGAAATTTCCCAGCAGACGGCCGAGAAAATCGCGCGCGCCTTGACTCTGTCCCAAACCGCAGCCGACGAGCAAGGCGTCGTAGGCGCCATCCCAAATCGTGGCGAGCAATTCGTTCGCCGCGCGCGGACGCCAATCGCCCAAACGGTCGGGCAGCGGCAAAAAAGTCGCTTCGTCAATTTTTGCCGCAATCACGGGCTGCCAAGTTTCCGGCAGCGCGAGCGTTACCAAACCCGCGCCGACGCGTCCCGCCGCGTGCGCCGCCAAGACCGGCGCGCCGGTGAATTGCGTCGAACCGCACGCGAGGATGGTTTTGCCGAACGTGCCTTTGTTGGCGCTGCGCGGGCGCGCGGGCAAACGCGCGCGCATTTCGTCCGCCGTCGTTACGTCCAATTCAAGTTCGTCCGCCCACGCTTCGGGTATGCCAATATCGGCAATGACCAATTCGCCCACCGCATCCGCGCCGGGGAACGCCAGCTGTCCGATTTTGGGAAATGCGAATGTGACGGTCAAATCGGCGGGCAGCGCGGCGGGGTCCAGCGCGCCCGTGTCGGGATTTAGTCCGGTGGGCAGGTCAATGGCGACGATACAAGGGCGCGGGCGCGCGGGCGAAACGGAGGACGAGAGCGAGGGCGCGAGCGCGCGCAAATTTTGCGCGGGCGACGCGTGAGCTTGGATTTCGGCGCGGATTGTGTGCAGCAGATCTTTTAACGCGCCTTCAATGGGACGCGCGACGCCGGTTCCGAGCAGCGCGTCCACGATGCAGTGCGCTTGCGCGAGTTCGGATTTCAATTTGGCAAAGGCGGCGTCGTCCTCCGCGCGGCTGTACGGAATGGCGCGCTGCATACACAATTCCCAATTCACGTCGCTCTGCGCGGGAACGCGCCGCCACACATACAAGGCGACGCGCGCGCCGTGATCGTGCAAAATGCGCGCGCAAACCAAACCGTCGCCGCCGTTGTTGCCGGGACCTACGAGGACGAGAATTTTTTGATCGCGCACGTCGGCGCGTTCGATCAACGCTTGCGCGCTCAAGGCGCCTGCGCGTTCCATCATGGCGGCAAAGGAATTGCCCGATGCGTCCGCGCGCTGTTCGAGCGCGCGCATTTGGTTGGCGGTTACGAGTTTCATAAGTTTGACGGATGACCAGACGAACGACGCGCGTAAACTAGTTTTTTTCGGCGTTCGTCATTTGGGCTTTGGCGCGCGTCCAGAGCGCGCGCAGTTCGCGCACTTGGGTATCGGTGGCGGGCTGCTGCGCGTAATGTACCGCGACATACGCGTTTGTGATTTCGCCCAGCGCGGGCGCAACGTTGGGAAAACGCGCGGCGAGACGCGGTAAAAATTCAAACGGCGTTTCGGCGGCGCGGCGTTCCAAACCCGCGTTTTCGGCTTGGACGAGCAGCGCGGCGTAAATGCGCCGTACATTTTCCGCGTGAACCGCGCGCCGCGCAAATCTGCCGCGCGGCGCGCGCGGTTTGGATTCGGGCGCAAAATTCTCGCGGTCGTCAATCTCCTCGCGCGCAAACAATTCGCGTTCGCGCTCGGCGACGCGTTTGTTGAGCGCGCGCGCAATCAGCCAGCCCGCCGCGACGACCGTCAGCGCGACGCCGATGACGCGCAAATACGGCGTGAGATCGGCGACGACGCGCGTCGCTTGATTCAATAATTTCAGCGCGTCGGCGTTGGCGCCGTTTGGCGTGAAACCGGAATTTTGCAACATGTCGCGCAGAAAAGCGAAAAACGGCGTCAACAGTTTTCCGAGCAGCGCGATGCCCAGAAAGAGCGGCAGGGCGACGAGCGCGATGAGAATGCGGACGATAAAACCCAGCGGCGAGAACAACCCAAATGCGCGGTCGAGAGCGTCGAGCGTGAAAATTTGGGCGATGGCAAAACCGAGCAGCATCGTCGCGCCGATGGCGGACAACATCACCAACGCCCACTTGCCGCCGAGCGGACGTTCTTGGCCCGCTTCTTCGATGCGCGCCAAGGCGATTGCGAGCAGAGATAGCCCGAAATACACGAAAATCCAGACGCTGAAATTGACGGGATGGCTCAGCGCGGATACGAGCGCCGTGACGAAAAAAACGACGATGCCGAGCCGAAATTGGTAACCGACCGTCCACAAGGTGAGCGGTCGCTGCGCCAGGTTCAAGCCGCGCGCAAAAACCAAGATCAGCGCGAGCGTTGAGATTTGTTCTGCCGCGCCGCCCTCGCGCAGCATTATCAGGCGCTCGAAATAATCGGACAGCCAATGCAGGTTCGTCAAGGCAAATTCGCCGTACAAGGCAAAGCGTATGACGACGAGGATGACGCTGAACGCAATGACGATGGTCAACGCTTGCAAGACGCGCCACGTTTTTTTAGCGCGCGGCGCCAAGCGGCCCGTTTGCAGCGCAAGCCAGTACGTCAGAAAAATTCCGAACGGCGAAATCACGCGCGGCGCGCCCGCCAACGCGCTCAACACATAAACCGCCGCGTAAATCCAACACGTTTCCGCCGCCGCGAGCAGCGTCAAACGCAATTGCGCGCGCAGCAGCCAAGAATGTAAAGAGATGATGGGATGGGACATGGGCGGGAAAAGTTCAAAATCGGAAATTCAAAATTCAAATCGCGCTATCGCACCAACTCACAATCGCGCTATCGCACTATCGCACGAAAATCAAAAATCAAAACTCAAAACTCAACCCCGTTTTTTCCAGCGTTGTTACGTTTTGTGCGGGTTCGTGCGCTTGGTAGGCGACGATGCCGGGGAGAGGCGCGGGCGTCCATTGGTCGTCCAAGGATACGAGCGCGAGTTTGCGTCCGACTTGGCGCAGTCGCAGCATTTCGCTCAGCAAATTTTCCGTAACCAGCGCCGTGACCACAATCAAGGTCGCGCCCCACGGCAAATTGGGCGCTTCGCGCCGCAGCAGCGTTTCAATCGGCGACGCGACAAAATACGAAACTGCCGCGAGCGCTTCCAATACATTGCGTAATTGCAGCGGGTCGCGTCCGGGCATGATGCGGAGCCGTTGGTCGGAATCGGGATATGTGCCGTTGGCGACGAGACCGAACGCGTATTTTTGGCTGGCGGCAAAATGGGCGAGCGAGGCGACAAGCCGAATCGCCCGTTCCGCGCGTTCGCTGTCCACGCCTTGCCACGCCAATTCGTACGTGGCGACGTTCAAAAACAAAACCCAATTGGGCTGAATGGTCGGGTCGTACTGTTTGACCTTGAGCGCATTGTGCCGCGCGGTGGCGCGCCAGTGAATGTGTTTCGGCGCGTCGTCGGGACGATAATCGCGCAAACCGCGCAGGCGCGTCGGGTCTTGAAAGATGGACCATCGCGCGTGCGTGTCGCCAAACGGTTCTTTCGGCGGCAAACCCCATTCTTCCAACGCGTTGAGGCGCGGGTACACAATCAAACGGTCCACGTGCGGATACGCGATGTCGCGCTCAAACAAGCCAAACAAATCGCCGCTCGCAATGGTCGCGGGCCCAATGGCATAGTAACCGCGTTTGCCACAGTCAATGTGATATTCCCAACGCGCGCGTTCTTGCCCCAAGAGCGAAGCGCGCGCTTCTAAAAAACCGGTGAGCGGAATGTGCGAAGGCGCGAGCGGTTTTTCGCGCGGCGAAAGCGCGAGCGGCATTTGGTCGGTCACGCGCAGCCACGCGAGCGGAAGCCATTTGCGATTGGAAACGCGCAAGGTGAGCGTGACCTGTTCGCCTTCAAAGACGCGCGTCTCGTTCAAGTGGCGCTGATACGCGACGCGCAAAAAGGCGACGCGCTGCCAGACCCACGCGAGCGGCAAGCTGACGACCAAGAGCGCGGCGAGGGTCAACAAGGTCTCTTGCCCCAAGAGGGCGGCAAACACGACCATCACGATGGCAAATTCGAGCCAGACGGAAGTGAACAAAGGGCTGAGCGTTGAGGGTTGAGGAATGAGTTGAACTGCGCGATGGACCAACGCGCGCGCCTCATCCCGCAGCCCGCGTTATTTAGGGTCGTTCGACCGGCGCCGGTACGCTTTCGACGATTTCTTGAATGAGGTCTTGGGCGGCGCGGCCGCGCAGACGCGTTTGCGCGTTGAGGATGAGCCGGTGCGTCAAAACGTACGGCGCGAGATATTTCACGTCGTCGGGCAAAACAAAAGCGCGCCCCTGCGTGGCGGCGTACGCTTGCGCAGCGTGATACAAATATAACGTTCCGCGCGGACTGACGCCCAATTCAATCGCGCTGTGCGTCCGCGTGGCGCGCGCGATGGCGACGATATATTCGCGGACGCTATCTTCGACGCGAATCGTTTGCGCGGCGCGCTGCAATTCCACCAGCGTTGCATTGTCCAAAACCGGCGCGAGCGCGTCCAACGGCTCGTTCGTCGTCTGTTGGGCAAAGCGTTCGAGCATCGCGTTTTCCTGTTCCACATTCGGATAACCGATTTCGAGCCGCATGAAAAAACGATCCACTTGCGCTTCGGGCAAGGGGAAGGTGCCTTCGAGTTCGACGGGATTTTGCGTTGCCATGACAAAGAACGGACGCGGCAAGCGCATCGTGTTGCCGTCCACCGTGATTTGACGTTCCTGCATCGCTTCCAGCAAAGCGGATTGCGTGCGCGGCGTCGCGCGATTGATTTCGTCGGCGAGCAAAATTTGGGTGAGCAGGGGGCCCGGGCGAAATTCGAAATCTTGCGTCTTTTGATTGTAAATCGCCAGCCCCGTCAGGTCGCTCGGCAGCAAATCGGGCGTGAACTGTACGCGGCGAAACGTGCAGTCCAACGATTTCGCCAGCGCTTTGGCGAGCGTGGTCTTGCCGGTGCCGGGTACGTCTTCGAGCAGCAAATGACCTTCGCACAATAACGCGACGAACGCGAGATTGACGCTCTCTTGTTTGCCGACCATGACGCGCCCGACGTTTTCGCGCAGGCGCTGCGCGGCGGTGGAAATGTCCATAGGGAATTGGATTGTAGCACAAGTTGCGCGTGCGAACTTGCTGTTTCCGCGTTCATCTTGGTTTTTTCGCGTTCAAAGCTGCGTTGCGCGGCGTCAGGTCGTGATTCTGCGGCGCGCGCAAGTCAGCCCTTGCGCGAATCCGACGAACCGGAACAAATCTTTGCGAAATAAAGAAAAAAATATGGAAAATTTCGCGCACATTCGCATTGATTCGCGCACGCCTATCCCTTTTCTGCGTAACGTGAGTTAGAGCTTGCGGCGCGCTGAAATTGCGGCGGGCGGCGACAGCTTGCGGCGCGGGCGTTTGCGGCAAAGCGCCGCCGCGAGCCAGCCCAACGTATTGGACATTAAATCAAAGAGCGTATCTTGGGCGCTCCACACGAGATTGATTTTACTCGCGTCGCCGTGCGTCTCGCGCAATTCTTCTTGATGAATGGCGTATTCGCTCGATTCATACAGCGCGCTCGCGCTCGCCAAAAGCGCGCCCGCGACCAGATAGGAACGTTCGTCCGCGTGCGCGGCGAGAGCCGCCCAGGACGCTTCGGGCGGCGTGTGCGCGCGCAGCGCGTCCAACGCGTCCATCATCAAATTTGTGAACGCGAACGCGGTGGTGGAATGAGGCAGCGCGTCCAAACCAAAACCACAGAGACGCAATTCCGCCAATCTGCCTTTATAGATATTGAACTGAGGATGCGAAACCATGTACGCCAGCGCGACGGGCGCGACGTACCACGCGTAATGCGGATTATTCACCACCGCGTCTTGGAGCATGCCGTGTACGGCGGAAAGGAAATCGCGCCGCGTTTGCGCGCGCGCGTCGAGACGCCAGAGTTTGGACGCGCCGCGCGCCAATTCGGGCAAAAAGAGGATAAAGGAATTGAGCGTGAGATGAATGACCCACGTCGTCGGCAAACCGTAAAATTTGCGGTTCGCGTTCGCGGCGTTGACCACGCCGAGCCACAAGGTATAACGCGCCAAAGCATTGCCGGTTGGTTTCATGAATTTGGATTATACACATTTTCAGAGGCGGCGGCGTATTGGACGCGCAACGCGTTAAAACCGTTTGAGGCAAGGACAAAATAGGGCTGGCAAAGTCGCGTGTCGGGCCAAGACCCCAAGCGTTTTGCGGCGCGAATGCCCATCGAGTCGCGCGGCGCGGCAAAAACACTGGGGGTCTTGCGGACAATGTGTCAGCCCTGAAGGGCGAAAAATAACCGCTTGTCATGCGCGCGAAATCGTATAGAATAGGGCGCATGATGGATATGGACGTCTGCATCGCTCTCGACGTTGGGCGCGCGTGCAGAGAACCGGTTTCCATCCGAAAACCATCGCATGTGACACGGCGGCAGAATCGAGCGTTGGACGGTCTTGTTTTTTATATGGCTTGGTCTGCCGATAAATTCAAGACAATGGCCTCGCGCGCGCAAGCGGTTTTCGGATGTGAACGCGAGAAAATTTCAGCTTTGTGAGGCGTCATGAAAAATCGCAAACTCTGGCTCTTTGCCATTCCGCTCGTCGTTGTGTTTGCCTGTTTGTTGTATCTCTTTGTGCCGCCAGGCCCCGACCGCGGCAACCAAGCGCAAACGCAAGAAGAGAATCGCACGCCGACCTGCGCGGTCGAAAAACAGCCCGTCGTCGGCGACCCGCAGACCATTACGGTCAAACCGGGCGAAAAAATCCAAGACGCCATTGACAAGGCGCGTCCGGGCGATACCGTCTTGATTTCCACCGGCACGTACAACGAAGGCGTCGTCGTCAAGCGCAACAATATCACCGTGCGCGGTCAAGGGCAGGGCGATACGCGTCCGACGCTGGACGGGCAAAAGCAAATCGGCAACGGCATCATTGCGTGCGGCGACCAATTCGTCGCGGAAAATTTGATTGTCAAAAATTATCAGGCGAACGGCATTCTCGTGAATGGTTCGGACGGCGTAACGCTGCGCGATATTTTCGCGGACGATACGGGCGAATATGGCTTGTTTCCCGTTCATACCAAAAATGTGTTGATGGAAAATAATGTCGTCACGCGCGCGAGCGACGCCGCGCTGTATATCGGTCAATCCGAAGATATCATGGTGCGAAACAACGAAGCGTACGGCAACGTGACGGGTTTGGAATTTGAAAATACGTCGAACGGCGTGGCGGAAAATAATTACTTGCACGACAACACCAGCGGCTTGCTCGTTTTCGTCTTGCCCGACCTCGTACGCAAAGAGACGACCAATAACAAAATCGTCAACAATCGCATCGTCAACAATAATCTGGAAAATTTTGGCAAGCCCGGCAGCATCGTCTCCAAAGTTCCGCCCGGCGTCGGCATGGTCTTGCTCGGTCCCGACGGCACGGATGTTTCCAACAATGAAATCCGCGACAATCGCAGCGCGGCGATTGCGATGGTTTCGCTGCACACTTTTTTCAGCGACCGCGCTAATTTCGACGTCGGCACCGAACCGGAAAACAATCACATTCACGACAACGTTCTCGAACACAATGCCTTTGACCCGCATCCCGCCGCCAAAGCGTTCGGTTTCCCCGCCGTGCCGTTGATTTGGGACGGTTCGGGAACCAACAATCGGTGGGACCAGCCCGGCGTCGAATCGTTTCCGCCGATTCTGCCGACTTCGGCATGGCCCCCGCTGCTCAATAACGCGTACGTGCGGGTCTTGGCGATTGCGCGCAAGTTTTTGTGAGCAAGCGTCGCAACATAGAAATCAAAAATCAGAAATCAGAAATGCGCCATGAAGCTACCTCACTGGGACCTCTCGAACGTTTTTCCATCGCTCGAATCCGCCGAGTTTGAGCAAGGGTTCGCGGATGTCGTCGCGCGCGTGGACGCGCTCGCGGCATTGTTTGACGCGCAGCGGGTGGAACGCGCGGCGGACGCGACGGTGGACGCAGAAACCGTGCGCGCGTTTGACGCGGCGCTAGCGGCATACAACGCGACGGTGGACCAAGCGCATACGCTGATGGCGTATCTCCACTCGTTCATCGCCGCCGATTCGCGCAACGCGTTGGCGCAAGCGAAATTTAGCGCGCTGCAAATTCATCTCGCCACGCTCGCAAAACTCGAGACGCGCCTCACCGCGTGGCTCGGTTCGCTCGATACGGACGCGCTCGTCGCACAATCGGAAACCGCGCGGGCGCATGAATACGCGCTGCGACGCGCGAAAATCGAAGCGGCGCATCAAATGACGCCCGTCGCCGAAGAACTTGCGGCAGAGCTGAATCTGTCGGGCGGCAGCGCGTGGGCGCGTTTGCACGGCGATGTCTCGTCGCAAATCATGGTGGACGTGGAACTCGACGGCGCGGTCCAAGCGATGCCGATGAGCGCGGCGCGAAATCTGGCGTCCGACGCCCAACGCGCGGTGCGCGAACGCGCGTATCGCGCCGAACTCGCCGCGTGGGAAAAACACGCCGTGCCGCTCGCCGCCGCGCTCAACGGCATCAAAGGGCAAATGAATACGCTCGCGACGCGGCGGCATTGGGAATCCGCGTTGGACGAAGCGATTTTCGGCGCGGCGATTGACCGCGCCGCGTTGGACGCGATGCTCGACGCGGCGCGCGAAGCGTTTCCCGCGTTTCGGCGGTATCTCGCCGCCAAAGCGCGCGCGCTCGGTTTGACGCAGCTCGCGTTCTATGACCTGTTCGCGCCGCTCGGCGCGGATACGCGCGTGTGGTCGTACGACGACGCGCGCGCTTTTATCCTGACGCACTTTGGTTCGTATTCGGAAAAAATGCAGGGTTTGGCGCGGCGCGCGTTCGACGAAAACTGGATTGACGCGGAACCGCGCGCGGGAAAACGCGACGGCGCGTTTTGTATGCGCGTGCGCGCGGATGAATCGCGCGTGCTGACCAATTTCAAACCCGCGTTCGGCGGCATGAGTACCCTCGCGCACGAACTCGGTCACGCCTATCACAACCTCGTCCTTGCGCCGCGCACCGCGATTCAACGCGGCACGCCCATGACGCTGGCGGAAACCGCGAGCATCTTTTGCGAAACGGTTGTGAAACACGCGGCGCTGCGCGAGGCGAGCGCGCCGGAACAGTTGGCGATTTTGGAAAATTCGCTGCAAGGCGCGTGTCAGGTGGTCGTGGACATTACGAGCCGCTTTTTATTCGAACGGCGCGCCTTTGAGGGCCGCCGCGCGCGCGAATGGTCGGTCCAGGAATTGTGCGAGCTCATGACGGACGCGCAAAAAGAAACCTACGGCGACGGTTTGGACCCGCACGCGCTGCATCCGTACATGTGGGCGGCAAAACCGCATTACTATCGCGACACAATGTCGTTTTACAATTTTCCGTACATGTTCGGTCTGTTGTTCGGGCTCGGCTTGTACGCGCAATATCAGGCGAATCCGGAAGAATTCAAAAAAGGTTACGACGATTTGCTGGCGTCCACCGGCATGGCGGACGCCGCGACGCTCGCCGCGCGTTTCGGTTTCGATTTGCATCAACCGGATTTTTGGCGCGGCAGTTTGCGGACGATTGAAAAGGAAATCGAGTTGTTTGAGCAATTGGTGGGATAGCGCAAGGCTTTTGACGTTTCCCTACGCTCGGTCCTTGGTTATACTTGCGGAGGAGAAATGATTATGCAAACATACCGAATTGAATCCGTCGTTTCATCCAATCGTGTCCTGACGATTCGCGGGGTGCCATTTCGCGTCGGCGAACGCGTCGAGGTGATTGTTGTAGGCATTCCTTCTGTGCCCGGTACGGCAAAATCGTACCCGCTGCGTGGAAAAACCTTTTCCCTCTCTCTGCCGTTTGACAGTGTAGCAGAAAAGGATTGGGATGTTCTGCGATGATTGTCCTTGATACACACGCCTGGATTTGGTGGGTGCATGATGACGAGAAACTGACGCCCACACAACGGTCTGCTGACGCTGCCTCTTGCATTGGCGGAATGGCTCGAACAAGCCTTGAGCTATCCCGGCGTCCAATTACTGGCATTGACACCGGAAATTGCAGTTGAATCTACTCAATTACCAGGAGAGTTTCATCGTGACCCCGCTGACCAGATGATTGTGGCAACCGCGCGGATTTATGCTTGCCCATTGGTCACGTCGGACGAAAAGATTATTGCCTACGAGCATGTGACAACGATTCATTAGCTCGAATTGCCATCCCACAAACACGGGCATGGCGGACGCCGCGACGCTCGCCGCGCGTTTCGGTTTCGATTTGCATCAACCGGATTTTTGGCGCGACAGTTTGCAGACGATTGAAAAGGAAATCGAGTTGTTTGAGCAATTGGTGGGCTAAAAGTTCGGGCGAGTCATGCGACTCGCCCGTTTTATTTCCCCTGCCACCAATCTTTGCGCGAACGCGGATCCATAAAAGTCCCATTGTCGCGAATCACCGCGCCGATTGCGTTTTCGCGCGCCCGTCCGAATGATTGACCCGCTTTGAGCGCGGGCAATTGCGCGCGTCCCGCCGCGTTCAATTCTTGATACAACGTCAAGAGCGCGGGCGCGACGCATATATTTTCCAGATGCAATGTATAGCCGTGAACGACATTGTCGTCGCGCGTATATTTCAAGGTGAGCCGCGTCGGCGCGACGTACAAGACTAACGCTTCATACGCGTTCGGGTCGTCGGTGGGCGCATCCTTGAACCTGCCTTCGGGCGGATACAGCGCCTGCGTGCCGATATTGTAACCCGAACCCGGCACATGCAGCGGCTCGCCGTTTGCGGTCTGCATAGTTGCCAGCGTCACGGGCGGGTCGGTAATGACCGCGCCGCGTGAATTGGTTTCCCAAAGCCAATGATACACTTGGGCGACGCTCGAAAAACTTGGCGTTCGTTCATCGGCAAACAAAGTATAGAGCTGCGGCGCGCGGCTGTCCGCGCCGCCGGAATAATCCACCAAGCCCAGCGCGCCGTTTGTCGGCGCGTATCCGCGCAGCGCGAGATTCAAATCGGCGTGTTGTTCGGCGGGGCGATCGGTGGGCGGCGGATTCGGCGCGAGCGCGTGATACGTTTCGCCGGGAATGTCGGCGCAGGCGTTGTTGGCAATCAGCGGCAAAAAAATTTGGCGCGTCAAGTCACGCGGCGCGGCGCGCGGCTGCGCCAACGCGGGCAGGGCGATTGTCAAGATGAGCAAAAGCGGCGCCGCGCCCAGTGCAATTTTTGCGGAACGCAAAATCTGTTTTTTCATGCGCGTATTGTATGGGACGCGGCTTGGGGGGGCAATAGTACTTGCGCGCCGCTAACTCGGCGCCTGTTTTTGCATGAACGCATCGAGCGCGTCCAACGCGCGGGGAACGCCGCCCGCCGCGCGAAACGTAGCGCCGATTTTTTGACTGCCCGCGCGATAGCGCGCGTCCTGCATCGTATGTTCCGCACGCGCACGCAATTCTGCCGCCGTGATGCGGCGCGAATCAATCGGCACGCCCGCGCCCAACGCGACGACGCGGTGCGCGATAAAATCTTGGTCGCCGCCTTGCGGCGCCAGCGCCATCGGCGCGCCGAACCAAGCGGCTTCGCTCACGCTGTTCATGCCCGCGTGCGTGATAAAAACGGCGGCGTGCGGCAATACTTGCAATTGCAGCACGTACGGTTCGGCGCGAATGTGCGCGGGCAGCGCGCCCAATTCCGCGACGCGCACGCGATTGCCCAAGGCGATGAGGACGCGATACGGCGCGTCGCGGAACGCGTCCACGCACAAGCGAAAAAAATCGGCGCGGTCATTGAACAAGGTGCCGAGCGAAATATACACCAATGGTTTTGCGGTGAGCCAATCCAAATCTACCGGCGGCGCGTCGGCGCGCGGCGCGATGAGGGGCCCAATGAATTGAAATTTTTCGCCAAACCGTTCGCCGCCGATTTGAAAATAACGCGAAGTGGCGATGAGCGTCAGCGCGCCCGGATTGGCAAAGAAATCGAGAAACAGCGGCGAGCGCACGCGATATTGCCGCCACAATTGCGCGGCGCGCCATTGATAATGCGCCAAGCCGCGCGCGACGTAAAACGGATGCGTCAACATGGCGCGCGTGAGTTGAGTGCGGCGGGGCCACGCCAAAAAATTTTGCATGCCCGTGTACAGAACCGCGCAAAAGGCGACCGCCGGCAGTCGTAATAATTGCGCGACGTGACTGCCCCACGGACACATCGTATCGTATAAAATCAAATCGGGTTCGAGCGCGCGCGCTTGGGCATAGCAAAACGGCAAAACGCGCTGCGCCTGTTCCATAATCAAGCCCATCGCTTTGAACGGCGCGAGCGCGTCTTGACGCGGCACAAAATCATACGTCAGTTCGACCGCGCGGAATTCCGCGCCCGCCGCCCGCGCCTTGTTTTCAAATTCGGGCGCGTCGAAAAAAATTACGCGGTCGCCGCGCGCGACCAGCGCGCGCACCAATGGCAGCGCGGGATTTACATGTCCCGTCGCGGGGATATTGAAAAAACAAATCGTCGCCATAGGCCCCGATTTTACCAATGAATGAGAAACCGGAAAAAAGGAATTGAAATATGTTAAAATGGGCGCGCTGGTAGGTCGTGGGATTCTGCCTCGGCTTGTTTTCAACGCGCCTTCGTCGTCGCGCGCGGCGTTTTTCATTCATTCGCACGCATTTCTCAAACTGATTTCAGAAAATGGCAGCGTCGCGTCCATAAAACCTATTTTTAGATTCGTTCAAGGAGTCGTCATGTCCACAATCATTGTCGTCCGCAAAGGCGCGCAAGCGTGCATCGCCGCCGATTCAATGACCACTTGGGGCGGTCACATTCGTCAGCGTCAAGAATACGAACTCAATAACGGTAAAATTTTCAAATATCACGATGCCTTTATCGGCATGGTCGGTTTTACCGGGCATCAAATGGTTCTCAAAAGTTACTTGTCCTCGCTCAAAGAAAAAGCCGACCTCTCTTCCGCCGAAGCGATTTTTGAATTTTGGCGCAAGATGCACAAGGAACTCAAAGACCAGTATTTTGTCAATCCGCGCGACGACAAGGACGACCCGTACGAATCGTCGCGCATTCTCGCGTTGATTTGCAATCCGTACGGCGCGTTCTATGTGACCGATATGCGTTCCGTCGCCAACTTTTCCAGGTTCTGGGCGATCGGTTCGGGACAGGAATACGCGCTCGGCGCGCTGCATGCCAATTATCATCGCTACCGCACGCCGTTAGAAATTGCCAAAGCGTCCATGGCGGCGGCGTGCGAATTTGATTTGCACAGCGACCATCCGTGCGTGTACTATAACGTCAAACTGGTACGTCAACCCAGAGCCAAATAACGCGCGGCGTGAGTCGCGCGCCACTCGTTTCAAGGAGCAAATGCAATGACCTCACAGAAAAAAGCAAGCGCCATCGTATTGGCGCTTGTCGGAATCATCGCCGTTGTGTTCACCCTGCTTTGTATTATCGGCGTATGGTGGTTTGCCGCCACCTTTAATTCGGCGGTCGTCACCGTGCTTTCCGGCGTAGAACGCGGCGCGCAGGATGCGGGCGCTTTGCTGCGGCAAGTGGACGGTTCCGTCGGCGGCGTGCAGAGCGAGGTCAATGCGCTCGAAACGCGCGTGTTGACCGTCGGCGTCAATGTCAGCGAAAATCCGGTCATCTTGGACGCGCTTCGCCAGCAGTATGACGAACGCGCTTCGCCGGAAATGCAGGCGTTGGTAGAAACGGGCCGCGCCGCGCGCAGTACCCTAAGCAGTACCGCTGCCATGGCGGCGGCAGCCAACTCGAATCCGTTCACCGCCATGTTTGTGCCGGATCTTGCGCGTGCGCAAGCGTTGGACGCGGCGCTCACCGACGCGGAACAGGAATTGATTCGCGTCGGTTTGGAAATCCGCGATTTAAAAGTGGACGCGACGCAAGCCGTGACCGGCGAGATTACCGGACGTTTGCAAAGAGTTGACAATGCGCTGCAGGTCACGCGCAGCGTTGGGAACGAATTAAATTCGAGCGTCGCCGCGCTGGGCGCGCGCGCGGCGGCGTTGCAGCAAAGTATCCCGTTCTGGGTGAACGTTGTGGCGCTCGGGCTTACGTTGGTTCTGCTCACCGCCATCGTCGGCGGAATTGCGCTGGCGTGGTCGAGTGTTTCGTATCTGCAAAGCGGCGGCGCGCGCATGGATACGTTCTTGGGGAAATTCCGCGCCGACGCGTCCTAATCGCCGACTCGAGCGCAAATTTCGCCCCTTGAACACGCGGGCGGCTCTCTGTCGCGTTTCGCATGGACGTCGAACGGTATTTGGAACGAATTGAATATGACGGCGCGCGCACGCCGGACGCCGCAACGCTGCGCGCGCTGCATCGCGCGCAACTGTATCAGGTGCCTTTTGAGAATCTCGATATCGCGTGCGGGCGGCGCATCGTTCTCGACTATGACGCGCTGTACGAAAAAATCGTGACGCGGCGCCGCGGCGGTTTTTGTTACGAAGTGAATGGCTTGTTTGCGCGGCTCTTGACGCAGTTGGGTTTCGACGTAACGCTGCTTTCGGGGAGTTCTCTGCAAGCGGACGAAACCTTTGGCCCCGAATACGACCATCTCACGCTGCGCGTCCTTTGCCCCGCCGACGCCAAGCCGTCAACGCCCTGGCTCGCCGACGTGGGCTTTGGTTCCAGTTTTACCGAACCTTTGCGCCTCGACCGCGCGACGATACAACCGCAGGGCTTGCGCGCGTATCGTCTTGAAACGGCGGAACCCTTTCGCATCGTGTGGCAAAAAAATTACGACGGCGTTTGGAAAAAACAATTTCGTTTTACGCTGCAGCCGCGCGCGTTCGCCGAGTTTGAGGGCATGTGTCATTATCATCAAACCTCGCCCCAATCGCCTTTTACGCGCAAACGGTTTATCACGCGCGCGACGCCGCGCGGACGCATTTCGATTGACGGCGCGGCGTTGATTGTCACGACGGACGGCGCGCGCGAAATTACGCCCATCCGCGACGCGGAAACATGCGCCGCGTTGTTACGACAACGTTTTGACGTGAATTTGGACGACGAATGTGAAAAACAAACATGAATAATGGCGGCGTTAGCGCGCCGCGTCGCGTCGCGTGGCTCAGCGTTGCGGTTTTCGTCCTGCTGCTGCTGTGGGTGAGCGGCTGCGCGCTGTGCGCGCAATTGACGGCGTTGGTCGCAGCGACGGAACCCGGCTCTTTTTTTGAACGCCCCGATATTACCGCTTCGCACATTTATTTTGGCGCGACGGCGCTGGAAGGCGTCGCGCTGTCGCTGTCGCTCTTGCCGTTCGCGTTGTGGTGGCGCGCGCCGCGTTATCGCGCCGCGTTTCGCGCGTGGCTCGGCGCGGCGCTTTTTGTCTTGCTGCTCGCGGCCGCGCGTTTGTTCCCAAGCGCCGCGCCGCAAGCGCTTTTGAGCGCGCAGACAATGCTCGCGCTGCTCTGGGCGTTGGGCGTGTGGCTGAAAACGGGACGGGGCAATCTGTTGGCGCGCGGGGCGTCGAACGCGCTCGCGCTCGCCGTGGGCGTGGGAATTTTTTTGGCGCTGCCGTGGCTCGCGTGGGGCGCGCTCGGTTCGGCGACGGACGTAGTTTTGGGCATACTCAACGCGCTCGCGTTCGCTTTGGCGGCGACGCTGCTGGTCGCGCGCGTCTGGCTGCGCGGCATGGCGCTCGACGCGCGCGGCGCGGGGTGGGATATCACGCTCGGCGGTTTTGTCGTAGGCGCGGCGCTTTTGATGATGGGCAGCGCGATTGGCTTTAACGGCGTGCAGCTGTGGTTCATGTTGTCGCTCGCGGCATTGGGTTGGATTATCATGGCGTTGGTCTATACCAATTTCCAAGCCGCGTCGGGTTGGAATGAGCTCGCGTTATTTTGCTTGATCGCTATTGGCGCTGCCGCGCCGATGCTATGGCTTGACCCGAAAGCGGGCGTTCTGGTCGCGGTAATCGGCAGCGGCGAATTGCTGGTGTACGTAATGGGCGCGACCGCGTGGATGGTTTTGGGCGCGTGGGCGCTCGGCGTGATGTTCTTTGTCCTGCGTCACCGGCTCGGCGCGTGGCAGGACGCGCGTTTCGCGTGGCTCGGCGCGAGCGCGGCGGCGGCGGTTGGTTTGCTGCTCTATTTCGTCGTGGGTCAGCCGGGTTTGTACGGCGACCAAACGTTCGTGATTTTAAAAAATCAGGCGGACGTTGCGGCGGCAAAAAATAGCGCGACGTATGACGCGCGCCGCGCGTTCGTGTACCAAACGTTGACCGCGCACGCGGCGCAAACGCAAGCGCCGCTGCGCGCGTCGTTGGACGCGCTCGCGATTCCGTACACGCCGTACTATTTGGCGAACGCGGTCCAAGTGGACGCGGATTATTGGCTCGTGTGGCTGCTCACGCGCGGCGACGAGATAGACCGGATTTTGCCCGCGCCGGTGATGCGTCCGCTGCCGGCAAAACCGGAAACCGCGCGCGGCGGCGCCATCGCGGCGCCGCCCGCGCCCGAATGGAATTTGACGCTCATTGGCGCGGATCGCGTATGGAAGGATTTCAATGTGCGCGGGCGGGACGTTGTGGTCGGGCAAGCCGATTCGGGCGTGGATGGCGCGCATCCCGAATTGTCCGCGCAATATCGCGGGCGCGACGGCGACAACGATTACAACTGGCTCGACCCGTGGTTTCACACGGCGAGTCCGACGGACATTGGCGGACACGGCACGCATACGCTCGGCTCGATTTTGGGCAAGCATGTCGGCGTCGCGCCGGAGGCGGAATGGATTGGCTGCGTCAATCTCGCGCGCAATCTCGGCAATCCCGGTTTGTATTTGAATTGTATGCAATTTTTATTTGCGCCGTATCCGCAAAACGGCGACGCCTTGCGCGACGGCGTTCCGACGCGCGGCGCGATGGTTTTGAATAATAGTTGGGGCTGCCCGGAAATCGAAGGATGCGACGCGAACGCATTGTTGCCTGCCGTGCGCGCATTGCGCGACGCGGGCGTGTTTGTGGTGGCGTCGGCGGGGAATGATGGTCCCGGCTGCAGCAGCGTCCGGGACCCGATTGCGTTGTACGACGATGTGTTTTCCGTCGGCGCGGTGAATCGCAATCGCGACATTGCGGATTTTTCCAGTCGCGGACCGGTCCTTGCCGACGACAGCGGACGCATCAAACCCGACATTGCCGCGCCGGGCGTGGATGTGTATTCTTCCATGCCGGACGGAACGTACGCGGAAAATTCCGGGACTTCGATGGCGGGCCCGCACGTGGTCGGCGTTGTCGCGCTGTTGTGGTCGGCGAATCCAAAATTGATTGGCGACATTGACCGCACGGAACAGATTTTGCGCGAGACCGCGCAGCCGCGCAAATATCTGCGCGATGGCGACGCGATTGTGTGCGGCGACCCGAACGCGATTCCGAATGATTTTTTCGGCTATGGCATCGTGGACGCGTACGCGGCGGTGCGGCGCGCGCTCGTCCAATAAAAATCGTTCTGGCGCGAAATTGAACGCAAGTAAATCAGAAATCAAAAATCGAAAATCAAAATGATTCCATCTTCGATTCAAGCTCTTGAACAGGCGCTCGGTGCGCGGCAGTATGTCGCCGACCACGGTCTCGTCACGGCGATTTTTCTCGCGCTCAAATTAAACAAACCGCTGTTTCTCGAAGGCGAGGCGGGCGTCGGCAAAACCGAAATCGCCAAAGTATTGGCGGATATTTTGCAGACGGATTTGATTCGTTTGCAGTGCTATGAAGGGCTCGACATTAATCACGCGGTGTACGAATGGAATTACGCGCGGCAGCTGTTGGAATTGCGCGCGCACGAGGCGGGCGCCGCCGCGCATACGCATCCGAATATCTTTGCGCCCGAATTTCTCATCAAACGCCCATTGCTCCAAGCCATCGAACAAGCGCGCGAACGCGCGCCGGTCTTGTTGATTGACGAAGTGGACCGCAGCGACACCGAATTTGAAGCGTATCTGTTGGAGCTCTTGTCCGATTGGCAAATCACGATTCCCGAACTCGGCACGCTCAAGGCGACGCATCCGCCCGTCGTCGTCATTACGTCGAATCGCACGCGCGAGCTGCACGACGCGCTCAAACGGCGCTGCCTCTATTATTGGATTGATTATCCGAACTTTGACAAAGAGCTCGCCATCGTGCGCGCCAAAACGCCGCAAGCGGGCGAACGTCTTTCGGCGCAAGTGGTCGCGTTCATTCAAGAATTGCGCGCGCGCGATTTGTACAAAATGCCCGGCGTCGCCGAGACGTTGGATTGGGCGAGCGCGCTCGCGGCGTTGGACCAAACCGCGTTGGACGAACGCGTGGTGAATGAGACGCTCGGCGTGATTTTGAAATATCAGGACGATGTGGAACAGGTGCGCGGCGGGGTGGCGGCGGAATTGACGACGCGCGCGCAAAATTACCAAGAGCTGGGCTATGACAGCGCAAGATAGCGAACGCGCCGCCGCGGCGGCGCCCGAACGTTCGCTTCCCTCGAATTTTCTCCACAATCTGGTCGTTTTTGCGCGCCTCTTGCGGCATCTCGGCGTGAATGTGAGCGCGAGCCAAGTGCACGATTGCGCGCACGCGCTGCAATACATTGACGTGGCGCGCCGTCGCGATTTCCAAGCCGCCGCGCGCTGTACGCTGATTACGCGGCGCGAAGATTTGGCGCTGTTCGAGCAGGCGTTCGATTGGTTTTGGAAACGGCGCGATTACAGCGCCGACGCGCGGCGCGCGGCGAACGCGCTGACGCCCAGCTTGCCTAAACCCCCGCCGCCAGCGCGTTTTCAACCCACCGCCCTCGCGCCGTTGAGCGACGAAACGCTGCCGCAAAAAAGTAAAATCGTCGCCATCCGAACTTTTTCGGCGCAAGAGCTTTTGCGGCGCAAAGATTTTGGCGCGTTCACGCGGGACGAAATCGAGCAGGCGAAAAAATTGATGCGCGCGCTGCCGCTGCGGACGGGCGAACGCGCGACGCGGCGCAAGGAACGCGGCGGCAGCGAATTTTTTGACGCGCGCGCGACGATGCGCCGCAATTTGAAATACGGCGGCGAATTGCTCGAACCGTCATGGCGCAAGACGAAATTTAAACCGCGCCCCTTGATTGTGTTGTGCGACATTAGCGGTTCGATGGAAAATTATTCGCGCATGTTGCTGCATTTTGTTCACGTCTTGCGCGCGAGCCGCGACGGTTACGTCGCCACGCATACGGAATGTTTTGTCTTTGGCACGCGCTTGACGCGCATCACGCGCCAACTGCGGACGCGCAGCGTCGAGCGCGCGCTGCGCGAGGTGGCGGATGCGGTGGTGGATTGGTCGGGCGGCACGCGCATCGGCGACGCCGTCAAGACGTTCAATTTTGTGTGGGCGCGGCGCGTTTTGCGGCCCGGCGCGGTGGTTTTGATTATCAGCGACGGCTGGGACCGCGGCGACCCGCAACTGTTGGCGCGCGAAATGGCGCGTTTGCGGCGCAGCGTGGCGCGCGTGATTTGGCTCAATCCGTTGATTGCGTCCGACGATTACGCGCCGTTGACGCAAGGGCTGCAAGCCGCGCTGCCGTACGTGGACGATTTTTTGCCCGCGCACAATTTTACTTCGCTCCAAGAGCTGGCGCGTTTGCTCAACCGCTTGACGTTTGCCAACGCGCCCAAATAATTATGCAACCGCTTGCCGGCGATCCCAACCCGATTTTATTGCTGCGTGCGTGGCGTCAATTCATCGCGCGGCGGCAGCTGACGCCCAAAATGGATCCATTGGTGGCGCGTTCTTGGCAGCGCAGCGCGCCGCGTTTGAATCCGCGCGGCGCGCCGCAGTGGAGTTATTTGGGCAAAACGGCGTTGGCGCGCACGCGGGAAAAACACACCGCGCTGCTCGCGTTGGCGCGCCCGTTGATGGAAGACGTGTATCAATTCATTGAAGGCGCGGGCGGAGTCTTGGTATTGACGGATAACACGCACTGCGTGTTGGAAGAATTGGGCGACGCGGAAATCGTCCAAGCGCTGCGCGCGCTGGGCATTCGCCCCGGCGTTTTTGTGGACGAGAGCCGCGCCGGCACGAATGCGTTCGCGGTGGCGATGGCGGAAAGCGCGCCCGCGCAAATCGTCGGCGCGGAGCATTTTTTGGCGCTCTTGCACGGCTATAGCAGCGTCGCCGCGCCGGTGTTTGATTTGGACGGTTCGTTGGTGGGCAGCATCGGCGTCATACAGCGCGCGGCGAAACATACGCCGCATCTGTTGGGCATTGTCGTCGCCGCCGCCAAAGCCATTGAGAATCAATTGTCCGCCGAATTTTTGATGCGTGAAGCGAACGAGCGCGCGAGCGAATTGAACGCCGCGTTGGAAGCGATTTCGGACGGCGTGCTGGCGTGGGATCTGTACGGGGCGGTGACGCATTTGAACGAACACGCGGGCTTGCTGTTGGGTTTAGAACCCAAGCTGGTGGTGGGGCGCGCGTTGAATGAATACTTGACGCTGCCGGAGGGATTGGCGCGCGCGGTGGCAAGCGGCGAAGAGGTGCGCGAATTGGAAACGACGTTTCTGGTGAATCATACGCCGCGCGAATGTTTCGTCAGTTTGCGCGCGCTAAAACGCCCGGATCAGACGCCCGTGCATTGGATTGCCACGCTGCGGCGCGCGGAACAGGTGCGGCAGCTGGTGACGCGCATGGTCGGCGCGCACGCGCGTTTGACGTTGGACGATATTGTGGGGACGAGCGCGGCGATGCGCCGCGTACGCAAACAGGCGTTAGCCGCCGCCAATGCCAAAGGCAGCGTCTTGCTTTTGGGCGAAGAAGGCACGAGCAAGAACGCGCTCGCGCGCGCGATTCACAATTCGGGCAAACGCGCGGCGGGTCCCTTTCTTGCCATCAATTGCCGCGCGATTCCGCGCGATTTGGCGTTGAGCGAATTTTTGGGGTACGAGTCCGGCGCGCAGCCGAGCGGACAGCCGAGCAAATTTGAATTGGCGCACGGCGGCACCTTGTTTTTGGATCAGGTGGACGCGCTGCCCCAAGATATGCAAGCCGCGCTCGTGCGCGTGATTGAATACGGCGAAGTGATTCGTCTCGGCGGCACGCGCGTCATTCCCGTTGACGTGCGCGTGATGGCGTCCACCGACGTGGATTTGGAACGCCGCGTCAAAGAATACACCTTTCGCCGCGATTTATTTTACCGGCTGTCGCCGATTGTGATACAGATTCCGCCGCTGCGCGAACGCCCCGAAGATATCGCGGTCTTGGTCGAGCGCGCGTTGGAAAATTCGAGCCGCCAGTTGGGACGCAGCGTGCAGATTGCGCCGTCCGCGCGGCAGCGTTTGGAGCGCTATCCGTTTCCGGGCAATATCACGGAATTGGAGATTGTGATGGAACGCGCGGCGCTGCAATGCGAAGGCGGCGTGATTCAGGTCGCGCATTTACCGCCCGACGTGCGCGAGCGGCGCGTGTATGCGGCGCGCAAGGGCGGGGTGGAACCGGTGCGGAGTATGCAGGAAAGCGAAGCGGCGGCGATTTTGGCGGCGGGACGCGCGGCGCGCGGCAATTTGAGCGAAACGGCGCGCACGCTCGGCATCGGCCGCAGCACGCTGTGGCGCAAGATGAAAGGGTTGGGTTTGACGACCCAAGATTTCGAGCGCGGTTAATGTTTCGTTTTGAAACAATCTTTTAACAACGTATCGTTTCATTATGAAACAGATGCGACATTTTGATTGACACGCGGGGACGAATTATGTTATTTTGATAGGGCTATGTTGTATGCCGCGTCCGGTGGGCGAGAGAAACCGCCGACAGGACGCGTTAATCTGTCATGATGAACTGCGATAGGTTCTCTGGATAGAACGTTGGCGTTGACCGTTCCGCGCAACCGTTTGCGCGCGGACGGTTTTTTTACAATTTAACGCTTTGCGAAGGAGGCGCCGGGAACCAATTCTTTTTCTATGTATGCGTGCGATTCTATCAAGCCCGTTGTGACCAAGTTGGTCACATGCGATTCCGTAAATTCTACAAGGAGGTAGTTGCAATGGATTTCTCGCACATTTTTTTGGGTGAAATCGTCGGCACGGCGATTTTGGTTCTTTTGGGCGATGGCGTAGTGGCTAACGTTCTGCTCACCAAGTCCAAAGGCAACAATTCCGGTTGGATTGTTATCACCACGGCTTGGGCAATGGCGGTGTTTGTCGGCGCGTTTGCAGTGGCGACTGTCAGCGGCGCGCATTTGAATCCCGCCGTGACCATCGGCCTCGCCGTCGCGGGCAAAACGCCATGGGCTGATGTCCCCACTTATATCATCGCCCAATTCATTGGCGCGTTCATCGGCGCCGTGTTGGTGTTCTTGTCGTACTACAAGCACTGGGAAGTCACCGAAGACAAAGGGCTCAAACTCGCGGTCTTTGCGACGGCGCCCGCCATTCGCAGCTCGGTGTGGAACCTTATGACCGAAATTATCGGCACGTTCATGTTGGTGTTTGGCATCCTCTTGATTAAAGGCGCGGTCATCCCCGGCGGCGGCGGCGGCGCGGCTGTGCCGCTAAGTCTCGGCGCAATTGGCATCATCCCCGTCGCGTTCCTCGTTTGGGCAATCGGTATGTCCCTCGGCGGTCCGACCGGTTACGCCATCAATCCCGCGCGCGACCTTGGTCCGCGCATCGCGCATTTCCTTTTGCCGATTCCGGGTAAGGGCGGCAGCGATTGGGGTTATTCATGGGTTCCGGTTGTGGGACCTGTCATCGGCGCCGTGATTGGCGCGCTCTTGTGGATTGCGCTCGGACAATGGTAAGCGTCAAGCGTATCTCGCGTGAAAGGTAAGGGCATGAAAAAACTGATCAATAAACCCGAAGATGTCGTCGTCGAAGAATTGCACGGCATCGCCGCGGCGCATCCCGATTTGGTCAAGGTCAATTTTGATCCGAATTATATCGTGCGCGCCGACGCGCCGGTCAAAGGCAAAGTCGCGCTCGTTTCGGGCGGCGGTTCGGGGCATGAACCGATGCACGGCGGTTTCGTCGGCAAGGGAATGCTCGATGCCGCGTGTCCCGGCGCGGTGTTCACGTCGCCGACGCCGGACCAAATGCTCGAAGCGACCAAAGCGGCGAACGGCGGCGCGGGCGTTTTGCACATTGTCAAAAATTACACCGGCGACATTATGAATTTCGAAATGGCGGCGGAACTCGCGCGCGGCGAAGGCATTGACGTCGAAGCGGTGGTGACGAATGACGATGTGGCGGTCAAGGATTCGCTGTACACGGCGGGACGACGCGGCGTAGGCATTACCGTGATTTTGGAAAAAATCGCGGGCGCGGCGGCGGAACGCGGCGATTCGCTCGCCCAGGTCAAAGCCATTGCGGAACAGGTGAACGCGCACGGGCGCTCGATGGGTATGGCGCTCACGAGCTGCACCGTGCCGCACGCGGGCAAACCGACGTTTGAACTCGGCGATGACGAAATGGAAATCGGCATCGGCATTCACGGCGAGCCGGGCCGCGAACGTATGAAATTGAAATCCGCGCACGAAATCGTCGAAATCATGGCGACGGCAATTGTCGAAGACCTGCCGTATCGCGCCGGCGACAATGTGTTGGCGTTTGTCAATGGCATGGGCGGCACGCCGCTCATCGAACTGTATGTCGTCTATAACGAGCTCAATAATTTCCTCAAGGCGCGCGGCATCCATATCGCGCGGAATCTGATCGGCTCGTATATCACGTCGCTCGAAATGGCGGGCTGCTCGATTACGCTGCTCAAACTCGACGACCAACTCCAAGCTCTCTGGGACGCGCCGGTCAAAACGCCGGGGATGCGCTGGGGAGCGTAACGTATGCGCGCAAGGGTATATTCATGCAAGCGCGCGGTAGGCGGTTGAACCTATCGCGCGCTTGCATCATCGAATGATCGAACGAACATGACTATTTCACGTGACGCAACGCTTGATTGGCTCAAAGCGTTTGCCGCCAAGATTAATGAAAACGCGGCGTATCTCACGCAGCTCGATTCCGACATTGGCGACGGTGACCACGGCGCGAATATGAATCGCGGAATGCAAGCGGTTCTCACCGCGCTGCCCGGCGTCGCCGACAAGGATATCGGTTCCATTTTCAAAACTGTCGGCATGAAACTCGTTTCGACGGTGGGCGGCGCGAGCGGCCCGCTGTACGGTACGATGTTTATGCAAATGGGCAATGCCACGACGGGCAAAATGGAATTGACGCTCGACGATTGGGCGACGGCGTTGCAAGCCGGATACGATGGCGTAGTGATGCGCGGCAAAGCGCAGCCCGGCGACAAGACCATGATTGACGCATTGGCGCCTGGCTTGGACGCGCTCCGGGCGCAGCGCGATAACGGCGCAGCTATTCCCGACGCCCTGCGCGCGTCCGCGTCCGCGACGCACGCAGGGATGCTGGCGACGATTCCGCTCGTTGCGCGCAAAGGGCGCGCCAGTTATCTCGGCGAACGCAGCGCCAATCATCAAGACCCGGGCGCGACGTCCAGCTACTTTTTGCTCGAGACGGCTGCCGAGACGTGGGGAGAAAGCGTCAAGTGATTAGCTGCTGAATTTGCAAGGAGGCAAAATATGGCAAAGTATGCCGCCGCGGTGGATCAGGGTACGACCAGTTCGCGCTTTATGATTTTTGACCACAGCGGCAAAATCGTTACGTACGACCAAAAAGAACATACGCAAATTTACCCCAAGCCCGGCTGGGTCGAGCATGACCCGATGGAAATTTGGGGCGCGGTCCAAGCCGTCATCGCGGGCGCGCTCGCCAAAGGCGCGATTGACCCGCACGATATTTCCGCCGTCGGCGTGACCAATCAACGCGAGACGACCGTCGTGTGGAATCGCAAAACGGGCAAACCGGTGTACAACGCGATTGTATGGCAGGATACGCGCACCGACCAGATTTGCAACGAACTCGCCCAAGACGGAGGCCAAGACCGTTTCCGCGAAAAGGTCGGGCTGCCCCTCGCAACATATTTCTCTGGACCGAAAATTAAATGGATTCTCGACAATGTGGACGGCGCGCGCGTGGCGGCAGAAGTCGGCGACCTCGCGTTCGGCAATATTGATACGTGGATCATCTGGAATTTGACCGGCGGCGTCAACGGCGGCGTGCATGTGACCGATGTGTCCAACGCGTCGCGCACGATGCTGATGAATCTCAAGACGCTGGATTGGGACGCCGATATGCTTCAGGTCATGGGCATCCCGCGCGCCATGCTGCCGCAAATTCGCGCGTCGTCGGAAAAATACGCCGCTGCCATCGGTTCGCTCGCGGGCATTCCCGTTGCGGGCGATTTGGGCGACCAGCAGGCGGCGTTGTTTGGGCAAACCTGTTTTGCGCCCGGCGAAGCGAAAAATACCTACGGTACGGGCTGTTTCATGCTCTTGAACACGGGCGAAAAAATCGTGCCGTCCAAGAGCGGTCTGCTCACGACGCTGGGTTATAAAATCGGCAGTCAACCCGCCGTGTACGCGCTGGAAGGTTCGATTGCGATTACGGGCGCGCTCGTGCAGTGGCTGCGCGATAACCTTCGCATGTTTGATTTTTCCAAGCACATCGAAGATTACGCGGCGACGGTCGAGGACAGCGGCGGCATCTATATCGTCCCCGCGTTCTCTGGTTTGTTTGCGCCGTATTGGCGCAGCGATGCGCGCGGCGCCATCGTCGGCTTGACGCGCTATATCAATCGCGCGCACATTGCGCGCGCGGCGCTCGAAGCGACGGCGTACCAGACGCGCGAAGTGTTGGACGCCATGAACGCGGATTCGGGCGTGCCGCTCACCGCGCTCAAAGTGGACGGCGGTATGGTGTACAACAATCTGCTCATGCAATTCCAAGCGGACATCCTCGGCGTGCCGGTGATTCGTCCGACCGTCGCCGAAACGACTTCGCTCGGCGCGGCGTACGCGGCAGGACTCGCCGTCGGTTTCTGGGACAGCGTAGAAGGTTTGCGCGCGAATTGGGGCAAAGACAAAGAATGGGATCCCAAGATGGACGCGGCGACGCGCGAGAAATTGTACAAGGGCTGGAAGAAAGCGGTCACGCGGACGTTTGATTGGGTGGAATGAGTTTGGTAAAAATCAAGACCTTTCGCTTTTTTTGCGCTCGTCATTCGCGCGGAATTGCGAAAGGTCTTGAGCAAGACGTTTATGGCAGCCCCGCACGTCATCATCATCGGCGCAGGTTCAACGGGCAGCGCGACGGCGCACGATTTGGCGCTGCGCGGTTTGCGCGTGACGGTTGTCGAACGCGGCGAGATCGCTTCCGGTACGACGGGCCGCAATCACTGTCTGTTACATTCGGGCGGACGTTATTGCGTGAACGACCCGGAGGGCGCGCGCGAGTGCATCGAAGAGAATTTGATTTTGCGCCGCATTATGCCGCACGCGCTCGAAATGAACGACGGGCTTTTTGTCGCGCTCGACGATCAAGATTACGCGTTCAAAGAACGTTTTCTCGCGGGCTGCGAAGCGTGTCATATTCCCGCGCGCGAGATTCCGGTAGCGCAAGCGTTAAAAATCGAACCGTTCTTGAACCCTAAAATCAAAGCGGCGGTCCAAGTGCCGGATGGCGTATTCGAGCCGTGGCGTTTCTGTAATTCGTTTCTGGCGACGGCGAAACAGAACGGCGCGACGATTCGCAATTTTACGACGGTGACGGATTTGACGTTTCAAGGCAGCGCGGTCGCGGGCGTAAAAATTTTCGACCACCGCACCGGCAAAACGGAAACGCTTGGCGCGGATATGGTCGTCAATGCCACCGGCGCGTGGGCGGGGCTGGTCGCGGCGATGGCAAAGGCGCATGTGCCGGTCGCGCCGACGGCGGGCGTCATGGTCACAATCGGGAAACGCTTTAACAATATGGTCATCAATCGGATGCACAAACCGCATGACGGCGACATTGTGGTGCCGATTCGCAATACATCCATCATTGGCACGACGTCGTGGCGGGTGACGAAACCCGACGCGATTGAAATTCCGCCCGACCAGATTGACCGCATGATGCAATCGGGCGAGTTGTTGATTCCGAGCATCAAGACCGGGCGGCAGCGCGGCGTGATGGCGGTGGCGCGTCCTTTGATTGCCGACGCGAATGTGGATGCGCGCGATTTTTCACGCACGTTCGAAGCGTTCAATCATCGCAAGCAAGGCGGCGCGGCGGGCATTATCACCATTTCGGGCGGCAAGACGACGACGGCGCGCGGGATGGCGGAAAAAGTTTCCGATGTCGTCTGCGCCGAGTTGGGCGTCAACGCCGTTTGTAAAACCAAAACGACGCCGCTCGTTTCGTATCGCAAATTTTACGCTTGACCGCGTCGCGCGCGCGTTCACGCATTAACAAGGACTGTCCAAGTTGGATTAATCCATTCACGGTTTGTGTCTATGGCTCTCGATGTAACTTTACGAACGTTCCGTTATCGCCCCGGTCAAACGGCGCATTATGAAACCTATACGGTCACGGTGCCGGACGCGGCGAATGTGCTGGACGCTATCGAGCAGGCGTGGGACAAGCACGACCCGGACCTCATGTTCCGCCATGCTTGTCATCATGCCTCATGCGGCACGTGCGCGGTGCGCGTGAACGGACGTGAAGTATTGCCGTGCATCGTGCCGGTGAAAAATTATGTGGACGGCGCGAAACCGATAACGATTGAACCGCTGCGCAATTTTCCGATTGTGGGCGATATGTTGGTGGACGTGACGGGATTGTTTCAACGCCAAGAAACGGCGGGGCTCGTCATTACGCGCCCGACCGAAGATCATTTGGACGGCAAACCGATTGCGTATGATCGAGGGTTGGACCCGGAATCGGCGGCGACGGCGCCCTTCAATCGTTTTGAAGATTGCATCGAATGTGGCATTTGCCTCAGCGCGTGTCCGACGATGGCGGCGAGTACAAAATTTTTCGGTCCGGCGGGTCTCGCCGCGATCCACAGACAATTGGACAAAACGACTGACCCGGCAGAACGCGCGCGTTTGCTCGACCTCGCCGACGATGAGCAGGGCGTCTGGCGTTGTCACAGCGCTTGGGAATGTACCGAAACCTGTCCGCAAAACGTTCAGCCCGCCGAAGCGATTATGGCGCTGCGAAAACAAATACTGGCGCGCAAATTTGGATTGGGGAAATAGAAAATGGAAATTCAAGATTCAAGCGCCAGAGACGCGCTTGAATCTTGAATTGAAATTCTGACCCATGAATTTATCTCTCCCCGAAAATAAAAAAATTCGCTTTTTGCGTTGGTTCGATTTTCGCAGCTGGCGGCTCGGCATGTTGGCGTACATTCTCAATCGCGTCACCGCCATCGGTCTCGTCGTGTACCTGTATCTGCACCTGTTTGTTTTGAGCAAACTGATAGGCGGCGCGGCGCAGTGGGATTCGTTTATCGCGCTCGCGCGTTCGCCGCTCTTTTTGGCGCTCGACGTGATTTTGCTCGCGGGCATTCTGATTCACGGATTGAACGGCTTGCGCGTGGCGTTGACCGGTTTTGGGTTTGGCGTGCGCGCGCAGAAACCGCTGTTTGTGGCGTTGATGCTTGTGGGCGCGACGCTGCTGGTCGCGGGCGCGCTGAAAATTTTCATGGAATGAATGATGGGCAAAAAACGTTCCACGCTCGGCTGGTTCTGGCAAGCGGTCACCGGCATTGCGCTGCTGCTTTTGCTCGGCGCGCATTTTGTGGCGCACCATTTTATCGCCGCGGGCGGCTTGCGCGATTATAGTCAGGTCATGGAATATCTGGGCAATCCCGTTATCATCGTCCTCGAACTCGCGTTTCTCTTTTTCGTGACGATTCACGCGCTGCTCGGCGTGCGTTCGATTTTATTCGACCTCGGTCTCTCGGCGCAGTGGGAACGCAATGTGACTTGGACTTTGACCGCGCTCGGCGTTTTGACGGTGTTGTACGGAATTTGGTTGACCTACACGATTTTGCAAACGGGCAGCGTCACGGCGTTATGGATACGCTAGCGTTTCCGCAAACTGCGGACGAGTGGGAAAACGCGTTCGCGCCGTACGACGAGGCGACGTATGACGCCGCGCTCGCCGCGCTGCAGCCCGACGACGTGGCGCTGGACATTGGCGCGGGCGATTTGCGTTTTGCCAAACGCGCGGCGCTGCGCGTCAAACAGGTGATTGCGTTGGAACAGCGCGCCGAGCTGCTGCCAAAAGCAACGCCGCCAAATCTGCGCGTAATTTGCGCCGACGCGCGAACGGTCGCCTTTCCGCAAAATATCACGTGCGCCGTTTTGTTGATGCGGCACTGCCGGCATTTTGCGTTGTATCGCGACAAGTTGGAACGCGCGGGCTGCGCGCGTTTGATTACGAACGCGCGTTGGGGCATGTCCGTCGAAGTGATTTCTTTGCAAGCGCCGCGCCAAAAATTTTCCGACGCGCCGTGCGGTTGGTATGCGTGTCGCTGCGGCGCGGTGGGTTTTAAAGAAGGTTCGGGCGCACGCGATGACGTTGTAACCGAAATGGAATTTTGTCCGCGTTGTCTTGCCGCTTGAAAGCGTCTTGGCGCTCAAGACGCCTTTTTAGCGCCATCCTATTTTTCTCATGGTCGGATTGGTGATTGTCTCACACAGCGCTCAACTTGCCGCCGGAGTCGCCGAACTCATGCGCGGGATGGTGGGCAGCGACGTGCCGATTGCGGTGGCGGGCGGCTTGGCTCTGCCCGATAAACCGCTCGGCACGGACGCGAGTTTGATCTATCGCGCCATTCAGGAGGTGTATTCGGACGCGGGCGTGGTCATTCTCGTGGATTTGGGCAGCGCGATTCTTTCGACCGAAATGGCGCTCGAAACGTTTCCGCCGGCGCAGCGCGCGCGCATTTTGCTCGCGCCCGCCGCGTTGGTGGAGGGCAGCATTGCCGCCGCCGTCCAAGCGCGTTTGGGCGGCGATGTTCACGCCGTCGCGCGCGAAGCGCGCGCCGCGCTCGACGCCAAAATGGCGCAATTGGGCGCTTCGGTCTTTCAATCCGACACATCGGAAATCGTTTTGTCCGACCCCGCCGCGCGCCGCGCGCAGCTCGTCGTCCACAATCGTTTGGGTTTGCACGCGCGTCCCGCCGCGCGCTTTGTACAAACCGCCGCGCGGTTTCCCGCCCAAGTTTGGGTGCAGAACCTTTCCGCGTCGCGCGGACCCGTCAACGCCAAAAGCATCAACGCGGTGGCGACGCTCGGCGTCCTGCAAAATCAGCGCATCGAAATCATCGCGTTGGGCGAAGGCGCGGACGCCGCGCTCGCGGCGTTGCAGCGCTTGGCGGACGAAAATTTTGGCGACGCTGAACAACCTGTCAGCCCAATCCAAACGCCGCATGCTGCCGCCGCCGGCGCCGAAAATGAAATCAGCGGACGAACGGCGGCGTCGGGAATCGCGGTGGGCCCCGCGCGCTTGTATCATCGCGCGCTGCCGACGATTCCCGAAAATAAAATTGACGACGCGCCGCGCGAATGGGCGTGTTTGCAGAACGCGATTCAGCAAACGCAAACGCAGCTGCGCGCGGCGCACGATGCGTTGAGCGCGCGCGGCGCGAAAAATCAAGCCGAAATTTTTGACGCGCAGATTTTGATGCTGCAAGACGACGCGCTGCAAGAACCCGCGCGCCGCGCGATTTTCCGCGACCGCCAAAACGCCGCGCGCGCGCTGCACGACGCCGCCGCGCAAATCGCCGCCGGCTATGACGCGCTGAGCGACGAATATCAGCGCGCGCGCGCCGCCGATTTGCGCGCGGTCGCGCAGCAGGTTTTGTTGAACTTGCTCGGCGTGGCGCAAACGTTCACGTTTGAACGCGGCATTTTGATTGCGCCCGACCTCTCGCCAGCCGAAACCGCCGCGCTCGATCCGCAAACCATTCAAGCGCTTTGTCTCGCGTACGGCGGTCCGACGAGTCACAGCGCGATTCTGGCAAAGACGCTGGGCATTCCGGCGATTGTGGGTTTGGGCGACAAAATTTTGCGCGTGGCGGAAGGCGAAACGTTGATTGTGGACGGCGACAGCGGACGCGTGCTGGTCAAACCCGGCGCCGCGCAGCTCCAAGAATACGACGCGCTCATTCAAGCCGCGCGCGCTGCCGCGCAGCGCGCGGACCAAGCGCGCCACGCGCTTGCGACGACGCGCGACGGGCATCGCGTGGAAATCGCCGCCAATATCGGCTCGCTCCAAGACGCGCAGCGCGCGGTGGAAATGGGCGCGGAAAGCGTCGGTTTGTTTCGCACCGAATTTTTATTTTTGGAACGGCAGGATGCGCCGACGGAAGAGGAGCAGTACGAAACGTATCGCGCTGTCGCGCGCGCGTTGGACGGACGCGCGTTATTGCTGCGTACGCTCGACGTCGGCGGCGACAAACCGCTGCCATACGTCGAGATGCCGCGCGAAGCGAATCCGTTTTTGGGGCTGCGCGGTCTGCGCCTCTGTCTCGCCCAGCCGGAATTGTTCAAGACGCAGCTGCGCGCGCTGTGGCGCGTCGGCGCGGAATTTCCAAACTTGCGCGTCATGTTTCCGATGGTGTCCACGCTCCAAGAATTTCGCGCGGCGTTGGATTTGATGGCGCAGGCGCGTGAGGAATTGCGCGCGCGCGCGCTGCCGTTCGCGGCGCGTCTCGAAACGGGCATTATGGTCGAAGTGCCCGCCGCCGCGCTCGCCGCCGCGCAATTTGCGCGCGCGGTGGATTTCTTTTCCATCGGCACGAACGATTTGACGCAATACACGCTCGCCGCCGAACGCGGTAACCCGAACGTTGCCGGGCTCGCGGATGCGATTCATCCGTCCGTTTTGCAGCTCATCGCTCTGGTGACGCAAGCCGCGCACGCGCAGCAAAAATGGGTGGGCGTCTGCGGCGAAATGGCGGGCGACCCGCGCGCGCTGCCGCTGCTCGTCGGGCTCGGCGTGGATGAATTGTCCATGCCGCCGCCGCTCATTCCGCGCGCCAAAGAGATGGTGCGCGAACTCGATTTTCACGCCGCGCAAACGCAAGCGCAGCGCGCGCAAACATAGCTTGAGGAATCAAGAAACCCACCGCGTCGCGGTGGGTTTCTTGATTTTAACTCGTCAGACCGGCGAAATGAAACGTTAAAAATTCAACAATCGTTCCATCGCCGCGCGAATTTTTTCGACGGTCGGCAAGAGCGCGTCGAACAAATCCGAGTGGAAAGGAATCGGCGTGTCGGCGGTGGTCACGCGCTCCAACGGCGCGTCCAAATCCGAAAACGCTTCGCTCGCAATGACCGCGATGATTTCGCTTCCAAAGCCGGCGGTGGACAAATCTTCATGCACGACCAACGCTTTGCCCGTTTTGCGAACGCTCGCCAAAACTTGGGCGCGGTCCCATGGAATCAGCGTGCGTAAATCTATAACCTCGACGCGCCCCGCAAAATTTTGCGCGGCTTCCAAACAGCGGTACACACATTCGCCCCAAGTAATCACCGTGAGCTCGTCGCCCGCGCTCACGCGCGCGGCGACGCCAAAGGGCAGGCAATAATCGTCGCCGGGGTACGGGCGGCGCGCGTGATTGGTATCGAGCAGCGCGCGATGTTCGAGAAAAATCGTCGGGTCGTCGCCGCGCAGCGCGCTGCGTAAAAGGCCCACCGCGTCTTGGGCGTTGCTCGGAAACGCGACGCGCCAACCGACCATGTGCGTATAAGGCGCTTCGTTCGTGGGACTGTGCCACGGGTCGCTGAGCGTGCTGAATGGTTTTACCGAAAAACCGGCGGGCATTCGCACGACCATCGGATTTGCAAATTTATTGGCGGTGCGCCAGCGCGTCGTGCCAATGTCGTCGAGTTGATTTTGCGAAGGGTCGGCGTATTTGCGGAATTGAATTTCGGGAACGGGCAGCAGACCCGCCCACGCGAGCCCCAGCGCGCGTCCCACAATGCCTTCTTCGTTCAGCGACGTGTCGAATACGCGCGCTTCGCCAAATTCTTTTTGCAAGCCCACCGTCGCGCGGTGTACGCCGCCGCGCGGGCCCACGTCTTCGCCAAAAAGCAACATGCGCGGATTGACGCGCAATTCATGTTCGAGCGTTTTGCGAATGGCGTCGAGCATGTTCAGGCGCGTACCTTCGGGCTGCGGCGCGGCGCTGCCTATTGCAATTTGCGCGCCTTCGGGGCGCAAGCCGCCTTGCAGGGGCGTCAACTCGTCGGCAAAAACAAAGCGCGCGGCTTGCGCGGCGTCGGGCGCGGGCAGCGCCGCCGCTTCTTGCCACGCGGCGCGAATTTCGGCGCGCACGTCGGCGACGAGCGCGTCCCATTCCGCCGCAGACATGCCGTTTTGTAAAACAAATTCGCGCAAACGGCGCACGGGGTCCTGGGCGCGTTCGCGTTCGAGCAGCTCTTCGGATTTGTACGCGCGTTGGTCTTCGCCGTAGGTGTGACCTTGCAAACGCGGCACGCGCAGCCGCGCCAACGCGGGCCCCTGTTCGCGCACATAACGCACTGCGTCATGAATCGTCGCCGCCGCTTCGGGGGGATTCGTGCCGTCGCAATCGAAAATTTTCAGATTGCCGTACGCGGCGAGATTCGCCGCAATATTGCCGCCGGGCGTTTGCAAATGCGCGGGCACCGAAATGCCGTATTGGTTGTCTTCGATCCAAAAGAGCATCGGCAGATTTTGCGTGGTGGCGATATTCAAGCCCGCCCAAAAACCATTGGACGCCGCGCTGGCGTCGCCGCCCATTCCCACCGCGATGGCGCCTTCCCAATCGTCTTGCTTCAAGACGCGCGCGCGATAGCGAATGGCGTTCGCCCAACCCGCCGACGGCGAATACTGCGCGCCAATGTCGCCGCCGCACGGCAGCGCCGTCGCGCGCCCGCGCGAAACCAGATTGTGCATTACGCCGGCATCGCGCCCTTCGCTTTCCGAACCGACGCGTCCCAGTCCGCTTGCCAGCGCTTCGCGCACCGTGAGACCGATGCCCAATAAAAAGGGACGCGAACGATAATACACGCCCGCCGCGTCGTGCGGATGCGTGAGCGCGTCGGCGATCAGCGTTTGAACGAGTTCGTGGCCCCCCGCGCTGAATTGATATTTGACGATTAAACGCGGGTCGGTCATTTTTCCCGCGACGAGTTCTTGCTCTTCAAACTGGTCGAGTTCGCGGGCGATGAGAACTTGGCGCGTCAAGGCGCGCCAATCGGGTGAATGTGTCATGGTAAAGCCATTTTGTTGATTTTGGCGCATTGGTCAAATGAGAGCTTGAGCTTGCGTTAAGCTTGCGCGTAACTTGCCGTAAAGACCTCGCGCGATTTTTCCGCTATGCTGTCCCCATATCGAGACCTCGTCCGCTAATGCGGTCCGGCTTGACGGCGGGGTTTCGATATACAGATTCATCAAGGAGAAAAAATCCATGACCCCGACTCGTGAACTAGCGCATCAAATCGAAGCGCAATCGTTATTTGTCAACGACCTGCTCGCCGAAATCAACAAGGTGATTGTGGGCCAAGAAACGTTGATCGAGCGCGTGTTGACCGCTTTGCTCGCCGACGGCCATGTTTTGTTGGAAGGCGTGCCGGGTTTGGCGAAAACGCTTTTGATTAAAACGACCGCCGAAGCCATTCACGCCGATTTCGCGCGCATTCAATTTACGCCCGATTTGCTGCCCGCCGATTTGATTGGCACGCAAGTGTACAACCCGCAGATGGGCGTTTTCACCATTCATCGCGGACCTTTATTTACCAATCTTTTGCTCGCCGATGAAATCAATCGCGCGCCCGCCAAAGTGCAAAGCGCGCTGCTCGAAGCGATGCAGGAACGTCAAATCACGATTGCGTCGAAAACGGACAAATTGCCCGAACTCTTTATGGTGATGGCGACGCAAAATCCGATTGAACAGGAAGGCACGTATCCGCTGCCCGAAGCGCAGGTGGACCGTTTCATGTTCAAACTCATCGTGGACTATCCCGCGCAGACCGACGAACGCAACATGCTCGACCGCATGACCGGCGCGCACAAACCGCACGCGCGCGCCGTCGTCGCGCCCGAAACGATTTTGAACGCGCGTCAAATGGTCAAAGAAGTGTATGTGGACGACCGCTTGAAAGATTATGTGCTGCAGCTCGTCGTCGCCACGCGCAAGCCGTCCGAATTTGGTTTGGCGAATTTGAAACCGTTGATTGCGTTTGGCGCGTCGCCGCGCGCGGGCATTTATTTGATTGAAGCGGCGCGCGCGCACGCGTTCTTGCACGGACGCGGTTTTGTGATTCCCGACGACGTCAAAGAAATCGCGCCGGACGTTTTGCGCCATCGCGTTCTCACGTCCTACGAAGCCGAAGCCGAAAATATTTCGAGCGACCAAATTATCAAGCAGACGCTGAACAAAGTCCCAGCGCCATAAGCGCGTCGAGGGCTGAGGACTGAGAAAGGGCGCGCCGGTTTGGTCGCCCTTTCTTGTGAACATGCGAGGGATGATTATGGCACAAACGACCATGACGACGATTGATTTGATGAAAAAAATTCGCCGCATTGAAATTCGCACGCGGCATCTGGTGGAAGATTTGTTCGCGGGCAGCTATTTGTCCGTGTTCAAAGGGCGCGGCATCGAATTCGATCAGGTGCGGAAATATGAAATGGGCGACGATGTACGAAGCGTGGATTGGAACGTGACCGCGCGCATGGGCGAATTGTATGTGAAACGGTTTGTCGAAGAACGCGAACTGACGATGCTGCTCGTGGTGGACGCAAGCGCGTCGAACGATTTTGGCACGCAGGGGCAATTCAAACGCGACGCGGCGATAGAAATGACCGCGCTGCTGGCGTTCGCCGCCGTCCGCAACAACGACAAGGTGGGTTTGCTCTTGTTCACCGACCGCGTAGAGAAATTTATTCCGCCGCGCAAAGGACGCCGCCACATTCTCCGCATCTTGCGCGAACTGCTGGCGTTCGAACCGCGCGGGCGCGGGACGGATTTGGGCGTCGCGTTGGATTATCTGAATCGCATGATGAAACGACGCGGCATTGTCGTCCTCGTTTCCGATTTTCAAGTCGAACCGGAATCGTATCGCCAAGCGCTGAATATCGCGGGCAAGCGGCACGACGTCATTGCGATTGATTTGCGCGACCCGATGGAAAGCGCGATTGCCAAGGTGGGCTTGCTCGCTTTGCAAGACGCCGAAACGGGTGAAATCGTCGAAGTGGATACGTCGGACCAGCAGTGGCGCGACGCGTTTGCGAAACGTTTGGACGCATCCGAGACCGCGAAAAAACGCGTGTGGAACGGCGCGCGGGTGGAACGCATCACGCTCGAAACGCCAGACGACCATGTGGGCGCGCTGACGCGCTTTTTTCAGGGGCGCATGAAGCGGATGGCGCATTAGATAATGCGCGATGGAAAATGCGCGATGGAGAATGAGAGGGCATGGATGATGAAACGGGTTGTAATCCTATTTTCGATTTTGATGGCGCTGGCGGCGCCGGCGATTGCTTTTGCGGATAATGGCGTGAATGTGGACGTAAAAGTTGGACGCGAAAACGTTACCGTCGGCGATGTGATTCCATTGCAAATTATGGTGACGCATCCGCAGGGTTGGCGCGTGGCGTTTCCAAAGCTGGAAACGAAATGGGGCGATTTGGAAATTCGCAAACAGGGCGTGCCGACGATTGCGACAAACGCGGATGGGACGGAAACGACGACGGCGGAAATTGACGCGGCGGTTTTTCGTCCCGGCCGCGCGGCGACGCCCGAATTGAGTTTGACGATTGCGGACGCGCAGGGCAAAGTTCAAAATATCTATGCCGCGCCGGTGACGGTGCAGGTGCAATCGGTTTTGCAAGCGGACGACCAAGCGCTGCGCGACCTGAAGCCGCAAGCCGAATTGTGGCAGTTGACGAGTTCGCCCATTCCTTTGGCTGGTTCGGTTTTACTGGCGTCGAGTATTTTGATTGGCGCGGCGGTCATTGCGTGGAAACATCGCCCGCTGCAAGACAAACGCACGCCGCGCGCACGCGCGCTCGACGATTTGCAAGAGTTGGACGCGCTGGCGCTCGACGAAAAAATGAACGTGAAATTTTTGGGCGTGCGCGTGTCTGAAATTTTGCGGGATTATCTCGTGAACGGCTGCCGTATTGCCGCGCGCGATTTGACGACGGGCGAATTGGCGCAAGAACTGAAAACGCGCGGCGTGCCGCCGGAAATTGCCGCGCAAATGATTGCGGCGCTGCGCGTGTGCGACGATGTGAAATTTGCGAACGACGCGTCCGACACGCAAGCGCTGGCGAATTTGACGCCGCTCACGCGCGCCATCGTGACGAATTATCCGCCGCCAATGCCGGCGAACGCCAAACGCGGCGGCAAAATCTTGCAAGGAGTTCCGTCGTGAGTTTTCAATTTGCAAGCCCATTCTTTTTAGCGCTGCTCGCGGGCGTGCCGTTTTTGGCGTGGCTGATTTTGCGAAAACGCGCGCAGCGGCAGGCGGCGCTGCAATACGCGAACGTCGCGCCGGTGCGCGCGGGGCGCGGTTGGAAAGCGCGCTTGCGCCCGTTCTTGACCGTGACGCGGCTCGCCGCGTTGGCGTTATTGATTATCGGGTTGGCGCGCCCGCAATTTGTACAGGCAAAAGAAATCGTCAAGGGCGAAGGTCTGGACATTGTATTGGCGCTCGATATTTCGGGCAGCATGGCGTCGCTCGATTTTGAACCGCAGAACCGGTTGGAAGCGGCGAAACGCGTGATTGCGGATTTCATCGGCGCGCGCACGTATGACCGCATCGGTTTGGTCGTGTTTGCGCGCGAAGCGTTCAATCAAGCGCCCATGACGACGGATCACGCGGTGTTGAATCGTTTGTTGGAAACCGTGCAGCTCGCGCCCGATTTGAAAATCGAAGACGGCACGGCCATCGGGCTGGGCATCGCGAACGCGGCGAACATGCTCAAAGATTCGCACGCAAAATCGCGCGTCGTAATCCTCTTGACCGACGGCGCGAACAATGCGGGCCAGATTGACCCGCAGACGGCGGCGAACGCGGCAAAAGCGCTGGGCGTCAAAGTGTACGCGATTGGCATGGGGCGTCCGGGCGAGGTGCCGGTGCCGGTGACCGATATGTTCGGCGGCAAGCAAGTGACGTATCAACAGAGCGACCTCGACGAAGACGCGTTGAAACAAATCGCGGAAAAAACGGGCGCGCAATATTTTCGCGCGACGGACACGAACGATTTGCAGAAAATTTATCAGCACATCAATCAACTCGAAAAGAGTCAAATCGAAATCACGAATTTTACGCAGCACGTGGAGCTGATGGGCTGGCTCGTTCTGCCCGCGCTCGCGCTGCTGTTGGGCGAACAATTGTTGAGCCAAACGTTTTTTCGACGGATTCCATGACGCCCGTAGGGCAAAGCATTCGTCCGCGTCAGCGCGAAGGCAAATGCTTTACCTTTACTTGGTTAATTATGTCATTCGCATTACCGCAATTTTTGTATCTCGCAGTTATTTTGATTCCGCTCGCGATTTTATTTCTCGCGTGGGCGGAACGCGCGCGCCGCAAGGCGTTAAGCCAAATCGGTCAGCCCACGCTCGTCGCGCGGCTCGCCGCGTTGGTGAACACGCGCGGGCGCCTGATGAAATACGCGCTGTGGGTTGGAGGTCTCGCGCTGCTGCTCGTCGCGCTCGCGCGGCCGCAGTGGGGCGAAACCAAAACGAACGCGCCGCAAAAAGGCGTTCAGGTGATGGTCGCGCTCGACGTTTCCAAAAGCATGTTGGCGGAAGACGTGAAACCGAACCGGCTGACGCGCGCGAAAATGGAAATCGGCGATTTGATGAATCGCCTCCAAGGCGACGAAATCGGCCTCGTGCCGTTCAGCGGCGCAAGTTTCATTCTCTTTCCGCTCACGTCCGATTACAACACCGCGCGCAGTTTTCTGGATACCGCGCGGCCGGGAATCGTCTCGCGCGGCGGCACGGCGATTGGCGACGCGATTCGGACGGCTATGTCCGGTTTTGACCCCAAGCGCAATTCGCAAAAAGTTATCGTCGTCGTGACCGACGGCGAGGATACGGAATCGAACGCGCTGCAAGCGGCGCAGGACGCCGCCAAGAACGGCGCCATCCTTTACGCCATCGGTTTCGGCTCGGCGCAAGGCGCGCTGATTCCCAAGTTTGACGAGAACGGCAATCAAATTGGTTACATAACCGACAAGAACGGCAGTGAGGTGCGTTCGGATTTGAACGAGGATGCGCTGCGCGAAATCACTGCCGCGGCTGGCGGGCGTTATTTTCCCGCGACGGCGAACGGCAGCGAGCTGGATGCGTTGGCGGGGGAACTCGACCGTTTGCAAAAGGGCGACATTGTGAGCCGCGAGACGGTGGAAAAACACGAACAATTTCAATGGTTTCTCGCGCCCGCGCTGCTCTTGTTCTTGCTCGGCGAAATGATTCCCGAACGCAAGCGGAGCGACACGATCCGGCAGCGCTGGAATGTGTGGCCGCGTAAAACGCAGCGAGGCACAGCATGAAGCATACAGTACAGAGCGTTCATGGCAACGCTCCCTCCCAAAATTGGAAAATGACGAAAACGCAGCGCCGCGCGTTGGCGCGCAAAAAAACCATGCGGCGGTTTTTGCTCGGCGCGGCAGTGGCGGGCTTGCTCTTGGTCGGCGCGACGGGAACGTTCGTTTATAAATTCAATACGTCCGACGCGACGATTGCGGAAGGCAATCAGGCGTTCGCCGCGCAGCAGTACGACGCCGCGTTGGAAAAATATACCCGCGCGCAAACGAGCGCGCCGATTTTTGCCGAACCGTTTTATAACGCCGCGAATGTGTTTTACAAGCAAGGCGCGTTTGACAAAGCGCAAGCCCTGCTGCAGCAAGCGTTGACGCGTTCGAACGACAAAGTCGCGGAATTTTTGCAATACAACTTGGGCAACGTGGCATACAACGCTCAACAGTTCGAGCAAGCGATTGCGGCATACGAGGACGCGCTGCGCCTGAATCCCGACGACGCCGACGCGAAACACAATCTAGAACTCGCGCTGCTGCAAAAACAACAGCAAGACCAACAGCAGAATCAGCAGAATCAACAGAATCAACAGAACCAAGACCAGCAAAATAAAGACCAACAGAACCAAGACCAGCAAAATCAAGACCAACAGAACCAAGACCAGCAAAATCAAAATCAACAAAACCAAGACCAACAAAACCAAGATCAGCAAAACCAAAATCAGCAAAACCAAGATCAGCAAAACCAAAATCAACAAAACCAAGATCAACAAAACCAAGATCAGCAAAACCAAAATCAGCAAAACCAAGATCAGCAAAACCAAAATCAGCAGCAACAACAAAACGGTCAGTCGCCAGATCAGCAGAATCAAAATCAACAGCAGCAACAGAACGCGCAAAATCAAAGCGGGCAGCCACAGAACAGCCAACAACAACAGCAACCGCAAGGCGCGGCGCCCGGGCAGCAAACGAACGAACAAGGCGACCAACAAGGGTACGCGTATGCGAATGGCGAATTGACGCCGCAACAAGCGGAGCAATTGCTCGCGGCGGTCGGCGGCAACACGCAAACGCTCTTGGAAAGATTACAGCAATTTTTGTACGTGCCGGGCAGTGAACCGGAAAAGGATTGGTGATGAACATGAAACGGATTTTATTTTTTTTGTGCGGCGGCATCGCGGCGCTCGCGCTCATGTTCGCTCTGACGCCCGCGCCCGCGCACGCGCAATCGCCGTACGGATTGACCGCGCACGTGGACGCCGACCACATCACCACCGACGACACGGTAATCTTGACCATTACTTTGACGACGCCCGATTATTCCGCGCCGCGTATTCATTTACCCGCGCTCGACGGTTTTAACGTTTTGAATTCGCAAACCACGTCGCAATTTAGCGTCGTCAACGGCCAAGCCAGCGCCGGAATGGTCAATGCATTTCAACTGCAACCGACGCGCGTCGGCGCTTTGAAAATTCCCGCGCTGCGCCTCGAGCTGAATGGTCAAGCGTTAATGACGGAACCCATCATCGTCAATGTGACGCAAGGCAACGGCGCGCCGTCCAAGCAAAATAATTCGGGACCGGGCGCGTTCGGCGGCAGTCTTTTGGGCGGCGGCGCGTTCAATAATTTTTTTGGCGCCGACCCGTTTGCGAACGACCCATTCTTTGCCGACCCGTTCAACCGCCGCGCGAGTTTGAATCTGCAGGCGTTGACGGACAAGCAAAGCGTATATGTCGGCGAACCGCTTGAATATGCCGTGCGCGTTTCGAGCGACGCCATGTTGTTGGGCGAACCCGATTACAAGCCGCCCAAGTTCACCGGTTTTTGGGCGCATCAACCGCCGCTGATTCAGCGCGGCGCGAACGGCAGTGAAATCACCACGCTCTTGTTTCCGACGCAAGCGGGCAACTTGACGATTGACCCCGCGACGATTCGCGTGGATGGCGGGTTCTTTTCCGACGCGTTGGAAAAGCAAACCGAACCGATTGCGATTCAAGTGAAACCGCTGCCGCAAAACGCGCCGCCGGAATTTAACGGCGCGGTGGGAACGTTTGACCTGACCGCGACGCCGGATAAAACCGCGACGCGCGTGGGCGAACCGCTCACGGTAAAATATCAAATTCGCGGCGCGGGCAATTTTGATACCTTGCCCGATCCGAAATTTACAGACCACGCGGCTTGGCGCGCGTACAATGGCAAAGCGCAAACGACCAGCGACGTGCAGAATGGCAAACTCGTCGGCGCTAAAACAATCGAGCGCACATTGATTCCCACGCGCGAGGGCAACCTCATCATCCCCGCGCTGCGCTATGCGTACTTTGACCCGTCCGACGCGCAGTATCATGTTTTGGAAACTGAACCAATTCAGGTGAATGTCGCGCCCGGCGACCCGGCTCTGACGCAAAACGTCGCGCCGTCGTCCAACAATCCGAATGACGCCAGCGCGCCCGCCAAGAATGTCGCCGCGCCAACTTTGAAAGCCGCGCCGCTCACCGGCGCGCCGAAACCTTTGACCGCGCAACCATTGTTCTGGGCAATGTTTCTTGTGCCGATTGGCATCGTCGCCATTGATCTCGCGTTTGGCTTGCGCAAGCGCTATTTGGATTCCAGCGTTGCCGCGCGCCGTTCGTCGCGCGCATATCGCAATGCGCGCAAACAATTGCGTCGTGCGCGTTCGGATGACCAAGTTCAAATCGCGCGCATTGTTTTGGCCTACTTGGAAGACAAATTGAATCGTTCGCTGTTGGGCGTCGCGCACAGCCAGCTCGCGCAAATTCTCATCGCGCAAGGCGTCTCGACCGAGGCGACAATGCAAACGATTGACCTATTGCGTCGCGGCGAAACGCTTGAATTTGGCAAACAACGCGCGGATGTGTGCGCGCGCGACGCCGCCCAAATTTTGGCGCGCGTCGAAGAGGAATGGGCGGAATAACAATGCGGAATGGGGAATGGACGATGGACAGGGCGCGGTGTGGAAAAGGAGTTGAGTAGATGAAAAAGTGGATTCTTTTGGGGTTGGGCGGGGCGCTCGTGATGGGCGCGCTGCTGTGGGGCGCGCTGCAGCTTGCCGCGCCGACGCAAGTTTCGTCCACCGATGCGGAAACGTTCGCGCGCGCGAATCAATTGTATCAAAACGGCCAATACGCGATGGCGGCGCAATTGTATCAGCAGGCGATTGCGAACGGCGGCGACAATGCCGCGGCGTACTATAATCTCGGCGTCGCGCGCAAAGCGTCCGGCGATGTCAAAGGCGCTAATGCCGCTTTCGCCCAAGCGTACGCGCTCGCCCCGCGCGATGCCCAAATTGCCCAAGCGGTGGGCGCGCCCGCGCAATGGATTCCCGCGCTCACGCCGAACGAATTGGCGTTGACCGCGCTGCTGACGGCGACGGGACTCGCGTTTGCGATTCTGATAGTACTAGAGCGTCATTGGCTTGGGCGTGCAACTGCCCTATAATGCCCTTGACATTTCCCCTGTTAGTTTCTTCACCCCCCCGAAGAAACGCCAGGGGAAAGTCACTTTTTGAACGTTCGATTTCCGAATTCTTGCGAGTTCGGAAATCTATTTTTTTGCGCTCGCGCTGGCGCGGCGCGATTCGGTTATAATAGGTCCGGTATGCCGAAACATATTCTGCTCATTGACGACGACGCGCTGCTCGTCAAATCGCTCGCGTTCACGCTGCAACAGAACGGTTATCGCACGACCGCCGCGTCGAGCGCCGAGCAGGGCTTGGCGCGATTGAATCAAGACGCGCCCGATTTGATTTTGCTCGATATTGGTTTGCCGGGCATGGATGGATTGGAGGCGTTAAAGCGCATCGAGCGCGAGAAAAGAATCCCCGTCATTTTTGTCACGGCGCGGCGGCGCGAATTGGACGAAGTGTTGGGGCTTGAACTCGGCGCGCAAGATTACATCGTCAAACCGTTCAGCGAAGATGTTTTGTTGGCGCGCATCAAAACCGTGCTGCGGCGCAGCGAACTCGCCGCGCAAAACGCGCCCGCCGCCGAGCTGGTGTGCGGCGAAATTGCGATGGATATCCAAGCGCATCAAGTCACTTTGCGCGGCGAACCGATTGACCTCGCGCCGAAAGCGTTTGAACTGCTGCGCGTGTTGACGCAGAACGCTGGACAAGTCATGTCGGTGGACCAACTCATCGAACAGGTGTGGGGTATCGAATTTTCGGGCGAGCCGCAGGTGGTGTATGTCCACGTTCGCTGGCTGCGCGAAAAACTCGAAGACGACCCCTCGAATCCAAAACGACTCGTCACGGTGCGCGGGGTCGGTTACAAGCTGATGCCATGAAATCGCTCCGTTCCCAACTCATCCTCTCGCACATTCTTCCGCTGCTGATTTTGATTCCGTTGTTGGGGATTTTGTTGGCGTACATCGTCGAGACCCAAGTCGTTCTGACAGACTTGGCGGATGATTTGGCGAGTGAAGCAAAAGCATTGGCAGGGCTTGCCCAAGCCCAGCGCGTTGTGCTGCTCGATCAAGCGCAGGCGGAAATTTTTGCGCGCGCGGCGAGCGCGGAATACGATCGCAATATCGCCATTTATCAGGCGAATGGCGCCGCGTTGGCGGTTGTCGTCGAATCCAACGCGCCTGCCGAGCTGCAGCTAACGACGAGCGAACTTGAAGCTTTGAACGCGGGGCAAACCCAAACGCGTACGTTCTACAATCTCGAACCATCTCAAATTACCACCCTCGCCTTTGCGCCGGTACTCGACCCGCAGCAGCGCTTGATTGGCATCGTGCGCGTCAGCGAGCATGTGGATCGCCTCAATGCGCGGCTCACGCAGCTGCGCCTGATCATTCTCGGCGCGACCTTGCTCGCACTCTGCGCGGCAGTTGGGATTGGCGCGTTTTTGGCGGACCGCACCGCGCGCCGTCTGAACGCGGTGACAAATTCGATCATGCAGATCGCGCGGGGCAGTGAGTTTGAAACAAACACGAATGTCATGCCGCGCGAATTTCGCGCGACGTTCGACGCGGTAAGTGATTTGCAAAAACGACTGCGCGAGTCGGAAGAAACACGCAAACGTTTGCTGGCGAATCTCGTGCATGAATTGGGTCGCCCGCTCGGCGCGCTGCAAGCGGCGATTCACGCTTTACAGCAGGGCGCGGACAATGATGCGGTCATGCGCCAAGAATTATTGCAAGGCATGGACGCGCAGGTGGAACGCTTGAAACCATTGCTCGACAATCTGGCGAGTTTGCATGGCGGCTTGAGCGGCGCGCTGGAATTACATCGCGAACTCATTGCGCCGAGCGATTGGCTGCCCAAGACGATTATAACGTGGCGCGAGGCGGCGGAGCAAAAAAATTTGAAATGGGTTCAAGCGATTCCAAACGATTTGCCGCAGGTGAGCGTGGACGCGGACAAAATGGCGCAAGTGATTGGCAATCTTTTGGCGAATGCAATCAAATATACACCGGAAGGTGGAGAGGTTGCGCTGCGCGCTGGGCAGCGCGCGAATCAAGTTTGGATCGAGGTGCGCGACACGGGAATGGGCATTTCACCTCAAGATCAACAACACATTTTCGATCCCTTTTATCGCGGACACAACGCGCGTTTTCCGCAAGGGATGGGCTTGGGTTTATCCATCGCACGCGATATTGTGAACGCGCACGGCGGACGCATCGAGGTGGAGAGTAAAATGGGAGAGGGGAGTCGCTTTACGGTGATTTTGCAGCGATAAGAGGAAATGTAGCGACAGGAAAATTTCTCATGTTGGACCTGTCCACCAATCCAATAGTTCGCCCCAATCGGAAATCCCGTACAAACCAAACCAGTCAGGCGTTGGCGAGAGTTCGTCAACAATCTGCTCAAGGTTGCTGCCATCCGCGTTCATCGTCCAAAGACTTGCTCTGACGCCGGCGAGTTGATTTTGTAATCGAAGGAAAGGGATGAGTTTGCCGTCGCGTGACCAAAGCGGATGTTCGTCGCGGAATTGAGTATCATTTGTGAGTTGTTTCTTTTTTTCACCATTCATTCGAATTGTCCAAATTCGCCGACCGGCAAGAGCCAGTCGAGCGGCATCGCCACCAACAACCCCTTGCATCGCGGGCGCGCCGACATAAGCGAGGTTCTCTCCACCCGGCGCCCAAGTTGGCGCGAGCGCGGTTTGGTCTAGCGTCGTGAGGGATTGCATTCTCTCGCCGTTGGGCGATGCGACGACCAGCGCCTTGTTGAACCACGTCTCGCGGTTCGCGCCGCTAATGATTGCGATGTCTTTACCGGTTGGAGACCAGGCGACAAACGTTGGCTCTGGCAGCATGGCTTTCACAACTTGAATCGGCGTACCGCCTTGTGCTGACACGCACGATAGAGGAACGCCGTCTGCCGCGAGGGAGGGCGAACCTTCGGGAAATGTCCAAAAACAGACGCGCGTCCCATCCGGCGACCAACCGTTCAACGTTACGGTGTCCGCTTGCGTCGGCAAATGGAATGCCGTGTAGATTTCCTCCAGGTTGGTTCCGTTGCGTTGAATGCGTCGCAATCCTTGATAGGCTGGCGGCGCGCCGGGTTTCATCTCCGTCCACTCAAACGCGAGCCACTGTCCATCCGGAGACCAAGCGAAGGCGCCAATCCCCGCGCCTTCAACGCCGGGACCCTGAATTAGCTCTTTGGCTTTTTCTCCGCTTGCGCTCAAGAACAACCCTCCTGCCATAGAAGTAAAGGCGAGCTCATCTCGAACGGAGGACCACTTTGCCTGAGCGACGGCTTGCTCGGCAACGCGTCGTGGTTCACCACCTGATGCGGAAATGAGCCATAATTCGTTCCCTCGAAAGAATGAGAGCCATTCTCCGCTTGGCGACCAGCGCGGGCGGGCGCTGTTGCCGCCTTCGGTCAGACGCACTTGTTCTCCATTGTCCAAATTGCGTGACCAAACATCGCCGCCGCGCAAGAATGCAATCTTGCCGAGACGCGGAACCGGGGTGGCAGATGGGGCAGGCGATGGCGTAGGAGTAAGCTTGGCTTGCGCTGTGGCGGTGGCTTGAATGGGCTGCAATAGCTTGCCTTCGACGCGAAACGTTCCACAGCCAGCAAGAAGAATAATCAGGGTCAGAAGAATTTGTACATTCATGTCAAGAATACCAATCGGGCGGAACGCGGGTTACATACTGTTCCGCCGTTGAGAGATCTTTAATCGTCGCCGCTTGCAACCTGTCATTCACTTGAACGAGTTGAGCGCTGCTTATTGCCGGTTGATCCAAGTCTATCGTAAAGAGAAGTTGTCTCGTATCTTGAACTGATTGTTTTGGCTCTGTTGGTTTGAGATCAAAGACGATAAACGCCATCTGCTCGTCATGCCACGCGTCCGAGGGAGAGGAACTTTGTAGTTGTGTGTGTAGTTCCCGATAGAACGATGATCGTTTAACAACTTTGAGCGCCTCGATCAAGCGAGAACACAGTGCGACTGATATCCCAACTGCACGAGCTGGGCGATCATCATTTCAACCACGATTGAGTTTGGTCACATGTTGAATCATTTGCTTGGCTCGAAAACCGTTTACTTGAGTGAATTTAGCTCTTGTAAGACATTGGCAACTTGTGCGCCATTCAAGTCATTGGCAAAACGGCTCGCTCTGTCAGCGCCTACGCGACCAAGCCACGCTGGAATTGCGAGGCGTTAGCCGCGTCGGGTGGATGCAGTGTTGGGCAGCTCGAATAGGCATCATGCTCTTCCAAACCACAGTATCCTGCTCCTGTTGTCGTGCGTAACTTTGATCGGGCATTCGCCTATTGCCTGACAAAAACCAGAATTGTTTCCCCAGTCTCATTATAGATTTCCAGACGGTCACCCATTACTTGATAAGCAGTGGCCTGTTGAAGAGCCTCAATATAAGTTGCTTCCTGTTGCATAATGCCCTCGGGTTTCGAACAGAATTGCGCCGTAACAGCGATTTGGGTTATCGTCAGAGCGCCCTCATTCGTCGCAATGTATTTGCCGCTATCTGGTCCGCCACCGTAACTATTACAGCTCATCTGTCCACTGAGAAATCCTGCCGAAAAGTTCAAGGTGATGCTCGTACCCTCAATGAGATTGTTGCCATATAATGAAAGGAGCACCCAGTCAGTATTGATGAGTGTGGATGCTGTGTTGCCTTGATGCGTTGCCGTAATCTGGGTGGAGGGCGATTGCAAGTTGCACGCGGCCGGTAATAGCACCAATAATACCGTGAATGTGAGTGAGAATCGAGGCATAGCCCTATCTCCTGGTTTCAGGGTGTAGACGGCGGCGGGTGAGGGAACCAATCTTGAGTAATTCCCTCCGCTTGCCACCAATTCTCCTTTTCAAGTTCAAGGTCGAAAACGTATTTCAAGAGTGGCTTCCCTCCGCTGTCTGCCAAATCAAGCTTTATTGTTGTTATTGCTGCACCTCGCTCAGTGTTTACAGTATTGACCAGTTGTGGTAAGCCCTGCATAAGGCTCGGTATTGCTTTGTTTGCCAGTTGGACACTTGACGCAACTAGTCGAACAGACAAGACCCTTTCACCCGTTCCAGCATCGGTTACCTCAAGAGATTCCATCGTGAAGCCGTTAAGAACAAGCTGTTGCCGAATTACTTTGCCGGCTTCAGCCGAGATACTTGGCACACTTTCCTTTGAAATGCGTCTTACAGGAAGCTCCGCCCAAAAGATTGCCGTTCCATCTTTGTTCAAGATTGTGACCTTTACGGCATCAACGACCACGTCACGTCGGCTTGCCACAGCCATCTCACGTTGGACCAGCGCTTCAAAGACAGGGTCGTCAGGTGAGGCAAGCTGGTTGTCACTTTGGCTCTGAAGTTCGATTTCGAGTTGAAAGGGCAATCTACTTTTCACCTGAATGCTCTTTACAGGAACGCCTCGTTGTTCAAGCCGCGTCTTTAGTTCGGCGACAACGTCATTCTGAGCATTGACCTGATTAGCAACTGTAATAAATATCACTGTAAGCAATACGCCCGCCCCAAAGAGCGCAATTCCGATTCGCAATAATCTATTCATGCTCGCCTCCGCGACTTATCTTCTCATTATTCAGAACCTCAGCGGTAGGTTCGATAGTTGTACAGAAAGTCTTTCTGAACTTTATAAGGTGAATTCTCAACCCACTTTGCTTGGTCAAACAGAACCCATACTCCACCCGCGGTGCGGTAGTACACCGATGAGAAACGGGTATTGATCACGATAGCGGAATTCTCGTGGACTTCAGATAGCGCCTGGGCTTCTTGGGGCGAAAGAATGGGACCCCAGCCACCTTTATTGCTATCATTGATGTACGCGTACCATGTGGACACGCTGCAATTTCCACCGCAGTCCACGCGATAGTTTACGCCGGTCGCCCATGCTTGAGTTCCGTACCAATCTCTTCCATACACTCCTCCTACGAAATGTTCCACATATCGGCGTGGAGTTGAGACCCCCGGTCCATAGTTCCAGCCTGTTTGCACAAAGCTTGGATTAGAAGGTGTAGAAACCCAATGATCTTGAAAGTCCGGCGAATAGACCGCTGAGGCAGGGGTATAAATTAGGGCTTTTGCTCCATACGCGCTCGAACGGAGATTTCCTGCATACCATGTCGCCGCCGAGGCGATTTGAAGTGTTCCAGTCAACAACACTGCAATTAGGATTGACAATCCAACGATTTTCTTGTTCATGTCTTGCTCTTATGTCCTAAGGTTGCTCGACAGGTCTGCTCGTCAGACAGTAACCGATTTCTACAGATCGCAGAGTGTGCCCGTGCGCGGCACAGAAGGTCTTGTAGAAATAAATTGTCTGCAAAGACAATAACATTTTGCTGTTACGCTCGTACAATCTTCGTGTAACAGTCCTGTAACATGCGGTCTGGCAAATTAGGCGCAAGGGAGTCGGACTGTACAGATTGTGCCCTTCCCCAGACGGCTGCGGATACTGATTGTGCCGCCATGTCGTTCAATAATCCGCTTTACGAGAGGCAACCCCAAGCCCCTTCCTTCAATTCCGCGACTGTTTTCGCCACGGTAGAGTTCCTCAAAGACCAAAGGTAATTCCTCTGCGGGTATGCCTATCCCACTGTCCGCGATGTCAATTGTGACTTGGTTGTTGTCTTCATAAAGATGGAGCTCGATTGTGTCGGTTGGTTGAGTGAACTTGAAGGCATTATCGAGCAAATTGTAGAAAGCCAAAACTAACAAATCTCGATCGCCCAATACGGGAGGGGGAGTCCAGGGGACGCGCTGTACAGTGAGAGAAACGTCGCGCTTGGTTGGTTCAGAGGAACCTTGAAACGTTCCAATCACTTCAGGCAGCAGTTCAGCGAGATGGATTGGCTCGGTCTCTAGCGTGTACGTCTCTATATCTGTGAGCTTGCGCAAATCTTGTATCAAGCGACGCAGACGCGTGACTTGCTGTTGCGCCAATTGAAATTCATGAGTTTCAGACACACTTGCTGCTTGCTGCGGCAGACCGGCTAGACCTGTTTGCAATATTGTCAGCGGATTCTTGAGCTCGTGATCGAGACGCTGAACGAACTGCCGACGCTCAATTCTATGGCGGCTTGCTTGGTGTGCTAATGCCTTGACGCCGCGACGCTGCCAAAACCACGAGATCAAACTCGCAACCAATCCAATGCCAGCGATAGTCATTATGACAAAGAAGGCGAGCGTGCCAAGATCTATTGTAATTTGCCCTACAAAGACGGGGTTGAGTGAAAAAGTCCGCAGGGCAAGTAAGAACCTTAGCCCAAGGGCTAAAAAGATTCCAATGAATACGAGAGCGCGTAGAAACCATCGTGTTGGCGACTCGGGCATTCTTAGCTCTCCATTGGCGCGACAAAACGGTATCCTATGCCAATGACTGTTTCGATGAATCTTGGGTGGTCAGGGTCATCCTGCAAGTGTTTGCGCAATTCGGCAATGCGAACATCCACCGTACGGGTTAGCACAGGCGTTTCCCAGCCCCATATCCGGTCCAGCAATTGCTCACGTGTGATCACTTGGTCGGGATGCAGCATCAAGAATTCGAGAACGGCAATCGCTTTTGTACTGAGGGCGAGTTCCATCTGCTTGAACCACACACGACGCGATTCACGATCTAGGATCAAGTCGCCTGCAGTCAACCGACGCGTAGTTGCGCGAGCGGCGAAATTGAGTTTAGCGCGACGCAAGAGCGCGCGAATTCGCGCGACAAGCTCGCCCGGCTCGAACGGCTTGTTCAAATAATCGTCTGCGCCCTCGTTAAAACTCATCAAGCGTTCACTTGAATCATTCAGCCGCGTTAGCATAATAATGGGCGTCCAATTATCCAGGGCGCGCAGGCGACGACAAACCTCACGTCCATCCAGCCCGGGTAAGATAATATCCAAAACAATGACGTCCGGCTTGAATTCCGCAGTTTGAACGAGCGCGCGATCGCCCCGCGTTGCTGTTTCAACAATAAATCCCACGCGTGTCAAAAATGGGGCCAGCATTTTCAAGAGCGCTTGCTCGTCATCCACAACAAGGATTTTTTCGTTCGCCATTGCGCGCCTTCTCCAGAAACTATCACGAACCCGCTCGTTGCAAGGCCATTTTACCCGCGAAAAACCTTTTGCTATTAAAAAGAATTCCTCGCGTTTACTTGCCCCGTCACAAAGATAAAAAAATGGCGGGCATCGCCCGCCAAATTTTTATGCCAGATGTTCAACTCTTCCTGCCGCGCGTTTGCGCCATTGCACGATGAACGCGAATATGATTCGCCAGCCCAACACCATCAAGCCGCCAAAGCCGTACGCCGCCAAGATAAAATTCAACGGCACCACCGCGCGGCCCAAAGCGAACGAATGCAGAATGATGCCGATGGGCGCCGCAATCAGCCACGCCGTCAACGAACGTGTGAACATGACGCGCGGCGTGAATACGTCCGCGCGAAACGCGCCATACAAAAACGCGACGACCAGCCACGCCGCAATAAAGGGTCCCCCCGCCAACAATAAACTGCCCACCGGATTATTGGGGTCGTTCGTTTGATGATCCGCTTGCCCGATGATGGTAAAGAGGACCAGAACGATAATATCGCCCACCGCTAAAATGATTTGCCAGTTTCGTGTGCTCATCTCCACCTCAATCTATATTTTCGAATATCCCCGCCGCGCCCATGCCGCCGCCGATGCACATGGTCACCATGCCGTATTGCAAATGGCGGCGTTTCATTTCGTGGATGATTTGGGCGGTGAGTTTCGCGCCCGTCGCGCCGAGCGGATGCCCGAGCGCAATCGCGCCGCCGTTCACGTTCACTTTGGTTTCGTCCATTTCCAATTGACGCATCACCGCGACCGCTTGCGCCGCGAACGCTTCGTTCAATTCTATCACGTCAATATCTTTTAATTCCAGTCCCGCGAGTTTCAACGCTTTCGGAATCGCTTGTACGGGCCCGATGCCCATGAGTTCGGGCGGCACGCCGCCGACGGCGAACGACAACATTTTCACGAGCGGTTTCATGCCCAACGCGCGCGCTTTTTCATCCGACATGACGACCACCGCGCCCGCGCCGTCGCTCGTTTGCGACGAATTGCCGGCGGTCACGCTGCCGCCGTTGCGAAACACCGGCTTGAGATTCGCCAGCGCTTCGAACGTGGTGTCGCGGCGCGGCCCTTCGTCCACGTTGAAAATATATTTTTGTTCCGTTACCGAACCTTGCGGTTCGGAACCGCCTTTTTCCATTTCAAACAAATCTACATCGAGCGGTACGATTTCGTCTTGGAATTTTCCCGCGTCAATCGCGGCGAGCGCGTTGCGGTGCGAGCGATACGCGAATTCATCTTGCGCTTGGCGCGATACGCCATATTGCTCGGCGACATTTTCGGCGGTGAGACCCATGCCGAGATACACGCCGGGATATTCCAGCGCCAGATACGGATTCGGCGCGAAATGAAATCCAATCATCGGCACCATGCTCATACTTTCCGCGCCGCCCGCGATGATGCAATCGCCCCAGCCCGCGCGAATTTGCTGCGCCGCGAGCGCAATCGTTTGCAAGCCCGACGAACAAAACCGATTGACGGTCATGCCCGTCACGGTATTGGGCAAGCCCGCGCGCAGCGCCGCGATGCGCCCCATGTTCAGACCCGCTTCGCCTTCGGGCATCGCGCAGCCGATGATGACGTCGTCCACATCTTGAGGTTTCAAACCGCCTGCGCGTTTGAATGCTTCACTCACGACGATTCCCGCCAAATCGTCAGGACGCGTGGTGCGTAATTTGCCGCGCGGCGCTTTGCCGACCGCGGTCCGAACGGCGGAAACGATAACAGCGTCTTTCATAAGAGTACTCCTTGGGAGGGATTCAAAATTCAAAATTCAAAATTCAAAATTCAAAATTATTTCTTTTTCCCGAGTTGGCGTTGTTGCGGGATGGTAGTCATGAGGAGGGCGATGATTTCGGAGGTGAGCGCCATGCGGTGTTCGACAACTGTGCTTGGAATTTTATGACGCGCGCGCCAATACCAGCCGCGCGTTTCGCGCGCCGAGCCGAGAGCGATTTGTAAAAAGCGCGCATAGTCTTGTCCAAAGCCCTTGCCAAATCCCTCTTCCATATTTGCACCGATTGACGCCGCTGCTCCTATCAGTTGCGCCGCAAGCTTGCGCCCACGCGTATCATCCATCAAGTATTCGCAGTCGAACCACGATAAATCATAGAGGAACAATGCTTTGCGGTAAGCAATGTTCTGCCAAAGTGGGTCACGGCGCAGAATTGGCGAAACGGTTTCAATCCATTCCTCAAATGATTTCGGCTTGATGGCAAGCATAGCGCGCTCTGAATTTTGAATTTCTAATTTTGAATTTTGAACCTTTAATTCCGCAATGGTTTCCCCGTGTTCACAAAATGGCTGATGCGTTCGCGCGTTTTTTCTTCGCCGCAGAGCGAAATGAACGCTTCGCGCTCGAGGTCGAGAATGTATTGCTCGTCCACCCACGCGGGCGCGGTCAATTTGCCGCCGCACAAGACGTACGCGAGCTTGTCGCCGATTTGGGCGTCGTATGCGCTGATGTATTTGCCCGAAACCATCGAGTAAATCGCAATCCGCATCGCCGCCAACGCGCGTTCGCCCGCCGCGTAAATTTTCGCGCGCGGCGGCGCTTGATAATTTTCCTTGACCATACCGAGAACGGTCTTTTTCGCTTCGGCGAGCAGATGGTCGCGGTTCATGACAATGCGCGCGTCGTTGCCAAAAAAGCCGAGCTGCTGCGCTTCGAGCGCGCTCGTCGCCACTTTTGCCGTGCCGACGGTTTCAAAGACGCGTTGGAGAAAGGGCAGCGCGTCCGCGTTCGGCGTTTGCATCGCGGGCGCGACAATGCGCCGCAGCATTTCTTTGCAGCCGCCGCCCGCAGGAATGACGCCGATGCCCACCTCGACGAGACCGACGTAACTTTCCGCGTGCGCGACGATGCGCGCGCCCGCCATCGTCACTTCGCAGCCGCCGCCGAGCGTATAGCCGAACGGCGCGGTCACAATCGGTTTGCGCGCATAACGGACTTGCATCGTGAAATCTTGCAGCGCTCGAGCCACGCGGTCAATTTCATCCCACTGTCCATTTTCCGCCAACATCCAAATGCCGACCACGTTCGCGCCCGCGCTAAAGTGTTCGCCCTGATTGCCAATCACCATGCCGTCGAAATTTTTGTCCATCTCTTGGAACGCGGTGTGCGCGATCTCGATGATGTTGTCGTCCAGCGCGTTCATCTTGGTATGAAATTCCAACAGCGCGACGCCGTCGCCCAAATCGCGCAGCGACGCGCTGTCGTTTGCGGCGACGACCTTGACGTTTTTGAGTTGAATGACGTTGGGCGCGGCGCGCGGCGCGACATATTTTTTCGACGCGGGATCGTAATGCGCGCCGTTTTGATAAAACGACGTAATGCCGTGCGCCAACATTTCTTGGACCCAAGGCGCGACGGCGATATTTTCGCGTTCCATGCGCGCGACCGTATCCGCGACGCCGAGCATGTCCCACGTTTCAAATGGGCCCGCTTGGTGCGCGAAACCCCATTTCATCGCATTGTCAATGGAAACGATATCGTCGGCGATTTCGGGAATCCGGTGCGACGCGTAGGCGAGATAGCGCGCGGTGGTATCCCACACAAAGCGCGCGGCGCGGTCGGCCTGCGCTACGATATAGCGCAAGCGTTCCGCGAGCGTGTCGTACATTTCCGAATTGGTAATCGAATCAAAGAAAAATTTTTCGGGCGGCGCGTACTCGAGCGTTTGCAGATCGAGCGCGTAAAATTTTTTCTTGCCGCGTTCGTCCTTGATCTCTTTATAAAATCCGCCGCGCGTTTTGTTGCCGAGCATTTTGCGCTCGACCATCGTTTTCAAAAATTCCGGCGGCTGCAAAGCGGCGCGCGCCTCGTCGTCGGGAACGGCGCGATATAAATTTTCGGCGACGTGATACATCACATCCACGCCGACCAAATCGCAGAGCCGATACGTCGCCGATTTGGGATGTCCGATTTCGGGACCGGTGAACGCGTCCACTTCGTCCACGCGATAATTATTTTCCAGCGTGTACCGCATCGCGTACGTGCCGAGAAATGAACCGAGCCGATTGGCGATAAAGTTCGGGCGGTCCTTGCAAAGGACCACGCCTTTGCCCAAAACGTTTTCGCCAAACTCTTTGACGAACTTGACGACCTTTTTCGACGTTTCGGGCCCGGGGATTACTTCGAGCAATTTCAAATAGCGCGGCGGGTTGAAAAAATGCGTGCCGAGAAAATGGCGCTTGAACGCTTTGCTGCGCCCCTGCGCGATTTCGTGAATCGGAATGCCCGACGTATTGGTGGTGACGATGCTGTCGGGTTTGCGCGCGGCGTCAATGCGCGCCATCAACGCGCGTTTCGCTTCCAGATTCTCGACAATGACTTCGAGAATCCAATCCGCGTCCGCGATGAAATCAAAATGATCTTCGAGGTTGCCGACGCGGATGCGTTCGGCGACGGCGGGCGCCAAGAGCGCGGCGGGTTTGGATTTGAGGACCGCCTGCATTCCGGCGTTGACGATGCGATTGCGGACGGCGGGGTGCGCGAGCGTCAGATTTTTCTTTTCTTCTTCGGCGTTCAGCGCGGCGGGGACAATATCGAGCAGCGAGACGGCGAGCCCGGCGTTGGCAAAATGCGCGGCGAGCGCGCCGCCCATCGTGCCGGAACCGATGACCGCGACGCGACGAATATCATACGACATTGGATGACTCCTCAAGGCGAAATTGGAAATTCAAAATCAAGCGCAAAATGTGAAATTCAAACGTTTGCGCCGGAATCTCGAATCTGGAATTTAATGACGCACTGCGTCATAAACGTTACTATTGTAGCACAAACGCGGCAACGCGTCTACCGAACGGTAGGTAAAATTTATGCGAGTTTGTGTCGTTCCGCCACCGCGCGCGGGATGGGCACAATCAGCAGTTTGGGAAATTTGTCGCGTTCCACGACCTCGCGCGTCGAGTACACGACGCGGTCTTGCGCGTCGTACACATTCACGTACAAATCGGGCAGCGATTCGACGCGCCAATCGGGCCCGTCTTCGGCGTCCTTGTATTTCTTTTCGTCGAATTCAAAAAAGATTTCGCCTTTGGCGTCGGTGATTTCCGTACCGAGCCAATCGTCCGCGCTTTGCCAATCGCGGTCATACAGCGCAACCTTGACGTTCGGCAGTCCTTGTTTGCGGTTTTCATCCAATACAAGTTGTACGCGCAGCGCTAATTTCATGAGATTCTCTCAAGCCGCCTGTCATTCTGAACGGAATAAAGAATCACATTTCACGTCGAGAGATTCTTTGCCTTTTGCTCAGGATGACATTTGGCAGATGCCAGATGACTGGAAACGGCAATCGGAAAATGCAGGTCTTGCTCGCTGGCTGCATTGTCAACACATCGCCGAAATGGTCAAACGCGCGCCAACGCGTTTCTAAAATGGCGTTTGGCGCGACGCGTAGTATCATTCGCGCGTTTGCGTGCGAAACGTTTTGGGGCGGCGCTGGGCGGCGTGCGCGTTTGCGTGCGAAACGTTTTGGGGCGGCGCTGGGCGGCGTGCGCGTTTGCGTGCGAAACGTTTTGGGGCGGCGCTGGGCGGCGTGCGCGTTTGCGCGCGAAATTTGCGAGGAGGCATTGGGTTGTGCGCGAGCTGCGACTGACGCGGATTCATTTTTTTCTTTTAATTGGCGGAGTCGGTTTTGCGTATCCGTTCGTCAATTTATTTTATCGGTGGCGGGGTTTGAGCGGAACCGAAATCGGTTTGCTGCTCACCATCGGCGCGGTGGTCGGTTTGCTCGCTTCGCCGTTGTGGGGCAGTCTGGGCGATGCGGGCGTTCCGCTCGCGCGGCTCTTGCAAGGCGGTCTTGTCGTTTCGGGCGCGGCGCTGATTTTATTGAGCCAACAATCAACTTTTTCCGCGTTTGCCTTTTTGGTCGCGCTCACGAGTCTTGCGGGCGCGGGGCTCAGCCCGCTGTCGGACGCGTTGGCGCTGCGCGTTACGGCGGCGCGGCGCGCGGGGTACGGCAGCGTGCGCGTATGGGGTTCGGCGGGTTGGGCGGCGAGCGTTCTTGTGAGCGGCTGGTTAATCGAACGGACGAGTTTGGTCGCCGGTTTTTGGGGGAACGCGGCGGCATATTTCGGCGCCGCTGTATTGTTGAACGCGCTGCCGCGCGCCAGAGCCGCGCCGCCGCGAACGCCGCGCGCAAGCGGTTTGCGGCAGGCGGCGCGCCAAGTTTTTCAAAATCGCGCGCTGCGCGGTTTGGCGTTGGCGCTTATTACGCAAGGCCTTTTGAGCGACGGCTATATGCAGTTTGGCAATATCTATTTGGAACAACTTGGCGCCAGCGCGTTCGTCATTGGCGTGGCGAGTATGGTCGCGGCGGCGGTCGAACTGCCGGGCATGTTTATCGCCGACCGCGTGGTAAGCCGCATTGGTTCGAGGCGGACGTTGCTGATTTCTTTTTTGGTCACCGGCGCGCCGTTGGCGCTCGTTTTGCTTTTGCCCCACGTGTGGACGATTGTGGCGACGCGCGCGCTGTTTGGCGTTGCGTACAGCTTGTTTGTCGTCGCGCTCGTCAAGTATGTGACCGAATACGCGCCTGCCGCGCAGACGGCGGTCATGCTCGCGCTCTTTACCGTCACGCTCACCGCGTTGATTCAAATTTTCGCCGCGCCGCTGGGCGGTATTTTATTTGACCTCATCGGCGCGTATTGGTTGTATGCGTTCGCGCTCGTCGGGAATTTGGCGGCAGGCGCGATTTTATTTTTTAGCCGCGCGCCCGCGCCAGCCGCGCCTCCGTCGGTTGCGGCAGAGTAAGCGTTTCCACTTGAGCAATAGGGGCGACGCTCAACCGGGCGACGCTGAAAAGCAAGAGCGCGATCCAGACCAAATCCGCGAGCAGCAGATGCGTGATTTGCGCCCACAGCGGCACGAGCAGCGTAACGTTGATGACGCCGAGAATCAATTGCGCCGCGACGAGAACGCGCAGGACGCGCGCGAGCCGACGCGTTTCAGCCAAGCGCGGATTCGTCAGTAAACCGGTGAAAAGCCAAAGATACGCGCCCAAAGCAATCGCCATTAACGGATGAATGACGCGCAGTTGAACCAAAAAGTGCGAGGCGGGGGCAACGTCCTGAAGCAATCCTGTGGCGAGCGATGACGCGGGAAATAACGTATCGCCCAATGCCGTGACCGCACCGCTCATGCCGGTCAGCAAAACGCCTGCGAGCGCGAGTCCGAGCGCGCCGAGCCGCAGCGGACGCCCGCGCCATGACAGCGCGTGCGGATGGTCAAGCCACCATGCCGTCAGCGTCATGGCGGCGAGCAGTAGAAAGGTATTGAGCAAGTGCATGGCGACCCACAACGCGCGTTCGGGCGAACGGTCGTCCGCCACCAAACCTTCTCGCACCAAGAGCGCGCCGACCAGCGCTTCGGTAATGAGGAAAAAAACGGACGCCAGCGCCGCATAACGCACGCGGCCCCATGGAAACGCGCGCCACGCCAAAAACGCGAGCGCAAGAACCAACGGTAAATCAAGTCCGGACATGACGCGATGCGTAAATTCAATCGCGCGCGCGATGTCGGGATTCAACGGCACGATCTCGCCGTTGCACAGGGGCCAGTGCGCGCCGCAGCCCGCGCCGGAACCCGACGCGCGCACGAACGCGCCCCATAAAATGACGAGAACGTTATAACCGACGATGAACCATGCAAATTTTGCGATGCGGCTGGCTGATGTAGCGTAAAGCGGACTATTCACCCGCGCTCCAATTTCCGAACGTTGTCGAACTGCTTGGACCAGATTCCGATTTGATTTAGGGGATAGCCCTTTCGTGGTTTTGTGCGAACGCTGTTCGCGGGAAACCCGAAAGGCTTTGAATCGCACGCCGTCGCCGCGCAATGCCTTGCCGTAATGCCAGAGCTGGTTGATTCCGCATAATACATTCTCTATAGAAATAATACCACAAGCTTATTTGACAAATCAACGCGCGCGTGAAAAAATGTAGCGGTTTGTTTTTTTGCGCCTCTGCCGCTTTTTCTTGCGTTTTACCGCAACCTAATTTTATAATCGGTAATGGAGCCCGGTACATGACGAACGCGTTGCACGCGACGCCGCCCAGCGGCATTGTCACATTTTTGTTCACGGATATCGAAGGCAGTACGGCGCTGTGGGAACGCATGCCCGAAGCGATGAAACACGCGTTGGCGCAGCACGACCAATTGCTGCATCTCGCCATCGCGAAATACAACGGTTTTGCGTTCAAACAAATTGGCGACGCGTTCCAAGCCGCGTTTGTCGCGCCGCATGACGCGCTAGCGGCGGCGCTTGACGCGCAGCGCGCTTTGCGCGACGTGACCTGGGGCGAGACGGGCCCCCTGCGCGTGCGGATGGGCATTCACACCGGCCCCGAAGAATGGCTCGGCGCCGATTACGCGGTCAGTCATACGCTGAATCGCGTCGCGCGCATCATGTCGGCGGGACACGGCGGCGAGATTCTCGTTTCGGGCGACGCGCTGGACGCGTTGAACGGCGCGCCGCCGCCCGGAACGACTCTGCGCGACATGGGCAAGCACCGGCTCAAAGGTTTGAAAATCCCCGAACATCTTTATCAACTCGTCGCGCCCGATTTGCCGTCAGAGTTTCCGCCGCTCAATGTGTTGGAATCGTACCGTCCGCATTTTGAAACCGTCGCGCGTGCGTTGAGCGAAAATAGCGTCGTGCCGTTTTTGGGGCCCAGCGTTAATTTGGTCGGACGTCCGCCGGACAAGACGTGGCAATTTGGACAGAGCGATTTTTTGCCCGTCGGTTCCGAAGTGGCGGAGCATCTCGCGCGGGTGTTTGATTATCCGCCGAACGAGCCGCGCGATTTGGTGCGCGTGTCGCAATTTGTCGCCGTCAAATCCGGCATCGGGCCCCTCTATGACGAACTGCGGAAAATTTACAAGGCGGATTATCCGCCCACCGCGCTGCATCAATTTTTTGCCGCGCTGCCCGCGCTGATGCGGCAGCAGGGTTTGACGCCGCAGTTGATGATTGTGACCACCAATTATGACGACGCGTTGGGGCGCGCGTTTCGCGCCGCGAACGAACCTTTTGATTTGGTCACGTACGTCGCCGAAGGCGAAGCGCGCGGCAAATTTATCCACATCGCGCCGGACGGCAAAACGCGGCCCATTGATAAACCCAATAAATATCTCGGTCTCAGTCTGGACGAGCGCACCACGATTCTCAAAATTCACGGCGTGGTGGACCGGCAAAATCGCGCGCGCGATAGTTACGTCATTACCGAAGACCATTACATTGATTATCTCGCGCACAAAGACATTGCCCAACAGCTGCCCGCGCAGCTGCTCGAAAAAATGAGTTGGAGCCATTTTCTCTTTTTGGGTTATTCTTTGCGCGACTGGAATTTGCGCGTGATTCTGCATCGCATTTGGGGCGAACAAAAATTCAAATACAAAGCGTGGTCGGTTTCGGACAATGCTTTGCCCGGCGAAAAGCCGCAAGCGTTGGAGCAAGATTTTTGGCGCTTGCGCGACGTGGACATTATCAAAATGCCGTTGGATGATTACGTGGAATCGCTGCAAACGCATTTTGAAGCGCTGCCGCAAGAGCGAGGCGAAGAATGACTGCCGCGCCCGCCCCCGCGCCCGTCGGCGTACGCAGCGCGCCGCCCGCGCCCTACAAAGGGCTGGTCCCTTACACCGACCGCGATGCCGCGCTCTTTTTCGGACGCGATTCCGAACGCGCCATCATCGTGGCAAATTTGCGCTCGTCGCGTTTCACTTTGTTGTACGGACCCAGCGGCGTCGGCAAAAGCTCCGTCGTCGGCGCGGGCGTGGTGCATTTTTTACGCGCGCGCGCGCGGCAAAATTTGGAAAAACGCGGCGCGCCCGAATTCGCGGTCGTTTATTTCAATCAGTGGCGCGACAATCCGATTCGCGATTTGCTGCGCGTCGTGCGCGAAACCGTTCAATCTTTATTGGGCAAAACGTTCGCCGACGACGAAGCGCTTCAAAATAAATCGCTGAACGAACAGCTCAAGACGTGGGCGGAACGCGTCAATGGCGCGCTGTTGATTTTGCTCGACCAATTTGAAGATTACTTTTTGTATCATCCGAACGAAGACGGCCCCGGCACGTTTGCGTACGAATTTCCGCTCGTCGTCACGGATACGCAGACGCACGTCAATTTTGTGATTTCGATTCGCGAAGACGCGCTGGCGAAACTGGACCGCTTTGAAGGACGCATCCCCACGCTCTTTGACAATTACATTCGCATAGACCATCTCGACCGCGACGCGGCGCGCGCGGCGATTGTGAAACCGATTGAGCAGTACAACAAAGGCGTCGGCGATCAAGGTTGGCGCGTCAGCGTCGAACCCGCGCTGGTGGAAGCGGTGTTGGATGAAACCAAAACCGGGCGCGTCTCGTTGGGCGACAGCGGCGTCGGCGCGGTCAAAGACGAATTGGAATCGGGCGAAAATGAAAACGCGGCGCGCATCGAAACGCCGTTTTTGCAATTGGTCATGACGCGTTTGTGGGACGAAGAATTGCGCGCGGGGTCCCAAGTTTTGCGTTTAGAGACGCTCACTCGTTTGGGCGGCGCGGAACGCATTGTGCGGACGCATCTGGACAACACGCTAAACACTTTGCCCGCCAAAGAGCGCGCGGTGGCGGCGGCAATGTTTCATTATCTGGTCACGCCTTCCGGCGCCAAAATCGCGCATACGGCGCGCGATTTGGCGGAATACACCGGCAATCAGGAAAAAGATTTGCTGCCGGTGCTGGAAAAAATGTCCGCGTCGGGCATTCGCATTTTGCGCCCCGTCGCGCCGCCGCCGGACCAGATGGACGCGCCGACGCGCTATGAAATTTTTCACGATGTGTTGGCGCCCGCGATGTTGGATTGGCGGCGGCGTTATTATCAAGCGCGGCGCAATCGCCTCATTTACGCTTCGCTCGCCGCGGTGACGCTGGGCGTCGTGGTTTTGGTCGGGTTGCTGTGGTTCAATTTGTATCAGAGTCAACAGGCGTTGGAACAAAAAGCGCAAGAGGCGCAAGCGTTGAGTCAAGCGATTCTCACCACGCAGCCGACAGGCGCGGCGGATGCGCCGCCGACGTTTGTGGCGCTGCGCGAGACGGCGGCGGCGGTGGGCACGAGCGCGGCGGCAGTGACCTGTCAAGGCGCGCCCGCGATTCAATTTGCCGCCTCGCAAACGACCATCGCGCCGGGGGCTTTGGTTTATTTGCAATGGAGCCAGCCGCAGCGCGTGACGGATGTGTTTATCGAACCGGGCTTGGGCAAAGTGGACGTGAGCGGCGCGCAAGCGGTGCAGCCGCAAGAAACGACCAAATACATTTTGACGGCGGAAGGGTGCGGCGGCAAGACGACGCGCGAGGTCACGATCCAAGTCATCGCGCCGAGCGCGACGCCGGTCCCGACGAATGAGCCGCCGACGGCGATAGTGGCGGTTGTGACGCTGCCCACCAACACGCATCTGCCCCCGACGCGCATCGTCCCCACGCCGACGCCCGCCGCGAGCGCGACGCCGAATGTACCGCCGGGCGTCTATGTCACCAACTTGCGCGTGAATCCGCCCGCGCCGCGTTCGGGCGACCAAATTACGTTTTACACCACGCTCTTGAATACGCAAGGCGAAACGCGCTATAATCACTGCGTCGAAATTTTTCGCGGGCAGGACGTGTCGAAATCGGTTGGCATCAGTTCGTGCGGTCCAATTAGCGTGCCGTTGGGGACGAACGAATTTCCATCAAGCGGTTGGAATGTGCGCGAAGGTTCGTGCACTCAATATCTGGCGCGTGCGATTTCCGAAGACGCCGCCAAAGCGCGCACGCCCTTTTTGCAGCCGGACGGCCAAATCTATTATCTGAATTTTACCGTGTGCCCCTAATAGAGTTTCCAAATTAAAATCGCGGGATGGAGACCTGACAGGTTTTGGTGCGATGTTTATTGAGCTGTCTATAAGCCGCCACGCAAAAACCGCCGGACGCTTTTTCGTCGGGCGGTTTTTTTATTTACACGGCGTGTACGGCGACCAGCGTAATGTCGTCATGCACGGGCGCCGGTCCGCGAAACGCGGCGATTTCTTCAAGCAGCTCGTTGCATAACGTCTGCATGTCGTCTTGCGGCGCGCGCTGTAAAAACGCCTCGAGCCGTTCCGCGCCAAATTGTTTGCGCGCGGGATTAAACGCTTCGGTCACGCCGTCGGTGTGCAAGAGCATGGTCGTGCCGGGCGCGAGCGTCAACGTCGCTTCGTCGAGCAGCACAAAATCGAGAACGCCGAGCGGCGCGCCGTCGTGACTCTGCGGCGTCCACACCGCGCCGTCCGCTTGGCGCAGCAAGGGCAATTCGTGACCCGCGCGCGCGTATTGAAATTCGCGCGTCGCGCGCGTCAGAATGCCGTACAAGACCGTGACAAATAAACCGGACGCGTTCATTTCCAAAAGATATTGATTGACGCGTTCGAGCGTTTCGCGCGGCGAACGATTTCGTCGCGCTTTGGCGCGAATCAACGCGTGGGTTTGCGCCATAAAAATCGCGGCTGGCACGCCCTTGTCGCTCACGTCGCCAATCACAATCGCCAGCGCGTCGTCGCCCAACGGAATAAAATCATACAGGTCGCCGCCGACGTGCCGCGCAGGCGCGCTCTGCGCGCCGAAATGAAAACCTTTGAGCGTGGGCAAGCTGCGCGGTAGAATGCTCAATTGAATTTCCGCCGCCAACTGCAACTCGCGTTCCAGTTTTTCCTTTTCGATGATTTGCGCGTGCGCGGCTTGGAGCTCTTGGTACGCGCGCGCGAGTTCCACGTGCTTTTGTTCCAGCGAACGATTTTTTTCGATCAGTTCCGCCAGCGCCTTGTTGTGCGCGTCGGCGAGGCGCTGCGAAAGCACGCGCACCATCTCGTACGCGAGCGGCGGTTCGCGCCTCAACAGCGCGTCAAATTCCGCCCGCGTCATTTCCCACAGCTGCGTATCGCCGCGCGCGCGGACGCTGGCGGTGCGTTTGCCGTCGAGATTAAAGAGACTCATCTCGCCGACATATTCGCCCGGTCCGCGCCGATTGACGATGCGTTCGTCCGGCGTGCCTAAACTTTTGACGACTTGGAGCTCGCCGACGCGGACGATATAAAAATGGCGTCCTTTGTCGCCTTCATAAAATAAAACGGCGCCGTCCGGCACCTGACGCAAGGTTAGGGTGGCGGCAAGCGTCTGAATTTCACGCGGCGGCAAATTGGCGAACAATGGCACGCGCGCGAGCGTTTCTTCGGTCGGGGTCACGTTGGCGTTCCTCTTGACAGTGTACGTCAAACGATAATAGAATCGGATCCATTCGGCGCTACAGTCCGCATTGTAGGACAGTCTGACGCGGACTGCAACCCGAACTTGGCAACCGCAAAGGAGGAGAATGGAAATCACCCTTACGCAGAGCGAGAGCCCGAAAGCCGTCACGGTGATGCATCTGCGCGGCAATGTGGATTCGACATCCTTTGAACAATTCCAAAACGCGGCGACGGATTTGATTGCGCAGGGCGCGCGCGATTTGGTCGTTGATTTGGCGCAGGCGCCGTACATGAGCAGCGCGGGCTTGCGCGCCTTGAATGTGATTTATAATAGCTTGCGCGACGAAAACGCGTCGCGTCACGACATTAGCGTGGGCGTCGCCAAGGGGACCTACAAATCGCCGCACTTGAAATTGGCGGCGCCGTCCCAGCGCGTGATGGAAACGCTCAAGATGAGCGGTTTCGATATGTTTCTCGAAATTCATCCGGACGTGGCAAGCGCGGTGGCGTCGTTTTAGCATGGCAGCGGAAGCGTTGCCGCGTCGCGCGCAAGCCACGTTCGTCGGTTCGCTGGAACAATTGGCGCGCGTGCGCGCGTTTATCGCTCACCGCGCGCCGCTATTGGGCTGCGGCGACCAAGATACGTTTGCGCTCGAACTGGCGTGCGATGAAGCGGCGACGAATATCATTAATCACGCGTTCCCGGAACGGAACGGCGAGCTGCGCGTCGAATTGTGGCGTGAAGCGGAGGCGGTAATTGTGACGCTGAGTTATCACGGGCAGGCGTTTGACCCTTTGCAAATTCCCGAACCGGTTTTGGATGTGCCATTGGAGCAGCGTCCGATTGGCGGTTTGGGGTTGTACTTTATGCGACAGATGATGAACGAGGTGCATTTTGAATTTGACGCCGTTCAAGGCAATCGTTTGACGATGCGCCGCGTTCTTAAGGCAGAGAGTTGAGGAATCCAAAATGGAATTACGCATCGAACGTCCTGCCGATTTTCCGGCAGCCGCCGTCCTGTATGTGAATGGCAGTGTGGATGGTTCAAATTATCAGGAACTCATCCAACAAGGGCAAACGCTGTACGCCGCGGGCGTGCGGCAGTTGGTTTTGGAATTGAGCCAATGCGCGTACATGAGCAGTTCGGGTTTGGTGGCGCTGAATGCGCTCGCCAAATTATTGCGCGGCGAGAATTTGCCCAATATGGAAAATGGTTGGGCGGTCCTCAAGACGATGGACGATGCGCGCGGCATGACCGGCAAACCGCAGCTTGCGTTGGTCAAGCCGACGGCGCGGGTGGAGCGCGTACTCGACCTCGCCGGACTCAAGACGATGCTGCCGTTTTATCCCGATACGGCAAGCGCGCTGGCTGCGCTCGCATAGCGCGCGGAACGAACGATGTGTTGGCGCGCGCGGGCGCGTTGGGTTAGCGCCGTCAATTGATTTTGGTTGGCGCGCGTTCAGAGAGATTGCGCGGGTTGAATTTGGCGGGGCTGCCCGCGAATATTGAAATATATCCAAACGTGCCTGCCGCGGTGGCGGCGCTCGCGGGCGGAGCTGACGCGACAGGCATGATATTTTGTACAGGGAGCGTAGGATGGATTTGAAAACGGAACGGCGCGACAAGGTCTTGATTCTTTCGGTCGGCGGCAGTTTGGATGCGTTGAGCGCGCCCGAACTCGAAGACGTCATTTCGGCGCAGCTGCGCGACGACGGCGCGAATATCGTCGTTGATCTGGCGCAGCTCGATTACACGAGCAGCGCGGGTTTGCGCGTGTTGTTGAACGGCGTCAAGCAAGCGCGCCAAAAGGGCGGCGATTTGCGTCTCGCCGCCGTTCAACCGAATGTGAAAAAGGTGCTGGACCTTTCGGGTTTTACGAGCATCATGAAAACGTTCCCCGATGTGACGGCGGCAGCGGCGAGCTTTGCCTAATCTGCGCGGCATGGCGGTTGGTCAAACAATTGAAAAAAGGATTGAATGAGCGCAGATGGCGAATCAGCAAACGCGAGTGGCTTTGGTTATTGGTTCGGGCGGGGTGAAATGCGCGGCGGCGCTGGGTTTGCATCAGGCGCTCAAACGCGAGGGCATCGAAATCGGCATGGTGGTCGGCGCGGGCGTCGGCGTCATTTATGCGGCGCTGCTCGCGCTGGAACTCGCGCCGGAACGCGCGGCGGACATGGGCGCGCGTTTGTGGTCGCACGCGCTGACGACGAAACACAATCGCCGCGCGCTGTGGCAAATTTTATTGCCGAACGTTTTTGGCTTTGACGAAAACTTTGGCGCGGCGGACGATACGCTGCTGATGCAGCGTTTGCGCGAGGCGTACGGCGACGCCAGAATTGAAAATACGCTCCTTCCGCTGTACATCGCCGCGACCGATTTTCATAACGGCGAGCAAGTGATTTTGACGCAGGGGCGTATCGTGGATGCGGTGCGCGCCAGTCTCGCCATTCCGTACATTTTCCGGGCGTACCGCGTGGACGGACGTTTGCTGGCGGACGGCTCTTTGAGCGACCCGCTGCCCATCGGCGTCGCCATCAAGGAAAACGCGAACGTGATTTTGACGGTGGGCTTTGAGAGTCCGTATCAGGGCAAAATCAACGCGTTGATGCGTTACTCGTTTCAAATCAGCGCCATCATGTCCAATAATTTGCTGAAAGCGAATTATGCGTTTCATTCGATGGCGCATCACGGCGAAATTCTGCCGGTCCGACCGCAGTTTCAACAACACATCGGTTTGTTTGATACGGAAAAAATCCCCGAAATTATCGCCGCGGGCGCGCGCGCGATGGATGAACAAATGCCGTATTTGAAAAAATTGTTGGCGCGGGATTGACCCCATGCGTTATTTGGCGATTCGCGTCTATGCCCTCTATAATTGATTCGTCGCTCCGTACGTCCACCCGCAAATTTTTGGTTCGATGAATTTTCTCCGTCCGCGTAAATCTTTTTCGTCGCGTACGCCGAACTTGTACCTGCGCGATACGTGGGGGCAAGCATACGGTCTCGCGCGCCCGCGGCGTCTGGACCGGCGCGGTTTTTTTATCCGCGTGATGGCGGTCTTGGGCGCGATGGATTTGATCATGGCGCTGGCGTTCGGTTGGGCTTGGTTTTTTCCGCCGCGCCCGCCGACCGTCGTCAAACGCGCCGTACCCGCGCCCACAGCGATCGCCGTGCAAGCGCATACGCCGACGCCCGAATTCACGGCGACGGTACAATTGACCGACGCGCCCGCGCCGACGCGCCATCGCACACGCGCGCCGACGCTTGCGCCGACGCTTGCGCCGACCCAAGCCGCGCCGCCGCCGACTGCCGCGCCCGCTGCGGCAAAGAATGTCGCGCCCGCGCGCACGTTGGCGTACGCTTTGCCCGCGACATTGAATCTCGGCGCGCTCAATGTCAACGTTCCGCCCGAACCGCAAAATTGCACGCCGCCGGAACAGATGCCGGACGTGGTGAGCGCGTCGGTGAAATTGTGCGCGGGCGCGGAATATCGTCCGTTCGCGGTGCGCGGCGAGGACATTGGCGTATTTGGCAGTCCGAACGCGGTGATTCGCGCGCACGGGCGCGCGTACGGGATTGTGGTGGAAGGCGCGCGGATTTTGATTGCGAACGTTTTGATTCGCGCGACGACGGACGCGGCGGACGCGGCAATTTTGTTATGCCTGTATCCCGATTGCAAAGGCAGCGCGGGCGGCGCCGCGTACGGCGGCGGGATTTTGGTGCGCGCGTCGGATACGACGGTGATGGATTCAGACATTGCGGGCGGCGTCGTCGGCATTGCGGCGGAACGTGTGCGCGGGTTCCAAGCGCTCAACAATCGTTTGGACAATGCGACGGGTTGGGGTTCGTACAATTTTGCCGTGACGGACAGCGTGTTTGCGGGCAATTCGTTGAGCTATGCGAATCGCAGTTGTACGACGCCTGACGGCGGTTATTTGCCGAGTGGCTGCGAAGCGGCGGGCTGGCTGTGCATTGCGTGTCAAAAAAATATCGTCGCTCACAACGTTTGCACCGGTTCGGGCGATTGTTTTTACATGAACGGCGAAGGCGATCTCACGTCGAACGATAATCGTTTTCATCAAAACGAATGTCGCGCCGCGCCGCACAATTGTTACGAAGTGACGTTTGCGACGGGCAACGAGTTTGTCGAAAATATCGCGCGCGACGATCCTGAAACCGGGACCGCGTGCAAATATCCGTTTTGGGTGGGCGGTTCGCACGTCTATTTCGCGCGCAATCAATGGAGCTGTACAATCAGTCCCGATGCCGCGCTTGCGGACGCCACCGCTTCGACGGGCGTACCGACGCGCGTCGAGAATCGCTGACGCGGCAGCGCGTTTTACAAATCGGAAATCAGAAATCAAAAATTGCACTAATTTGTGAAAGATTATTACGCACTGTTAAACGTCAAGCCGAACGCGAACGCGGCGCAGATTGACGCGGCGTATCGGCGCTTGATGCAAAAATATCATCCGACGGCGCGTTCGTCGCCGCAAACGTTGGACCGGCTGCGCGACTTGAACGAAGCGTGGCGCATCTTGAGCGACCCCGCGCAGCGCGCGGCGTATGACCGCGCGCGCCAAGAGGGGCAAGCGTTTCAGCCGCAAACGACGCCGGTAAATGCGCGCGTCGTGCCGCAAACTGCCGCCGCCGAATGGAATGTGCCGACGGCGAAAAGCGGCTCGTGTCTCGTGCGGAGCGCGGCGGCGTTGGCGTTACTCTTTGCGTTGGCAATTCTTGGATGGGGCTTGGGTCAACAGATAAATTTTGGCGTCTGGTGGGCGCAAATCCAGCAAGAGATTCGCGCGTATGTTTTGAACGACGGCAACCCGGCGGCAAAGAGCGCGCAATCCGAGACGACGGCGACGCCTGACCCGCGCTGTCGCGGCGGCTGCGAAACTCCGCCCGCGGGTTGTGTGGTCAAAGGCGATGTCGAGCCGGGCGGCGCGCGCTTTTTTTATCTGCCAAACGACGCGGGGTACAGCGGCGTTCGCATAAACCTTGCCAATGGCGACCGTTGGTTTTGCGAAGTGGGCGACGCGACGGCGGCAGGTTGGACGCGCAAAGCGCCCACCGAAACGCCGACCTTGCCTCCGCCGCCCGAAGCGCTCATCACGAATACCGCGCGCAAAAATTTGGTCGTGTGCATGGAAGACGCCGCGCTATTTCAGGGTCCCGGCGATGAATTTCCCATTCTGCAAAAAGTTGAATCTGGCGCGCGCGTAGCGGTCACCGGCGTCAACGGCGAGTGGTCGGTCGTCAGTTTGCCGAACGGGGTTGCGTACATCCATTCCAGCTGGTTGTGCGCGCCGACGCGCGCGGCGGCGACGTCCGCGCCCAAGTTGAGCGCGCCGACGCCCGCGGCGGATGCTATTACGCGCGCCGCCAATGCCGCTAACGCGGATTTCAAATATCCCGCGCCAGTCTTGGGCGAACCGACGAATGGCGCGCGGTATTGGTGCGCGCGCGAATTGGTTTTTGCCTGGGCGTTTGACGGCGCGCTCGCGCCCGATGAATATTTTTTGGTCGAAAGCAAACCGCATGAAAAGGCGCGCTGGACGGCGTTGGCGGATTGGACCAAAGAGACGCGCGTGGTCTTGTATCCCAGTCGCGGCGGCGGTTCGTGCGATACGGTGTGGTGGCCCAATACCGGCGCGTATCAGTGGCGCGTCAGCGTGGTGCGCGGCGATAAAGAAATGCCCGAATATCTCAGTCCGTTCAGCGCGGTGAACGATATAACGTACGCGCAATAGCGTTCCGTCTTGTTTGACACTCGCCGCGCGCGCAACTATAATGCGCGCGGTTTTTCTAAATTCGTACTAAAGGAGCTCTTATGGGCAAAGGCGATAAACGCACCAAGCGCGGCAAACTGTTTCGCGGTTCGCGCGGCAAGACATTTCCCGGCAAGCCGCCGCCCGCGCCGCCGAAACCGGACCTGAAATCGGCGCCGGTGAAAAAAGCGCCGCGTTCGCAGCCCGCGACGCCGAGCGAAGCGACCCCGCCCGCCGAATAATTTTTGCGTTTTCTGGCACAGACAAGGTGCGCTGAAAGATCGGTCTTTCACGCACCTTGTGTTTCAATACCGACATGGCACGTTGCGCACAAACGCTTTCGGCGCTGCTCGGACGTATTTTGGTTGTGGTAGTGCTGGGCGCAGGCATTGGCTTGGCATTGGGTTCGCTCCTGGGCAATGTCGTTCTGGGGATAGCATCCGGCGCGTTGATCGGTACGCTGGCGGGCGCGGTCCTGGAACTGACGCGTCGTCGCAAGTCCAGACGTTGACGTTCGCCGCGCGCGGTGAAATAAATTCCCGCGAGATGTGCGCGAACGCACGCGAACGCACGCAATTGTATTGCGCTTTTTTTGTTCTTTGTTATAATCACGCAACTTGCAACGGCGGGCGTCGTTCGAATGGGACGCTCGCGCTACCTCATTTTTTCCACTTTTCGACAACAATGGCGTTGAGAATCCTCGATTTGTCTTTTTCCGAAAGGGGGTGTTTCGGAATTCGAACACATTAGCGCACATTGAATTTGGCACGCGCGGCGCGGGCGCGACGCGCGGCGTGACTGGTATTTCGCGCACGAACATTTAGGGAGGAGAAGCAGAATGAAAGGTTCCAAGTTTTTAGTTTTGACGATGTTGGCGCTCGGCGCCTTGCTCGTCATGGCGGCATGCGCTCCGGCGGCGACGCCTGCGCCCGCGCCGACGGCAGTTCCGGCGCAGCCGACAGCGGCGCCCGCGCAGCCGACCACTGCGCCCGCGCAACCGACCACTGCGCCCGCGCAACCCACGGCGGCAAGCGGCGCGGCGGCGATCAAAGTTGGTTTGGTGACGGACGTAGGCGGGCCGGATGATAAATCGTTCAATGCGACGTCCATTGCGGGGATGGAACGGGCGGTCAAAGAATTGGGGATTTCGCCCGAATCGAAATACTTGCAATCGCGGCAGCCGACGGATTACGAAAAGAACCTGCAAGAATTTGTGACGCAGGGTTTCAACCAAATCATCACGGTAGGGTTCTTGTTGGGTTTGGACACTGCGAAAGCGGCGAAAGCGAACCCGACGATGAAGTATGCGATTGTGGATTATTCGTATCCCGATTGTTTTGGGAGTGCGGTGGAAGGCAAGGACTGCGGGAGCGCGAGCGTGCTGCCGAACGTATTGGGTTTGACGTTCCGCACAGAGCAAGCGGCGTTCTTGGGCGGCTATTTGGCGGCGGGCGCGTCCAAGACGAAAAAAGTGGGGACGTATGGCGGGGTGCAGATTCCGCCGGTAGAAGATTTCATGTGGGGATTTCAAGCGGGCGTGAACTATTGGAACGCCAAGCACAACGACAAAGTGGAATTGTTGGGTTGGGACAGCAAGACCAAAAAGGGCGTATTCACGAATACGTTCACGGATCCTGCCAAGGGGAAAGAAGCGGCGTTGTCGTTGATTGACGAAGGCGCGGACATCATTTTGCCTGTGGCGGGTTTGACGGGCAACGGAACGTTTGCGGCGGCAAAGGAAAAGAACGTATTGGGCATCGGCGTTGACACGGATCAGTGCATTTCGCTGCCGGGCGATTGTCCGGTGATTCTGACGAGCATTCGCAAGAATTTGGACAATGCGGTGTTCGAAGCCATCAAGCGTTTGGTGAATGGGACGTTCGAGGGCGGCACGTACAGCGGCACGTTAGAGAATGACGGCGTGTCGTTGGCGCCGTATCACGATCAGGCGTCGCGCGTTTCCGCCGACCTGCAAAAGGAATTGGATCAACTCAAGCAAGACGTCGTTGCCGGCAAAGTGGACATTCAAAAATGGTCGGTGGGCGAAGGCACGATGGCGCCCAGTTCGTCCGGCGTTGATCCCAAGACCATCAAAGTTGGTTTGGTGACGGACGTAGGCGGGCCGGACGATAAATCGTTCAATGCGACATCCATTGCGGGGATGGAACGGGCGGTCAAAGAATTGGGGATTTCGCCCGAATCGAAATACTTGCAATCGCGGCAGCCGACGGATTACGAAAAGAACCTGCAAGAATTTGTGACGCAGGGTTTCAACCAAATCATCACGGTAGGGTTCTTGTTGGGTTTGGACACTGCGAAAGCGGCGAAAGCGAACCCGACGATGAAGTATGCGATTGTGGATTATTCGTATCCCGATTGTTTTGGGAGTGCGGTGGAAGGCAAGGACTGCGGGAGCGCGAGCGTGCTGCCGAACGTATTGGGTTTGACGTTCCGCACAGAGCAAGCGGCGTTCTTGGGCGGCTATTTGGCGGCGGGCGTATCCAAGACGAAAAAAGTGGGGACGTATGGCGGGGTGCAGATTCCGCCGGTGGAAGATTTCATGTGGGGTTTTCAAGCGGGCGTGAATTATTGGAATCAGAAGCACAATGACAAGGTAGAGTTGTTGGGTTGGGACAGCAAGACGAAAAAGGGCGTATTCACGAATACGTTCACGGATCCTGCCAAGGGAAAAGAAGCGGCGTTGTCGTTGATTGACGAAGGCGCGGACATCATTTTGCCTGTGGCGGGTTTGACGGGCAACGGAACGTTTGCGGCGGCAAAGGAAAAGAATGTGCTGGGCATCGGCGTTGACACGGATCAGTGCATTTCGCTGCCGGGCGATTGTTCGGTGATTCTGACGAGTATCCGCAAGAATTTGGACAATGCGGTGTTCGAAGCCATCAAGCGTTTGGTGAATGGGACGTTCGAGGGCGGCGCGTACAGCGGCACATTGGAGAATGACGGCGTGTCGTTAGCGCCGTATCACGACCAAGCGTCGCGCGTTTCCGCCGACCTGCAAAAGGAACTGGATCAACTCAAGCAAGACGTCATTGACGGCAAGATTGACATCAAGGCGTTGTCGGAGCAATAAAGAGCAAGTAATCAAGGAAACGAGTAGATGGAAAACAGGTAGACAGGCAAAAGGGACGCAGGTGGGCAAGTAAATTATTTTACTTGTCTACCTGTCTACTTGTCTACCATCTATTTGTTCACCTCTTTCCCATTCCCTTCATGCCTCCAATCCTCGAATTACGCGGCATCACCAAGCGCTTTCCCGGCGTGCTTGCCAACGACCATATTGACCTGACGTTGAATCAAGGCGAAATCCACGCGCTGCTCGGCGAAAATGGCGCGGGCAAATCTACCTTGATGAACGTGCTGTACGGATTGTATCATCCGGACGAAGGCGAAATTTTGGTGCGCGGCAATCCGGTTCGCATGACGGGTCCGCGCGACGCGATTGCGCAAGGCATCGGCATGGTGCATCAGCATTTCATGTTGATTCCTGTTTTTACGGTCACGGAAAACGTGATGCTCGGCGACGAGAGCATTACGAACGGCGTGGTGTTGGACCGTAAAAAAGTCGCGCAAGAGATTCGCGAGCTCTCCGCCAAATACGGCTTGGAGGTGAATCCCGATTCATACATCAAAGATTTGTCCGTCGGCATTCAGCAGCGCGTGGAAATTATCAAGCTGTTGTATCGCAAAGCGGACATTCTTATTTTGGACGAACCGACGGCGGTGCTGACGCCGCAAGAGGCGGACGATTTATTTCAGGTGCTGCGGAATTTGAAAGCGCGCGGCAATTCGATTATTTTTATCACGCACAAATTGCGTGAAGTGCTGGAACTTTCGGACCGCATCACCGTTTTGCGGCTCGGCAAAGTGGTCGGCAGCGCGGACCCGAAAAATACCAACAGCGCGGAATTGGCGCGCATGATGGTCGGACGCAGCGTTATCTTGTCGGTGGACAAGGAACCCGCGCAGCCCCAAGACGTGGTGCTTGACGTACAGAATTTGGTGGTCAAGGACGAGCGTCAAAATATCGCGGTGAACGGCGTTTCCTTCCAAGTGCGCGCGGGCGAAGTGTTGGGGCTTGCGGGCGTACAAGGCAACGGGCAAACGGAACTCGCGCAAGCGCTCACCGGTTTGCGTAAAGTGGAAGCGGGGCAGGTGACGATTTTGGGCGAGGACACCACGCACGCCAAGCCGCGCAAAATTTCCGAGCTCCGGGTCGCGCACGTCCCCGAAGATCGCCAAGCGGACGGCCTCGTGTTGAATTTCCCCGTCGAAGATAATTTGGTGCTGAACGAGTATTATCGTCCGCCCTTTGCCAACGGCATTGTGATGAATTTCAACGCCATTGAAAAAGCGGCGGAAGAACGCGTGCGCGAATTTGACGTGCGGACGCCGAGCATTTTCGTCAACGCGGGCAACCTGTCGGGCGGCAATCAACAAAAGGTGATTGTGGCGCGCGAATTTTCGCGCGACAACAGATTGCTCATTGCGTCGCAGCCGACGCGCGGGTTGGACGTAGGCAGCATCGAATACATTCACAAACGCATCGTCGAGAAACGCGACGCGGGCGTGGCGGTTTTGCTCGTGTCGAACGAACTCGACGAAATCATGTCGCTCTCGGATCGCATCGCCGTCATGTTCAAAGGGCAAATCATTGATACGGTGAACGCGGACGAAACGACCAAAGAAGCGCTCGGGCTTTTGATGGCGGGCGTGCATCAAGCCGACGCGCCGCCGCAACCGCAAACCCCGACCGAGAAAGCGGAAATCCTAGACGAAATCGCGTAATGGCGCTGCGCCACGCGCGAATCGCCCGGCGCCCAAGAGGGTGGCGCGGCGCGATACGTGATACGCGAGATGCAAACTCATGGCGGAAGCAACTGCAACTCCAAGTCCTAAAAACTCTGCGGCGCCTGCGCCGAGCGCTTTGAATCTGCGGCGCTTGCTTGACGCGATTACCATTCCCGCGCTTTCGATTTTGACCGCGTTTGTCCTGAGCGGTTTTGTCATTGCCTTTACCTCGCCCGAAGTCTTGGCGCTCTTGCCACAATTTTGGCAGCATCCCGTCGAATTGCTGACGACAATGACCAAGACCGTGCTGACGGCGTACGCCGCGCTGCTGCAAGGCGCGTTCGGCGATTGGGGCGCCATTTGGCAGGGCTTGCAAAGCTGGTTTGCCACCGGCAATTCGGCCGACCTTTTGCGCGCGCTGCGCGACCCGTTTGAAAGTTTGGTCGCCGCCACGCCGTATATTTACACCGGGCTGGCGGTGGCGGTGGGTTTCAAAGGCGGCTTGTTCAACATCGGCGTCGAGGGGCAATTGTTTGCGGGCGCGATTGCGTCGGCGTGGGTTGGTTTCAATATCGAAGGGCTGCCGTGGTTTGTGCATCTGCCGCTCGCGCTCGGCGCCGGCGCATTGGCGGGCGCGGCGTGGGCGGGCATCGCGGGCGTGTTGAAAGCGACGCGCGGCGTCAATGAAGTCATCAATACCATCATGCTCAATTACATCATGTTCCTTTTCACGGACTGGTTGTTGAGCGACGGCGGCCCGATGCGCGGCAACGCGGGCGCGCCGCGCACGCCCGAAATTTATCCGAGCGCGTACTTGCCGCGCGTGCTGCCCGACCCCGTGCGTTTTCACTGGGGCTTTTTTCTTGCCATCGGCGCGGTCTTTTTTGTGTATTGGTTATTGTGGAAAACGACCGTCGGTTTTGAAATTCGCACGGTGGGCGCGAGTCCGACGGCGGCAAAATATGCGGGCATCGCGGTCGGCAAAGTTTTTGTGCTGGCGATGGGCATCTCCGGCGGCTTGGCGGGTCTGGCGGGCGCGAACGAATTGCTCGGCTTGAATCATTATATGGTCGCCGCGTTTTCGCCCGGCTATGGTTTTGACGCGATTGCGCTGGCGCTGCTCGGCAAATCGAATCCGTTCGGCGTATTGGCGGCGGCGTTATTGTTTGGCGCGCTGCGTAACGGCGCGACGCGGATGCAGTCCCTTGCCACGGTCCCGGTGGATATTATTTCGGTTATGCAAGCGTTGATTATCGCTTTTATCGCCGCGCCCGAAATTGTGCGCTGGCTGTATCGTCTCAAACGCCCGACGCAGCACGAGCAAGAGGTCTTTGCGCGCGGTTGGGGCGCGTAATGATTGCGGCTTTCAGATTGACGGTTTGGGATTTGGCTCTGACGAATCTCGAATTCGCAATCTGACAATTGCAATCGCTCATCTTTTATGTTTGGAATGGTCGCAACTTCGGTCGCGCGCAAGACCTCTGATTTCGCGCAGCAGCGTCGCTGGATTGTCGGCGGAATCATTGTCGTCGTCGGCTTGTTGGCGCTGTGGTTCTTTGCGCTCCAAGTCCCCGCGGATGTGGTTTCCAAATATCGTTTTAGCGGCGGCGGCGACGCGGTGCAGCTGCCGACGCTTGAATTGCCCACCAGCGCGACGAATCTGATTCTTTCGCTCTTGCTGATTGGCTTTGGGGTGTATCACCTCGTACGCGGGCTGACCAAGTCGGCGATTTTATTTGGCGTCGTCGCGTTTTTGCTGCTCGCCATTTTTTTGACATGGAGCATTCGCGGCGCCTCGCTCAACCTGACGGGTTTGCTGGAAAGCACGTTGATTCGTTCGATTCCGTTTTTGCTCGGCGCGCTCAGCGGCATCATGTGCGAACGGTCGGGCATTATCAATATCGCCATTGAAGGCATGATGCTGACGGCGGCGTTCGTTTCGGTCATTGTCGGCGCGCTCACCGGCAATTTGTGGATTGCGCTGACGGCGGGCGTGTTGAGCGGCGCGCTGGTGGCGGGCGTCCATGCCGTTTTTTCAATTCAGTTCAAGGTGGACCAAATCATTAGCGGCACGGTCATAAACATTTTTGCCGTCGGGCTCACCAATTTTTTGAATTTGCGCTGGTTGACCACCAATCAAGAGTTGAATGACAGCGGCGTCTTTGCCAAAGTCCCGATTCCGTTTCTGTCGGAGATTCCGGTGCTGGGCACGGTGTTGTTTAATCAAATCGCGCTCGTGTATATCGCGCTGCTGCTCATGTTTGCGGTCAACTTTTTGCTCTTTTCCACGCGCTGGGGTTTGCGAACGCGCGCGGTCGGCGAACATCCGAAAGCGGCGGATACGCTCGGCGTGAATGTGTTCAAGATTCGGTACGTCAATGTGATTTTCGCGGGCATGTTAGCCGCGCTCGGCGGCGCGTTTCTCACGCTCGGCTCGGTCGGACGGTTCGACAAATTGATGACGAATGGGCGCGGCTTTATCGCGCTCGCCGCCATGATCTTTGGCAATTGGAATCCGTTCGGCGCGTTCGGCGCGTCGCTCTTGTTCGGTTTCATGGATTCTTTGCAATTGAAACTGCAAATTCTCACGTCCGTGATCCCGTCCGAAATTTTGTTAATGGCGCCGTATCTGGCGACCATGATTGTGTTGGCGGGCGTCGTCGGACGTGTGCGTCCGCCCGCGGCGGAAGGTATTCCGTACGAGAAACAATAAGCGCAATCGAGGAGGCAACTTATGCAAGGTCTGATGATGGACTATCCGCTCACGCTCACGGCGCTTTTGGAGCGCGCGCCCAAATTCTTTGGCGCCAAAGAAATTATCACCAAAGCGGGGACGACGCTCGAACGCGAAACGTTCGCGGAATGGGCGACGCGCGTGGCGCGTCTCGCCAACGCGTTGGAAAAATTGGGCGTCAAACGCGGCGACCGCGTGGCGACGTTCGCGTGGAACAACGCGCGGCACATGGAATTGTATTTTGCCGCGCCGTGCATGGGCGCGGTATTGCATCCGCTCAATCTGCGTTTGCCCGCCGACCAACTCATTTATATCGTCAATCACGCCGAAGATACGGTGTTGTTTGTGGACCCGACGCTTTTGCCCGCGATTGAAAAACTCGCGCCGCATTTCAAGAGCGTCAAAAATTTTGTCGTGATGAGCGATACCGTCCCCGAAACCACTTTGGCGCCCGTGTACGCGTACGAAGAATTATTGCGTAACGCGGGCGATACGTATCCGTTTCCGCATCTCGACGAAAATGAAGCGGCGGGCATGTGTTACACCAGCGGCACCACCGGCAATCCGAAAGGGGTGGTGTATTCGCATCGTTCGATGGTGTTACATTCGATGGGTTTAGCCATGTCGAGTTCGTTTGGCATCGCCGAAAGCGATATTGCGATGCCCGTCGTGCCAATGTTTCACGTCATGGCGTGGGGTTTGCCGTTCGCTTGCATCATGGTCGGCGCGGACGTGGTCTTGCCGGGGCCGCACATGCAGCCGCGCGACCTCGCCGAATTGATTCAAGCCACGCGCGTCACGCTCACGGCGGGCGTGCCGACGTTGTGGCTCGGCTTGATGAATTTGCTCGAAAACGAACGCTATGATTTATCGAGCTTGCACACGATGGTGGTGGGCGGTTCCGCCGCGCCGCGTTTCCTCATCGAAAAGATGGAAAAACAGCACGGCTTGCGAATCATTCACGCGTGGGGCATGACCGAAATGTCGCCGCTCGGCACGGTAAGTCGTTTGAAAAAGGCGCAGCTGCAATTGCCCGAAGCGGAACAATTTGATTTGCGCGCGAAACAGGGGATGCCGCCGCCCGGCGTCGAAATCCGCGCGCTGGATGAAATGAATCAAGAGATTGCATGGGACGGCAAAACGTTCGGCGAGCTCCAAGTGCGCGGCCCCTGGGTGGCGCGCGAGTATTATCAAGACGAACGCAGCGCCAATTCGTTCCGCGACGGTTGGTTTGCGACGGGCGATGTGGTGACGATTGACGCGGACGGGTTTGTGCAAATTGTGGATCGCACCAAAGATTTGGTGAAAAGCGGCGGCGAATGGATTTCCAGCGTGGATTTGGAAAACGCCATCATGGCGCATCCGCAAGTGTTGGAAGCGGCGGTCATTGCCGTCACGCATCCGAAATGGCAGGAACGTCCGCTCGCGTGCGTCGTCCCCAAACCCGACTATAAAGATACGCTCACGAAAAAAGAGATTCTCGACCATCTGCGGACGCGTTTCGCGGCGTGGGAACTGCCCGACGACGTGATTTTTATTGACGCGGTGCCGAAAACGAGCGTCGGCAAATTCGACAAAAAAGTTTTGCGCGCGCAATATCGCGATTACGTTCTCCCCGAACGCTAACGCGGGGACGTTTCTCCGCGGCTGCGCGTCGCACGAATCGAGAGCGCAATGCCAAATGGAACCAGATTCCGTTTGGCATTTTTTATTTTTGCGCGTACTATGTTTGCAAAGTTCAAAGTTAAAAGCTAAAAGCTAAAAGGTAAAAGTTCAAAGCTAAAAGTTAAAAGCGAAAAGCTAGAGTTGTTTGGAAAGGGAGCAAATCGCTTTGCATCGGGTTTATGGACAAAATTTTTCTCGTCGGCATTGGCGGCGCGGTCGGTTCGATTTTGCGTTTTCTCGTGAGCGGGTGGGTGCAAAGCGTTAGCGGCGTTTCGTTTCCGTTCGGCACGCTTGCGGTGAATGTGTTGGGCTGTTTCGTCATTGGCGTTCTCTCGTATTTGGCGGATGTGCGCGGCGTGTTGACGCCCGAAATGCGCGCGCTGCTCGTCATTGGCGTCTTGGGCGGTTTTACGACCTTTTCGTCGTTCGGCAATGAAACGATGGCGCTCGTGCGCGACGGCGAAATGGGCTACGCCTTTGCCAATGTCGCGCTGAGTTTGCTTTTGGGTTTGGGCGCGGTTTATCTCGGACGCACGTTGGGCGGATTGGCGTGGAGGTGAAAATGATTTCCGAAGACGGCGCGCTGCTGCGTATTTTTATCGGCGAACAAGACAAGAGTCACGGCAAACCGTTGTACGAATGGCTCGTGTTGGAAGCGAAACAGCAGGGTTTGTCCGGCGCCACCGTTTTGCGCGGCATCATGGGTTATGGCGCGAACTCGCGCATTCACACCGCGAAAATCGAACGGCTCTCGATTGATTTGCCCATCATTGTCGAATTGGTGGACACGCGCGAAAAGCTGGAAAAATTTCTCGCCTATATCAATCCCGAAATTCACGGCGGCATGGCGACGCTCGAAAAAGCGTACGTCAAATTTTATCGGGGCGAAGAAGGAAAGTGAAAAGCGCAAGTTTCAAGCGCAAAATTCAAAATTCAAAATTCAAAATTCGTAATTCGGAAATCTGCAATCTGCAATCTGCAATCTGCAATCATAAATCAAACCAGGTCTCTCATGCGTTTTTATTTTGTACGGCACGGCGAAAGCGAAGCGAACGTCGCGCGCGAATTCTCGAACGACGTTCTGCCGAAACATCCTTTGACCGCCAACGGACGCGCCCAAGCGCAGGCGCTCGCGGAAAAATTGCGCGGCGAAAAATTTGCCGCAATTTATGCCAGCCCGCTGCTGCGCGCGCGGCAAACGGCGGAAATTCTCAACGCGCCGCATGGCCTCGAAATTCAAATCGCGCCCGCGCTGCGCGAACATCACGCCGGCAATTTGGAAGGACGCGCCGACCAAGCCGCGTGGGACGAGTATCGCGCGCTCTTTGAAGCGTGGCTCTTGCAAGGCGCTTTGGACGCGCGCATTGACGGCGGCGAAAGTTTTAGTGAATTGCGCGCGCGTTTTATTCCGTTCATGCAACGCCTCACGGAACAGTATCAGGACACGGACGCGAACGTTTTGTTGGTCGCGCACGGCGGCGTTTTCCTTTTGATGCTGCCCTTGATTTTGACGAACGTGGGTTTTACCTTTGGGCGCACGCACATTTTGCCGAATGCCGCGCTCGTGCTGGCGGAACAGCGCGAAGAAGGTCTGGTGTGTGTTTCGTGGGATGGCGTGGAACTGACGCCGTTGGGGAGCATTGTCAATGAAACTTGACCCGCACAAGTTGGTTTCGCCGTCGCGTCCGCGTTATTTTCAAGGACGCCTGTTGACCGCCGACGATTTGCGCGCGGAACAGAATTATCACCGCGAAAAAGCGTGGCTGCACAATCGGATGCTGCACGGGTACGGCATTGTGTCCGGTCTCGACGCGACGATGGAGGAGAACGAAAACGGCGGCGCGCAGGTCGTGATCGCGCCCGGTTACGCATTGGACGGTTATGGGCGTGAATTGATTGTGCCCGCGCCGCTGCATGTCGCCGTCGGACATGACCGCCGCGATTTCGTCGTATATCTCAAATACGCGGAATATGATGACCCATCCTCGGTTGTGCCGACGCCGGATGGCGAGCCACAAGCCGCGCGCGCCGTCGAAACGGTGCAAACGTTGTTCGAGCCGCCGACGGAGCGTTTGACGCCGCCGCCCGCGCGCGCCGATTTCGCGATTTCGCTCGCGCGTTTTCGCAAACCGCATCAGCAGTGGCAGCATGACCGCAATTTTCGTCCGCCGCGCGCCAAGTGAATCATTCATGTTACGCAGAGCATACGCAAGCCGCAAGCGCGAGATGAAAATAGGTTGCCCGTGATAGCGCCGTATGATTTGGCGTGGTGGGGTTGGGTCCTTGGCGCGCTCGGCGCGTTTCTGATTGGCGTGTCCAAGACCGGCGTCGCGGGGCTGGGCATCTTGGCGGTGGCGCTGTTCACGTTTATTTTCCCGGTGCGCGCCTCCACCGGCGTCGTCCTGCCGATTTTAATTGTCGGCGACATTGTGGCGGTCCTGCATTATCGCCGCAACGCGGTGTGGTCGCATCTGCTGCGGTTGATTCCGTGGACCGGCATTGGCATTGTGGCGGGATATTTCGCGTTGGGTAAATTGGACGCCGCGCTCGTCGGCAGACTCATCGGCGTGATTTTACTCGTCATCACCCTTTTGCAATACTGGCGGATGCGTTCCGCGCACGGCGTCGAAGCGGCGGGCGAACGGATTTCGCACAATCTCTTTTTCATCGCGCTCGTCGGCATCGGCGCGGGCTTTTTTACCATGATGGCGAACGCGTCGGGCCCCATCATGATTATTTATTTGCTGGCGATGGGGCTGCCCAAAATGGAATTTATGGGGACGAGCGCGTGGTTTTATCTTTTGCTCAATACCGCTAAAATTCCGTTCAGTTGGAATCTCGGTTTGATTACGCCCGAATCGCTCACGTTTGACGCGCTGATGGCGCCGTTTGTGATTTTGGGCGGCCTTGCGGGGTATCAACTTTTGAAACGGCTCGATCAAAAATTGTTCGAGGAACTCGCGTTGGGTTTGACCGCGTTGGCGGCGCTGCGTTTGGTGTTTGGATAAACGGCATGAATAGCGACGTTCCCCTTTTTGTCATTGGCGACATTCACGGCCATTTGGAAAAAATGATTCGCTTGCTGCGTTTCGCAAATTTGGCGAATTCTAAAGCGGAATGGGTCGGCGGCGCCGCGCAATTGTGGTTCGTCGGCGATTTTACCGACCGGGGCCCCGACGGCATCGGCGCGCTGGATTTTGTGATGCGCTTGCAAGAGAGCGCGGCGAATCAAGGCGCGCGCGTCGGCGCGCTCTTGGGCAATCACGACGCGGGTTTGTTGAGCGCGTATTTTTGGCGCGACCAACGTTCGGGCGGTCCGGGCGGCACGTTTTACAAAGATTGGGCTAAAAACGGCGGTTTGGATTCCGACCTCGCGCGTTTGGAAACGCGCCACATTGAATGGATTCAACAACTGCCCGCGATGGC